>Ga0310811_10000040_pt1 | contig 216078 bp, 227 predicted proteins | sample YCmetagenome_FD_207642 | JGI IMG/M metagenome (GOLD analysis project Ga0310811, IMG submission 207642) | Soil microbial communities from experimental microcosm in Duke University, North Carolina, United States - YC | ecosystem: Engineered > Artificial ecosystem > Soil microcosm > Unclassified... | reverse complement strand
CGCACCGGGTGCCCGAGAATGCGGAAGAACTCCGCCTTCGCCTGGTAGAGCGGCACCGCCGTCGTGTTCATCCCTCGCCTGCCTCCGTCGCCGAACCGGTCGAGGCTCCAGTGTCCTCCTCGACCGTGACCCCGTTCTCGACGGCCACGTCCAGCAGGTAGCGCAGCCGCAGCACCTGTGGAGTTATCGTCTCGAAGTCCCGGTTGGCACGCGCCGCCGCCAGCTTCGCGTGGGTCTCGGCGATCTGCGCGCGCAGCACGTCCGCGAACTCGCCCACCGCCACCTCGCCCAACGGGCTCACCATCTAGCAAGTTGCATAGTTCTTCAACTTTAACGCGATCGGCCCTATCCTGGCAGCGTGAAACTGCGCGTGTTCGCCCGGAGTCGAAGGGCCATAGCCTCCGATCCGGTCACCGAGATAGACGACGAACTGCGGCGACTAGCGGCCGACCTGAAGCAGTGCCAGGTTCGGCGCGAGCGCGCGATGGTCGCCCGCCTGCTGGCGGTGATCGACGAACGCCTGGACGCACGCGCCGTTCTCATCGGCCCCAACGACCCGCGCCACCAGCACGGCGTCGCCCCCGCCTTCGCGCCCGAGCATCGGTGGGGACAAGAGAAGGAAGCGGGCAGCCGGGCATGAGCACGCCGCGCAGGGCCGGGCACCTCGCGCCCGCGATCGAGCACGCATCGGCGTTGGCCGAGACGGAGATCGCACGCGCGGCCCGAGGGCTCGGGGTCCTCGTCTCCGGCCTGCGCATCAGGATCGATGTTCCCGAAGTGTGGCGTGTCTTGGGCGTGGTGGCGCAGGCCAACGCCTACGCCGACGGGCGCCCGATCCGCGTCCAGGTCATCGGCGAGAGTGTCGAGGCGGCCGGTAAACGCCTGGTCGAGCGCAGCCGAGAACGTCTGATCGAGGCCGCCGGCGGTTGGAGCGCGCGGGTTTGGCCCGATCCCGCCGTCATCCGCCAGCCGACCTCGCCTCTGGTCCCGCGCGACCGTGGACGGATCGCGCGGACCAAGACCGTCACACCGGTGCCCAGCCACGTCCAGGTTGCTGCCGCCACGATGGACGTCCTCGACTACGACGCCCACCTGTTCACCGACGCCGAGACCGGCGAGCATGCACTGATCTACCGGGGAGGGCCCGCCGGCTACCGTCTCGCGCGCCTGCGCCCGGCCGCACCGCCGCATCCCGGAGCGCTGCGCCTGGTCACCGACCCGTGGCCGGCGCCCACGATGACGCCGGATGCCGCCACCGCTCGGCTGAACGCGAGCACACTGCCGTTCCTGCTGTTCGCGGACGCCGCCACCGGCGCTGCGCGACTGATCTGCCGGCGATATGACGGAGATTACAGCCTCCTGATACCAGCGAGCGAAGTGTCCAACGCCGAGAGGGCAGCGGCCTAGATCCACCGTGATAACCCGCTCGGCCGCAGTCTCCACCACCGCGCCAGGGCCGAAAGTCCCTCAGCATCCGGGCCGCAGAGCCCGGATACAGTCCACCCGCGAACCCTTAGGATCACCTGCCATGGACTTTCCCGCATGACGAGTGCGAGCGGCCTCGTCGTGCTCGGCGCCGGACCCGCGGGTCTCGCCGCCGCCTACAGCGCCGCCCGGCGCGGCCACCGCGTCACCGTCCTCGAACGCTCCGACGCGGTCGGCGGACTGTCCGCGTCCTTCGAGGTCGCCGGGATCCGCGTGGACCACGGCAGCCACCGCCTCAACCCCGACCTGCCGCCGCACGTCCTCGCCGACCTGCGCGCCCTGCTCGGCGCCGACCTGCAGACCCGCTACCGCACCGGCCGCCTGCTGCTCGGCGAACGCTGGGTCGCCTACCCCTTCAAACCGCGCGAGATCGCCAAAGCACTACCCGCCGCGCCCATGGCCAAGGCCGCCTTCGACGCACTCGCCTCCCGGCACCGCGCCACCGACGCGGCCGGGGCCGGGAACTACGCGGACGCTATGCGCGCCGGATTCGGCACCACGCTGTACGACCTGGTCTACGAGCCGTACGCGCGCAAACTCTGGGGCATCTCCGGGCAGCAGGTCGACGCGGACCAGGCCCGGCGCAAGGCCGGAGCCCCGACCGCGTGGGCCGCGCTGATCCGCTCGGTCCGCAGCGCGCTGGCCACCGAATCACTCGCCTACCTCTACCCACGCCGCGGCTTCGGACAACTGTGCGAGACCCTCGCCGAGGCCGCCGTCACCGCGGGCGCCCGGGTGCGGCTGGGCACCGCCGTGGAGCAGATCACCGCCGACACGCACGGCATCACGGTGAGCACCGCCCGCTCCGAGCACTACGGCTCGATCAGCACCCGAGGCGCGTGGTTCACCGACGACCGGTCGGCGCCGCACACCGCCGTGCACGCCGCGCACGTCTTCTCCACCATTCCGCTGCCCCTGCTCGCACGCATCACCACCCCCGCCCCAGCCTTCGAAACCATCGAAGCCGGCGCCGCACTCCGCTTCCGCGCGCTGCTGCTGGTCTACGCCGTCCACGAAGGCGGACGCTGGACCAACCACGACGTGCACTACATCCCCGGTGGCCACACTCCGGTCACCCGCATCTCCGAACCGGCCAACCACCGGATCAACCCCGACGACCCCGAGGACCGCTCGGTCGTCTGCTTCGAGATCCCCTGCGAGATCGGCGACGAGACCTGGTCCGCCGACGAGCGTCAGCTCAGCACCCTGATCACCGAAACCGTCGCCCACAGCCACCTACCGCCGATGCGCCTGGCCTGGATCCAGGTCAAACGCCTGCGCCAGGGCTACCCCGTCCACCACCTCGGCTACCGCCAACACCTCGACGTCCTAGAGACCTGGGCGGCGTCCGTGCCGCGCCTGACCACGTTCGGTCGTCAGGGCCTGTTCACCCCGGACAACGTCCACCACGCCCTCGCCATGGGATACCAGGCCACTGACGCGCTCGGCGACACCGGATTCGATCAGCAGCGCTGGGGTGCGGCGCGCGAGAGCTTCGGTGCCCACCTCGTCGAAAGCTAAGCCTCGCCCTGGCTGGGAAGCGAGCAGGGTTCCTACCGCTTTATGCCCGCACCATCGGCACGCCAACAGGCCAACCGGCGGTCTGCCACACCCGGTGCTCCTCCCGATGCGAATCCTCGATGCCGAGAGCACGCAGCGCGCAGGCGAGATCGGGGTGCGAGCCGAACGGCGTACGCGGGTCACCGATCACGGCCCCGGCCAGGCCTGACGGAGCCGCGGCGAGTTCGAGCAGTCGCGCGCTGGTCGCGAGCCGACGAGCGGCCGTGGCGATCGCCGCCCGCCCCGCATCATCCCACCCCTCCACGGCCGACAGATCCAGAATCAACGGCCCGACGCCGCGCGAAAGCGGCCAGGTCAGCGCTCCGTAGAACCGAACGACGGTCGCGGCCTCCAGACAACCCGCGAGAGCGAGGACGCCAGCGTGCTCCAGACGCTCATACCGCCACTGCAGGCTCACTCCGCCTCCCGCCGGTCCGTAGGCCCGCCGGAGCCGAGATCGCCGACCGAGCCGTCCGCGATCTCATCGCTGCCGTCGTCGGTTGCGCCAAGCAACCCCGCTACCACCATCTCTGCCACCCGAAGCGCGCTCTCGTCTCCACTCGCCTCGGCGAAACGCGCGACCTGCTCGGCCCGGTCCAGGCGCCGACGCAAGTCATCGGGCACGGATTCCACCTAGCCCCGCTTCAGGAATCGACGGAGCGAACAGCCTTCGCCGCCGCCTTGGCCTCGGCCCACTGGTCATTGGCCAACGCCCCCAGCCCAGCCGCATTCATCGCCAGGTTCACGACCACCGCGACGACCTGGAGAACGCCGCCGAGCACGACCAGCGGGATGTTGCCGAGGGGCAGGGCGACGCCGCCGATAATCCAACCGAGGCCGGACACCGACACCGCGGCCCAACGCGCCGGCGCATACCCATGGTCCACATGCGCCTCGGCGCTGCTCGGCAGCGACGAGCCCATCAAGGCCATACCCACCCCGGCCACCTGCGCGAACGCCGACCGGCCCTTGGGTGCCTGCAACGCCTCAACGGCTTCAGCCTCAGTCATGAGCTTCATTCTCTAGGAAGTTGCATAATTCTTCAACTTCTAGTTTGAGCTGTTCGAACAACTCGCGGGTACCGGACAGCGCAGTGATCGACGAGATGGAGTGTGCCGTGGCCGCCGGTCGTGTCCGCAGTCCGCTTCGACGGGCATCCTGAAGTGAAACACCCGATGCTGTGCGCTGGGGGCGGGTAAGTCATCGGCGTACCTGCTTCGCGATGCGGCGTAGGCGCGGCTCATGCGGCAAGGCCGGCGCTCCGACATCGAACCGCCCCATCGGCGCATGCACCACAACTGTGGTGGTCGTTACCATCGACAGGTGTAGCCATCGAGCGGCAGGACCCCCCCACGGGCGTACTGCGTCGGGCGCCGCTTTCCCCCCCCAAGGAAGCAGTCAGGCTGTGAACCGCAGCGGTCCACGCCTCGCGTAGGGGCACGGGGCGGTCAGGCGACGGCCCGGGTCCGGGTTCGCAGCGGCCGCTGGCCATGCCGCCGCCCGGGCCAGGGCGCCCCGGGTTGGTACCCGTCCGAAGTACAAGGTCTGAGCTATCGTTGGCTGCGCTGATTCTCGTCGTCCGCCGCTGGTTAGGGAAATGGGGGCCTTACATATGAGTGAGTCCCGCGAACTTGCCGACGGCATTGTGCCGGGTTATCCCGAACCCTTGTGGATCCAGGCAGCGAGCCTGATCCGCCGCGAGATCGACAACGGCGTGCTCAAGCGCGGCGCCCGCCTCACACCCGAGCGCGAACTCTGCGAACAGTTGGGCATCAGCCGCGTCACCCTCCGCAGAGCGCTCCGCCAACTGGTCGACGAGGGTGTCCTCAACGCGTCACATGGTCGAGGCTGGTATATCACCCAGGGCGCCCAGAAGAAGGAGTGGCCCAACCACCTCGAATCCTTCAGCGAGACCGCCGCCCGCATGGGCCTACGTACGCACTCGACGATCGTCCGCGCCGAATCCACCCCTGCCAGCTTCGATGAGGCCGAACAACTCTCCATCGCCCCCGGCAGCCACCTCTTCCGCCTCGAACGCGTCCGCTTTCTCGAAGGCGTCCCCACCGCGCTGGACCTGACGATCATTCCGCGCAACCTCGTCTCCGACATCGCAGAAGTCGACTTCGCCGTCAGTTCCCTCTACGCCACCCTCACCGCCGCCGGCATCACCCCCGCCCGCGCTGACAGCACCATCGAAGTCTGCAAAGCCGACGTCCGCACCGCACAGCTCCTCCAGATCCAGGCGGGCGACCCCCTCCTCATCATGTGGCAACTGGCCCTCAGTTCCCAACGTGAGCCCCTGTTCGTCTCCACGATCCAATACGTCGGCGAGCGCTACCGCCTCCGCACCTCTTTCACGAGGTAGCTCCGCCGGTCGCCGGATGTGGGCGAGTTCGCCGCGCAAGTCAGGGGACGAGGACGGCTTTGACGAAGTCGGGGGCGGCGGTGCGGAGGGTCTGGAATGCGGCGTCGGCCTCGGAGAGGGGGAAGCGGTGGGTGATCAGGGGGGCGTAGCTGAAGCGGCGGGCGGCGATCAGGGATAGGGCCTCGTTCATCGCGGTGAGGGTGCGACGGGGCGGTGCCGGTGCGGTATCGCTCGGGGATCTCGTCGGGGTGGAAGGCCAGGTCGGCGCCCATGGCCAGGGCTCGCCGGCGGCGGGTGGGGTCGGGGTCTATACCGACGAGGACGGCGGGGGCGTGGCGGGCGGCGAGCTGGACCAGACCCAGGCCCATGAAGCCGAGTCCCGCGACGGCCACGCGGTGGCCCGGCACGATTCCGGTCCGGGACAGCGCCTCTTCCAGGCAGGCTACGGGTTCGCCCAGGGCGTGGGCGGGTTCGATGCCGTCGGGGATCGGCAGGATCGCGTTCGTGTCCATGACGGCGTGGGTCGCGAAGCCGTCGCCGCCTAGGCCGGTGACCAGGTCGCCGACCTTCCAGCGGGTCGCGTCGGGGCCGGCTTCGACGACGCGGCCGGCTATTTCGTGGCCGAGGCGAACCGGGGGCTCGGCCGGGTCGTGGTTGAGCCAGGCGCCGAGGTCCGAGGTGCAGACGCCGCAGGCGAGCACTTCGACGAGGACCTGGGCGGCGCCGGGCCCGCGGCGCCCGCTCCGCCCTGCTGCTGATGTCCCCGTTCTTCGTGCTGTTCACCGCGGTCACGCTGATCCCGGTGGGCTACGCGGTGTACCTGAGCCTCTACCGCACCGAGGCGTCCGGGCTCGGTTTCGGCGGCGCGGTCGACGTGTTCGTCGGGCTCGGCAACTACACCAGGACGCTCGGCGACGCGGTCTTCCGGTCCGGGTTCGCGCACGTGGCCGAATACGGCATCGTGTACGTGCCGGTCATGCTGATCGCGGCGGTCGCCGCGGCCCTGCTGCTCGACAGCGCGCTGGCCAAGGCCTCGCGCTTCTTCCAGCTGGTGTTCTTCCTGCCGAGCCAGGTGCCCGGCATCCTCGCGGCGATCATCTGGCTCTACCTCTACACGCCGCACGTGAGCCCGGTCGTGCAGTGGCTCACGGACCTCGGCGCGACGCCGAACCTGAACCACCCGGCGTGGTCGGTTCCGGCCATGGCGAACGTCGCGGTCTGGCAGTTCACCGGCTACAACATCGTCATCTTCTACGCGGCGCTCAAGGCGGTTCCGCGCGAGGTGATCGAGGCGGCCGTGGTCGACGGCGCGGGGGAGTGGCGCACCGCGGTCGGCATCAAACTGCCGCTGATCGGCCCGGCCGCGTCGCTCGCCGGGATGATGACGCTCGTCGGCGTGCTCCAGCTGTTCAACGAGCCGCTGGTGCTCGGCTCGATCGCGCCGGGATCGATCTCCGCGGTCTGGTCGCCGAACCTCTACCTCTACAACGCGGCGTTCACCGACAACGACTACGCGGCGGCCGCGGCCGGGTCGATCCTGCTCGCGCTGCTGTCCGGGGTGCTGTCGTTCGTCGTGATCCGGCTCACCAGAAGGTGGAGGGACCTGGCATGAGAACGACCTCCCGTTTCACCTCGAAGGCGGTCGTCAACGGCGTGCTCGTCGTCGGGCTGCTCTACACGCTGCTGCCGATGGTCTTCCTGGTGCTCGCGGTCTGCAAGACGCCGGGCGGGATCCTCAGCGGCGACGTGTTCTCGCTGCGCGAACTCGACCCCCTGGGGAATCTCCGGGCCCTGATCCACGAGGACGGCGGCATCTACTTCCGCTGGTACCTGAACTCGATCCTCTACGCCGGGGTCGGCGCGCTCGTGGCCGGGATCGTGTGCGCCGCCGCCGGGTACGCGTTCGACAAGTACGACTTCCCCGGCAAGGAGCGGCTGTACGCGCTGGTGCTGGTGGGCGTGCTGATCCCCGGCACCGCCACCGCGCTCCCGCTCTACCTGATCGCCTCGAAGATCCACCTGGTCAACACGGTCTGGGCGGTGCTGATCCCCGGCTTCGTCTCGCCCTTCGGCGTGTTCCTCGCCCGCGTCTTCAGCCAGGCCTACGTGCCCGGCGAGGTCATCGAGGCGGCGCGGATGGACGGTGCGGGCGACGTGCGCACGTTCTGGCGGATCGGGCTGCCGCTGCTCAAGCCGGGCGTCGCCACGATCATGCTGTTCACCTTCGCCGGGATCTGGCAGGGCTTCTACCTGCCGTACATCATGCTCAGCGACGAGAAGCTCTACCCGGCGAGCCTCGGCCTCTACATCTGGAACGCGCAGAGCAGCACCGAGGACCCGGCGATGGCCTCGGTCGTGTTCGTCGGCAGCGCGATCGTGATCCTGCCGGTCGTGGCCGCCTTCATCAGCCTTCAGCGGTACTGGCGCGCCGGTCTGACCAGCGGCGCCGTCAAGTAGCGCGACCTCCTCTACCGTGAAAGCGCGATACCGCCATGCCTGAACCGCCCCGTGTCCTGGTCGTGCTCGACCCGGCCGTGCCGTTCGCGGACCTGTTCGACGCCGACGCCTGCTCCCGGGTCGAGCGGGTCGCCCGCTGGAAGACGCCGGGCTCCGCGTACGGCGCGGACGCCCTGCCCGCCGACGAGCTCGCCGAGACCGACGTGATCCTCGCCGGCTGGGGGATGCCGGTCCTCGACGAGGACTTCCTGCGCCGCGCACCACGGCTGCGTGCCGTGCTGTACGCCGCCGGTTCGGTCAAGCGCTTCGTCACCGACGCGGCGTGGGCGCGCGGCGTGCAGGTCTCCAGCGCGGCGTGGGCCAACGCGCTCCCGGTCGCCGAGTACGCGCTCGCCGCGATCCTGCTCGCGGGCAAGGACGCCTTCGGCCTGCGCGAGCACTACCGGTCCCGGCGCAGCGAGGAAGGACTGCGCTCCGACTTCCGGCACGTCGGCAACTACCGCGGCACGGTGGGGATCGTCGGCGCCTCGATGATCGGCCGCCGCGTGCTGCGGCTGCTGCGCGAGCACGACCTCGAACGCCTCGTCTACGACCCCTTCCTCAGCGAGCTCGAGGCGGCCGAGCTCGGCGCGCGGAAGGTCGAGCTCGACGAGCTGTGCGCGCGCAGCGACATCGTGTCGGTGCACGCGCCCGAACTCCCCGAGACCCGCCACATGCTCGACGCGCGGCGGCTGGCGCTGGTTCGGGACGGCGCCACCGTCATCAACACCGCGCGCGGCTCGCTCATCGACACCGACGCGCTCACCGAGCAACTGGCGGCCGGCCGGCTGAACGCGATCCTCGACGTCGTCGAGCCGATGCCGTCGCCCGACTCGCCGCTGTTCACCCTCCCCAACGTCTTCCTCACCCCGCACGTGGCCGGATCCTTCGGCAACGAGCTGCGGCGGCTCGGGGACAGCGCGGTGGCGGAGCTCGAGCGGTACGCCGCGGGGCGCGCCCTCGTCCACGTCGTCAGTCGCCGCGAACTCGCCCGCAGCGCCTGAACCGGAAGTCCCCCTTCTCTCCCGGAGGTCAACGATGCCCTTCTCCCACCGTCCCGGCGCTCCGCTCGCCCTGACCCGCCGCCGGCTGCTCGCCGTCGGCGCGGCCGGACTCGGCGCGTTCGCCCTGCCGATCGGCGCCCCGAACAGCGCGAACGCCGCCACCGACGCGTACGCCGCGCTCCGCTCGTCGTGGGCGACGAGCCTGTCCGGCGGCGCGATCGACTCCTCGAACTCGATCTTCGCCACCGCGCTCGCCGGCCTGAACGCCGAGGCCGAGGCCTACCTGTCGACCCTCGAATCCGGCTCCGGGATCACCTCGCTGTGGCCGGATCTGCCGCTCGGCTCCGCGTCCGCCAACCTGACCTCGACCTTCAACAGGCTGCTGACGCTCGCGCTCGCGTACGTCACGCCGGGCACGGACTACACCGGCAGCTCGTCGCTCGCGACCAGCATCGTCGACGCGCTGACCTTCATGGTCACCGGCCCGTACGCCTCGACCGTCACCCCGTACGGCAACTGGTGGGACTGGCAGATCGGCAGTACGCACGCGCTCGAGGACGCCGCGGTCCTGATGTACGGCGAGCTGTCCAGCACGCTGATATCCGACATCTGGTCCAGCATCTCAGGGTTCGTCACCAGCCCGTCCGCGCAGATGATCGTCAGCAACGGCAAGACGACCACGGCGACGGGCGCGAACCTGCTCGACCTGTGCCGCGCCTGGATCATCGCGGGCACGCTCACCGAGACCTCGTCCACGATCAGCACGGCGGTGTCCGCGATCTCCGCGGCGCTGCCGTTCGTCATGTGCGGCGGAAACGGCCTGTACTCGGACTACTCGTGCGTCTTCCACAGCGGCGTCGCGTACACCGGCAGCTACGGCGCCGTCGAGTGGAACGACCTGCAGGCCCTCGTCGCGCTCCTTGTCGGCTCGACGTGGGCCATCACGGACTCGAACCTCGCCAACTATGCCGACGGCGTCACGTACGGCCTCGCGCCGATGGTCTACAACGGCCTGATGCTCGACTCCGTGCGCGGCCGCGCCATCTCGCGTTACGCCGAGACCGACTCCACCGACGGCTTCAACGCCGCGCTGATCCTGCTCGGCTGGGCGGGCGCGACCACGGACAGCACGCAGGCCGCCGCGTGGAAGGCGACCGCCAAGGGCTGGCTGCAGCGCAACACGGTGACGACGATCTCGGCCACCACCACGGTCATCGTGAACACCACCACCGGTGCGACGGTCACGACCTCGGCGGTCGGCGTCGCCGCGATCGCCTCCGCGCACGCCGTGCTCACCGACTCCTCGATCACCGCCGCGGCCGAGCCCGAGGCGCACAATCAGTTCCCGAACATGGCCCGCGCCGTGCACCGCCGTCCGGGCTGGGCGTACTCGATCTCGATGTGCTCGGACAACATCATGCGCTACGAGGTCATCAACAGCGAGAACCTGCAGGGCTGGTACACCGGCGACGGCATGGGCCAGCTTTACCTCGACGGCGACATCGCGCAGTACAACGACGAGTTCTGGTGCACCGTCGACCCGTATCTGCTGCCCGGAGTCACCGCGGATCAGGGCACGCTCGCGAACTCCGCCGGAGCCAACACCTTCCCGGCCACGAAGTGGGTCGGCGGCTCGGTGCTCGGGGGCGTCTACGGTGCGCTCGGCATGCAGCTCAAGGCGTATTCGACGGACCTCGCCGGCTACAAGTCCTGGTTCTGCCTCGACGACGCCGTCGTGTGTCTCGGCGCCGGCATCACCTCGACGTCCGGCAACACGGTCCTGACCACGGTCGAGAACCGCAACCTGCACTCGATAGGCAGCAACGACCTCTATATCAACGGAACCGAGCAGTCCATCAGCGCCGGTTGGTCCTCGACGGTCAGCGCGGTCCATTCCGCTTGCATCACCGGCGTGGCGGGCTACTACTTCCTGTGGTCCGCGGGTGCGAACAACATCGAGTTCGCGCTCACGAACCAGACCGGCGCCTGGTCCGACATCAACATCAGTGGTCTGACCACGAGCGAGACGCGTCCGTACCTCTCGATCGCCTTCAACCACGGCACCGACCCGAGCGGAGCCACGTACTCCTACGTGGTCCTGCCGAACGCCACCGAGACGGAGACCGCCGCGTACGCCGCGAGCCCGAGCGTGTCGGTCGTCTCGAACACCGCCACCGTGCAGGCGATCACGGATTCGAGCCTCGGGGTGACGATGGCGAACTTCTTCGCCGCGGGAACCGCCGGGTCGATCACGGTCAACGCTCCCGCGTCCGTGAGCGTGCAGCAGGCCGCCGGCGAGCTGACGATCGCCGTCTCCGACCCGACGTGGACCGCCTCGACCGTCGAGGTCACGGTGGCCGCCTCCGGCTTCACGTCGCTCGTCTCGGCCAGCGACGGCCTGACGGTCCTGTCGGCCACGAGCTCCGGCGTCACGCTGCTGGTCGAGACCGGAGGATCGCGCGGAGCGACGTTCACCGCGACACTCTCCACGAGCGGCACGGCCGCGACGACGCGCACCGCGACAATGCTCGCTCCGACCGGCGACACCTACGTGCGCGGCGGCACGTACGCGGCCACCAACTACTCGACCACGAACACGATGGTCGTGAAGAATTCCACCGGCGCCTACGATCGCGTGGCGCTGCTGCAGTTCGACACCTCGTCGATCAGCGGAACGGTCAAGCGGGCGATCCTGTGGCTGAACGGGTTCGTCTCGGACAGCGGCGGCAGCCAGACCACGCTGACCGCGTACGAGCTTTCCAGCAGCAGTTGGAGCGCGTCCACGGTCACCTTCGACACCGCGCCCACGCTGAGTACGGCGCTCGGTTCCGGCCAGATCAGCGACCTGACGGACTGGGTCGGGCTCGACGTGACGGCCGCCGTGCAGACCGGAACCGGCGCCGTGACCGCGCTCGGCGTCTGGCAGGAGTCGACTTCCACCTGCCTCGCGACTGTGCTGTATTCGAGCGTCGAGGCCGACTATCAGACGCCTGTGCTCGAGGTCATCGTGTAGCCGGCCACGCCGTCCAGTTCGGACCCCGCCCGCCCGCCGTCACGGCGTGGCGGGCGGATCCGCGTTGTCGTCGGTCACGCCGCGTGCGCCGAGGCGAAGGGCCGGCCGTCGAGGGTCCAGTGCCGGTCGGCCGGGATGTCGAGCGCCGCGAACACGTGCGCCGCGACGTCCGCGTGCCGCAGTTGCCTGCCGTGCGCCGACCCCGGTGCGATTCCGGGTCCGCTGCACGCGATCCACGCGGTGCGTTCCTGCTCCGAGCGGCCGCCGTGCCCGCCCGCGTCCACGTGCCCGTGATCGGTGACGACGATGATCGTCCAGTCCTCGTGCCGGTACCCGGGACGGGCACGCAGCGTCGCGAGCAGCCGCCCCAGGCGTGCGTCGGCGTTGCGGATGGCCACGCGGTAGCGCTCGCCGCAGCCGTGCAGGTGCGCGGTCTCGTCCGCGGCGCCCAGGTAGACGAACGCGGCGTCGACCTGATCGCGCCGCAGCACGGCCTCGGCGTCGACGGTCACCGCCTCGTCCGCCAGTTCCCAGCCCTCGGCGGTGTCCTCGCGCGGCGCGATGTACGTGGCACGGCTCGGCGCGGCGAACAACGGCCCGCCCTGGCGCGCGGTGACCAGCGGGTCCCAGCCCGCGACCACGTAGCTGACCCGGCCGAACTGGCAGGCCAGCCGAGTGGCGAAGTCCGGGAAGACGGCGAGCCGGTGGCCGGAGAAGTCGTTGCCCCACACGCCGTGCTTGCCCACGTGCACGCCGGTCGCGATCGTGGCCCAGCACGGCCCCGACATCGTCGGCGTCTGCTCGTCGACCTGCGCGGGCGCGATGAAGCCGCCCTGCGCGACCGCGTCGATGTTCGGCACGTCGACCTCACCGGAGCGCAGCCAGTCGAAGCGCACTCCGTCGATGCCGACGACCAGCACGTGCCTCGTCTTCGGGTCCATCGTCTCCATCTCGTTCCCCTCAATCACCGGACAGGCTCCACGGACTGCTCGGCTCCGCGACCCTGCCGAGGTCGGGTTCGCCGCGCACCAGGACCGGGCCGAGTTCATCCGCGTCGAGTTCGAGCACGACGACCTCGTTCTCGCCGGCGTGCAGCAGCGGCCACGGCAGGTAGAGCCGCCGCTGCGGGCCGCGCGACCAGTAGCGCCCGAGACAGAACCCGTTGATCCACAGGTAGCCCTTGCCGCCGGCCGGCAGTTCGAGGAAGCCGTCCCGCGGCTCGTCCACGACCAGGACGCCGCGATGGAAGGCCGGTCCCGCGCACTCGCCGACCCGCCCCCACGGCAGCGCGCCGATCCGCTCGAAGTCGACGGGATCGGTCCGCCAACCGTGCTGGATCTGGATCCCGTGCGTGACCGCGCCGACGATGCCCTTGCGTTCGCCGAGCAGCGGGCCGTAGTTGACCCGCCCCATCGCCTCGACCACGAGCGTGACCTCGCCGGTCGCCAGCGGAACCGACGTGTCCCCGTCGCGTTCGAGTATCGCGACGGGAACACCGTCCACCAGGACCTGCGCACGATCGCGAAGGCCGTCGACACGCAACGGCTCCGGGACCGTGCGCGACCCGGGGATCCGCGTGCGGTACACGGCCAGGCCGCGGCCGTGTCCGAGCTCTTCGAAGCTCGGCGGCACGGCGGACTCGACGGTCCCGGTGCTCAGTACGTCCAGGCAGTCGAGCAGCGGCAGCCGGTCGGTCAGCCGCACCGCGGAGCTCGGCAACCGCGGCTTGTCGCAGTGGGGCACCGGCGGCAGTTCGGTGTACTTGCCGAGCACCTCCCGCAGCGCCCAGTACTTCGGCGAGGGACGGCCGTCCTCCGTCAGCGGTGCGTCGTAGTCGTACGACGTCACGTCCGGGAGGTACCCGCCTGTTGACGGGTCCTGATTCGCACCGGGCCAGCAGCCGAAGCTGGTGCCGCCGTGCGCCATGTAGATGTTGACCGAGCCGCCGCGTTCGAGGATCTCGTGGAGCGTCTGCGCGGCGTCGTGCGCGTCCCGGGTGTGGTGGTCGAGGCCGTGATGGTCGAACCAGCCGCACCAGAACTCCATGCACATCTCCGGTTCGTCCGGACGCAACCGGCGCAGCGACTCGTACGATTCCGCCACCCGGCTGCCGAAATTGAGCGTCGCGCGCACGTCCGGCAGCGTGCCGCCGGTGAGCATGAGCTCGGTCGGGCCGTCCGAGGTGACCAGCGGCACGTCGATCCCGCGCCGGACCAGGCCGTCCGCCAGATGGCGCAGATACCCGGCGTCCGAGCCGTAGGACCCGTACTCGTTCTCGACCTGGACCATGATCACGTTGCCGCCGCGAGTCGCCTGATGCGCCGCCAGTCTCGGAATCAGCACGTCGAACCAGCGGTCCACCGGTTCCAGGAAGGACGGGTCGGCGCAGCGCAGCGGGATCTCCCTGTCCGCGCGCAGCCACGCGGGCAGCCCGCCGTTGTCCCACTCGGCGCAGATGTACGGCCCTGGACGCACGATCGCGCGCAGGCCGCAGCCGGCGGCGGTGCGCAGGAAGCCGTCGAGGTCGGCGAGGCCGGCGAAGTCGTACACCCCGGGGCGCGGCTCGTGCAGGTTCCACGGCACGTACGTCTCGATCGTGTCGAGCCCCATCGCGCGCAGCAGGGCGAGCCGCTCGCGCCACTGCCGCGGCTGCGTGCGGAAGTAGTGCACGGCCCCGGACAGCACCCGGTCCCCGTCGTGGTAAATCGATACACCAAAGCTCACGGGCATTGTCTACACTGGGCCGGTGGAATCGTCAAGACGAGTGACCGGCGCCGACGTGGCCCGGCTGGCCGGGGTCTCGAAGACCGCCGTGTCCCAGGTTCTGGGCGGGACCGGGCGCATCTCGCCGGACACCGCCGAGCGGGTGCGCGCGGCCGCCGAGCGGCTCGGCTACACGCCGGACCACTCCGCGCGCAGCCTCCGGCTCGGCCGCACCGGACTGCTGACGATGATCATTCCGCAGGTGGACAACCCGTACTACCTGGAGATCTTCGCCGGAGCGCAGGCCGCGGCGGCGGCGCGCGGCTACGCGATCGACCTGTTCGCGGTGCCGGACGCGGCGGCGGCGCGGGAACGCCTGCGCAGCCTCGCGACCGGGGTCGCGGACGGTGTCGTGGTCACCGCGGAGGCGGGCGGGCACGAACTCGTCGACGACCTGCTGCGGCTGCGCGAGCGCGGTATGGCCGCGGCCGTCACGCACACCCCCGCGCCGGACCCGCGGATCCCCGCCGTGCGCGCGGACGTCGAGCACGGCGCCCACCTGGCGATGCGTCACCTGCTGGAACTCGGGCACCGGCGCATCGCCTACGTCGGCAACCTCATCGACGCGGCCGCGCGCGCCCACGATCCCGCAAAGCCCGGCGACGGCCGGTGGCGCGGCTACCGCGAGGCGCTGGCCGACGCGGGAATCGAATACGACGAGAGCCTCGTGCACAGCACGGAGCCGACCGCGCGCGGCGGCGCACTCACCGCCGCCGCACTCACCGCGACGCCGAGCCGGCCGCCCACCGCCGTCTTCGCCTTCAACGACCTCGTGGCCATCGGCATCCTGCACGCACTCGCGGCGGCCGGGGTGCGGGTGCCCGAGGACATCTCAGTGGTCGGATTCGACGGCATCGGCCTCGCCGAGTTCGCCGTCCCCGGCCTGACCACCGTCGCCCACCCGCGAGCGGAACTGGGCCGCCAAGCCGTCACGCACCTGTGCGACCAACTCGACGGCCTCGCCGACGGCCATACGGACTCCGTGCTCGCCTCGACGCTCGTTGTCCGTGCGTCCACCGGCCCGGCGGGCCCCCTCAGTCCCAGGTGAGGTGTCCTGGGACGCGGGGGATCGAAAGCATGCGCCGAGGTGGCACTGGTCACGCCCGCAGGTATGCGGGGCCGGGGAAGTTCTTGACGTCGGCGGCGATTGCCGCCGCGAGTGTGGTGTACATGTGCCGCTGCGTCACGGCGATAAGCCTCGGCGAGTACGCACAACGGATCCGCGCCGCCCGGCACCGACTTGCCGCGTGATTCCTGACGTTTAAGGGGTCACAGGACTCTGCTTTGTAAACTGGCGATCGGCTTCAGTCTCGGACTTGCACGCCTTCCAGCCGAATCCGTGGTCATCGCGATCGCGATCCAGCGTTCCTCGCGGTGCAACTCGGCCTCGCCGCGCTCGCACTGATCGGTCTCGGGATGTTCCTACTCGTCGAACGCCTCACCCGGCGCTGAGGCACCTGAGTGCATAACCCGGCCCGAAGCATCGGTGCCGCGGGTGTGCCGTTAGTGCTCGGTGAAGATGTGCCTTGCTTCGCGGGCCGCGTAGTAGACCAGCACGTACCCGGCCAGCGGGTCAGCCCACCACCAGCCCAGTCCGGCGTTCAAGGCGAGCCCGATCAGCACGGCGGCGGCGAGGATGCCGTCGACGAGGGTGACCTTGCCCTCGGTCTTGAGCACCGGGTTGTCCAGGGCGGCACCGGTGCGCGCCTTGCCTGCGGCCAGCGCGAACATCACCGCTGCGGTCACCGCCGTCCACGCGATGCCGAGGACCGAGTGCTTCGGGTGATAGCCGAGCGCGAGCACGAGCGAGGACTGCACCAGCAGGTATACCGCGAGGGCGATGAATGCGGCTCCGATCAACCGCAGAGCCCGTCGCTGGCGCTGCTCTCCGGTGCCCGACAGTTCCCACACCACGACGGTCGAGGCGCCGATCTCCACCAGCGAGTCCAGGCCGAACCCCGCAAGAGCCACCGAGCGCGCGCTGACCGCGGCGAACGCGAGGATCACCACTCCGACCACGTTCCAGCCCAATGTGGTGTATTCCAGGGCGAAACCGCGCTTGAGCAGGGCGGCACGGTCCAGATCCGACGTCGTGGTCACCGGCAGATCATGCCACGCCCGCGTGAACCGGCGGGTCCGGGCTTGCATCCGGTACCCGGGTACAGGCTTACCGTGGGTCCGGGAGCCGACCTGGATGCCGGAGGATGCGAACGTGACCTGGGTACCCGAAAGCTGCACGCTGCCGACCGTGGAACAGCCGCTGCGCGTGGCCGAGTTCGACCGCCTGTTCGCCACGTCGCTGCTGGCCGTGGAGCACACCGGCCCCACCGTGCTACGACTGGCGCTGCGATCCGACGCCGAGAGCGAGGCGCGTGAACTGGCCGCGAAGGAGAGCGGGTGTTGCTCGTTCTTCGCCTTCGCCTTCACCCGCGAGGACGGCCGGGTCGTGATGGAGGTGACGGTGCCCGAGGCGCACATTGCGGTCATCGACGCGCTCGCCGAACGCGCCCGCGCCGGCCTGGGGTCGCGGGAGCGGGCATGAGCGCGCGCCCGCTGCGCAGCGGCGAACTCGCCGAGCAGGCCGGGGTCGGCCCGCAGACCCTGCGCTACTACGAACGCCGCGGGTTGCTGCCCGCACCCGAGCGCAACCTCGGCGGCCACCGCCGATACCCGGCGCGCACCGTGGCCACGGTCCGCACGATCAAAGCCGCCCAACAACTCGGCTTCACCCTCGACGAGATCAGCAGGCTGCTCGGCCCGGCCGGGCACGGCGACGCCGGACTGTCCGCGCACGCCGGCGCGAAGCTCGCCGAGATCGACCGGCGCATCGCCGACCTCACCGCCCACCGGGCGATCCTCGCCGCCGCCGTCGAAGCGGGCTGCGATGACCTCGCGGTGTGCGCGAAGCAACCGGCCTGCCCGCTCTCGGCGGCGGGCATCGCCGCGTGAGACCGCCGCGCGCGGGCCGTGATGGGAATAGGGAAGGTTTGCATTCCTTAGGGCCACGCCTTAGCCTAGTAAGAGATGGATCCATCTCTTATGGAGGACGATGAGCATGGGCACCGCGACCGCGACGGCTACGCGTTCCACCTTCTTCGCCGATCCGGTGATGAACTCGATGACGCGGGCGATGCTCGGGCGGGTCTACACCGGTGCGGCGGACACTGGAGAGACTTTGACGACGATCGAGCGCGTCACGGACGGCGATCTCGCTTCCTGGGCACGCGAGTGGGAGGCGACCGCCGAGCGCGTCGCCGCGATCGGTGACGACTGCGTGCGTCGCGGCCACCGGGTGAGCGGCCGTAACGCGCTGCTGCGCGCCGCGACGTACTACGCGTCGTGCGTCTTGGTGGCCGATGGATGCCAGGAGCCTGAGGTCCTTCGTGCGCGCACGTTCGCCGCCTACCGCCGATGCTGGGAGCAGTACCTCAGCCTGCTCGACAACCCGCCGCTGCCGCTGGAGATCCCCTATGAGGGCACGACGACGATGCCCGGCTGGTTCTTCGCGGCGCCCGGCGACGGCCTGAAGCCGACGCTGGTGATGGTCAACGGCGCCGACGGGGCGGCGAGCTACCTGTGGCCCGGCTACGGTTCCGAGGCCTCGGTGCGCGGCTACAACGTCGTGGTGTTCGACGGACCCGGCCAGCAGCGCATGCTGTTCGAGCGGGGTATTCCGTTCCGGCCCGACTGGGAGCACGTCGTCACGCCGGTGGTCGACGCGACGCTGGGCCTGCCAGGCGTCGACCCGGAGCGACTCGCCCTCTACGCCGTGAGTCAGGGCGGTTACTGGGCGCCGCGCGCTCTGGCCTTCGAACACCGTTTCGCGGCGGCGGTCATCGACGACGGGGTCGTCGACGTCTCCGCGGCCTGGCACGCCATGCTTTCGCCCGAGATGAAGGAGCTGCTGGCCAACGGTGAGCGGGACGCCTTCGACGCGGCGATCGAACTGCTCCCCGCGAACACCAGGCGGACGTTCAAGTGGCGGGCCAAGCCGTACGGCCTCACGAGCTTCTTCGATACCTTCCTCGAGGCCGATCGCTACAAGATCACGCCGGAGCTCGCCGGGCGGATCAGGACGCCCGTACTTATCGCCGATCCCGATCAGGAAGGGTATTTCGCCGGGCAGCCCGAGCGCCTGTACGACATGGTTCCCGGCGAGAAGGTACACGTCCGCTTCACCGAGGCCGAAGGAGCCGCCGGACACTGCGAGCCGATGGCCCGGTCCCTCGCCGCGCAACGCTTCTTCGACTTCCTCGACGACCACGTCCACCTTGCCGCCGCCAAGGGCGCCTGAGCTGTCCCCAGCTCCACCTGCCGAACTGGCGCGCCAGCCAGAGTCGAACTGCGCGAGCGCCGACTGGCCGAGCAGGCCAGCGGGTTCGCTGCGTGGCTGCATGGAGTGGAGGCCGAACGCGAAGCCTTGCAGATCACTTCCAAGACCATTCGGACGACGGCCGCCGACCTCGAGCTTGCCCAGCCCTCGGCCCCGACGCCGCCGGACGGCGCGGCTCATCGGCAGAACATGGGCGTGTTCGACCACGAGCAACGGCCGCTACGTGCCCGCGTCAGCCTGGAATTCCTCAACGAGACCGAGCCCAGATCGTTCACACGGCCGAACCTTCAGGGGTACGATGCCGCTCCGGCCTCTGGGCCTGATCAAAGCCTAGGATCAACGCACTGGAATGCCCACCCTCTGCCCAGGCCGACCTGGTGAGCCGCCGCATACCGCCGCGACAGGTTCGACATTGGCATTGGTTGCTGACAGCGGAGATCGATGAATTCGGTGGAATAGTGGCTTTTTTGGGTGACAGAGGCAGTGAGCCTAAGGACTGGTCGGGAGTCCGCGACCGCGTCGTCGCGGTCCAGCGAATCCGCGGACGCACCCCGCCCCTGCGACCGGTCTTCGAGCGCGTATTAACGTTCGACGAGATCAACGAGGTCGAGGCGGAGATTGAAGTATCGCTTCCCGAGGAGTACGCCGCCTTCCTAACCGAAGTCGGCTCGGGTGGACCCGGACCCGAGATCGAACTCACCACCCTGCGCAAAGTGGACGGTCGGTGGGCGTGGGTGTGGGAGGGCGACACCGTGCTGGCTACCGATGCGAGTGGGTCGTTCCTGGAGAATCACGAGTGGCTCGACCATCAGGTCGCGACCCTGCGCGCCGCGGACCACGAACCCACTGTCAGGGACGCGGTCACTGACCATCTCGACGACTACTGCGAGGCCTTCGGCGAGGATGCCGGCTATCGGCTCTTCCATGAGCAGCGGTTCCGAGGAGCGATCCACATCAGCGACAACGGATGCGGGATGACGAGTTGGCTTGTCCTCGTCGGCCCGCACCGCGGCGAGATCTGGTTCCGCGACTGCGCACCCAATCCCCCTCTTGAACCGCTGTTGGACGCGAGCGGCAAACCCCACACCTTCTACACCTGGTACACCGACTGGCTGGAACGTAACGAGACGAATCTCGGTCAGGGGGGCGCAGGTTCAAATCCTGTCAGCTCGACAGCGGAGTAGCAGTTCATGGGCCCGGACTGGGAATCCAGGCGAGGGCCTTTTCGCTTCGATGCCCGCAAAATGCCTGCGGTTTCGGCCCGAACCAGCATGGTCGTTCAATCCAGATCGGGTTGACTATCCTCGCAAGTACGCGGCCGTACTCCGTCATGGAGCCGGCGGCGTGCCTCCGACACTCTCATCGCCTCGACGTTCGTGTGGAGTTCGGTAGGGTCGCAGCGGCGTTGAGTGGGCCCCGGTCCTGTGGAGAGTTGTGAGGGAAGGGGCGGCGGAGTGGACCAGAGCGCGTTTGCGCTCCTCGGAGATCCTGGAGCAGCTCGGGGAACCGCAGACGGCGCAGATCACCCGCCGCCTCGCGGACACTGACGGCCGGACCGCCGTCGACGGGTGACTCCGTCGGGACTGGCCGTGCCGCTGGGTCGCGACAGCAGTTGTCGATGAGCGGCACCGCTAGGTCGGCTCGTCGGCAGCGGCGCGATAATCGGTTGCCTACCGGCACTCGCTTCGCCAGTTTTGCCGAGTGACATCAGAAGACGAAGAGCTGATCGAGCTCCGCCGGGAGATTCACCGCCGCCCCGAACTCGCGGGTGAGGAACGGGAGACTGCCGGGCTGGTCGCGGAGCAGTTGCGTGCGGCTGGGCTCGAGGTGACGACCGGCGTGGGCGGGCATGGAGTCATCGCGGTGCTCGACGGTTCCGCGGACGGCCCGACGGTGGCGTACCGGGCGGATATGGACGCTGTGGATGCGCGATCGAACGTGCTGCCTTTCCCGCTGTCGGAAAGGGTTTTCGACGAGGGCTTCGCGTCGCGTGTGCCCGGTGTCGCGCACTTGTGCGGCCATGACCTGCACACCGCGATCGGTGTGGGGATCGCCCGCGCGCTGGCTCAGGGGTCTGAAGCGGTACGTGGTCGGCTGGTGTTCGTCTTCCAGCCGGCCGAGGAGTCGCTGCAGGGGGCGCGCGCGATGCTCGAGACCGGCCTGGTGCAAAGGCTCGCGCCGCGCGAGTTCTATGCGCTGCACTGCAGCCCGTATCCCTGCGGCACCATCGGGGTCTCCCCGGGATACGGCCTGCCCGGGCTCGACTGCATGCGGATCGTGATGCCGGGCACCGACGCCGCGGCGCTCGCGGCCCTCGCGGCCCTCGTGAACGAGGTGGATCAGCTCGGCACCGTCGGGTTTCCGCGGGACTACGCGGAGTACAGCGCGCGTTTCGACGCGTTGCTCGATCCCGACGTCGCCGCGTCGAACCAGGAATCGGTGTGCGTGGGCCAGTGGACCTCACAGACGCCCGACGGGCGACCGGTGGCCAACGTGCTGCTCCGGTCCTGGCCGCAGGAACGGGTTCCGGAGCTGCGTACGAGGGTCGAGCGGCTCGCGGCGGCGGCGGGCGGACACATCGAGTTCCCGGAGGATCCGTTCCCCGCCCTGGTGAACTCGGCTGAGCTCAGCACGGCGGCCGGCCGGTACCTGAGCGCGGCGCTCGGGCCGGAATCGGTCGCCTGGGCCCGGGCATCGTGGCCGTTCAACTGCGAGGATTTCGCACTGTTCCTCAACGAGGCGCCGGGCGCGCAGTTCTACCTCGGCGTCGCGGACAGGGAGGCGGGGATGAACGGCGCGCCGCACGCCCCCGACTTCGCCGCCGACGAGCGGGCGATCGGCCACGGTGTGCGCGCCATGACCGGCCTGCTGACCGACCGGCTGGCGGCCCGGTCGGTCGCGGGCGATCGTCTGGAGCGGTGATCGGCCGAGCTGTATTCGTGTTGAGGCCGTGGTCCGGGTGCGCCAGACTCTCGGATCGTGAGTGCTGCGGTGGCTGACGGTTGGTGGGACGGCGGGTTGTTCCATGTCCGCGGCGAAGGCTTCGAGGCGGGGTTCGCGATCGGCTCGGCAGAGGAGATCGAGACCGTCGAGAACGTCGATGTGTTCGTCCAGTTCGCGGATGGGAGCAAGTGGACTGCGACGGTCTTCACCCTCGCCGAGGTGCACCGGCTGATGGACCGGTGGGCTGCGTCGGGCGAGGCCCTGGGAGGCACGTACTTCTGGTGCTGGGACGGTCTGATCGTCCGGGAGTCCGGGGTGGCCGCGATGGTCGGCGTCCTCGCCGGCCTGGTCGCCTCAGATGAGGCGCGCACGGTTCTGCGGTCCGTGACCGCGGAGCCCGGAGTGTGATTCTTGCGCGCGCGGCTGATGGCCCGGCACAGGACGTCGAAGGCGGTGGCTGCCGCTGTAGGAGATCTATCCGAGGTCGTGGACGTCGGGATCGATCAGTAGGGCGATTCGGTCGTTTCACAGGAACTGGTGGCCGACTCGTAGGCGCGGATGAACGGGGTGAGCTCGGCAGTGGGCTCAGGCATCTGATCGCGTCGCAATGCCGCCACGTAGGCTGGGGCGGTGTCACGCTTCGAACTCACCACATGCGTCGCCGCGCCACCTGAGCGTGTTTTCGACGCGTGCCTGGACATCGGGGTCCACACGGCGTCCATGGCCGCGTCCCGCGAGCGTGTGATGGACGGGCCGAGATCCGGCCGGCTCGCGCTCGGCGATCGTGTCACCTTCCAGGCCAGGCATCTCGGCCTCCGGTGGCGCTTGACCGCCCGCGTGAGCGAGTACGAGCGTCCGAAGCGCTTCGTCGATGAGCAGGAGTTCGGGCCGTTCAAGCGGTGGCATCATGTCCACCACTTCACGTCCGACGGGCGCGGAGGCACGGTCATGCATGCGGTTGGAGATCAGCGGCAGCCGAGGCGGCGTAGCGCGTCGGAGCGCCACCAGGCTGGCTGCTGCGGGCCGACGATGTGCGATGTCGGTTGATCCGGGTGCAGGCCCAGCTGTCGTAGAACCGTTGATCGGATCTTGATGCTGAACCAGCCGTGCCAGTGGCCGTCCTGGCGCCTTCCGCACGCGAGGTCGATTCTGACGTCCTCCAGATCGAAAGGCAGCCAGTCGATTCCGCGATCCAGTAGTCAAGCGCAGACGGCGCGCTGCGGATGAGGGCAGCCGGGTAGGTTCTCGTACCCCAGCACGACGATCCATTCCGGATCCTGCGTCATCATGCAATACATCGTGCCATGACCCACCATGCCGTCAAGCCATTGTGAACTGCCCGGTCAGCATTCGTTCACGTCGCGCAGGATGGTGAGGAACCACGCGGTCAACAGCAGCATGCCGCTGCCGGATGCGGCTGACACGGCGTCGAAGCCGTGGCCTGTCGTGGTCGAGCTGAGGCTGATGAAGGCGGTGAGCGCGCAGCCGGTGGCCAGGATCGCGATCCCGAGTCGTAGGCGTGTCGGGTGGGGCGGGGTCACCGCGGACGTGCTGATGGTGCCGACGATTCGCGATGTCTGAACCGCGCCGAGGGCGAGTGTGGACCAGTAGCAGGCGGCGATGAGCGGGTGGGCGGCGGAGTGCGCTGCCGGGGTCAGGGCGCGTACAAGGATGAGTTCCGCGAAGAACAGGACTGCCGGCGCGGCCAGTGCCCGCAGTGTCCTGCGCAGCAGCGTGGTCGCGGCCTGGCGGGTGGGTCGGGGCAATGGCATGATCATGATGACGCCGAGCAGCATGAAGGCCGCGCATTCGGTCACGTTCAGGGTCCGGTGGGCGCGCCAGGTCAGTCGCGGATCGTTCGCTGTTCCCGCGCGGTCTACGAACCACGTGGCCAGGGTGAGGGTGAAGGCGGCCGCGGCGGCGCGGTGGCGGCGTTGCGCGGCGGACTTGGCCGGCCAGATGACCGGGTGAAGCCACAGGTCGGCGGCGTTGGCCAGCAGGCCCGGCCAGGATCGGCGGCCCGCGGCTGACGCGTCCGCCTCCAGTGCGGCGCCCCACCGTTCGCGGAATGCGGCCGGGTGAAGGCGCAGGAGCATCCGGACCGGGTTCACGCCGGGTTCACCCCGAGGCCTCGCAGCCCTGCGGCCGCCACTCGCGCCATCGCCCGCAACTCGCCTTCGAGCACCTGGCGGCCCTTGGTGGTGAGCTGGACGGGGCGGGCGCGGTCGACCTCTTCGAGCGACTCCACCAGGCCCTTCGCCTCCAGCCGGGTCAGGGCGCCGTAGAGGCTGCCGGGTCCCAGGCGCGTCCCGGTCAGCTCCTCGATGGCGGTGTTGATCGCGTAGCCGTGCAGCGGTCCGTTGGACAGTGCACACAGTACGAGTGTCTGGGCGTCGTTGGCCTGCATCGCGTCCTCCTTCGTAGCCATCCACACTATTACGCGGCAGGTACTACGCAGCAAGTACTACGCGGCGTGTACTATCTCGGGCATGGCGGAAACCGATCCTCCGGTCATCCCGGAGCCGAGCGCGGAGCTGCCTGCCGGGGATCCGGCACGCCGGGCGGCCGAACGCGGGATCGCGGGCACGCTGGGCCTCGCGCTGCTGTTCATCCTCTTCATCTGGTCGGCGAAGAAAATACCCGAGCTCTACCGGCACGAGCCGTGGCAGGACGATCCGTACGACGCACTGATCTCCCTCTCGATCTTCTGGGTGCCGCTGCTGGCCGCGCTGTGCCTGACGCGCGTACTGCTGTGGCGCCGCACGGCACCGCAGCCCGTCCGGCGCACCCGCGAACTGCTGCGGGCCAGTTGCGTGCTGCTGGTCGTGATCACGGCCACGCTCGCGGGTGACTGGATCAGCGTTGTGCTACGCGTCCACCAGGCCAGCTGGACCGGCGCCACAGCTGTCGCCGTCGCCGGGCTGGCCACGGTGAGCCTCGTGGCGTTCGCGACCGCACGGGCACTACGTCGTGCCTCGCGGCAGCCGCTTCCACAGGCGGACGGGCCGGATTGGCTCACCGACATGACCTCGCTGGGGGAGCAGGTGACGGCGCGACTCGGGCCGTTGCGCCCACACGCGACACGGGTCGTACTCGTGGCCGACCGCTATGCCGTGAAGGCCGTCCGCCGGCACCCGCTGCTCGTCGCGGGCGGCCTGTCGCTGGCGTTCGGATTCACAACCGCCCTCGCGCAAGGACTGCAGGAGGGATACACGCTCGGCGTCTACCTGGTGCTGTTCCTGAACCACGCGGCCGGCATGTTCGCCTACCTGGCCCTCCTCGGCGCATTCCTCGGGATCGCGGGGACACCGCCGCAGCAGCGTGCCGTAACCCAATCAGCGGCCACGCGACGGCGCGCCGTGCACGCGGGGATCGCCGCGTGCGTGAGCATCCCGGTGGCGGGCGCCTTCCGCGCGCAACTGTGGTCGCTGATCGGCCGGCCTGGATCCATCGGGCCCTACGGCCTGATCGCTCTCATGCTCGCCGCCGCGGCAGCCGCTGCGGTGCTGACCTACGCCACGGAGACGGTCACGGAGACGATCACGGAACGCGCAGGCCGCCGACGGCCGGGGTGAACGCGGCGATGGCCGGTCTCAGCGGATCCGCTCCTGCACACAACCCACACCGCATCTCCGCCACATCTTCACAGCATCCTGATTCGATGAGGGACATGACCGACAACGGCACAGTCAGCTCCGCCCCGACGCCCTACCTCGACGCCGTCGCGGCCACCGACATCGGCCGCTCCTACAAGCAGGATCTCCTCGCCGCCCTGGCGATCGAGCCGGGCCACCACGTGCTCGACATCGGCTGCGGTCCCGGCACCGATCTCATGGCCCTCGCCTCCGCGGCGGGCCCGAGCGGCGCGGTCTTCGGTATCGACCAGGACCCGCACATGGTCGCCACCGCACGTACGCGCACGGCCGACCATCCGAGCGTCCAGGTGCGCCAGGCGGACGCGCACCGACTCCCGTTCGCGGACCACAGCATCGACCGCGCCCGTGCCGACCGCGTGCTCATGCACGTGGCCGATCCCGCGGCCGTGCTGACCGAAGTCCGCCGAGTCCTGCGTCCCGGCGGCCTGCTCACCCTCGCCGAACCCGACTGGGACGCCCTCGCGATCGACCATCCCGACCTCGCGATCAGCCGCGCCTTCACCCGCTACATCGCAGAACGCGTCAACCGAAACCAAGCCATCGGACGGCAGCTACCCCGACTCACCACTCAAGCCGGCTACACGCTGCGCACCGTCCGCAACACTGCCGCCGTGTTCACCGACTTCGCGACGGCCGAGACGATCCTCGGGCTACGCCGCAACACCGACCGCGCCGTCACGGCCGGCTACCTCACCGCCGACGACGCGCGCATCTGGCTCGAACACCTCACCACCGCGACCTTCTTCGCCACCTCCACTTTCATCACCGTGCTCGCGCAAGCCGGTACGTAGGACTCGACGGCGACACTCGTCAGTCGGGGGCGAAGCGCATCTCCACTCTGCTGCCGAGGTCGGCTCCTTCGCTGTCCCATGCCACCTTGACCTGGAACCAGACGCAGTCGCCGTGCGGCTGCAGGCCGAGCGATTCGAGCATGTCCGCCGGATCGGTCACCGTGCTGGGCAGGCCGCCGGACGCCGGCACGTCGTCGTTCTCGGACACGAACGCGAGGCCGTCCTCGTCGAAGGGATCGACGTCGTCGGTGAGATACAGCCACGCCTCGCCGGTGATGACGAAGCTGCCGCGGCTGGTGTTCGCCTTCCGGTCGCCGGGCGGGATGATCGAGCACAGCGCGAAGCAGTCCTCCCGGTGGGGCACCCTTCCGTCGGGCTTGACCTCCCACAGTTCCCAGTACGTGCCGCAGGTGGCATAGCACTGGGAGATGAAGTCGACATTGCCGCCGTTCACGTAGGTGTCGAGCTGAGCGCCGTCCGTCGGCGTCCAGGTCTGCGTGCCCGGGTCGAAGATCTCGACGGTGAACACGCGGGTCACCTTCTGGATGACGAACCCCTTGGTGGCGCGCGCCGCGTTCTTCACCGTGACGTTGCGCTTCCGCATGAAGGAGCCGCACGGGCCTTCCGTTCCCCCGCCGGCCAGCGGGATCGCGAGCGTCGGCGTCGCCTCGACCTTCGTCGCGGTCCGGCGGCGCTTGCCCAGCGGCTCCTCCTCCTGCGCCTGCTGCCCACCGTCCTCACGCTTGCGCTTGTTCGGCTGCCGACGATCCCCCGCAGGCCGGTCGTCGCTGTTGTCCGCCACCCCTACCCCCAAGCCGTAGTCGCACGGTTGCGATCAGTGCCCTTCGATACGGAAGCTAGAGCAAGCCGCAGCCGCCCGCAAGGCGCCCCAACCAGCGCGCACAGGACGTGAGCACCGTGCGGTTCACCTGAGGCCGGCCGGCGCGGGGGAGGGGTCTTACAGCGCCATTCCCGGGATCCGGGCGCGGATGGCGTCCATGGTCGCCTCGTCGGAGACACCCTGCCAGTCATACCGCGGCGTGTACGGCGCCTGAAGCGCGGTCATGTCCTCGTCGGTGAGCGCGACGTCCAGTGACGCGATCGCGTCGTCGATCTGGGTGATCGAACCGGCGCCGACCAGCGGTGCGGTGACGACCGGCTGGCGGTGCAACCAGGCCAGGGCGATCTGCGCCCGGCTCACCCCGTGCGCTTCCGCGACCTTGCCGACCGCGTCGACGATGGCGTGGTTGGACGCCTGCTCGGCGGGCGAGTAGAGCAGGTCGGCGTAGGCGCCGTCGGTCTCGGCGCGGGCGGTCGAGTTCGCGTCGTCCCACGCGCGGGCCAGGCGACCCCGCGCGAGCGGACTCCAGACGATCGTTCCGACGCCCTCGTCGAGGCACAGCGGGATCATCTCGCGTTCCTCCTCGCGGGCCAGGAGGTTGTAGTGGTCCTGCATGGAGACGAACCGGGCCCAGCCGTGTTCACGTTGCAGATGGAGGGCCTTGGCGAACTCCCAGGCGAACATCGACGACGCGCCGAGGTAGCGCACCTTGCCGGCCTTCACGAGATCGCTGAGTGCTTCCAGGGTCTCTTCCAGCGGGGTGGCGTGGTCGTTGCGGTGGATCTGGTAGAGGTCGATGTAGTCGGTGCCCAGCCGCCGCAGCGAGTGGTGGACCTCGGTCATGATCGCCTTGCGGGACAGGCCCTTGCCGTTGGGGCCGGGGCGCATCGGGTGGCGCAGTTTGGTGGCGATCACCACGTCGTCGCGGTCGGCGAAGTCGCGCAGGGCGCGTCCGAGGATCTCCTCGCTGGACCCGTTCGAGTACATGTTCGCGGTGTCGAAGAAGTTGACGCCCGCGTCCAGGGCGTGCTTGATCAGCGGGCGGGCTTCCTGTTCGCCGAGCGACCAGACGGGGTGGCCCCGGTCCGGCTCGCCGTAGGTCATCGCGCCGATCGCGATGGGAGAGACGTCCAGACCGGTGGCACCGAGTTTCACGTAACGCATGGGGATCTCCTGCGAGGATGAACTTGCGGAGGATCCTCCGCAAGTGCGAAACTAGCGGAGGATCCTCCGCGAGTCAACCGGAGGGCATCATGAAGACATGACCGACCAGTCGCCGAGCACCTACGGCACCCAGCGCAAGGCCGCCGCGCGCAACCGGGTGGCGATCATCGAGGCCGCCCACGAGCTGTTCGCGGACAACCCGCTGGTGCCGCTGAGCGAGGTCGCCAAGCGTGCGGGTGTCGGCGCCGGGACGCTCTACCGGCACTTCCCGACCCGCGAGGACCTGATCCTGGCCGCCTACCAGCACGACATCGAACGCCTCACCACCACCGCGGACGACGTGTTGGCGCGCCAGTCATCGGCCAAAGCGGCCTTCGTCGAGTGGTTCGAGACCCTGGCCGGCTACATCCGCATCAAGCACGGCCTCGGCGACGCGCTGCACAGTGCCGCCGCCCAAGACGTGATCGACGCCTCCTGGGCCCCGACCACCGCCGCCGTGGCGAAGCTGGTCGACGCGTGCGTGGCCGAGGGCAGCATCGCCGCCGGGCACGACCCCGCGGACATCATCATGCTGATGAGCTTCCTGTGGCGGGTCGCCGGCACCGACGACGGCGCCGCCCAGGGACGGCGACTGATCGCCACCGTGTTCTCCGGCCTGCAGGCACCGCCCCGGCCGGTCTGACGGACGGTGGCAACCGCGCTCCGGTGAGTCCGGTAGTCTCATTCGGGTATGGAGCGCTGATCGCAGCGCGGGACTGCACGTTTTGTGGGCCCGGGGCGAGCGCTCCATGAAGGAGAGCACATCAGTATGGCTACTGGCACTGTGAAGTGGTTCAACGCGGAAAAGGGCTTCGGGTTCATCGAGCAGGACGGGGGCGGCCCCGACGTGTTCGCCCACTACTCCGCGATCGCCACCCAGGGCTACCGTGAGCTTCAGGAAGGCCAGAACGTCAGCTTCGAGGTGACCCAGGGCCCCAAGGGCCCGCAGGCCGCCAACATCCTGCCGATCTGACCCTGAGAACGTGATCGTCGGGGCCGCCGGATTCCTTCCGGCGGCCCCGACGCGTTCAACCGGCACGATCTGTGGTGGTCGGGTCGACGGACCCGTCAGTAGCGTCGGCGGCCCGTCGGCAGGGCCTCGACGTGGTACTCCCGGGTGTCCCCGTCGGCCGCCAACTCGGCGATCCGGGCGGCGGCCAGTTCCGGAGAGTCGAACTTGTAGGCGTTCGACCTGACGTACGTGACCCCGTCGGCCCCGAACGACCTGCCCCAGAAGCTGCCGGAGTCTGTCGCGATGATGAAGCTCGTGGAGTCCATGCGCCTACCCTACGCCCCGGCCAAGGCTTCGCCACGCAGCGTGAATGCGCCAGGTGCCGGGGCGCACGCTCGGACGGCGGATGACGGGCGGTCCGGCCGGGCCCGCGGCGACCTGCCTCAGGAGGCCGCGCGCAGCTTGGCCAGGGCCTGGGCCAGCAGGATCTCCGCGTCCGCGTCACTGCGCCGCTCGCGCACGTAGGCGAGATGGGTCTTGTACGGCTCCACGCGCGTGGCGGGCGGCGGGTTGTCGCGGTCCTGCCCGGCGGGCATGGCGCAGCTGTGGCAGTCCCACGTCTCCGGGGCGACCGCCTCGGCCGCGAACATCGCCCGCGTCGAGTGGCCGCCGGCGCACCAGAACGTCACCGCGACCCGCGCGACGAGGTCACCGCCGCGCTCGGACTCTCCGGCGGGACCCGAGCCGATCCGCCGTCCGCGGACTCCACTGCTTCGTGCCATGGTTGGTGTTCTCCCTTTGATCGCGATCGATCCAGGAACGAGCCGCCGCCGATCAGCGCCGCCGTCATCGCCCGAAGCAGACCCGCAGAGCGCGGGGCATAGTCTCGACACTACGTCCGTGCCGCCCGCGGTAGATCACGAAACGGCGTCACTCGGGGCGCGACTGACCCCCGCTCCGTACCCGAGCCAGCCAGTGGGCCGACGGGTCTGCGATGCCCTAAGGACACCGCGGTGCGCCTCGAGGAGGCGGGCAAGGCTGTGAATCGGGTCGTTCGGCCCTGCCTGCCGTTTTGGGCTGCTGAGACGATCGGGGCATGAAGGGTCCGATTCAGAATGTTCTGCGGCAGGTGACGCGGGTGACGCGGCCGGTGGCGCTTCGGTCGGCTCGGGGCGGGCGGTCCGGGTTGACGGTCGTGCGTCATGTGGGGCGGCGGTCGGGTCGTGTGTATGAGACTCCTGTTGTCGCGGTTGAACACGACGGGGACTTTTACATCGCGCTGCCGTATGGGGAGCGTACGGATTGGTTGAGGAACGTTCTCGCCGCGGGTGGCGCCACGTTCGTGTCGGGTGGGCTGGCCTACGAGGTCGACGGCCCTGAGGTGGTTCCGATGTCGGAGGCGGCGGCCTACTTCCGGCCTCGGGAGCAGCGGATGCAGCGCAGGTTCGGTGTCGACTCGGCGCTGCGGATCCACCGGGTCTGACACGACGATCTGACACGAAATCGGGAGTCGGTGAGGTGCGGGATGTTGTTGTTGAGGTCTAGGCGGATGCCGTTCATCGCGGTCGCCGGGGTTCTCGTCGTGGCCGGTGCTGGCGCGGGGGCCGCTGTGGTCGTATCGGGTTCGGGTACGGCTCACACCGTGGTCGCGACGTCCGCTGGGGCGCCTGCATGGATGACGAGCTACTCCGGCTACGGCACCACGATGGGGCGCTATGGACGTTCGCCTGGGATGATGGGCGGGAGCGGCGGCATGATGTACGGCGGCACGGACATGGGCCGGGTGATGGGCCGCGTGTTGGCCGCGGAGCCGGGGCCTCGGGTGTCCGCCGCGGAGGCGCAGTCCGAGGCCGTGTCAGTGCCTTCGGGCGGGCTAGTGGATGCCGCTGCCAATACCCTGACGTTCGCGGGTTATGATGTCACGCTCGATGTGGTGGCCGGACCGAGTGACGCGGCGATGTACAGGTTCGAGATCGCGGGGCTCGTTGATCCGACTGTGGTGGTCCCGGTTGGAGCGCGTGTCACGTTGCGTTTCGTCAATGCGGATCAGGACATGGCGCACGGCATCGTGGTCGTCGCGGACGGTTCGGATGTCGCCGACGGCTACGGCTGGATGCCGATGATGACCGAGGCTCCGGTGTTCCGTGGTGCCGAGGTCTGGGCTCTCGGTGAGGAGACTTCGTCTGGGGCTCCGGTCGCGACCACTGAGTTCACCGCGGCGGTCGCGGGCACGTACACGTATCTGTGTCCTGTGCCGGGGCACGCGCAGCAGGGTATGAGTGGCACCTTGAGTGTTCGCTGAATCGGTCTACGGCGTGGAGATCGGCGTTGAGCTTATCTCCACGCACCGCCGTCGTGGTCCTGCTGGACCTGCTCGTCTAGCCTGCGCATCGCCAGGCCGATGGAGTCGATGACTCCTTGCAGGCGGCGCATCGCCTGGCCGCGTACGGCGGTCTCGACGAGGATCGTCGCGAGGATCTGAGCGAGCTGCGACCGCCGCGGGGAGAGATCGACCGCACGCTGTTGGCACAGCAGCAGCACGCCTAGCGGGTGGTCGTCGCTGCTGACCGGAATCGCGGTCGAACGGGCGTAGCCGGCGGCCTTCAGTGCCTTGGCGAAGCCGGGCCAGTGCGTGCCGTCGGCGCCTCGGCCGGGGCAGTACGCGTTTTCGCCGGTCTTCAGGCTTGCCGCGGCCGGTCCCGGCAGGCCGGCGACCTCGAGGGCGCAGAGCCGGTACACGGACTCGTCGGTGGTGAGGGCGACCGAGTTCAGCGTGCCGTCGTCTGCCAGCAGCACGCCCGCCCCGGCGACCTCGAGCAGGCGGGCCGCGCGGATCACCCTGGAGTCCTCGTGCGGCTCCGACGCCAGGCGCTTCACCTTCGCTTCCCGCATCGCACTGATCGTCATGCGGTAAAGCTATGCGGGAGGCGGCGACGCGGGCAGGGCCGGTGGTCCCGAGTCCTCGGTCACACGATGCGCTGCCCGGAGATCAGTTCCGGTCGCAGCCGCACGAGGTTGTCCGCGGGTGAGTCGACCCAGGGTGCGCACAGCTTGCGGTAGCGGTCGACGAGATCGGGCGCCGTGACCGGTTCGGCCCGGCCGACCACGGCGACACTCCAGCCGATCAGGGTCTCGGCGTCGATACAGTCCGCCTGGTAGGCGACGACCGAGCCGCCGGCGTCCGCTCCGCTGATCGCCGCGAGAGTCGTGGCACCGTCCGTCCGGAAGACCAGCCGGCCGCGCTCGTCGATGATGTGCGTGGCCGTGCGAAGGGCGGGCAGCGCTTCCAGAGTGAACACGATCCGCCCCAGACGCACGCTGCCGAGCAGGCGCAACGCCTCGACCGCGTCCAGTTCCACGACTCGGCGCGTCTGCTCTCTCACTGTCGACTCCGATCGTGCGGACCGCGGTCATGGAGGGCGGCGAGCCGCGGTGGGGCCGCGAGATGCCTGGGCCCGGGTACCCGATCGAGCAGAGAGTATTCAACGTGGCCGTGGGCCGTGCCTAGGGCCGAAGGTCCCGGGGGAAACCTCTGCTGGCTACGTCGCGTGCCCGGCCGTATGCTTTGTGGTGAACCCGAACAGGGCTACACGGAGCGTTGTCGAGGCAGCGGCTCCGCAGCCGGTCCACTGTCCCGGACCCGACAGTCGGCGATCGATGCAAGCCCCGACGCCCACGACTGTGCGAGGTGCACCGTGCACATGGACCGCCGAATCAGTCCGATTCCCGGCGGCAGCCGCGGCGCGGCCGCGTCTCCGATGACCGGTCTCGACGGCCGGCCTTCGGATTCCGCGCTGCAATTGCTGGTCGAGACACTGCTGTGGATCGGCCTCGACCTGCACACCGCGCTCGAGTTCTGCACGTGGGAACCGGTGAGTCGGCTGCTCTGGAGCGCGGTGGACGATGTGGACGAGGCGGTCCGGTGGACGCAGCGCTCCGCGTTCGAGCACATCAACGGTTTCGGGACCGCTCCCAACGGCGTCGCGCGCACCCATGAGTCGTGACCTGACCGGACTGTGCTGCGATGATGCCGAGGAGCGTCCGCGATGACCGAGCTTGATCAATCGGTACTGCACGCACTGCTCGATCTGACTGATGCCGGATCGGCGACCGACCCGACCGCCACGCTCCTCGACCGGCTCACGCACCAGGCGGTCGCGCTGCTGCCCGCCGCGTGCTGCGCCGTCGCCGTCGCGGGCGAGGACGGCGAGCTCAGTCTGCTGCGCTGCTCGAGCGGCGACGCCTGGCCGCTCGCTCTCGTCCAACTCGAGTGCCGCTCCGGGCCGCTGGTCGACTGCTTCCGCCTGGGAGTCGCGGTGCAGTGCGCCGACATCGGGACCGCCGATCAGTGGCCGGAACTCGCCGAGGCCGCGCGGGCGCTCGGCATCCGTGCCTTCTCGGCCGTCCCGCTGCGCCGCCGCGGCCAGGTGCTCGGTGCCGCCTGCATGATGCGCGCGCGGCCCGGTCTCGACAGTCCCGAGGTGCACGCCCTGGCCCTGGCGTTGGCGGACAGCACCGCTATCGGCCTGCTCAGGGCCGAGGCCGCGCGGCACGACGGGCGCACCGTCGATCTTTGGCGCGACGCCTTGGCCCGGCGGATCACGATCGATCAGGCCAGCGGGATCGTGGCGCAACGGCGCGGCATCTCCGTGGACGCCGCCGCGCTGCTGATCGAGCGGCAAGCCACGGCGGAGGGAGTCGACACCGGCGAGTTCGCGCATCGCGTCGTGCGCGGCATGGCGCGGTGGGATCCGGCGCGCGGCTGAGGCCTACGTCCCGGTGACGCCGTCCACGACCCCGCGGGCCACCTCGTGCAGGCGCATGCCGCGATGCCGGGCGACGGACCGCAGCAGCTCGAAGGCCTCATCGATCGTGCAGCCGTGCCGCACGGCGAGGATCCCCTTGGCCTGCTCGATCGGGACCCGCGAGGCGATGCCGTGCTGGAGCTGGGCGATCTGCAGAGCGTGCTCGTCCCGTCGGCGTTGGAAGTACAGGCCGGTCGCCAGGGCGTCGGCCACCGTCGGCGCGAGCCGTGCGGCCTGGCTCTCCGGAACGCCGAGGTCGCGCGCGTAGACGGTCATCGCGCCCAGCCGCTCGTCCAGGGAGAGCAGCGGGACGCTGAACGCGGAGTAGTAGCCCTCCCGGAACGCGGTCCTCGACCACTGCGGCCACCGCTCGGCGGCCGACGCCATGTCCGGGCACCACACGGCGACCCCCGTGGCGGCGCATTGCAGACTGGGTCCGCGGCTCGCGTCGATCTCCGTGGCGCAGAGCCGTTCGACGGACTCGCCCCAGGCTGTCGCGCATTCGAGTCGCCCTTCCGCGGACGTCAGCAGTACGGCCACGCCGGACACTTCGAGCACCCGCGCGCACTCCGCCGCGAAGTAACGCAGGTGGGCGTCGAAATCCTGCTCGCCGTCCGCGGTGTCGGCACCACGATTCAGCAGGTCGTACACGTCCGCGGATTTCATCGGATCCGCCCCTTTCCGCACGCAGGTAGCTGCGTCACAGTACCTGCGTGCGGCCATGCGCAATAGGGCCGTACGGCCCTATGCCCGGGCGGTCGCGGCCCACCCCCGAGCCGCGCCGCGCTCAGTCCTCCGCCTGGACCTGTTCCATGAGCAGCACGACGCCGCCGTCGAGGTCCAGCGGCGAACAGGCGACCGAGCACACGATGCGCCGGCCGATCCGGTTGACCGCCGACACCTGCACGGGACCGGCCCGGCGTCCTGTGCTCCGGCACTCCTGCACCGTCTCCTGCAGTTGCGCGGTCGGCAGGCCGAAATCCAGACCGAAGAACGGCTGATTGTCCACCTCGGGCGCACGCAGTCCCCACAGGTCCTCGGCACCGCGGTTCCAGCTGCGCACCCGCAGCTCCGCGTCCAGTACGACCACTCCGGCGGCGATGCTGGTGAGCACGCCCGCCAGGAACGAGTGCGCCTCGTCGAGCTCGGAGGTGCGCGACCGCAGCTCCTCGTTCATCGTCTGGAGCTCTTCGTTGCCGGACTCGAGCTCCTCGTTGGTGGTCTCCAGTTCCTCGTTCGTGGACTGGAGCTCCTCGTTCGTGGTCTCCAGCTCCTCGATACTGGACTGCAACTCCTCGTTGGTGGTCTCCAGCTCCTCGTTCGTCGACTGCAGCGCCTCGTAAGCCGACTCGAGGTCCTGCCGGATGCGCTGCAGCTCGTGCTGGAGCCTGGTGGGGACGGTGGTGTCGAGGAAGCTCAGCGCCGCCCCGACGCGCTCGCCGTCCGGACCGAACAGGGGCTGAATATTGATATCAAGATATTGCATGTCGCCGGTGCCGGTGGGCCGCTCCACCGCGGGCACCCGCACGACGTGGCCCTCCTCGGCGGCCTGCTCGATCAGTGAGCGCAGTTCGACCGGGCGGTAGGACAGCTCCAGGTCCTGGAACGGGCGGTTCACGTCGCTCGGCGACAGGCTGAACAGGGCGCGCGCCTGGGCGTTGAACATCACCACCGCGCCCTCCGCGTCGAGTGCGATCATGGCGTGCGGCGAGTTGTCGAGCGTGAGTTCGCGCACCAGGCGCTTGCGGCCGACGTCCCGCACGTCCCGTCCCAGCGCGGCGTCGAGTCGTGGCAGGGTCGTGGCGTACGGCAACGGCACGCTGCCCGACCTGCGGCGGAAGACCCGGTGCCGCATGCTCGCGACCTCGAAGCGCTCGCCCTCGGACAGCAGCATCTCCGCCTTGCCCAGGAACAGGTGCCCGCCCGGCCGCAGCGCGAAGTGGAAGCGCTCGATGATCTGGGACTGCGCCTCCATGTTGAAGTACATCAGCGTGTTGCGGCACACGAGCAGGTCGAGCCGGGAGATCGGCGCGTCCCTGGTGATGTCGTGCCGCCCGAAGATCACCCGGCGGCGCAGATCGGGGCGGAAGACGTGGTTGCCGCCGCTCGACTCGAAATACCGTTCCCGCAGTTCCGGCGTGAGCGGCTCGACCGCCCGATGCGAATAGACGCCGCCGCGCGCCTTCCGCAGCGCCTCCTCGTCGACGTCGGTCCCGTAGATCTTCAGCCGCCGCGCGCACTCCTCGGCTCCGAGCGCCTCGGCGAACAGGATGGCCAGCGTGTAGGCCTCCTCGCCGGTCGAGCAGCCCGCGCTCCACACCCTGATCTCGCCGTCGCCGACGTTGTCGGCGAGGATCTGCGGAAGGGCGTGCGCCGCGAGGTACTCCCACGACTCCGAGTCCCGGAAGAAGCCGGTGACGTTGATCAGGATCGTGTTGAACAGCTCGTTGAACTCGTCCGGGTCCGCCTCGAGCACGTCCCGGTAGTCGCCGTACGAGGACATGCCGCTGTCCGCCATCCGCTTCCGGACGCGCCGGGTCAGCGAGGTGCGCTTGTAGCCGGTGAAGTCGAAACCCCGGGCGTCGCGGAGGTAGGCGAGCAGTTCCTCGAGCTCGTGCTCGGAGGTGTCCGGGTCACCGGGCGTTGGCATGGCACTTTCCGAGGCCGCCGTCTCTCATTCGGCCAGCCTAGCCCACGGGAGGGCGAAGACCGGGTACTCCCGAGCGCGGGACCAATGGCCCTGCACCGCGCCGCCGAAGGTTCGCTACCGTACGGACGGGCCGCGCGGGGAGTGTCCGAAAACGGGTCGGCGCTGCGTGGCGGCCGGGAAGCACAGGAAAGGGTGTGGCGGCCGTGGCTCACATCCGGTGCATCGGAGCGTCCGGTCTGTTCCGGCTCGTCTTCGCTCTTCAATCCGACGGCTCGGTCGAATACAGCGGCAACATCCTCGGCTGGGACACCGAGACGGGCTCCTTCACCGAGGAGAAGCCGCTGCGCATCGAGGCGTCCACGCTGCTGCTCGACTACGTCGTCAAAGCCGAGATCCTCGAGACCGGGCCCGTCGTGGTCATGGCCTCGGCCTGGTGCAAGGCCCCGGTTCTCGATGCCGCGTCGTACGGGCCGTCCATCTTCGTGCTCGCCGATGACGACGCGGACGCCGAGGACGACGGACGGCTAGACGCCCGGGGTTGTCTCTGACGGATCGTCCGGGCCGTCGTCGCGCTCCGGCGCGGACTCGTCCGACAGCTGCTCGATCGCGGCCAGGCGCACTTGGCGCAGAGCCTCGTCCACGTGCCGCAGCGCGTCGCGGACCTGCCGCCGCACCGGCTCGTGGACCGCGAGCGCGAGCGCCGCGTGCAGGTCGAGGCCGATGCGCAGCAGAGTCTCGACCAGTAGTTGCCGGGCGACCGCGGGACTCAGATCTCTCAGGTCCGAGGGGGTCGCACCCTTTCCGCCGGGGCTCGGCCCGGAGTCCGGGCGACGGTCCATGGAAACAGTTCACCTCGCGCAGTCATAGGCGTCGTCAGTGGGATCGATCGCAGACTGTCGGGGTCCGGGACAGCAGCCCGGGTGCGGCGCGGGCCGTCCTTATCAGAACCCTGCGTAACCCTGAACTCATATGCGCTTCAGCATACGGCCAGCCGGCCGGTCTTCGCGAGTCCTGGGCCGATCGATCAGCTGGTCGGCGCCGACTCCTCGACGGGGACGCGGGCTTCGTCGAACAGCGCCGGGCCCTCCTGCGGCACGGTCGGCCAGTCCGATCCCGGGTGGAGCTCGATGAGCTGCGCGGTGGACAGTGCGTACACGACGCGGCCGAGCCCGGAGCGGGCGATGCCGCCGGTGCACATCCCGCAGGGCTGGCAGCTGGTGTACATGGTGGTGCGCGCGGCCGTCTCGGGGTCGAGTTCGCGGGCCGCCCAGCGGGCGAGTTTGAGTTCGGGGTGGGCGCTGATGTCGTTGTCGCGGCGGACGGTGTTGTGGGCCTCGACCAGGATCGTGCCGTCCTCGGCGGCCAGCAGCGAGCCGTACGGCGCGTCCCCCTCGGCGACGGCCTGGGCGGCGATGGCGATTGCGCGGCGCAGCAGGGTGCTGTCTTCTGGGGTGATCACGGATCGGTCCTCCAGTGGGTGGCCACGGCGGTCAGTGCCCGCCACGCGGCCTCGGGGTGTCGGGTTTCTTCCGGGTCGCCGTGGTAGGGGTCGAGCACGACGGTCGCGGCGCCGATCCGTCGCAGTTCAATGAGATCTTCGAGGATCTGCCCGAGGCTGCCGACGCCGACGGGCCGGTCGGCCTCGTGGACCGGTGCGTCGGTCATCCGCAGGGCGATGCGCGGCGCGAGGGCGGGCAGTCGGTGCTTCGCCACGGCCGTGCGCAGATCGGGCAGGGTCGCCCGCAGCGGATGCCAGGCGGCGTCGAAGCCGATGGCGCGCCGGATCGCCGCCGCGCTGTTGCCGCCGATCCAGATCGGGATCGAGGACTGATCGCCCCACGCCTGACGCATCGTGGTCAGGTACTCGTCGGTGAGCCTGCCGCGGTCGGCGAACGGCACCCCGAGCGCCTCGAACTCCTGGCGCGCTCCGCCCACGCCCACCCCGAGCACCAGCCGGCCGTCGCTGAGCTCGTCGAGGTTGCCCGCCATGCGCGCCGTCAGCAGCGGATTCCGGTAGGGCAGCACGAGCACGGTGGTGCCGAGCCGTACCCGCGAGGTGAGGCCGGCCAGCCAGGACAGGGTGGTGAAGGGCTCGAAGAACCGCTCCGGATACCGCACGGCCACGTCCGGTGTGACGACCACGTGGTCCGACACCATGAGCAGATCGAAGCCGAGCCCCTCCACGATCCGTCCCCACTCGCGCAGGAGCCCGGAGTCGGTGCCCGGCCCGTAGTTCGGGACGTTGACGCCTAACTGCATACTCGAAGGCTATCCCGGGGGGCAATGGAGCACCCGGAAAAGCTCACTCGACGAGCTTCCCTTCGGTGGACACGTCGCGCATCAGGGTGGTGATCTCGTCCGGGACGGCGGCGATCGGCTCGCGGGCGACCTGGCCGGGGCCGGACCAGACGAGGTTCACACGCAGCGTCTCGTCGAGATCCGGGTAGTCGGTGCGGTTGTGGCAGCCACGGGTCTCGCGGCGTTCGAGTGCTGATTCGAGGGTGGCGCGCGCGGCCAGTTCGGCGGACTTGAGGTCGAAGGCGTGTGCGAGGTCTTGGAAGCCGGCGATGTCGGGGTGCACGCCGACGTTCTTGATGCGGTTTTCGAGCTCGTCGAGTTCCGTGAGCCCTTCGCGGAGGCCGGCTTCGTCGCGGACGACACCGGCGTGTTCCGTCATCGTGTCGCGGAGGGTGCGTTGCAGGGCCCGGACGTTCTCGGAGCCGTCGGCGGCCAGTAGTTCGTCGATCTCGGCGCGTGCTTCGGCCGTCGCCGCGGACGACCGTTGCTGCGCAGCCAGGGCCCGCGAGTAGCGTGCGGCGGCCTGACCGACGATTCGTCCGTAGACCAGCAGTTCGATCAGGGAGTTTCCGCCGAGTCGGTTCGCGCCGTGCAGACCGCTGGCTGCTTCGCCGAGGGCGTAGAGGCCTTCGACGCCGGTGCCGTGGTCTTCCGGGCGCACCCAGACCCCGCCCATCGAGTAGTGCGCGGTGGGCGCGATCTCGATGGGTTCCCTCGTGATGTCGAGCATCTGGAGTTCGAGGAGCGTCTGGTAGACGCGGGGCAGCCGCTGCATGATCGTTTCGCGCGGCAGGTGCGAGACGTCGAGCCACACGCCGCCGGCCGGTGTGCCCCGCCCTTCCTTGATCTCGGTGTACGCGGCCAGCGCCACGCGGTCGCGGGTGGACAGTTCCATCCGCTCGGGGTCGTAGCGGGCCATGAACCGTTCGCCGACTGCGTTGCGCAGTACGCCGCCTTCGCCGCGCGCGGCCTCGGAGACGAGCGTGCCGGCGGCGTTCTCCGGGGCGATCAGGCCGGAAGGGTGGAACTGGACGAGTTCGGCGTCACGGATCCGGCCGCCGGCCAGCAGCGCGAGCCGGAAGGAGTCGCCGGTGTTCTCGTCCCGGCGCGAGGAGGTCCGGCGCCAGATGCGGGTGTGTCCGCCCGCCGCGAGGATCACGGCGTCGGCGTGGATCGCGTACCGGGTGCCGGTCTCCAGGTCGAATCCGTAGGCGCCGAAGACGACGCCGTCCCGCACGAGGATCCGGGTGATGTACGCCGTGTCGAGGATCGGGATGTCGAGCTGCGCGGCGCGGTTGATCAGGGTGCGCTGGATCTCCAGGCCGGTGTAGTCGCCGGCGAAGGCGGTTCGCCGGTAGGTGTGCGCCCCGAAGAACCGCTGCGAGATGCGGCCGTCGGCCTCGCGCGCGAAGGGCATGCCGTAGCGTTCGAGGTCTGCGATGCCGCGCGCCGCGTTCTCGGTGACGATCCGCACGGTCTCCGGGTCGGCGAGCAGGTAGCTCTCCTTGAGGGTGTCCGCGGCGTGCTGCTGCCAGGAGTCCTCGGGGTCCATCGTGGCCAGGGCGGCGTTGATACCGCCCGCGGCGAGGCTGGTGTGCGCATCGGCCTTCGGGCGCTTGCCGACGGCCAGCACGTCGACGCCCTGTTCGGCCAGTTCGATGGCGGCGCGCAGTCCGGCGCCGCCGGTGCCGATGACGAGGACGGACGTGGCGATCTGCTGCTCGTTGTTCTTCATGGTTTCCTCCGGTGCCCGCGGGCCCGTCCTCGTCTCGTCTCGGCTACTTCGCGGGCGGCGGGTTCAGCGGCAGCCACTGCTCGAACCGCGTCTCGGCGAGCTGCGCGTCCGGCCCGGGCAGGAGCATGTCCTTGGTCAGCAGGATGCCGAAGTAGCGCGCGTCGCGGTCGGTCACGACGGCGCGCGGGTCGCCGCGGAACGTCAGGGCCGTGCGGACCAGCTCGTCGAGGCCGAACGCCTCGGGTCCGGCCGTCTCGACGGTGCCGTTGAGCGGGGCCGCCACCGCGGCGCGGGCGACGGCCGCGGCCACGTCCTCGCCCGCCATGGGCTGGATCTGAGCGTCCGAGACGCGCACCGTGTCGCCGTGCGTGGCCTCGTCCGCGATGCCGCCGACGAACTCGAAGAACTGGGTGGCGTGCACGATCGTGTAGGGGACGCCGGACTCCTTGATGAGCTTCTCCTGGACGATCTTCGCGCGGAAGTATCCGCTCTCGAGCAGCCGCTCGGTGCCGACCACGGACAGCGCGACGTGGTGGCCGACGCCCGCCTGCCGCTCGGCGGCCAGCAGGTTGGTCGTGGAGGTGCGGAAGAAGTCGAGCACGTCCTCGTCCGCCCACGAGGGCGAGTTGGAGACGTCGACCACCACGTCGGCGCCCTGCACCACCTCGGCCAGGCCCTCGCCGGTCAGCGTGTTCACCCCGGTGTTCGGCGAGGCGGGCACCGCCTCGTGGCCGTGCTCGCGCAGCCTGCCGACCAGCTTCGAGCCGATCAGACCGGTGCCGCCGATGACGACGATCTTCATGATCATGCCTCCCGTCTGCGCCCCGGCCGGTCCGGAACGCGTGTCACAAGCTGAGACAGGACAGCGTCCGAGGTTGTGACACGCCCGCCCCCCGAGTTGGTGCGTTCGGGGGGCGTGGCCCACGATGAGAGGGAGCGCAACCGCAGTGCGACCGGATAGGGGCGATGGGTGACGGAGTCGGATCTGGCGGCCGGACCGGGCAGCGCCGACGGCCTCGAGGAGGCGGCGGCCGTGTTCATGAGCGTGCGGCCGCGGCTGTTCGGGATCGCGTACCGCATGCTCGCCAGCGTCACCGAGGCCGAGGACCTGGTCCAGGAGGTCTGGCTGCGCTGGCAGACCTGCGACCGGAGCGCGGTGGCCAATCCGGCCGCGTTCCTGGCCACGACGACGACCCGGCTGGCCATCAACGAACTCCAGTCCGCGCGCGTGCGGCGCGAGACGTACGTGGGGCCGTGGCTGCCCGAACCGGTCGACACCGGCGCCGACCCGTACCTGGGCGCCGAACGGGGCGAGGCGCTCGAGTTCGCGGCGTTGATGCTGATGGAGAAGCTCACGCCGAACGAGCGCGCCGCCTACGTGCTGCGCGAGGCCTTCGACTACTCGTACGCGGAGATCGCGGACATCCTGAAGTCGACCGAACCCGCCGTGCGCCAACTGGTGAGCCGGGCGCGCAAGCACATGACGCGCGAGCGCAGCGTCTCCGTGGACGCGGCCGCGCAACGCAAGCTGCTGACCACGTTCCTCGACGCCGCGCGCTCCGGCGAGATGACCGCGCTGGAACAGCTGTTCTCCGCCGAGGTCGTCAGCCTGTCCGACGGCAACGGCAGGCACAAGATCGCCCGCCGCCCCGTGGTCGGCGCGGTCTGGGTGGCGAAGTTCCTGGCCGCGATGTCCTGGTTCTGGGACGGCGTCGAGACGCGGTTCACGACGCTGAACGGGCAGGTCTGCGCGGTGATGGTGGCCGGCGGGCAGGTGTACGGCGTGCTCGCGGTCGACGCGTCCGCCGAGGGTCTCGACCAGCTGTTCTGGATGCTCAACCCCGCGAAGAACACGCAGGTCTCCGTGCCCGCCTGACCTGCCCGTCCGACCCGCCTGTCACGAACCCGGGCGCTGTCCTGTCGTAGTTGGGACTGCGAGAGAACAGAGGTCCAGGTGCGTACGATTCTGGTGGTTGGCGGCGGCTATGCGGGCTTCTACGCCGCCTGGAGGCTGGAGAAGAAGCTGCGGCGGGACGAGGCGCGGGTCATCGTGGTCGACCCGCGCCCGTACATGACCTACCAGCCGTTTCTCCCCGAGGTGCTGGCCGGGTCGGTCGAGGCGCGGCACGCGGCGGTCTCGCTGCGTCGGCATCTGCGCCGCAGCACGCTCATCGCGGGTTCGGTCGTCGCGATCGACCACGCCGCGCGCAGGGCCACGGTTCAGCCGGTGGAGGGGCCGGAGTTCGAACTCGACTACGACATCGTCGCCGTCACCGCCGGCGCGGTCACCCGCAAGCTCGCCGTGCCCGGCGTGGCGCAGCAGGCGATCGGCATGAAGCACGTGGAGGAGGCCGTCGCGATCCGGGATCGGCTGCTGACCGCCTTCGACCGCGCCTCGGCGCTGCCGCCAGGACCGCTGCGCAGCAGGCTGCTCACCGCCACGTTCGTCGGCGGCGGCTTCTCCGGCGTCGAGGGCTTCGGCGAACTGCTGTCCCTGGCGACCGCGCTCGTCCGGAACTACCCGGAGATCGACCCCGCCGAACTGCGGTTCCACCTGGTCGAGGCGCGGGACCGGATCCTGCCCGAGGTCTCCGATCGGCCCGGCCGGTGGGTCGTGCGTTCGCTGGAGCAGCGCGGTGCACGCGTCCACCTGGGCGCGAGCCTCGTCTCCGCGTCGGACGGCCACGTGGTCCTCTCGACCGGCGAGGAGTTCGACTCCGAACTGATCGTCTGGACCGTCGGCAACGCCGCGAACCCCATGGTCCGCAGCCACACCGACCTGCCCATCGACGAACGCGGCATGCTCGTCGTGCGGGCCGACCTGCGCGTCGGCACCGAGAGCGAGCCCGTGCCGGACGCCTGGGGCGCGGGCGACGACGCCGCGGTACCCGACCTCGCCTCGGACCGGCCGGGCGCGACGACCGTGCCCAACGCCCAGCACGCCGTTCGCCAGGGCAAGCTGCTGGCCAGGAACATCACCGCCGGCCTGCGCGGTCGGGAGCCGAAGCCGTACGTCCATCACGGCCTCGGCACGGTCGCGACCCTCGGCCTCGGACGCGGGATCTTCCAGTACCGCCGCATCGTCATCAAGGGATTCCCGGCCTGGCTGATGCACCGCGGCTACCACGTCCTGGCCGTACCGAGCTGGGAGCGCAAGGTGCGGGTTCTGGCGATCTGGCTCACCGCCGCGGTGTTCGGCCGCGACATCGTCTCGCTCGCATCGGTACAGGACCCGCGCCGCGCATTCGTCACCGGCGGCGAGCCGACGCGGCACGACGAGTCGCTGGTGGCCTGACGAACGGCCGGGCCCGCGCAGTTCGCGCGGGCCCGGCCTCGGTTCAGACCTGCCGCGGAGCCCGGCGACCCTTGCGCGCCTCGAGCTCGTCCTCGTCCACCAGCACGAGCATCTCCGCGCCCGGCGCGCACAGCATCGTGACGACGAAGCGCATCGGGATGTCGTCGCGGTTGTTGCCGTTCTGGTAGTGGATGACGTCGCCGCCCGGCTCCCAGAACGCCTCGCCGGCCTTCACCACACGGGCCGGTTCGCCTTCGAGCTCGAAGACCATCTCGCCCTCCAACACGTAGCCGAAGGCCGGTCCGGAGTGCCGGTGCGGAGGGGTCCCCGGGTCGCCGGGCGGGTGTTCGACGATGATGGTCATCGCGTGCGCGCCCTCGGGAACGAAGGGCGGGTGCACGTCCTGCACCACGGTCAAAGCCATGTCGCAACCTCCTCGATCAACGGTGTGCGCCAGCTATGACCGGACAGCCCCGCCGGTTGTGACTCGGCAGCCGCAGACGCAGACCTGCGAATGTCGGCTCGCGAGGTCGATCGGCGAGACTCGAGGGCACACCGTCCGGCTCGATCAGTGCGTCAGCGCGGCACGCATGTCGGTGAGGGGTAGGGTCGTCCGCCCACTACCGGGCACCGCCACGTTCAGCGACGATAGGACTATGACCACCGGGCGGCAGGGCCAGGGCGTACACACCGACTCCGAGTTCGAGCGGCGGGAGAAAGCACTGGCCGAACGCGAGGCTGTGCTTACGCAACGAGAAGCAGCGGTGCAGCACCGCGAGGACGCGCTCGCCCGCCACGATCAGGCGGCGGACGCGCGTGAACAGACCGCCGATCAGCGTGAACAGGCGGCGGACGCGCGTGAACAGACCGCCGATCAGCGTGAACAGGCGGCGGACGCGCGTGAACAGACCGCCGATCAGCGTGAACAGGCGGCGGACGCGCGTGAACAGACCGCCGATCAGCGCGAGGACCTCGCCGACCGCCGCGAGGCGGAACTCGATACCCAGGAAGCACGGTTGGACAATCGTGCCCGCAGTCTCAGCCTGGAAGCCGTGGCCGTCGAGCAGCGCACACTCGAGAGGATCCAGCGCAGCCGGGAGTTGCTGGCGGCAAGCTCAGAACGTCTGGACCGCAGCGAGGCCGCACTCAGGCGCGTCCAAGCCCGCACCCACCGCGATCAGCAGGAGATCGACCGCGCCGTCGCCACCGGCGAGCGCACCCGCGCACACCAGGTTTCCCAGGCCCCAGCCTCCCCCGACCCAGACACACCCGAACCGCCGCACGGATGACCCGAGTTGTTTCGCACCGAACGTCTCAGCCGGAGTAAAGTCCGACTACTGCCGTACATCGACGAGGATTGGTGCTCAGTGTGCACACAGTGAGAGTGGAAACCGAGGGCGCTTCCGTCTGAAACCCGTACACAGTGCCTCGTCTAACCTGAGTGCGGACTGGTCATCGCGCGACCGGCGATGTTGAGGTGGTCGAGGAAGCGTGCCGGGGGAGTCGTCAGGCGCGGCGGTAGAGGCGTAGCGAGGTGGCGAAGAAGACGACGAGGATCCCGGTGGACCAGACGAGGGACTGCCAGACGTAGGTGGAGGTCTGGCCGCCTTCCATGAGGGAGCGGGCCGCGGCGACGTTGATGCTCAGCGGCTGGTTGCGCGCGAAGGCCTGGAGCCAGCCGGGCATGACGTCGATCGGGACGATGGCGTTGCTGGCGAACAGCAGGACGAAGAACGGCAGCAGGCTGGCGACCTGGGCGGTTTCGGGGTCCCTCGTGGCCAGGCCGACGGTGGCGTAGGCCCAGGAGCAGGCGTATCCGAAGTAGAGGATCACGCCGAAGCCGGCCAGCGCGGCGCCAGGGCTGGCGTGGAAGCGGAATCCGACGGCGAGGCCGAGTCCGACCATGATGATCAGGGCGGTCAGGCTGCGGCTCAGGTCGGCCAGCGTGCGTCCGGCCAGCACGGCGCTGCGGGCCATGGGCAGGGAGCGCCAGCGGTCGATGATGCCGCTGCGGGCGTCCTGGGCCAGACCGACGGAGGTGGTCATGCCGCCGATCAGGACGGCTTCGAGGAAGACCGCCGGTACGACGTAGTCGACGTAGTCGATACCGGGCACGTGGATAGCGCCGCCCAGCACATAGCGGAACAGCACCAGCAGCAGCGCCGGTTGGAGGGTGCTGATGGCGAGCAGTTGCGGGGTGCGGATGATCCGCAGGAGGTTGCGTTTCGCCACTGAGACGGTGTCGCGCAGGACGTAGCGGGCATCGGCCGGGAAGGTCGGGGTTGCGCGATTCGGGCTGGCAGGCGCGTCCGCGGTGGCGGTCATGGCGTGTGCTCCAGGGGAGAGGGCTCGGCGGATCGGGCGTCCGCGGGGGTGCCGGTCAGCGCGAGGAAGACCTCGTCGAGCGAGGGGCGGCGGATGCCGAGATCCTCCAGGGCGATTCCCGCGTCCTGCAGCGCGCGGCCCGCGGCGATCAGCTGGCCGGTGCCGCCGTGCGCCGGGACCGTCACGCGGCGCTGGTCGAGGTCCAGGCGGGCCTCGCGGCGGGCGGTGCGGCCGAGGATGCCCGCGGCGGTGTCCAGATCGGCCGGGTCGTGCACCCGCGCCTCCAGAACGTCCCCGCCCATCGCCCGCTTCAACTCCAGCGCGGTGCCCTGGGCGATGACGCGGCCGGCGGCGAGCACCGCGATCCGGTGGGCGAGGTGTTCGGCCTCTTCCATGTACTGCGTGGTCAGCACGAGCGTGGTGCCGTCCGCCACCAGGTCCTTCAGGAAGGTCCACAGGTCGTTGCGGGTACGCGGGTCCAGGCCGCTCGTCGGCTCGTCCAGGAAGAGCACCGGCGGGCGGGCGACGAGGCTCGCGGCGATGTCCAGCCGACGCCGCATGCCGCCGGAGTAGGTCTTGACCAGCCGGTCGCCGACATCCGTCAGCGCGAAACGTTCGAGCAGGTCGCGGGCCGCGTGCCGGTATTCGGCGCGGGGGAGGTGGTACCAGGAGCCGACCAGTTCCAGGTTCTCGCGGCCGGTGAGCAGTTCGTCGACGGCCGCGTACTGGCCGGCCAGGCCGATGAGCGGGCGCAGCGCGCGGGCGTCGCGCACCACGTCCAGGCCCGCGACCCGCGCCGTGCCGGAGTCGGGGTGCAGCAGCGTGGCCAGGATCCTGACCAGAGTGGTCTTTCCGGCGCCGTTGGGCCCGAGGAGCGTGAGCACACTGCCGCGCGGCGCCTGAAGCGTGACGCCGTCCAGCGCGCGGGTGGCGGCGAAGGTCTTGGTCACCGCCTGAACGTCGATCATCGCGTCTGCCATGCGGCGGAGCCTTTCCGGGAAGGGCGGCGTGCGGATGCCTGTGGTCAGGACGTTAGGGGCGAGCCGTTGCCCGGGTTAGGGATGGCGGGCCTGTATCCGCGGGACGTTCGCCCCTGGCCTGCACGGTCGGTTCGTGGGTCGATGGTCGTGCGGGGCCGTCCGGAAGGAGAGGCGTCATGCGGATTCTGGTGGCGTACGGTTCGAAGCGCGGTGGGACGGCGGGCCTGGCCCAGATGATCGGCAAGGAGCTGACCGCGCTGGGGTATCAGGCGACCGTCAAGCCCGCCGGCGAGGTGCGGGCGCTCGACGACGTCGACGCGGCGATCATCGCGGGCGCGCTCTACGCCGGCCGCTGGCACCGGGACGCGCGTTCGCTCGTGCGTCAGCAGGCTGACAGGCTGCGCGGGATGCCGGTGTGGCTGGTGGCCAGCGGGCCGCTGGACGACTCGGCGGCGACCCGGGAGATTCCGCCCGTCCGGCACGTCGCGTGGGCCGCCGCGCGGATCGGCGCCCGCGGGCAGGTCACCTTCGGCGGCCGGCTGGCGCCGGATGCCACCGGCTTCATGGCCGCGGCCATGGCCAAGAAGCGCTCCGGCGACTGGCGCGACCTGGTCCAGATCAAGACGTGGGTCGGCCGGGTCGCCGAGAGCCTGAACTCCTGAGGATGCCCGTGATCAGGGCCGTGCGTCCCGAAGCGGGTGGGACCTGTGCCCGACCACGACCACGCCGCCCTGGGTGACGGTGTATCGCGCACGGTCGGCTTCGAGGTCCACGCCGATCCGGGTACCGGGGGCCAGGCGTACGTCGCGGTCCAGCACGGCGTTGCGCACGATGCAGTCCTCGCCGATGTGCACCGAGTCCATCAGCACGCTGGAGTCCACCCGGGCGGTGGGCGCGACGTGGACTCCCGACGAGAGCACGCTCCGCCGCACGCTGCCGGACACCGCGGTGTCCCGGGCGACCACGCTGCCGGACCGGACCGTGCTCGTCACTGCCAGCCGTCGGCCGAGCGGGGCGCCGATCGGCCACTCGGGATTGGAGAGGGCGAACACGGGGTCCTCGCCGAGCACGTCCATGTGCGCGGCGTGGTACGCGTCGAGGGTGCCGACGTCGCGCCAGTAGCCCTGCTCCCGAGGCGTCGCGCCGGGTACGCGGTTGCGGGTGAAGTCGTAGACCTGCGCCGACCCCGCCGAGACCATGGCGGGGATCAGGTCGCCGCCGACGTCGTGCGACGAGTGCGGGTCGGCGGCGTCGTCTCGCAGGGCACTGAGCAGGGCGTCGGTGCGCCAGGCGTAATTGCCCATGGAGGCGTAGACCTGGTCCGGCGCGTCGACGAGTCCCGTCGCGCACGACGGCTTCTCGCGGAACGCCGCGATCCCCACGCCGTCCGCGGCCGCGTCGATCACGCCGAACTGGTTGGCGAGGGCCAGCGGCTGGCGTACCGCCGCGACGGTGACGCCGGCTCCGTGCGCGGCGTGCTGCCGCATCAACTGGCGCGGATCCATCCGGTAGACGTGGTCGGCTCCGAACAGCAGCACGTGCTCGGCGGCGGCGGACTCGATCGCGTCGATGTTGCGGTACAGCGCGTCGGCCGAGCCCGCCGGGCCGCCCGGGACCTGGCGGCTCGGCAGGGTGTGCACGCGCAGCGGTCCGGCGCCGTCCGGAGACGGCTGTTCGTGCCAGGACCGGCGCAGGTAGTCGTCCAGGCTCCGGTTCTGGTACTGCGTGACGACCAGGATGTGCCGGTAGCCGCCGTTGGCGAGGTTGGACAGTACGACGTCGATGAGGAGGTGCCGCGCGCCGAAGGGCACGGCCGGCTTGGCCCGGTGGGAGGTCAGCGGCATCAGCCGGGAGCCGCGGCCCCCGGCGAGGACCACGGCGAGGGCGGAGGAGGGCAGGTTCACGGGGCTTCCTTCGCTGGCGAGCAGGGCGGATTAATCGCATCAAACCGCCCATACGAGGTTCAGCGAAGGGGCGAAGGTCCCGTGCCGTGGCCGCCTTCCGCAGATAGCTGACGATCAAGATCTGATGTGGATGAGAAGGCCGAGCCGATCAAGGGCGAGTTCGAGCGCCATATCGTCCTGCGGATCTCTCCACCTGACGACCTGAACAAGCTGATACAGCGGATCGTATTCGGCGGCGATGTCCGCCACCTCGTTCGGAATTCGCATGTTCGTGATCAATACGCGGCGCACAAAGTTGCGTGCCGCGGCGCCGTACGTGGACTCGAGCGAGCGCGTCCCCAGCAGCGAACGGTCCGAGTACGAGGACGCGACCTCCACGTCGATGGCGATCCCGGGCGCCTCGACGCGCACGTCGGCGGTGCCGTACTCGTTGATCGACCGAGTGAGCTTGGCGTCCGGGACCTTGGCCACCGCGCGTGCCAGGGCCCGGTCCAGCTCCTTGCGGTACAGCGTGGCGTAGGCGTCGACGACCTCCGGCGCGTAGCGCGAGTCCGGGTCCAGCTGTTCGAGCACTTCGAGCTTCAGCTGCCCCTCGACGGGATCCTCGCGCTTGACCTGCTCCACGAGCTTCCTGCGGCGCATCGCCATCGACGCCTCCCAGTCCGGGGCCTGCGCGCCGGTCAGCGGTATGCCGAGCACCGTCAGCACGAGCAGGACCGCGCCGATGCCGAGCAACGCGGCGGTTCCGACCTGGTTCGAGGTCAGGAACACGGAGACCGCGCCCGCGCCGAGCAGGCACAGTCCGGCGGCTCCGGCAATCATTCGCTCTATTTGCGCCAGCGATTCAACACCCGACGCGGTCTCATCATGCGACTCAGGGTTCGATTCTTCCGACATGCGCCAAGGTTAGAGCTTGAACACCTCTTTTGGGCATGGTTCGGAAATCGAGTTACCGCCGGCGAAGATCCATCAGCCGGCGGCGGACAGTGATTCGCGCAGCAAGCCTTCGAGCGCCTTGATCTGCTGCGGGTCGAGGCCGGGGAACACGGGCTCGCGGCTGAGGGCTTCCAGCACCTTCGCGCGCAGTGCGGTGCCCTCGTCGGTCAGCACGAGCTGCTTGGCGCGGCGGTCGGTGGGGTGCGGGCGGCGCTCGATCAACCGCTGGGTCTCGAGTTTGTCGATGACGATCGTGGCGTTCGACGGCTCGCAGCTCATCTTGTGGGCGAGGTCCTTCATCGTCATCGGCTCGGACATCTCGCGCAGCGCCGAGGCCTGGGCGACGGTGAGGCCGAGCGGGGCCACCCACTCGCGCATGCGCGCGGCGCCCAGCATGTCCAGGTCGTGCAGCAGCTTGCCGAGCTCCCACTGCTCGTCGGCCTGCGCGTTCGTCATGTTCATGCCTCCAGACTAGCGGACTGCTTCAAGCCATGATAGATATGACTTGAACCTTTTCGGTCATAGGTAATGGAGGACGGTCCCATGACGGACACCAACCGCACCGCGTCGGGCATCCGGACGCTCACCCTCGGCGACACGAAGCTGACCTTCGTCCCGGACGGCCAGGCCACGCTCGATGCGCGCATGCTGCTGCCCGAGCCGAGCGAGGAGTTCTGGGCCGAGCACGCCGACTACCTCGACGAGGGCGGCCACCTGATGGCCAGCGTCGGCGCGCTGCTGGTCGAGCGAGAGGGGCGGGCACTGCTGATCGACGCGGGCGCCGGTCCGATCACGATGGGCCCGCCGTTGAACACGTACGGGGTGATCACCGGCGGCGCGCTGATCGAGAACCTCGCCTCCCTCGGCCACCGGCCCGCGGACATCGAGGCGATTGCGTTCACGCATCTGCACGCCGACCACTTCGGCTGGGCCTGGCACCCGGCCCCCGGGAGCGACAAGCCGATCTTCGCGGGCACGCCGTACCTGGTGGCGGAGTCCGAGTGGACCCAGCGCCACCACGCCGAGGCGCAGGGCATGGGCGACATGATCAACGCGATGGCGCCGTGGGTCCGCTCCGTCGTCGAGGGCGAGGAGATCTTCCCGGGCGTGACCGTCCGCTACATGCCGGGCCACAGCGCGGGCCACGCTTCGTACGTGATCAGGGCCGGCGGCAAGAAGGTCGTCGCGTTCGGCGACGCCTTCCACTCCCCGCTGCAGGTCGTCCACCCGCGCTGGGAGAACACCTTCGACCACGACCACGCCAAGTCCACCCGGCTGCGCGAGGACCTGCTGTTCGAGCTCGCCGAGCCCGACACCATCGGCTACGCGGTCCACTTCCCCGAGCCCTTCGGCCGCGTCGAGATCACCGACATGGCCGCCTGGCGTCCCCTCGCCGCCTGACAGAGCCCCTCGTCGGCTCAGCCGAACAGGCCGCCGACCTCGCAGTACCTCCCTCATCCATCTATTCATGGGTTATGCCCTGAACATCCTTACAGGAGTGTCATGAACCTCAACCTCACGGGCAAGACCGCGGTCGTCACCGGCGCCAGCCGGGGCATCGGCCTCGCCGTCGTCCGCACGCTGATCGACGAGGGCGTCCGGGTCGTGGGCGCCGCCCGCACGGCCACGCCCGAACTGAAGGACACCGGCGCGATCGCGGTGTCGGCCGACCTGAGCACCGCGGAAGGCGTCACCGCCCTGGTCGATCTGGCCCTGTCCGAGCTGGGCGGCATCGACCTGCTGGTCAACAACGTGGGTGGCGGCGACGCGGCGAGCTACTCCTTCCTCGACGCTCCCGACGCCGAGTGGCACAGCATGTACGACCTCAACGTGCTCGCCGGGGTCCGTACCACCCGCGCGGCGCTGCCCAGCCTGATCGAGCGGCGCGGGGCCATCGTCAACGTCTCGTCCATCCTCGGCCGCGCGCCCCTGGGCAACCCGGCCAGCTACGTCGCGGCCAAGGCGGCCGTCACCGCGCTCGGCAAGGTCCTGGCCGAGGAGTTCGGACCCCGCGGCGTGCGGGTGAACACCGTCTCGCCCGGCCTGGTCCGCACCAGCGTCTACGAGGACCCCAATGGTCCGGTCGCCCAGGCCGCCGCGGCCACCGGCATCAGCCAGGCCGAGTTCGTCCAGCAGATCGTGAAGTCCCAGAACGTGACGACCGGCCGGATGAGCGAAGCCGGGGAGGTCGCGGCCCTGATCGCGTTCCTGCTCTCCGACGTGGCCGCCAACATCACCGGTGCCGACTACGTCATCGACGGCGGCACCCTCAAGACCGTCTGAACCCACTGACAAGCACTTCAGCCCACGAACTAGGAGGACAGAACCATGGCTCACACCGTCGCCGCGTCCGCGGAGCGCACCATCGACGCCCCCGCGGACGAGGTCTACCGCGACCTGACCGACATGCACCTGCACGCGAAGTTCCTGCCGACCCCGTTCTACGACTGCGAGGTCGTGGAGGACGGCACCCTCCGCATCAAGATCGACTTCGCCGGGGGTGTCAAGGAGATTCGGATGCAGGCCACCGAGCCGGAGCCGGGCCGCACCGTCGTGCTGACCGACACCAACGGCTCCGGCCTGGTCACGACCTACATCGTGACCCCGCAGGGCACGCAGGCGCTGGTGAGCGTCACCGCCACCTTCGACGGCGAGTCCGGCGTCGCCGGCTTCGTCGAGCGGATCGTTGCCCCGCGCAGGCTGCACGGCATCTACACCAAGCAACTCGGCGCCTTCGAGGCCCACGCCCGCGAACAGCGCATCGGCTGACAGCCGCGCGTATCAGCCATCAGTTATCAGCCACCGAGAAAGAGGAGTCCCACCATGAAGTTGCTCACGTTCAAGGCCACCACCCATGACGCGAAGCCGGCCCGCTTCGGCGAGGCGATCAGCGCGGCGGCCATGGAGGTCCGGATCGACGAGCCGGGCCCGATCGAGGTCAAGACGATCGGCGCGGACTGGGAGGCCCCGATCACGGGCCTGCTCAACATCAAGCACCCGAAGGCCGTCGCGGCCGGCATCACCGACCACAAGGAGCCGATCAAGATCTACGCCCACGTCGTGCGGCACCCCACCTACGGCTTCTTCCTGGTGGACACGGGCGTCTCGCGCAAGCTCGTGGAGGATCCCGTGGGCGCGGGGGTCGGCATGATGCTCCGGAAGTTCGGCGGCATCGAGAAGATGGACACCCGGCAGACCGCCGCGGACATCATCGCGGCCGAGGGGGTCCCGCTGGCCGGGGTCTTCATGACCCATCTGCACCTCGACCACGTCTCCGGGCTGCCGGACATCCCCAAGGACGTCCCGATCTACACCGGCGCCGACGAGGCCGAGGCCGCGCTGTTCCTGAACATGTTCGCCCAGGGCACGTACAACCACCTGCTGTCTGGCCGGCCGCCGCTCGAGGAGCTCCAGTTCGAGAAGGACCCGGGCGGCCAGCTCGACGGCGTCAACGACGTGTTCGGCGACGGCTCGTTCTTCGCGATCCGCACCCCCGGACACACCACCGGACACGTCTCCTACGTCGCCTGCACGCCGACCGGCCCGATCCTGCTGACCGGCGACGTCTGCCACACCCGCTGGGGCTGGGACAACGGCGTCGAGCCCGGAACCTACCTGCAGGAGCGCGAGCCCAGCATCAAGAGCCTGAACCAGCTGAAGGCCCTGAGCGAGCGTCACCCGAACATGATCGTGCGGCTGGGGCACCAGGAATAGGCGGGTCAGTACGTCGCGCGGCCGCCGCTGATGTCGTAGACGGCGCCGGTGGAGAAGCTGACCCGTTCCGAGGCCAGGAACGCCACGAGTTCCGCGACCTCTTCGGGGCGCCCGATGCGCTGCATGGGAATGAGGCTCGCGAGGCGGGCCAGGACGTCGGGCGCGGTGGTCTCGTTCATGGGCGTGGCGATGACGGCCGGCGCGATCGCGTTGACGAGGACTCCGCTGGTCGCCAACTCCTTGCCGACCGACTTGGTCAGCCCGATCACGGCGGCCTTCGTCGCGGAGTAGATCGACAGGTCGGGGTTGCCGTCCTTGCCCGCCATGCTCGCGAAGTTCACCACGCGCCCCCACCCGCGTTCGCACATGGCGGGCGCGAACACCCGGAGCATGTTGACCGTGCCGAGGACGTTGACCTCGAAGACGCCGCGCCACTCGTCGGCGCCGGTTTCGAGCAGCGGCTTGTTCGGTCCGACGATGCCCGCCGAGTTGATCAGTATGTCGATCGGGCCGAGTTCGTCGGCGAGTTCGCGCAGCGCCGTCTCGTCGGTCACGTCGGCGTCGACGTCCGCGCCGTGCAGGTCCAGCGTCGTCACCTGCACGCCGTCGGCCCGGAGCCGCTCGGCCGCGGCGGCACCCAGCCCGCTCGCACCGCCGGTGACGAGGGCGGCCCTGGTAGTCGTCATTTCTCTCCTTGTGGTCTCGGCCGGGTGGCGTTCTCGAGGACTTCCAGCAGGTGCAGGTACCGCTGCCCGAAGGAGACCGCGTCGATCACGTCGATCCCTTCGGCGGCCAACATGCCGGTCAGGCCTTCGGCGCACGACGTGCACATCGGCAACAGGCGGTCGACGGGGACTGCGACGTCCTCCAGCAGCGCAGTCGTGCCCGGCGCGCGGGCTCCGGCCACTGCGGCGTAGAGGCCCTTGCGGATGTGCCAGAGGGCGGTGCGGGTGTCGGCGTCCGAGCTGAGCCGGGCGGAGGCGGCCAGTGGCAGGGTACTGAGCAACCGCGTCGAGTCGGCGTCTTGCCCGCCAGCGCGTCGGCGGTCGGCTGCTGGTGCTCGACGAGCAGGGCCGCGTGGTCTCGCACGGCGAGTTCGCGGAGGTCCGCAGTCGCTTGCGGGTCCCGTTGGGCGACGCGCAGGCTGGTCGCGTCGAGCAGTTCGACGGTGGCGAAGTCCTCGGCCAAGTGCGGCAGTGCGCCTGTCGCCGCGGCGAGGTCCGGGAACAGCAGCAGGCCCGTCGCGGCGTGCGGATGCGCGGGAACGGTGTGGAACGTCGCCTCGGCTACGAACGCGAGCGTGCCTTCGCTGCCGATCACCAGGTGGGTGAGGATGTCGATCGGGCGCGTGTGGTCGATGAAGGCGTTGACCCCGTAGCCCATGGTGTTCTTGATCGAGTACAGCCGGCGGATCGTCTCCACGGATGCGTTGAACTCGGTTCCGCAGGCCATCCCGCTGGAGTTGTTGGCGATGACACCGCCGATCGTGCACGCGGACTCGCTCGCCGGATCCGGGCCGAGCTTGCGGCCGTAGCGCGCGAGCCGTGTGTTGACGGAGCGGACAGTGGCGCCGGGTTGTACGCGCAACCGCGCACCGTCGTCGAGGACTTCGATGTCGCGGAAGTGGCGGCGGACGTCGACCAGGACGCCGTCGTTCGTCGCCTGACCGGAGAGGCTGGTGCCGCCGGAGCGGAATGTCAGCGTCATGTCATGCGCGGATGCGCCGCGCAGCAGAGCCGCCACCTGCGACGCGTCTGTCGGTGTAGCGATGGCCCGCGGCACGAGTAGATAGTGCGAAGCGTCATGGGCGTAGGAAAGGCGGTCCGAGATACGTATGGAGTGAGCGACTTCAAGTGCGACTCACGCGTGAAAGCGCCGCAGTTGGCTGCTGACCGTCGCCATCTGGGTGACGCTGATCTACTTCCTGGTGCCGCTGCTCTGGCTCACCGTCTCGTCCACGAAGAACAACGGCGACCTGTTCACCACCTTCGGTCTCGGGCTCGGCCACTCGTTCCAGTTCTTCCACAACGTGTCGCAGCTGTTCACCTTCCAGGGCGGCATCTTCACCCGCTGGCTGATCAATACACTGGTTTACGCGGTGGGCGGTTCGGTGGGCGCCACGCTGCTGGCGACGATGTGCGGCTACGCGCTGGCCAAGTACAAGTTCCGCGGCTCTCGGATCGTCTTCAACACGATCCTCGTGTCCATCATGGTGCCGCTGACCGCCCTGGCCATCCCGACGTACCTGCTGTTCGCGGCCACCAACCTCACCGACACGCCGTGGGCGGTGATCCTGCCCTCGCTGGTCAGCCCGTTCGGCGTGTACCTCATGCGCGTCTACGCCGCCGACGCGGTGGACGACAGCCTGTTGGAGGCGGCGCGGATCGACGGCGCGGGGGAGTTCCGCATCTTCGCGACCATCGTGCTGCGGCTGCTCGTGCCGGGCATCGTCACGGTCCTGCTCTTCCAGCTCGTGGCCACCTGGAACAACTACTTCCTGCCGCTGATCATGCTGAACAACCAGAACCTGTTCCCGGTGACCGTCGGCCTGGCGCAGTGGCAGTCCACCGCCTCCGCGGGCGGCGGCGCGCAGGTGCTCTTCTCCACCGTGCTGACCGGTTCCTTCGTCTCGATCATCCCCCTGATGATCGCGTTCGTCTTCCTGCAGCGCTACTGGCGGTCCGGCCTGGCCACCGGCGGCGTCAAGGGATGATCAAACCTACCCTGAAGTAAAGGAAGGCAATGCCGAACGGAAACGCAATGACGCGCCGCGCGTTCGTGGGAACGGCCGCCGCGCTCAGCAGTCTCGCCGTCCTCCCCGCCGCCCGTGCCGCGACGTCGTCCAGCTCCGCCGCGCCGCGGACGATTCCGGCCCTGCGCGAATGGACGGCCGCAACCTCGGGAAGTTTCCAATTCGGTCTGGGCAGCCAGATCGTCGTGCGTCCCGGCCAGGACCCCGCGCTCCGCGCCGTCGCCCGCACCTTCGCCGCCGACCTCGACGCGGCGAGCCGACCGGGTCACGTCGTGGTCAGCGACCGGCCCGCCCGCCCCGGCGACATCGTCCTCGAACTCGGTGCGAGCGACCCCGCGATCGGAAACGAGGGGTACCTGCTCACGGTGGGCGACTCGGTGACCGTCTCCGCGCGGACGGCCGCGGGCGTGCTCTACGGCACCCGCAGCATCCTGCAACTGCTGCATCAGAGCTCATCGATACCCGCCGGAAGCGCCCGGGACTGGCCGCGCTACGCGGAGCGCGGGCTCATGGTCGACATCGCCCGCATGTACTTCACGTACGACTGGCTCGCCGACCGCATCCGCGACATGGCCTACCTGAAGCTCAACCTGCTGCACCTGCACTTCACCGACGACGAGGGCTGGCGGATCGAGAGCCGGCTCGGCGTCCAGTCCAGCACGTATCTGACGAAGCAGCAGGTGTGCGACCTCGTGGCCCTGGGCGCCGAGTACCACGTGACCATCGTGCCGGAGATCGACATGCCGAGCCACATGGCCGCGCTGCTCGCGAAGTACCCGCAGTTCCAGCTCGTCGACTCCAGCGGCACGGCGGCGACCGACAAGCTCGACTACAGCATCCCCGCCGCTCGCGACCTGCTGCGCGAGGTCATCAGCGAGTACCTGCCGCTCTTCCCGGGCCCCTACTGGCACATGGGCACCGACGAGTTCATCAGCGACTCCGACTACGCGAACTACCCGCAGCTCGTGACGTACGCCCAGCAGACGCAGGGCTCGACGGCCACGGGCAAGGACGGCCTGATCGGGCTCGTGAACGAGATGAACGCATTCGTGCGCGGCCAAGGCAAGACGCTGCGGATCTGGAACGACCTGCTCTCGCCCGACGACACGGTCACGGTCGACACGGACGTCGTCATCGAGTGGTGGACGGACCTGTACCTCCCCATCCCGCAGCCCTCGAACCCGACCGTGCCCGCGGATCTGCTGACCGCCGGCTACAGCATCCTCAACTCGAGCTTCTTCCCCACCTACGACTACCCCCAGGGCCCGCCTGCGCAGCCTTCCGTGCCGTGGATGTACGAGAACTGGACCGTCGCCATGTTCCACGGCTTCGCGGTCACCGACGACACCGGCGACGGTTTCCCGTTCCACACCGTCGACGAGTCGGCGCAAGGAAACCGCGGCTCGGTGATCAACCTCTGGAACAGCGGCGGTTCCTGGACCGAGGCCGATGCGGCCGACTCGATCTATCCGCGGCTCAGGGTGATGGCCCAGAAGACGTGGAACTCGGCGCCGCTCGTCAGCACCTACGCCGACTTCAGCACCATCATCGACGCGGTCGGCTCCGCCCCCGCATAGCGCCCAGGTGGTCCGCCGCCGGTCGTCCGGTCCCCGCGCTCACGCAGCGCGGGGACCGGTGACGCGCAGGGGCAGGCTGATCGGGCCGCGCATGAGGAGGCTGCGACGGTATCGGATCGGCTCGTCCGGCCGGGCCAGTTCTATCGTGCGGTAGCGGGCCAGCCAGTGGCGCAGAGCCGTCTCGGCTTCCCTGCGGGCCAGGGGCGCGCCGAGGCAGTAGTGGATTCCGTGGCCGAAGGAGAGGTGGGCGTTCGCCTGCCGGGGCAGCTCGAAGGCGTCCGCCGCCCGGAAGGCCTCCTGGTCGCGGTTGCCCGCGGCGAGGCACAGGAGCACGAACTCGCCCTCGGGGATCTCGACGTCCCCGACCGTGATGGCGGCGGTGGTGAACCGGAGGGTGGCGTTGTTGACGGGGCTGTCGTAGCGCAGCAGTTCCTCCACCGCCGCGGGCAGCAGGTCGGGATGCGCGCGGAGCCGATCGAGCGAGCCGGAGTGCCGCAGCAGCGTGAGCATGCCGCCCGAGACGAGGTTGACGGTGGTCTCATGGCCGGCGCTGAGCAGGAGGAAGGCCATGGCCACGAGCTCGTCGGCGGTGAGCCGGTCGCCGTCGTCGGTGGCGGCGATCAGCGCCGACATCAGGTCGTCGGCCGGGTGCCGCCGCTTGTCCTCGATGAGCCCGCCGACGTACTCCGCGATCTTGTGCGAGGCGGCGGTGACCTTCTCGGGCGCGCCGGTGTCGTTGTAGTCGCGGGTCCAGGCCTGGAAGCGGTCCTTGTCGGTCTCGGGCAGGCCGAGCAGTTCGCAGATCACGGTGATCGCGAGCGGGAAGGCGTAGCGCTCGACGATGTCGACCTCCCCTTCGCCCGCGAACGCGTCGAGCAGCGCCGTCGAGATGTGCTCGATCCTCGGCTGGAGCTCCGCGACGCGCTTGGCGGTGAACGCCTTGCCGACCAGCGTGCGCAGCCGGGTGTGGGCGGGCGGGTCGGTGCTGAGCATGTGCTGGGCCACGGTCGGATTGACCCGGCGTACGGTCGCGCCCGCGATCGTGTGCCGCTCGTAGAGGTGCTGGACCGCGTTGAGGTCCTTCGACAGGCACGGATCGGTGAGACCCTGGCGCACGTCCGCGTACCGGGTGACCAGCCACACGCGCAGCCCGTCCGGGGTGACGACCTGCCGCACCGGCGCGTTCTCGCGCGATTCGGCGTAGCTCGGGTAGGGATCGTGCCAGAACTCTTCGTCGAACAGCGAAGCCGTGTTCCTCACTATCTCAGAGTACAGATTAAGGCTGGATCGGGGCTGTGCGCGGCAGGCTCTTGTTTTTCTATAACGCTCGATGTACATTGACCGCCATACTAAGTGTCTGAACGTGAAACCGCAGGTACCGGCGCTGCCGAGAGGTCCGATCGAGATGACATTGCACCGTAGACGGCTGCTTCAGCTGGCCGCCGGAGTGACCGCGGGCCTGGCGGGCGGCGCGGAGGTGTCCGGGTGCGCGAGCAGGTTGAGCGCGGTTCAGGCCGCAGCGGGGCTGCCCGGTCCGAGTGCCGCCCTGGCACGTGCGGGCTCGGCGGGTCTGGAGGTCTTGCGGTGGGGGCTGCCCTACGGCGAGCCGGACACCGTCGATCCGCCCAACACCGCCGCGTTCAGCAGTGCCCTGATCGCGGCCAACCTGTGCGATCCGCTGCTGCGCCTCAACCCCGACTACTCGGTCTCGCCGAACCTGGCCGACTACCGGCAGTCCGACGCGCAGACGATCGTGTTCACGCTGCGCTCCGGCGTCCGCTTCTGGAACGGCGATGCGCTCACCATGCAGGACGTGGTCTGGAGTCTGAAGCACGGCTTCTCGCCGGAGACGGTGGTCGGGTCGGCGTTCTCGATGGTGCAGAGCGTGAAGCAGACCGGGCCGATGGAGGTCACGGTCAGCCTGCAGTATCCCGACTCGATGTTCGTCCAGGGCATGGCGAATCTGCCCGGGATGATCCAGCAGGCCTCGTACGCGACCAAGGCCGGCGACGCGCTCGGCAGTGCGCAGGCGGGGATCATGGCGACCGGGCCGTTCAAGCTGGAGCGGTGGACGCCGGGCGGCGGCATCGAGCTGGCGGCCAATCCGTACTACTGGAACGAGGCCGCGCGCCCGCACGCCAAGACCGTGCAGCTGCTCTTCACCACCGACTCCGGATCCCTGGCGCAGGCGCTCGTCAGCGGGCAGATCGACGGCGCGTACGAGGTTCCGGCGGCGGTGATCCCGAAGCTGGAGGGCTCGGGCGCCGGACGGCTGGCGATCGGCGAGCCCAGTCAGCTGTACCTGCAGCTCTTCGCGGTGCAGCCGGACGGCGTGTACAGCGATCCGAAGGTGCGCCAGGCCCTGTGCATGACGCTGGACCGCAAGGCGCTCGCCGAGGTCGTCTACTACGGCGCCGCCGACCCGAACTACACGTTCATCAACACCGGCACGTGGCAGACCTCGAGCACTCCTCCCGCCGTCCGAGCGCTCTGGCAGGCGGCATACGAGCCGTTCGAGAAAGTGCGCTCGACCTGGGGATCGACCGCCGCGATCGAGCAGGCCAAGACCCTGCTGAAGCAGACCTCGTACAGCGGCGAGCAGCTCGTCCTCGGGACCCTGGCCGGCGACGCGACGATCTCGCTGCTCGCCCAGCTGGTCCAGGCGCAGGCGGCGCTGGCCGGCATGAACATCCGGATCGAGCAGCTGCAGCCGATCGAGTACGAGACGGCGCAGGTCGAGGCCTCGGCGCGGACCGGCATCGACATGATGCTCAGCGTCGGCTACAACGGCACCTCCAATCCCGCCGAGCCGCTGCTCTACGGCTACCTGCCGGGCAGCCCGTACAACTACACGGGATTCGCCGACAAGACCGTGATCGGCCTGATCGAGGACGGCATGGCCGAGCTGGATCCGGTCGCCGAGGCGAAGCTGCTCATCCAGGCGCAGTCCGCGATCGAGCAGCGCTACGACAGCGTAACCCTGCTGCAGATCAAGGAGATCTGCTACCTGCGCGACGGCCTCGCCGGGGCGGTCACTTCGTTCTCGTATTTCGCAGCACCCTCACTCGCCTACATCGGCCCGAGCGCGTGAGCCTCGGACCAGAAGGAGCCGTGACCGTGTCAGACCCCACTGGCGACGACCTCTGCTACACCCCCGCGACCGAGCTCGCCGCGCTCATCCGGCGCCGGGAGCTGTCACCGGTCGAGCTCGTCGACGCGCTGCTCGACCGGATCGAGCGCGTGGAACCGACGGTGAACGCGTACGTGACCCTCCTGGCGGACCAGGCGCGCGCCGATGCGAAACGCGCGGCGCAGGAGGTGGTGCGGACGCCGGCGGAGCGGCTCGGCGCGCTGCACGGCGTCCCGGTCTCCATCAAGGACCTGACGCCGACGAAGGGTGTCCGCACGACGTACGGATCGGCCGCCCTGTCCGACTACGTGCCGGACGAGGACGGGCTCATCGTCACCCGGATCCGGCAGGCCGGGGCGATCCTGCTGGGCAAGACCACGACCCCGGAGTTCGGCCTGCACTCGGTGACCGAGAGCGCGCTGACCGGCGTCACCCGCAATCCCTGGAATCCCGAGCGCACGGTGGGCGGATCCAGCGGGGGAGCGGCCGCGGCCGTCGCGGCGGGTATCAGCCCCCTGGCCACCGGCAGCGACGGCGGCGGCTCGATCCGCGTGCCCGCCGCGATGTGCGGTGTCGTCGGGCTCAAGGCCTCGCCCGGCCGCATCCCGAACTCGAGCGAGGCCTCGGCCTACGACACGGTCTCCGTGGTCGGGCCGATCACGCGGACGGTGGCGGACAACGCGCTGCTGGCCGACGTGATGTCCGGCTACGACCCGTACCAGCCGTTCAGCATCCCCGGCGAACCGGGCTTCGGCGCGGCGCTCGCGGGCGCGACGGTCAAGGGCCTGCGGATCGGCTACAGCCCGGACCTGGGCAACGCGCCGGTCGAACCGGAGGTCGCGCGGCTCGTGGAGGAGGCCGTGCGCGATCTGGAGGCGGCCGGCGCGATCGTCGAGCGGATCGAAATCGAACTGCCGGACCCGCTGGACTACTTCATGAAGTTCTGGGGCCCGCTCGCGGTCGCCGAGATCGAGGAGTTCGGCCTGCCGCACGAGGCCCTGCCCGCGCACATCGTCGAGTTGCTGGAGAAGACCGCCGAGCTGAGCGCCGCCGACCACGTGCGCATCGCCTACGGCGCCCGCAGCGCGATCAGGGCGGCCTTCGCCACGGTCTTCGACGGCTTCGACCTGATGGTGTGGCCGACCACGAAGATGGCCGCGTACCCGCACGTCGGCGACCGCGGCGGCCCCGCCGAAATCGCCGGAGTCCCGGTCGGCGCGCACGACGGCTGGTCCGAGGTCGCCGTGCGCAGCCTGCAGAACCAGCTCTACACCGAGGCCGTCGCGCACGCGGGTTACCCGGCGGTCAGCGCCCCCGCGGGACTGACCGCCGAAGGCCTCCCGGTCGGCATCCAGATCGCCGCCGGGCAGTACGAGGACGCCGCCGTGCTGCGTGCCGCGGCCGCGCTCGAGGAGGTGCGCCCGTGGTCGCAACTGCGCCCCACTTTCTGACGGCGCCACGGTTCCGCGGCGGCAGGAAGGCCGCGCAGCTCGCCGGGCGCTGGGTCGGATTCCCGCTGCTGACACTGTTCATCGCCTCGGTGGTGCTGTTCGTCGCCGTCGCGATGCAGCCGGGCGATCCGGTCACGCAGATCCTCGGCTCGCGCGCCACGAAGGCCGCCTACCGCGTCGAGCAGCACAAGCTCGGCCTGGACCGGCCGCTCATCGTCCAGTACTGGCACTGGATCCACGGCGCCGTGCACGGTTCGTTCGGCGACTCGCTGGTGTACAAGCAGTCCGTCTCCAGCCTGATCTGGCCGCGGCTCACGGTCACGCTCGGCCTGGTCGCCTACGCGGGCGTCCTGATCGTGCTGTTCGGGGTCGGCCTCGGCGTGGCGGGCGGGGTGCGCCGCCGGTTCGGCCCGGTGGTCGCGGTGCTCAGCGGGATCGGTGTCGCGGTGCCCGGATTCCTGGCGGCGCAGGTGCTCATCGCGGTGTTCGCCGTGCGGCTGGGCTGGTTCCCGGTGCTCGGCTCCGGCAGCGGAATCGCCGACCGGATCAACCACCTGACGCTGCCGTCGGTGGCGCTGGCGATCGCCTCGGTCGCCTACGTCGCGCAGATCTCGCGTACCGCGGTCGCGGACGCCGCGGGCCGGCCGCACGCCGAGACCGCGCGCGGCCGCGGGCTGCCCGGGCACCTCGTGACGCGCCGCCACGTCCTGCGCAACGCCTCGATCCCGATCGCGACCGTCTCCGGGCTGGCCGTCGCCTCGCTGTTCGCGGGCGCGGTCGTCGTCGAGCAGGCCTTCGGGCTCGGCGGCGTCGGCTCGCTGCTGGTGCAGTCGGTGGCTGACAAGGACAGCAACACCGTGCTCGCCGTCGGCCTGATCCTGGTGGCGGTGTTCATCGTCACCACGACGCTGCTCGACCTGCTCCGCTACCTCCTCGACCCCCGCATGCGCAAAGGAGCCCGGCGGTGAGCCTGATCTCTGTCACCGGCGTGCGCCACGTGCGCGGCGCCGCCTCCTCCCTCCGGCGCGACCCGGTCGTCGCCGCGGCCTCGGGTGTGCTCGCCGTCCTGGTGCTCCTCGCGCTGCTCGCCCCCGTCATCGCGCCCTATCCGCCCGGCCGGATCGACCTGTACGCGATCGACCAGCTCCCGAGCTCCGCGCACCTGTTCGGCACGGACTCGCTCGGCCGGGACATCTTCTCCCGGACGCTGTACGGAGCCCGGCTCAGCCTGCTCGGCCCGGCGCTGGTCACGCTCGCCGCGAGCGCGCTCGGCGGGGCCACCGCGCTCGTCGCCGCGTGGTACGGCGGCCGTCTCGAACAAGCCCTGCTGCGCGCGCTCGACATCCTCATGGCCTTCCCCGGCCTGCTCTACGCCGTGCTCGCGGTCGTCGCGTTCGGCACCGGCCTGCTCGCCCCCGCCATCGCCCTCTCGATCGCGTACGCGCCGTACATCGCGCGCGTCGTGCACGCCGTCGCGGCCTCCGAGCGGCGCCTGCCGTACATCGAGTCCCTGCAACTGCTCGGGTTCCCGCCGTCCCGGACGATCGGCGTGCACCTGCTGCGCAACCTCCGCACCACGATCGTGGCCCAGACGACGATCAACTTCGGCTACGCGCTGCTCGACCTCGCCGCGCTGTCCTTCATCGGCCTCGGCGTCCAGCCGCCGACCGCCGAGTGGGGCCTGATGGTCGGCGACAGCTCCTCGGCGCTGCTCAACGGAAGCCCGCAGGAGTCCATCGCGGCCGGTGGAGCGATCGTGCTGACCGTGGTCGCCGTCAACCTGCTCGGAGAACGCCTGGCCGCACGCGCGGGAAGGAGCAGCCGCTCATGACCTCACTGCTGGAGATCCGCGACCTCGCCATCGACATCAAGACGGCGACCGGCTGGCGGCCGCTCGTGCACTCGCTCTCGCTGAGCCTGAACCGCTCGGGCGCGCTGGGGCTGGTGGGCGAGTCCGGGTCCGGCAAGTCCGTCAGCACGCGCGCCGTGATGCGCCTGGCACCCGAGCACTCCCGCGTGAACGGAACGGTCGTCTACGACGGCGAGGATGTCAACACGATGAATCGGGGGCGCCTGCGCGAATACCGCTCGCGGCAGGTCGCGATGATCCATCAGGACCCGCGCTCGCATATCAATCCTCTGCGTACAGTGGGGGACTTCCTGACCGAGGGCGTGCGGCACCTGCCGCGCGGCGAGCGCCGCGAGCTGGCGGTCTCGGCACTCGCCGACGTCGGAATCCCCGACGGCAGGCGGCGCATGGATCAGTACCCGCATCAGCTCTCCGGCGGCCTGCTCCAGCGCGTGATGATCGCGGCGGCGGTGATGACCGGTCCGAAGCTGCTGCTGGCCGACGAGCCGACCACCGCCCTCGACGTGACCACGCAGTCCGAGGTTATGGCCGTGCTCGGCGAGGCCCGTGAGCAGCACGAGCTCGCCCTGCTGTTCATCACGCACGATCTGGAACTCGCCGCCGCCGTCACCGATCGGCTCGCCGTCATGTACGCGGGCACGATCATGGAGGAGGGGCCGACGGCGGCCGTGAGCCGGGCACCGCAGCACCCTTACACGATCGGCCTGCTCGCCTCGCAGCCCAACGTGCGCGGCGCCAGGCGGGAACGCCTCACGCCGATCCCCGGCCGGCCCACCGCGGCGCACGAGTCCGGGCCCGGCTGCCCGTTCGCCGGACGCTGCTTGTTCGCCGAGGACCACTGCCGGACCGAGCGGCCGGCGCCGCGCCTGCTCGGCGAGAGCCTCGTGCGCTGCCACCGCGCCGAGGACCCGGAGATCCGCCAGGCGGCCGCCCGCATCCAGGAGGAGTCATGACCGCGATCATCCAGGCGCGGAAGCTCACGAAGCGGTACGAGTCCGCCGATCTCCTCGCCGTCGACGAACTGTCCTTCGACGTGCACCAGGGCGAATGCCTCGCCGTCGTCGGCGAGTCGGGCTCCGGGAAGTCCACGGCGGCACGGATGATCGCGGGGCTGGAGGCGCCCACGAGCGGTGAGGTGCTGGTCGAGGGCGAGGCCCGTCCGCCGGTGCCCTGGCCGCGCGCCCGCCGTCGCCGCCTGGCCCGGCAGATCCAGATGGTGTATCAGGACCCGATCACGTCGCTCGACCCGCTGCAGACCGTGCAGGACACTCTGGGGGAGATCCTCGCGTTCCACGACGCCGAAGCCGACCGGACCGCGCGGGTGAACGAGCTGCTGGACCGCGTCGGACTCGGCGAACGGTATCGCGCGCGCCGACCGTCCGACCTGTCCGGCGGGGAACGCCAGCGCGTCGCGATCGCCCGCGCCCTGGCCGTGAACCCGAAGATCCTGATCCTCGACGAGGCGGTCTCGGCCCTCGATGTCAGTGTGCAGGCGCAGGTGCTCAACCTGCTGGCGGACCTGCGCGCCGAACTCGGCCTGACGTACCTGTTCATCAGCCACGACCTCGGCGTCGTCCGGCAGGTCGCCGACCGCTGCCTCGTGATGCTCGGCGGCCGCGCGGTGGAGACCGCCGACACCGAGGACCTGCTGTCCAAGCCCGAGCACCCCTACACGAAGCGGCTGCTCGAGGCCGTGCCCGGCCCCGGCTGGCGCCCGGCGCGTCGTCAGGCCGCCGTCGCCTGAGCCGCGTCCGCCGCTCCGAGCCTCCATGCCGCGCTCGAAATATATCGATCGCTATTTTACCGAAGGGAACCACCCATGGGCATCGTCGACATCGACCGCGACCAGGTCGTCGAACGGCGGCTCTCCCACCCGAGTCAGGCCCCTGAACTGCTCGGCAAGGAGTTCGTCACCCCCTACTTCCAGATGGACGCCGAACGGGTCCAGGCCTTCGAGTACTCGACCTACCTCGACAGCTACGCCCATCCCTACGGCGGCGAGGACGGATACGGTGACGACCTCGTCGAGGGCTTCCACCTGCTCGGCATGCTCGACTACCTGTGCAATCTCGCCGTGTGGAGCGACGGGCCGTTCATCCCCTGGAACTACGGGCTCGACAAGGTCCGCTTCGTCTCCGTCGTCCGATTCAGCGACCTGTTCCGGGTGCGCGGAGTCTGCACCGAGGTGGTCGACCGCGGCGAGCAGGGACACCTGCTCGTCAACGAGCTGGTCGGCGAGGTCCGCGGACGGGAGAAGCCGGGGTTCACCGCGGTGCAGCGCGTCCTGTGGTCCACCCACGAATAGCCCCACCACCGAAGGAGATCCGATGACCGTCACCGCGGCTTTCGAACTGAACGACCACCAGCGCGACCTGCTCGCCGCCACCCTTCCGCAAGCACTCGACCTCGCCCGCGAACGGTGGCCCGACGGCATCGCCATCCGATTCGTCGAGGCCGACTGCACCCTCACGTGGTCCGAACTGCGCGAGCGGGTCACGGAGCTGCGATCCGGCCTCGAAGCCCTCGGCGTCGCGCCCGGCGACAAGCTCGCCATCCTGCTGCGCAACCAGATCGAGTGGCCGCTGACCTGGCTCGCCGCCATCGAGGCGGGCGCCGTGGTCGTGCCGCTCAATCCCAAGTACACGCGCCGCGAAATCGACTTCGCGCTCACCGACACCGACGCGCGCTGGCTGGTCGCCGCCGACGACCTGCTCCCGGAGATCGTGGACGGCGCGATCGCCACGGTCCCGTCCGGCCAGGTCGTCGTGGTCGGAGCCGACGACGCCGCGCCCGCCGACACCGTCCCGTTCGCCCGCGTCCGCGCGCACGAACCCACGGCGCGGCGCCACGTCGCGGACCCCGGCGACGTGGTCAACATCCAGTACACGTCCGGCACCACCGGGTTGCCCAAGGGATGCCTGCTCACGCACACGTACTGGCTGCGGCTCGGCACGTACTCCGCCGCACTGCTGGGCTCCGCTCAGCGGATCCTGGCCGACCATCCGTTCCACTACATGCAGAACCAGGGCTACTTCGCGAGCGCTCTCGCCAGCGGCGGCGCCATCTACGTCACGCCGGGCCTGAGCCGCCGCAAGTTCGTGCAATGGCTCGTCGAGCACCGCATCGACATGGCGTGGATCGACGAGGACCTGCTCGACATACCGGACGACGTCCTGCCGCTCGACCTCGCGCTCAAGCGCGCACCCGTGTCGGCGCTGCCGATCGAGGCCTACAAGCCGCTGGAGGAGCGCCTGGGCATCGTCGCGCGCGAGTTCTACGCCAGCACCGAGGTCGGCGGCGGGACCTACGTGCCCTACGAGCGCACCGACCTGGCCGGGAACGGCTCGATGGGCTTCTGCTGGCCGGAACGCGAGACCAAGGTCGTCGGCGAGGATCTCGAGGAGCTTCCGAAGGGGACCCCCGGCGAGCTGTGCGTGCGCGGGCCTGGCATGATGCTCGGCTACCACAACCGTCCCGAGGTCAACGCGGAGCTCTTCCTCGACGGCGGCTGGTTCCGCACCGGCGACCTCGTGCGCAAGGACGCCGACGGGCAGCACTACTTCCTCGGCCGGCTCAAGGACATGGTCCGGCGCAGCGGCGAGAACATCTCATGCCTCGAAGTCGAGGCGCACATCCTCAACCTGGGCGGCATCGACGACGTGGCGCTGATCCCGGTCCCGGACGCGGCCCGCGACGAGGAGGGCAAGGCCATCGTCGTCCTCGAAGACGGCGCCGAGGTCACGGCCGACCAGATCGTCGCCTGGTGCCTCGAAGGACTGGCCCCGTTCAAGGTCCCGCGGTACTTCGAGTTCCGCAGCGCGCTGCCGTACACGGCCAGCGGCAAAGTGCACAAGGCCGCGCTCAAGAGCGAGGAGCCGTTCGGTCCCGACGTGATCGACACCCGGCCCGACGGCAGGGTTGCGCGCTGACCAGTCGATCCGCGACCGGCCTCGATCGGAGCCTACGAGCTGCGGTCGAGGCCGGCCATGTGACGATCCGCGGAGAGTTCGAGACAGTCCAGGAACCGCCCCAGGGCCGCGAGCTGGCGATCGGCTGACCACATCTCCGGATGCTCGATCGCCGACAGCACCATCCCGCTGCCCCACACGCGCATCTGATCGACGACGGCGTCGCGGTCCTCGAACGGGACCAGGCCGTCGACCGCGCTCCGCAGCACGTCGCGCATCGCGCCCTCGAGCCGGTCGAGGAAGTCGCGGGCCGCCGGGTCGGCGTTGCGGTGCGCCACGAGCGCGAGCCGGGCCCGCTCACCGCGCAGGTCGTCCTCCGTGAGCGGCAGGAACCATTTCATCACCGCGAGCAGCCGCTCGTGCGGGTCCTCGATGGCCGTCAGTTCGCCCGAGAACGCCACCGCGTCCGCGAGCACCACGTCGAGTACACCGGCCAGCAGCAGATCGCGCGTCGGGAAGAAGTGCGTCACCAGCGTGATCGAACCGCCCATGCGCTGCGCGAGCTTCCGCAGCGTCAGTTCGCGGTAGCCGCCTTCGCTCAGCACCTCGACCGCGGCGTCGGCGATCTCCCGCACCCGCTGGTCCCGATCGACGACCCGTGGCACCTAAGACCCCTTCGACGAATACCGCGTCACGTATTATGACACTTACTATACATAAGTCACTCCTGCGGCAGCGAGACGACGGGCAGCGTCAGCCGAGCCCCGAACGCGCCGCCCACGGTCAGCCCCTGCGTCGTACGCCGCCGCTCCACCGCCGTCCAAGGACTCTCGTCCGTACCCGGATGCACGGCGAAATGCGGAAAGTCGCTCGACTGGACCTGAAGCTGCAGCCGGTGACCTGCGCGCACGCGGTAGGCGTTGTCGTCGAGCTCAATCAGGACATCACCGGTGCCGAGCACGACACGCCCCCACGAGATCGGCCGCGTGGTTCCGTCCGGATACACGTCCTGAAGCTTCACGAACAAATGCGTGGACGGCGACGAAAAGCTCAGACGCCCCTCGAACACCGGCCGGCCGGCGAAGTCGACATCCCGGCCCAGCGGCTGCGTACGAAAGGTCAGGACATCGGCGCGGTCCCGCAGCGCACGCTCATCGGGATACGCGGCCAACAGGTACCAGATCTCTTCGATATCGACGCTGGACGGCACCGGATCATCAGGGTCATGAGTCCAGGTGAGCACGCTCGCCTCGACCTCCGCCGCGTCCGCCAACTCATGGCCTCCACCGTCCGCACCGCCCGCACGGAGGTGAAAGGTCAGCGGCTCGCTCGGCGGCGGAAACTCCGCGGACGTCTGCCAGCCGACGTGCCCCACGTGCCACCGCGCCCGCGGCCTCGGCTGTTCGGGCCGGACCCCGTTCAGGTGCTCGTCGAAGAAGTCGGCGATCTCGGCGCACTCCGTGGCGATCTTCTCGGCGAGAGCGGTGTTGCTGAGATACGGGTTCCGCTCATCGCCGCCGCCGACGTCCTCCAACCGGAATCCGGAATGGTCGGCCGACCCGACGCGCAGATAGTGCAGAGCGCGCGTGCTGCCGAGCGAGCGGAAGTGCCGCCAGTCGCGCAGCCCTGCCGGAGCCAAGCCCGGGTCGTACCAGTTCTGCCAGTGCAGGATCGGAACGGCCGTGGTGAAGTACGGATGCCGCTCGCCGTACGGGTTGCACCAATCCTGACGTGCCGCGCGATCGAGCAGCCCGGTCGCGCCGAGACACTCGCCGATCTGCCCGCGGGCCTCGGCGATGATCTCCTCGATGCTCGCGGAACCCCAGTCGATCTCGGCCAGGTAGCCATCGTTGTTCGTCCAGATCTGCAACAGATCCTTGAGCGCGGAAAGGTAAGGCGGCTCCTGGCTCCACCGGCCGGCCACGTGCGTCGCGCCCATCTCGATACCTGTCACCATCGGCACCGCTGCCTTGATCGCAGGATGCCCGCTGGCGACGGCCGCCCACGTGGTGAAGCCGTAGTAGGACTCCCCGGTGACGCCAACGCTCCCCGCCGACCACGGCTGCCGCGTGATCCACTCGACCGTGTCGAACCCGTCCGCGACATCGTACGCATACGGCAACGTCCGCCCACCCGACCGAAACTTCCCGCGCACATCCTGCGCCACAAACGCGAACCCCCGCGCCCGAAAGAACTCCGCCTCATGCGTCAACGCCGTATACCGACTGGACTTGTCATAGGGCGTACGAACCAGAACCGCCGCATGCACACCCGCCCCGTCCGGCAGATACACATCCGTCGCCAACTCCACCCCGTCACGCATCCGGACCAGATACTCGGTCGCATGCTCAGACGCCGGCTCCGACGCCACCGTCTCGACGATCCTGAATCCCATCGCGGCACTCCCCAGAGTTGTCCTTCAACCGTTATACATCAGTCGCTATTTAATGGGAAGCGCTCGGAAGGCCCGGCCGCGCGGCGGACACTTGCTTCTTAGAGAACAGCTGTGCATTATCTCCGTATGGAGCCGAAGCTAGCCGGGGCCGATGGTTCGCTGGATCGTCGGGTGCGGCGTTCGCGGGGCGCGTTGATGCGGGCTGCCGTTGAGGTGGTCAGCGAGCGCGGGACGACGGATGTGTCGGTGTCCGATATCGCGCGGGCGGCTGATGTGACGCGGCGGGTGCTGTATGAGCACTTTGGCGACCGTGACACGCTGCTGCTGGAGGCCGGGCTCGATCTTGTGCGGCGGGAACTGTTGCCGCGGCTTGCGGACTCGGATCTGGCGGACGACGCCGATGGGACTCGGGAGCGGACGCTGGCGGTGGCGCGGCACTTCGCCGAGCATCGCGGGTACTTCCGGGCGCTGATGACCGGGTCCTGTGCGTTCGCGCTGGACCGCGGGTTGGCGGATCTGCTCCTGCCGTTCAACCGGGAGGGCTTTGAGCGGATGTACGGGCACCGTCTGGATAAACAGGGCATTGACGACCTCACCGTCTTCGTGACCGGTGGCGGGTCGGCCATTTTCACCGCCTGGGTCGTCGATGGTCCGGAACCGCTCGACCCCGAGTCGTTCACCGATCGGCTGCTGCGCGCATTAGCCCTGCTGCTGCCTTTGACGCACGTCGCCGAGAGCCCCGCCCGATCCGAATCGTAGGGAACGCATATGAGCGTGATCAGCCATGTCCTTCAGCGCAAGTTGGAGTTGGGCCCGCCGGTGACGCGGCGGCTGTCGGTGCAGCGCGATCTGCGGGTGCCGATGCCCGACGGAGCCGTGCTGCTGGCTGACCGCTGGATGCCGAAGGACGGCGGCGACGGGCTGCCGGTCGTGCTGATACGAACGCCGTACGGACGCGGGGGAATGTTCGGCGCGTTTCTCGCGCGGCCGTTCGCGGAGCGGGGATTCCAGGTGGTCATACAGAGCGTGCGCGGCACGTTCGGCTCCGGCGGCGTGTTCGACGCGCTGCGGCAGGAGCGGGCGGACGGGCTGGCGACGCTGGACTGGGTGATCAAAGAGCCCTGGTTCGGCGACGCGATCGTGCTGTTCGGGATGAGCTACATGGGCTACGTCCAGTGGGCGGTCGGCGACCAGCTCCCGCCACAGGTCAAGGCCCTGATTCCGATCGTGACCGAGTCCGCGCTGACGCTGGAGTTCCTGCGCGCCGACGCGCTCTCGCTGGAGACGCCGTTCGGCTGGGGCGCCCTGATCGCCACCCAGGAGCGGCGCGGCGCGCTGCTGCGCCAGCCGTTCCAGGCGCGCAGGACGGACCGCGCGATGCACACCCTTCCGTTGGGGCAGGCCGACATCGCCGCGGTCGGCGCGCGCTCCGACTACATCCAGGACATCCTCGGGCACGACGCGGACGACGCGCGCTGGTCCGGCATCGACCATCGGGAGCGGGTCGCGGACGTGAGCGTGCCGGTCAGTTCCATCGGCGGCTGGTACGACATCTTCCTGCCCGGCCAGCTGCGCGACTTCCGGAACCTCCAGGAGGCGGGACGATCGGCCCAGGTGACCGTCGGGCCGTGGACGCACGTCGACTTCGCCGGGGCGTTCCGCGACGCGCTGGAGTTCGGCCTCGCCCACGCCCGCGGCCAGCAGCCCCCGGAGCGCCTGCCGGTCCGGCTGTACGTCATGGGCGAGGAGGCCTGGCGCGAGTTCGAGTCCTGGCCTCCCGCCGGATACGCGCCGCGCCGCTTCCACCTCCAGTCCGGCGGCATGCTGGCGGAGCAGCCGTCCGCCGGGTCAGCGTCCGGGTCGGATCACTATCGGTACGACCCGGCCGATCCGACTCCGGCGGTCGGCGGGGTGCGGATGGGGAAGGACCGGGGCCGCGCCGAGAACACCGCGCTCGAAGCGCGACCGGACGTGCCCACCTACACGACCGCTCCGCTGGAAGCCGACGTCGAGGTGATCGGCGAGGTCAACGCAGAGGTCTGGTTCAGCTCCAGCCTGCCGCACGCCGACGTGTTCGTCCGGCTCTGCGACGTCGACCCGGACGGCCGCTCGTGGAACGTGTGCGACGGGCTGGCTGGCCTCACCGGCGCTGACGATCAGCCCATTCGCGCCGACGTGCCGCTATGGCCCACCGCCTACCGGTTCAAAAAGGGCCACCGCATCCGCGTTCAAGTGTCCAGCGGCGCCTTCCCGCGTTACGCGCGCAACCCGGGAACGGGGGAGAGCCCGGCGACCGCGACTGAGTTGCTGGCCGCCGAGCAGAGCGTGCATCACGGCCCGGAGCACCCGTCCGCGATCATCCTCCCGGTCCGCGAAGCCTGACCTGACCTGGGCCTCAGGATTCGGCCGGGCAGGTCTGATGATGAACACCCTGCGGGGCGCCGAATGGACCGATCCCCGACCGGCCTCCGCATGAGGCCGGTCGGGGATCGGGGGCTCGTTCGCTCAGCGGCGCCAGGCCGACACGACGGCCACGGCCTGGTCGATGTTGAGGCGCGGGTCGCAGAGGGTGGTGTAGCACAGCGGGTCGAGGAGGTCGTCGAGACGTGATTCGTCCGCCACGCATTCGCCGACGTTCTCCGGCGTGGCCTCCAGGTGCAGCCCACCGGCGACCACGTGCTCCGCGGCGGCCACCTCCTGGAAGAGCTCCACTTCGCGCTTGATGGTGGTCAGCAGGCGGGTCTTGCGGCCCAGGGGTCCGCGCTGGGTGTTGCCGTGCATCGGATCGCTCAGCCAGATGACCGGGTGCCCCGCGTTGCGGACGGCGGCCATCAGCGGCGGCAGCCATTCCGCGACCTTGTCGGCGCCCATCCGGGAGATGAGCGTCAGTCGGCCAGGTGTGCGGCCCGGGTCGAGGACCGCGCAGAGCTGAACCAGCTCGGCGGGTGTCATCGTCGGGCCGACCTTGCAGGCCACCGGGTTCTGGACCCGGGCCAGCATCTGCACGTGCGCACCGTCGAGTTGCCGGGTGCGGTCCCCGATCCACGGCCAGTGCGTCGAGGAGAGCAGCAGGCCTCGCTGGTTGCTGCGCAGCAACGGCAGCTCGTAGTCCAGCACGAGGGCCTCGTGGCTCGTCCACACCGGCGCCGCGGTCCGCAGACCCCAGGTGCCGCTGAGTCGGCGCAGGAACTCGGTTCCAGAGTGCGCGGCCCGGTAGCCGGAGAGCAGCCGCGCCGAATCCGGTTGGCGCAGCAGCGGATCGGGCCGCGGGTCGTTGACCAGGTGGCCGCGGTACGCCGGCAGTTCGACCTCGCCGTGCCGCTCCAGGTCGGAGGAGCGGGGCTTGGAGAACTGGCCCGCGATCCGGCCCACCCGCACCACGGAGTGGCCGGTCCGGGCCTGCATCGCCCCGGCCAGCGTGTCCAGCATGCCGACCTTGCGGCTGAGCACCTCGGGAACGCAGTCCGCCGGGTCCTCGGCGCAGTCGCCCGCCTGCAGGATCTGCAGCCCGCCGGCCGCGACCTCGGCGAGGAGCAGCCGCAGATGGCGTACCTCGTCCCAGGTCACCAGGCCGGGCAGGTCGCTCAGTGCGTCGCTGTGCTGCCGCGCCAGACGGTGGTCCGTCCACGGCGGTTGCTGCTGGGCCGGCAGGGTGCGAAGCCATTGGCCCTCGCGCTCCGGATCCGCAGTGAAATCTGTTTCAACCAACGGTGCGAGGGTGAGAGGCGTGGTCACGATGTGGATCCCCCGAATCGGAAGGTCGTCACTCCAAAGTTGCGGACATTACCCGGCGGAGGACGCGGCCGGTTCACCGCAGCGCGCGCGAGCCGGCTGAATCAACGGCAGTACCTTGCGATCCGGGGCCGGGGTCCGGCTGACGTCGAGCGTCATGCCGAGCTGCCGGCCCACGGCCACGCACAGATCGGGCGCCGCGGTGCGCATCAGGTCCTCGTGCACGTTCTGCGTGAAGCACGCGGCCGCCACGTTCTTGTTCTTCAGGCGCAGGAACCACGGGAACAGCGAGCCGAGAGCGGGTTCGGTCAGCATCGTGCGCGAGTGCACGATCGTGCCCACCGTCAGGTTGCCGAACGGACGCTGCTTGGCGTTCATGAAGCTCTTCAGGCGCTCCTGGAAGATCTTCAGCACCGAGGGGACGTTGCCCGCGTACACCGGCATGGCGAGCAGCATGGCCTGCGCGCCCTCGGCGAGCTCGATGACGTGCTCGAAGTCGTCGTCGAGCGTGCACCGGCCCACCTCGGGTTCGAGGCAGGTGTCCTCGCCCTCGCACATCTCGATGCGGTAGTCGATCAACCGGATGCGCTGGATCTCCGCGTCGCCGACCTCCTGCAGGACGCCGGTGATCGCCGACTCGAGCAGCGCGTCCGTCAGCGACGGGAGACGCCGCTGCGTGCAGGACATTGCAATGATCTTCATCTGGAGGGCCCTCCCCTTGTCCGTCCGGTTCCCTAGCGACGGTGCGTCAGGAAGTAGGACGCCTTGCCGTTGAGGGTGAAGGTCATGTGCATGCCCGACCCCTCCTCGGCCGCGCCGCGCGAGACGATGAGCGGCATGTGCCACTGGTACTTCAGGAGGGATCCGCTCGCCGGGTTGAAGTCGGTCCCGTCGTACCGGGAGACGTCGCCGTAGTTGTTGACGCCGAACCGGCGGGGGTGCGAGGCGATCCCCGGCAGCACGGCGCCGCCGGCCTTGGTGAAGTCCTCGACCGTCTCCAACTGCGCGACGGTCTTCTCCATCTCGGTCGCCAGGTCCTTGTAGTAGTCGCGGATCTGACCGCCGGTGCTGCGGGCGACCACCTCGCGCGGCACGAACAGGAACACGAGGTGGTTTCCGATGGGCAGGCCCGCGGCGTACGAGGCGTTCTTCATCACGAGGAGGTTCTCGCTGCCCCGCTTGAGGAACTCCTCCTTGACCATGTCGAGGTACGGCCCGAGCTTCCGGGACGGCTCGACGGACTCGCGGAGCTCCCAGGGCATCATGCGGACCGCTTCGTTCTCGTCGACGGTCGGCTTGCGCACCGGGAGGTACTGGTCCAGGTCGTCGGTCTGCAGCTGGATCTCCGCGATCGCCTCGGCGAGGCGGAACTGGTCCTTGCCCGCCTTCATGGTGGCCATCAGCGCCTGGTGGAAGCGGAAGCAGCGGAAGCCGTCCTGCATCGACATGGGGAAGGCCGTGAAGATCCCCTGGATATTCGGGTCCGACTTGTACGTGACGGACATCAGCAGGAAGCCGTCGAAGTAGTTGGTGTACTCGTCGAGAACGACACCCTGGAAGTCCGCGATCGGGAACTCCTCCGGACTCTCGAACTGCCGCTCGATCAGGTGGAACTTCGGAAAGAGCGGGTTCCCGTCCACGAAGTGACTCGCCGCGTCCCGGAAATCGTCCAGCGAGAAAGGCTGCTCGACGCTGTACGTGGAGATCGCCGGGTAGAACTGCGTCACGTTGAGGGGGCGCGGGAAAGTCATCAGGTTGAGACGGATCATCTTGTCAACCATCGACAAAGGCATGCCTAATCACTCCGATAGACGGGGACGGGAAGTACGGGAGGACGTTACGGGCGGGAGGTTCGGCAGCTCGTCCGCGGCGCGGTCAGCCGGCCGCGTCCTCCGCCGGAGCCTGCGGACGCTCCGCGCGCCAGGTGCACCCGTCGCCCGCCTGCTCGCAGGAGACCTTGACCTCGGGCTCCACGTAGCGGGTGGCGATGGCGGTGTTCAGGTTCTGGCAGTACCCGCACGGCGACTTGAACGTCAGGACGACGCCGTCGCTGGCGGCCTTCTTGCGGTACCGCAGGATCCCGCAGTCGGCGTTGCGCAGGACGGTGCCCGAGGGCTCGGGCTCGGTGGACACTTCCGAGTCGTACAGCTGCAGCTGACGCTGCAGACGGGTCATGAAGTGGTCGGTGGCCGAGATCCCGTCGGGCCGCTGCGCCCGCAGCAGCTCCGCGGTGATGCGCGAGTTCGCCGCGATCCAGCCGGCCAGGCCTTCCTCGCCGTGCTCGCCGAGCACGAACTCCTCCGCGGCCGCCTGGGCCTCGAAGTACCGCTGGCGCCACAGTTCGACCTTCTCCGCCGGGTCGAGGGGAGTCGTCTCAGTGGTCATCGTCCGCGTCCTTCCCGGTGACGGCGTCCAGTTCGGCGAAGACCTCCTGGGCGACGCGCAGCCCGTTGTTGGCGACCGGCCAGCCGCCGTAGTAGGCGAGCTGGATGATGATCTCGACGATCTTCTCCCGCGGCATGCCGAGGTTCAGGGCGGCGCCGATGTGGCCCCGCAGCTCCCAGTCGGTGCGCGCCAGCGCGACCGCGGTCAGCGCGACCAGTTCGCGCTCCTCGATGCTCAGGTGCGGGCGGGCCCAGATCTCGCCGAACAGGTGGTCGACGGTGAGCTGCAGGAACTCCGGGTACGAACCCGGGCGCGGCTCGCGGCCGAAGACCTCCTTGAAGATGGCCTCACCGCGTTCGCGCCGGTCAGTCGGCTGGTTCATCGATCAACTCCTTACAGGACGATGCTGAGCTTGCCGTGCGCGTACAAGGTCTCGTGGTCGAGCACCACGACCCGCCGCCGGATCCGGAACGACTCGCCGTCGGGGACGAGTTCGAACCGGTACTTGCCGACGTAGGCGTCGGAGCGCCCGTGCCCGTAGCGGTGTGCGACGACGTTCGCCGCCACCTCGAGGTGACTGCCGTGGTCGGCCAGGATCTCCACGTTGCTGATCAGGCGGTTCGTGCGCGAACGCGGGTTCTCGCACCACACTTCGTCGTTGAGCAGCTGCTCGATCCGCTGCCGCAGCCGGGCCGGGTTGTCGTCGATGAGCCCGAGCGCGTCGGGCAGGTCACCGCGCACGTCCGTGGCCGGCACCAGGTAGCGGATGTCGTCGGTCAGCATCTGCTCGTACCACTCGGTCAGGCGCCACTCGTCGAGCATCCGCGCCTCACGGAACAGGAACTGGCTCACCCGGTGCCACAGCCGCAGGTCGGCCGCCGCGTCGATCATCAGTTCAGTGGCCGTCGTCACCGTGCCGCCTCCTGCGCCTCGACCGTGCGCGAGACCTCGACGTGGCCGTCGTCGCCGTGCATCAGCCGGTTCCACTGCCGCCAGAACTCGCGGGCCGGCAGCTCGTCGGTCGTCTCCGGGATCTCCTTGTTCATGCCGCGCGACAGGTCCGAGTAGCGCACCGTGCGGTTGGCATAGCCGCGCTGGCAGGACTCGACGATCTCGATGTCGTCGGGCGTGGCGAAGCCGGCCGGACCGAGGAACGTCAGGTAGTGGCTCTTGCGCAGCTCCCGGATGTCCGGGTCCTCGTCCTTGGGAGCCAGCGCGACCGAGGTGATCGCCATCTGGCCGGCGCCGACCGGGTCGATCTTGCGGACCGTGATCGCGATCGCGTCGATGATCAGCAGGTTGGGGAAGATCAGCAGCGCGCGGTTGGTGCCGGTGATCCGCTCGGCGCGCTCGGGGCCGAACCGCTCGACGAACCGGGCGGCCGTCGCCTCGATCCGCGGCCGGACCTCCTCGCCGAACATCGGGGTCCAGTGCGCGAGCGGACGGGCCGCGGCGGGCGGCAGCTCGTTGGCGCCGTGACCCAGGCCGAGGGCGCTGCCGAAACCGCCTCGGCGACGGGGCGGCGTCGATCCGAGCGACTCCATGTAGCTCACGTAGCGCTTGTGCAGCGCCCGGAAGTGGTAGATGTCGACGCTGTTCTCCATCATGAGCTTCCAGTTGGCCTGGGCTCCGTGCAGCTGCGCGCCCTGGATCACCTCCATCCCGACCTCGGACTGGTCGTCGATCATGTCGAGGTACTCCGTCGCGCCCGCCAGGTACTCGGTCAGCGTGCGCGGCTGGTCCGGGTCGAAGGTGACGAAGACGAAGCCGCGGTAGCTGTCGCTGCGGTGCTGCGCCAGCCCGAAGTCCGACTTCTGGAAGCCGGGCCCGTAGCCGTCCGGGATCGGGACCCCGACCAGCTCGCCGCGGTTGGAGAACGTCCAGTCGTGGTACGGGCACCGGAAGGACTTGGCCTGTCCGGACGGCACGGAGCAGATCAGCGCCCCGCGGTGGGTGCAGCTGTTGGCGAACACCCGGAGCACGCCGTCGGATCCGCGCGCCATGACCACCGGGCGCCCACCGACGTCGCGCGACACGTAGGAGCCCGGCTCGGGGACCTCCGACTCGTGTCCGACGTACAGCCAGCAGCGATCGAAGATCCTGGCCATCTCCTGCGCGGCCAGGTCCTCGTCGGTGTAGGCGCGGCGATCCACCCGGAACGAGAGGCGCTCGAAATCATCGACAACGATCGGGCTGTCCACCGGCCGCTGTAGTTCGATCGTCACTGTTCCCCCTTTAGCTGAAGGTTTTGGACGGTTCTGAGGACCACCTCGGACGGTGCGTGCGGCGTCATCGCCACACTCCGGCTGCGCGGCGCGCACCCCCGGCCCCCTGTGAGTCTGAGCAGAGGCACCGGTGCGGGTAGCTGAAACCCCAGGCACCGGCGCCGTTCACAACTCTGCAGCCCTCCGTCAGTGGCGGACTGCAACCATGAACAGGCTGTCAGATCGCCTACTCGACGGTACATAGGACTAAATGCCCATCGCCTACCGTCGCCGCCCGTCACTGACTGTGCTATATCTCAATGCCCGCTGAAACCGCATAAGTACGGTTATTGCCGTCCATGGACTGGTGTGGATCGGGTGCCGGCTGCGCTCTGCGATGATGTGCGCATGTCTATTGCCGCCACCGTCGCGCTGCTGGTCATCGCAGTGCTGCACGCGTACATCCTCGTGATGGAGATGTTCCTGTGGACCACGCCGCGCGTGCGCGGTTCGTTCGGTACCACGACCGAGTTCGCCGAGTCCACGAAGGCGCTCGCTGCGAATCAGGGCTTGTATAACGGCTTCCTCGCGGCGGGCCTCGTCTGGGCCGCGGTGTCCTCGGGCACGGTGCGCTTCCAGGCCGCGATCTTCTTCCTCGTCTGCGTCGCGGTGGCCGGTGTGTACGGCGCGGCCACCGCGAGCCGCCGCATCCTGTTCGTGCAGACCGTCCCCGCGCTGATCGCGCTCGCGCTGGTCCTCGCCGCGCACTGAGCACCGGGAACGGCGCGAACGGACTCCGGGACGAAACATCCGTGCGTTAGCTTTCGCGCGATGACGAGTCCGCCGCACAGACGCAGACCGGTGGCCGCGTGGATCTGGCAGCTCGCGGCGGACCGGCCCGGCACGATGCACGAGGTGATCCGCGACGAACTGCGCGCGGTGATCCTCGCCGGGCTCGCGCGCCCGGGCGCGCCGATCAACGTGGACGACGTGGCGCAGCGCTTCGGTGCCAGCCGGATCCCGGTCCGCGAGGCGCTCAAGACCTTGATCGGCGAAAGCCTCGTCGACCACGAACCGCGCGCCGGGTACCGCGTGGCGCAACTCACCCGTGCCGAGCTCGCCGAACTCTATGTCGTCCGCGAGGCCCTGGAGGCCGCCGCGCTCAGCGCCGCCGTGGCGTCGGCGACCGCCGAGGACGACGTGGAGGTCGCCGCCGCGCACCACGCGCTGACCCAGGCGATCGAGGTGCACGACGCGCGCGGCCACCACGTGCTCAGCCGCCGCCTGCACTTCGCGCTCGCCGGTCCGTGCCGCATGCGCCGGCTCCTGGGCATGTTCGAGTCGGCCTGGAACATCACCGAGCCGCTGCAGCCGATGTCGCACGTCTCGGGGGAGATGACGTGCGCGTTGCACGAGGATCACGGCGTGATGGTCGACGCGTTCCGAGCGCGCGACGCGAACAGCCTCCTCGCCGCGTCGGCCTCGCACTACCGAAGGCTCCAGCAAGTCGTCGCGGGCCTGCCCGCCACCCGGCTGCTGCCTTAGTTTTTGGGATATATCCGCGCGGTCATCGCCCCGCAACAGTGCGTTCCTAGCATCCACGCATGACCACTCTCGAAACGACGGACGAGGTCCGCGAATACGACCCGCGTCTGACGAACACGGAACTCGCGCCGCTCGAACAACAGAGCTGGAGCGCCTACAACATCTTCGCGTTCTGGATGTCCGACGTGCACAGCGTCGGCGGCTATCTCACCGCGGGCAGCCTGTTCGCGCTCGGCCTGACCAGCTGGCAGGTGTTCATCTGCCTGATCGTCGGCATCGTCATCGTGCAGTTCTTCTGCAACCTGGTCGCCAAGCCGAGCCAGGAGGCGGGCGTTCCGTATCCGGTGACCAGCCGCGCCTCCTTCGGCGTGCTCGGCGCGAACATACCGGCCATCATCCGCGGCCTGATCGCCGTCGCCTGGTACGGCGTGCAGACCTTCCTCGCCGCCGAGTCGCTGAACATCGTCTTCCTCAAGCTGTGGCCGGGACTCGCGCCGTACGCCGACGTCCACCAGCACGGCTTCCTCGGCCTGTCGCTGCTCGGCTACCTGAGCTACGCGATCCTGTGGGTCCTGCAGGCGGCCCTGTTCTGGCGCGGCATGGACACGATCCGGAAGTTCATCGACCTGGCCGGTCCCGCCGTGTACGTCGTGATGGTCGCGCTGTGCGTCTACATGCTGACGAAGGCGCACTGGCACATCAACCTGAACCTCTCCGCCAAGCACCTGACCGGCTGGTCGCTCGTCTGGACGCTGTGCGGCGCGACGGCAGCCGTCGTCGCGTACTTCTCCGGGCCGATGCTCAACTTCGGCGACTTCTCCCGCTACGCCAAGTCGTACTCCGCGGTCAAGAAGGGCAACCTCCTCGGCCTGCCCCTCAACTTCGTGATGTTCTCGCTGCTCACGGTGCTGACCGCGGCGGCGACGGTGCCGGTGTACGGCCAGCTGATCACCGACCCGATCGAGACCGTGCAGAAGATCGGCAACACCTTCGCGATCATCCTCGGCGGCGTCACCTTCGTCACCGCGACCGTCGGCATCAACATCGTCGCCAACTTCATCTCCCCGGCCTTCGACTTCTCGCACGTCAGCCCGCAGAAGATCAGCTGGCGCGCGGGCGGGATGATCGCGGCCGTCGGCTCGCTGCTGATCACGCCGTGGAACTGGTACGACAACGCCAACGCGATCTTCTGGACGCTCGGCCTGCTCGGCGCGCTCATCGGCCCGCTGTTCGGCATCCTGATCGCCGACTACTACCTGATCCGCGGCCAGAAGATCATCGTGGACGACCTGTTCACGCTCGACGAGGGCGGCGCGTACCACTACCGCAAGGGCTACAACCCGGACGCCATCAAGGCCGTGGTCCTCTCGGGCGTCATCTCGCTGGCCTCGGTGATCGTGCCGAAGGTCGGGAACGTGCTGACCTGGCTCCCGCAGTACGGCTGGTTCGTCGGCTGCGGCGTCGGCTTCCTCTCCTACTACCTCATCGCGCGCTCCGCGAGGCAGCCGCAGCAGTGATCCTCAAGCTGATCAACCCGAACACCACCGCGTCGATGACGCGGCTGATCGAGAAGGCGGGCCGGGCCGCCGCCGGACCGGACGTCGAGGTGCGCGCCGTCACCTCGAAGACCGGTCCGGCCTCGATCGAATCGCACTACGACGAGGCCCTGAGCGTGCCCGGCCTGCTCGCCGAGATCACCGGCGGCGGCAACGACGGCGGCGGTGACGGCGGTGGTGACGGCGGCGGCGAGCGGGCGGACGGCTACGTCATCGCGTGCTTCGGCGACCCGGGACTCGACGCGGCCCGCGAGGTCGCGCCGGGCCCCGTCGTCGGGATCGCCGAAGCCGGGATGCGTGCGGCCACCTACCTCGGCCGCACGTTCGCCGTGGTCACCACACTCGCGCGCTCGGCCGGCCGGACCCGTGAACTCGTGCACCGCTATGGCGTCGCCGAGTACTGCGTCAGTGTCCGGGCGACGGACATCCCCGTCCTGGACCTCGAGACCGACCCCGCCGCGTACGCCCGGATCCTCGCCGAATGCCGCGCCGCGATCGACGAGGACGGCGCCGAGGCCGTCGTCCTGGGCTGCGCGGGCATGGCAGACCTCTGCGCCGAACTGCACCGCGAGGTCGGCGTCCCGGTCATCGACGGAGTCTCCGCGGCCGTCGCCGCGCTCGAAGGCCTGGTCCGCATCGGCCTCACCACCAGCCGCCGCGGCGAATACGACCGGCCCCCGGCCAAGGCGTACCAAGGCCTGCTCGCCGACTTCGAGCTGCACACGACTGCTTCGACTACTCCGACCACTCCGACTACTCGTCGTCCTCCAAGACCTCCGCGAACGCGATGACCAGGCCGCCGGTGGCGTGTTCCTTGGTGGCGGCGACCAGGGGACCGGCCTGCGCGGCGGCGGCGCTGGCCGCGTCGTAGTCGGCGAAGTACAGGTCCAGCAGCCGGTACGCCGGAGTGGGGCTGCCGTCCTCCTTGGGCCAGACCTTCGAGGCCTGCAACCGGGTGACGCCGGGAAGCTTGCGCGCCAGGGCCAGCTGGTCGGGGTAGGCGGCCTCGAACGCGTCCGGGTCGGTGGGGTTGGAGTAGATGAAGCTGATCTTGGTGGGCTTGCTCTGCTCCGTCATGAAGGGCCTCCTGGTTGTTACGCTCGGGCGATGCAGGCGGGTGTCTCCGCTCACTGATCGCCAACCGTAGTCAGAGGATTGAGCAGCGACCATGACCGTTCCGCCGGGGAATCTTGCCGATCGTCCAGAAACCCCGGCCGCCGTCGGCCAGCCGCACGACCTGCTCTCGGAATTGCTCCGGAGCGTGCGGCTGAGCGGAGAACGGGTCATCCCGTACGCCCCGCCGCGGGATTTCTCGATCGTTTTCGCCGATATGGGCTGTCTGCACATCGTCGAGGCGGGCGAGCTCGAACTCCGGATCGACGGGTACGCGGACGTCGAGCGCGTATGCCGGGGCGATTTCGTCCTGCTCCCGCGCGGCGACCGGCATCAGCTCAGCGACCCGGGCGGCGCGTCGGCCGAACCCGCGCGCTGGCTCTGCGGAGTGTTCGGCATCGGCGACCCGCAGGCGAGCCACCTGCTCGAGAGCCTGCCGCCCGTGGTCATCCTGCGCGGCGGCACCGGCGGCCCGGTACTCGAAGGACTCGAAGTCGCGCGCCGGATGCTGCTGATCGAGATGCAGTCGCCGTCTCAGGGCTGGGCGGTGATGGTCGCCCGCATCCTCGACCTGATCTTCATCCAGATCCCGCGTTCCTGGGCCGCCGGTCCGGACGCCGGTCCGAACTGGCTGGCCGGCGCCTTCGACCCGCAGATCGGCGTGGCCCTGAGCGCCATCCACCGAGACTCCGACCACGACTGGACGGTCGAGGAGCTGGCCCGAGCCTGCAACCTCTCCCGCTCAGCGTTCGCCGCCCGCTTCGCCGAGCGCGTCGGCAAACCACCGGCCACCTACCTCGCCCACGTACGCCTCGACGCCGCCACCAACCTGCTGCGCGACAGCTCCCTCCCGATCGCCCGCGTAGCCCAGACCGTCGGCTATGAGTCAGAGGCCGCATTCAGCCGCGCCTTCAAGAACCGCTACGGCATGCCCCCGATCCGCTGGCGCCAAGACGTACGAGGTCGTTGATCAAACGGTTGACTGGGAAAGCATTTCGATGAGTTCGCGCGAGCGGCGGACCGCCAACCGCAGGTGCTCGGTGTCCGGCACGCCGTCACCGTCCTGAGCGGCGGCCTCGAGCTCGCGGCGCCGTCGGCCCACGTCGTCCGCGCAGGACCGCAGGGACTCGGCCAGCAGGTCGTCGGCGTCCAGGGCCGCCTGCCGCGGGTCGTCGACGAAGGCGAGCTGTATCTCCTGCAGCCGATCGGCTACGGAGTCGGCCGGCGGCGATGTCGACGGAGCGGGAGACGTCCACGCGTCGTTCTCCGGCGCGGGTGCGTACTCGGACTCCGGCGCGGGTGCGTACTCGGACTCCGGCTCGAATCCGCCTTCTTCTGCGCGGTCGTCCTCGTGCTCGATCATGCGTTGATCCTCTCCGCGATCGGAGTGCTCGGTTCGGCACCGACGAGGTCTTCGAAGAACGTGCGGAAGCGCAGCAGCACCTGCCGCAGCTGCTCGGTGGAGTCGACGTCGGGGGCGCCCGTGTGCGAGCGCTGCATCAGCTCGTGGCCTTCGCGGAAGTCCGAGAGGGTGCGGGCGTGGTCGACGGAGACGAGTGCGAGCTGCTCTTCGGGGTCGTCGGCCGGGTAGCCGAGGAGTGCGAGGGTCTCGCCGATCACCTGCTGCGCGCGTCGGGTGGCGCCGCCGGGGTCGTCGACGAAGCCGGTCTGCGCCGTGCGCCAGCCTTCGGTCAGCCGGGCGCGGTCCGCGGGCTCGAGCGGCCTGATCGTCAGGTCGGCCCGGCCGCGCTCGCGTCGGCTGAGTTCCTGCTCGACCGCGGCGTGGTCGCCGTGTTTCGCGTACAGCCTGTCGTACTCGCGCCCGTACCGGCGCTGCAACCGCTTGGTGTTCGAGCGCTGGGGCAGCAGGCGTGCGGCGGCATCCGGCGCCTGCCACCTGACATATGCCGCCGCGCCCGCGAGGAGGATGGCGATCACCACGACCGCCGTCACCACGATGCCCATGATCCCGATTCCCTTCTGGGACCTGCCGGTCCCGCAGTGGTGTTTGGTGGTGTCTCAGCGGCGGCGGGAGCGCGAGTACCAGCCGGTGCCGACGCCGAGCAGGTGGAGGGCGAGGCAGGTGAGTCCCGCGAGCATCAGGCTCGTGGGGCTGAACCAGACGTTGGTCGACGTCTTGCTGCCGTTGATGAAGAACGCCATGCCGAACAGGACCGCTGCGATGAGCCCCATGTGGATCGGCCTCCTTGATCAGGATGCTGTCATTGAGGTCTGACGCCACCGCATGCCCGGTCGCCGCTGGTTCATGCATCCGCGCTGGCGCCATGTAAGAGGCTCGTACTGCTCAGCTCTCGAAGCGCACCACCGGCTGGAACACGCGGTTGAAGCCGACTTCGCGGCGCGGGCCGGTCAGGCGGGCGGCGAGGCGTGCGCGGATGTCGCGGCTGGAGGCGCCGATCCACAGTTCCACGTCGCCGGGTTCGACGATGCGCCGACCTGCCCTGCCGGTGTACGAGGTCGCGTCGGCGGATACGTCGATGAGCACCGTGCGGGTCTGGCCGGGTTCGATATCGACTCGGGGCGCGGCGATCAGTTGCTGCACGGGGCGCGCCACCTCGGCGTACGGGTCGTGCAGGTAGACCTGGACGACCTCGCTGGTGGTGGACGCGCCGTCGTTGCGCAGGGTGACCGCGAGGCGCAGGGTGCCGTCGGTCGGCCAGGTCTCGCCCGCGGGGAGCGTGATGTCCGTCCACACGGCCGGGTTGTAGGACAGGCCGTGGCCGAAGGGGTACAGCGGCGTCGGGTCGACCGTGCTCACGTCGCTGCGCAGCCCCAGCGTGGCGGTCAGATACGTCGAGGGCTGATTCGCGCCCTCCGCCGGGAAGCCGATCGGCAGCCTGCCGGACGGGTCGGTGCGTCCGGAGAGCACGTCCGCGATCGCGTTGGCGCCCTCCTCTCCCGGCAGGAAGCCGCAGACCACGGCCGCGAGCCGGTCGGCGTAGCGGGACAGCTCGTAGGGGCGGCCCACCAGCAGCACCAGGACCACCGGGGTCCCGGTCTCCAGCAGCGCGTCGAGCAGTTCGCCCTGCCGCCCGGGCAGCCGCAGGTCGGAGCTGTCGCAGCCCTCGCCGGAGGTCCCGTTGCCGAACAGGCCGGAGACGTCGCCGAGCACCGCGACGCAGACCTCTGCCGTGCGCGCCGCAGCGACCGCCTCGGCGATCTGCCGGTCGCCCAGTTCGCGCAGCGCCTCACCGTCCACGACGTCGTGCGCCGCGCCGCCCTCGGCCGCCGCGCGCTCGGCCCGCAGCCGCACGGAGCTCTCGGTGTCCGGCACCGGGCAGCCCTGCGCGTAGTCGACGCGGTATCCGGCCGGGTCGGCCCGCAGCGCTTCGAGGACCGTGCGCGCCTCGATGCCGAGCGGGACGTCCGGGTGGTGCACGCCGATGTGGCGCGGGAAGGAGTAGCAGCCGAACGCGGCGTCCGCGACGTCGGCCCGCGGACCGACGACCGCCACGTGCGCGCCCGGGGCCAGCGGCAGCGCGCCGTTCTCGTTGCGCAGCAGCACGATCGCGCGCCGGGCCAGCCGTCCGGCCAGTGCCCGGGACTCGTCGTCGTCGAGCCGCTGGTCCGCCTCGGTGAGGATCGGGGGCTCGGGCGACCAGTCCGCGTCGAGCAGTCCGAGTTCGCACTTCTGCAGCAGCACGCGCTCCAGCGCCCGGTCCACCAGCGCCGTGTCCGCCTCGCCCGACTTCAGCGCGGCGAGCAGCGGCGCGGCGAAGCAGTCCGGCGTCGGCAGTTCGACGTCGATGCCCGCGGAAAGGGCCTGCACGGCGGCCTGCCCCTTCGTGCCCGCGGTGCGGTGCAGTCGGTGCAGGAAGGCGACCGAGAAGTAGTCCGACACGACCGTCCCGGTGAAGCCGTACGTCCCGCGCAGCAGATCGGTCAGCAGCGCCGGGTCGGCGGCCACCGGCAGCCCGTCGTTGTCGGAGTACGAGTTCATCACCGACCGCGCTCCGGCGTGCAGCGCCATCTCGAAAGGGGGCAGGATCACGTCCGCCAGTTCGCGCGGGCCGATCGACACCGGGGCGAGGTTGCGGCCCGCGCGCGAGGCGCTGTAGCCGGCGAAGTGCTTCAGGGTGGCGATCACGCCGGTGGACTCCATGCCCCGGACGTACGCCGCGCCGAGGGTGCCGACCAGGTACGGGTCCTCCGCGATGGTCTCCTCGACCCGGCCCCAGCGCAGATCGCGGGCCACGTCCAGCACCGGGGCCAGGCCCTGGTGCACGCCGAGCCGTCGCAGGGTCCTGCCGATCCGCTCGCCGACCGCGCGCACCAGCTCCGGGTCGAAGCTCGCGCCCCAGCACAGCGGGGCCGGGTAGACGGTGGCCTGCCAGGCGCCGAGGCCGGTCAGGCACTCCTCGTGGATCAGGGCCGGGATGCCGGCGCCGGCCGCGGCGAGCTCGCGCTGCGTGTTGGCCACCGCGCGCGCCCCGGCGACCGGGTCCACCGGCGCGGTGCCGAAGGGGCGGGTGAGCTGGCCGACGCCGTCGCGCAGCACGTCCGACCAGTCGGCGGGCGGCAGCTCCGCGGAGTGCTGGAACGGCGCCACCTGCCCCGAGGTCGCGTCGGCGCCGACCCAGGCCCCGTACAGCTGCGCGACCTTCTGCGGCGCCGTCATGCGCGCCATGAGGTCTGCGACCCGGTCGGCGGCGGAGGCGGTCGGGTCGCGCCATATCTCGGCGAGGGCGGTGTTCTCTGTTGCCATGTCTTGGCCGTCCTTTACTCGGGAGGCGCAGCTTCCCGTCCATGGGTGGAGCCGGGCGCCCGAGCGATCCGGGCACCGTCGAGCAGTGCGGCGCGGCTGGGCCGCACCGTATGTCAGACTGCTGAGATCAGGGCGCGGTGCGCGCGGGGGCGGTCGACCCGCGCACGACCAGCTCGGTGGCGAGGGTGAGGTGCGTGCGCTCCACGGGCTGCTCGCGGATCAGCCGGATCAGCATCTCCACCGCGCGCTCGCCCATCGTCCGGATCGGCTGGTTGACGGTGGTCAGCGGGGGATTGCACAGCGCCGACTCGGGGATGTTGTCGAAGCCGACCACGGAGAGGTCCTCGGGCACGCGCAGCCCGAGATCGAGTGCGACCTCGATGGTCGCGATGGCCGTGACGTCGTTGGCGGCGAAGACGGCGGTCGGCCGCTGCGGACCGGTCAGCAGTTCGTGCGCCGCGAGCTTCGACATCTCGGCGTCGTATCCGCCGACCCGGACCAGTGATTCGTCGAAGGGCACGCCGGCCGTGGCGAGCGCGTCGCGGTAGCCGCGTTCGCGCAGCTTCGCGGATTCGAGGTCCGGCCGGCCGGCCAGCATCGCGATCCGCCGGTGGCCGAGGCCGAGCAGGTGCTGCGCGGCCAGCCGCGCGCCGCGCAGGCTGTCCGCGTCCACGGTCGGGAAGTCCGAGGAGCCGGTGTGCGGGTCGACCGCGACGACCGGCGCCCCGTACTGCACGTCCACGACGGTCGGGGTGACCAGGACGGCGCCGTCCACCAGGGTTCCGCTCAGGCGCGAGAGGTACCGGCGCTCCCAGCCCACGACATCGCCGGTGCGGCCGCCCGCGCTGTAGACGACCAGCTCGAAGCCGCTGCCCCGGATCGCGTCCGCCGCGCCCTTGAGCAGCTCGGTGCTGAACGGTTCCAGGTCCGCGACCAGGATGCCGATCACGTTGGTGCGGTGGTTGCGCAGGCTCTGCGCGACCAGGCTCGCCTCGTAGCCGAGTTCGGCGATGACGGCCTGCACGCGCGCCATGGTGTCCGCGGCCACGCCGTAGCGCTGGTTGATGACCTTGGACACGGTGGCCACCGAGACGCCGGCGTGCTCGGCGACATCGCGGATGGTGACTCGGGTTCTGGGCTGCTGCACGCCGCCACACTAGCGTTAGAAAACGTTATCGACAACGATTGACAAGGCAGAAATGCGCGCGCAAACTCATCGCCAGTCCCCGGTGCCCGCCGGAGGGCCAGATGCGACGACGACGACGGATCGGGGAGTTTCCGGGATGATGAGCAAGACACGCGGTGCGGCGGCGCTCGCGCTCGGCCTAGGCCTGGCGCTCGCGGTCGGCGGCTGCGCCGGCGGCAGCAGTGGCGGCGGTGGCGGTTCGTCCAACGGCCAGGTGACCCTGACCCTGTGGCAGGTCTCGACCACCGGGCCCGGCCAGCAGTACTTCCTGGACGCCGCGAAGGCGTACCACGCGATGCATCCGAACGTCACGATCAAGGTCCAGACGATCCAGAACGAGGACCTCGACGGCAAGCTGCAGACCGCGCTCAACTCGAACTCCGCGCCGGACATCTTCCTGCAGCGCGGCGGCGGCAAGATGCAGGCCATGATCAACGCCGGTGAGCTGCAAACCCTTGATCTGAGCAGCGCGGACAAGACGAACGTCGGCTCGGCCGCCCTGGCCAGCGTGACGGTCGGCGGCCAGGTCTACGCGATGCCGGTCGACACCCAGCCCGAGGGCATCTACTACAGCAAGACCCTGTTCCAGCAGGCCGGGATCACCGCCACGCCGACGACGATAGCCGAGCTCGAGACCGACGTCGCGAAGCTGAAGACGCTCAACGTCGCGCCGATCGCGGTCGGCGCCAAGGACGCGTGGCCCGCCGCGCACTGGTACTACAACTTCGCGCTGCGCGAGTGCAGCCAGAGTGCGATGGCGAGCGCCGCCAAGTCGCTCACGTTCACCGACCCCTGCTGGAACAAGGCGGCGAACGACCTGGCCGCGTTCCTCAAGGTCAGCCCGTTCGAGAAGGGCTTCCTGACCACCTCGTCGCAGCAGGGCGCCGGCTCCTCGGCGGGCATGCTCGCGAACCACAAGGCGGCCATGGAGCTGATGGGCAGCTGGGACCCCGGCGTGATCGCCAGCCTGACGCCGAACCAGCAGCCGCTGCCGGATCTCGGCTGGTTCCCGTTCCCCGCAGTCGCCGGCGGCCAGGGCGACCCGAGCGCGCTGATGGGCGGCAACGACGCGTACTCGCTGTCCAAGAACGCGCCGAAGGAGGCCTTCGGGTTCCTCGAGTTCATGCTGACCAAGGACCAGCAGGAGGCCTACGCCAAGGCGCTGCAGGCGATCCCGGTCAACCAGCAGGCCCAGAGCGTCGTCACCGAGCCCTACAACATCTCGGCGCTGCAGGCGTTCAACAAGGCCTCGTACTCCATGCAGTACCTCGACACCCAGTTCGGCCAGAACGTCGGCAACGCGATGAACACCTCCGTCGTGAACCTGATGGCCGGCACCGGCTCGGCCGCCGACATCGTCTCGCAGACGATCGCCGCCGCCGCGAAGGGCTGAGTAAGCACACGATGAGCGACACCCTGGGTACTGACACCGCCCCCGGGCGCCAGTCGCAGGGCACGACCCGAGTCGGGGACGCGGCGCAGGCCGGGTCCCCGACTCCGCCGCGAGCGGCCGCGCGCCGCCGCGGCCGTGCCAGGATGCGATTCGAGATCGCCCTGCTGTCCGGTCCCGCGATCCTGATGTTCACGGCCTTCGTGATCTTCCCGGTCGCGCTCGCCGCGTACTACGGCTTCTACCGGTGGCAGGGCTACGGTCCGGCCACCGACTGGGTCGGCCTGAACAACTACCGGCTGATCTTCACCGACCCCGCGTTCCAGCAGGTGCTCAAGCACAACCTGCTGATCGCCGTGCTGTCCCTGGTCATCCAGGGCCCGCTGGCGATCGGCCTGGCGCTGCTGCTGAACCGGAAGATGCGCGGGCGCGCGGTCATCCGGGTGCTGATCTTCGTGCCCTACGTCATCTCCGAGGTCATCGTCGGCACCGGCTGGAGCCTGATGCTCCAGGTCAACGGCGCCGTCAACGACGTGCTGGCGCACCTCGGCCTCGGCTCGCTGCAGTCCGACTGGCTCGCCGACCCCAAGCTGGCCATCTGGACCCTGATGGCGATCATCTCGTGGAAGTACATCGGCTTCGCGGTGATCCTGATGCTGGCCGGCCTGCAGTCGATCCCGGACGAGGTCTTCGAGGCCGCCGCGATCGACGGTGCCTCGTTCTGGCAGATGCAGCGCCGGATCACGCTGCCGCTGTTGGGCCCGACGATCCGGATCTGGGGATTCCTGTCGATCATCGGCTCGCTGCAGCTGTTCGACCTCGTCTACATCATCTGGGGCCAGTACATCTCGGGTACCGCGGGCACCTCGACCATGGCGATCTACATGGTCTCCCAGGGCCGCGACGCGGGCAACTACGGATACGGAAACGCCGTCGCCGTCGTGATGTTCCTGATCTCGCTGATCGTCGCGCTGATCTACCAGCGCCTCATCCTGCGCCGCGACCTGCGGGGCGCCGTGACCGAAGGAGCCTCCTGATGAGCGCGACGACAGCGGAGCCGTGGTCCCCGGGCGCGAGGCGCAAGGCGCGGGGCGGCGGACGGCGCAGGCGGGAGAACCCGTTCGTCTACTTCATCGCGCTGGTCTTCATCGCGGTCTGCATCGCGCCGGTGCTCTACATCGTGATCGGCGGGTTCCGGACCAACTCGCAGATCACCTCGAGCCCGGCGGGGCTGCCGCATCCCTGGGTGGTGGCGAACTACACCGGGATCCTGACCTCGGTGACGTTCTGGGGCGAGCTCGCCAACTCCGCGGTCGTCGCGTTCGCGAGCACGCTCGGCATCGTCGTGCTCGGTCTGATGGTGAGCTTCGTGATCGCGCGTTACGACTTCAAGTTCAAGGGCGCGATGTACTCGCTGTTCGCCGCCGGACTGATGTTCCCGCTGGTCATCGCGATCACCCCGCTGTACATCGTCATCAAGGACCTGGGCCTGGTGGACAATTTGGGCGGCGTGATCATTCCGCAGATCGGCTTCGGCCTGCCGACGACCGTCATCATCCTGGTGCCCTTCCTCCGGGCCATCCCCAAGGAGATCGAGGAGGCCGCGGCGATCGACGGCACCAGCCGGCTCGGGTTCTTCTTCCGCATGGTGGTCCCGCTCTCGCTGCCCGGCGTCGTGACCGTCGGCATCCTCGCGTTCATCGGCAGCTGGAACAACTACGTGCTGCCGCTGTACGTGCTGAACTCGCAGGCGAACTTCACCCTGCCGCTCGGCGTGCAGGCGTTCTCCTCGCAGTACTCGCAGGACACCGCGAAGGTCCTCGCCTTCACCTCGCTCGCGATGCTGCCCGCGCTGGTCTTCTTCTCGGTCTTCCAGAAGCGGATCGTCGGCGGCCTCACCGGCGCGGTCAAGGGCTGACAGCCATGCCCCGCGCGCACGTGGTGCTCGACAGGCACGCCGTCATCGCCCCGGTCCGCCGCCGCACCTTCGGTTCCTTCGTCGAGCACCTCGGCCGCTGCGTGTACACCGGGATCTACGAGCCGGAGCATCCGAGCGCGAACGACGAGGGCTTCCGGATGGACGTGGTCGAGCTCGTCCGGGAGCTCGGCAGCACGACGATCCGCTATCCGGGCGGCAACTTCGTCTCCGGCTTCCGCTGGGAGGACTCGGTCGGGCCGCGGGAGAACCGGCCGGTGCGCCGCGACCTGTCCTGGCACTCGCTCGAGTCGAACCAGGTCGGCCTGGACGAGTTCGCCCGGTGGCTCAAGCTCACCGGCTCCGAACTCATGCTGGCGGTCAACCTCGCGACCCGCGGCATCCTGCCCGCCCTCGATCTGCTCGAATACGCCAATCATCCGTCCGGCACCGCGCTGTCGGACCTGCGTATCGCGAACGGCACGCCCGAGCCGCACGACGTGCGCATGTGGTGCCTGGGCAACGAGATGGACGGCCCGTGGCAGACCGGCTTCATGACGGCGGAGGACTACGGCAAGATCGCCGCACGCACGGCCGCCGCGATGAAGACGGCTGACAAGAGTCTGGAGCTGGCCGTCTGCGGCTCGTCCGGATCCGGCATGCCGACCTTCGGCGACTGGGAACGCACGGTGCTCGAACACTGCTACGACCACGTCGACTACGTGTCCTGCCACGCCTACTACCAGGAGCTCGACGGAGACCTCGGCACCTTCCTCGCCGCGCCGCTCGACATGGGCTTCTTCATCGACACCGTCGTCGCGACCGCCGATCACGTCGGATACAAGAAGCGCTCGAACAAGCGGATCGACATCTCCTTCGACGAGTGGAACGTCTGGTACTTGAAGGAGCATCAGGAATCCGGCGATGTGAACGAGGAGTGGCGCCACGCACCGCGCCAGCTCGAAGACGTATATACCGTGGCGGACGCCGTCGTGGTCGGCAGCCTGCTGATGACGCTCCTCAAGCGCTCCGACCGCGTCGCGTCGGCGTCCCTCGCCCAGCTCGTGAACGTGATCGCGCCGATCATGACCGAGCCCGGCGGCCCGGCCTGGCGGCAGACGACCTTCTACCCGTTCTCGATCACGAGCCGACTCGCCGCGGGCGAGGTGATCCGGCCCGCGATCGAAGCGCCCACCTATATAACGGCGCGCCACGGCGAGGTTCCCGTCATCGACGCCGTCGCCACCGCCGACGATGGCCGGGCCGCGGTCTTCCTCGTCAACCGCGACCTGACCGAGGCCGCGCAGGTCACGATCGACGTGCGCAGCCTCGCCTCCTCGCGCATCCTCGAAGCCGTCACGCTCGCCGACCCCGACGTCTATGCGGAGAACACGCTCGCCGATCAGCATCGTGTCACGCCGTCCGCGAACAAGACCGCGCTGCTCGCGGACGGCGTGCTCACCGTCGAGCTGCCCCCGGTTTCGTGGACGGCGATCGCGTTGGGCTGACCGTCCGCGCGACCGGCTCAGGAACCGGAGCCGCCGCGGGCGCCGCCGATCCGATGCGGGGCGCCCGCGGCCGCCAGTTGCAGATCCCGTTGCAGGTCGAAGTACGCCGGCTTCGGGTTGAGGTTCACGTCGTAGATCGATCCGTACCCTTCTCCGGCGAAGGCACCCGGAATCCAGGAGTCGGCGTCGCAGAAACCCCAGCAGGTGAACGAGATGCATTCCGGCACCGAGAGCGCAGCCTGGAGCATCTGCGAGAACTCATACGGCTGCGCGAAGGTCGCAAGATGGTCGGTGGGCACCTGGGTCGTGGGCCCGTCGACGAACGTGCGCACGTCGGCCTCCGTGATCGCCACCCGGAGCCCGAGGTCCGCATAGCGTTGCAGGTCCGCGGCCATCTGCGTCGGGAAGCCGTACTGCGTGTCGAGGTGGCCCTGGTCGCCGACGCCGTGGATCGGCACGCCCTGCGCCAGTTGGGTGCGCAGCCACGCGTACACGGCGTCGCTCTTGGCGTTCGTGCCGTCCTCGCCCGCGATGTTGTAGTCGTTGAAGAACAGCAGCGCGTGCGGATCGGCCTCGTGCGCCCAGCGGAAGGCGTCGGAGATGATCTGCGGGCCGAGGTTCGCGATCCAGAAGTTGTTCGGATCGATGCCGGACGGGGAGGCGTCGAGGAAGAACTCGTTGGCGACGTCCCACTGCCAGATCCGGCCGCGGTAGCGCGTGACCTCCGTGAAGATGTGCTGCTTGAGCAGCGCGGCGAGCTCGGTGGCGCTGATCGTCCCGTCCTGCACGCCGGCGGTGAGCCAGGCCGGGAGCTGGTTGTGCCACAGCAGGGTGTGGCCGCGCACGAGCTGCCCGTGCCGCTCGGCGAACGCGACGAGGGTGTCGGCGTCCGACCAGTCGAACTGTCCGCGCACCGCCTCGACCGAACCCCACTTCATGGCGTTGCCCGGGGTGACCACCGAGAACTGGTCGGCGAGCACCGCGGCGTAGGACGGGGTGGTGAGGTCGGTCGGTATCACGGCCGTGCCGAAGCGCAGGCCGATGCGCGCGGCGAGGTCGCGCAGCGAGTCGGAGTCGGACGTGTCCGCGGCCGCCTTGATCCCGGCAGTGGTGGCGGCGTCGGCCGGGGCCTTGACGACGAGCGGGGCCAAGGCTCCGGCGGCGCCCAGCGCGAGAAGACTTCTTCGTCTCATAGCGGGTCTGCTTGCCTCTCGAAATCGTGCGATATCAATGGGCGGATGGCATTGCGACGAGGCTCGGCGGAGCCGCGGAGGGGCCCCGCCGAGCCGTCGCCGTATCAGGGCGGTGCGTCACGTGCTACAGGAGACCGATGGCCAGGTCCATTGACCGTTCGGGGATATGGTGACGCTGAAGTTGTTGCCGCTGCCGTTGGGTTTGCCGACCATGACGTACTGGCTCGGCCAGCTCGCGCTGACGTTCGAGGTCGAGTAGACGACCGCCGGGGAGACGAGGTTCATCGTCACGGTCCAGGTGCTGGAGCCGGTGACCGCCACGTTCAGGTTGTACCAGTTGCTGCCCTTCGAACCGGCCGAGAGCGTCGCCGTGCACGAGCCGCTGCCGCCGCCCGTCCCCCCGCCGGAGCCGCTGCCCGAGGTCACCGTGACGCTGTCGTTGCCGCTGCCGCCGCCCCACGCCTCGGTGGCGAGGATCTGGTAGTTGAGCGTCCCGAGGTTCATGCCGTGGCTGGCCCACGCGTTGAAGAAGTTCTGCGTGGTGATCGTGCCGCTGGAGACCGGCGACGTGCGGATCGCGAGGTATTGCTCGAACGTCGCGGTGCCCTGGATCGAGGGCTGATTCACCTGCTGGTGCTCGTAGATGTTGTACGTGCCGCCGTCGCTCGTGACCTGGCCCATGTAGGTGCCGGCCGTGTTCGGCGAGCCGGAGTAGTTCTCCTCGATGTAGTACTCGACCAGCGGGCTGGTCGACCAGCCGTAGAGCGAGACCAGCGTCGTGCCGCCGGACGCGTTCAGGCTGCTCGAGAAGTTCACCGTGTTGTGGGTGCCGGGGTTCCAGCCGACGCCGTCGACGAAATCGCCGACGCCGCTCCACGAGGTGGAGTAGCTGGTCCCCGAGTTGAGCGTCATGCAGGCAGAACCGGATCCGGCGGTCCACATCTGGTAGTAGTTGCCGCCGTTGGTGCCGGTCTGGCTGGAGCAGATCGTCGATGCGGCGGAGGCGCTGCCCGGCAGCGCGACGAGTCCGGCGATCAGGGCGAGGGCCGCGATGAGCGCCAGCCGGATCCGGCCGGCGCCGTGTCGTGCCCGGGGTGGGAAGAGAGGAACGTGCACGCGGATGATCCTCCTCATTGAGGGTCGTGCGTCAGGTGGGTGAGGCCGCTTGCGGCCCATGCGGGAGTGTCCGAGAGACGACCGGGACCTGTCAATGAATTTCGGAAATGTTTCGAAGGCTGCCATGCCTTAGTCCAGCTCACCTTGAGATCACCAGGGAGCAGAGCTTCGAAACTTTCGGAATACGTTCCTAGCGGCGTGGCGCGGCGGTGCTGCTGCGCACGATCAGCTCCGTGGCCAGCTCGACCCGGGTGGCCGCCGACGCCCGCGGGCCCTTCTCGGCGAGTTCGATGACGATGCGGGCCGCGGTGGCGGCCATCTCGGTGAGCGGCTGGCGCACGGTGGTCATCGGCGGGCCGACCCAGCGGGTGGCCGGCAGGTCGTCGAAGCCGACGACGCTGAGGTCCTCGGGGATGCGCAGGCCGGCCTCGCGTGCGGCCTCGTACACGCCCATCGCCTGCAGGTCGTTGCCCGCGAAGATCGCGGTGGGGCGGTTCTCCAGCCGCAGCAGTTGCCTGCCGCACTCGTTCCCGGCCTCGTGGTGGAAGTCGCCCGCGCGGATCAGCGCGGGGTCGAAGGACAGCCCGGACGTCTCGAGCGCCGCGCGGTAGCCGTCGACGCGGGCCCGGCTGCACAGCAGTCGATCGGGTCCGGCCACCACGCCGATCCTGCGGTGGCCCAGTTCCAGCAGATGCCGGGTGGCGGCCAGGCCGCCCTGCCAGTTGGTCGCCCCGACGGTGGGCACGTCGAGTTCCAGATCGCCGACCGGATCGATGACCGCGAAGGGGATGCCTCGGCCGGCCAGCTTCTCGCGCTGACCGGGGCTCAGCTTCGACAGGACGAGCAGCACTCCGGTCGGCCGCCGCGCGAGTACGCCGTCCAGCCACGACTGGCCGGGGGTGATCCGCCCCGCCGACTGGGAGAGCACCAGGCTGAGCCCCTGCTCGTGTGCGACCTGTTCGGCGCCGCGGATCACCTCCATCGCCCATGCGCTTTCGAGTTCGTGGAAGATGAGGTCGAGCAGCGGCGCGGGCCGGACTCCGCGGCGGCGGTAGCCGGACTGCAGCAGGAACTTCTCCACGCGCGCCCGGGTGGCGGGCGCGACGTCCGCCCGCCCGTTGAGAACTTTCGAAACAGTCGGAGCCGAGACCCCGCAGGCTCGCGCAATGTCAGCGAGCGTCGTGGTCTCGTCGAGCTTCTCTCCGAGCGGTTCCGCGGCGGAGCGCTGGTGCGTTTCGGATGAGTTCACAGCAGGAATGGTAGCCGCCGTGCGAAATCGGTCCGCAAAGCTCTGGGCAACATTCGATATGCGACAGTCACGCCGCGGCGGCCTCCTGCAGAAAGGACGTCATCTCGCGGACGAGTGCTGTCGGCCGTCTGCGGTGGATGATGCTGATCCGGCGGGCCGGGGTGGGGCCGTGGAGGGCGCGCGGCACGACGCGGCGCCGGTCGGCCGCGGCGAGCACGCTCTCGGGGACGAGCGCGATGCCCAGCCCGGCGGCGATCAGGGCGAGGATGACGTGGTAGTCCGCTGATTCGTAGGCGACGGGTGCTTCGATGCCGGCCTGGAGCGCGAGGGTCTCCAGGCAGGTTCGGTTCGGGATGCCCGGCGCCCCGGAGATCCAGGTCTCGCCGGTGAGCCGGGCGAGTTCGACGCCGCGTCGTGCCGAGTGGTCGGCGGCGAGCCGGTGTCCGACGGGCACGACGAGTCTGAGCGGGTCGTCGAGCAGGACCTGCCGATCGAGGCCCGGATGCGGCGTCGCCGGGATGCCGGGATAGCGATGGGTGACCAGCGCGTCCAGGTCGCCGGAGGTGACCAGTCCGTAGCCGTCGGGCGGTTCGAGTTCGACGAGTGAGAGCTCGGCACGCGGGTGACGCGACTGGAGCGCGGCCATCGCCGTCGGCACCAGCACCTGCGCCGCGGTGGCGAACGATCCGAGGGCCAGGCGCTGCGGCTGGCTTCCGATCGCCTGATCGACCGCGGCCCGGGCGAGCCGGAGCGCGCCGACGACCTGCTCCGCGTGTTCGACCAGCACGAGTCCGACCGGTGTCAGGGTGATGCCGTTCGGTCGTCGGTCGAGCAGGCGTGCGCCGATCTCGGCCTCGAGCTTGGAGATCTGCTGGGACAGCGCGGACGGGGTGAAGGCGAGATTGCGCGCCGCCTCGGCGATGGATCCGGCGTGCGCCACTTCCATCAGCACACGTAGTCGGTTGACGTCGAGGTCGCGGACCATGCGCCCATCCTACGTTAAGTGTAGCTAACTGCTGCTTACTTTTCGTTGCTTGTGCTAATGGTGTGCGGGGCGAAGCATGGGCCTATGACCTCCACGAACACCAGCCCGATCCGCGTGCCCTCGGCCGACGACGTCCAGACGGCCGCCGAGCGGATCCGCCCCTACGCCCGCCGCACCCCGATGCTCGACCTGGAGATCGAGGGCCGCCGGGTGCTGCTGAAGCTGGAGTACCTACAGCGCAGCGGTTCGTTCAAACTGCGCGGGGCGCTCAACGCGATGCTCGGCGGACCGCTGACCGACCACGTGGTCGCCGCGTCCGGGGGCAATCACGGCCTGGCGGTGGCGACCGCGGCTTCGCTGCTCGGGGTCTCGGCGACGGTCTTCGTCCCGGAGACGGTTCCGGATGCGAAGGCGCGCCGGATCGAGGCCGCCGGCGCCCGGCTCGTGCGGCACGGAGCCACGTTCGCCGACGCGGCTGCCGAGGCCGCCGTGTTCGCGGCCGGGCCGGGGCGCCGGTTCCTGCACCCGTACGACGATCCGGCCGTGATCGCCGGGCAGGCCACCGTGGCTGCGGAGATCGTGGCCGACGCCGAGGACGTCGATGTGATCGCGGTGGCGGTCGGCGGCGGCGGATTGGCGGCCGGCACGGCGCTCTCGATCGGGGACCGCCGTCTCGTGGCCGCGGAACCAGAGCACTGCCGTTGCCTGTACGACGCGCTGGCAGCGGGCGCTCCGGTCGACTCGCCGGTCGACTCCGTGGCGGCCTCGGCGACCGGCGCCAGCAGGGTCGGGCGGATCCCGTTCGCCGTCCTGTCAGAGCACGAAGTCGACTCCGTGCTGGTCAGCGACGAGCAGATCCTTCAGGCCCGCGACCGGCTGTGGGAGGACTGCCGGATCGCGGTCGAGCCCGCCGCGGCCATCCCGTTCGCCGCGTGGCTCGCCGGTAAGGTCCCCGGACGGCGCCCCTGCCTCGTCGTATGCGGCGCGAACGCCGACTGGAGCGCTACTCGATGACGTTGAAGTCGACTTGGAGGGTGTACCTGTCGGCGATGTAGGAACTGACGGTGTGTTCGAGCGGGACGCCGTTCTGGTCGACGATGGAGCGGGTCTCGACCAGCAGCGGCGTCGTGGCGGCGACGGCGAGTTCGATCGCGTCGTCGTCGGCGGTACGGGCGCTGAGCAGCGAGGTGCCCAGGCTCGGGTTCAGGCCGAGGCGGCGCAGCGCGTTGTGCAGGGATCCGGTTTCCAGGTCGGCGTTCAGCAGCGCGGTGAGGGCAGCGGGGAAGGCGGCGCGTTCGATGGCCACCGGCAGGTCGTCGAACATGCGCACCCGTGTGATGGCGACGATCGTGGCGGCGGACGGGTCGTCACCGGGGTAGAGGGCGGCGGCCTGGTCCGGGGTCGCCGGGCGCACCTCGGCTTCCAGCAGGCGGGAGCGCGGGGTCCTGCCGAGGGCGAGGGCCTGGTCATGAAAGCTCATCAGGGTGCCGACCGGGCGGGCGGCGGCGCTCCTGCGCACGAAGCTGCCCTTGCCCGGCACGCGTTCGAGCAGCCCGTCGCGTTCGAGCCCGGCGAGCGCGGCGCGCACCGTCATGCGGGAGACCCCGAACTCCTGGGCGAGCCGGGGCTCCGAGGGGAACGCCTGCCCGTCGGCGGCGTGCGCGAGCCTGCGGCGCAGCTGCTTCTCGATCCGTTCGTAGATCGGTTGCGATGCGGGCATCCCGGAGGCTCCTTGCAGGTCGGGCGGGTCGGCCCGGGGAGGGGTCGACGGCACCATCATGGCAGTATAGGCTGTCTAGACAGCTTTGCTCGGAAGGAGACTCCCTTGTCCACCGCCTCGCTCGACGTTCCCCGCTGGACCGGCCACCTGCCCACCCGCGCGCAGGTGGCGCGGATGATCGACCACTCGCTGCTGCGCCCCGAACTGACCCCGGCCGAGGTCGACGCCGGACTGCGCACCGCCCTGGAGTGCGAGGTCGCCTCGGCCTGCGTACGCCCGAGCGACATCGGTGCCGCGAGCGCCGTGCTCGACGGATCGGTCGTCGCGGTCGGCACCGTGGTCGGCTTCCCGCACGGCTCCGGCACGGTGGCGGCGAAGGTCTTCGAGACCCGCGAGGCGGTATCGCTCGGCGCGACCGAGATCGACATCGTCATCAACATCGGCCGTCTGCGCGCCGGGCAGACCGCGTACGTCCAGGACGAGATCGCCGCCCTGGTGCAGGCGGCCGAGGGTCGGATCGTGAAGGTGATCTTCGAGAACTGCTACCTGACCGAGCCGGAGAAGATCGCCGGATACCGGGCCGCCGAGGCCGCCGGCGCGCACTACGTCAAGACCAGCACGGGTTTCGCTCCCGGCGGCGCGACGGCCGAGGACATCGCGCTGATGCGGCGCACCGTCTCCCCGCACGTCGGGGTCAAGGCCGCGGGCGGCGTGCGCACCCTCGACGCCCTGCTCGAACTCAACCGGCTCGGCGCCACCCGCTTCGGGGCGACCGCGACCAGGGCTGTCCTCGACGACTTGGACCGGCGCCGCGGACCGGGCTCCGACTGAACCGGCGCGCGGTCACCGGGAGGCTACGGATTCCGCCTCCAGGTACGCCGCGAGCAGTTCCAGGAACGGGCCGACGAGATGGCCGTCCTGCGCGCTGTGCCGGAAGCCGTGCGCGGGGTTGACGGTGTAGCGGTTGCGGCGGCCGACGCGTTCCCGGATGAGGTAGCCGGCGCCCTCGAGGTCGGCCACGATCGCCTGCGCCGTGCGTTCGGTCACGCCGATCACCGCCGCGATGTCCACCATCCGCGACTCGGGGTTGCGGGCGATCTCCACGAGGGCGCGGCCGTGGGCCGTCAGCAGGGTCCATGAGCCGTCTGTCTGAGCACGAGTCATGCCACCCACTTTAACTCGCGAGTCAAGTCGTGCGTGAAAAAACACACGTCTTTCTTGACGGGTTTCACGCCGCGGCCTACCCTGGCGGTGCCCGCGACTCATGGAGGGAAGCACCGCGATGTCGAGCCGCACCGTGACCACCCGGACCGAGGACCGCGACGGGATCGCCGTCCTGCTCGTCTCGGGCGAGGTCGACCTGGCCGGCTCCGCACGGCTCAGCGCGGCGCTCGGCGCGGCGCTGGCCCCCGGCGCGCCGCTGGTCGTGGACCTGAGCGGCGTGGACTTCCTGGACTCGGCCGGGCTGCGCGCCCTCGCGCTGGCCGAGCGGACCGCCGCCGACCTCGGCGGCCGGCTGCTGATCGTCCCGTCCCCGGCGGCCATGCGGGTGTTCGAGATCACCGGCCTCGCCGCGGCCTTCGAGCTGTGCCGGGACCTCGACGGGGCGGTCGGCGCGGCGGTCGACCGCACCCCCGCCGAGTCCGCCGACTAGAACGCGATTCGGCGGGACGCGCGCGGGTATCCGGCTTTCTCGCGACGTCCGGCGCGGTCGTCGCGGATAATCGCGAAGGCGGGACCACGACGAGGAGCGGCGCGAGGCGATGCGGGACACACGGGACGGGACCGGCGTCGAACCGGTGCGCATGGTGACGATCACGCTGCTGGCCGACCAGGACTACCTGGCCCTGGCCAGAACCTCGGCGATGCACGTGGGCGCGCTGCTGTTCCTGCCGCTCCCGCGGGTCAACGACCTGCGCCTCGCCGTGGACGAGGCCTGCTCGCTGTTCCTGAGCCCGCTGCCGGAGATCGGCGCGGACGAGGCGGCCGCCCCCACCACCGAGACGATGCTGCTGTGCTACGAGCGGTACCCGGACAGCCTGCACGTCACCGTGCGCGCCCGGACGCCGGACGGCTGGCCGGACCGCGACGAACTCGGCTGGGCGATGCTGAACAGCCTGGTCGGCGAGGTGCGCGCGAGCGTCGAGGACGGCGTCGGCACGCTGACCCTGGTGGAGCCGCTGCCCGGTGCGCCGTCCGCCTGACCCGCCGTTCGGGCCGGGGAAAACCGGTGCCCCGGCGCCCGGAGCGGGTCACTCGAACGGGTGACCCGCTCCGGGCCCGGGGCGAGGGGGCGCCGACCGTTACCACCGGCCGTACCAACGGCGGCGTCCGCCGGACATCTCGCCGCGGCTGATGCCGAAGCCGATCAGCCACGCGACGAACACCACCAGCGCGATCCACCACAGCACGTGCGCGGCGAAGCCGAGTCCGCCGAGCACCAGCGCCAGCAGCAGGACGAGCAGGATCACAGCCATCCGAGAATCCTCCATCTCATACGAAGATCAGTTCGATTACGTGCCGGGCAGGTTGCCGCGAATCCCGCGTCCAAACCCGGTTCCGTAGCGGCGTGCGCGGAACCACAGCCGTACGGCCGCCGTGCCGAGCGCCGCGAAGGTCGGGGCGAGCACGATCCACGGCCACGGCCCGTGATGCGCGACGGCGACGCAGAGCAGCGTGAACCACGCGACGCACAGCACGCCGGCGACGAGGATCCGCCCGGCCGGGTGCCGGGCACGCTGCTCGCGGCGCTCGAAGCGCCTGCGGCGGCGGGCGAAGCGCCGCGCCCAGCGGGGATCCTCGTCCGTCAGGTCCTGTTCGATGGCGGAGATGATCCGTCTGTCCCGTGCGGAGAGTCCCATGGCCGCCTTCCGATCCGTCCGGCGGATACCGGACGGGCCGAGCGCAGTACCCGGAGCCGCGCGGATCATGCGGGTTTGGCGCGGACCGGCGCGGGCAATCGGGCCGGGCCCCGGACGCCGGGTCCGGGGCACCAAGGCGCGGGGCCGCCCGGGGCGGTCGGCGCGGAACGAGAGCGTTCGACGGAGGGCAGGATGGGACCGGCGCGATCGCGGTTCCGGCACGAGGCGCTGCTGTACGAGGGCGTGGACGGATTCGTCGCGGACGTCTCCGGGTTCGTCCGCGAGGGGCTGGCCGCGGGCGAGGCCGTACTCGTCGCGGCGATCGAGGAGCACACCGAACCGCTGCGCGCGGCACTCGGCGCGGCCGCGGCCGAGGTGGAGTTCCTGGCGATCGCGGAGGTCGGCCGAAACCCGGCCAGGATCATCCCGGCGTGGCAGGACTGGATCGAACGCGCCGCCGCGCGCGACGTCGTTCCGCGCGATCGGCGAGCCGGTCTGGGCCGGGCGTTCCGAACTGGAGATCCGCGAGTGCGCGGCGCACGAGCACCTGCTCGACACGGCCTTCGCGGACGGGCCGCAGTGGCACCTGCTGTGTCCGTACGACGTAATTGGCCTGCCGGAGTCCGTGGTCGCGGGGTTCACCGCCGCGCATCGGACGGTCCGCGGCAAGCCGTCGCGGTGGCACGGCGCGGACATCGACTCGGGGGCTGGCCACGAATTCTTCGGCGTGCCGTCGCCGCGGCTCGGGCCGCCGCTGTTCGAGGCCCCGTTCGGATTCGACGAGCTGCCCGGGCTGCGGACGGCCATCGAGCGGCGTGCCGATCCGCTGGGTCTGAGCGGTCGTCGGCTCGCGGACTTCGTGCTGGTCGCGGACGAACTGGCGTGCAACAGCGTGCGGCACGGCGGCGGACGCGGTTCGATCGCGCTCTGGGCGCACGACGGGCACGCCGTGGTCGAGGTAGCCGACAGCGGCCTGATAGCCGATCCGCTGGTCGGCCGGCGCAGGCCCGACTTCCGCTCGGGCGGCGGCGCGGGATTGTGGACTGCGAACCAGCTCTGCGACCTGGTGCTCATCCACTCGACCGCCGAGTCCGGCACGACCGTGCGCGCCTATCTGGATACGTCTCCGGACACGTTTGACGGTGCCGCGTCCGGGCAATAGCCGCGCCTGCTGTGCCGGGGCCGCGGCACGGCGGAGGGGATTAGAGTGGATCCGTTGGAGGCTGGAACCATGCGGGACAGCGCCGGAGCCGCGACCGAGGCGGCTGGCACGCGTCTCGACGTGTTCTCGCTCGACGCGAAGGTGGGCCCGGACCTCGCCGCCGTCGACTGGTCGGCGACCGCGATCGGCCCGCCGGGCTCCTGGCCGCCCAGCCTGCGCACCGCGCTCACGATCCTGCTCACCTCGCGCTTCCCGATGTGGATGGCGTGGGGCCCCGAGCTGACCTTCTTCTGCAACGCCTCGTACCGCCGCGACACGCTGGGCCGCAAATACCCGTGGGCGCTCGGCCGGCCGGCGAGCGAGGTGTGGCGGGAGATCTGGCCGGACATCGGGCCGCGCATCCGCACGGTGCTGGAGACCGGCGAGGCGACCTGGGACGAGGCGCTGCTACTGTTCCTCGAACGTTCCGGCTACCCCGAGGAGACCTACCACACCTTCTCCTACAGCCCGCTGCGCGACGAGTCCGACGCCGTGGTCGGCATGCTGTGCGTGGTCACCGAGGAGACCGAGCGCGTCGTCGCCGAGCGGCGGATGGGGACGCTGCGCGATCTCGGCTCGGACCTGACCGCCGTGCGCACCGAGCAGGAGATCCTGTCCTTCACCGCCCGCCAGTTCGCGCGGAACGAGAAGACCTTCCCGTTCACCCTCACCTACCTGTTCGAGGGCGGGGCCGCGCGGCTCGCCGCGACCAGCGGGATCCCGGTGGGCCACGCCGCGGCGCCGACGGTCCTGGCCGTCGACGACGAGGGGCCGATCTGGCCGGCCGCTGTGGCGGCGAAGGGCGAGGCGTGCGTGGTGGCCCTCGACGGCCTCTGCGCGGAACCGCTGCCCACCGGCGGCTGGTCGGAGCCGCCCGCGCACGCCGTCGTCGAGCCGCTGCCGCGCCAGGGCGGCGACCCCTACGGATTCCTGGTCGCCGCGGCCAACCGGTACCGGCCGCTGGACGACGCGTACCGCGGCTTCATCGCGCTGACGGCGGGTTACGTCGCGGCCGGGATCGCCGGCGCCCGCGTGTACCAGGCGCAGCGGCTGCGCGCGGAGGAGCTGGCCGAGCTCGACCGGGCGAAGACGGCGTTCTACTCGAACGTCAGCCACGAGTTCCGCACGCCGCTCACGCTGATCGCGGGCCCGGTCGAGGAGCTGCGCGGCGAGTTCGCCGGGTCCGACCCGCGCGTGCGCGAGCAACTCGAAGTGGTGCGCCGCAACGCGCTGCGCCTCGGCAAGCTCGTCAACACCCTGCTGGACTTCTCGCGGATCGAGGCCGGACGGATGCAGGCCCGGTTCGCGCCGGTCGACCTCGCGACGCTGACCGCCGAACTCGCCAGCGTCTTCCGCTCGGCGGTCGAGCGCGCCGGCCTCGCCTTCGAGGTGGACGCAGCGCCGCTGCCCGAACCTGTCTACCTGGACCGCTCCCTGTGGGAGAAGATCGTCCTCAACCTGCTCAGCAATGCCCTGAAATTCACCTTCGACGGCGCTATCCGGGTGGCGGTCCGGACGGACGGCGATCGCGCGCTGGTGACGGTGGCCGACAGCGGGGTCGGCGTGCCCGAGCACGAGATGCCGCGGCTGTTCGAGCGCTTCCACCGGATCGAGAACACCCGCGCCCGCTCGCACGAGGGCAGCGGCATCGGCCTGGCCCTGGTCAAGGAACTGGTCGCGCTGCACGGCGGGACCATCACGGCGAGCTCGACCGAGGGCGAGGGCACCGAGTTCACGATCGCGCTGCCCCTCGGCCGCGGCCACCTGGCGGACGACGCCCTGACCGACGACGGCGATCGCGGCGACTCGCCCGAAGCGCTGGACACCGACGCGTTCGTGCAGGAGGCGCTGCGCTGGCTGCCGGACGAGGAACCCGAGGAGCCGGTGCAGCCGGCCGGCCCCGGTGCGGCGCACGTGCTCGTGGTCGACGACAACGCGGACATGCGCGACTATCTGGCGCGTCTGCTGCGCGGCGCCGGACACCGCGTCACGGCGCTGGCCGACGGTGCGAGCGCGCTCGAAGCCGCCCGCGCCGAACCGCCCGACCTGGTCGTCAGCGACGTGATGATGCCGGGTATCAGCGGGCTCGATCTCGTCGCCGCACTGCGTCAGGACCCTCATACTCCCGGTCTGCCGGTGCTGCTGCTGTCCGCGCGCGCCGGGCAGGAGGCGTCCATCGAAGGGCTCGAAGCCGGCGCGGACGACTATCTGGTCAAGCCCTTCACGGCCGCGGACCTGCTGGCGCGGGTGCGGGCGAATGTCGAGCTGTCCCGGCTGCAGACCCACCACGCCCGCTGGCGCAACGCCCTGCTCGAGACGCTGCACGACGGGTTCTTCGTCGCGGACGAGGACGGCACGGTCGTCGAGATCAACGCGGCGTTCACCGAGATCCTGGGCTACGGGCCGGAGGGGCTGCCCTACCGGCCGAAGCACCCGTGGTGGCCGGACCCGGCCCGCGACCCGGACGCCGAGCGGGCCGTGGCGCAGGCCTTCGACCGGTTCCTCGGCGAGAGCGCGGGAACCTGCACCGTCCCGGTCCGGCACCGGGACGGGCGGCGGGTGTGGATCACCGCCACCTTCAGCCGGATCACCGACCCGGAGACCGGCCGCCGGATGAGCGTGGGCACCGTCCGCGACGTGACCGATGAGCACTACGCGGGCCAGCGGGACGCGGCGGTCACCGCGGTCACGCTGCGGCTGTCCCGGGCGGTCGGCCTGGACGAGGCGTTGCGCGGCGTGCTCGAGGAGATCGGCAGGCTCTGGCGCACGACGCGCGTGCTGGCGGTCGTCTTCGCGGCGGACGACGAAGAGCCCGCCGTCACCACGTTGGGCGAGCCGCGGGAGTGGACCGGTCTGGAGGCGTTGCTGCGGACCGAACTGCTCGGGCTGCGCGACGGGGCGCCGCTGGTGGTGCGCGAGGGGCTCGGCGTGGGCGTCGCACTCGATCATCCGCTGGGCCTGGTCGTGCTCTGGCTCGACCTCGACCGCCGGACGTTCACCGCGCAGGACAGGCTGCTGCTCTCCGTGCTGGCCGGCCACCTCACCCAGGGCCTGCGCCGCGCCCACCAGATCGACGAGCAGCGGGAGACCGCGCTGGCGTTGCAGCGCGCGATCCTCGGGCCGTCCGAACTGCCGCCCGGATTCGCCGTGCGGTACGAGCCCGCGGCGCGTCCGCTGGAGGTGGGCGGCGACTGGTACGACACCGTCGGGCTGCCGGACGGGCGGATCGGCGTCGTCGTCGGGGACTGCGTCGGCCGCGGCCTGGAGGCGGCGACGATCATGGGCCAGTTGCGCAGCGCCTGCCGCGCGCTGCTGCTGCAGGATTCGCGGCCCGGCCGGGTGCTCAGCGCGCTCGACCGCTTCGCCGCCGGGATCCCGGGAGCGCTGTGCACCACGGTGTTCTGCGGCGTGCTCGATCCCGAGTCGGGCATGCTGACGTACTCCAGCGCGGGCCACCCGCCGGCGATCCTCGCCTGCGCCGACGGCACCACGACGCTGCTCGACGGCGCGCGCTCCTTCCCGCTCGCCGTCCGTCCGGAGACGGAACGCCCCAGCGCCGCCGTGCCGGTGCCCGCGCGGGCCACGCTGCTGGTCTACAGCGACGGCCTCGTCGAACGCCGCCGCCGCCCGCTGACCGGCGGGATCGCCAAGGCGGGCTTGGCATTGCGCGACGAACGGGACACCGGTGTCGAGGAGCTCGCCGCGCGGCTGATGTCGCGGCTCGCACCGGCCGAGGGCTATGAGGACGACGTCGCCGTACTGCTCTACCGGCATCCCGGCCCGTACCTCACCGTCTTCCCCGCCGAGCCCGAGCAGCTCGGCGCGGCCAGAGACGGCCTGCGCGCCTGGCTCGAGCGGTGCGGTCTGCCGCCCGAGACCGCGCAGCAGGCGCTGGTCGCCGCGGGGGAGGCGTGTACGAACTCCGTCGAACACGCGCATCCGGACGGCGGCGGAACCGTGCGTCTGTGCGCCGAGGCGTTCGCCGGGCACATCATGATCACCGTCACGGACGACGGCCGCTGGCGCCCGCCGCGGGACCCGGGTGAGGAGTTCCGCGGGCACGGCACGAAGATCATGAGGGCGATGGTCGACGACGTCGACATCGCCGAAGGTGTGAAGGGAACCACCGTTACGTTGCGCATCGGAGTCGAACAATGACCACCGCGCTGAGCCTGACCCGCACCCGGCGCACCGACGGCGCCCCCGTACTGACCGTCGTCGGCGAGGTGGACCGGAGCAACAGCAGCGAGTTCGCCGCGGCACTCGAGGAAGGCCTCGATCCCCCCGCCGGCCGCCTCACCGTCGACCTGTCCCGCGTCTGGTACCTCGACAGCGCCGGACTGAGCGTCCTGTTCGCCCACGCCGACCAGATCGAAGTAGTCGTCGCCCCGCTGCTCGCCCCGGTACTCGCGGTCAGCGGACTCGACGGCGTGACCCGGGTGCGCGCCGCCGCCGGTCCGCCCGAGCAGGGGTGAATCGCTTCTTTCGCGAAGACCGTTTTGCCCCGTTAACCGGGCCGTCGAGAAAACCGCCGCCGGACCGGTTAACGGGGCGGAACCGGGTAGTCGGCGGCGACGGCCCACGTGGCGATCACGGAGGTGAAGGCCGTGGCCGAGCACTTCGTCAACCAGATCGGCCCGGAGCGCCCAGCACGTGCTGCCGATGGTCGCGGCCCCCACCGACTGACAGCGAGGAGCATCCACATGTCCACGAAGGTTTCCGACTACCTGCTCAACCGGCTGCGCGAGTGGGGCGTCGAGCACGTCTTCGCCTATCCCGGCGACGGTATCAACGGCCTGCTGGCCGCCTGGGGCCGTGCCGAGAACAGGCCGATGTTCGTCCAGGCGCGGCACGAGGAGATGGCCGCGTTCGAGGCGGTCGGCTACGCGAAGTTCTCCGGCGAGGTCGGGGTGTGCGCCGCGACCTCGGGGCCGGGCGCGATCCACCTGCTCAACGGCCTGTACGACGCGAAGCTGGACCACGTGCCGGTGGTGGCGATCGTCGGGCAGACCGACCGGAGCGCGATGGGCGGCTCCTACCAGCAGGAGGTCGATCTGCTGAGCCTGTACAAGGACGTGGCGTCCGAGTACTGCGAGATGGTCACCGTGCCGCAGCAGTTGCCGAACGTGCTGGACCGGGCGATGCGCATCGCCAAGGCCAGGCACGCCCCGACCGCCGTGATCATCCCGGCGGACGTGCAGGAGCTCGACTACGCGCCGCCCGAGCACGCCTTCAAGATGGTGCCGTCCTCGATCGGCCACCCGCGCTTCGACGCCGTCCCGCCCGATGCGGAGATCGACCGCGCCGCGCGCGTGCTGAACGAGGGCGAGAAGGTGGCGATGCTGGTCGGCCAGGGCGCCCGGCACGCGCGCGGGCAGGTGGAGCGGATCGCCGAACTGCTCGGCGCCGGGGTCGCGAAGGCGCTGCTCGGCAAGGACGTGCTCCCCGACGACCTGCCGTACGTGACCGGCTCGATCGGCCTGCTCGGCACCCGGCCGTCCTACGAGCTGATGCAGGGCTGCGACACGCTGCTGGTGGTCGGCTCGAGCTTCCCGTACACGCAGTTCCTGCCCGAATTCGACGACGTGCGCGCCGTGCAGATCGACATGGACCCGTCGATGATCGGGCTGCGCTACCCCTTCGAGGTCGAACTCGTCGGCGACTCGGCGGCCACCCTCGACCGGCTGATCGCCAGGATCGAACGCAACCCGAAGCGCGAGTGGCGCGAGCGGATCGAGGCGAGTGTCGCGCGCTGGCACGAGGTGATGGACCGTCGGGCGCAGGTCGAGGCGGATCCGATCAACCCGGAGTACGTCGTGCACGCGCTCGACGCCGTCGTGCCGGAGAACGCGATCATCAGCGCCGACTCCGGTTCGGCCGCGAACTGGTACGCGCGGCACCTGCGGATGCGCGGGCAGATGCGCGGTTCGCTGTCCGGGACGCTGGCCACGATGGGCCCGGGCGTGCCGTACGCTATCGGCGCGAAGTTCGCCCACCCGGACCGGCCCGCGATCGCCATCGTCGGCGACGGCGCGATGCAGATGAACGGCCTCGCCGAGCTGATCACGGCCGCCAAGTACTGCGATCAGTGGACTGACAAACGGCTCGTGGTCGCGGTGCTCAACAACCACGACCTGAACCAGGTCACCTGGGAGATGCGCGCGATGCAGGGTGCGCCGTCCTTCGAGGCCTCGCAGTCGCTGCCGGACGTGCCGTACGCGGACATCGCGCAGCGCTTCGGCCTCGACGGCGTGCGCGTGGAGAACCGGGACGGAGTCGTCGGCGCGTGGCGCGAGGCCCTGGCGGCGGACCGTCCGTACGTCATCGACTTCCGCACCGACCCGGCCGTCCCGCCGATCCCGCCGCACGCCACGCTGGAGCAGATCGAGAACGCCGCGTCCGCCGTCATCCACGGCGACCCGGACCGCGAGGGCATGGTCCGCCAGGGCCTGAAGGCGAAGATCCAGGAGGTCGTACCGCACCTGCCGGGCGCCCTGCGCGGCGAGCGGAAGGACTGATCAGAAGCCTGGCATGCCACCGGCGAAGGCCGCGACCAACGCGATCAGCCCCAGCACGGCGTAGGCGGCGTAGTCGTTGGCCGAGCCGGTGTGCAGTGCGCGCAGTCCGCGGATCGGCTGCGGGTCGCGTCGTAGCCGCAGGTAGCCGCGGACGACGAGGGCGGCGATGAGCAGGGTGGCGACGGTGACGGCGATCTCGAGCCAGTCCGAGTACTTAAAGGTGACGTGCGCCGCGGTGACGGTGCCGCCGACATGTAGTTGGGCGGCGGTGTAGCGGGCGGTCTCCAGCAGGCCGCCCGCCGCCGGTTCCATCAGCATCCGGAGGATCTGCTGCGGGAAGACGCCGAACGCGAGGCAGCAGCCGCCGAGGCCGATCAGTCCGGTGGCCATGCCCGGCGAGATCGACTCGTGCGGCTCCAGCGGCGCGTCGATCTGCTCGGCGTGGTGGGCGGGCCGGTAGAAGGCGAGCCACGCGGCGCGGCCGAGGGCGGCGACGGTGAGCAGTTGGGCGAGCAGCATCACCGCGTAGGGCACGAACTGGTGGCTGTCGGTCAGGCCGTGGTGGATCAGGCTGAGCGAGACGTAGCCGTTGAAGGGCGGGATTCCGGCGATGGACGCGGCGCCGACCGTGAAGGCGACCGTGATCGCGGGGAACTGCTTGGCCAGGCCGCCGAGTGCGCGCAGCGAGGTCTGGCCGGTGCGGTGCACGACGGCGCCCGCGCACAGGAACAGCAGGGCCTTGAAGAGCGCGTGGTTGACCAGGTGGTAGACGCCACCGGTGACGCCCGCCGCGTTGCCGGTGGCGAATCCGACCGTGATCACGCCCATCTGCGAGACGGTGTCGTAGGCCAGCACGCGCTTGAAGTCGTCCTGCGCGAGGGCCATTGCCGCGCCGACGACGGCTGTCGCGAGTCCGATGACCATCAGCGCGCCGAGCACCGGCAGACCGGAGCCGGGGAACACCTGGAGGGACAGCCGTGCGATGCCGATCAGGCCGAGGTTGACCATCAGGCCGGAGAAGAGCGCTGATACGGGGCCCGGCGCGGCGGTGTGCGCGTCAGCGAGCCAGCCGTGGAAGGGCAACAGTCCGGCCTTGGTCGCGAATCCGGCGATCAGCAGGGCGAGGGCGACGGCGTCGAGGATTCCGGCGGGCGCGGCCAGTCTCTCGTGCAGCTGACCGAGGTTGAGCGCGCCGGTGTGCACGTAGAGGAGTCCGGCGCCGAGGAAGACGGTGAAGCCCGCGAGCGTGGTCAGCACCAGGATCTTGAACGCCGCCTCCAGTGCGATCGGGCGTTCCAGGAAGAAGCCGGTCAGGCCGTAGCTGGAGAGCGCGGCGACCTGGAACCAGACGAACAGGTCGAACAGGTCCCCGGTCAGCGCGGCGCCGATCAGCGCCGCGAGCAGCAGCTGGAACAGGCACGCGAAGCCGCCCCACTCGCGCGCGCCGAGGCCGCCCAGCTCAGAGAGCGTATACAGCAGGAGCAGCAGACCGACTCCTGCCACGACCAGCGCGCACAGCAGGCCGAAGGGGTCGGCGGCGAACGCGATGCCGAGCACCGTGCCGCCGCTCGGGCGCCAGCCGCCGAGGTAGTGCACGAGGACCGTCCCGCCGAACACGCGCGGCGCGGCCAGGATGAGCACCGTCAGCGCGCCGCCCATCGTGACCAGGCAGCCGACCAGCGCCGCCCGGTTGCTCCACCGGGCCAGCAGCGGCGCGAGCACCGCCCCGCCCAACGGCATCGCCGCGGCCAGCGGGAGCAGCGAGGCGAGCGCGGCGGTGGACAGGTTCATACGGCCAGGTCACCGATCCGCTGCCGGGCCTTGCTCAGCGAGACCGGCCCCGGCGGGTCACGCCAGGGGTCCGTGTCGGCGAGCCGTTCGGGCATCGCGGTCTCCTTTCGACGATCCGGCACCGGTTGCCCCGTCTTCCCTGCGTTTAACGCGAAGTGATCCGGGCAACCAGCGCCGTCCGGAACACCGGGAGCGCACGACTGAGTCGAGAGGACTCGGAGAAATGGCGGACAGAGCGCGGGTGGAAGAGATCCGCGAATACGAACGCACCCTGACCGAGGTGGCCGAGAACCAGGTGGTCGACGCGGCCGAGGACGTGATCAGCCGCGTCTGGGTCGCCGAGCTCGACGCGATGCGGCGCGAGGGGCTGCGGCTGGCCATGGCCGTGCGGATCGCCGACCGGGTGGCCCGGGAGGAAGTGCAGCGGGCCCAGGTGGGCGGGCGACCGGCTGAACTGGCTCGGGCGCACGCGCGGCTGGTGGAGACCTCGGCCGAGGCGGCGGAGAGCCTCGGCCACGCGAACGCCCTGCTGACCTCGGTGGACGCCGAGCTCACGGCGGTGTGCGCGGCCGGCGTCGAGCGCGGCAGGCGCGGCGAGCGGAACCTCGACCGGCTGCGTGCCGCCTGGACGGCGGCCTACGGACAACCCTGATCGGCGGACGAATCGGAGGAGACCCATGTCCATCGGCGCGAACATCTCGGTCATCACGGCGGGCGCCGTACTCGCGTTCGCCACCCGCGTGCACGCGGCCGGAGTCAGCATCCAGGCCGTCGGCGTGGTCCTGATGCTCGTCGGCATCGCCAGCCTCGCGCTGCGCATCGGAGCGCTGGCCAAACAGCGCGAGCTGACGATGCGCCAGGCGTACGTGCCGCCCGAGCAGGTGCTGGTCCGCCCGGCCGGGTCGCATCAGCAGCCGTACGGTCCGGCGGGCTACACCGGGACCACGGCCGACCCGCTGCCGCACGACGACTCGCCGTACCCGGCAGCCGACGAGTACGGATACGGAAACCGCTGGTAGGGAAAGCGAGGACACGCTTCATGAGCATCACGCGACCGATCCCGCCCGCCGACACCGCGCAGGACCCGGCGGTGGTCGACCCGCCGACCGAGACCGAGACCGGGTCCACGCCCGCCTTCGACGGCGCGTCGCTGGCCGGCCGGAACATCGCGTTCCTGATCGCGGCCGAGGGCGCCGAGGAGTCCGAGGTGCTGCGGCCCTGGGAGGCGGTCACCACGGCGGGCGCCCGGGCGACGCTGGTCTGCCCGCAGGAGGGCGAGGCCCAGCTGTTCGACCACCTCGACCGGGCGACGCGGCTGCCGGTGGACGTCACGCTGGACGCCGCGAACGCCGCCGACTACGACGCGCTCGTGCTGCCCGGCGGCGTGGCCAACCCCGACTTCCTGCGCCTGGACGCCGACGCGACCCGGTTCGCCCGGGCCTTCTTCGCCGCGGGCAAGCCGGTCGCGGCCATCTGCCACGCGCCCTGGCTGCTCGTCGAGGCCGACCTCGTGCGCGGCCGTGCGCTGACCTCCTGGCCGAGCCTGCGCACCGACATCGGCAACGCGGGCGGCGCGTGGCGCGACGAACCCGTCGTCCTCGACAATCAGGGGCCGAACATGCTCGTGACCAGCCGCAAGCCGCAGGACCTGCCCGAGTTCTGCGACGCGCTGGTCCGGTGCTTCGAGGGGCGCGGACGATGACCCCGGACCAGGACGGGAGCTCGATCTTCACGGTCCTGCACGATCAGCACGTGCGCACCCGCGACCTGCTCAGCGAGGTGGCCGGCAGTTCCGGCGTCGCACGCCAGCAGGCCTTCGACGCGTTGCGCGAACTGCTCGCGGCGCACGAGGCCGCCGAGGAGGTCGTGCTGCGCCCGACGGCCCGCAGACTCGCGTACCACGAGATCACCGTCGCCCGGGACGGCGAGGAACGCCGGATCGCCGCGATGCTCGCCGCCCTGGAGAAGCTCGACGTCGACGGCCCCGCGTTCGCCGAGACCTTCGGCACGATGGGCGAGGCGATCCTCATGCACACCTGGTACGAGGAGGCCGAGGAGTTCCCGGCCGTGAAGGCGCGGCTGACGCTCCGGGAGCAGCAGCGGATGGGCACGTGGACGCAGCGCGCCTTCGCTCTCGCCCCGACCCATCCGCATCCGGCGGTCGCGGGCTCCCCGGTCGCGCAGTGGACCGTCGGACCGTTCACCGCGCTGATGGACCGTGCGCGGGACGGCTTTACCCGCGCTAGGGAGGCGCTGGACCTGGCCGCGATGAGAGAGGGCGAGTGGTGAGCGCCGCGAACGAGTCGGACCAGGCCCTCGAGTCGGTGTCCACGACCGGTCTGGTGAACCTCGCGATCGAGCAGACCGGGCTGATCGTCCGCCAGGAGATCGCACTGGCCCGGGCCGAACTGACGAGCAAGGCCAAGCGGGCGCTGCTCGGAGCCCTGTTCTCGGCGGGCGCGGCGCTGCTCGCGTTCGTGGCCCTGCTGTGTGGCGTCGCGGCCGCGGTCGCCGGACTGGCCGGAGTGCTGCCGACGTGGGCCGCCGCGCTGATCGTCGCCGGAGTGCTGTTCGCCGCCGCCGGGATCGGCGGCCTGGGTGCGCGGCGCGCTTTCGCCAAGGCCGCGCCCTCGACCCCGCCGGACGTGGTGGCGAGCGTGAAGGCGGACGTGACCGAGGTCAAGGAGCGGATGCGGCGATGACCGAGAACTCGCCCAAGAGCGCCGAAGAACTCGCCGCGGACATCCGGGCCACCCGTCGGCGCCTCGCCGCCACGATCGAGACCCTGACGGCGCGCACCGACGTACGCACCCGTGCCCGTGCCCGCATGACCTTCGAGCGCCGGCTGCGCACGGTACGCGAGACCGGCGGGCGGATCAGGGCGCGGCTGCGTCGCGGCGGCCACGGGACCTGACGAGGAAAGGACGCAGACGATGACGGAACGGGCGAACGCCGCGACTGAACTGGCCCGCGAGCACGCCGAACTCGACCGGCTTACGGCCCGGATCGCGGGTCTCGGTCCCGGGTCGGAACGCGTCGCCCTCGTGCGCGACGTCTCACGGCTCTTCCTCGCCCACGCCGACGCCGAGCAGCGCCACCTCTACCCGGCGCTGCGCAACCACCTGCCGAACGGCTGGGCATCGGTGGCCGACCTGGCCCGACGGCAGCGGGCGGTCGAGCGCACGATCCGCGCTATCGAACGGCTGCCGGAACCGGTGGGCGACGCGTACGACATCCTCGTCAGCCACCTGGTCGTGGGGATCGAGGACCACGTGGAGCGGCAGGACGCGGTTCTGCTCGGCAAGCTCGTGGACGCCTGCACGATCGACGAGATCAACCGGCTCGGCGAGCGGCTGAGCCAGGCGGTCGAGGCGTCGCTCGCCCACGAACGCGCCAAGGCCGTCGAGCCGCCCCCGGTGCGCCAACCGGAGTCGCTGCCGCGCGGATTCAGGGCGCTGCTCCGACTGCTGAGCGGCCGCGGGTAGTGGTGGAGGCGCTTCCCTCCCGGCCGGTGGAAGCGCGCCCCGGACGACGCGCCTCGTGGCTCTCGGGCCGCACGAGGCGCTGCGAGCGGTTCCGGTCACGAACACCAGGCTGCCGAGCCTCGACACGCCCAAGGTGCTGGAGGCGCTGCGCCGGCTGCGCGCCGAGGCGGGCGGCGATGCCGGGCGTGTCAGGGAACTGCTTCAGGAGTTCAAGCGGATCGGGCTGGTGGGCGCCGAGATCTTCTGCCGGGAGGCGCAGAGTGTGTGGCCCGAGCTGCGGCCCGCCTTCGACCGGCGCACGCTCGACGGCGCGGCCTGCAACCACCTGCCCCGCGACCTGGACCGGCTCGCCGCCCTCGTGCGCGCGACGCTCTGAGTTTCGATCGGCGCGTTTGGGACGCGGGAGTGCGGCAACCCGCGCGGCGAGACGATCACGGGAGGTTTTCGCGTGCGACTGTCGGAAGACGGGATTCGGCCCGGCCAGGTGGTCGTGGTGACCGGAGCGAGCGCCGGGGTCGGCCGCGCGGCCGCGGTGGCCTTCGCCTCGCGCGGCGCGCGTGTCGCGTTGGTGGCGCGCGGCGAGTCGGGGCTCGAGGGAGCGCTCGCGGAGATCGACCGGGTCGGCGGCCAGGCGAAGGCGTTTCCCGCCGACATGGCCGACCCGGAGCAGGCGGACGGCGTGGCGCGCGACGTGGAGGCCTCGCTCGGCGCGATCGACGTGTGGGTGAACGACGCCTTCACCTCGGTGTTCGCGCCCTTCCTCGACATCGAGCCCGCCGAGTTCAAGCGGGTCACCGAGGTCACCTACCTCGGCTACGTCTACGGCACCCGCGCCGCGCTCAAGCGGATGTCCCGCCGCGATCGGGGCACGATCGTGCAGGTCGGCTCCGCGCTCGCCTATCGCGGGATCCCGCTGCAGAGCGCGTACTGCGGCGCCAAGCACGCGATCCAAGGCTTCAACGAGTCGCTGCGCTGCGAACTGCTGCACGAGAAGAGCAACGTGCGGGTGACGATGGTCCAACTGCCCGCGGTCAACACGCCGCAGTTCGACTGGGTGCTCAACCGTCTCGACGAGCCCGCGCAGCCGGTGTCGCCGATCTACCAGCCGGAGGTCGCCGCGGAGGCGATCGTGCACGCCGCCGGGCATCCGAGGCGCCGCGAGTACTGGGTCGGCGGCAGCACCGTCGCGACCCTGCTGGCCAACGCCGTCGCCCCCGGCCTGCTGGACAGGTACCTCGCCCGGACCGGCTTCGGATCGCAGCAGTCGGAGCGGCCCGATCCGCACGAGCCCGCCAACCTCTGGGACCCGACCGACGACCGCGCCGGCCACGACCACACCGCGCACGGCAGCTTCGACGACCGCGCGAAGGACGGCAGCGTCCAACTGTGGGCCTCGAAGCACCACGGCGTGCTGGCGGCTGCGGTCGGCGGAGGGCTGGCAGCAGCCGGTGCGCTCGCGACCCTGGGAAGGCGCCACCGATGAACATCGAGTCCGTACACGCCTCGGTCTACACGGTGCCGACCGACACCCCCGAAGCCGACGGGACGCTCGCGTGGAGCGCCACGACGATGGTGGTGGTCCGGGTCGAAGCCGCGAACAAGACAGGCGTCGGCTGGACATACGGCGCCCCCGCGTGTGCGCGGATCGTCGAGGACACGCTCGCCGAGATCGTGCGCGGCCGGGACGCCATGGACGTGCCCGGAGCGTTCGACGCGATGGTCAAGGCCGTGCGCAACATCGGACGGCCGGGCGTCGCCGGTTACGCGATATCGGCCGTGGACGTGGCGCTCTGGGATCTCAAGGCACGGATACTCGACGTGCCGCTGCACAAGCTGCTCGGCGCCGTGCGCGAGTCGGTGCCGGTCTACGGCAGCGGCGGGTTCACCACGTACGACGAGAACGAGCTCGTCGACCAGATGCTGCACTGGGTCCAGGGCCAGGGCATCGGCCGCGTGAAGATCAAGATCGGCGAGTCCTGGGGCGCGGATCCCGAGCGCGACCTCGAGCGGATCCGGCTCGTACGCAACCGGATCAAGAACGACGCCGAACTCTACGTGGACGCGAACGGCGCCTACTCCCGCAAGCAGGCGATCCGGATCATGCTGCGCGCGCACGAGTACGACGTGAGCTGGTTCGAGGAGCCGGTCTCCTCGGACGACCTCGCCGGACTGCGTGCTGTGCGCGAATCAGTGCCCGCCGACGTTACCGCGGGGGAGTACGGCTACGACCTGGCGTACTTCGAGCGGATGTGCGCGGCCGGGGCCGTGGACTGCTTGCAGGCCGACGTCTCGCGCTGCGGCGGGATCACCGAGTGGCAGCGCGTGGCCGCCGTGGCCGCCGCGCACAACCTGGAGATCTCCGGGCACTGCGCCCCGCACCTGCACGCGCACGTCGCCGCCGCGACACCGAACCTGCGGCACCTCGAATGGTTCCACGACCACGTGCGCATCGAATCACGGTTCTTCGACGGCGCCCTGGACCCGCAGGGCGGCTCGATCACCCCCAGCGCGGACGCCCCGGGCCACGGCCTGACCCCGCGCGAATCCGATATGGAGGCATACCGATGAGCGACGACTTCGTACTCGACGTGGAACGCATCCGCGCCCAGGCCCGGCAGAAGATGGAGGACGGAGCGCGCACACCGACGCTCCAGGTGGACGAGAAGAAGGTCATCGCGATCCTCGACGACGTGCTGGCCACCGAGATCGTGTGCTGGACGCGCTACATGCGGCACGCCGTTTCGGCGGTCGGGATCAACCGGGCGCAGGTGACCGCCGAGTTCACCGAGCACGCGAACGAGGAACTGCAGCATGCGCTGTGGGCGGCCGAGCGGATCTCGCAGCTCGGCGGCGACCCGGACTTCGACCCGGGCACGATCGCCGAGCGCGCGCACACCGACTACACGGCGCCCGCGCCGAAGGACCTCGAGCAGATGCTGCGGGACAACCTGTTCGCCGAGCGCATCGTGATCGAGGCCTACCAGGAGATGATCCGCTGGATCGGGGACGCCGACCCGACCACGCGCCGGCTGCTGGAGAAGATCCTCGCCCAGGAGGAGGAGCACGCCGACGACCTCGTGGACCTGCTCGGAGCCTGACCGTGAAGAAGGACACTGAGATCGTCCACGGCGTTGACCGGCTGCTGCGCGACGTGCGCACCGGGCACTTCGAGCGCTCGCTGTCCGTGCTGACCGGCGTCGGCGCGCTCGTGACGGCCGCGGAGATCTACTTCGAGCACGACTCGGCGAGCTTCGGCAACAAGATGATGTGGATCCCGGTCGCCCTCGGCCCGGTCGGTGCGGCGGCCGGCGCCGCGGGTTTCGCGAGCAAGCGGATGGCGAAGACGGTGCTGCCGATCGCCTCCGCCGCGATCGTCGCGAACGGATTGCAGGGCACGTATCTGCACGCGCGCGGCATCGCGCAGAAGCCGGGCGGCTGGCGCAATGCGCGCTACAACATGGAGATGGGCCCGCCGCTGTTCGCTCCACTGCTGGTGACGATGGTCGGCGGGATGGGCCTGCTCGCCTCGATCCTGCGGCGGGAGGACTAATGGCCGAGACCGACGTGACGAAGCACTGGCGCCACTGGGACGCGGTGACGGCCGGGGTCGTGATGGCGCGGCTCGGTCCGCCTCCGCCGATGCGCCACTTCACGCTCGAGGAGCAGGCGACGGCCACGGCGCTGTGCGACCGGCTCCTCGATCTCGGCCCCGACTCGTCCGTACCGGTCGTCGCCATGATCGATTCGCGGCTGGCCGAGGCGGAGACCGACGGCTGGCGGTACGCGGACATGCCGGAGGACGGCCAGGCCTGGCGCGTCTCGCTCGCGGGGCTGAAGGCCGACGCCGTCGATCGCTTCCAGAAACCGTTCGCGGCGATCGACCCCGAATCGCAGAACTCGATTTTAGCCGCCGTCCGCGCTCTCGATTCGAAGCCCTGGCACGGACTTTCCGCCGAGCACGTCTGGAGCCTGTGGACGCGCTACGCGTGCACCGCGTTCTACGGACACCCCTACGCCTGGAACGAGATCGGCTTCCCGGGCCCGGCGTACCCGCGCGGCTACAAGAACCTCGGCGTCGGGAAGGGACCGGAATGAGCGGGGTCCGCGAGCGCAACGCCTCGGCCTGGCTGCTGCCGAACGACGGAACGCGCACCGACCACCGGCTGCGCCGCGACATGCGCCGGTTCGCGGACGACGAGGAGGTGGACGCGGTCGTCGTCGGCTGCGGCGCCGGGGGCTCGGTCATGCTCCAACGCCTGGCACGCAGGGGATGGCGCGTCGTCGGATTCGACGCGGGACCGTTCTGGGATCCCGACACCGACTGGGTCAGCGACGAGGCGGGATCGCACCATCTCTACTGGACCGAGCCGCGCGTGATCTCGGGTTCCGACCCGATTCCCTTGGGCTCCAACAACTCCGGACGCGGCGTGGGCGGCTCGATGGTGCACTTCGCCGGGTACGCGCCGCGCTTCCACCCGAGCGACTTCCGGACACTGAGCCAGGACGGCGTGGGTGCGGACTGGCCGGTCGGCTACGACGTGCTCAAGCCCTACTACGAAGACATCGAACAGGAACTGCCGGTCGCCGGCGAGCACTGGCCGTGGGGAGATCCGCACGGCTATCCGCATCGGCCGCATCCGGTCAGCGGCAACGGCGAGATCTTCCTGCGCGGCGCCCGAAAGCTGGGGATCACCGCGAAAGTCGGTCCCGTCGCGATCCCGAACGGACGCTTCGGAAACCGGCCGCACTGCATCTACCGCGGGTTCTGCCTCCAAGGCTGCAAGGTGAACGCGAAGGCCTCGCCGCTGATCACGCACATCCCGGACGCGCTCGCGCACGGTGCCGAGATCCGCGCGAACTGCATGGTGACGCGCATCGACGTGGACGAGCACTCGGGTCTCGCGACCGGCGTGCACTACATCAAGGCCGGCAGGCGCCGCTTCCAGCGCGCACGGGTCGTCATCGTGGCCGGATACTCGATCGAGACGCCGCGGCTGCTGCTCAACTCGGCCTCGAAGCGGTTCCCCGAGGGCCTCTGCAACGACTTCGACCAGGTCGGCCGCTACCTGATGGTCCAGGGCGCGCCGCAGACCGGCGGCCGCTTCGACACGCCGATCAACATGTACAAGGCACCGCCGCCCGAGGTCGTCTCCGAGGACTTCTACGAGACCGATCCGAGCAAGCCATACCGCCGCGGATTCGCCGTGCAGAACGTCTCCCCGCTGCCAATCACCTGGGCCGAGCATGTCGCAGCGCAAGGGCATTGGGGCGCGGACCTGCGCCGTCGAATGAGCGGCTACCCGCATTGGGCCTGCCTCGGTTCGCTGTGCGAGTTCCTGCCACGGGCCGAGAACCGGGTCACGCTCTCCAGCGAGGTCGATCGCAACGGCCTTCCGGTCGCGGAGTTCTCCTACAGCCAGTGCGAGAACGACCGCATGCTGGTGAAGGCGGCCACCGGCGTGATGGAGGACATCCTGCACGCCGCGGGCGCTGACGAGCTGATGACCATCGACCGCTACGCGCACCTCGTCGGCGGCGCGCGGATGGCCGCGGACGAGCAGTCCGGTGTCGTCGACGCCGACTGCCGCAGCTTCGCCGTGCCGAACCTCTACATCACCGACGGCAGCGTCCTGCCGACCCAGGGCTCCGCGAATCCGGCGCTGACCATCATGGCCGTGGCCGCGCGTGCAGCCGACCGGATGACCGTTTGAACGGTACTGGCGCTAGCCCCGCATCTGCCTGACGTCGTCGCTGTCCAGGGTGCGGTAGTGCTGCGCGATGCGGACGACGACGGCGAGGAAGACCCCTGTCACGGCGACGCCGATGACGATCGCGGTCAGGCAGAAGTTCTGCAGCACCGGATCGGCGGCGTTGCCGTGTGCGAGCTGGTCGGGGGTCTTGCCGTGCGGGGGACCGAGCAGCACCGGCGCGGTGGAGCCGGTGCGGTAGGCGAGCGAGACGAACAGTAGATAGGTCGAGCTCTCCATCAGGGACAGGCCCATGACCATCTTGATCATGTTGCGGCGGGTGAGCAGCGTGTACAGGCCGAGGCAGAAGACCACGGCCGAGACGAGGTAGTTGGCGACGATCACGATTGCCCGCCCTCCTCGTCCTCATCTTCGTCCTCGTCGTCGGGCGCCCAGTCCCGGCCGATGCTGAGCAGTCCGAAGACGGCGATCGACAGGCCGGTGCCGACTTCGATGAGCTCGCCGACCGAGAACAGTTGCACGACGCCGCCGGACAGGATCGTGCCGGGTTCGGCCAGCGGCAGCCAGTTTCCGCTGAAGGAGCCTTTGAGCAGCAGTCCGAGCAGTTCCGTGCCGATGATCAGAAGCGCGCCGGCGAGTTCGGCGGTCTCCAGCAGGCCCGGTCGTGCCACACGGGCGATCCGGCGGCGCCCGAAGCCCGCGTAAGCCAGCAGCAGCACGCCGAGCAGCACCGCGCCGCCCGGGAATCCGCCGCCGGGGGAGTAGCCCCAGGCCACGAGGTAGAGGCCGGTGACGGCGAGGATCGGCGCGGCGATCCGGATCGTGGTGCGGGTGACGACGGTGAGCGAGTCGGCGCGTTCCGGGCCGTGCCCGCCGAGCGGTTCGCGGTCCGGGGTGCGCAGCGTCGAGGCCGTCTCGCGCCGCTCGCGCTCGTCGGCGGCGCGGGTCTGCCGCTCCTCCGAGTCCGCGGGGGCATGGGGATCGATCTCGTGCTGCTCGCGCTCGCCGGCTGCGTGCTCGCCGAAGTAGCCGCGACGTGCCTCGCGTGGCCGGGTCAGCACCACGATGCTGACCACGGCGGCCAGCAGTAGGAATGTCTCGCCGAAGGTGTCGAAGCCGCGCGAGCCGTAGACGACCTCGTTGACCGGCTCCAGCAGCTTCCAGTCCGGCAGCGCGGTGACCAGTGCGTACGTGGCGGCGGAAGGCAGCGGCGCGTTCTCCCGGGGCGCGGCGAGATACGCGGCGCCGAGAGCCGCGGCGGCCGCGAGCGTGAGCAGCAGGCCGAGCCACGGCCGGTGCCGGGGCTCGCGGTCAACGACGTGCGCGTGTCTCTCCCTCGCCATCGCGCTCGGCCTCCTCCCGCAGTTCGCCCTCGTCGAGCACGTCCGCCCGAACCTTCGCGATCGCGGTCAGATAGAGCACGGGCAGCGCGATCGCGCCGACGACCACCTCCGAGTGCGCGTCGTCCGGGGCGCCGAGGACGACGAACAGCAGCGACAGGAACGTGCCCACCGCCGAGAGCGCCATCACCGCGCCCGGCAGGTTCGCGATCCGGACCACCAGGACGGCGCTGCCCAGGATGACCGCGAGGACGAGGTAGTCGATGATCCAGAACTCAGTCATCGTCCGCCTCCTGTTCGGCCACCTCGTCGCGCACCGCCCCGTCCCACATCGGCACACCCGCGCGATAGGCGGCGCGGGCCAGCGCGTGCGAGGCGGCCGGATTGACCGTCAGCAACAGCACGGCGACGATCAGCGCCCGTGCCGCGTACGCGCTCCCGAAGCCCTCGCCGACCACGAGCGCGACGAGCGGCGGCAGCGCGCCCATCGTGATGGTCTTCGACGAGCACTGGATCCGGCAGTACACGTCCGGCATCCGCAGGATCCCCAGCGCGCCGGAGACCGAGAAGGCCAGACCGGCGACGGCCAGCACGGCCACGACGACCACGATCACAGTGCTCATATCAGCCTCCGCTCGAGGAACCTCGCCCAGACGATCGCGCCGAGATAGCTGAAGGACACGAGCCAGACGGCGACGTCCAGGTAGATCGCGCGATCGGCGCCGGCGGCGTAGAACAGCACGGCGAGCGCGGCCTGGGTCGAGGCGGTGTTGAGCGCCACGATCCGGTCCGACACGCTCGGTCCGATCGCCAGGCGCGGCAGGACCAGCAGCGCGACACAGGTCTCTGCGATCGCCACCGCGAAGTAGAGCTCATCGATGTTGGTCATCGCTTCTCCTCAGCCCGTCAAGGCAGCGTTCGACCGGCCCGTTGATCGCCTCCCGCGCGGCGCGTCGGCCGCCCTCCGGCACGTCCACCGCGTGGTACTGCAGTTGGTGGCGGCGCCGGTCGAGGTCGACGATCTGGTTGTCCACGATCAGGGACGTGACGAGGCCGACCGTGGTCAGCCCCAAGTCGGTGCGCTCGTGCGTCGGCACGATGACCATCCCGCTGCGCAGCGGACGGCTCGGCGCCCAGATCCGGCGCGCGAGACGCACGTTGGCCACCGGGATCCGGATCAACGCCGTGCCCAGCAGCCGGAGCGCGGCGACGGCGTTGCGCGGTACGAGCAGCCGCCAGGGGCCTGGCACTTTGCCGAGCGGTGCCAGCGCGGCGCCGACGAGCAGTGAGACCGCCGCGCCGACGATCAGCTGTTCGGCCGTGCGCGTCCAGGTCAGCAGGATCCAGACGAGATAGCACCAGCAGGCGAGCGGAAACATGGCGCCCGGCTACCCGCGAGCGGCCGGACCATGCGCGGTCTCACTCCGTCCACCGGTCGCGCGCCGTGGGATCGGAGCGCAGGTCGAGGCGCAGCGACTCGCCGAACGCGCGGGTCTGCCGCCCCGACCGAAGCCCGGCGGCGATGGCCGTGCTCGCGAGCAGCGTGCGCGGATTCGGCAGACGGCGACGGGCCGCGCGGGGCAACACGTGCACCAGCGTCCAGCCGGCGGCCGGCACTGCCCGCGCGATCAGGTCGTTCTTGCCCTCGCGCGCGGCCCACTGGGCGACGTAGCCGGTCGTGCCCCCGTTCACCGGACTCGGGTTCGGCAGCCCGAAGACCTCGTGCAGTTCGGCGGTCAGCCGCGTGCACAGCGCCGAGACCAGGGCGGACTGGCCGAGCGCGGCCAACGGGGCGCCCAGCGGCACCGGCGCGAGCGCGCAGCAGCCGGCGACGGCGCCGACCGCGGCACCGCGCCGCGCGGCGTCCGCGACCAGCTGTTCGGCGAGTTCGTCGGGTTCCAGCCCGGGATACGCGGCGCGCAGTTCCGGCAGGCCGCGGGCGTGCGGGCGCGGAGCCAGTCGAGACAATCCCGTCTCCAGCTTGGCCCGCCAGAGTCCGGTCGCGGCCGCCGTCATCGCGGCATCGCGGCGACGACCAGGTCGTAGTCCACGGCGGTGACCGGCACGCTCAGCGCCGGGACCCCCGGGGACTCGAAGCCCGCGCCCGCCATGACGAAGATCTTGTACCGCCGGTTGTCGTCCAGCCAGGCGCGCACCTCGTCGGTCTCCAGCGAGGCCAGCGGCAGCGCGCCGAACGGGATGCCCGAAGGTACCGTTTCGTCGTCGCCGGCCGCGATCAGCGACAGGATTCCCGGTTTCTCGTCGGTGGTCCGCATGGCAACCCTCCGTGCGTTCGTCCAGTTCCGGCCCCTGCTTGCCGGGATCGGCCGCCGCAAACCCGCGCCGAGCCGCGAACGGGCCCGTTTACGTCCCGCCCGATCGGTTAACCGTTGAGTCCACCGTGAGATCAGCGGTGCGCGCGACTGTGATCGTCAAGAATCTCAGCGAACTATCGAGGGCTGAACCGTGACGACGACCATCGACATCCCGAGTACCCGACCCGCCCGACCGCTGCCGGCCGAGCGCGAGGCACAACGCGCCGAGACGATGCGCGTGCTGCGGAGGATGGTGAGTCTGCCGATCGGAGACCCGGAGCGGGCGCGGCTGCGCGACGAGGTGATCGAGGATCACATGCCGTACGCCCGGCACATCGCCCGCCGCTACGGCAACAGCGGCTCGACCACCGAGGACTTCGAGCAGGTCGCGTTCCTGGGCCTGGTCAAGGCCGTCGACAACTTCGATCCCGAGCACGGCACCGGCTTCCTCGGCTACGCCACCCCGATGATCATCGGGGAGATCAAGCGGTACTTCCGGGACGGCACCTGGAGCGTTCACGTGCCGCGCCGCATGCAGGAGGTGACCGGCGCGATGCACAAGGCGTCCGACGCCCTCACCGCCGAGCTCGGCCGCGCCCCCACGCTGCCCGAACTCTCCGAGCGCCTCGGCGTCGCGGTGGACGAACTCGTCGAGGCCCTGGACGCCTCCGAGGCCTACCGCACCGCGTCGCTCGACCGCCCCGTCGGACACGAACCTGACGGCGCGTCCCTCGGCGAACTGATAGGCGCCGACGACCCGGGCTACGAGCTCGCCGTCAACCGCGAGGTGCTGCGCGGCCTCGTCGAGGAGCTCGGCGAACGGGACCGGCAGATCCTGTCCATGCGCTTCTTCGACGGCATGACCCAGTCCCAGATCGGCGAGAAGCTCGGCGTCTCCCAGATGCAGGTCTCCCGCCTGATCACCAAGATCCTGACCACCCTGCGAGCCGGATTCGGGTAGGAAGGCGTTGGGCAATGGATCCCACGACGGGAGCTGCCGTGAACGCGTGCACGATATCGAGTTCGATCGAGCCGGGCGGCCGGATGCTGACCGTCGCGGGTGATGTGGACCTCGCCGCCAGCGCGAAGCTCGAGGCCGAGATCGTCGGCGCCGTCGGGGAGCTCGATCCGGGCGCCGAGCTCTGCCTCGACCTCGCGGCCGTAGGCTTTCTCGACTCGGCCGGACTGCGCGCCCTGCTCCGCGGCTCCGACGCCGCCTCCGCCGCCGAGGTACGGCTCGCCCTCGTACTCTCCCCGGCCGTCGCCAGGGTGCTCGAGATGGCCCGGATCGGCCCGGAGGTCTTCGGCATCGCGGGGCTGGACTGGGGCTGAGGCTCACTTCTTCGCCGATGCCGGCGCGAGAAGGGCCAGTGCGGCGGTGAGGGTGTAGAGGGCTGCGGCGCCGAGGGCGGAGGCGTGTAGGCCGGGGAGGAATCGTGGTGCGTCCGGCTGGCCTGCCAGTGCTCCGGTGAGGGCGATGCCGATGGCTCCGCCGGTCTGACGGGCGGTGTTGTTCACGGCCGAGGCGAGGCCGGATCGTTCTGCGGGCACGGCGGCTACGGCGGCTGCGACCACGGCCGTCACCAGGATGCCGAGGCCGATTCCCCAAGCTAGCAAGGACGGCAGCAGCAGCGCCGGATAGCTCGCGTCGCGGTCCGTGAGGGCGAGGGCGGCGAGTCCGGAGGCGGCGATGACGAGCCCGGCGACCATCGGCAGTTTGGTGCCGATGCGGCCGGTCAGGCGTCCGCCGAGTGGGGCGATCACGGCGAGGGGGATGAACAGCGGCATCAGTGCGAGGCCCGCGCCGAGCGGTGAACGGTGCTGCACCTGCTGCAGGAAGAGGGAGAGCACGAACAGCACGCCGAGGGTGCCCAGGTTCATCACTCCGGCCGCGGTGTTCGCGATGGAGAACGCGGGGCGGCGGGCCAGGCTCGGTGGCAGCATGGCCCGATCGCCGCGCCGCCGCTCGACGGCGACGAACGCGGCGAGTAGGAGTACGGCGGCGGCACCGGCCCCGATCGACGCCGCGTCAGCTCCGGAGCGTCCCGCCTGGATGACCGCGAACGTCGTCGCGACCAGCAGCAGCACGCCGAGCAGCGTGCCGAGGCCGTCCACCTCGGGAGTGTCCTCATCCCGTCGCCCGCGGTCGTCGGGAACGATGACCATGCTGGCGACCAGTGCGAGGATCACGACAGGCACGTTGACCAGGAACACGGCGCGCCAGTTGAAGCCCGCGATCAGCGCGCCGCCGACCACCGGCCCGGCAGGCAGCGCGAGCCCGCCGATGCCTGCCCACACGCCGATCGCACGCGCCTGCGCCTGCCGCTCCGGGTACGCGCGGCTGATGATCGCGAGCGTGCCCGGCAGCAGCAGCGCCGCACCGACGCCCTGCACTGCCCGGGCCGCGACGAGCGTCGGCGCGTTCGGCGCGAGACCGCAGGCCAGCGAGCTGACGCCGAAGACCGTGAGCCCGGTGAGCACGATCCGCTTGTGGCCGAAGCGGTCGCCGATCGTGCCGCTGGGCAGCATCAGCGAGGCCAGCGCGATCGCGTAGCCGTCCACGACCCATTGCAGGGCACTGACGTTCGCGTGCAGACCGGTGCCGATGCTCGGGAGCGCGACATTCACGATCGTGACGTCGAGCAGCACCAGGAAGTACCCCGAGCACATCACGACCAGGACGGTGACGGGCGATTTCCGGGGCGCCATCGTCACGTGTTGGGCAGCGCCTGGTTGCGCATCAGCCCCGCCACCTGGACGACATCAGTGTCCGGGGCCATGAGTTCGCTCACGGTCACGGTCATTGCGGTGTCCTCCCTTCACGGCGACCGCTCGGCCGCCGGTCTGCCGCGCTTACCCGGCCATGCGGCGGGCATGCGCGCATACGTGGATGGATCAGGGGTAGCCGGGGCGCATGATCGACTATCGAGTCAACCCCTTCGCCGGCCGCCGGTTCCCGTTCCCGGCCAGGTCGACGGTCCTGGAGCCGACCACGTCCGCGACGGTGCCGCCGGTGCCGGATCCGGACCGCCCGGTCGACCCCGAGCCGCCGCCGAACCCGGTGCCGGACCCGGACCGTCCGGTGGAGCCCGCGCCGACGCCGTATCCGCTCCCTGACCCGGACCGCCCGATCGGCCCCGACCCGGATCGTCCGGTGACGCCCGAGCCGGAGCCCGCGCCGGGCCTCTAGACGATGCTTCCGGCGACGGTGTCGCGCACGGTCTGCGCGATGTGCCGCGCCGAGATGCCGGCCCGATCGAGGTTGTGCTCCGGCGAATCCGAGCCGGGCACGTCGCGCACGGCGAGCCGCCGGATCATGCACGGCACGTCGGTCAGCTCCGCCGCGACCGCCTCTCCGACGCCGCCCTCGGGCCGGTGGTCCTCGACCGTGACGACCAGTGGGGTATCAGTCGCGCAGCGGCGCAGGGTGCGGGCGTCGATCGGCTTGATCGAGTAGAGGTCGAGCACTCGTACCGGTAGCCCTTCGAGTGCGAGTTCCTCCGCGGCGGCCAGGCATTCGTGCAGGGTCACGCCGGCGCCCACCAGCGTGGCGACGTCGTCCGCGCCCTCGCCCCACAGCTTCGATCCGCCGACGGGGAACGGCTCGTCCGGCTCGTAGAGCACCGGGTACGCGCCGCGGGTGATTCGCAGATAGCTGATGCCGGACAGCTTGTTCGTGGCCACCGCGAGCTGCGCGGCGGCGTTGGCGTCGGCCGGGTAGAGGACCGTCGATCCGTGCAGGCAGCGCATCATCGCGATGTCCTCCAGGCCCATCTGGGAGGGTCCGTCCGGGCCGATCTCCACGCCGCAGTGCGTTCCGGCCAGGTGAATCGGCGGGCCGTCGATCGCGACGATGCGCAGGAAGTCGTGCGCGCGGGAGAGGAACGCGGCGAAGGTCGCGGCGTGCACCCGCCAGCCGCGCGCCGCGAAACCGGCCGCCGACGCGATCAGCTGCTGCTCGGCGATGTACATCTGGAAGAAGCGTTCCGGGTACGCCTTCTCGAACTCGCCGGTGCCGGTCGAGTTGCCCACTTCTCCGTCGAGCACGACGACGTCCTGGTCCTCGCCGAGCGCCACCAGCGCCTTGCCGTACGCGGCGCGGGTGCCGACCTCCTCGCCCTTGGCGAAGCCCGGCGCCTCGACCGGGAGCGGGGCGGGCGAGGGCACGTGCACCGGAGCGACGCGCGGCACGCCGGTTCCGGTGGCCGTTCCGTCGTCCCGGTCCGCGTTGATCGGCCCCGGCCCGAGCACGCGCAGGTGAGTGGGTCCGCCGAGGTCCGCGATGGCCTGCTCGGCGAGGTCGGCGGGCAGCGGCTTGCCGTGCCAGTCGGGGGAGTCGGCGACCTTGGCACAGCCGTATCCCTTGACCGTCCGCGCGAGGATCACGGTCGGCCGGTCGGCGGAGACGGCGGCCTCGTAAGCGGTGTCGATCTCGCGCACGTCGTGCCCGTCGATCTCCAGCACCGCGCAGCCGAACGCGCGGGCCCGGGCGGCGTAGGGCGCGAGGTCCCAGCCGTACTCGGTCGGTCCGGTCTGGCCGAGCCGGTTGACGTCGACGATCACGGTGAGCCGGCCCAGCTTGTGCGCGCCGGCCTTGTCCAGCGCCTCCCAGACCGAGCCCTCGGCCATCTCGCCGTCGCCGCACAGGGCCCAGACGTGGTACGGCTCGTCGTGCATCTCCTGGCCGGCCAGCGCGATCCCGGCCGCGTACGCGATGCCCTGGCCGAGCGAGCCGGTGGCCATCGGCACCCACGGCAGCTTCGGGGTCGGGTGCCCTTCGAGGCGTCCGCCGCGCCGGTAGGTGGTCAGCAGCTCCGGCTCGTCGACCACGCCGACGGCGCGGTACATCGCGTACAGCAGGGGAGAGGCGTGCCCCTTGGACAGGATGAAGTAGTCGTTGCCGCGCCGCGCCGGGTCGCTCCAGTCGTAGCGCAGGTAGCGGGTGAGCAGCACGGCCGCGAGATCGGCGGCGGACATGCTGGAGGTCGGGTGCCCGGAGCCCGCCGCGGTGGTCGCGCGGATCGCGTCGACCCGCAGTTGGCGGGCGAGCGCCAGCACGGACTCGGGTTCGGTGGTCGGGGTGATGGGGGACTGCGCGGCAGTGGTCATCGCGCGCGGGTTGCCGGTGAACCGGTGGCCAAACGTCGCAAAACGGCTCGTTTATCCAGGCGGCGATCGGTCACCCGGGCGCACGTCCGTCCCGCGACAAGGATGAAGGATGTGGTCTTTCATGCACACGGCGCGTGAGGAGCGGATGGCCGCGGCCTCCCTGCCCCAGGCGAACGTCGTCTCCATCCTCTACGAGCAGCACGCCCAGCTGCGCGACCAGTTCGGCGTCGTGCCCGACCTGCACGGCGAGTACCGCAGGGCCGCGTTCGACATGCTGCGCGAGATGCTCGCCCGGCACGAGGCCGCCGAGGAGGTTGTGCTCCGTCCGGTGACCGAGAAGCTGCTGCCGTCCGGGCAGACCCATGCCCGCAACGACGAGGAGAAGGCCGCCGCGCGCGAGCTGGCCGAGCTCGAGCGGATGGACCTGGAGAGCCCCGAGTTCGCGCCGCGGCTGCGGCTGCTCGAGGAGCAGGTGCTGATGCACTTCGTGCGCGAGGAGGCCGAGGAGTTCCCGGCCGTGCTCGGCGAACTGAGCGCGCACGAGCAGGAGCAGATGGGCCGCTGGATGATGCGCGCGATGGCCCTCGCCCCGAGCCATCCGCACCCGATGCTCACCGGCTCGCCGGTCGGCCAGGCGGTGCTCGGCCCGTTCGCCGCGCTCTCCGACTGGGCCCGCGACCTGCTCGGCCGATCCCGTGAAGAACACCGCGAAGAACACTGATCCGAAGGGTGCGATCATGGTTCAGACCCCGTACGAGACAGAGGTGGAGACCGGCCCCGGCCGCCAGATCGGCCGGCTGCTCGCCACCCTCATCGGCGTCGCCCTCCTCGTCGTCAGCGCGTTCACGGACTGGACGCCGTCGCTGACCGGCGACCGGCTGGATATAAGGGCCCTGGTACGAGCGGACTTCGCTGCGCAGTCCGACTTCGTGCGGACCGTCGGTGGAGTCAGCGTGCTGATCGCGCTCGTCGCGCTGATCGGCCTGGTCGACCGGACCGGGTGGCTCACCCGGCTCGCGGGCGCGGCGGCCCTGATCGTCTTCGTCCTGTACGCGATCGAGGCCTACCGCGTGTTCGGCCACGACTTCGGCACGGCCGTCGGCGACCTGCGCACCGGCGCCTGGCTGCAGTTCGCGGGCGGCGTCGTGCTGCTGATCGGCGGCTACCTCGGCTCCCGCGTGGCGGTCGTCCCGGCCGCCGTCGAGAGCGAGCCGGTCCATCCCTCCAACCTGGAAGGCAGGCGTTGATCATGCGACGCGCGAGCTTCATCGGCGCGATGGCGGCCATCGCCGCGGGCGCCATCCTGGCCTTCGCCGTGCACAGCACCCCGCACTGGCTCGACCTCCAGCAGGCCGGGGTCATCATCCTGCTCGGCGGCCTCGCCGACCTAATCGTCAGGTTCCTGATATCGGACAGCCCGCTGCTCAACCAGCAGGCCGCCGACGTCGCCGCCGTGGTCGAACCGCTCGGCGATCCGGTACTCGACGCGGCCGGGAACCCGGTGAACCTGCCCCCGACCGCGTCGCCCATCGTCACCACGGGCGTCGAGGTACCGGTGGACAGCGCGTACCCCGCCGAGGCGTGGCGGCACCCGGACACCCCGGCGGCCCACGACCGGGCCGTATACGAACGCGCCCTACGCGCCGCGGACGACGGCGGCGGCCTGGACACCCCGGAATCCCCGATCGCCGTCACGACGATCACCGGCAAGCCGGTCCGGCCGCGCGGCCGCGGCCTGCGCCGCGTCACCGGGCGCGGCAGCCGCGAGACCTGAGAAGGAGACTGACATGGATGCCACGGCCCTGGCCGACCGGACGGCGGCCTTCCTGCTCGGGACGCGCGGTCCGGGAACCGCCGAACCGCCGCCGCTCTGGGACGCGCTGGCCGCGGCCGGCGTCCGGGCCGTGGCCGTCCGCCCGGCGGCGGACGAGGAGTACGTGTTCGAACAGTTCGGCCTCGGCGGCCGGACGCCCGTCGAGCGGCGGCTGAGCTCGATGGACGCGGCTGACTACGACGCGCTCGTGCTGGCCGGCGGTCAGGACGAGGACGAGCCGCTCTTCCGGGAGCCCGAGGCGATCCGGCTGGCCACGGAGTTCTTCCTGGCCGGCAAGCCGATCGCGGCGCTGGACCGCGGCCCCGCCCTGCTGGTGCGGGCCGGGCTGGTCGACGAGCGGATGCTCACCTCTTGGCCCGGGCTCGCCGGAGCGATCAGCGCGGCCGGCGGGATCTGGCACGACTGCCCGGTCGTGGTGTGCCGCAACGGCCCGAACGTGCTGGTGACCGGGCGCGGCTCGGCGGACGTAGCGGAGTTCTGGGCCGCGGCGGCCGAGCAGATCGCATGCTCGCCGAGGCGGTCGGACGATGCCCGCGCTCGCTGAGGGCATCGCCCAGTCGCGCGGCGAGGGCTGGGCCCAGATTGGGCAGTTCGGTCTCGCCGTGCTGCTGTCCGGCCTGATCGGGCTTGAGCGCGAGTGGCGGCAGAAGAGCGCGGGGCTGCGTACGCACACCGTGGTCGGCGTCGGTTCCGCGCTGTTCATGCTGGTGAGCAAGTACGGGTTCGGCGACGTCGTGCATCAGGGCACGATCCAACTCGACCCCTCCCGGATGGCCGCGCAGATCGTGTCCGGCCTCGGATTCATCGGCGCGGGCGTGATCTTCACGCACCGCGGCTCGGTGCGCGGCCTGACGACGGCGGCCGCCTTGTGGCTGACCGCGGCGGTCGGCGCGGCGTGTGCGGCGGGCCTGCCGATCCTCGCCGCACTGGCCACCGCCGTCTACCTCATCCTGACTTTCACCAAGCCCCTGACCAAGAAGATCGCCGACCACGTGGACGACGAGAACGACGATTGAAGACGGGTACCTGCTGATGGCTACCGCTGTACGAGAGACCGAACGGAAGTACGCCGCGCCCCCCGGCACGCCGATGCCGGACCTTCGAGGTCTGCCCGACGTGGCCTCGCAGACCGACTCCGGCCAGGTGGAGCTCGCGGCGACCTATCACGACACCGCCGGCTTCGACCTGCTGCGGGCCGGGATCACGCTGCGTCGGCGCACCGGGGGATCGGACGCCGGCTGGCATCTCAAGATCCCGGTCGGTCCGGACAGCCGCACGGAACTGCGTCTCCCGCTCGGCGACGAACGTCCCCCGGACGAGTTCACCCGGCTGCTCACGGCGCGGCTGCTCGGCCGCCCGCTGCGCCCGGTCGCGACGATCACCACGACGAGGCACGTCACGACGCTCGCCGACAAGCAGGGCGAGCCGCTCGCCGAGGTCGCGTTCGACCGGGTCATCGCCGAGAGTTCGGGCCGTACCGCGTCACTGACCCGCTGGGATGAAGTAGAGGTCGAGCTCGCGGACCGCGCCGAGGACCGGACGCACCTGCTCAAGGCCGCGGATCGCAGCCTGCGCCACGCCGGTCTGAGTCGGGCGCGGCGGCGCACCAAACTGGAGGAGGCGCTCGCGCAGTCGCTGCCCGAACCGCCGCCGGAGGTCGAGCTCACGTCGAAGTCGAGTGGACGCGAGGTTCTGGCGGCCTATCTCCGTGCGCAGTTCGAGGAACTCCGTACCCAGGATTTACGGGTGCGCCGCGACGAACCGGACTCAGTGCATCAGATGCGGGTGGCCGCGCGGCGCATGCGGGGCGCGCTCCAGGAGTACGGGCGGCTGCTGCGACCCGGCAAGGCCGACCGCGTCATCAGCGAGCTGCGATGGCTCGGCCGCGAACTCGGCGGCCCGCGCGACGTCGAAGTGCTCTGCGAACTCCTGCTCTCGCAACTCGACGAGGTGCCCGGCGAATCGGTCCTGGGGCTCGTCCAGGCGCGCATCGCCGGACATTACTCGTCGGTCCAGGCGTCTGGCACGACCGACCTGCGCGCGGCGCTCGACTCCGTGCGCTACGTGGAGCTCCTCACCACGCTTGAGTCGTTCGTCGAACTCCCACCGACCAGTGCGCAGGCATCCCGGCGCGCGACCGACGTGATGCCCGCCCTGCTCAACCGCTCCCGGCGACGCGTGAACCGCCGGATGCGCCGCGCCCTAGCCGCCCCGCCCGGAACCAAGCGGGACAACGCCCTGCACGAGGCGCGCAAGTCCGCCAAGCGTGCCCGATACGCGGCCGAGGTCGTCTCGCCGGTGAGCGGGAAGAAGGCGCGGAAGACCGCCAAGTCCTTCAAGCGCCTGCAATCCGCGCTCGGCGACCACCACGACGCCGTCGTCGCGGCTGGAGAGCTGCGGCAGTTGGCACTCCGGGCCTACGCGGACGGGGAGAACGCCTTCACGTACGGGCTGCTGTTCGAGCGGCAGGCCGGACGCGCCGCGGAGTTCGAGAAGCGCGGACGCCACGCGTGGCAGCAGTCTCGCCGCTCGAAGCGGACCGCCTGGATGCGCGGCTGAGAATCAACCGGACACGAATCAAGGAGACAGTCATGACGAACCGGCCCGACCCCGATGCGTTCGATCCCTTCCGGACCACCGACCCGGAGACCGCGGCGCGGGACGTGCCTGCGGACGAGTTCGACCCCTTCCGGATCACGGATCCGCCGACCGCCGTGCGGGACATGAACCAGGCCGAGTTCGACCCCTTCTGGAACGGACGCACCGGCGACACGCGCTGCCCCGAGTGCGGCACCGGAACGCCGACCGGCCACGGCGTCGCCCCGTCGAACCAGCGGCCGTGGATCCGCTACTCGTGTGGCCACGTGGTCGCGGGCCGGAAGGTCTGAGGGCGAGCTGGTTCGGGGCGGTGATCGTCGAGCCAGGTGTCGATGCGTGCCCACTGTTCGTGCAGCCAGGCTTGGCGCGCGTCCTCTTCGGCGGGGACCTGCGGCACTGGCACGGTCCACCAGGTCAGGTGCAGTGGTTCTTCGAGCGGTACGGCGCGCCAGGTCTCGGCGACGGTTTCGAGGTGGTCGAGGCCGGTGTGCGCGACGAAGACGATGCTCGCGGTGGCTGGGGCGGCGTCGATGGCGGCGAATACGCCTGAGGGGTGCGGGGGCAGGACGTGGTCGAGCGATTCGGCGACGGACAGGGCACTGCGGTCGCGGCGTCGGCGTAGGCGGCGGATGAGTCTTCCGCGACGGTTGGCCGTGAAGTTTCCGCCCTCCGGGAAGACCAGCAGCGCGTCGTGCGGGCCGAGTGACGCGGCGAGTTCCGTGATGCAGCGGGTTGCCTCGGCGCGGGCCGGTTCGCCGCTGCCGACGAAGCAGTTCGGTAGGCGGCCGAGCAGCACATCGATGAACGGGTCGAGGCGCAGCGTCTGCTTGGCGACGATGCGCGGACGGCGGCCGGTGGCGAGCAAGCCGTAGGCCAGCAGGAACGAGTCCCCGGGGCCGGCGTGTCGGCTGAAGACGAGCAGCGGCCCTTCGGGGAGTGCGAGACCTTCTTCGGGTGCTGCGATCCGCAGTCGGAAGGCCCGCTGGGAGGTGCGGAAGAGCGTCGACAGCAGGCGCCTCAGCAGTGCGTAATGCGGCTCCGGTTCGGATCGGCGCAGTCGCAGCGCGCCGTAGAGCCCGATGACCTCCGCGGCGAGATAAGTGCCCGCGAACGCGGCGAAGCGGGCCGTGCGAGTGTGACCGCTCTGCCGGCCGTGGATCAGCAGGCTGAGAACGTCGAGGAGTGCGGCGAGGGGCAGTAGCGCGAACGCGGCGGCGTAGAGAATCGCGAGGACAGTGCACGTACACACGCGTCGGATCACGGTGTGCCGCAACAGAAACTCGGGCATCATGGCCGCGCCGAACGCAGATACGTGGTGCATGCGCTGTGGGCACGCTCGATGAGGTCGTGGGTGCGCGAGTGGTCTCGGTAGCGCAGATAGCTGCCGATGCCGGTCGACTCGCCGGGCACCCGGCCGCTCGGCAGCATGTGCGCGACCACGCCGGAGGGCAGTTCGGTCAGGGCGCGGGCGAGTCGGTGGCGGCGGGAGATCTCGAAGGCGACGGCCGCCACCTCCCACGGCTGACGCGGCACGGTCAGCGTCTGCTCCACGCGTCCGACGTGCAGCACGAAGATCCGCCTCGCGCCGAGTTCCACGGCCCGGCCGAGCGGCACGCTGTCGACTAGCCCGCCGTCGAGGTAGTGCTCGCCGTCGATCTCCACGGGCGGCAGCAGGCCGGGAACCGCGCAGGAGGCCAGTACCGCCCGCGCGGCCGGGCCGTGGCCGAACCATGTCTCCGCGGCACGTTCGATGCACGCGGCCACGCACTCGAAGCGCAGCGGCAGCTCCTCGATCCGCGACGTGCCCAGCGAATCGTCGAGCAACTGCCGCAGCGGCTCGTTCGAGTGCAGATGGGTGCGGGTGCGCATGGCCGTGCCGAGTCGGCTGAGTAGGGAACCCTCGAACACGCCGCGCGCGTCGAGTTCGGTCCAGACCTTCTCCAGCTTAGCCACGGCCTCCAGACCCGGGTCCGCCGCGAACACCGAGCCGTTGATCGCGCCGACCGACGTGCCGAGCACCAGGTCCGGCACGATGTCGGCCTCCAGCAGGGCGCGCAGCATACCCACCTCGCACGCACCGAGCACCCCGCCGCCGCCCAGCACGAACGCCGTGTGCACCGGTCCGCCGCCGGTCATGGTCCGCCGTGCTTTCCGTGATGCTTGCCCTTCGGCGCGCCGGGTCCGGCAGGGGCGGCCGGGGGCGCCGCGGGAGACGGGGCCCGGGTGGCGCTGATCGCGATCGCGCCCGTGCTTGTGACGGTACTCGGCCCCGTACTCGATGCGGATGGGACCGCCCAGGCCGAGGAAGTGTGGCCGGTCGGGTTCGGCGTCGCGCGGCTCCCGTCGGTCTGCGTCGCCAGCGGGACTGCGATCGAGACGGCCAGCACGGTGCTGACCGCGGCGAAGGAGGCGGCCAGTCGTGCGCGCCGACGTGGCCGATGGATGATGAGCGTCTCGCCCTCGCCGCCCTCGCCGCCCTCGCCGACCGCTCTGACCTCTCCGCCTTCTCCGACCGCGCCGATCTCTCCGCCTTTTCCGACCGCCGCGTCGGTTGACGGTGCTCCGATCGCCCGGAACGCGTCGGCCACTTCGCGGGCGGTCGGGCGATCGTCCGGATCCTTGCGCAGGCAGGCCTGGTAGAGCGCGTCGATTCCGTCGTGGCCGGGGCCGGTCGGCGGCAGCACCGGCGGATCGGCGAGCAGGTGCGCCATCCCCAGCGCGGGCATTTCCCGACCGGGATACGGCGCGTGTCCGCTCAGGCACCAGTAGAGCAGGCAGCCGAGTGCGTACACGTCGGATGCCGGTCGCGCCCCGTGTCCGCGCCACTGCTCCGGCGCCATGCACGCGGGCGTGCCGATCACCAGTTGCCCGGTGAGGTCGGTGTCCGTCGAGCAGCGTGAGATCCCGAAATCGAGCAGCACCGCGCCGCGTGGCGCGAGCATGACGTTGCCCGGCTTCACGTCGCGGTGCACCACGCCCGAACCGTGCGTCGTGGCCAGCGCGTCGGCCACCTGGCCGCATACGGTGAGCGCTTCGTGCGGCGTCAGCGGCCCGCGCTTGAGCCGCGTGCTCAGGCTCTCGCCGTCGAGGAGTTCGGTGACCAGGAACGGATGCGTGGCCCCGTCCTCCTCGACGGCCTCAGCGAAGTCGAACACGCTGGTGATCAGCGGATGGTCCAGCGTCGCGAGCAACCGCGCCTCACGTTCGAGCCGCTCGCGCTCGTGCCCGCCCTGGGTCGTGCTCCCGGACAGCACCTTCACTGCGACCGCGCGCCCGAGCGACTCGTCCCGCGCGGCCCACACGTGCGCGCTGCCGCCCGAGCCGAGCGGACGTTCCAGCCGGTAGCGCCCCGCGATCAGCCCGCCGCGCTCCCAGGCGAACCGCGGTCCACCCGGGAGCACCGCCTCGTCACCGGTGCGCGACACGGCGCAGCTTGCGGGCGAACCGGTGCGCACTCGCCCGGGTCTCCCCGCGCGCCTGGACCATCTCGCCGCGTGCCTCCGTCCCCCGCCGGCCGGTGATCCGTCCCTTGATCGTCAGCGCCCGTCCCTTCGCCAGGTCCGCGAACCGACGCGTCATCCCGGTCATGTTCATGATCGTGGTCTCCTTTCCGGAAGCCACGAGATGCCCTCCCTCGGCCGTTTCATGCGCGCCGCGCTCCGGACGGCGTGTGGTCAGGGCTGGAGGGTCACCACGGTCGAGGTGGTTCCGGCCGGTTGGTCGAGGACGAGGAATTCGGGGTTGAGGGCGGTGACGTCCTGCTCGGGCACCGGGACGCCGCCCATCCACAGCGGCGTGCTGCGGGACAGGCCGGAGCCGACGACCAGGACCTGCGTGGGGGTGCTGCCGGTGGCCGGGGTGGCGCCGGTGTAGTCGATGCGGGCCGGGACGGTCGTCTCAAGGTACTGGTACGCGGCGGTGGGGCCGGCGTCGGCGAGGACGGTCAGCGGTACGTCGGCGGGGCCGGGGGCCAGGGGGATCGCGGTGTTGTCGTGGTCGGTGGCGCAAGGCAGGTCGTCGCTGTTGGCGGCCCAGTTGCCGGTGTACGTCAGGCGGGAGGCGGTGGGGATGGGCCAGTGGCAGGAGAACGAGTACGCGTTGCCCCATTCGACGTTGCCGGTCTCGTAGATCCACTGGGAGCCGACGTCGGGGGCGGTGGCGTAGGCGGAGTTCGGCGTGTTGGTGTCGAGGACGTTGCCGCTGACGGTGAGTCCACTGGCGTACGAGGCGGCGTCGTTCACCGAACCGTCGGCGTTGAGCACGGTGGCGCCCTGGTGGCCCTCGGTGTAGATCTCGCCGCCGTCGCCGGTGAAGACCTGCATGTTGTCGTGGAAGTCGTTGTCGGTGATCGCGTTGTCGGCGTTGATGTTCTGCGAGGTCTGGTCGCTGTAGGTCGGCGCGCTGTTGACGTTGTCGACGTGGCCCTGCCAGACGCCCGAGGTCAGGCCGTCGTACGGCATGTCGTAGATGTCGTTGTGCGCGATCGTGGTGTGCTGCGTGAACAGCATCGTGATTCCGGCGGTGCCGAGGTAGTCGATGGCGTCGTGGTAGATGACGTTGTCCGCGACCGTGTTGCCGGTCATGATCTCGTTCGCGCCGATCGGGTCGTGCGCGGACGCGGCGGGGTCGGCGGAGCAGGTCTGGATGACGGCGGACGCGGGGTCGTCGGCGGTGCCGGGGGTCGGGTCACCGGTGCAGCCGAGCCAGAGTGCACTGCCGGCGATCTCGGTGAAGACGCTGCCCTGCACGAGGTCGTCGTCGCTGCCGTAGCGCAGGCTCAGGCCGGTGCCGCCGAGGTCGTCGAAGCGGTCTGACAGGAAGCTGATGTCGCGGGCCGCGGTGAGCGAGATGTTCGCGAGCGGCGCGGTGAACGCTCCCCAGGGGCAGGATCCCGCGTTCGGCGTGGCGTAGTCGCATTCGCCCTGCGTGGCCGGTTGGGCTACACCGCTGACCGTGGTGTACGGCTGCGTGATCGCCAGGCCGTCCTGCACCTGCGCGAAGCCGACGCCGGTCGAGGGCGTGTTCCAGGTCGCGGTGGTGAAGCGGATGCCGGTGAACGTGATGTCGTGGACCGGCTTGGCCAATGTGCCCGAGACGTTCAGCAGGGATTGGAGCCGAGGCAGTTCGATGTCGTGGCCGGACGGCGCGCCCTGGCCGGACGCGGGTTCGTAGTAGAGGGTGTCGGTGGCGTCGTCGAGGAACCACTGGCCGGGGTGCAGCAGGGCGCGGGCGTTCTCGATGACCGTCGGGCCGGTGTTCGCGGCCAGGTTGTACGGGGTCACGTTGCTGGAATTGCCGCCGTAGACGGTGGCCGACTTGTTGGTCAGGTCGTTCCAGCACGGTTGGGCCATGGCGACCGTGACGGCACCCGAACCGGTGGCGCGGATGCTGCTGACGGGGCATTCGGAGGCGGCCCAGTCGGTCGGCTTCATCGGCGTCCAGCCGAATTCGAGCTCGTGCAGTTCGGTCGGGCTCAGGCCCTTGGCGAGGTTCAGCAGCGCGGTGGCCGTGCTGCCGGTCGCCTCGAAGCCGGTCGAGTCCCAGGTGGAGAGGCTGATGCCGAGCGCGGCCGGGGTCGACTGCGCGAGTGGGGTGTCCACGCCGTCGATGTAGAGCTGGCGGGACTGCGAGCCGTGCGGGACCCGTGCCGACCAGACATCGCTGCCCGGCACGCGGTTCCAGTCAGTGATCTGAGTTCCGCCGGAGATGACGGGATGGGCGCCGGGGGCCGCGGTCCAGACGATCGGATGGCCGGGGGTGCCCGAATCCGCCGCGCCGAACTTCCAGGTGTTCGAGAGCCGATACGTGCCGTTGAGGAGTTCGACGGTCACGCCGCCGCCCAACACCTCGACCGCACGCTGCGCGCCGTCGAGCGAGCAGGGGTGCGCGAGCGAGCAGGTCGGGCCGGAGCCGGTGGGCGAGGCGTACAGCGTGATCGGCGCGGACGCCGAAGCCGAGGCCGTGGGGACGACGGTCAGGGCCGCGCACAGGGCGGCGGCGCTCGCTCCTGCGAGCAGCCTGCTGCGGTGGGTGTTCATATGGGTCCTCCGGTGTTAGGTGGTGGGTTGCTCCGTGAGGAAGAGTTCGACGACGGGCACGAGCACGTCGGGCCTGGTGATCGGCAGGTGCAGGGTGAGGGTGCCGGGCGCCTGGGCCAGGGGTGAGAGGTTCAGGTGGGCGGCGGGGGTCTCGTCGAGGGTGCTGAACTGGACCTCGGAGCCGTCGCCGAGCAGCCGGGCGTAGCGGACCTTCCCGGCCAGCCCCGGCAGGTGCAGGTGGCGCAGCGGCCACGCGAGGATGTGCAGGTAGAGCCGGTCGCCGCGCAGCGTGTAGAGCGAGTTGGGCGGGGGAGTGAACGGCGCGGAGCCCGCCGCGTGCACCGAGCCGGAATGCTTGGCCATCCAGCCCGCTATCTCGGCCAGGATCGCGCCCGCCCGGCCGTCGATGGCGCCGCGGCCGTCCGGTCCGATGTTCAGCAGCATGTTGCCGTCGCAGGACACCGACTGCACCAGCATGCGGACGAGCAGGCCGGGGTCCTTGTACTCCAGGTTGTCCCGGTGGTAGCCCCACGAGCCGTTCAGCGTCTGGCAGGCCTCCCAGAGCACCGGCTCGCCGTCCACGTCGGCCAGCGGGCGGTCCGGCTGGAACTGCTCGGGGGTCACGTAGTCGCCCGGGATGCCGAGGCGGTTGTTGACGACGATGCCCGATTGCAGCCGCCGGGTCAGTTCCATGAGTTCCTCGGCGGGCCACGTCTCAGGACCCTTGCCCGGCATGCCGCCGCGCTCGCCCGGATAGGTGAAGTCGTAGAACATCAGGTCGATCGGCCCGTACTCGGTGAGCAGTTCGGTGACCTGGGCGTGCAGGTACTTCCGGTAGCGGTCCATGTCGCGGCCCGCGTTGAGCTCCGCGAGATTCGGTGACGTGCGCAGCGGATGGATGCCGTCGATCACGTAGTCGGGGTGGTTCCAGTCGATCAGCGAGTGGTAGAAGCCCACCTTCAGGCCCTCGGCCCGCGCCGCCTCCACGAACTCCGCGACCAGGTCCCGGCCGCAGTTGCGCATGCTCGTGTAGTCGCTCACCTTCGAGTCCCACAGGCAGAAGCCCTCGTGGTGCTTCGTGGTCAGCACGACGTAGCGCATACCCGCCGCGCGCGCGGTCCTAGCCAGTGCGCGCGCGTCGAACAGGTCGGGATCGAAGTGTTCGAAGTACTTGCGGTACTCGGCGTCCGGGATGGTCTCGTAGCCGCGCACCCACTCGTGCCGCGCGGCCATGCTGTACAGGCCGAAGTGCACGAACAGGCCGAATCTGGCGGCGCGGAACCAGTCGGTGGCGGGCGGAGCAGCGGGCATGGAGGGTACGGGCCCTTTCACGTCGGGAGGGAGCGGGGCGGCCGGGTCAGCGGAACGAGCCGCCGAGCGCGATGCCCTTGGTGATGAAGCGGCTGAAGAACAGGTAGAGCACCAGGATCGGCATCATCGAGATGGTCAGTCCGGCGAACAGCGGGCCGAGGTCGCTGGTGAACTGGGAGCGGAAGCCGAGCAGCCCGACCGCGACGGTCTGCGCGTAGCTGTCCTGCAGCAGCACGAGGCCGAGCTGCGTCTCGCTCCACACCCACACCAGCAGCAGCATCGACACGCCGGTGATCGCGCCGCGGGAGAGCGGCAGCACGATCCGCAGGTAGCAGCCGAACTCGCCGAGCCCGTCCAGCGCGGCCGCCTCGGTGATCTCCTTCGGGAAGTCCCGGAAGTAGGCGTTGAGGATCAGCACCGTGTTGGGCAGCCCGAGCGCCGCGTACGCCACGCCGAGCGCCACCGGGCTGTCGATCAGCCCGGCCGCGCTGTACGCCTGGTAGTAGGGGATCAGCAGCAGCACGAACGGGACGACCGTGCCGAGCAGGAAGAGGCGCAGGTACCACGTGCGCATCCGGTCGGAGAGCTTCGTGGCGAAGTACGCGGCCGTGGTCCCGGCGGTCAGGTTCACCACGAGCGCGGTGACGGCGGCGATGATCGTGTTCCGGAAGAACGTGCTCATCCCGGAGGAGCCGAGCGGGCCGTCCCACGCGCTGGAGATGTTGTCGAAGTGGTACGAGCCGCCGAAGCCGAGCGGGTGCGCGTAGATGTCGAGGTTGCTGCGCAGGCCCAGCAGCGTGATCATCACGAAGGGGGCCAGCACGATCAGGGTCCAGATGGCGAGCGGCAGCTGCGCGAGCCAGCTGAGCAGCGCGCCGAAACCGCGCGGGCGCCGTCGCGTGACAATGTTCGTACTCATCGGCTGGTCTCCCGTCCGTTGGACAGCCGCAGCCCGATCAGGCCGAGCACCAGCAGCACGGCGCCGCTGAGCACGGCCATCGCGCTGGCCGAGCCGAAGTCGGTGAACTGGAAGGCCTTGACGTAGATCAGCACCGGCAGGGTCTGCGTCGCGGTCCCCGGGCCGCCGCCGGTCATCGCCCAGACCATCGTGAATCCGTTGGCGGCCCAGACGAATTCGAGCATCGTGGTGATCGCGAGCACCGGCCGGATCAGCGGCAGCGTGATCGCGAAGAACTGGCGCAGCCGGCTCGCCCCGTCGATCTTGGCCGCCTCGTAGATCGACACGTCGATCTGCTCGGTCGCGCCGAGGATCAGGATGAACGCGAAGCCGACGCCCGCCCACACGGCCGCCGCCGCGGTCGGGTAGATCGCGGTCGAGCTCTGCGCCAGCCATTCGTGCTCGTCGCCGAGGCCCAGCCAGCCGAGCACGACGTTCACCGCGCCCTGCTGCGGGACGGCCGCCTGGGACCAGAAGATGCCCACGGCCGTGACCGGTGCGATCCCGGGCAGGAACCAGATCACCCGGTAGAACGCGCGGCCCTTGACCCCGGCGCTGACCGTCGCGGCCAGCGCCGTGGCCAGCACCACGATGCCCACGGTCGCCAGCACCGCGAACTCGACGGTGACCAGCGCCGCGTGCGCGACCGTGCCGTCCGTGAACAGGCCGGAGTAGTTGCTGAAGCCGGTCCACGTCGGCGAGCCGATGCCGCCCCATCGCGTCAGGCTGAGATAGCCCGACTCGATCAGCGGATAGCCCGCGAAGGCGAGGATCAGCAGGCCTGCCGGGGCGAGGGCCAGCGCGGTGCCGAGGCGGCGCGGCCGTCGTCGGGGGGTGCCGCGCTTCGGTTCGGCCGGCGTACGCGGCGGGGCGAGGCTGTTCGTGGTCTGTGCGGTGCTCACGCGTGCTCCTCGGTGATCCGGGTCAGTTCCCTGCGCGGGTGGTGGCGAGCTGCGCCTGGAGCTTGGCGGAGATGCCCGCCACCGACGCCTGGCCCGCGTACATGGACTGGATCAGCGGGTCGAAGAAGGACTGGCCGAGCGTGCCGGGCACGGTCGAGGTCCAGCCGGACTGCACGCCGTTCGCCTTGCCGTCCGCGAGCATCTGCTGCACCAGCGGATCCAGGCCGCTGTACGCCGAGGACGGCATGAACACCGGCGCGAGGTTCCCGCCCGCCTTGATCACCGACGCGGCCATGTTCTGCTCGCTCATGTAGAACTCGAGGAACTTCTCCGCCTGCGCCGGGTGCTTCGCGTTCGCTGGGATGCCCATGCCGTCGCCCGCGAACGCCGTGATCTGCGTCTTGGCGGTCGCGTTCACCGGCGGCAGCAGCAGCCAGCCGAGATTGTCACCCATGACCTTGCGGAAAGAGGCGGCCTCCCAGCTGCCGTCGATCGTCATGCCGAGGTCGCCGCTCTCGAACGCCGCCTCCACGGCCGGTGTGTCCGCCGCGAGGAACCCGTCCTGGTACACGCCGTGCGCGTTGAAGTCGGAGAGCTGCTGCACCGCGTTCGTGAAGGCCGGGTCGGTGTACTTCGCGGTCTCCGGGACGGCCGACTGCCACGAGGTCAGGTAGTTGTTCACCTGCGCCGTGCTCGCCGACGTGGGCAGCAGCGCGTCCAGCATCCAGCTCGCCGCGTACCCGGACTTGCCGCCCAGCCCGAGGCCCTGCTTGCCGATCTTCTTCAGCGCGCCGACCATCGAATAGAGCTGATTCGCCGAGGTGATCCGGTGGTCCGCCGGAACGCTGATCCCGGCCTGCTGGAACAGCTTCGGGTTGTAGTAGGCGATGCTGTAGTAGACGCTGTCGACGGAGACCACGTAGTTGTTCCCGTCCGGCGCGGTCAGCGCGGAGGCGAGGGCCGAGCCGTAGCGCGACTTCAGATCCTCGGCGCTCCACACGCTCTGCAGCGAGAGCAGCTTGTGGTTCTTCACCAGCTGGCTGTACGAGGGGCTGTTGGTCGGCACCACGCCCACGTCCGGCGGGTTGGCGCTGCTGAGCACGTTCGCGTTCGTGGTGTTCTTCGTGTCCACGGTGATGATCTGGATGTTGACCTTGATGTCCGGGTTCGCGGCCTCGAACAGCTTCACCGCGCTCTGGATCGTGGCGACGTTCGCGTCCCCGGCCTGCTGCTGCACGGTGATCGTGGTGACCCCGCCGGAGGACCCGGCGAGATTGCCCGAATTACCGCAGCCGGCGAGCGTGCCGACGGTCAGCGCGGCGCCGGCGATGACCGCCGATACGCGTCGACGCGGGAGTGTCCGTGGTTCGTGGCGCATGGCGGTACCTCCGGGGGAGAGTCGGTGGCTCGGGGGAGATCAGTGGTCTGACGGGGTGATCGCCGCGAGGATCCGCAGCTGGTAGAGGCGGGTCGGGCGGCCGTTGCGGTGTGCCTGGGCGCTGCCCGCGTCGATGGCGAGTCCGTGTTCGACGAGCTTGCGCACCAGGCGTCGGCCGCTGGCGTCGGCTATGCCCAGCGCGTCGGCCAGGTCGCTGGGGGAGATCGGGCGGCCGTGGCCGGAGCGTTCGACGGCGGCGAGCCGGGAGAGCGTGGCCGGGCTGAGTCCGATGCTCTTGGCCAGGTTCTCCACCTCGTCCCCGTGCTCGCGGTAGGTGGCGGTAAGCGGGGGACGCGACGAGCCCATCGGCCCGATGATCACGCCGCCGTCCTCGATGAGGTAGCCGCACGGCGCCGCCTCGCGCTCGGCCTGCGCGGCGGCGCGCTCGGCGAGCTGCACGCAGGTGCGCGCGGACGGGCCGATGCCGAAGCCCGCGGCGATCGCGGACGGCTGTTCGCTGTCGCCGAGCGGCGGCAGCGAGGTCCATTGGTGGGTGGCCTTCTCGAACAGCGCGACCGGCGCGAAGACCAGCACGCCGCGCAGCCCGCGGTTCTCCACCCAGGCGTCGGCGAAGTCCGCGGTGTTGACCAGCGCGTGCATCAGGCCGACCCGGGCGCGGTCCGGATCCTTCGCGCCGCCGTCGGAGCCGATCAGGAAGACCCCGGCCGCGAAGCGCTGCGCGTCGGCCCGCTTGGACTGGATGCGCAGCGCGAGACCGTGCACCTGCGCGCGGATCGTGGAGGGCACCGGGCCGCTGTTGAACACCGGCAGGATCCCGTCGAGCTGCCGGGCCACGGCGGTCCGTCCGCTGATGATGTATCCGCCGCCGGACGCGTCGAGGAAGCTCCGATGCAGGTCGACGAGGGCTCCGGCGCTCTGCTCGGCCCGGTACGGCAGGCAGGAGATCCCCGCGCGGTCCAGGCCGATCGCCTCGGCCACCTCGGCGACCACGGCCGGATCGTAGGTGTCCACGCTGACCGGAGTCGGGCTCCAGCCGTGCGCGACGGCGCGGTAGAAGGCGAGTGCGAGATCGAGCCCGGCCGGTTCGACCACCTCGACGCACATGTCGTCCGGCAGCAGATCGCGGGACGCGGCGTAGGGCACCGGCCCCAGCAGCAGTCCGTCCACGTGCTGCCGGGCCAGCAGTTGCTGCACGACGCGGCGGATCTCGTGTTCGTGCTCGTACTCGGCCCAGTCCAGCGTGACACCGGTCAGCGTCCGCGCCGCCTCCTCGAAGGCGGCCCGCCGACTGGTGTGCACCACGAGCCCGATCACGATCACGAGGGGTCCTCATCCGCTGGTCATTTACGGACCAGGTCCGTAAATAGTCCGTATCTTTCGAGGTCAGAGGATGACCCAGGAACGAGGGCGCGTCAAGAGGTGAGGAGTTGAAACAGTATGCTGATACGTAACCGGGCGATTGCGCCCGGGTTACGTCACGCGCGGGTGCTGGAGGCGCGGATCATCAGGCGCGGACTGATCTGGACCCGGTGCACCGGCCGGTCCGCCCCGTCCCGCATCCGCTTCGCGAGCAGTTCGACCGCGGTCTGCCCGAGAGTCAGCTTCGCGGGGCGCACGGCGGTGAGCGCGGGGTCGGCGAGACCGGCCACCTCGTCGTCGTAGGCGACGACGGCGAGGTCGTCGGGCACGCGGATGCCGCGCTCCTGGCACCGGCCGACGAGCGAGAGCGCCTCCCGGTCGGAGTGCACGAGCAGCGCGCTGGTGCCGGTGGCGATGCAGTCGTCGAGGAACTCGTCCAGCCGGGCGCTCCAGCCGGAGTCGCGGTAGTCCGGGATGATCGCGTTCGAAACGGCCTCGGCATCGAGGCCGCACTGTTCCGTGGCGTCCAGCCAGCCGCGGCGCACCGCCCTCGTGGTGGGGCTGGTCGAGGAGGCGAGCAGGCCGATGCGGCGGTGTCCCTCGGCGACGAGGTGGCGCACGGCCAGGCCCGCGCCGAACATGTGATCCGTCGTCACCGACTCTACGTGCTCGTGGAAGGGGCCGAAGGTGGCGGAGCGCTCGACGAACGTGACCGGGATCGGCAGCGCGGCGAGCCAGCCGATGAGCTCGTCCGCGGCCTCGCCGGACGTGGGCGGCGCGATCAGCAGGCCCTGTATTTCCGCGTGTTCGAGCAGCCACTCGGTCTGCCGGCGCAGGTCGCCGATGTCGACGTAGGACGACCCGCGTAACACGATCCGCACACCTGCCGCCGGCGCTGCGTCGCGTGCGCCGCGGATGATCTGCGGCCAGTAGTAGTCCAGCGAGGGCACGACCATGCCCACCGGCGCCAGATCGGTCTCGTCGCTCTCCAGTGCGGTGGCGGCTTCGTCCGCGGCGCTCGCGGACGTGTCGACGACCGGCACCGTGCCGCGCGGCAGCCGGATTCCGCCGTGCACGCGCTCGATCACGCCCTCGTCGGCGAGTTGCGCGATGTCCCGGCGCATCGTCACGGTGCTGACACCGAGGGCCCGGGCGACGTCGGCGACGCGAAGAGTGCCGCGGGCGCGCAGCTCGGCGAGCACTTTCTCGCGGCGCTGCACCGGAAGCAGCGTCGGCTCGGGATCGGTCACGTCACCGCCTCCACTCATCGTCGCGTCGCAGCATCATGGCACAGCTCCGGGCTCGGACGTTCATTCGATCAGAATCGATCGTATGCGAAGGTTATAGATCAGGTCTAGCCAGGGCCGCTCAGGTTGCAAATAAGTAACGGGGCCTTGTGCGGCAGTTTTGCGTCCGCTTCACTGCGTGGCACCGGGTAATCGAACGAAAGCGAACACAAACGATCGTTCGTAACGGATCCGACGACAGAGGCGAGGGAGCCCATGCACCGTCCGCAGGCACTGCTCGTGATGCGGCGCGGCACGTTCCGGATCCAGTTCGGATCCGAGGAGTTGCGGCGGCTGCGGGCGGCGGCGGAGCTCGGCGAACCCGTGTGGTCCGAGGACATCGACGCGCCGGAGACCCGGGCCCGGCTGGCCGAGACCGAGGTACTGCTGACCTCCTGGGGCACGCCGCCGCTCACGGCCGAGCGGCTGGACGCGGCGCCGCGGCTGCGGGCCGTGTTCCACTGCGCGGGCAGCGTCCGGCCGATCGTCTCGGAAGCCTTGTGGAAGCGGGGAATCCTGGTCACCAGCGCCGCCGAGGCGAACGCGACGCCGGTGGCCGAGTACACGCTCGCCGCGATCGTCTTCGCGGGCAAGAAGGCGCACGTGCTCGCGGCCGAGTCGCGCCGGGAACCGCTCAACTGGCACGCCGTGGGCGACCGCGAGGACCTGTCCAACTACGGCCGGGTGATCGGCATCGTCGGCTTCTCCCGCACCGGCCGCGCCGTGATCGACCGGGTGCGGCGGCTGCTCGACACCGGCGACATCCTGGTCAGCGACCCGTTCGCCGATCCGGTCGCGGTCGCCGCGGCGGGCGCCCGGCTGGTCGGCCTGGACGAATTGCTCGGCCGCGCGGAGATCCTCTCCCTGCACCTGCCCGAACTGCCCGAGACCCGCCACGCGATCGGCGCGCGCGAACTCGCCCTGCTGCCGGACGGCGCGACCGTGATCAACACCGCTCGCGGCTCGGTGCTCGACACGGCGGCGCTGGAACGCGAGTGCGCTTCCGGTCGGCTGCACGCGATCCTCGACGTCACCGACCCGGACCCGCTGCCGGCCGGTTCGGCGCTCGCCGCGCTGCCGAACGTGATGATCACCCCGCACATCGCCGGATCGCTGGGCACTGAGACCCGCCGGATGAGCGCTCAGGCACTGTCAGAGCTCGAACGCTACGTGCAGGGCGAGCCGCCGTTGAGCCAGGTCACCCGCAAGGTCCTGGAGGTCAGCGCATGAGCGGCGCTATATCCCCGTACACCGGCTGGACGCGCTCCGACTGGACGGCTCTGGCCGACCGGATGCTGCTCGCCGCCCGGAAGCACGCCTCGCCGTCGCACGCGCTGATCACCCCGCCCGGCGCTCCCGGCGGCTACGGCACCCGCGTGGACGGCCTCGAAGGCTTCGCCCGCACCTTCCTGCTCGCCGGATTCCGGCTGGCGGGCGAGGGCGGCCGTGATCCGCTAGGTCTGCTTCCCCGATACGCCGAGGGACTGGCCGCCGGCACCGACCCCGGCTCGCCCGAGCGCTGGGTGACGCCGAGCGAGCACGGCCAGGCCAAGGTCGAGGCGGCGGCGATCGCGCTGATCCTCGACCTGACCAGGCCGTGGCTCTGGGACCGGCTCGACCCGGCCGTGCAGGAACGCGTCGTCGCCTACCTCGCGCAGGTCGTCGGAGACCACGAATATCCGAGGACGAACTGGGTCTGGTTCCGGATCGTCGTCGAGCAGTTCCTCGCCTCGGTCTCAGGGCCCTGGTCCCTCGAGGACATGCAGTCGGATCTCGCGGTGCACGAGTCCTTCGTCCGGGAGAACGGCTGGTACAGCGACGGCGAGGAGCGCAGCTACGACCATTACTGCGGCTGGGCCCTGCACGTGTACCCGATCCTGTGGAGCCGGATGGCCGGGGCGAGTGATCTCGCCGCGCCGCTGCTGCGCGGATACACGGAGCGCCTCGACCGGTTCCTGCTCGACGCGGTCCGACTGATCGGCGCGGACGGCTCGCCGCTGATCCAGGGCCGCAGCCTCGTCTACCGGTTCGCCGCGGCAGCCCCCTTCTGGATCGGCGCGATGACCGGGACCAGCGCGGTGGACCCCGGACTGCTGCGCCGCGCGGCCAGCGGCGTCGTCAAGCACTTCACCGACCACGGCGTTCCGGACGACGACGGCCTGCTCACCCTGGGCTGGCACCGGCCGTGGCGGCGCATGGCCCAGCGCTATTCCGGACCGGGCTCGCCGTACTGGGCGGCGAAGGGCATGCTCGGCCTCGCGCTGCCGGAAGACCACCCGGTATGGACGAGCACTGAGCAGCCGCTGCCGGTCGAGACGGCGGATCAGCTCGCCGTGGTCGCCGCTCCGGGTTGGGTGCTCAGTTCCACTCAGGCGGACGGCGTCGTCCGCGTCTACAACCACGGCACGGACCACGCCCGGCCCGGCGATCGGATCGGCGACTCACCGCTCTATGCCCGCCTCGGCTACTCCACCGCGACCAGCCCGCAGCTCGACACGGACGGCTGGGACGCCCCGCTGGACCAGTCCGTCGTCCTGCTTGACGCGGCGGGACGCGCCACGCACCGGACCGGCTTCCGAACGATCGACGTGCGCGAGGAAGACGGCGTCGGGGTCCTCGCGTCGCAGGCGCGCTGCCACTGGATCGACCCCGACCGCACCGCGCCCGACCACGGCTCCGGCCGCCCCGGCACGGCGCTCGACGCGGGGCTCGTCACGACGGTCTCGATCGTGCGCGGTCCGTGGGAGGTGCGCTGCGTGCGCGTCGAGCCCGCGGACGCACCGGGCTGGAACGACGTCGTCGCGCTACGGATCGGCGGCTGGCCCGTCTCCGCCGCCGAACCGCCATCAGAGGACGTCGACGCACTCAGCGCACGCGTCCACGGTCCGCTCACGTCGGCCATCGTCGCGCTCGGCGAATCAGACAGCGGATTCACGTCCGCAGGCGTCCACCGCGCGGAAGACGCCACGCCGCTCGGTCCGCACACGGCCACGCCCTGGCTGCAAGCCGATCCGCACCAGCAGCCCAGAACCTGGCTGATCGCCGCGATCTCACTCGGCGGCGATCGAACCCCGCCGCACGTCGCGGTCACCGAATCGCAGTCCACGACGACCTTCGCGGTCGCCTGGCCGGACGGTGCCCGCACCGAACACTCCGCCCCACTCCCGTCCGTGTAGGAAGGAAAACCTGTGCACAGAAGGAAGTTCCTCCAGCTCGCCGCCGCCACCGCGGCGACGGCCCCGCTGGCCGCAGCGTGCAGTGCGAATTCGTCTTCATCGGGTTCATCCGGCGGGAACGGACCCGTGCAGCTGTCCGTGAGCGTCTGGAGCATGGCGACGACGCCCGAGTTCAAGGCACTGTTCGACGCCTTCGAGAAGGCCAACCCGAACATCACCATCAAACCGGTCGACATCCTCGCCGCCGACTACAGCACCAAGGTGAAGGTGATGCTCTCCGGCGGCGACTCCACCGACATCATCACCATGAAGAACACCACCGACTACGGCCAGTTCGCCTCGCGCGGGCAGCTCCACGACATCAGTTCGCTGGCGGCGACGAGCACCGCCGCGTCGCTACAGGGCCTGTCCGCGTTCAAGCAGAACGGGAACGCCTATTACGCGCTGCCCTACCGGCAGGACTTCTGGGTGCTGTTCTACAACAAGAAGATCTTCGACGCGGCCGGCAAGCCCTACCCGACGAACCTCACCTGGGACCAGTACGCGCAGCTGGCCGAGTCGCTCACCAGCGGCTCCGGATCGAGCAAGGTCTACGGCACGTACCACCACACGTGGCGCTCCGTGGTCCAGGCGATCTCGGCCGCGCAGACCGGCGGCAACCTGATCGGCGGGCACTACGAGTTCTTCACCAACCAGTACAACACCGCGCTGGCGATCCAGGCCGCGGGCGCCACGCTCGACTTCGGCACCGCGAGCACGCAGCAGACCTCGTACCAGTCGATGCTGGAGACCGGGAAGGCCGCGATGCTGCCGATGGGCACCTGGCTGGCCGGCACGCTGCTCGCCGACAAGGCCGCCGGGAAGACGAACATCGACTGGAGCATCGCGCCGATGCCGCAGGTGGCCGGTGCCAGCGGGATCACCACGTTCGGCTCGCCCACCGCCTTCGCCGTCAACAAGCGCTCCCGGAACGTGGACGCGGCCGAGAAGTTCATCTCCTTCGCCACCGGACCGCAGGGCGCGAAGATCGTCGCCGGCATCGGCATCGTGCCAGCGCTGCTGAACGACGACACCAGGAAGATCTACTTCGGCCTGACCGGGATGCCCGCGGACTCCGGCTTCAAGAAGGCCTTCGCGCCGGACAAGGTCAACCTCGAGATGCCGGTCAGTCCGCAGAGCTCGCAGATCGACACGATCCTGACCCAGGAGCACTCGATCGTGATGACCAAGCAGAAGTCGGTCTCCGCGGGCATCGCGGAGATGGACTCCCGCGTGCAGAACGAAGTCGAATGACCACGGCGGGCCGGTGCGCGACGCTGCGCACCGGCCCGGAAGGAAGACGATGACCGACCTGATCGCCGCGTCCGCTGAGAAAGCGCCGCCGGCCACCGCCCGGCCAAGGCCGCGAAGGCGCGGCCCGGGGTGGCGCAACACCCTGATCGGCTGGAGCTTCATCCTGCCGAACCTGATCGGCTTCGTCGCGCTCACCCTCGTTCCGGTGGTCGCGGCGTTCGCCCTGTCCTTCGCGTCCTGGGACGGCTTCAACCCGCCGAAGTGGGTGGGCCTGAAGAACTTCCGCAGGCTGTTCAAGGACGACGCCACGATGACGGCGCTGCGCAACACGGTCTACTACGCGTGCGGCCACGTCCCGCTGACCATGCTCGCCGCGCTCGGCCTCGCGCTGCTGCTGAACCGCAAGATGCGCGGCATGGCGTTCTTCCGCGCCGTCGCGTTCTTCCCGTACATCACGTCGATGGTCGCGGTCGCGATCGTCTGGAACATGCTCTTCAATCCGCAGTACGGGCCGGTCGACCAGTTCCTGCACTGGTTCGGCGTGGCGAACGGCCCCGGCTGGACCACGACCACCGGTTGGGCGATGCCCGCGGTGATCGTCACCAGCGTGTGGCGGGACATGGGCTACTACATGATCCTGTTCCTGGCCGGGCTGCAGGCGATCCCGCCGGAGCTCTACGAGGCCGCGCAGGTGGACGGCGCCAGCGCCTGGCAGCGGTTCCGCGCCGTCACCCTCCCCGGCCTGCGGCCCACCACGTTCCTCGTGCTGATCCTGCTGACCGTGCAGAGCTTCAAGGTCTTCGACCTGATCTTCGTGATGACCGGCGGCGGCCCGGGCACGGCCACGCTCGTGCTCTCCCAGCAGATCTACCAGACCGGCATCGTGGACGGCGAGTACGGCTACGCCTCGGCGATCTCCGTCCTGCTCTTCCTGCTGGTGCTGGTCCTGACGCTGACGCAGTTCTGGTTCAACCGCCGTAGGGAGCGCTGATGACCGCCACCGTCCTCGACCGTCCGCCGGGCCGGGCACAGCGGAAGCCGGGCGCCACCCGCCGCAGGGTCGGCCGCGTGCTGCTCTACACCGTCCTGATCCTGGCCGCGGCCGCGATCCTGCTGCCGTTCGCGTGGATGCTCAGCGCGTCCCTCAAGCGCGACAACGACGTGTTCACCGTGCCGACCCAATGGATCCCGCACGACATCCAGTGGGGCAACTTCACGCGCATCTGGACCGACATCCCGATGACCACGTACCTGCGGAACACGGTGTTCCTCAGTACCGTGATCACGCTGCTGCAACTGCTGACCGGCAGCTTCGCAGCGTACGGATTCGCCAAGGTGAAGTGGCGCGGCCGGGACGCGCTGTTCGTGCTCTACGTGGCCACGATCGCGTTGCCCTGGCAGGCGTACATGATCCCGCAGTACATCATGATGGTCAAAGCAGGGCTCACCGACACCTTCCTCTCGCTGATCCTGCTGCAGGCGTTCGGGGCGTTCGGCGTCTTCCTGATGCGCCAGTACTACATGACGATCCCCGACGAGCTGTGCGAGGCCGCGCGCATCGACGGCCTGAGCGAGTACCGGATCTGGGCCCAGATCATCCTGCCGCTGTCCAAGCCCGCGCTGGCCAGCCTCGCCCTGCTGACGTTCGTGAACACCTGGAACGACTACATGGGCCCGTTCATCTACCTCACCGACAACGACCACTGGACCATCCAGCTGGGCCTGCAGTCGTTCATCGGCGAGTACAGCTCGGACTACGCGATGATGATGACCGGCTCCGTGCTCTCCGTGCTGCCGATCCTGGTGATCTTCCTGTTCGGGCAGCGCTACTTCATCCGCGGCATCGCCACCTCCGGGATGAAGGGGTGACGGCCGTGTCCTACGAGACAGTGTTCGGCTACGTATACGCCGTTCTCCGCGTCAACCTCTGCCTGCTCGCCGCCGGATTCCCGCTGGTCCTCGCCCTCGCCTTCACCCGCGCGCCACTCGAGGCCTGGCCGTTCTTCGTGGCGCTCGCGGCGTTGTGCGGACCGGCCGTCACCGGCGCGTTCGCCGCCTTCGAGGCGATGGCCGAGGACACGGACCGGGTAGGCCGACGGTTCTGGGCGGCCTACCGCGCGGGCTTCGGACGCTCGCTGGCGATCACGGCCGTCGCGAGCGCGGTCGTGATCGGTCTCGGTGTCGATCTCCAGCTCGCCGCGAACACGCCGTTCAAGCCGCTCGTCCCGATGCTCGCGGCGCTCATCGCGATGGTCGTCATCGTGACGACGGCCGTCCTCGCGACCGGGCGGCGGCTGCACGGCCCGAGTCTGCTGGCCTGCGCGTACGTCTCGATTCGCAAGTGGTACCTGAGCCTGGCGGACCTGGCCGTCCTCGGCCTGCTGCTCGCGGCGATCGTCGCGAAGCCCGCGCTCGGACTGGCAGTGCTGCCGGCGCCCGCGCTCTTCATCGTGTGGGCGAACACCCGCCACATCACCGCACCGCTGACCGAAACCTCGTAGAAAGGAAGACCTTTGACACCCTCTCCCGACAGCGTCGTCCGCAGAGGCCCGAACAAACTGACCAGAGCCCTGATGGCGCTCGTCCTCGCCGCCGCCACGCTCGTCGCCGCCTCCGCCCAGCACGCGCAGGCAGCAACCACCACGGCCGGCTTCAAGGGCGTGAACTGGGCCGACCAGCGCGACAACTTCGTCAACGGCGTCCTGTACCCCTCCGGCCTCAGCTCCACCGACACGTACTCCTCCGCGGAGACCGTCGCCGAACAGGTCGTCGGCCAGCTGGACAGCATCACCGGCGCCAACACCGTCCGGATGCCCATCAACGAGCCCACCGTGGCCGACGACTGGAGCGCCTACACGGGCGCGATCGACGGCGCGCTGACCAAGGGCAAGGTGATCCTCGCCTACTGGGCTTGGGAGAACGGCGAACCGGACAGCGTCAGCGCGTTCGACACCATGTGGGACACGGTGATCGCGAAGTACGGGACCAACGCGAACGTCTACTTCGAGGTCATCAACGAGCCCTACGCCTACAGCGCCTCGGCGTTGCAGACCTTCTACGTGAACTGGCTCGCGCGCTACCCGAGCGTGCCGGTCGGTCGCGTGATCCTGGACGGCAGCGGCTACGCCACTGGAGTCTCGACCGTCGGCAGCGACAGCGCCCTGAACGGCACACTGATCGGCGCGCACTACTACACCTTCTTCGTCAGCTCGCCGTACAACGACGAGAACCAGTGGGCCAACGGCATCGCGTCCGAGATCGGGAGCTACGCGAGCCGCACCGTCGCCACCGAATGGGGCGCGCCGATGAGCCCCGGATCGAAGAACGGCGTGTCCTACAACACGATCGACTACAGCATCGAGAGCGGCTCGTACTTCGCCGAGTACGTCCGAGGCGTCAGCAGTGAACTGCGAACCCTCGGCGTGGGCAGCGTGTACTGGCCGGGCCTGCGCGACGGCGACTGGTACAGCCTGACCAGCAAGACCGGGACCGGATCCTCGATCGCACTCTCGCTCGTCAACAGCAGTGGTCTGACACGGTTGCAGTACGCCTGGGGCGTGGGCAGCGGCGGCGGGACTTACGTCAACATCAGCAACGACGCCACCGGCCTGTACTTCGACGGCCTCGGCGCCACCGCGAACGGTTCGGCCACGGGTCAGTACGCAGCCTCCGGGAGCGAGAACCAGCAGTGGATCATCGTGAACGACGGCAACTACGTGCAACTTGAGAACCGCGCGACCGGCCTCTACCTCGACGGACTCGGCCTGACCGCGAACGGCTCGATCGTTGGCCAGTACGCGGACACGAACAGCACGAACCAGCAGTGGACCATCGTCAGCGACGGCAACTACGTGCTCTTCGAGAACCGCGCGACCAGCATGTACATCGACGGTATGGGCCGCACCACCAACGGCTCCGACCTGGCGCAGTACGCCTACAGCAACAGCACGAACCAGCAGTGGAAGATCTCCGCGGCGGGCTAGCGCCGCAGTTTGGAGCACACAGCGCATGCCGACCACACCGCCGCTCGCCCTGGCCACCGCCACGCTGCCCGTGCCGCCGGCCGCTGACCGCGCGGTGTGGTCGGCACACGCCCTCGACGCCCTCACGCTCCGCGGCCTGCGCGAACGTGCCGAGGCCGACCGTGCCGCGCCGTGGCCGATCCCGACCGCCAACGGCTTCGCCCGCTATGTCAGGGACGGCGACCGTGCCGAGTACGAGGACGTCGTCTTCGGCCGCGAATACCGGCTCACCCGGGCCGCCGTGCTGGCTGCGGTCACGCTCGACGAGGCGTGGATCGACGAGGTGGTGGACGGCGTCGTCCTCACCTGCGAGCAGAGCACTTGGAGCCTGCCCGCGCACGACGATTGTTTTCAACGCGGCGCCGCCGTCACCGACGTCACCCGCCCCTTCCTCGACCTGCGGGCAGGCGACGTCGCCGGACAGCTCGCCTGGATCGACCATCTCCTTGGCGAACAACTCGACGCGCGTGCCCCCGGAATACGTGCCCGAATACGCTACGAGGTCGACCGCAGGGTCCTGACGCCGTTCGTGACCCGGCGCGACTGGCACTGGCTGCACAACGTCCACAACTGGAGCGCCTGGATCCACGGCAATGTGCTCGTCGCCGCGCTCGCACTCGTCGAGGACGAGGCGGTCCGGGCGAACGTCGTCGGCCTCGCGGTCGAAGGCCTCGAACGATACGTCGCCTCGCTGCCCGCGGACGGCGCCATCGACGAGGGCTTCATGTACTGGTGGCAGGGCGCCTGCCGAGCCCTCGAGGCATTCGACATCCTGGACTTGTCGCCCGCCCACCTGCGCGAGGTCGTGTCCTTTCCGCACCGCATGCACCTAGGCGGCGACTGGTACCTCAATTTCGCCGACGGCGCCGCCCGCCTCACCTCCGACGAGCTCCCGTGGTGCGCGCTCCACCAGGCCGCCCGACGCTTCGGTGACGCCGACGCACTCGCCCACGCCGCCGCACACCGCCGCCCCGGCACCCCGGTCGCGCGCGAGGAGCAGGGATTAGGCCGACTCCTTCGAGCACTGACAGACCCGCAGTGGGTCGACGCCGCCCCCGCGCAATCCCCGTCGCACTCTCCGCTGCCCCGAGACGTTTGGCTCCCCTCAACCCAAGTACTCCTGGCCCGCGCCAATGCCGGATCAGCATCGGGCCTCACGCTCGCGATCAAGGGCGGCCACAACGACGAGCACCACAATCACAACGACGTCGGCACGGTCATCGTCGCACTGGACGGCGTACCGGTGATCGTCGACCCGGGCCGCCCCACGTACACGGCGCAGACCTTCGGGCCCGACCGCTACGAGATCTGGACCATGCAAAGCACCTGGCACAGCGTCCCCGAGATCCGGGGCACCGCGCAGGCGCCAGGCCCGCAACACGCAGCACGCAACGTCACGCTGCACGAGGACGACCACGGCAGTGGGCTGACACTCGACCTCGCAGCCACATACCCCCGCGACGACGTGATCCGCTGGGAACGCGAAGCCCGCCTGGACCGCCGAGACGGCCGCGTCCACGTCACCGACCGCTGGCAGCTACAGCCGAAACCGGAGCCGGAATCGGAACCCGCCTCGTCCGGCCACGAAGCTCCCACCCGAATCCACCTCATCCTCGCGGGCACTGTGGAACTCGCCGACGGCACCGCGACCGTCACCGCTCTCGAAGACGCGGGCACCCTGACGATCACCTGGGATCCCGCGCACGCCCGCGCCACCACCACAGTGCGGACGCTCGACGACCCGTGGCTGACGAGGGTGTGGGGCGATCAATTGACCCGCCTAGAGATCGACGTAACGCCCTTCGGCCCCGTAGGCGCACTCACATGGGTCATCACCGTCGGCACCTGATGCGATAGCATCTGGCGACTTATGGTGACCGTGTGTTCCGGGGTGGGCCCGAATACCGCGGCGCCGCACGCGTGCCGGGGGGATCCGGCCGAAGGAGTCTTATGGACGGGACCGGGCAAGATCCCGCGGACACCGAGGGCCGCGCCTCGGCATTCCGGCGGAAGCTCGACGCGCAGGCCGAGGCGGCGGGTCCGGGGCAGGCACTGGTACCGAACGGGCCGCACGACCTGACGGCGCCGATCGATCGTGCCCAGATACTCGAAGCCCTGGCCGACGACGCCCCGCAGCCGCCGCAGACCGCGCAGGAGCCGCAGACCGCGCAGCCGCCGCAGACCGCGCAGCCGCTGCAGACCGCGCAGGAGCCGCCCAAGGAAGCGGCCGCAGCGGCCGAAGCCACCGCGGCTGCCGCGGCAGCCGATGCCCGGACCCGGGTGCCGCCGTGGTCACCCGAGATCAACTGGGTCGAAGGCGCGCCCGGCAGCACGTCGGCGGACAGCGGCCGAACGGTCGTGGCGCCGCCGATACCCGGCAAGCCCCCTGCACTGAAGAAGCCGATACCGACACCGCCACCGGCCAACGGCTCCCGCACGAAGTCCGGTCGCCTGTGGATCGCGCTCCTCGCATCGACAGCAGTCGTCGCCGCGGTCGTGATCGTGTTCATCCAGACCGACAGCGGCAGCACATCGATCTTCTCCCCGTCCGCGCTGCCCACGGAACCGGCCATGTCCGAGGGCGCCATTCCCGCGGCCAGCCTCACCGGCAAAGTGGACGCGAGCTCGACCGCCAAGGCGAGCGGATCCGCCACGTCGTCGTCGAAGCCCTCCTCGTCCGCGAGCGCACACAGCAGCGCGACCGCGTCGGCAACGCAGACCTCGACCGCAGCGGCGAACGGAACCGCGAGCCCGTCATCCACCGCTGCGGGAGCCGCCGCCGGGGCATCATCCACGGCCAAGGGCGCCGCCAGCACGGCATTGAGCAACTCGCAGACCGGTCAATGCCTGAACACGCCCGGCTCGACGTACTCCTCCGGCGCCGTCGAGCAGGTGGCCGCATGCAACGCGGGCGCCTTCCAGTCGTGGACCCTGACCTCCTCGGGGCAGCTGACGCAGGACGGCGGCTCGTACTGCCTCGACGACTACAACTGGAACGCGTCGGCGGGCAGCGAGGTCGACCTCTGGTCGTGCAACGGCGGAAGCAACCAGCAGTGGACGATCGAGTCCAACGGCTCGATCGTCGGGACGTCCTCAAACCTCTGTGTCACCGCGACCGGCCAGGGCGGCGCCGTGGAACTCGAACCCTGCAACGGCTCGGCCAGCCAGAAGTGGTCGTGGGGCTGAGTCAGGCACCTCACACCCGTCACACCCGGGCGAGGAAGGAGAGCAGGCGGGGCCAGGAGTCGGCCTCGGCCTGCTGATCGGCCAGCTCGCTTCCGCCGGTCTCGGCCCCGGCGGCGGTCGGGCCGGCCGCGTCGGCGAAGGGGAGGTAGGGGTTGAGGTCGCCGCCGTAGTGGCCCGCCGCGGGGTAGCGCAGCGCGGTGACGGGATAGCCGAACCGGTGCTGCGTGAGCCGAGCGGTGATGGCGTCGGTGTACGGGCACGAGGCCCATACCTGGTCCTCCCCGCCGCAGACCAGGAAGACCGGTCCGCGGGTCTGCTCGACCGGGATGATCGCGTCCTGCGCGTCGGCGGGATCCGGGTTGTTCCAGTCGGCGGACGACGCGTAGGGCACCGGCTTGCCGTCGAGGGTCCAGGCGGCCGATCCGGTCTCGGGATAGCTTCCCCACACCACGGCGCTGGGCACGGCGGCGATCACTCCGTGGACGAGGTTCGGGAAGTGCGCGCCGAGCAGCAGCGCGGCCTCGCCGCCGCGTGAGGTTCCCCAGACCAGCAGATGATTCGCGTCGACGCCCGGCTGCTTCGCGAGCAGATTCAGGGCTTTGACGAAGTATTCGAGGGGGACGTCCTGGAGCGTCGAGGGCAGGCCGGGTTCGTCGAAGTAGGCGATCGCCAGCGCCGGATAGCCCTGCGCGGCGAGTGCCGCCGCGTGCTCGACGACCCCGCCGCTCAGGCCGCCCTCGGAGCCGCCGAACACCAACACCGCCGGCTTGCGTCCCGTTTCGTGCGCGGGCAGGAACAGTCTGCCGTAGACGCCGGTGGCCGCCGGAGTCTCCGTCCGCGGCGTGACCGTCTCCCGTTGGCGCGTCATCGTCGCCGTCGCGACCACATGACCGTCGATGCTGGCACCCAGTTCGATGTCGAACTTGCCCGCGCCCGCCGTTTCCAGGAACTGCGGCACCCCGCCCGGCAACTCCGGCGGCGCGAGCGTCTCCACGAGGCCCATCTCGTCCGACCCCTGATAGCTGCCGCTGACCGGGGGCTGCGACAGCGGGAGGACACCGCTGCTGCCCACCATGAACACCGCACTTGACGTCCACATCTGACCACTGGCGTCGTCGCGCTGGCTCGCGGTGACCGTCACGCGCGCGCCCGCCGGCAACCCGCTGATCGTCGTCGACGCGGCCACGTCGAACAGCGCGTCCGCCGGCGACACGACAATCCGCACCGTCGACGTGTCGTGGGGAGCCCCACGCCCACTGCAACCCGCTGCAGTTGCGACGACCGCGGTCGTCGCCAGCACGAGCACAGATACCCGTTTCCCGAAAGTCACAATGCCCCCCAGCATCCGTCAACGAACCACTGTAAGCCCGTACCCTCAGTATGGGGTGCCCAGGCGTCAGGTGGCGATGACGGCGGTGAAGGCTGCGGCGAGGGAGTTGGCGACGAAGGCCGGGTCGCCGATGTAGCCGTTCACCATTCCGCCGTCACGCAGCAGCATCAGTTCGCGGGCGACGGTCTCGGTGTCGCGCGCGCCGGCCTCCGCGGCGATCGTCTCGAATCGGCCGAGCATCCAGCCGCGATGTTCCTCCACCGCGGCGCGCACGGGGTCGTCCGGGTCGGCGAACTCGGCCGCCGCGTTGATGAACGCGCAGCCGCGGAAGCCCGGACGGCAGCTCGCCTCGCCGATGCCGGTGGCGAGCGTACGCAACGAGCCGACGGGGTCGCCCTTGCTGTACGTGCTCTCCATCCACGCCTGCTCCGCGGCGGACTGCTCCTTCAGGTAGGCGACCACGAGTTCGCTCTTCGTGCGGAAGTGCCGGTAGAAGGTGACCTTCGTGATCCCGACCTGCTCGATGATCCGGTCGGCGCTCGTGGCGCGGATGCCCTGGGCGTAGAACAGCTCGCTCGCGGCCGCGAGGATGCGCGCTCTCGTAGCGGGCGCGCCGGACGACGGTGGCGACGCGGTGGGCGTCGCCGATCCGGAGGCTGCGTCGGCGTGCATGTCCAGGCTCCCGTTCTCGTCCGGCTGGTTGCACCAGCGCTGCTCACAGTCTAGAGTCGGCCATGTAGACGTACTAGTAACTCTACATGGTTCGACCAAGGAGACACGCCATGAGCACCGCCGTGACCAGGACCTCTTCCGCCACCACCCCGCCGACCGCGTTCAGCGCGCTGCTGACCAGGCTCTACTTCATCCGCTTCGGCTTCGCCGTCGTCTGGGCCGCGCTGCTGTTCCCCTCCGGCAAGCACACCGGCCCCGCCCTGACCACGCTGCTGGTCGTCTACCCCCTCGTCGACGCCGCGGCCGTCCTGTGGCAGCTGCGCTCCAGAGCCAGGACGTCGGGCTCGCAGGCCGCTGAGTGGGCCAACGTCGTGGTCAGCGCCGCCGTCGCCATCGCACTCGGCTGGGCCTCGACGGTTTCCATACGCGACGCACTCGCCGTGTGGGGTGCCTGGGCCGCCCTCTCCGGCATCGCGCAACTCGTCACCGCGATCTCCCGCCGCACCTCAGGCGGCCAGGTCCCGCAGATCCTCAGCGGCGCCATCTCCACCCTCGCCGGACTCAGCTTCCTCGCCCAGTCCGCCAAGCACCCGTCCGCCATCACCAGCGTCGGCGGCTACGCCCTCCTCGGCGGGATCTTCTTCCTCGTCTCGGCGATCCGGCTTCGGCGTTCTGTCGTACCGTCGTAGTAATCTGCGGCCTTGTTCGTTGCCCTACATCCAATCGCAGAGGACTCACGTGGCGAGCAAGGAAGAAATCAAGACGGCGATACACGCGGCTTTTGACGCCGCAGTTCCGGACGGCACGAGCTATACCAAGGTGTACGCCTCTGACATGAAGCAGCGGAACTACATCGTGTACCGCAGCACCACGGTCTACAACTACGCCGTGGGATTCAAGCCCGGCAGCACCGAACTGGTCATCGTCCCGATCGACGAGAACAAGGGCGCCATCACCACCGGCGCCCCGGTGCGGATCACCGACGAGAACCGCGGCGCGGTGAAGAAGCGCGACCTGCAGGGCCGTTTCCAGATCTCGACCAGTGACGGCCAGAAGTTCCGCCTGTCGGTCATCCCGACCATTCCCAAGATCGCTGCGGCCTGGTATCAGTTCCCGGTCGAGCAGAAGAGTGAGTACGAGGCCTTCCAGACGGTGAAGAACGCACTCGCGCAATAGCGAAAAGATAGTAGAACCAGCGATCGCAGCTGCACGGTCGCCATGCTTCGCGCGGTCCCGCCCGGTCCACGAGACCGAGCGGGACCGTCGCCGTCAACCGGCGTGTCCGTGTCCGTGCGCGGGGCGCGAGTCGCGGCGGAGGCGGTCGTCGAGTTCGTCCAGGAGGCCGGGGAGTTCGGGGGCCACGGCCAGGTCGTCGAGGGTCGATGCGGGGAGGAAGCCTGCGTCGGCGATGCCGCGTAGAGCGGTGAGGAGCGGTGTCCAGAAGCCGTCCGTGTCGAGGAAGCCGACGGGCTTGGCGTGGAAGCCCAACTGTCGCCAGGACCAGACCTCGAACAGTTCCTCCAGCGTGCCGATGCCGCCGGGCAGAGCTACGAACGCGTCGGCGTGCTCGGCCATCAGTGCCTTGCGTTCATGCATCGTGTCGCAGACGACCAGTTCGCTCACCGACTCGTGCGCCCACTCGCGTTCGACCATGCTCTGCGGGATCACGCCGATCACCTCGCCGCCCGCCCCGAGCGCGCCGTCCGCCAGCGCGCCCATCAGCCCTCTGCGGCCGCCGCCGTAGACGAGGCCGATCCCGCGCCGGGCCAACTCGGCTCCCGTGTCGGCGGCGAGCTTGAGGTACGCCGGGTCGTTCCCGTTGGACGAGGCGATGAAGACGGCGATGCGGCGCATGGGGCCCTCCGGATCATGAGCGACGGACGCGATCCGGTATATCACGCGCCCCGATCGTCTAGGGCTGTGCGCCGGTGAAGACGTGCTCTGCTTCGTCGCGCTTGGTGTGCAGGTCCCAGTAGACGGGGGCGATCTCATCGGCGGTAGCGGTTGGGGCGCCGGCGGGGCCGTGGGTGCCGATCCATACGCCGATGGCGACATGTGCGGCCTGGATGCCGGTGTCGGCCAGTTCGCCGTGGAGGTTGAGCACCCAGTTGCGGAGGGCGGCCGCGGCGGCGTTGATGTTGCCGAACATCGGGATCGGGCTGACCGAGCCGGCGCCGGTGGTGTACAGCAGGGTGCCCGCGCCCGCCTCGCGCATCGCGGGCAGCACGGCCTGGGTGGCCGCGAGCGCGCCGTAGAGCTGGGCGTCCATCTGCGCCTGGACGCCGGCCGGGGCGGTGGCGGACGGGATGGTCATGCCCGAGGGGTCCAGCTGTCCGGCCGGGGAGTATTCCAGCACGTCGATGCGGCCGAAGCGGGCGGCGGCGTCGGCCAGGGCCCGGGTGAGCTGGTCGTGGTCGAGCACGTCGGCGGGGAACGCGGCGGCGGTGATGTCCTGCGCGGCGAGGGCGGTGACGAGGTCGTCGAGCTTGCCGCGGTTGCGCGCGATCAGGGCGACGTCGAAGCCGCGGGTTCCGAAGGCGCGGGCGATCGCCAGGCCCATCCCGGGACCGGCGCCGACGATGGCGATGGTGGGCATGAGTGCTCCGTTCTCAGCAGGGGAGCTCAATTCCTACGAATTGTGCGTAGCGCCATGATGGGCCAGTATTGGAGGCGGTACAAAAGGCACATCGGTGTGCGCGACGGAGAGGGATGTGCGCCATGCAGGCCACGGACGACATGGGCGGGGCGGCGGCGCTCGGGCCGTGCGCCGGGATTCCGGCCGAGCAGATGGCCTTCATCCGCCAGGTGCTCGACCGCGTCGGCGACAAGTGGAGCCTGCTGGTGATCGCCGTGGTCGAGGCCGGGCCGCTGCGCTACACCGACCTGCAGCGACAGGTCCCCGGCATCTCGCAGCGCATGCTCAGCCTCACCCTGCGCCAACTCCAGCAGGACGGCCTGATCACCCGCACCGCGTACGCCGAGGTCCCGCCGCGGGTCGAGTACGCGCTGACCCCGCTCGGCCGCGGCCTGCACGAGATCGTCGCGTCGCTGATCGGTTGGGCGGCCGAGCACCACGACGAGATCCGCGCGCATCGGGCCAGCGTCAGTGAATGAATCATGCCGGGTTCCGTCCGCGTGATCGGACGGAACCCGGCACGGTTGGAGTCGGACTACTACGGAGCCCAGGCGGGGACGGGGATCCAGCTGGTGTCGTCGGTCCACGAGGTCGCGTTGTCCCAGGCGTCCGAGCCTCCGTCGCTGGCGACGTAGAGGTCACCGTTGTAGTGGCGGAGGAAGTCGGCCGGGGTCGCGTTCCACGCGAGGGATTCGCCTTGGCCGTTGTGGCCGGGCGTTGCGCAGAACGTGGCGTCCGAGGCGAACTGCTGGGTGCCGTCGTTCTGCTGCTGGTAGACGGCGCCGCTGGTCTGGCGCAGGTAGCCGTTCGGGTAGTCCTTGGACTCGAAGGACAGGCATGAGCTGTTGGCGAGTCCGGGGCGGACGATCCAGGTGGCGTCCTGCTTGTCGAGCGTCGGGTTGGCGACGGTGATGGGGGAGAGGATCGCGCGGCCGTTCTGGTGGCGGATGAAGTCGCCCGTACAGCACGCGGTGGTGGCGCGGAAGGAGACCTCGGTGCCGGGGGAGAGCGCTACCGCGGTGAGGTAGTTGAACTGCTGCGACGCGGATCCGGCGCAGGCCTCGATGTCGAGTTGCGTGCCGTCGGCGGTGTTGTCGCCCGGGTCGGTGAGACAGAGTCCTGACTGCGGGTTGACCAGCGTGCCGTCGGCCTGCTGCACCCACTTCTGGCCGCCGATTCCGTTGCACGCCCACAGTTCGACGTGCGCCCCGGACGCGGTGCTGTCGCCGTCGATGTCGAGGCACTTGCCGAGGTCCTGGAACGTCTGGCTCGACGGGTCGTAGGTCCAGTGCTGGTCCACGGCGTACGACTGGCAGTCCCACAGTTGCAGCTGCGGGCCGATGGCGCCGTAGAGGTCGTTGCCGGGGACGTCGATGCACTTGCCGCCCGGTGCGCTGATCGGGTGTCCGCTGTTGACGAAGAACTGCTGGTCAGCGGCTCCCTGGCAGGCCTCGATGTCCAGGACGGTTCCGGCCGCGGTGCTGTCGCCCGGGTCAGTGAGGCAGAGTCCTGATTGCGGGTTGAGCAGCGAGCCGTCGAGTTGCGGCACCCACTTCTGGCCGCCGACGCCGTTGCACGTCCACAGCTCGACCTTCGTGCCCGCCGTCGTCACGTTGCCGTCGATGTCGAGGCACATGTTGAGCGCGGAGATCGAGTCGTCGCCGTTCTGCCACCAGTACTGGTCGGCGTTCTGCCGAGTGCACGCCGCGATGTCGACGGCGCTGCCCGCGACGGCGGCCGCGCCCGCAGTGCTGCCCACGCACTTGCCGGTGGGTGCCGAAATCGTCTGGCCTTGGAAGAGCCAGCCGGGGGAGATGAGGAACTGCTGTGCGGCGGCGCCGGTGCAGGCCTCGATGTCGAGTACCGTGCCGTTGCTCGTACTTCCACCCGGGCTGGTGAGGCAGAGCCCTGACTGCGGATTGAGCAGCGTCCCGTTCGACTGCGGCACCCACTGTTGGCCGCCGACGCCGTTGCAGTCGTAGAGCTCGACCTTGGTTCCGGAGGCCGTCGCGTTGCCGTCGATGTCTAGGCAGCGTCCCATGGTCACGAGTTCCTCAGCGTGCTGCCACGCGGGGATCGCCGCGCCGGAGGGCAGGCCTTGGTCGGGTGTCGTGCGCAGGTACTGCCAACTCTGGTCGACGGCGTCGTGCTGGCAGCTCCAGATGTCGAACCGGCGTCGTGTCGCCGCCGTTGTCGTTTCCGCTCACGTCGAGGCACGTGCCGCCCGGACCGGTGACCGGGACGCCCGCGCCGCCGCCGCTGGTGCCGGTGTACGAGGTCGCGGCGATGTTCGACTGAACGGATCCGATCGTGGTGTTGGACGCGTAGCCGGAGACGATGGCGCCCTCGAAGAACGCGCCCGGCGCCATGTCGCTCTGGTCGCCGCCGACGCCGAGCCCGATGCCGCCCTCCTGCTTCATCGGCGCGTACCCGCTGGGCAGCGCGCCCGAATACAGCGAGGTCAGCGTGGATTGGGTGGCGTCGCCGCCGTCTAGCGCGAATTGGCTCGTCCCGTTGTTGCGCAGGACGGCCGTGATGAACTTCGAGTTCTCACTCACGTTGGCCGGGTTGGCGGTGGACCCGTTGCCCATGTAGACGCCGTTCTCCATGTCGGCCTGGATCCACGGGCCCTGGCCGCTGCACGGTGGCACGCCGCACCAGGTGGAGAGGATGAGCGCGTCCATGTGCGCGTTGCCGGTGTCGGTGTAGCTGGTCTCCATGTTGCCGAAGTCGAAGCAGCAGTGGTCGGTGGCGTCGGTGCCGCTGGCGACCTCGTACATCGATTCCGGCTGTCCGTTCTGGGCCATGCCGGGCGCCGGTGTCCCCGCGGTGGTCGGCACGTAGCGGTAGCCGACCTTCGCGGTGATCCGCACGCCGTACGCCTCGTGTCCGTTGACGGTCACCGGCAAGGCGTCGGCCCGCGCTCCGATGTTGGCGGAGCCGGAGCTGCCCGCGGGACCTAGGGTCAGGTCGCTGTGGTTGCCGGACTGGTCGTAGATGCGGGTGATCGTGCAGACCGTGTTCGCGCAGAAGCTGTCCTGCGCGGCGGCGTTCGCGTATCCGCCGACGCCGAGCAGCCCGATGTCGGCCGCCGTCCCGTCGGATTGGCGGGTCACCTGGTAGAGCGGCCCGCTGTAGTCGGCGGCGAGCGCGCGGACCGTGCTGTAGGCGGCGACGCAGGTCTGGCCGCCGGCGGCGAACGTGTCGCACGGCAGTGTCGAGGCGTCGGCCTGCGCGGCGCCTGCGGATATCTGGGTGAGCATCGTGATCGCGAGGAGGACGACGCACACCAGGGACCACGTCCTCGTGGCGGCGGTGCGCAGCTTCAAGGATCTCTCCGATCGTGAGCTGTGAGCGTTGGACGGGCTGAACCTGCTGAATCTGCTGAATCGTTTGAGCAATTGGATGGATGGCAGCAGCGCTGGAGAACATAGGGTCACCCCGGCGCGTGGTCAAGGGCGGTCGCAGGTCTTGACACGTTCCAGCGGGCTACTTAAGCTCACGCTCCGGAAGGTGCTCAAACGTTTGACTGAAGATTCAGGGAATAATCGACTCATGGCTGCCTCCGAACAACGTCCCCCCGCCGCGCCGGGCCGCGGTCCCGCGACGCTGCGCGACATCGCCTCGGTCGTCGGCGTCTCGCCGAGTGCCGTCTCGATGGCGCTGGCCGACCATCCGCGGATCGGCCGGGAGACGAAGGAGGCCGTGCGCGCCGCGGCCCGCGAGCTGGGCTACGTCGCGAACTCGGCCGGGCGCGCCCTGCGTTCCGGGGGCTCGACCTCGATTGCGGTGGTCGTGCCCAACACGGCGCAGCACGTGTTCGGCCATCCGTACTTCATGCACCTGCTGGTCGGGGTCACGGCCGCGGCCAACGCGCACGACGTGGCGGTGCTGATCTCCACGAACCCGGCCAGCGACCACGACCCGGCGGCGTACGACCGGATCCTGCGTTCGCGCGCCGCGGCCGGGGCGATCATCGCGTCGGCGGCCATCAACGACCCGAACGTCAGCCGCATGGTCGACGGCGGGCTTCCGGTGGTGCTGATCGGCCGGTATCCGCACCTGCCGCACGCGGTGTCGGTCGGCATGGACGACATCGCCGGCGCGGCCGCGGCCACCCGGCACCTGATCGTCGACCACGGTCTGCGCCGGATCGGGCACATCAGCGGCCCGCTCGAGCACCAGACGGCGCTGGACCGCTACCAGGGCTTCCGCGACGCGATCGCGGAGAGCCCCGAACCGTGCGCGCAGGCCCTGGCCGTCGGCGACTTCGGCGAGGAGGCCGGGCGGGCGTGCGCGGCCCAGCTGCTCGAGTCCATGCCCGGGCTCGAGGCGATCTTCGCGGCGAACGACGAGATGGCCTACGGCGCGCTGCTCGAACTGCGTTCCCGGGGCCTGCGGGTGCCCGAGGACGTCGCGCTGGTCGGCTACGACGACTTCGGCGTCTCCCGGCTGACCACGCCCGCGATCAGCACGATCCGGGTGCCCGCCGAGGAGCTCGGCAGGCAGGCCGCCGAACGGCTGTTCGGCCTGATCTGGGGCACCGACGAGCCGGTCACGCACGAGAACGTGCCGATCGAGCTGGTCACCCGCGAATCCTGCGGCTGCCGCCCCGCTTCCTAGAACTCGGGACCCGCGCCCGCGCGGACCCCCGCAACCTTTAAATAAGGAGTTTGATATCAATGATGATAATCAATTCCCGCAGACGCGCCGCGTGCCTGGCGGCAACGGTCGCGGCCGCGGCGCTGGTGGCCGGATGCGGGAACAACGGGGTGGCCTCCACCTCCGCCGGCGGGGTGGTGCAGCTGACCATGCTCACCGGGTTCACCGGCCCCGACGAGCCCTCGTACCAGGCGCTCGTCGCGGAGTTCAACAAGACCCACCCGGACATCCACGTCACCATGACCGCCGAGCCGTGGGCCACCGTCGCGCAGAAGCTGCCCGCCGCCTGGGCCACCGGCGGCGGACCCGACCTGGCCACGCCGAGCTCCGACCCCGGCTCGATCTTCAACTACATCAAGACCAACTCGGTGCTGCCGCTCGACAGCTCGGTCGGCACCGGCGACGACCAGATCCAGTCCGCGGCCTTCCCGACCGCCGTGCGCAACGCGTTCACCGTGGACGGCAAGCTGTACGCCGTCCCCGCCAACATGGCCACGCTCGTCCTCTACTACAACAAGGACATGTTCACCGCGGCCGGGATCACCGCGCCGCCGAAGACCGAGGCCGACTTCATCGCCGACGCCAAGAAGCTCACCGTCTCCTCCGGCGGCAAGGTCTCGCAGTACGGGCTCTCGCTCGCGGACAACAACACCATTCAGATGTGGCCGATCCTGCAATGGATGAGCGGCGGCGACATCGTCGACGCGAAGGGCTGCGGCGTCGTCGACTCGGCGGCCAGCGTCGCCGCGCTGACGCAGTGGAGCCAGCTGGTCATCCAGAACCACATCAGCCCGATCGGCCAGGCCGGCGCCGACGCGGACACCCTGTTCTCCTCGAAGAAGGCCGCGATGGAGATCAATGGCCCGTGGGCCGCCGCCGGCTACAAGTCCGCGGGCATCAACCTGGGCATGGCCGAAGTGCCGGTCGGCTCGGCGGGCCCGGTCACGCTCGCCTCGACCGTGCCGCTGATGATCGAGCGCAACGGCCCGCACACCGCGCAGGCCGAGCAGTTCCTCGCCTGGTACACGAGCAAGACCGCGCAGCTGAAGTTCTCGCAGGTCTCCGGCTTCCCGCCCGCCCGCACCGACCTCGGCAGCGCGCTCGCGGGCAACGCGACCGTCTCGCTGTTCGCCCAGGCGCTGCCCTACGCGAAGCTCTACCTCGCCGGGCTGTCGCAGTCCACGGCGATCGACTCCGACGTGTACGTGCCGATGATCCAGCAGATCGAGCGCGGCGCGAACGTCCAGTCCGCCGCGAGCAGCGCGAACCAGCAGATCGACAAGCTCACCGGCTGCACGTCCTAGACCCGGGGAACAGTTGATGGCAACGACAACGCTCAAACCCTCATCCGGCCCGCCGCGGCGACGGTCGAGGCGGCGGTTCAACTCCGCCTACCTCTTCGTCGCCCCGAGCGTCGTGATCATCGCCGTGTTCATCGCGGAGCCGATCGTCCAGTCGGCGTGGATGAGCCTGCACGACTGGACGATCGGCGCGGCGAGCAATCCGTTCACCGGCCTGGCGAACTACCGCTCGCTCTGGCACGACTCGCGCTTCTGGAACGCGCTGCGGGTCACGCTGATCTACACCGCCGCCGTCACGGTCGGGCAGGTCGGGCTCGGCCTCGCGATCGCCTCCCGGCTGCGGCGCACCACGTGGTACTCCTCGCTGCTGCGCACGGCCTACTTCTTCCCGTTCGTCGCGTCGCTCGTGGTCGTCGGCATCATCTGGAAGTTCCTGCTCGACCCGCAGGTCGGCCTGATCGATGCGTGGCTCGGCGACCTCGGAGTCGGCAACCCGCCGCAGTGGCTGCAGTCCACGTCGCTGGCGCTGCCGACCGTGATCGTCGTCGGGATCTGGAAGAACGTCGGCTTCACGATGATCGTCCTGCTCGCCGGGATGCAGCAGGTCCCGGCCGACCTGTACGAGGCGGCGATGCTCGACGGCGCGGGCCCGTGGCGGCGCTTCACGGCCGTGACGCTGCCCGCGCTGCGTCCCGCGCTGCTGTTCACGACGCTGATCGCCACCATCACCGGCCTCCAGCTGTTCGACCTCGTATTCGCGATGACCAGCGGCGGCCCGGTGTTCAGCACCGAGTCGGTGGTGATGTACCTGTACGAGAAGGGCTTCGTGGAGTTCCAGATGGGATACGCCAGCGCGATCGCGTGGGTCCTGTTCATCATCATCCTGGCGGTGTCCGCCGTGCAGCTCAGGGTTGCGAGGAACCGCGATGGCGACTAGCGAGACACTCACGCGCCGGGACGCGGCCGAGCGTCACATGACCCTGACACCGACACCCGGCCCCGGCGCACGCCGCCTCGTACGAATGGCCGGAAAGCTCGGCGGCACGCTGTCCTGGCTCATCGTGGTCCTCGGCGCGGTCGCGATCATCCTGCCGTTCCTCTGGATGCTCGGCGTCGCGTTCCGCACCAACCCGGACCTGTACGGCGATCCGGCGCGGCTGTGGCCGGACCAGTGGACCCTGCACGGGGTACGCGCCGTCCTCGACCAACTTCCGTTCACCCGCCTGATCGTCAACACGTTCGTGTTCGCGGGCGGCGCCACCGTGCTGCTGCTGCTGTTCGACTCGATGACCGCGTTCGCGCTCGCCCGGCTCAACTTCCGCGGGAAGAACGTGCTGTTCGTGGCGATCCTCGCGACGCTGATGGTGCCGTTCCAGGTCACCCTCGTGCCGGTCTTCCTGACGATCTACCACTTCGGCTGGCTCAACAGCTATCAGGGCCTGATCATCCCGCGGGCCACCAGCGCACTCGGCATCTTCCTACTGCGCCAGTTCTTCCGGCAGTTGCCGCGCGAGCTCGACGAGGCGGCGCGCATCGACGGGGCGGGCGACTTCACCGTCTACTGGCGGATCATCATGCCCAACGCCAAGCCCGTGCTCGCCACACTCTTCATCATCCAGTTCGCGGCGCTGTGGAACGACTTCCTGTGGCCGCTGGTCATCAGCAGCCAGACCCGAATGCAGACACTCCCGGCCGCGCTGACCCTGTTCTCCAGCCAGTCCGGCGTGGACCACGCCGCGCTCATGGCGGGCGCCGCGATCTCGCTCACCCCGCTGGCCATCGCCTTCCTGCTGCTCCAGCGCTACTTCGTGCAAGGCGTGGCCACCACCGGCATCAAGTAAGACGAGTACGACAAGTAAGACCCCTCACATGTCTCGAAACGGAGCCTCCGTGTTCACCACCACCGCCACGATCGACCCCGACTTCACCATCGCGGCCGTCCCCCAACGCCTGTTCGGCTCCTTCGTCGAACACATGGGACGCTGCGTCTACGGCGGTGTCTTCGACCCCGACCACCCCTCCGCCGACGCCGACGGACTGCGCACCGACGTGATCGACCTGGTCCGGGAACTCGGGGTGAGCGTGGTGCGCTACCCCGGCGGGAACTTCGTATCGGGCTACCGGTGGGAGGACGGCGTGGGCCCGCGCGAGCAGCGTCCGGTCACCCTCGACACCGCGTGGAGCTCGATCGAGCGCAACACCTTCGGTCTCAACGAGTTCATGACGTGGGCCAAGCGGGCGAGCGTGGAGCCGATGATGGCCGTGAACCTCGGCACGCGCGGAGTCGAAGAGGCCTGCAACCTGCTGGAGTACACGAACTTCCCCGGCGGCACGCGCTACTCGGACCTGCGCAGGTCGCACGGCGTCGCCGACCCGCACGCGATCAAGCTGTGGTGCCTCGGCAACGAGATGGACGGCCCCTGGCAGATCGGCCAGAAGACCGCGCTGCAGTACGGCCAGCTCGCCGCCGAGACCGCGAAGGCCATGCGTCGGATCGACCCGAGTATCGAGCTCGTCGCCTGCGGCAGCTCCAACGAGCGGATGCCCACGTTCGGCAGCTGGGAAGCCGAGGTGCTCGACCAGTCGTACGAATACGTGGACTACATCTCGCTGCACGCCTACTTCGAGCAGACCCCGAACAACCGCGCCCGCTTCCTCGCCTCGGCGCACACCATGGACCGCTTCATCGAGGGCGTCATCGCGACCTGCGACCACATCGGCGCCAAGAAGCGCTCGCCGCGTCGGCTGAACCTGTCCTTCGACGAGTGGAACCTCTGGTACGAGAGCCGCTTCGCCGGTCAGGACAATCTGGACTGGGCCGAGGCCCCGCGCCTGATCGAGGACGAATACACCACTGAGGACGCCGTCGTCGTCGGCAGCCTGCTGATGAGCCTGCTGCGGCACAGCGACCGCGTCACCGTCGCCTGCCTGGCCCAGCTCGTCAACGTCATCGCCCCGATCCGCACCGAGCCGGACGCCGACGCGTGGCGCCAGACGATATTCCACCCCTTCGCCCTCACCGCGCAGCACGCCCGCGGCGAAGTCCTCCGCGTCGAGCCGGTCGGCCCGCCCGCCCGCGACGCCGAGGGCCTCGACGCTCCCGCCGTGGACGTCACCGCCACCCGCGACCCGGAGACCGGCGAGATCACCCTCTTCGCCGTCAACCGCGACGAGCAGCAGGAAGGCCGCCTCGACCTGAAGCTGCGCGTCGAGCAGGACCTGCGGGTCGTCGAGCACGTCGTACTCGGCGGCGGCGAGTTGCTGGAGACGAACTCGCAGCAGAAGCCGGACCGCGTCACCCCTCGCCCCAGCGCCAGGCACGAGCTCACCGCCACCGGTACCGGCCTCGGCCTCACGGTCGAACTGCCGCAGGTGTCCTGGAGCATGATCCGCCTCGCGCCGACCGCCTAGGCCGTGCTGCTCCCGTCTCCCGCGAACAGGCTGATGACGCCAGCCGGAGCAGTGGCACCGAAGATGAACTCGATCGTCCGGTGGGCAGCCTCGGCCGCCTGCCGGCTGCGCGGGAACATCCTGCTCTCGTAGTCGGCGAGCGCGGTCTCGACGTCGTCGGGATGAGCCGCGATCGCCGCGCCGAGTTCGGCGCCGTCGAGCATCGCGAGGTTGGCTCCGTCGCCGCCCGGGACCGTGGCATGCGCGGCGTCGCCGATGAGGGTGACGCCGGGGACGCGGTTCCAGCGGTGGTCGTCCGGAAGTTCGTGGATGCTGCGGAGTACGGGCGCGGACTCGCCGTCGGTGATCAGGGCCAGCAGTTCCGGTGCCCAGCCGTCGAATTCCGCCGCCACGCGCGCCTTCGCGGCCGGTGCGTCGCTGAAGTCGATCGCGTCGAACCAGTCGAGGGGGCGGTGCAGCACGACGTACGTGTGCACGACGTCGCCGGCCTCACGGTGGGCGAGGAAGCCCTTGCCGGGGACGAGGGCGTAGAGGGCGCCGTTTCCGACGAGCTCGGCCACCTCCGGATGGGCCGTGTCGACGTCGTGCAGGTAGGTGTCGACGTAGCTCATGCCCGAGTACACCGGCCGGTGATCTGACAACAGCGGCCTGACCTTGGACCAGACCCCGTCCGCCCCCACGAGGATGTCGGACTCGGTAGACGTACCGTCCGCGAACGAGACCCGGTGCCGCCCGTTCCCGACCGGCGTCGCCGACACGAGCTTCCTGCCCCACTGCACCGTCTCGGGCGGCAGCGATTCGAGCAGGATCCGGCGGATGTCGCCGCGCAGCGTCTCCGGCCGCTCCAGGGTACCGTCGTCCGGCTTGTCGACGACGATCTGCCCCTTCTCGTCGACGACGCGCCGTGCCCCGCCGCCCCGGTGGATGATCGCGCGGTACTGCTCGGTGAGCCCGGCCATCTCCAGGGCGAGCTGGCCGTCCTCCTCGTGCAGGTCGAGCTGCCCGCCCTGGGTGCGCGCGCCCTCGGCGGCCTCCGCCTCGTAGACGGTGGCGGGGACGCCGCGCAGGTGCAGGATCCGGGCGAGGGTGAGTCCGCCGAGACCCGCGCCGATGATCGAGACCGAGATCGTCATGGTGATGCCCTTCGCGGTGGTCCGGTGTCACGAACATTGTTCCACTGGCGATCATTGTTCGTCAAAGGGTAAGGTGGGCACGTGGCAGGACGACGGGCAGCCCGTGACGCGATATCTCGGGATCAGTGGGTGGCACTGATCTCGGCCGACCCCGGCCAGGCTCCGGGCGGCGCGAAGGCGGCCATCACGGTGGACCGCATCCTCGACGCCGCGCTGGAGGCCATCGAGGAGTCCGGCTTCGAGGACCTCACGATGCGCAAGGTCGCCGCGCGGCTCGGCACCGGCCCCGCCTCGCTGTACGCGCACGTGCGCAACAGGTCAGAACTCAGCGACCTGCTCATCGGACGGCTCTGCTCCCGGGTCGCCCTCCCCACTCCCGACCCCGCGTGCTGGCGTGACCAGTTCCTCGACGTGTGCGCACAACTGCGCGACCAGATGCTGCACTACCCCGGCATCGCCCAGGCCACCCTCACCATGGTCGTCCCCGCCGACCTGGCCACCCTCCGCGTAGCCGAGGTCATGCTCGCGCTCCTGCTCGCCAGCGGCGCACCGGCCCAGCAGGCGGCGTGGACCAGCGACGCGGCATTCCTCTACATCGCAGGCTACTGCCTCGAGGCATCCGCGGCCCGGCGCCAGAGCGAGGACACCGACGGCCAGGCGATCGACCGCGAGGAGATCCGCGAGCGGCTACGGATGCTGCCGCCCGACCAGTTCCCGCACACCGTCGCCCACGCAGGCGACCTCACCTCGGGCACCGGCCACGACCGCTTCACCTTCACACTTACCCTGCTACTCCAGGGACTCGCCTCCCGCGAAATCGATGGCGCGCACGGCTGGGGAGCTCAGGCCTAGGCCAGGCCGGTCAGGTTGCCGGGCCTTGACAGAGGTCTCATGAGGATGCAACTTAAGTCCTCGAAAAGGCACGAAATGTTAACGCTCACAATGATCTTCCATCCCGAAGAAGCGAGGGAGAAACCTGTGGACATCATTCGCGGCAGGCTGCGTCGGGGCCCGCTGATCCGGGTCGCCGTGGTGGCGACCGCGCTGGCGGCGGCCACGATCGGGCTGAGCGCGGCGGCGGTTCCGGCGCAGGCGGCGGCGCAGGGGCCGTGTGACATCTACGCGTCGGGCGGCACTCCGTGTGTGGCTGCGCACTCGACCACCCGGGCGCTCTACGCGGCGTACTCCGGGAACCTGTACCAGGTGCGCCGCTCCTCGGACAGCACGACGCTCAACATCGGGGTCACCAGCGCGGGCGGGTACGCGAACGCCGCGGCTCAGGACTCGTTCTGCTCTGGGACCACGTGCGTGATCACCGAGATCTACGACCAGTCCGGGCACGGCAACAACCTCACCGACGCCCCCGCGGGCGGTGCGGCCGGCGGGCCTGACGCGCTCGCCAATGCCGCCGCCGCGCCCACCACGCTGAGCGGCCACGAGGCGTACGGCGTGTACGTCGCGGGCGGCGTCGGCTACCGGGACGACTCCACCAGCGGCATCGCGACCGGCGACAACCCGGAGAGCGAGTACGCCATCTTCGACGGTACCCACTACAACGGCGGCTGCTGCTTCGACTACGGCAACGCCGAGACCAACAACGACGACGACGGCAACGGCACCATGGAGGCCATCTACTTCGGCAACAGCACGACCTGGGGCTCCGGCTCCGGCAGCGGCCCGTGGATCATGGCGGACATGGAGAACGGCCTGTACTCGGGCATCAACGCGGGCAACAACTCCAACGACCCGACCACGAACTACCGCTACACCACCGCCATGATCGAGGGCGGGGCCAACCAGTGGGCCATCCTCGGCGGCAACGCCCAGTCCGGCACGCTGGCCACCGACTACAGCGGCGCGCGGCCGAACGTCTCCGGCTACAACCCGATGCACAAGCAGGGTGCGATCATCCTCGGCATCGGCGGCGACAACAGCAAGAGCTCGGCCGGCACGTTCTACGAGGGCGTCATGACCACCGGCTACGCGTCGGCGTCCACGGAGGCGGCCGTGCAGGCCAACATCGTGGCGGCCGGGTACGGTTCCGGCGGCACCACGGCCACGAGCGGTCCGCTGCACGCGGTCGGCGCGGGCAAGTGCCTCGACGATCCGAACGGCACCACCACCGCGGGCACGCAGCTGCAGATCTACACCTGCAACGGACTGGCCCCGCAGAACTGGACGCGCAACTCGTCCAACGAGCTGACCGTCACCAACTCCGGCACCACCGACTGCCTCGACGCGAGCGGCAAGGGCACGGCCGCCGGGACGAAGGTCATCATTTATCCCTGCAACGGCCAGACGAACCAGCAGTGGACGTTCAACGCCAACGGCACGGTCACCGGCGTCCAATCAGGCCTCTGTCTGGACGTGACCGGCGCCTCGACCGCCAACGGAGCCCTCGTCGAACTGTGGACCTGCAACGGCGGGTCGAACCAGCAGTGGACGCTCGGCTAGCACACAGCGGACCACGAAGATAACGCAGATAACCGCGGCGGCGTCCCCTACACGTTCGTGACGGGGACGCCGCCCCTCGCGCTGCCGAGCAGGGTCAGCGCGACGGTGCCGGGGCCCGCCGCCGTGGTTCCGTCGGCGAGTACGGCCAGGGCGAGCACGTTCTTCGCGTCGGCTCGGAGGATTCCGTTGGGCAGCACGAACGTGTGCTGCGGGCCGACGTCGTTGATGTACTGGCCGAGGTTCCAACCGTTGAGGAATAGCTGCACGCGGTAGGCGCGGGTCGAGTCGTCGGTCAGCGTCAGCCCGATCGAGGCGTCTACGCCGTGCGGGGGAGTGAACCTGAAGCTGCTGCGATACCAACGCACGCCCTGGAACGTGTCGGCACGAGGCAGCGAGACGGATTGCCACGAGCGGTCGCGGAACGTCGGCAGGTGCCAGCCGTTGCGTTCGCCGTAGAGACCGCCGGTGTTGAGCGGGCCACGCGTCGCGTCGGCCGTGGTGCTGCCGCCCTGGATACGCCACGTGAGCGTGGGTGTGGCTCCGGCGAAGGTGACGGCGGTCAGGCCACGCGCGGTCTTGTGCGCGTCGTTCGCCCCGCCGTCCTCGCTGTGCGCCATCGGACGTACGAGGGCTGAGAGCACGTGGCTGCCGCTGTCGCTGAGCGTGGCAGGGATGTCGAATGTGGCCGTGGAGGTCCAGTTCTGCGTCGTGGCCTGCGCCGAGGTCGGTATCGGCAGGCGGTTCGTGCCGAGCGGCGTGCCGTCGAGCCAGGCCATCAGCAGGCCCTGGGTACCGGAGGAGTACGCGAGGCTGACGGAGGTCGCACCGGACGTGCCGCTGTAGTGCCCGCGGTACCAGACGTCGCCGTAGTGGAAGCCGTAGTCGTCGGCGAACAGCACCGGCTGGCCCGAGGGAATCGGCGTGACGCTCGCGGACGTGGTCTTGTCCGCGAGCGTCCAGCTCGAATCGTCGAACGCCGACGCTGACTCAGGGTTCTCCGACGCGTACCGCCACCCCGAGAGCGTCGGCAGCGACACTGCCACCGGACCGGCAAGCTGCGTGGCGGCGAGCATGCTGCCGGAGGACGTGCGGGACGTGGTCACGGGCGCTCCGTTCCAGGTCACCGACCTGATCGCGGTCGGCGCCCAGACCTCCAGATCGCTCGCGGCCGTCGTGTCGCCGGTCAGCCGCACGATCGAACCAGAACTCTGACCCGACCGTACGAGAGCCGGTCCGCGCACGAGCACCGGCCCGGCCGATGTCACCTGCCGCCACAAGGTCCAACTCGCCGCGTCGTCGGCCAGCAGGACGAGCAGCGGAAGACCGCCGTCCCCGAAGTCGACCAGGACCCTGATCAGTCCGGAGAGCGTCGCGTTGACCTGCAACCGCTGGTTCGTCGCGTCGTACGTTGACGTCGCCGAGCCCGCGAGCACGGTGACGGACGGAGTCGTGGCGGCGGGGAGCATCACCTCGGTCGTATCACCGGTACGTCCCGCGAACACGGCCACGTCCTGCGCGCCGATCGTGGCCTGATACATCGGCTGCACGGTCGAGTAGAGCAGGGTTCGATGACCGAGTGCGATCCCCGTGGCCAGCGCCTTCATGTCCTTCGCGGTGAACTGCATGCCGCCCGAAGCGGGAATGGTCAGTGTTCCGGCGCTCGTCGTGACCGGCAACGTGACCGAGGAGACCGTGGCGCTCGAGTCGTTGCGCAGGAAATAGACGTGCGCGCCGGTCGTCGGATTGCTCAGGTGGTACGGCTTGATCGAGCTGTTGGACGCGGCAACGCTCGCGGCTGCGTCCAGTTCGGCCAGGTCGGGCACGGACTCCAGCATCAGCCCGATCTGCTTCATCGCAACCAGCTTCGAGGTCTGATTCCGCGCCTCGTCGAACGCCGCGCCGTAGTCGTACGAGGTGTAGACGACGGGAGCGGGCAGCCAGCCCCAGGACGTGCCGCCGAAGGTCATGTAGACGTTCTGCAGCTTGATGCCGTTGGCCAGGTTCGTCAGGTAGAACCGGCGCTCGTACACCGCGTCACGCGTCGCCCGCGCCCCCGCGTAGCCAGCGCCGGCGAACTCGGCGCCGCCCCAGCAGTCGAACCAGCCGCCGCCGAACTCGGCCTCGAAACCGGGCGTCGTCGGGCTCGCCGTCGAACCGCCGGTGGTTCCGCCGGTGCCGAAATAACCCCAGTCCGGTGGCGTGCTGCTCGGCGACGGGTAGCCGTCGAACGCGTACAGGTACTGGCCGGTCTCGCCGCCGGTGCCGAAGCTGCCAGGAATCCAGTCGCCGTTACGGCCCTTGTCGTTGTGGAACAGCGGGACCGTGATCCCGTCCGCGCGCACCTTCGCGTAGAGGTGCGCCATGTACGCCGAGCCGACCCCGTCGGTCAGGTGCGAGGCGTACTCGTTCTCCAACTGGTAGAGCAGGACGGTGCCGCCGCCGTTCGTGTACTGATACTTCGAGACGATCGCGTTCACGGCGGTCAGCCACTCGTCCACGTAGCCGAGATACGTGGCGTTGTTCGTCCGCGCCGTGCCGGAGGTGGCGGTCATCCAGCCGGGGAAGCCGCCCGCGTCGACCTCCGCGTTGATGTACGGCCCCGGCCGCACCGTGACGAACACCCCCGCAGCCGCCGCGTCGCGCAGGAACCGCCCGAGGTCCCGCACGCCGGAGAAGTCGTACGAACCGGGCGCCGGGCTGTGATAGCTCCAGTTCACGTAGATGCTCACCGCGTTGTACCCGTTCGCGCGCATCTTCTGCAGCATGTCAGCCCACAGCGACGGACTCGGCAGCCGGAACGGATGGAACTCCCCGGACCACAACACGAGCCGCTGCCCGTCCACGATCAGCGAGTACCTGTCGAAGGTGACCGAGCGCGACGTAGCGGCCCCCGCGACGCCCCCGACGCGCGGCAGCGGCACCGGCAACGCGAGCGAGGCGGCCACCCCGGCGGTGAGCGCGGTGAATGATCGACGGCTGATTTCCGGCATCACGACTCCTGCGTGGGACGAACACGGCGTTGTGATCGATCACATTCATTACTAGCAGCGCACGCGACGTCTGGCCACAGCCGATGCGTACGTATCCTGTTCGGAACACCGCGCACGATGAGCGCGGCGGAACGGGGAGCGTGATCCGAGTGGCCCTGCGCAAGCTCACCGAGCTCGTGCGTACTGGAGCGAAGCCGGTTCTCTCGGCGAACGACTTCGAGAACAAGAGGAACGCCTTCTACCGGTACAGCGACACCGGCGACATCGCCGTGGTCACGTTCGGGGACCCTGGGACGGTTCCCAAGCCCATGGCCGCCGCCGAGATCGGGATCGGCTACAGCCCGCGTTACCACCTGGAGTTCCTGAAGGATCGCGGCAACGAGGAGATCTACGTGCCGCACTGGACGGAGGCGATGTTCTACTGGCGGCTGGTTCCGCCTGAGGTGGCGTCCTACGCGCCGGAACGTGGTCAGCCGTGGAGCGAGTGGTGGATGCTCGGGGACCGCACCTCGCAGAGTGCCGAACTCCTCGCGTCGATGCTGGCCGACGAGGTGATTCCGGAGTTGACGGCGCTGGAGTCGCTCGACGCGCAGTGCGCCGTGATCGCCGATTCGACGGGCAAGATTCACGTCGGACCGTTAAGTTGGGGTCCGGTGTTTGTGCGCCTCGGCCGCGTTCCCCGCGCGGAGGTCGAGGCGGCGATCGACGCGATCCCCTACGAGCCGATGCTCGCCGAGTTCGATCCGGGCTTCCGGAGTTGGGCGCGTCGGAAGCTTGACGAGCTCGAAGGTGCCTGAGGCGCTGGCGCGGGGGAGCGGTCCCTGTTGAGATCTGCTGTGCTGGACGCCTGAGCCGAGGCAGGGGAGGGGCAGCGTGGACGGGTGGCGGGTCGGGGCGGTTGTCGAGGGGCGGTACCGGGTGGTGGGGGAGCTCGGGCGGGGTGGGATGGGGGTGGTGCATCGGGTGCGGCATCTCGCGTGGGACATCGACATGGCGGTGAAGAGCACGCTTGAGGACGTCTTCCGGTCGGCGGGTGCGCAGGGGGCGTTCGTGAGGGAGGCGGAGGCTTGGGTGTCGTTGGGGCTGCATCCGCACGTGTGCGCCTGCTACTACGTGCGCGTGATGGACGGCGTGCCGAGGGTGTTCGCCGAGTACGTGGCTGGGGGCAGCCTGCGGGACTGGATCGGCGATGGGCGGCTGTACGCGGACGGGGACTCGGCGGCTTTGGCGCGCGTGCTGGATGTGGCGGTGCAGGTCGCTCGCGGTCTGGAGCATGCGCACTCCCGGGGGCTGGTGCATCTGGATGTGAAGCCTGCGAATGTGCTGCTCGACGAGTCGGGGGACGCGAAGATCACTGATTTCGGGCTCGCGCGTTCGAAGGCGGCTGTCGCTGTCGCTGCTGCGGGGTCTGGCGGCGCGTCGGCGGGCTCTGATGTGAGTGTTCTGGTTCCGAACGGCGGGATGACGTTGGCGTACGCGTCGCCGGAGCAGCTTGCCGGGCAGCGGCTTGGGCGGCGTAGTGACGTGTACAGCTTTGCCGTGTCAGTGCTGGAAATGCTGACCGGCGAGGTGCGTTGGGAGGCTGGATCGATCGCGGGGGCGGGGCTTGATTCCTATCTTGCGGATCCGGGGAATCTGGTCGCGGTGCCTCCCCGGCTGGGCGAGCTGCTGGGGCGGTGCCTGCGGCGTGACCCGGCTGAGCGTCCGTCGTCGATGGCTGAGATAGCGGCCGAGCTGGCTGGGATCTACGAGCAGGTGACGGGGCGGGGTTATCCGCGTGCTGCCGCGCCCGAGGCCGCGTTGCGGGCCGACGAGCTCAGTAACCGGGGTCTCTCGCTGCTTGACCTTGGCCGGGCGGACGACGCTGAGGCTGCGTTCGCGGAGGCGCTGGCGGTCGATCCGCGCCATCTGGGGGCCGTGTACAACGGCGGGCTGCTGCGGTGGCGCAGGGGCGTGATCAGCGATGTTGAGTTCGTCGCGCAGTTGAGCGAGGTCGCCCAGCATGACGAGTCCTGGTCGGCGAGTCATCTGCTGGCGCAGGTCCATCTCGAACGTGGCGACCACGAGGCCGTGCGTGCGTTGCTGGACGAGCTCGCGCACCGGCTGCCCGGCCCGGGTGACGACGAGCTCGCGAACCAGATTCGGGCGGTGTTGGGGTCCGGGCGTGTGGCCGATGCTCGGTGTGTCGGGGACAGGACGGTGACGAGCCTCGAGGAGCTTCCGCGGCCGCCGATCGAACTGCTGGCGCGCCACGAGGTGACCGGGTATCAGGCGCAGCGGTTCAGCGCGGACGGACGGCTGACGCTCACCGGTCATTGGGACGGCACGGTCCGGCTCTGGGACGTCGCGGACGACAGGCTGCTGCGCACGCTCGAAGGGCACCGCGGCCAGGTCATGAACATCGACTTCGACGGCGACGCCCGCCACGCGCTGTCCACGGGATACGACGGCACGGTGCGGTTCTGGGACCTGCGCACCGGCCGGTGCCTGGCCGTGTTCCCGGCCGGATCCGAGACCCGGTTCAGCCCGGTCCGGCTCAGCGCGGACGGACGGGTCGGGGTGTGGGTGGGCGAGAGCGGGCGGGTGGAGGTGTGGGATCTCGGGCCGGGCGTGCTCCGGGCGGTGCTCGGATCCCCGTTGCGGGACAGCTCGATCGAGGACTCGACGTTCCAGGTGAGTGCCGACGGGAACATCGTGCTCACCGCGGAGGAGAGCGGGGCGCGGGTCTGGGATTCAGTGTCGGGGCGGTCCCGGGCGCTGACGACTTCGGCACCGTCCAAGCCGCGCGACCTGTGCCTGAGTCCTGACGGCCGGTTCGCGGCGGTGGCGACGGCAGATCGCGCGATCCGGATCTGGGATCTGGTCGAGGGACGCCGGGTGCGCAGGCTTACCGGGCACACCGCGGCGGCGGGCACGCTGGCGTTCAGCAGCGATCTGCGTTACCTGCTGTCCGGTTCGATCGGCGACCGGACGGTGCGGTACTGGGAGCTGGAGACCGGCCGCTGCCTGCGCACCTTCCCGGACCACGACCGCTACGGAACGGTGTGGGTCGGCCTGCCCGCCGACGATGCACGGATTGCGTTGTCCTCCGAGAATCACAGACCGCTGCCGCAGCCCGTCTACCGGTGGCGGCTTCCCACGGGATACACCGCCGAGCCCTTCGTGATCCGGCCGCGCCGATATGCCGAGGTCAGCAGGCTCGGCGGGGAGGTGGACGCGCTGCTTGAGGAGGCGGATCGGGAGCTTGCCGATGCACGTCCCCGGGCTGCATTCGACCTGCTTACGCGCGCTCGGGCGGTGCCTGGACACGAGCGGTCTCCGCAAATACTCGCTGCCTGGCGCGAACTCGGGAGCTCGGATTCGGTTATCCGGACGGGGTTGCGCGGCGCGTGGTCGAGGAAGCTGGCGGACGGGCCGGCCACGCTGGGCGACGTCGTCTCGATCGCAGTGTCCGGCGACGCCCGGCTGGCGGTGACCGCGCACTACAAGTCCGTCGTGCGCGTCTGGGACCTGGCCGACGGGGCGCGCACGCTGGTTCTCGAAGACGACCGCGGCTGGCCTGCCTTGGTCGGGCTGAGCGGGGACGGCAGGCGCGCGCAGTGCCACAGTCTCAGCTCGATCAGCTCGTGGGACCTCGAAACGGGCGAGCGCAGCGTGATGCCGGTGGACCGCGAGTCGACCCGGGCCGTGTGCTTCATCGCCGATGGGCGGCAGGCGCTGTTCGGGGGCGGCGACGGCGTGCTGCGTCGCTGGGATCTGCGGGCGAACCGCTGCCTGGCGACCATGCCCGCGCCGTCTGTCGGGGCCAACGAGATCGCCCCGTCCGCCGACGAACGGCTCGCGGCGGTCGGCGACAGCACGGGCGCGGTCCGGCTGTGGGATCTCGAACGTGGCACGATCCTGCGATCCTGGACGGGGCACCGCAGGCCCGTCCTGTCCGTCGCGCTGAGCCGCGACGGCCGACGGGCTCTGTCCACCGCCATGGACGACCCGGTGATCCGGCTCTGGGACGCGTCGTCCGCGACCTGCGTGCGCGAGTTCGCGGGCCACGGGGACGGCTGGATCTCCACGGTCCGGTTCACCCCGGACGGCCGCTTCGCCTTCTCCGCGGGCCACGACAGGACCCTGCGTCTCTGGGACGTCGAGAGCGGGGACTGCCTGCACGTTCTGGAGGGGCATGAGGGCTTCGTGCGGCACCTCGAACTGTCCGACGACCTGCACCAGCTGGTGTCCGCGGGAGACGACGGCCTGCGGCTCTGGGAGCTGGACTGGGATCTGTCGGTCGATCAGCGATCCGGCTGAGCAGTTGTCAGCTCGTCAGAATGTCAGCACAAACTATTGACGAGCTGATTCCGGCGATGCATTCTCGTCTCCAGGCACCAGGGCGACGCGGCCCCGGCGTTCGGGCGGCAGGAGGAGCGCTATGGCTCGGATCGGCGTGGCGGGGGTTGGTCGTATCGGTCGCATGCACGCCGGGACGCTCGGCTCGCTGCCAGGGGTCGATGAGCTGCTGATCGCGGACGCCGTACCCGAGCAGGCTCGCCTGGTCGCGGCGGAAGTGGGCGGCCGGGCGGTCGGCGACGTGGCCGAACTGCTCGCGGCCGGAATCGACGGCTTGGTCGTGGCCGCGCCGACCGATGCGCACGCCGACGTCGTGTCCCGGGCGGTCGAGGCCGGAGTGACGGTGTTCTGCGAGAAGCCGCTGGCCGCCGGGGTCGAGCAGAGCGTGAAGCTCGCGCGGTGGATCGCGGAGTCGGGCGGACGCGTGCAGATCGGCTTCCAACGGCGGTTCGACGCCGGGTACGCCGCCGTCCGGGAGGCCGTCGTCGGCGGGCGGCTCGGGCGCGTGCACACTCTCAGGGGACTGACCGCGGATCCGGCACCGCCGCCGGCCGCGTTCATCAAGAACTCCGGGGGTATCTTCCGGGACTGCTCCGTGCACGACTTCGACGCAATCCGCTGGGTGACGGGGCGTGAGGTCGTCGAGGTCCAGGCCATCGGGTCGGACGCGGGCGCGGACTTCTTTCGCGAGTACGGGGACGTCGACACCGCCGCCGCCCTGTTGCGCCTGGACGACGACGCGATCGCGCTGGTCTCTGCGACGCGCTACAACGGCGCGGGGTACGACGTCCGTCTTGAGGCGCACGGATCGCTCGGCAGCCTCGCGGCCGGTTTCGACGAGCGGCTGCCGTTGCCGTCCGCGGAGCGCGGCGTCGACTGGCCCGCCGGACCGCCGTACGGCGGATTCATGGAGCGCTTCCAGCACGCATACGTCGCCGAACTGGCGGCGTTCGTGCAGTTCGCCACGGGTGGGAGTCAGAGCGACCGGGGACTGGGGGCTGGATCAGGGAGCGGGTCGAGGGCCGAGTCTGGCAAGGCCGAGGAGGGAGGCACCCTGGGTTTGGGTGGCGACCGACGAGAACGCGGCCAGGCGAGAGCCATCGGCCCGCGAGCCCAGCCCCCAGTCCCCGGTCGCTCTGAGAGCCCGTGCAGTGTCGAGGACTCGCTGGAGGCGCTGTACGTCGCCGAGGCGTGCGAGCTCTCGCGCCGCGAGCACCGGCCGGTGGCGGTCGGGGAGGTCCGTCCGTGAGCTGAGCGCCCACGGAATATCACTAGGGCAAGGAGGCCCGATCGTGAAGCGTACTCGCAGGTTCCTCCTGGGGCTGTTGGCCTCGACGGCACTGATCCTCGCCGGATGTACCAACTCCGGCTCCCCGAGCAGCGGATCGTCGGACTCCGCGGGTGGGAATGAGTGCCCTTACACCTTCGCCGTGATCACGCACGGGGACAACGGCAGTTTCTGGAGCGTCGTCTACAAGGGCGCGAAGGCCGCGGCGCACGACTACGGCTGCAAGCTCAGCGAGGTCTACGGCTCGCAGCAGCAGGGCCAGGCGCAGCCCGACGACAACGCGGAGAACGCGCAGATCCTCGACGCGATCAACCAGCACGTGAACGGGATCGCCGTCTCGGACCACGACCCGTCCATCATGAACTCGACGCTGGCGAAGGCCAAGGCGGCGGGCATCCCGGTCGTGCTGCTCAACGCGGGCTGCGACAACGCTGACATCGCCGCGTCCGGGGCGATGACCTGCGTCGGACAGCCGGAGACGCTGGCCGGGCAGCATGCGGGCGCGCGCTTCCTGCAGCAGGGCGCGAGCAACGTGCTCTGCGTCGTGCACCAGTCCGGGCAGAACCTGCTCGACCGCTGCAACGGCGTCGCCCAGGGATTGGGGCTGAGCGGCAACTGCTCGACCGGCGCCCCGCCCTCCTCCGGCCCGGGATGCACCGAGCTGATCCTCTCCACGCCCAACGCCGCGTCCAACCCGCAGCAGGCGATCGGCCAGGTCACGTCCTACCTGCAGTCGCATCCGCAGATCAATGCCGTGATGGCGCTGAACAACGCGATCGGCACGGCTCTGGTCTCGGCGCATCCGTCGAACGTGAAGATCGCCACCTTCGACCTGAACGCCGCGGTGCAGCAGGACATCCAGTCCGGCAGCCTCGACTTCGCCGTCGACCAGCAGCAGTTCCTGCAGGGCTACCTCCCGATCTCCTTCCTCTACCTCTACAACAAGGACCACGGGCAGAGCACCGGCGGCGGGACCACCGTCGCGAGCGGCCCGCTGCTCGTGGACAAGTCGAACATCTCCAGCGTGTCGTCGGCGATCTCGGCGGGTGACGACTGAGATGGGAGCTCCCGTCGCGGACGTGCAGGCCGGTCCCCCCGGAGCGGCGCGCGACGAGCGGTTGGAGGCGGTCGGCCGTCTCACCCGCTCGTTGCGCCGCCCCGAGTTGGGCGCGCTGCTCGGCGCCGTCGTCGTCTTCATCCTGTTCGGCGTCACCGACTCCACGGCGCAGCACCTCTGGTTCACGCAGACCGGATTCGAGGCGTGGGCTCAGCAGGCCGCGTTCTTCGGCATCATGGCGGTGCCGGTCGGTCTGCTGATGATCGGCGGTGAGTTCGACCTCTCCACCGGCGGCATGACCGGATTCACCGCGATCCTGATGGCGCTGCTGATCGGCCAACTGCACTGGAACGCCTGGCTCGCCGTCGTCGTCACCTTCGCGTTCGGCGCGCTGGTCGGGGTGCTCAACGGCCTCGTCGTGGTCAAGTCGAAGCTGCCGAGCTTCATCGTCACGCTCGCGACCTACTTCGTCTTCCGCGGGATGAGCATCGGCGGCGTGCTGCTGGTCAACAACGGCAGCACCGAACTGAGCCTGACGAACCCCAACGGCGGCGGCATCGGCGGCGCACGCGCGGTGTTCGGCAGTTCCTTCGGAGCCAACAAGGGCCTGCCGAGCGGGTATCAGACCGCGATCCTGTGGTTCATCGGCGTCACGATCGTCGGGGTGTGGGTGCTCGCGCGCACCCGCTTCGGCAACTGGATCTACGCGGTCGGCGGCGACCTGAACGCGGCGCGCAACGTGGGTGTGCCGGTGGCCCGTACCAGGATCCTGCTGTTCGCCGGCACCTCGACGGCGGCCGCGCTGGTCGGTGTGATCTCGTTCCTGCAGACGTACTCCGCGGTCTCCGAGCAGGGCGTGGGCTACGAGTTCTACTACATCATCGCCGCGGTCGTCGGCGGTTGCCTGCTGACCGGCGGCTACGGTTCGGCGCTCGGTGCGGCTCTGGGCGCCTGCATCATCGGCATGGCGTTCCAGGGCGTGATCTACGCGGGCTGGGACAGCTCGTGGAACTTCACGTTCCTCGGCGCGATCCTGTTCCTCGCGGTCGTCGTGAACATGGTCATCTACCGTCGCGCGCACCGGGCACGCCGATGAGCGAGGAGAGGCAGGACACCGCGATGCTCGAGGTGCGCGACGTGAGCAAGTACTTCGGCAGCGTCAACGCGCTCAGCGGCATCTCGGCCACGGTCCGCGCCGGCGAGGTCACCTGCATCCTGGGCGACAACGGCGCCGGCAAGTCGACGCTCATCAAGATCCTGTCCGGCGTCTTCCCGCCGGACAAGGGCGAACTCCTGCTCGACGGCGAGGCCACGCGCTTCGGCGGTCCGCACGAGGCCCGGCAGCGCGGGATCTCCACCGTCTACCAGGATCTCGCGATGGTGCCGCTGATGCCGGTGTGGCGCAACTTCTTCCTCGGCAGCGAGCCGACGAAGGGGTGGGGCCCGTGGCGGCGCTTCGACGTGGACACCGCGAAGGAGCTCACCCGCCGCGAACTCGCCGGCATGGGCATCGCCATCCGCGATCCCGACCAGCCGGTGGGCACGCTGTCCGGCGGCGAGCGTCAGGCCGTCGCGATCGCCCGCGCGATCCACTTCGGCGCGCGCCTGCTGATCCTCGACGAGCCGACGTCCGCGCTGGGCGTCAAGCAGGCGGGCGTCGTACTCAGGCGGATCACGCAGGCGAGGGAGCAGGGCATCGCAGTCATCTTCATCACGCACAACCCGCACCACGCCTACCCGGTCGGCGACCGCTTCGTCATCCTCAGCCGCGGCAGCAGCCTCGGCGAGTACGCGAAGGCCGACATCGGCAGGGACGAGCTCATCCGGCTGATGGCGGACGGAGCGGAACTGGAGGCCCTGGCCCACGAGCTGAACCTCGTCGCCGAGCCGGAGAATCCCTGATTTGAGTACCCGGTACTCACGACCCGTAGGACGGTGATCCTGGACTATCGAAGTGGGCGATCGCGCGCCTGGCACAACCATTGAGGGGATCTGGTGTGCTCGTCACCGCGCTCGCGCTCCCGGCGGTCGATCGACGCCGGGGGTGCGGGCGCGTGCGCGCGTGACGGAGCGGAGCGAGTAGGTGGAGGAAACCCCGTGTCCAAGTTCGGCTTGTTCTGGTGCTTCGTCGCGGGGTTGGGGTTCGCGGCGTTCGTCGTCGGGTTCCCGGTCTCGTTCTCCGGGGACGGCGCGGGCGGTGCGTTCATCGCGCTCGGCGTGAACGTCTGGTGGCTGACCGCCCTGCTCGGGTACGGCCTGCTCGCGGCGCGCGCCGGACGGATCCGGCAGCGGGTCCTGGCCGGCTCCGAGGTGATGCGCACGGCGTTGGCCAAGGTCGAGACCGCGCAGGCCACCGGCGAGGCCCCGCGCTTCTCGGTGCGCATGGGCCTGACGGTCGCGCCGGACGGTGCCCCGGCCTTCCGCGTCGACACGATCACCGGCGTCAACGTCATGGACGTGGACGCCTATCGGGCCGGCAGGCTGCTGGTCGTCACCTACGACGAGACGCGGCCGTGGCGGGTCACGGTGGTCACGCGGCCGACCCCGGAGTGGGCGCAGCGCGTGACGCACGGAGCCGTCGACTCCGCGCCGATGGAGACCCGGATCGAGGAGCCGCGCACCGTCCTGAAGTCGCGGCGCCGGTGGGCCCGCGCCGGAACCATGGCGATGCTGCTCGGGATCGCGGTCGGCCTGGCGTACTTCATCTCCACGCACGGCTGGTAGCCGACGAAAGCTGCTAGGTTTCCGCGATATGGGAGATCACAGCCGCAGTACGCCTCTCCGGACGCTGGTGACCGAAGCCGAGAGCGGCGTCCTGCTGTTCGGCATCACGCCGCCCAGGCTGAGCACGTCTCCCGAGCGAGTCCGCGAGATCACCGCCGCCACCTTGGCACGGCTGGCCGACCTCAACGTGGATGGTCTGGCGCTCTACGACATCGACGACGAGAGCGACCGCAACCCGCAGGAGCGCCCGTTCCCCTACCTGCCGACCATGGATCCCGCCGCGTACCACGCGGACTATCTCGGCGACTGGGACCGCGCCGCAGTCATCTACCGCTGCGTCGGCAAGTACCCCGAGCCGGAGCTTGCGGGCTGGCTGCGGACGGCCGACGTGGACCGCGTGCTCAGCGTCTTCGTGGGCGCCTCCTCGAAGGCCAAGACCGTGCACACACGCCTCTCGACCGCGCACGGCCTGCGCCGCGACGTCCGCCCGGATCTGCTCCTCGGCGGCGTCGCCATCACCGAGCGTCCGGACGAGCACCTGCGCCTGATCGCCAAGCAGGAGGCGGGTTGCGCGTACTTCATCTCGCAGGTCGTCTACAGCGCCGACGCGGCCAAGAGCATGGTCTCCGACTACTACTACGCCTGCCGCGACCAGCAGTTCACGCCGCGCCCCATCCTCTTCACGCTCTCGGTCTGCGGCTCCGCGAAGACCCTGGCGTTCCTCAAGTGGCTCGGCGTGGACGTCCCGCGCTGGCTGGAGAACTCACTCCTGCACGCCGAAGACACTCTCGCCGAGTCATACGAGCACTGTCTCGCCAACGCCCGCGACCTCATCGCCTTCTGCCGCAGACTCGGCATGCCCTTCGGTTTTCTCGTGGAAAGCGTCTCGATCCGCAAGGTCGAGATCGACGCCTCCGTAGCCCTCGCCCGGGAACTCAGTCGGCTGCTCGGACGGACGGCGGAATAACAGTGGAGCACGTGGGCGGCTGACCGGCGTGATGCCATGACTTTCACATCCCCCAGGTCGGACGGGGCGGCGAAAAGGTTGCCGACGAATTTCCGCCGGTATTTTCCGGCTTTCTCACTGTGTAGCGAGGCGCGAATCTCATAGCTTTTCCATAGATCACTCTTTGCCTCTCCATGGTGGCGGCCGCGCGGGAATCTCGGACAACCTCGTGGTTCACATCCTCGATCCACCTTGGGAGTTCATTCGTGTCCATACATCGACGTGCCCTCGTCGGGCTGCTCGGCACGTCCGCGGCCGTCGCGGCGATCGGCGTGTCCGCCGCGGTGATCGCGCCGGCCGCGCAGGCCGCGCCGCCGCCGGGGGCGATCCACCTGCCGCGGCACCTTTCGCACCACCGGAAGCACGACGCCGCGTCGTCCAGCTGGGCCGGGTACGCGGTCGCGGGCGGCACGTACCACTCCGTCACCGGGAACTGGACCGTGCCCGCCCTCAACTGCTCGGTGACCTCGGGCGACGTGTCGTTCTGGTCCGGGATCGACGGGTACGGCACCTCGACCGTCGAGCAGATCGGCATCGACGCGGTGTGCAACGCCGACGGCACGTCCGAGTACGACCCCTGGGTCGAGATGTACCCGGCCGACTCGATCTACTTCGCCGAGACGGTCAAGGCCGGGGACAAGATGACCTCGGCGGTGACGACGCCGGGCAACGGCACCTTCACCCTCACGCTGGGCGACACGACCCAGGCGTGGAAGAAGACGTACACCTTCTCGACCACCGCGGCCTCGATCTCGACGGCGGAGGTGATCGTCGAGGCGATAGGCGACCAGAGCTCCACGCCGCCCACCCCCGACTTCGGCACGATCATGTTCACCCACGTCACCGCGAACGGCACCACGTTCGCCAAGGCCGGGGGCACGGTCTACCCGACCGACCTCGAGCGGAACGGCGTGGTGATGACGAAGGAGAGCCCGTTCAGCAAGACCTACTTCGCGACCACCTGGCTGCACGACTAAGGGTTCGAACAGGACTCCGAACGCGAGTGGCCGGCCCGACGGAGTGTCGGACCGGCCACCACGCGTGCGTCTCAGGCGTCTGCTACGAGAGCGGCACCGACGCCGAGCCGAGGCAGGTGTTCGGCGGAGTGGCCGAACCCAGCGTCTGGGCCGCGCTGTCGTTGGGCACCGTGCCCGTCATGGCGAACTGGGCGTACTGCGCGGTCGCGAGGGCGACGGCGTCGTCGGTGGCCCCGTTGGCCGCGGCGAACGCACCGGAGGTGCCGCCCGTCAGCGGAACGGACCGGAAGCCGAACGGCGTGTGGCCGCCCGCCTGGTTGGCCGGGTTGGCCCAGCCGCAGGCGTTGTGGAACAGCGCGTCGCTCGCCGCCGCGCCGACCGTGATGACCAGGTCGGAGCCGCTGGAGTCGTCCGTCCACGCGGTGGCGAAGTCGCCGGTCACGCTGCCCGCGGGCAGGGCGAGCTGCTGCGCCTGGGACTGCGCGATCGCCATGCTGTCGCTGTCCGCCGCGTAGAGCACGACCGGGGAGGCCACCGATGTGCTGCTGCTGACCAGCAGGAACGTCTCGGTGATCGGTCGGCCGTTCGCGGACGCCGTGACGGGCACGTTGTACCGTCCGGCGGCCAGCGATCCGTCGGTCGAGACCTTGACCGGGATGCACACCTTCTTGTTCGCCGGCACGACCACGGTGCCCGACGACGGCCACACCGAGACTCCGGAGGGCGCGTCGGCGTGCCAGTTCACGACGGCGCTCTGGCTGCCGCCCTGGATCACCAGGTTGGCGCTGCCCTTGCTACCGGACGGCACCGTCAGCGCGGTGGGCTGGTCCGTGAGCGTGGGCGGGTTCGCGTCCGTGGTGCCCGGGTATCCGGCCACTGCGGCGTTCACGACGTCGCTGTCGACCTCGAGGGTGTCCCCGCCCCAGGTCTCGTTGTGGTCGCCGTAGTACTGGTGCATGATCGCGTTCGGCCAGTCGGTGGTCGGCGCGTACGGGTTGACCAGCACGGGGTTGGTGTTCCAGTCCGCGAACCACACGTCGTCCGGCGAGGTGTAGCTGGTGTTCGTGTACTGCGATGCGAGGTCCGCGATGCCGGTCGCCGCGCTCGAGTACACGCCAGAGAGGTAGCCGGCCGCGTGCAGCCCGGCCGTCCAGCCGCCGAGGAACGTCAGCGTCGCCTGGCTGCACCCGGCGATCGTCGTGTCGTAGCTCTCCATGTCGTAGTAGATCGGCGTCCCGGCGCCGTAGCCGAACTGCTCGGCCGCCGCGACCGCGCTCGCCGCCTCGGCCTCGCCCTGCGCCTCAGCGTTTGCCGGGTCGATGATCGTGGTGTTGGTGAGCTTCGTGCAGGAGGCCTGCGGGCCCACCCAGATCGGGATGAACTGCCAGCCCTCGGCTGCGACCTGGCCGACCCAGCCGGTGGTGAAGTCCCCGTAGGTGCAGGCCCAGTTCGCGCCGCCCAGGTACGTACTGATCACCCGGTACGGCGAGGCCAGCCAGTCGCTCATGGTCGCGGCGGACGGCACGGTGCACGTGTCGATGCCGAGGCCCTGCGCCTGCTCGCCCGACAGGCCGGACGCCGTCGAACCGCTCGTCGCGGCCTTCGTCTTCGTCTTGGCCTTGGCCGAGCCGCTGCCCGTCGCCGCCGACGACGCGCCGGACGCGAGCGCCGGGGCGCTGAACGTGGGTGCCTTGGCGGTGGTCTTCGCGGTCATCTTCGCGCCCGCGAGGATGGAGCGGATCTGCGACGCGTCATTCCCGTACGTCGCGGTGACCTGCACGCCCGGCCCCGGGGCGGCGAACCGCACCGTGTGGCCGACCGTCTCGTTCGTGGAGAGCGCGCCCGAGAAGGACGCGGTGTCCGAGCCGAGTTCCGTCGTGCCCGCCGGGATGGTGGACTGCTCCGGCTGCACGAGCACCGCCTCGGTCCGCCCGTACGCGCGCGTCGGGCAGTGCTGGGCGGTGCCCGGCGTGCCGAGGTAGACAGCGTGCTGATTGAACAGCACGCACCGACTGGGGTCGGCCGTCAGGTCGTAGACCGGCCAGGACGCCGGAACCTGGAATTCATACCCGTGATAATTGATGGTCTGAGAAGTTGTGGTGGATGCTACTGCCGGAGATACAGCTACCCCGGTCAGCACCATCACGGTGGCCCCGATAGTGAGTTTTCGCAACACGACGCGACCGTATCGTGTCTTCAGCTTAGCCGCCGGAATTAAGAGGTCATCGTATCGATGATGTCGTGCAGTACGTCGATGACCTGGGCACGCAGCCAGGCGTGAGCGGGGTCCGTGTCGAAGCGGTGGTGCCAGGCCACGATGACGGGGGCGTCGGGCAGGTCGAACGGGAGGGCGCGGGTCCGCAGACCGAGCGCGGACCACTGCGGCCGGCTGGCGCGTTCGGCGACGACGGTGATCGCCGTGGTGCGCGCGACCAGGTCGAGGGCGGCGCCGGTGGTGGGCAGGGCGGCGATGACGTGGCGACTTAGACCGAGCTCGGCCAAGGCGTCGTCGATGGGCCCGGTCAGGCGGCCGCGTCGGGAGATGGTCACGTGGGTCGCCTCGGCGAAGCGTTCCGGCGTCAGTTCGCCCTCAGCCAGCGGGTGGTCGGGGCGCATGACGGCGACCACGTGGTCGGTGCCGATCAGCTGGGCGGCGATCTCGGGTCGTTCCGGTGCCGCGGAGCCGACTTCGAGGTCTGTCTTGCCGCGGCTGAGGTCGGTGACGTCGCCCGCGGGCTCGGCGAGGAACCTGAGGGCCACGCGCGGTGCGTCGCGCGCCACGATCTCGAGCAGCGGCGCGGCCAGGACGGTGGCCAGCGCGTCGTGGCAGCGCAGCACGAACCGGCGGTCGAGGGTCTCGAGGTCGGGCGCGGTCGCCGGGGTGAGCACGGCGCGGGCGCGGACGACCAGCTCCCGGGTCTCCTCGCGCAGCTGCAGGGCGCGCGGGGTCGGGGTCATGGTGCGGCCGGTGCGCACCAGGATGTCGTCGCCGGTGGCCTTGCGGATCCGGGCCAGCGTGCGGCTCATCGCGGGCGGGGACAGGTGCAGCCGGTCGGCGGCCGCGGCGACGCTGTTCTCTTCCAACAGCGCGTCGAGGGCAATGAGCAGGTTGAAGTCCACATGCACGAGGGTAACTTCTGGGCTTACAAGAGTGCACTGGCAATCATCTGACGAGGCTTCTAACGTCGAAGTCGTACGGAACGGAGAGCCCGTTCCGCTCCTTCGAAAGAGGCTGAATCATGTCTGTTTCCACTGCTCAGTCCACTACCTCCACCGCCGCCGACCGCGAACTGCTCGCCGCGGTCGTCGAGATCGCGACCAAGGCGGGCGACGCGGTGAATGCCCGATACTCGCCCGAGTCCCGACCGCCGGACCGGACCGCGATGTTCCACGCCGGGACCGCCGACGGAGAGGCCTCCCTCGCCGTGCTGCGTCCGGCCCTCACGGCGCTGCGTCCCGAGGCGCGGTGGCTGACCGAGGAGCTCGAGACCAGCGAACTGCCCGCCGGGGAATGGTGGGTGGTCGACGAGGTCGAGGGCAACGTCAACCACGTGCACGGGATGGCCGAGTGGGGCGTGACCGTGGCGCTGGTGCGTGACGGGGAGACGGTGCTGGCCGTGGTCCGTCAGCCGGTGGATGATCTGACCTACACCGCGGTGCGCGGCGGCGGGGCGCAGGTGAACGGGGCGCCGCTTCGTACGTCGGCCAAGGTCGAGCTCAATGCCGCGATCGTGGCGACCGGGCAGGCAGAGGCCGAGCAGGCCGGAACCTACGAGCGGATCGGCCGGTCGATCACGGCGATGCTGGGGGAGGCGCTGCTGGTGCGCGCGTCGGTGCCCTCGACCTTCCCGATGCTGCTGGTGGCCGCCGGACACAACGACGTGTTCTGGCAGTACGAGCCGACCCTGCCGGGCGTCGCAGCCGGAGCCCTGATGATCACCGAGGCGGGCGGCGTGGTCACCGACATCGACGGCGACACGTGGCGCCCGGGGGCCGACACCGTCCTGGCCTCGGCGCCCGGCCTGCACGCCCAGTCCGCCGCCGTCCTGGCTCAGGTGGTCTGACGATGCATGTGGCCATCCTCGCTGCATCCGGCGGCACCGGACTCGCCCTCACCGAGGAAGCGCTCGGCCGCGGGCACACCGTCACCGCGATCGCCCGCACCCCCGCGCGGATCACGGTCCCCGACAACCCGCTGCTGACCCGCGTGGCGGGCGACGTCAACGACCCGGCCTCGATCGCCGCCGCGCTCAAGGGCACCGACGTCGTACTCTCCGGCCTCGGCAACGCGAAGGGCGCCAAGCCCAACGCGCTCACGGCCGGAGCCAGGGCCCTTGTCTCCGCAGGTGCCGAACAGATCGTGTGGCTCGGCGCGTACGGCACCGGCCCCTCCGCACCGGCTGCGGGTCGGCTGACCCGCACGCTACTCAAGGCCATGGGCGCGGAACTCGCCGACAAGGTCACCGCGGACGCCGAGATCCTGGCAGCCGGCCGCACGGTGTTCCACGCCGGTCCGATGTCCGACGGCCCGCTCAGCCCAGACCGCCGCACCGTCGGCCTCGACCAGGCACCGAAGCGGCTCTTCCCGGCGCGTGTCAGCAGGCGAACGGTCGCCGCCGCGATGCTCGATGAGGCCGAGGCACCGCGCTGGCAGGGCCAGATCGCCCTTCCGTTGGAGCGCTGACGGGGTCTCCGTGCTACAGCGTCGTGCTGCTGAGGACCGAGGAGTTGGCGATCTTCCAGGCGCCGTCGATCTCGACGAGGCCGAAGGTCGTGCGCTCCCGGACGGTGCGGCCGTTCTTGTAGTGGTAGTCGATCGTCGCGATGGCTGCGGTCGGCGGCGCGGCCTCGAGGTTCGAGATCGACACGCTCTGAATCTGGCCCCAGAACTGCTGATACGTGGCGTAGCTGGTCGCGCGCTCGCGTTGGTAGTAGGCGGTCAGATACTGCCAGGACTGATCGAGGTGGTCGGGCACCAGGCTGTAGTAACGCGAGATCGCGGCGGTCATCTGGAGCCCGACGGTCGAGGTGGCCGAGGCGGACGGCGTGTCGGGTTGGTTCGTCGCGGCGGCGCTCGCCGTGTTCGTCGCGCTCGAGTTGCTGTGCGCGATGAACACGGCGACGGCCGTCGTGGTCAGCACGGCCGCGGTGGCGACGAGGATGCCGGTCAGTGCTCGCGATCGCTTACGTGGAGGTGCGGCGTCTTCTACGTGGTCCGCCGCTTCAGGTTCCTCGCGCATGGTCATGGCCGATTCGAGCTTCCGGCGTACGACATCCATGGTCGGCCGGTCCGCCGGATCGTGGCTCAGCATCCACATCAGCGTGTCGATCAGGGCGCCGGACTGCTCGGGTCGGCGGACCTCGCCGTTCGCGATCCGCATGACCACGGCCATCGGGGTCGGGCCGGTGCCGAACGGCGGCACGCCCTCCACCGCTGCGTACAGCGTGGCGCCGAGGGAGAAGACGTCGCTCGCGGGATCCGCGCCGCCGCCGCGCGCAACCTCGGGCGAGATGTAGGCGGGCGTCCCGAGCATCTCGCCCGTCGCCGTCAGGGTCACGTCGTCGATGGCGCGGGAGATGCCGAAGTCGGTCAGCTTCGCCACGCCGCCCACGCCGCCCACGCCGTCTTCGCCGCCGTCGTCGGCGAGGAGGATGTTGCCGGGCTTGATGTCGCGGTGCACGATGCCCGCCTGGTGGGCCGCGATGAGCGCCGACGCCACCTGCGCGCCGAACCTCGCGACCACGTTGGCCTCCAGCACCTCGCCGTCGGCCAGGATCTGCGCGAGGCTGCGCGACGGTACGTACTCCATCACCAGGCACGGACGGCCCTCGTGCTCGACCACGTCGTGGACCGTGACGGCGTGCGGATGCTGGAGCCGCGCCGCGATCCGCGCCTCGCGCCGTGCCCGGCTGTGCGCCTGCTCGATCTGGCTGCTGCTCAGGCCGATCGAGCCGCGCAGCAGCTTGACCGCGACGGTACGGCCGAGCACTTCGTCGTGCGCGCGCCACACCACGCCCATCGCGCCGCCGCCCACGCGCGATATCTGGCGGTAGCGGCCAGCTATCCGCTCTGCGCCGTCGGTCATCATGGCGGGCCCGTTCCTCTCGCAAAGCCGGATGCTCGAAGCAGCATGGTCCGCTTCGAGCCCCCATGATGACCTATCCCGGTGTTCTATCGACGCGCCGAAGCAGGCCGGGTGAAGAAGTTGACGAGATTGCCGTCCGGGTCGCGGATGAGCAGCGAGCGGTTGCCCCACGGCATCGTGGTCGGCTCCCCGTTGACGAAATCGGTGAACGAGCCGCGCAGTTCGCCGTGGAGGGCGTCGACGTCCGCCACCTCGAACTCGATGATCACGCTGCGGTTCTCGGCGGGCCGCGCCGAGTCGGGGGCGAAGAGGGCGACGGTACGCGTGCTGCCGATCGCGAGCGTGGCCCGCGCCGTCCTGAGCTCGGCGAAGTCCTCCGTCGCCCACGTCGCCTGCACGCCGGTGGCCTTCTCGTAGAACGACACGAGGCGCGCGACGTCGCCGGTGATGATGCGGATCGAGACGAATTCCATGGTGCTTCTCTCCTCGGGTGGTTGAGCCGTTGCGCTTCACACCGTAGGAGTAATAGTGGTCAGAACCTGTCCGCTATTCGAGTTAGTCTGGAAACATGAATCGTCCGACGAGCCGCGTGCTCCAACTGCTGGAACTCCTGCAGTCCGGCGGCACGCGGACGGTGGCCGAGCTCGCCGACCGGCTCGGCGTGGACGGACGTACCGTGCGGCGCTACGTCGACCACCTCATCGACCTCGACGTCCCGGTCGAGTCCGTACGCGGTCGCTACGGCGGCTACCGGCTCGCCCCCGGATACCGGCTGCCGCCGCTCATGCTCGGCGACGACGAGGCATTGGCTGTTCTGCTCGGCCTGATCGCCGGGCGGCGTACCGGCCTGACGACGGCGTTGAGCACCGCGGGCGAGACGGCCGCCGCCAAGATTCGCAGGGTGCTGCCGAAGCCGCTGGCCTGCAGGCTGGAGACCGTACTCGACTCGATCGCGTTCACGCACGAGCCCGACGACGACGGCTTCGCCACGCCCGACGCGACCGTCCTGCTGACCGTCGCCGACGCCGTACGCCACCGACGCCCGATCTCCATCACCTACACGGACCGAGACGCCGTACGGAGCAACCGCGTCGTGCACCCATACGGGATCGTGAGCCACGAGAACCGTTGGTACGTACGGGGGATGGACCCGGCGATCGGCGAGGAACGCACCTTTCGGATGGACCGGATCGAGGGTGTCCGAACGCTGCCGGGAGAGTTCGACGCCCCCGAAGCGCCAGAGCAGCAGGACCAGGCCCGCAGCGTGCTGACCGGCTTCGCCACCGCCGCGTACCGATACGAGGTGACGGTGTGGATCAACGGGACGGTCGAGCAGATCCGCGCCCGGCTCCCCGCCAGCGTCGCCGTCCTCGACCCGGTCAGCGAGAAGGAGGCGGCGGAGCAGTGGGTACGGGCCGAAATGCGTGCCGAGTCACTCGATTGGCTGCCCGCGGTGCTCGCCTCACTCGATCGGCCCTTCGAGATCGAGCGTCCGAACGAGCTACGTGAGCTCACCATCGCCTTCGCCGAGAGAATCCGGAGTTCTGCCCGCGCAGTCGTCCCCGCCGACCGCCGACATCGATAGCTGATAGTGGACCCTGCTCCGACTGGCCAGTGGGTATCGCATACCTACTGGCCAGTAGTAATCTCCGTGCGAGGGCGACGAAGCCTTCACGCGTTGACGTCGGAGGATGATCGTCATGGCAGCGACCGAACTGCGGGCGGACGAGCGTGCGAAGCCGGTGAGCGAGGCGATCCGGTGGGGGATGCTCGCGCCCTTGGTCGCGGCGTCCTGCTACACGGCGCTCGTGCTCGTCCCGTTCGCCGGGCACACCGCCTTCGCGTTCGCGTGGACGATGGCGCCGCTCACGGCCTGGCTGCTCGGCTCCGCGTACGCCGGGAGCGCGGTCATGCTCGTGCTCGCCCTGCGCCGCTCCGAATGGGCCGACGTGCGTATCTCGGCGTATTCGACGTCGATGTTCATGGTGCTGATGCTCGCGGCGAGCCTGCTGGGCCGGCACACGATGCATCTGGCCCACGGTCCGATCATCGCCTTCTTCGGCGCCTGGATCTGGATGCTGATCCACGTCGCGGTGCTGTTCGTCGGCGCGGGCGTGCTGATCGCGCAGGCGTTTACTCGTGGCCGGACCACGCCGCGAGCGCCGGGCCCGCCGCTGCTCATCGGCGGCCCGATGCTCTTCGCCGCGACCTGGCTCAGCGCGCTCGGCATCGCCGTGACCGCCGCTCCGTCCTGGGCCGTGCGCAATTGGCCCTGGACGGTCTCAGAGCTCGATGTTCGGGCACTGGGCGCCTGGTGCCTGACCTACGGCGTCTCCACGTTCCTCGCCTGGCGCGCCGGTGACCTGACGCGCACGCTCCCCGGACTCATCGCCCTGATGACCACCGGCCTGCTCGGCCTCGTCGGCGTCATCCGCTACAACGGCTCGCTGCACAACGACCTGGCCACGTGGCTCATCCTGCTCGTGCTCGTCACGCTCGTCGGCATGGGCACCACCGGCGTGATGTTCGCCCCGGTCACGGTGCCTTGAGCGCGATCTCCAGCCGCCGCAGCCAGTCGTCCCCCGAACCCGTCGCCTGCGGATGTTCGCGCTGGAACTCGCTCCAGCTGAACTCCACGTCGATGTCGCCGAGGTCTGCGAGCCGGTCCGCGCCCAACTGCTCGAAGACCTCCAGGAGCGTCGTACGCAGCACTCGCCGGTCGATCGAGTCGTCCTCGGCGAGCAGCACCGCGTCGTAGAGATCCTTGGGCTTCGGCTCGAAGTCGACCAGCAGCCACGACAGTTTCCAGGCGAGCGAGATCGGCTTAGGCGCGACCCGCAGCCGCACGCCGGGCCCACTCCGGGAAAGCGCGATCACCGCCGTCTCAGGCTCGATGCTCACCTTCTCGCCGAAGACGAAGTCCAGCTGCACGCTGCCGCCCGGGAACGGCATCGTCAGCCGACGCCCCGGCGCCCGGTCGTACTCCCAAATACTCTCGATCCGCGCCAGCCCGCTCCCGAAACCCGGTGCGGACATGAGCTCGGCGAAGAACTCGTCGGTGGCCGGGTCGTCGATCTCCCAATCCTCCGCGAGTACGACGAAGTCCAGGTCGCCGGGCTCGCGCGCCTGCGTCGGATACCACGTGCTCATCAGGGCACTGCCGCGCAGCATCAGATCATCGGCGCGCCCGCTCGCCGCGACGGCCGCCAACGCGAGGTCCAACGCCTCGGTCCGATCCACTCGATCCACCCGGTCAGCCTCGCACGCGGGTCTGACAAAGAGGTGCGACTCAGTCCCCTGCGCCCAACGCCGGGTCGGCCGGGCCGCCGATCGAGATCCACGTGGTGCCGGTGCCGGAGTAGATGTCGACGTCGTTGATGAAGTCCTCGGGGCGGATGAGCGCGACGGTGCCGCCGTAGAGACTCGTGCCGCTCTCCACGATCGGGAGCACGGCGTCGTCGGCTCCGGACGAGATCATCGGGGTGATCGCCGACCAGGAGTTCGGGGTGCCGCTGTACTTGAGGTACGTCCGGTAGTAGGCGTTCGAGTCGTCGATGTAGACGCCGTCGTTGCCCGCGATCAGGCCGTCCAGCTCGTCGCTGCTGGAGACGTTGAGGATCGGGGTCCAGGTGGTGCCGCCGGTCCACTCCTCGACGGTGGTGGCGCCCGTGTCGATCCGGTAGACGGCGCTGGAGCCGACCGCGATGGCCGTGTCGGAGTAGATGCTGTCGTTCGGCGCGCCGATGTCGGTCCAGGAGTTCGGGGTCCCGTTGTAGTGCCACAGGTCCTCGCTGGACATGATCGCGCCCGTCGCGACGAGCCCGTAGGGACCCGCGTAAATGCCCGTCGAGCCTCCGCCGATGATCGTCCAGCTGCCCGGTGTGCCGTTCCACTCCGCCACGTAGGACCTGTCCGGAGCGAGGCCGTAGAGGTGGCCGCCGCCCTCGACGAACTCGTCGCCCGGGCCGCCGATCGCGGTCCAACTGCCGGGCGTGCCGTTGTACTCGAAGATGTCGCCGGTGTTCGGGTCGGTGGCGAACACGCCCGCCGATCCGGCGTAGACGTGGCTGGCCGGGCCGCCGATGATGGTCCACTTCTGCGGCGTGCCCATCCATTCGGCCACGTAGCTGCCGGTCGGGCTGAGCGCGAAGACCGTCTGCTCCGCCCACGTGTAGCCGCCCACGACGCTCGCGTTCGCGGTGCTGGCGAGTACCGGAGAGACGAGCCCGACCACCATGGCCGCGGCGACGGCGGCCGATCTCTTGCAACCCATACGCTCATCGTGACCGGCACGTCAGGGTGCTGTCGTGAGTAGCGCGTACTCAGGCGAGGTCGAGCGGAGCCTGTGTGGTGAGGCAGAACGGATGCCCGGCGGGGTCGATCATCACACGCCACTCGTCCGGGCACGGTTGGTGGGCCGCGCGTGTCGCGCCGAGGGAGAGCGCGAGGCTCTCGGCTGCTTCGAGGTCGTCGACGGCGATGTCCAGATGCATCTGCTTGGGCGTGGCACCGTCCGGCCAACTCGGCGGTACGTATCCCTCGACGCGCTGCGTGGTCAGCAGGAAGCCCGCCCCCTTGAGTGCGACCACGTCATCGACGTCCAGGAAGACTTCGAGGTCGAGCAACTGCTGGTAGAAGTCCGCGAGGCGGTGCGGGTCGTCCGTGTCGAGGGAGACGCCGGCGAGCCGTACGAGTGCTGATGACATGAGGGATATCGCTCCTGGGTCCGGGGCCGCAGATGCATGTGACTTGGATCACAAGCAATGGTACGCGTGGTGATCGTGTGCCTTAATGGACTTAGAACCATGCCATTAGAGTTCGGAGTACGCCGCATGAACGACGTTCCCCCCACTCCAGTTCCCTCGACCGCCACCCCCTCCCACATCCCACCGCTGCCGCAGGTCCGCACGCTGCTCGACCCGCCGCCGGAGTTCACCGCCCGGCGTGGGCGGCGGCCGATCTCCCGGGTCGCGCTCTGGGGCGAGACCACCGCTTGGCTGATCACCCGGCACGACGAGGCGAAGGCCGTGCTGGCCGACGCCCGCTTCAGCGCCAACGTGTCGAAGCCCGGCTTTCCCGGCATGACCCCGTCCGCGCCGCCGCGTTCGCCGGGGCACATCCAGTTCATGGACCCGCCCGAGCACGGCCGGCTGCGCCGGATGGTGTTGCCTGACTTCACCTTCCGGCGCATCGAGCAGTTGCGGCCGGCGATCCGGCAGACCTGCGAGCGGCTGATCGACGAGCTGACGGCGGCCGGACCCGGCACCGCCGACCTCGTCGAGACCTTCGCTCTTCCGCTGCCCACGCTCGTGATCTGCGAACTGCTCGGCGTGCCGTACGAGCGCCGCGCGTTCTTCCAGGAGCACAGCCAGGCGTTCTTCAACACGTCCTCGACCCGCGAGCAGATGTTCGCCGCGCGGCTCGCGATCCAGGGCTATCTCAGTGAACTGCTGGCGGCCAAGAGCGCCGAACCGGCGGACGACCTGCTGAGCCGGCTCGCGGTCGATCGGGTCGCGACCGGCGAGGCCGGCGCCGAGGAGGCCGTCGGGCTCGCCTCGCTGCTGCTGGTCGCCGGGCACGAGACGACCGCGCACATGTTCCCGCTCGGCGTCGTCGCCCTGCTGCGGCACCCGGAGCAGCTCGACAAGCTGCGCGCGGACCCGGACGGCTGGCCCGAAGCGATCGAGGAGCTGTTGCGCTACCTCACGATCGCGCACACCGGAATGCGCCGGATCGCGACCCACGACGTCGAGGTCGGCGGCGTGCTGATCCGCGCGGGGGAGGGCGTGGTCGTCGCGCTCGACGCGGCCAACCGGGATCCCGAGGTGTTCGCGGACCCTGACACGCTCGACCTGTCCCGGAACGCGCGTGCCCACCTGGCCTTCGGGTACGGCCTGCACCAATGCGTGGGCCAGTCGCTCGCCCGGGCCGAACTGCAGATCGGCCTGCCGCTGCTGTTCGAGCGGCTGCCGGAGCTGCGGCTGGCCACGGACGACCCCGAGCAGTACATGCTGCGCGGCCGGGCCGTGCACGGCGTCTCGCGGCTGCCGGTCGCGTGGTGACGGGCGAGCTGGACGAAACCGTGCTGGCCAACGCCCGACCCGACGTCGCGGCGTGGTTCGACGGATTCCGGGCCCGGCACGGCGCGGTGGCGGGCTGCGTGCATCTGGCGCGGCATGACGGCCTGGTGCTGGTGGCGGCGAGCAACATCCCGGCCGCGATCCAGAACACGGTGGCCTTCGTGACCCTCGGCAAGGGCGTCGCCGGGGTCACGGCCGAACGCGGGGAGCCGGTCGTGCTCCGCGACGTGCAGACCGACGAGTCGGGCGTGGTGCGTCCGCGCGCGAAGACGGTCGGCACGCGCGGCTCGGTCAGCGTCCCGGTGCTCGGCGCGGACGGCGCGGTGCTGGCCGTGGTCGGCGTCGGATTCGCCGACGAGCGGCTGTTCGACGACGCGGAAGTGGCCGCGTACCAGGCCGACGCCGCCGGTCTGCTCCACGCGATCGAACTCTGAATCCCTACCAGAACATTGACAGCCGGGCTCAGCGGGCCCGGCGATGGGAGGTGCCTTCTCACGTGCGTACGGGAATCTGGCTGATCGGGGCGCGCGGCTCCGTGGCCACGACGGCGATCACCGGCGCCGCCGCGATCCGCGGCGGGTTCGCGGAGCCGAACGGATGCGTGTCAGAGCTCGAACCCTTCGCGGGGCTCGGGCTCCCGGCGTTCGACGAACTGGTCTTCGGCGGGCACGACGTGGCCGAGACGCCGCTGACCGAACGGGCCGAGCAATTGGTGGGCAACGGCGTCCTGCCGACCGGGCTTCCGGCGCTGGTGCGCGCGGACCTGGAGGCGGCCGACGCCGAGATCCGCCGGGTCGTCGAGGACGGCCGCGGTCAGGCCGAGGTGATCGACGGGCTCGTCGCGGACCTCGAATCATTCCGGGAGCGGACCGGAGTCGCGCGGATTGTCGTGGTCAACGTCGCCTCCACCGAACCGTTCGCCGAGCCGGACCCGGCGTGCAGCTCGCTCGACTCCCTGCGCGCGGAACTGGCCGCCGGTCGCAGTGTCCTGCCGTACAGCTCGGCGTACGCGTACGCGGCGTTCCGGGCCGGGTGCGCGTTCGTGGACTTCACTCCCTCGGTCGGCGCGCGGATCCCGGCTCTCGACGAGTTCGCGCGCGAGAACCGGTTGCCGTACGCGGGTAGCGACGGCAAGACCGGCGAGACGCTGCTGAAGTCTGTGCTCGCGCCGATGTTCGCTCAGCGTGCGCTGCGGGTGCGGTCCTGGTCCGGGACGAACCTGCTCGGCGGCGGGGACGGCGCCGCGCTGGCCGAGCCCGAGCGCGCGAAGAGCAAGATCGACTCGAAGCAGCGGCTGCTGGAGGAGGAGCTCGGCTACGCGGTGGACGGCGGCGTGCACATCCACAACGTCCCGGCGCTCGGCGACTGGAAGACGGCGTGGGACCACATCGCGTTCGACGGCTTCCTGGGCACCCGGATGAGCATGCAGTTCACGTGGCAGGGCTGCGATTCCGCGCTGGCCGCGCCGCTGGTGCTCGACCTGGCCCGGTTCGCCGCGCTGGCGCACGCGCACGGGATCGGCGGCCCGCTCGACGCGCTCGCGTTCTTCTTCAAGGACCCGGTCGGCACGTCGGTGCACGCGCTGGGGGAGCAGTTCACGGTGCTGCGGACGTGGGCCGACGAGCTGAGGTCGTCGTCGTGATGAAGGCACTCGAACCCTGGCTCCGGCTGGTCCGGGCACCCGCTGCGTTGACCGTACCCGGCGACACGATCGCGGGCGCGGCTGCTGCCGGTGGTCGGCCTCGGGCGAGTGCGGCCGCCGCGTCGGTGTGCCTGTACTGGGCCGGGATGGCGCTCAACGACTACGCCGACCGGGAGTTGGACGCGGTCGAACGTCCGGAGCGGCCGATTCCGTCCGGCCAGATCTCCCCGCGCGCCGCGCTGGCCGCAGCCGTCGGGTTGACGGGCGCGGGTCTCGGCCTGGCCGCGCTGGCCGGGCGGCGCACGCTGGCGGTGGCGGTGCCGCTGGCCGGGGCGGTCTGGGCATACGACCTCGTACTCAAGGACACGAGCGCGGGCTGCGGCGCGATGGCGGCCGCTCGCGGTCTCGACGTGCTGATGGGCGGCGCGGCTGCGGGCGATGTAACCGCGGCACTGCCTGCCGCCGCTGTTGTTAGCGCGCACACATACGCGGTCACCGAACTCAGCCGGGCCGAGGTGAGTGGAGCGGAGCCCGCACTGCCCGCGACCACGCTCGCGGCCACCGGAGTCATCGCGGCGGCCGCAGTGAGCCACGCGGGCCTCGTCGGTGATCAGCATCCCGCCGACCGGATCGCGAGCGCGGCGCTGGCCGCCACGTACGCATTCGGATTCGGTCGGCCGCAGCTGAACGCGCTCTCGGACCCGTCGGCGCCGAACGTGCGCAAGGCCGTCGGCGCCGGAATCCACGCGATGCTGCCGCTCCAGGCCGCGCTCGCCGCCGCGAAGGGCGCCCGGATCTCGCCGCTGCCGCTGGCCGTCGCGCTGCCGCTGGTCAAGCGGCTGTCCCGGAAGGTGTCGCCGACATGAGCCTCAGATTCGGCTTCGGTACCAACGGTCTGGGCGACAACCGATTGCCGGACGCGCTGCGCCTGCTCGCCGACCTCGGCTACGACGGCGTCGCGCTCACCCTCGACACCGGCCACCTCGACCCGTACGCCGAGGACTTCGAGCGCGACCTGCCACGTATCGCCGCGCTGCTGGACAAGCTGGACCTCGCGGTCGTCATCGAGACCGGCGCCCGCTACCTGCTCGACCCGCGCCGCAAGCATCACCCGACCCTGATATCCGAGGGCAGCGAGCAGCGGATCGGCTTCCTGGAACGGGCCGTGCGGATCGGTGCCGAGCTCGGCGCCGAGGCGGTCTCGTTCTGGAGCGGCAACCGGCCCGCCGACGAGGCGGTCCCGGACGACGAGCTGTGGGGCCGCCTCGTGCGCGGCGTCGAGCGGGTGATCACCGTGGCCGAGCTGCACGGCGTGCGGCTCGGTTTCGAACCCGAACCCGGCATGCTCGTCGAGGACATCGCAGGATACGAACGTCTCATCGCAGCGCTCGGCGACCCCGGTGCGCTCGGCTTGACGTTAGACCTTGGGCACTGCCGCTGCCTGGAGGAGCTCTCGGTCCCGGACTGCGTACGCCGCGCCGGGGACCGCCTCGTCAACGTGCAGATCGAGGACATGCGGCGCGGCGTGCACGAGCACCTCGAGTTCGGCCGGGGCGAGATCGACTTTCCGCCGGTGCTCGCCGCGCTCGCTGAGGTCGGCTACCGCGGCCTGGTCTCCGTCGAACTTCCCCGGCACAGCCACGATGGCCCTGGAGTCGCCATGCGCTCGATCGAGTTCCTCCGCGCCGCCGCCCCCGGCAGCGAGCCCGACCTGCGCGACCTGGTCGCCGGGTACGCCAAGCCGGGCGGCACGGACTGGCTGGACCAGCAGGTCGCCGAGATCGCCCTCGACCAGGCCGTGATCCGCCGCGTCTTCCCGCTCGTCGGGCTGCGCTGCGGCCGGACCCCGGCGGGCGACTCCGGGCTCTGCGTGGACGACGCGGCCCGGATCGTGCTGCTCGAAGCCCTCGGCCTGCACGGACCCGAGCTCACCGCCGAACTGACCGACCTCTACCGGTACGGCGACGCGGCCGAGCGGCGCGCCGTTCTCCATGCCCTGAGTCACCTCGCGGACCTCGATGACAGCGCTGTCCCGCTGGTGCTGGACGCGGTCCGCAGCAACGACACCCGCCTGATCTCGGCTGCCCTCGGCCGGTACGCCGCCGCGCACCTGGACGACGACGCGTACCGGCAGGCAGTGCTCAAGTGCGTGTTCACCGGCATCCCGCTCGCCGACGTCGCGGGTCTCGCGGAGCGCACCGACGCCGAGCTGCGCCGGATGTTCGAGCACTACGCCGCCGAGCGCCTGGCCGCCGGCCGCACCGTCCCCGACGACGTCGTCACCCTCCTGGAAGGCCCCGCCTGATGCGCATCTTCGACCCGCACATCCACATGACCTCGCGCACCACGGACGACTACGAGGCGCTGCGCGGCGCCGGGGTGCGCGCCGTGCTGGAACCGGCCTTCTGGATCGGCCAGCCGCGCACCTCCGTCGGCAGCTTCGTCGACTACTTCGACGGCCTCGTCGGCTGGGAGCCGTTCCGGGCCGCGCAGTTCGGGATCAAGCACTACTGCACGATCGCGCTCAACCCGAAGGAGGCCAACGACCCGCGCTGCCGCGAGGCCCTCGAGGTCGTGCCCAGGTATCTCGCGAAGGAGCAGGTCCTCGCGGTCGGCGAGATCGGCTACGACTCGATGACCCCCGAGGAGGACGAGGTCTTCGCCGCCCAGCTCGGCTACGCGCGCGAGTACGGGCTCCCGGTCCTCGTGCACACCCCGCACCGGGACAAGCCGCGCGGCACCGAGCGCACCCTCGACGTCGTGCGCGAGTCCGGCATCGACCCGTCCCACGCGCTCGTCGACCATCTCAATGAGCTGACCGTGAAGACGGTGCTGGACGCGGGCTGCTGGGCGGGTTTCTCCATCTACCCGGACACGAAGATGGACGAGGCCCGGATGGTCGCGATCCTGCAGGAATACGGCCTGGAGCGGATCCTGGTCAACTCGGCCGCCGACTGGGGCCGCAGCGACCCGCTCAAGACGTACAAGACCGGCCTGGCCATGCTGGAGGCCGGGTTCACCGAGGACGACGTGGACCGAGTACTGTGGCGCAACCCCGTCGAGTTCCTCTCCGCGAGCGGCAAGCTGGACGTCGCAGAACTCGAAGCCGGGACCGAGTCCCCGTCCGGCGCACTGTTCGAGGGCAACTCGATCCTGCGCGGCAGCCGATGACCCGCTACCTGCACCCCGACGGCACGACCGTCCACCTCGCCTACTGCGCCAACGTGCACCCGGCGAACGAACTGCCCGAGGTCCTCGCGCAACTCGAACGCTACGCCGAACCAATCCGGCAGCACCTCGGCACCGACCGCCTCGGCCTCGGCCTGTGGCTGGCCCGCGAGGCGGCCACGGCACTCGTCGAGGACCCCGCCGAACTCGCCCGCCTGCGCCGCGAACTCGACGCGCGCGGCCTGGAAGTCGCCACCCTCAACGGCTTCCCCTACACCGGCTTCGGCGACCCGGTGGTCAAACACCGCGTCTACCGACCCGACTGGTCCGAGGCCGAGCGGCTCGACTACACCACCGACCTCGCGCGGATCCTCATCGAACTGCTCCCGGACGACGTGACGCGCGGCAGCATCTCCACCCTCCCGCTCGGCTGGCGCACCCGCCCGCTCGACGAACCCGGCTGGTACGACGCCGTGGCCCGCAACGTCGCAGCCCTCGATGACTTCCTCGCCGCGCTGCCCCGCCCCGTCCGCGTCGCCTTCGAACCCGAACCCGGCTGCCTCGTCGAATCCACGCAGGAAGCGGTCGAACACCTCGGCCACCTCGCCTCCGAACACGTCGGCCTGTGCCTAGACGCCTGCCACCTCGCCGTCGCCCACGAAGACCCCCACGCCGCCCTCGACTCCCTGACCGACGCGGGAATCAGCATCGTGAAACTCCAGGCGTCGGCCGCGCTCACCGCCACCGACCCGCGCTCACCCGAGACCACTGCCGCCCTCGCCGACTACGCCGAACCGCGCTTCCTGCACCAGACGCGTGAACAGGGAGGCGGCGGCACCGACGACCTCCCCGAAGCGCACGCCGAACTCCCCGGCGACGCGCCGTGGCGGATCCATTTCCACGTCCCGCTGCACGAACAGCTCCCCGCCCCGCTCGGCACCACCTCCGACGTGCTGTCACAGACCCTTGACGCGCTCTTCGGCGGCCCGCGCGCGCTGACCGACCACATCGAGGCCGAGACGTACACCTGGCCGGTCATGCCCGGCGCCGACCGCGACCTCGCCTCCTCCATCGCCGGAGAACTGGCCTGGATCTCCCGCGCCCTGACCACGCTCGGCCTGAAGGAGATCCGATGAGCCCGCGCCTCGTCGTCCTCGACATCGTCGGCCTGACACCCGCGCTCCTCGCGCACATGCCCAATCTCCGCGCCCTGGCCGACCGCGGCTTCAGCGCGCCCCTCGAACCCGTCCTGCCCGCCGTCACCTGCTCGGTCCAGGCCACCTTCCTCACCGGCGCGCCGCCGTCCGAACACGGCATCGTCGGCAACGGCTGGTACTTCCGCGACCTCGGCGAAGTCCTGCTCTGGCGCCAGAGCAACGCCCTCGTCGGCGGCGAAAAACTCTGGGACGCCGCACGCAAGCAGAACCCCGACTACACCGTCGCGAACGTCTGCTGGTGGTACGCGATGGGCGCCGACGTCAACTGGACCGTCACCCCGCGCCCCATCTACTACTCCGACGGCCGCAAGGAACCGGACTGCTACACCGTCCCGCCCTCCCTGCACGACGAGCTCGAAGCCAAACTCGGCACCTTCCCGCTGTTCACGTACTGGGGTCCGACCGCAGGCATCGCCTCCTCGAAGTGGATCATCAACGCGGCGCGCTGGATCTTCCGCAAGAAGAACCCCGACCTCACCCTCGTCTACGTCCCGCACCTCGACTACGACCTGCAGCGCTTCGGCCCCGACAGCCTCGCCGCACGCCGCGCCGCCGCCGAAGTCGACCTCGCCCTGCGTCCACTGCTGGAAGAGGCCACTGCAGACGGCGCGACGATCGTGGCCCTGAGCGAATACGGCATCACCCGCGCCTCGAACCCCGTCGACATCAACCGGGTCCTGCGCCACGCGGGCTACCTCACCGTGCACACACAAGACGGCATGGAGTACCTCGACCCCTACACGTCCCGAGCCTTCGCCGTCGCCGACCACCAGATCGCGCACATCTACGTCCGCGACCCCGCCGACATCGACCACGTGCGCGAACTACTGGCCGGAGTCGGCGGCATCGATCAGCTCCTCGACGCCGAAGGCAAGCGCGCGGCCGGGCTCGACCACCCCCGCTCCGGAGAACTCGTCGCGATAGCCGAGCCGGAAGCCTGGTTCACCTACTACTACTGGCTCGACGACGAACGCGCCCCCGACTACGCCCGCAGCGTCGAGATCCACCGCAAGCCCGGCTACGACCCCGCCGAACTCTTCTTCGACCCCGCCGACCCCCTCGTCAAGCTCCGCGCAGCCACCGCACTCGCCCGCAAGAAACTCGGCGCGCGCTACCGGATGACCGTCGTCCCCCTCGACCCGGCCCCGGTCAGCGGCAGCCACGGACGCATGCCCGACAACCCCGACCACGGCCCGATGCTCATCTGCTCCGACCCGTCCGCCGCCCCCGTCGACCGCATCGCCGCCACCGACGTCAAGGAGTTGCTTCTCAAGCTGGGGCTCGGGGCTGCGGACGCGGACTAGACCTGCGACATCAGAGCGAGCGGATGGCCGTCCGGATCGTCGAAGAAGGCCATCCACTCCTCGGTGCCGTCCTCGTGCTTGTGGATCAGGTGCGGGGCCCCGCGGAAGCTCACGCCGCGCGACGTGAGCTCCGCGTGGGCCGCGTGGATGTCGGGGACGCGGAAGTACAGGCAGGAGGGCTCGGACCGGGCGCCCTCCGCGCTCAGGAACAGCCGGACGCCGTCGCAGTCGAAGAAGGCCAGGTCGCCGAAGGTGTAGAGGTGCGTCAGACCGAGCACGTCCCGGTACCACGCGACGGCCTGAGCCACGTCGCTCACCGACCGGGCGACCTGCCCGATCGGGCCGAGCCGGACCTCACTGGGCATGGCGGTGCTTCCTTTCCCGCGTAGTCGTTCCAGCGCGGAGCCCTGTCCGCTGCCGGCCGGGGCGCCGACCCAGTGCCGCAGTTCGGCGCGTGAGCCGAGTCCGAGCTTGGCCAGCGCGTTGGCCACGTGGAACTTGACCCCGTCCGCGCTGATCCCGCGGCGTGCCGCGATCTGCCGGGTGGACATCCCGTGCCGCACGGCGTCCACGACCCGCCACTCCGTCGGAGTGAGCAGGTCAGGGTGCCTGGGCCGCCCGCGTGGGCTCCTCATGCCGATCAACCTAACAGGCAGCCCGCCGAATTACCCTCCCCCGGCGGGTCGTAGCTGTAGATCCAGCCGCTGGCGACGAGGGGGTCGGCGGCGGCCAGGGCCTCGTCGCGGGCGCGTTGGCCGGGGCCGTCGGGGAGGTGGTTGACCTGGGCGCGGCCGCGGCTGGCCTGCTGCAGGCGGGTGGTGCGCGGGATGCGGGCCGCCTCGTAGCGCCGGAGTGCGGCCGCCGGGTCGTCGCCGGGGTGCTCGGCCAGACACGCGGCGAGCGTGGCCGCGTCCTCGATCGACTGGGCCGCGCCCTGGGCGAAGAGCGGGAGCATCGGGTGGGCGGCGTCGCCGAGCAGGGTGACGCGGCGGGTGCTCCAGCGGGTGAGCGGCGCGCGGTCCAGCAGGGCCCAGCGGCCGGGGTCGCCGCCCGCGCGGATCAGGGCCGTGACACGGGGGTCCCAGCCTTCGAACTCGGCCAGGAACTCGTCCAGGGTGGCGGTGGCGCTCCACGACTCCTCGACGGCGGGGGAGGTCGGCGCGACGGCGACGAGGTTGACCGACCGGCCGCCGTCGATCGGGTAGTGCACGAGATGGTGTCCCGGTCCGAGCCATATCGTGTGGGCGCGGCGCAGCGCGAAGTCCGGTGCCCGGTCCGCCGGGACGATCGCGCGGAAGGCGCAGATCCCCGCGTCCTCGGGCGGCGAGGGTTCGGTGACGGTCTCGCGCACGACCGAGTGGATGCCGTCGGCGCCGATGACGATGTCGGCGGTGGTCGTGCTGCCGTCGGCGAACCGGACGGTCACGGAGTCGTCGTGCTCTTCGATCGCGGTGCAGCGTGCGGCCAGGTGGATGGCGTATTCCGGTATCAGCGCGCGGATCGCGTCGAGGAGGCGGGCGCGGTGGACGACGTAGGTGGCCTCGCCGTAGAGCTGTTCGCAGACTCCTGACAGCCGCTCCCGGGAGAGCACGGCGCCGTCCTGCCAGCGCCGGAACTCCCAGCCCCACTCCAGCTCCACCACGTCGCCCTCGAGCCGGTCAAGCACTCCCAGCCGACGCAGCGGCCGCGCGGCGTTCGGTGCGAGGATCAGCCCGGCGCCGACCTCGGTGAGCCGCCGAGCCTGTTCGTGCACGGTGACGGCGAACCCGGCGCGCCGCAAGAACGCGGCCGCGGTCATCCCGCCGATCCCGCCGCCGATGATGGCGATGCGCGGCATGTCACGGCTCCATCGCGGTCATAAGGGGACTGTCGATCGGATCGATCACGGTGCGGACGGGGTGAAGGCTAACGGGCTCGGTCGGCGCGCGCCAGCACGGCGCGCGCCGACCCTCCGCCACTTAGTCAGAGAAACGCCGTGATCCGTCGGCGGAGCGAGCTCGCGTCGAGGCCGTGGGCGGCGGCGTGGTCGGCGGGGGTGCCGTAGCGGCGCAGCTCCTCGCGGGCCACGCCGAGGCCGAGGACGCGGTGGGGGATGTCGAGCAGCGCCTCGTTCACGGCGTGGTCCGAGGTGCCCGCGAGGTAGGGCTCGACCAGGACGACGTCGGGCTTGGCGGCGTGCTGCGCGGCGCGTCGGAGGGCCGCGGCGTCGAAGGGGCGGACGGTGGTGGCGTACAGGACCGTGACATCGAGGTCTGCGACGGCTTCGAGGGTGGGGTCCAGCAGCGGGCCGACCGCGATGACGGTGCCCGCCGCGTGCGCGCTGCCTTCGCGCACAGTGGTGAAGCGGCCCGGGCGGACGGGGAGCGGCTGCTTGTTGGCCTCGCCGGACAGGCGCACGTAGACGCGGGTGTCCTGCGCGGAGGCGGCGTCGCGCAGCAGGATCTCCGCCTCGTCGGGGTGTCCGGGTACGTGGATGGTCCAGCCGTCGAGCGTGTCGAGCAGGGCCACGTCGCCGGGCGACTGGTGCGTGCGGCCCATCGACGCCATGTCGTAGGAGGCGCCCGAGCTGACCAGCACCGCCCCCACGTCCTGGTGCCCGAGATCCAGCTTGACCTGCTCGAACGGGCGCTCGACCAGGAAGGACGGGAAGGTGTGCGCGATCGGACGCAGCCCGGCGAGCGCCAGGCCGCCCGTCACCCCGATCAGCAGCTGCTCCCTGATGCCCACGTTGATCACCCGCCCCGGGTGTTCGGCGGCGGCCGGTGCGAACTTGTCCGCGCTGATGTCGGCGAGCACGACGGCGAGCCGGGGATCGGTGTCCAGCAGGTCGGTGGCGGTGGCGACGAAACGCTCGCGCATGGTCTCCATGGCAGAAGCTCCTCTGAATGTATGGGGGTGGGCTAGTTCTTCGGTTCGACGACGGCGACGACCGCGTGCGGACGGCCGGGGCGCGCGGCGGCGAACGCTGCTTCGATCGCGTCGTGGTCGCGGCCGTTCACGGTGCTGGTCGTCCACCCCTCGCGCTCGAACCGCGTGGCGATGCCGCCGGACCAGCCGTGCGTGGCGGACGCGTTGTCGATCACGACGGCCCGCAGATTGTCGAGGCCGACCGCTCCGGCGTACGCGATCGCCTCGTGGTTCGAGCCCTCGTCCAACTCCGCGTCGCCGACCAGCGTGAAGACGCGCGCCCGGTCCAGTCCGCGCAGCCGCAGGCCGAGCGCCGTGCCGACGGCGAGTCCGAGGCCGTGGCCCAGCGATCCGCTGCCGATCTCGACGCCGGGGATCAGGACCCTGTCGGGGTGGTGCCCCAGCGGCGAGTCGAAGGAGCCGAAGCCGGGCAGCAGGTCCTCGTCGATGAACCCCTTGGCGGCGAGGACCGCGTAGTACGCCATCGGGCCGTGCCCCTTGGACAGCAGGAAGCGGTCGCGGTCGGCGTCGTGCGGATCGACGCCGCGCAGGACGCGGTCGTAGAGGACCCAGAGCACGTCCAGGGTCGAGGTGGCGGCGGCGTCGTGCTTCTCGTCGCCGGTCATCAGCGCCATGAGACGCCGGAGGTCGCCGTATCCGCGGGTTGTCACGGCGGTGGTCGCGGTGGGCATCGTGTTCGTCATGGACACCAGCGTGCAACTTCAAGCCGACTTGAAGTCAAGCGCTAGGATCAAGCCCCATGCCACCGCTTTCGCAGCACCTGACCATCGGCGAACTCGCCCGCCGCGCCGGGGTCGCCACCTCCGCGCTGCGGTACTACGAACAGCTGGGACTCATCAGCGCCGAGCGGACCGCCGGAGGCCAGCGCCGCTACCCGCGCGCCACGCTGCGGCGCGTCGCCTTCGTGCGCGCCGCCCAGCAGGTCGGACTGAGCCTCGACGAGGTGAGCGCGGCCCTCGGTCGCCTTCCCGAGGGCCGCACGCCGAACAAGGCGGACTGGAACCACGTGTCGGCCACCTGGATCCGCCGCATCGACGAGCGCATCGCGGAACTGGAGCGGCTCCGCGATCGGCTCAGCAGCTGCGTCGGCTGCGGCTGCCTCTCCCTGCGCACCTGCGGACTCTCCAACCCGGGCGACACCGCGGCCACCCGGGGATCCGGCGCACGCTGGCTGCTCGGCGACACGCCGCCGAGCTAGGGCGCGCTTGAAAGGTATCGTCGGGGCCGCGACGCCTGCCACGCACGCTCGCGGCGTTGCAGGAGCGGTTACAGACGACCGAGTATGCGCCCGCCCCTGCGCCTTGCGAGCGCACGCGTCAGACACCGCGG
>Ga0310811_10000039_pt1 | contig 218245 bp, 188 predicted proteins | sample YCmetagenome_FD_207642 | JGI IMG/M metagenome (GOLD analysis project Ga0310811, IMG submission 207642) | Soil microbial communities from experimental microcosm in Duke University, North Carolina, United States - YC | ecosystem: Engineered > Artificial ecosystem > Soil microcosm > Unclassified... | reverse complement strand
CCTTCGAGGTGCCCTCGCCGCGCTCGTACTGCATGAAGACCAGGTTCCAGATCTCCAGGTAGCGCTCGCCGTTGACCGCCGGGCCGCCCTCCTCGCCGTACGCGGGGCCGCGGTCGTAGTTGATCTCCGAGCAGGGGCCGCACGGTCCGGGCACGCCCATCGACCAGAAGTTGTCCTTCTTGCCCAGGCGCTGGATCCGCTCGGCCGGGACGCCGATCCTGTCCCGCCAGATCGCCTCGGCCTCGTCGTCGTCCTGGTAGACGGTGATCCACAGCTTCTCCGGCGGCAGGCCGTAGCCGCCGTCCGCGACCGGCGAGGTCAGCAGCTCCCACGCGTAGGAGATGGCGCCTTCCTTGAAGTAGTCGCCGAAGGAGAAGTTGCCGCACATCTGGAAGAAGGTGCCGTGCCGGGTGGTCTTGCCGACCTCCTCGATGTCCGGGGTGCGCACGCACTTCTGCACGCTGGTGGCGCGCGGCGCGGGCGGCGGCTCCTCGGCCAGGAAATACGGCTTGAACGGCACCATGCCGGCGTTGACCAGCAGCAGCGTCGGGTCGGAGGCGATGAGCGAGGCGGACGGGATCTCGGCGTGCCCGCGCTTGACGAAGAAGTCGATCCAGCGGCGGCGGATCTCTGCGGAGTCCATGGTCGAACTACCTCGCTCACAACTCTAGAAGGCTTTGGTTTTCCCGGCCCCTATTCTTCCAGCCCGGGGCGGGCGGCAGGGACCGGTTCTACTTCTTCTCGTGCTCGGCCGAGTCCACGGCCAGCGTGCGGTACAGCTCGAACTCGCGCTCGGCGGCGGCGGAGCGCACGTCCTCGGTGAAGTCCTGCCAGGCGGCGGTCAGCCGGCCGGGGACGCCGCCAGCGGAGTCCGCGATGCTGCCCGGGGCGAGCTTCTTGACGGCCTTGGTGGCCCGGTTGACCACGACGACGCCGACGCTCGCGCCGAGGGCGACCCAGAACACGCGCTTGATCACGGCTCAGGCCCCCTTCTTCGCCTTGCGCTCGGCCTTGATCTCGGCCTTCACGCGCTTCTCGACGTCCGCGTGCCGGCGGTTGGCCAGCGCCGAGCGCACGCCGTAGGAGAACGCCGCCGCCTTGATCATCGGACCGCCGACGGTCGCGGAGAAGGTGGAGGCGAGCGCGGAGGCGTTGGTGGACACGTTCGCCACGTTGTCCGTGATCACGTCCACCTTGGAGAGCTGCTCGTTCGCGGTGACCACCGTGGTGGTGATCTCGCCGAGCAGCGGCGTGGTCTGCGCGCTGACGCCCGCGACGAGGTCCTTCGTCTCCTTGAGGACCTGCGAGAGCCGCAACAGCACCACGCAGAGGAAGGCCACCCCGATCGCGAAGAAGACCGCGAAAATCAGTCCGACGACTGCTCCTGCCGACACCGTGGGGTCCGTCCCTTCGCTCGCCCGGTTGCAGGACCGACGATATCGCGTTCCGCCCCGCCACCGTCGCCAGGCTGGACTGGAGTTGTCGCGCCGGGAGTCGGAACGGTCGTACCCTTCAGGGGGTCCGGTAGGCGGGCGCGCACGCAGCGTCTTACGAGGGCGTGTCACCGTACCGCTGCGCACGGACCACGGCCGCACCTGGTATTCATGGTCCGCCGTCCGCATCGCGGGTCCGCTCCGCTGCACGGACAACACTGACAACTGGATGGTGAGTCGCGTGGGGTCATTCGCGTTCGAACCCGTCGGGGCCGACGCGCCGAAGAACGTGAGTCCGTACGAGTTGCGGGCGATGGTCGCGACCGGCCTGCGCGGCAGGACGTACCTCGCGTACACCGCCGCCGGGCAGGCGGTGGCGGTCAAGGTGTTCCGCTTCGGCGTGGGTTCGGATCCGAAGGCCAGGGCGCGGTTCCTGCGGGCGGTGACCGTGGCCCGCTCGATGCACTGCGAGTTCGTGGCGCCCGTGGTCGGCGCCGGGTTCGCCCAGCACAAGCTGTGGCAGGCCGCGGAGTACCAGCCCGGGCCCTCGCTCGCGGACGCGGTCTTCCGGTACGGCGCGCTGCCCCGGGAGGGCGTGCGGCGCCTCGCCCTGGCGCTGACGAAGGTGGTCAGCGAGCTGCACCTGGTCGGACTGTCCGGCAGAGGCCTGATTCCGGCGGACGTGGTGCTCACCGCGAAGGGCCCGCGCGTCGTCGACCTCGGATTCGCCCGGGTGGAGATCGAGGGCGGCGGCGGGGAGGGCACCACGAGCGTGCTGCTGGACGAGATCCCGGGCCGCTACGCCTCGAACGACGCGATCCTCGCCGAGGACGTGCGCGACGTCGCCGAGATCCTGTACTTCGCGGCCACCGGACGGTCCGTGGCGTTCGATCCGGCGGACATCCTGAACCCGGGCACCGGCAACTGCCCGGAGGCGCTCAGGGAGCTGATAGCGGCCGGGCTGCGGCAGGATCCGGCGCGCCGGCCGCGGCTGGCCGAGATCGCCGCGGCGGCGTCCACGGCCGGGGTCCCGGCGAGCACGGCGGCGAACTGGGAGTCGGACGACTGGCTGCCGAAGGGTGCGCTCGCCGACGCGCACGAGCGGGCGGCCGTGGTGGCCTCGATACACCGGCAGCACGCCTGGATCGTGGGCGGCGCGATGCCGGCGGCCGAGCTGCGCACCGGCGGGGCGCCCGCGGGCCTGGCGCGGCCGCAGGAGGTCGAGGACCGCAGGCCGAGCGAGCAGCGGCTGACCGCGGGCGACGTCTCGAAGTCGCTCGCGCGCAAGGTCTGGCGGCGCCGGCCGGGGGCGTGAGGCCGGGCCGGCGCGCTCCCCTGTACGCCCATGTGAGCCCTCGAACCCGGCCGCGGGGGTGCAAACCCCTTGCGCCGGACGGTACCCCCTGGCAAGATCTCCACGTTCGCCTAACGGGGTATTCATCTCAGGAGTTGAGCCTGTGCCTGTCGTTGCCTTCGCCTCGAAGCGCCGCCGACAGTTCTAGCTGCACCGCACGTGACTTCGGCGGCATGCACGTTTACTTCCGCATGCCAACAGAAGGATTCACCACAGTGGACTTCGACGTCCAGCACCACGCCCGCACCCTAGCCCTGCGCGCACCCTCGCACGTCCGGGTCGGGCCGTTCGTCGCCCGTTTCAATCCCAGCTGGTCCAGTCCGTTCGCCAACTACGCGATCCCGGACGACCACGCCGAGCCGACGCAGGAAGACATCAAGGCGCTCGTCGCCACCTTCCGGCAGCAGGACCGCAAGCCGCGCCTGGAGTACCTGCCCGCCTGCGCGCCCGCGGTGGAGAAGGCGCTGCTCGCCGCCGGTTTCGAGATCGAGGACCGGCCGCCGGTGATGGCCTGCCAGCCGCAGAACCTGGCCGTGCCGGAACCGCTGCCCGGCCTCGAGTTCAAGGAACCGCGCGGCGACGACGACCTCGACGACCTCGCCGCGATCCAGCACCGCGCGTTCGGCGAGCCGGGCGAGCCGGAGCCGGGCTCCGGCGCGGGGGCGCGGCGGATCTACGAGAACGGCGGCATCGTCGTGCTCGCCTCCTACCGCGGCGAGCCCGCGGCCGGCGGCTCCTGCTCCGCCCCCGTCGACGGCATGACCGAGCTCGGCGGTGTGGCCGTGGACGCCCGCTTCCGCCGCCGGGGCATCGGCGCCGCCGTCTCCGCGCACCTGACCGCCGCCGCCCACGCCCGCGGCTACCGGCTCGTCTGGCTCGAACCCGCCGACGAGGCCGTCCAGCGGGTCTACGCGAGCATCGGCTACCGCCCCGTCGGCGAGAAACTCAACATCTCGCTGCCGAGGTAGTGACTCAGCGAATCAGGGCCCTTGCGGAGCGCGGTCGGCCGGAGGATACTCCGGCCGACCGGGCCAGCCGAAGGAGGGGGCTTGCATCATGGGCGGAAGATCTCTGCGATCGCCGGTGCGCACGATCGGCATAACGTCGGCCGCGCTGTCTCTCATCGTCTTCGCGCCGGGAGCGGCGTCGGCTACGTCGGCGGTGTCGGCTACGTCCTCGGCTTCGGGTTCGTCCACGTGCCGGAGCGTCGACCTGCCGGTGCCGACCGGGACGACGGAATCGGCGGTGTACGGCGGGGATCCCTCGGGGCGCTACCTCGTGGGCGTGGGTTTCCGCAGCGGCGGCTCCGATGGCCTGCGGTGGGTCGGCGGACGGCTGAGGCCGATCGACCAGCGTCCGCTCGAGCCGTACCTGCAGGTGCAGTTCAACGCCGTCAACAGCAGCGGCGAGATCGTCGGCTACCGCATGACGAACGCGTCCTCGTTCCACACCGACGCTTTCATCTACCGCGACGGCCGCTTCACGCTGCTACCCGCGCCGAGTCCCGGTTACGCGACTGAAGCGCTGGCGATCAACGCGCGCGGCGACGTGGTGGGGATAGCCACCGGGTCCGACGGCCAGATACCGGTCGAGTGGTCCATCGGTCGACACGGCGCCGTCGTACGGGTACTGGCGACGCCGAGCGGTGACGCCGCCATCGCGTCCGGCATCGACACGAACGGCGCCGTGGCCGGCTATCTGATCTCGCCGACGGCCACGATTCCGTACGTGTGGCCCGCGCACGGAACCCCGCACAGTCTTCCGGTTCCCCCGGGCAGCACCTACGGCGTGGCCTATGCCGTCAGCGGCGGCATGGCCGTGGGCGACGTGATCGACCCCACGACCGGAACGAGCGAGCTGGCCGAGTGGAATCTGCGCACCGGGCGGCTCAAGACGTGGCCGAATGTCGAAGGCCAAGCGCTCTCGATCAACCACCAGGGCACGATCGGCGTCGCGGGCGGCGAGCTCGTGCACCGCGACGGCCGGATCGTCCCGGTGACGGGCTGGGTGTACACCGTCTCCGACCGAGGCACCGCCGCGGGCACGACCAACTTCTTCACCGGCCGCGCGGTCCAGTGGCTCGGCTGCTGACGTGACCGACCGGCGGCGTCGGCTTGCGAGCCGGCGGCGCGTTATGCGGTCTGCGCGGCCTTGGCTTCGGCGATCTTGGCGCGGATCTCGTCCATGTCGAGGTCACGGGCCTTGGTGATCAGCTCGTCGAGGGCGGGCTCGGGCAGGGCGCCGGGCTGGGCGTAGACGATGACGCCGTCGCGGACGATCATCAGGGTCGGGATCGAGCGGATCTCGAAGGCGGCGGCCAGTTCGGGCTGGGCCTCGGTGTCGACCTTGCCGAAGACGAGGTCGGGGTTGCGCTCTGCGGCGCGCTCGAAGACGGGGCCGAACTGGCGGCAGGGGCCGCACCAGGAGGCCCAGAAGTCGACCAGCATCGTGCCCTCCGCGCCGACCTTCTCGTCGAAGTTCTCCTTCGTCAGCTCAACCGTGTGCACATCGCTGCTTGCCATGACCGTTCCTTCCGTGGCGGACCTATACCCTGCGGGGTATAGCGCGGGGCGGGCGGTAAATATTTCGAGATTGTCGGGGGCGTCTGCGAGGATGGGCCAGGAAGTAGGAGACCCAGATGCATCTCGCCCGTTACAAGTCCGTTCTCGCGCTGCCCGGCATGCGCGCCTTCATGCTGGTCTCGCTGATCGCCCGGATCCCGGGGACGGCGTGGACCACCGCGCTGACCCTGAGCGTCGTGCTCGACCGGCACCGCAGCTACGCGGAGGCGGGCGCGGCGACGGCGGCGTTCACGGTGGGTCTCGCGCTCGGCTCGCCGCTGGTCGGGCGGGCGGTGGACCGGCACGGGCCGCGGCCGGTGCTGCTGTTGACCGGCGTGGTCTCGCTGCTGTTCTGGAACCTGGTGCCGGTGCTGCCCTACCCGGCGCTGCTCGCCGCGGCGGTCCCCTGCGGCGCGTTGCAGGTGCCGGTGCCGACGCTGGTCCGGCAGTCGCTGGCCGCCCGCGTGCCGGAGTCGGTGCGGCGGCAGGCGTTCTCGCTGGACTCGATGGCCGTGGAGCTGTCGTTCATGGTCGGGCCCGCGCTCGCGGTGCTGGCGATCACGCAGCTCGGCGAGGCGACCTCGACGCTGCGGGTGCTCGGCTTCGGTCTGGGGCTGAGCGCGGCGGTGCTGTACGCGTACAACCCGCGGATGGGTGAGCGGCGTCCGGCTGCCGCACGGTCCGCTGCTGTGGAACAGACTCGATCGCATTGGCTGGCGCCGGGGTTCCTGATGGTCCTCGCGGTGTGCGCGGCGGCCTGCATGATGCTGGCGGCGACGGACGTGGCGATCGTCGCGGTGCTGCGCGGGCACGGGGAGATCTCGTGGGCCGGGATCGTCGTGATCACGTGGTGCGCGGCGTCGCTGGTCGGCGGCTTCGTGCACGGGGCGATGCCCAGGCCGCTGTCGGCGATCGTGCTGCTGCTCCTGCTCGGCGCGCTGAGCATTCCGGTCGGCACGGCCGCGTCGTGGTGGCTGCTGTGCCTGGCGGTGATCCCGGCCGGGCTCGCCTGCGCGCCGACGATAGCCTCGACGGTGGACGCCGTGAGCCGCGCGGTTCCGGCGGAGCAGCGCGGGCAGGCGATGGGGATGCACGCCGCCGCGCTGACGGTGGGCGGCGCGATCGGCGCACCGCTGGTCGGCGTGTTCATCGACGCGGGCGGTCCCGGTTGGGGCATGGCCGCGATCGGTTCGCTGGTCTGCGTGATCGCGCTGGCCGGGCTCGCGGCGCAGGCCGTGCGGCGGCGCGAGGCCGTGACGCGGCGCATGTTCGAGGAGCACTCACCGGCGGGAGCGAACGCATGACCGCGGCACTGTCCTTCGCCGACAAGCCGACGTTGAGCGGCGAACTGGTCGAACTGCGGCCGGTGACGGTCGAGGACGTGCCCGGACTGATCGAGCTGCTCAACGAGCCGGAGGGCACGCGGCTCACCGGCACGCACAGCGATATCGACCCGGACCTCGCCGAACAGTGGTACGCCACGCGCGCCGACCACGACGACCGGCTCGACCTCGCCGTCATCGAGCGCGCGACCGGCACGTACGTCGGCGAGGTCGTGCTCAACGGCCTGGACACCGACAACCGCTCCTGCGGCTTCCGGATCTGTCTCATCGGCCCGCGCGCGTTCGGCCGCGGCTTCGGCACCGAGGCCACGCGGCTGGTTCTGGCGCACGCCTTCGACACCGTCGGGCTCAACCGCGTAGAGCTCGAGGTCTACGACTTCAACCCGCGCGCCCGGCACGTGTACGAGAAGGTCGGCTTCGTGCACGAGGGGACGAAGCGGCAGGCGCTGCTCTGGGACGGCGAGTGGATCGACGCGCACACGATGGCGATGCTGGCGAGCGACCGGACGTAGATCACGAGGTCCGAGTCTGGCGCCGCGGACCCTCAGCCCCTTACCTTTGCTCCCGTGACTAAGCAGAGAACCGTGGGCGTACTGCGGGTGGCGTTCGGACTGCTCGGGCTGACGGCTCTCACGGTCGGCTACGACCGCGACATCCACACCGGCTACACGACCGATTTCTGGTTCTACTTCACCAACCTGTCGAACCTGTTCGGCGCGTTCCTGCTGCTGGCCGGCGGGAGCGCGGTGCTGCGCGGACGGCCGGGAGCGTCCGACCTGGCGCGCGGCGCGGCCGTGCTGTACCTGGTGATCACGGGGCTCGTGTACTGGGCGCTGCTGGCGAACACGATCGACGCCCAGACGATCAAGTGGCAGAACTACATCGTGCACGGCGTGATGCCCGTCGTGCTGCTGCTCGACTGGCTGGTCTCGCCGCCGAGGACGCGCCTCGGCTACGGCCGGGCCAGCGCGTGGCTGGTCTTCCCGATCCTCTATCTCGCCGTCTCGCTCATCCGCGGGCCGATCGTGCGCTGGTGGCCGTACGACTTCCTGGACCCGACGCAGCCCGGCGGCTACACGCACGTGGCGACGTGGTCCGTCATCGTCACCGGCGTCTTCGTGCTCTTCATGCTGCTGATCGTGTTCCTGGGCAATCAGCTCTCCCGCTCCTCGTCGGAGTCGGACCCGGGGTCGGGCAGCCCGAGCAGCGAGCGCAGCTTCTCGACCCGGTCCGCGTAACGCTCCTCGACGCCGTGCCGCGTCGGCCGGTAGTAGCGGGTCCCGTGGATCACGTCCGGCGCGTACTGCTGCGCGGCGACGCCGTTCGGCAGGTCGTGCGGGTAGACGTACTCCGTGCCGTGGCCCAGCTTCTTCGCGCCCTTGTAGTGCGAGTCGCGCAGATGCGGCGGGACCGGGCCGGCCTTGCCCGCGCGCACGTCGGCGAGCGCGGCGCCGATCGCGACCGTCGCGGCGTTGGACTTCGGCGCGAGGGCGAGCGCGATCACGGCCTGCGACAGCGAGAGCTGCGCCTCCGGCCAGCCGATGAAGGACACCGCCTGCATCGCCGCGACGGCCGTCGGCAGCGCGGAGGGGTCGGCGAGGCCGATGTCCTCGCTCGCCGAGATCACCAGCCGGCGGGCGATGAAGCGCGGGTCCTCCCCCGCCTCGATCATCCGCGCGAGGTAGTGCAGCGCGGCGTCCACGTCCGAGCCGCGGATCGACTTGATCAGCGCCGAGGCCACGTCGTAGTGCTGGTCGCCGTCCTTGTCGTAGCGCACGGCGGCGCGGTCCACGGCCTGCTCCAGGAACGCGAGCGTGATCTCGTCCGAGCCGCCGTCCTTCGCCGCACCGGCCGCCGCCTCCAACGCGGTCAGCGCCCGGCGCGCGTCCCCGGCGGCCAGCCGCAGCAGCTGGGTGCGGGCCTCCTCCGCGAGCGTCACCGTTCCGGCCAGGCCGCGCTCCTCGGCCAGCGCGCGGTCGATCAGCGTGCTGATGTCCTGCTCCTCCAGCTGCTCCAGCGTGAGCAGCAGCGAGCGGGACATCAGCGGGGAGATCACCGAGAAGTAAGGGTTCTCGGTCGTCGCCGCGATCAGCGTGACCACGCGGTTCTCCACCGCGGGCAGCAGCGAGTCCTGCTGGGCCTTGGAGAAGCGGTGGATCTCGTCGAGGAACAGCACGGTCTCCCGGCCGTACCCGGCGAGCTGGACCCGCGCCTCGTCCAGCGCGGCGCGCACCTCCTTGACCCCGGCCGTGATCGCCGAGAGCTCGATGAAGTGCCGGTCCGTGCTCTGCGCCACGACGTGCGCCAGGGTCGTCTTGCCGGTGCCGGGCGGGCCCCAGAGGATCACCGAGGCGGGCACGGCGCGGGACTGCGGCGAGGCCTCGACCAGCCGGCGCAGCGGGGATCCGGGGCGCAGCAGCTTGCGCTGGCCGACGACCTCGTCCAGGGTGCGCGGCCGCATGCGGGCGGCGAGCGGGGCGCGCGACTCGCCCTGCTCGCGGCTCGCGTAGTCGAAGAGGCTGTCGGCCGTCATGGCACGAGCCTAATACGTGTGACCGACAAAACCTGATCAAGATAGATTCCGGCTATGAACGTGACATCGCGGGACGACGCGACCCGGTACGGCTCGTACGCGGAACTGCCGGGGCCGATGCTCGACGACACGATGCTGCTGATCGGGACCGACCCCGATGTGCTGCACGGCGCCTGGGAGGTCCCCGGGGGCTACGCGTTCTCCTCGATCGACGGGTACGGCGGGGATCCGTGCTGGCTGAACGTCGCCGGCTCGCTGGAGTCGGCGCCGCTGCTGCTCGACGCGGCGCTCGGCGAACTCGGCGAGAAGTGCTGCGGGATCACCGTGCCGCGCGGCCTGGACCTGACGAAGTGGATCGGGTCGCGGAAGCCGAACCAGTGGGACGCGATGCGCTGCGACGTAGCGCCGCCGGAGCAGCCGGACGAGGAGCGGGTGGCCCGGCTGACGGATCTCGCGGCGGTGCAGGCGTTTCTGGAGCGGGTCAATCCGCACTACTCGGTGCACGCCGAGCATCCCGAGGTGGAGCGCTGGCTCGGGGTCGCGGACGGGTCGGGCGCGCTGGTGGCGGTCGGCGCGTTCACCCGGCGGCGGCGCGGGACGGCGTATCTGGCCTCGATCGCGACGGCCCCGGAGGCGCGCGGACAGGGGCTCGGGGCGGCGGTCACGGCGGCGCTGACCCGGCACGCCTTCGCCTCCGGTGACTCGTTGTGCACGCTCGCCCACTACCACCCGAACGAGCCGGCGCGGCGCATCTACCTGCGGCTGGGCTATCGGACGACGCATCAGGCCCAGTCCACCGGCTTGATCGCCGATCATTGAGCACACGCGCGTGACGTGCGACACAATGGCATCCATGACGAGAGCCTGGAAGATCGAGCCGACCGGACCGCTGCGCGGAGACGTCACCGTGCGCGGCTCGAAGAACGCCGTCACCAAGCACATGGTCGCCGCGCTGCTCGGCGAGGGGCAGAGCCGGATCGCGAACGCGCCCCGGGTCGGCGACGTGGAGATCACCGCGTCCATGCTGCGGTCCGTCGGCGCCTCGGTGGAGCGCGAGGGCGACACGCTGGTCGTGGAGCGCGGCGCCGACCTGTCCTCGGCCGTGCCGACCACCTTCACCGGGCGCAACCGGATCCCGGTGCTGCTGCTCGGGCCGCTGCTCAACCTGACCGGCGAGGCCTTCGTGCCGCTGGTCGGCGGCGACGCGATCGGCCCGCGCCCGCTGGACTTCCACATCGACGCGCTCACGAAGATGGGCGCGCAGATCGTCGTCGACGAGACCGGCATCCACGCGAGCGCGCGGCGGTTGCAGGGCACGAAGGTGACCCTGCCGTACCCGAGCGTCGGCGCGACCGAGTCCGTCATGCTGAGCGCCGTGCTCGCCGAGGGCCGCACCGTGATCCAGAACGCGGCCGTGGAGCCGGAGATCATGGAGCTCGCGCTGTTCCTGCAGCGGATGGGCGCGGGCATCCAGCTCCAGCCGGACCGCAGGATCCTGATCGAGGGCGTGGAGAAGCTGCACGGCGCGGAGACGAGGCTCGCCGGCGACCGCCTGGAGGCCTTCAGCTACCTGGTCGCGGGCCTGCTGACCGGCGGCCAGGTGCGCGTGCACGGCTGCGCGCAGGAGCGCCTGGTCACCGCGATCGAGACGCTGCGCAAGATGGGCACCCACTTCGAGATCAGCGACGAGTACATCGTCGCGTCGGCGCCGGAGGGTCTGCGCTCGGCGGCCGTGCACACCGACACGCACCCCGGGTTCGCGACGGACTGGCAGCAGCCGCTGCTGGTGCTGATGAGCCAGGCGCGCGGGCTGTCCGTGCTGCACGAGACGGTGTTCGAGAACCGCTTCGTCTACGTCAAGGCGCTGCAGCAGCTCGGCTGCGAGATCGAGCTGTTCCCGATGTGCCTGGGCGGCAACGCCTGCCGCTTCCACGACACCAACCACCTGCACTCGGCGGTCGTGCACGGACCGTCCAAGCTGGTCGGCGCCGAGGTGCACGTCCCGGACGTGCGCACCGGCTACTCCTCCGTCATCGCCGCCTCCATCGCGGACGGTCCGTCAGTACTGATGGACGTGGAGTCGCTCGAACGTGGCTATGACGAGCCCCTCAAGCGGCTACAGTCTCTCGGCATGGCCATAACGGTCACCGAGTCCTGACGCTCGAACCTTGAGGGAGAAGTAGTGTCCGCCTACCAGGATGCCGCACCGTTCAACGGCCCACCGCCGGTCGGCCGGCAGATGAAGCTGCGCAACGTGTTCGCCGCGTGGATCGGGCTGCCGCTGATCACGCTCGGCGTCTACCACCTGGTCTGGTACTACAAGATCCACGAGGAGATGAAGGCGTTCGACCCGCGCGAGACGAAGATCAACCCGGTCGGCTCGCTGCTGACGATCATGTTCGGCTGGATCCTGTGCGGCATCCCGCCGCTGGTCTCGTACTACAACACCGGCACCCGGATCGCGAAGGCGCAGCGCGCGGCGGGCCTGGCGCAGACCTGCAACCCGGTGGTCGGGCTGCTGCTGATGTTCGTCGCCAGCCTGGGCATCCTGTACTACCAGGGCGAGCTGAACAAGGTCATCGAGCACTACGGCAGCGTGGAAGCCGGTTCGCCGGTGCAGCTCGCGGTCTGATCCGGCCGCTCTCCCCGCTCAGCCGCGCCGAGTCAGCCGGTGCAGGGTGTCTTCGGGCTCGCAGCAGAGCCCGAGGTGCACCGGCCCCGGCTGCAACACGGCCGAGCGGGGGGCGGTGAGCCAGCGGAAGCGCTGGCCGAGCGAGATCTCCCCGGCGGGACCGGCCTGCGTCCCGCCGCGGCAGATCTTCGCCACCGCGCCGAGCGCCGCGGCCAGGCCGTCGATGTCCGCGTCCGGGTCGAGCGCGCGCACGCGGTCGGGGTCGAGCCACGTGGCGCAGGCCAGGTAGTCGCGGGCCTGGCAGTACACGAGCACGCCCACGTTCACGGCCTCGCCGAGTTCGACGCGGGGCACGGCGCGCAGGTACGAGTACTCCACCGCGCTCGTCGTCGAGTTCGCGTTCGAGCTCATCGGGCCACCTCCGGCAGCCACTCGGAACGCGGCGCGCGGATCCGGGTCGCGAACCAGTCGCCGAACGCCTTGCGCACCTCGTCCGGCGAGTCGAATCCGGGCTCGTCCGCCAGCCACTCGTCCGGAATCAGCGCCGCGGCCGCCGCGACCGCCTCCGGTGTCACCAGCGGAGCCAAGGCCGCGTCCGCCGCCGGAAGATCCGGCTCGAACCGGGCCAGCGCGTGATCCGCGAGGGCGAGCCGAGTAGGCCGACGCGCCGAACGCTCCAGCGCGGCGGCGTCCTGCGGCCAGGAGTGCTGGAAGATCAGCGACGCGCCGTGGTCGATGAGGTAGAGCCTGCCGTGCCAGCGCATCAGGTTCGGGTTGCGCCACGAACGGTCCACGTTGCCGATCAGCATGTCGAACCAGATGACGCGCCCCGCGAACTCGGCGTCCACGTCGAAGGCCAGCGGATCGTAGTTCAGCGCGCCCGGCAGGTAGTCCATGCCGAGGTTCCTGCCGACGCTCTTGAGCAGCAGATCCTGGATCTCCGGATCCGGCTCGCCCTTGCCGATCGCCTCGTCCAGCTGCACGGTGACGAGTTCCGGCACGGGGAGCCCGAGCGCACGCCCGAGCTCCCCCGCCACGATCTCCGCGATGAGCGCCTTGCGGCCCTGCCCCGCCCCGCGGAACTTCGCCACGTACATCCCGAGGTCGTCCGCCTCCACGATCGCGGGCAGCGAACCGCCCTCCTTCAGCGGCGTGACGTACCTGGTCGCGGTGACTTGTCTGAGCACGGGATCAAGGCTAGCGCCTCGGCCTCAGACCGGCTCAGCGCGGCGCGTAGTCGCTGATGACCGGCAGGGCCTTGTCGTTGTAGTCGAACATGGCCTGGTTCTCCCAGCCGTCGCCGGAGCTCGGGTCGGTCGGGTCCCAGCCGTTGCCCTTCACGACGGTCCAGGTCGGCTCCCAGTAGAAGGCGCCGAGGCCGAGGCCGTTCGGGACGGCCTGCACGATGCTGAGCGTGTCGCGGAACATCGCGGCCTGGCCGGCCGGGGTTGCGGCGTAGCCGGTCTCGAGCTCGCTGGCGGTGCTGAAGCTGAGGCTCGCGGTCGGGTCGCCGCTGTCCAGGGTGAACGGGTACGCGGTCTCGGCGAGGATGATCGGCTTGCCGTAGCGCGTGGCCGTCTGGTCGAGCGTGGACTGCAGCTCGTCGAGATAGCCGTGCCAGTAGGAGTAGTAGGACAGGGCGATGATGTCGAAGGGGATCTTCTGCGCGATCGCGTTGTCGTAGAACCACTCGACGCCGCCCCAGTCCGCCGCGTTGGCGATGTGCAAGGCGATCAACGCGCGAGGGTCCGCCGATTTCACGCCCGCGATGGCCGACTTCAGCAGCGCGCCGAACGTGGTCCACGCATCGGTGGAGCCGTAGTCGAGACCGGTCGGCCAGAGGAAGCCGCCGTTGATCTCGTTGCCGGTCTGCACCATGTCGGGCGGCGTGCCCTGACGCACGAGGTCGCCGACGACCTTGGCCGAGTAGTTGTAGATGTCCGTCTCGAGCTGGCTGAGCGAGTCGTTCGCCCACGCGGCGGGCATGGCCTGGTGGCCCGGGTCGGTCCACGTGTCGGAGTAGTGGAAGTCGAGGAACAGCTTCATGTGGTGCGCCTTGGCCTCGCGCGCGCCCGCGAGCAGCTGTTGCTCGTCGTTCATGCCGTCCTCGGGGTTCACCCACACCCGCAGCCGCACGTAGTTCATGCCCGCCGAGCCGAGGATGCTGAGCGCGTTCTCCTGCTGGCCGGCGGAGTTGTAGTAGACGCCGCCGTTCTGCTCGCTGCGCACGAGCGTGGAGACGTCGCCGCCGCGAATCGGGAGTGAGGCGTATCCCGGTGCCAGGGTGACGAGTCCGTAGTTGGTCCAGTCGCCCGCAGCGCTGTCGGAGACGAGGTGGATGGTCGCCTCGTGGTCCGTCACGTGCACGGAGGTGACGACGTAGAGCCAGCTGCCGTCGGAGATCACCGGCACGGAGGTGCGGTTGCTCTGGCGGCCCGAGGCGAGCTCGATGTAGTTCGCGGTGTCGCCGCCGCCGGACTTCACCCACGCGCCGAGCGTGTAGTCACCGTTCTTCAATCCGGTGACCCGCTGCCAGGTGTCGACGTCGTACGCCGCCGACGACCAGTGCGTGAGCTGGTACGCGTCGCTGTTGTAGCCGTAGCCGGTGGCCTCGGTGAAGGAGGCGCTCGCGGTTCCGGTGGTGTGCCAGCCGGTCGGGGTCGCGGTGCCGGTTCCGTCGAGGTTGAAGGCGGGGTTGACCACCTGGCCGCCGCCGGAGTCCGCGTGGGCGGCGGCGGGGAACGCGGTCAGCGCCAGGGCGGCGACGCCCGCGCAGAGTCCCCGCGTCCATGTTCGAGAGTGTGCCTTCACATGCTGCATCGCTGCTTCTCTTCCCGTCGTTGGGATCGCTCACAGGCTTAGACGCAAGAGATACCACCGCTGCGCCGATTCGTCGAGGCTTAGCAAGGGGTTCCGAAGGACACGATTCCGTGAACGCTCCCAGTCTTGCCGGGCGGACTAGGCTGCGAGGCATGGCCGTGCTGGAGGACTTCGAGGAACACCGGCGCTATCTCGGGGCCGTCGGGTACCGGATGCTCGGATCGCTCAGCGACGCCGAGGACGTGGTCCAGGACGCGTGGCTGCGCTGGCGCGACGTGGACCACACGGGTGTCGAGAATCCGCGCGGCTACCTCACGACCGTCGTCACACGGCTCTGCTACACCCGGCTCGGTTCGGCGCGGGCGCAGCGCGAGGCGTACTACGGCGAGTGGCTGCCGGAACCGCTGCTCGACGAGAGCCCGACGCCCGAGGACCGGGCCGAACTCGGCGAGGACGTCTCGTACGCGGTGATGGCGCTGCTGGAACGGCTCAGCCCGGCCGAGCGCGCGGCCTTCGTGCTCCACGACGTGTTCGGCGTCGACTTCGGACTGATCGGCACGGCCCTCGACCGCTCCGACGCCGCCGTGCGCCAGCTCGCCTCGCGCGCCCGCAAGCAGATCAAGGACGAGTCGCCGCGCCGCACCGTGGACCCCGCGCAGCACCGCCGGGCCGTCGAGGCGTTCATCGCGGCGGCGTTCCAGGGCGACATCATGGGCCTGATGAAGGTGCTCGACCCGGAGACCGTGTGGCACTCGGACGGCGGCGGCATCGTGCGCGCCGGAGTTCGGCCGATCCAGGGCGGGGACAACGTGTCGCGGCTGGTCCTGGGCCTGATCGAGCACTTCGTCGAGCCGGGCACGACCTCGTCCTTCGTCCGCCTCGACGGCGAGGCGGGGATCGCGGTGCACGGCCCGGACGGAGCGCCGATCGCCGTGTTCGGCTTCTGCGTGGACGACGGCGGCCTGATCACGGCGACGCACGTCGTGGTCAACCCGGCGAAGCTGACCCGCGTCCCGGCCGCGGGAGTGTGAGCGGGCTCACTGTCACACTCGGCGCCGCGTTCCGGTCCCCCTCCCGACAGCGAAGGAACAAGGGAGGACGAGATGGACAGGCACATCGTGGTAATCGGTGCGGGCTACGCGGGTCTCGCCGCGGCGGCGCGCGCCGGACGCAGGCACCGGGTGACGCTGATCGCGCCGGAGGAGCGCTTCGCGAACCGGGTCCAGCAGCACGAGGTCGCGGCCGGCCACGCCGAGCACCGGCCGGAGATCGCGCACGTGCTGCGCGGCCGGAACGTCACGCACATCAGGGCCCGGGCCACGGCGCTCGACCTGGCCGCGCGCAAGGTGTTCACGGACGACGGCGGCGCGCCGATCGGCTACGACACGCTCGTCTACGCGCTCGGCAGCCGGACCGCGTGGCACGACGTGCCGGGAGCGCGCGAGCACGCCTACTCGATGGAGCGGGCCGAGGACCTGCGTGACCGGCTGCGGCAGTCGGACGACGCGGCGATCGTCGTGGTCGGCGGCGGCGCGACCGGGATCGAGGTCGCGGCGGAACTGGCCGAGGCGCATCCGACGCGGCACGTGGCGATCGTGAGCGCGGGCGAGGTCGGCGGCTGGTTCTCGCCGAAGGGCCGCGACACCGTGCACACGGAGCTCGCGCGGCTCGGTGTCGACGTGCACGAACACACTGCGGTCACGGCCGTGGACGACGCGGGGTTGGTCACCGGGCACGGCCGCGTCGAGGCGCCGATCGTGGTGTGGGCCGCGTCGATGGAGGTCGGTCCGCTGGCCGCGGAGAGCGGGCTCGCGGTCAATGAGCGCGGCGAGGCGTTGGTGGACGACCACCTGCGCTCGGCCTCGCATCCGGACGTTTACGTGGTGGGCGACGCGGCGGCCGTGACGCTGCCGGGGATCGGCAAGCTGCGCAAGGGCTGCGCCACCGCTGAGCCGATGGGTATGTACGTCGGCCGGGCTCTGGCGCGCGGATCGGCGCGGCCGTACACCTTCCGGTACGTGGGCCAATGCCTGAGCCTCGGCCGGCACGCGGGCATGTTTCAGCGCGTGGCGAAGGACGACTCGATGACGGAGCAGGTGTTCCGCGGCCGGACCGGCAAGATCATCAAGGCCGGGATCGTCCGATACATTATGAGTGTCTTACGCTAGCGCCGGTCTCAGCCGCCATTCAGCAGTGCGGCGCTAGAGTGCCGTTATGAGCAGCGAAAATGCGCGGTCTGCACGTGCCGGGCATCTGATCCGTGGTGCGCTGATCGGACTGATCGCGGGCGGCGCCGGACTCGCGGTGGGCGAACTGGTGTCGGTGATCACCGGCGAGGCCTCGTCGCCCGCGGTGGCGGTGGGCCAGTGGGCGATCAGCATGACGCCGACGTGGCTGGAGCAGTTCGCGATCCGCAACTTCGGCAGCAGCGACAAGCGGATGCTGCTCACCGGTGTGTACGTGGTGCTGGCGCTGCTCTCGGCGGGCGCCGGGATCCTCGCGCGCACCCGGCTGACCTGGGCGAGCTGGATCGCGGCGGGCTTCGGCATCGTCGGCATGTTCGCCGCCGTGACCCGGCCGAACGCCACCAGCAGCTACCTGTTCCCCTCGCTGCTCGCCGGGGTCACGGCCGTCCTGGTGCTGCGCTGGCTGACGATCCTCGCCGACGCCGACACGGAATCGCAGGCCGGTCGCGTGGAGCGGCGACAGTTCCTGGTCGCGACGCTCGGCACGGCGGCGGGCGCGCTGGTCGGCGGCTTCGGCGCTAAGGCGTGGATCAATTCGCGGTACAGCGCTGAGGGCGCGCGTGACACCGTCGTGCTGCCGAAGCCGGAGACGACCCTCGCCGAGCCGGCCGCCTCCGTGCACCCGAACGTCTCCGGGCTCGGGCCGTTCTTCACCCCGAACTCGCAGTTCTACCGCGTGGACACGGCGCTCACCGTGCCGCAGGTGAATCCGAACACGTGGAAGCTGCGCGTGCACGGCATGGTGGACCGGCCGTTCGAGATCACCTTCGACGAACTGCTCAAGTACGCGTTCGAAGAGCACGACATGACGCTGACCTGCGTCTCGAACCCGGTCGGCGGCTCCTACTGCGGAAACGCCCGCTGGCTCGGCACGCCGCTGGCCCCGCTGCTGCGCCGCGCGGGCGTGCAGTCGAAGGCTGACATGATCCTCTCGACCTCGGTGGACGGCATGACGATCGGCTCCCCGGTCGAAGCCACCCTCGACGGCCGCCAGGCGATGCTCGCCGTCGCGATGAACGGCGAAGTGCTCCCGATCGAGCACGGCTTCCCCTGCAGAATGCTGATCCCCGGCCTCTACGGCTACGTCTCCGCGACGAAGTGGGTCACCGACCTCAACCTCACGACGTTCGCCTCGTCCTCCGCGTACTGGACCCAGAACGGCTGGTCGGCGCAGGGCCCGGTCAAGACCGCATCGCGTATCGACGTCCCCAACGACGGCGGCACCGTCTCGGCCGGAACCGTCACCCTCGCGGGCACGGCCTGGGCCACCCATCGCGGTGTGGCGGCCGTCGAGGTGAAGATCGACAATGGAGCCTGGCAGGAGGCGACCCTGGCCGCCTCCGACACCCCCGACACGTGGCGCCAGTGGTCATATCAGTGGCCGAACGCCCCCCGCGGCTCCCACACCGTCCAGGTCCGCGCCACCGACGGCACCGGCACCCTCCAGATCTCCGACGCCTCCGGCCCCCCGCCCGACGGCGCCACCGGCTACCACTCGATCACGGTGCAGGTGTCGTAGCTGCGGTTTCCGGTAGCGGTGCTCGATCCTGCTGCCACCGAGGTCCTGCGTGCCGAGCGAGCGCCAGGGCGATCTCCTCCGGCACGGCCGGATCCCGCCCGACGACCACGAGCGTCACCCAACCGTCTGGCTGTCGATTCCACCGCGGGAAACGGTCCGCTCCAGCAACGGGTAGAGCCTGGATACCGTACAGGTGCGTCCTACGCCCACGACCCGACTTGACCGGGCGCACGTCCAGCGCCTCGACTTCACTCCAACGCAGCTCGACGCTTTCAGGGACGGTAACGCTGATCAGCTTCGCGTTGACGACGAGCTCCGGGCGTCTCGCCGCGAAGCGGCGGTCTAGCCTCCAGCGACACGCAAGCAGCCAGAGGTCCATCACGACCGGAACACCGCCGAAGCACGCCATCCAAAGCCAGACTCGAAGGTTGCCCCATGCGTTACCCTCGGTCGCCTCGACGAACATGAGAGCCGCGAGTCCCCACATGATCGCGTAGAGACAGAGCGCCATTCCTCGGGACGTATGCCAAGGGTGAACCGGGATCCGGAACTCGCCGGACTCGTCCGGATTGACGGCCTGCTGCTCTTGAGCCAAGCCCGCGAGACTGTCTCGCAGACTCCTATGCCGAAACTGGTAGGTACCACCCGTCACTCGCAATACGCCGAGTCGGTGCGCATCCTGTAGGAAGCTCATCAGCGCCCACGGCGACCGGCCAGTGCACGCCAGGTACGCGCGTGCGAGATTGAAGCGTAGCCAGACTCCGGCGACCAGCATCGTGACGGCGGCGCCGAGCCACGCCGCTACGCCGGCGGCGAGGCCGTCTCCGCCGAGCCTGGCATCGGCGATTCCCATGAAGACACCAACCGAAGGTGCCACGAGCACAGCAAGTAGCAGATCGCCGAGCCTGGCGTCACGCAGTACTGACTGCGGTGTCGCCGCACGAGAGGCGTCAGTTGGCGCGAAGAGCCACATCTGCACGAGGCTCATCCCCATGGCTGCCAGAAGAATGCTGACCGTGACGAGGCGGGCAGCCGAGTCGAGCGTTGCCACCGTCAGCGCTAGAGCCGCCAGCACAGCCATGACAAACATCGCCCAACCGAGCGGATGATTCATCGTCGGTCCGCTCTTCGCGCGCTGCGATCTGGTAAAACCACGGAACGAGAGCGGAACGGCCGGAAGATATCCGGTGCCAGTCATCGTGGCGGCAAGCATCTGCAACAGTAGACCGCCCAGAATTCCCATGGGGAAGCAGATGACCGCATCGGCCGTCGCGGCGGAGTGGAGCAGGCCGCCACCGCCGACATCCACTGTCACGGACAACATCTCCGACCGCGGGTAGAGCCACAGCAGAAAGGTCCCAAGGGCGAACCGGACAGGGACCGGAATCGCGCGGTACAACCTCCACCACTCAAGATCATCCGATCTGCGGCGCACGAGATGTCGCGCGAGGAATCGAAGCCAGGCCTCCGCTCCTCGGGCAGGCCACTGTTTCACGGTTCTGTCCGGCGAAAGCGGTCTGGAGTCGAAGACGGTGGGAATCAGTGCCTTCAGCAGACAGTCGCGCAGAACCGAATCGCTGCTGAGCCAATCCTCGTCGAGCAGCACCGTCGGATCCGCCTTCGGTCGTGCGAAGATCGAACGGATCAGCCAGACCATCAGCGGGCTGGTGAGGGCGCCGGCCAGGGGCGATTCCGGGTGCTCGGCGACATGGTCGCGAATCGACCGCCAACTCTCCACGTGATCGGACGGCGTCGCGGGAAGCAGGTAGTCGAATGCCGCCTGCACGGTAAGCGGCTCTGCTCTCAGAACAGCGGCGAAGTTCATCTCGCGGCTCTCGGCCGCGGCCACGGAGTACTCCGCGTCGCGACAGGTGAGGATCACCGCGTCCCGGGTAGGCAGGGCATTGAGATCGGCCAGCATGCGGGGCCGCCTCGACTCCGGAGCTTCGTCGAGACCGTCCAGCACAGGCAGTACCAACCTGGCCGCGACCAATCGTCGCGCGATCGCCCGCTTCAGACCGGGGTACGCATGCACGAGTTCCCTGGCCATCCACGTATGGAAGTGCTCATTCTCCGGCCACGTCGAGACGGTAAGCAGGACGGGAACCGGGCCACACTCCGAACGCTCGCGCAGAAATCCGAGGACCAGGAGCGTGGCGAGCGTAGTCTTGCCCGCGCCGGGAGGGCCGAGCACCAGCATTCGCGGGTAGGGCAGGCCGCTGAATCCAGAGATCAGTTCACTGATCTCGCCGCCGTCCGGCAGGCCGGTCGCCGTCCATCGAACGGCCATCGGGACCTGCTCATCGATGCCGAGCGCGGCCACGTCGGCGCGCAATTGCGCCGCGACACGAATCGCGAGGTCGTCCGCCGCCCGATGGAGCGGCGAAACCACCCGCGGCGGCGCGTGAATCGTTACCGCGCCGATGTCGCGAGCCTGGACCAGGTAGCGGATCTCCGAGTCTCGGACAGAGTTGTGCACGTCGCCACCGGATGGTGCTGCTCGATCCATGGCTCCTACCTCAACGCCTCACTCGGTCATCGCGGAACGCCAATATAGCCGACACGACCCCGCGAACAGCACATATGAGATGATCGGCGCATGCTGCCCCGCTTGATCGCTACGGACCTCGACGGCACGCTGCTGGACCACGAGAAGCGGATCTCGCCGCGGACGGTGGCGGCGGTCCGGGCGGTAGTGGCGGCGGGGATCGAGTTCGTGCTGGTCACGGCGCGGCCGCCGCGAACCGTGGCGCATCTGGCGCAGGAGCTAGGCGGACGGGTCGCGGCACTGTGCGGAAACGGCACGATGCTGGTCGAGTTCGGGGCCGCCCTGGATGGTGCTCCCGACGAGGTGACGTTCGTCCACACCTTCACCGCCGCCGACGCCTCGGCGATCGTGGACCAGTTGCGGCCGGAGTTTCCGGAGGCCGGCTTCGCGATCGAGACAGGACTCGAGGTCTACTTCGAGACCGGGTTCGGGATCGGATCGGTCGGCGATGATCAAAGGGTGCTGACGGACAACCTGACCGGGATCGCCCCGCAGATGCCGAGCATCGTGAAGGTGTTGGCCCGGTCGCCTTCGCGGAGTGCGGATGAGATGGTGGCGGTCGCGAACGACGTGCTGACGGTGCGAGCCGAGGTCAGCCACTCAGGCGGCCGCGGCCTGCTGGAGATCGCACCCCTCGGCGCGTCCAAGGCGAGTGCACTGGAATGGCTGTGCGCACGCCGTGGCATCGTCGCGTCGGAGGTGGCGGCCTTCGGCGACATGCCCAACGACCTGCCGATGCTGCGCTGGGCCGGATTGGGCTACGCAATGGCAAACGCACATGACGAGGTACTCGCCGCAGCGGACCACGTGGTCGGCCACCATGCGCAGGACGGCGTGGCGGCCGCGCTCGAGGCGCTGCTCGCTTGAGCCAAGCATTTTCTCACCGCACTTTCAGAGTCCTTTCATGCGCCGAACCAGGGTCCGTACTTAAGTGTTGCGGACACCGTCTCCGCCGGGAGCGGCGGCCCCGGCGGCGGCGGTGTCACAGTGAGGCCGCCTCCTCGAGACCACGGGACCCGGGGAGGCGGCCTCGTCCACGTTCCCTGGTTGATGCTCTCCCTGATGCTTGACTAGGGTCCGGCGGTGCCCTACTGTGACCTCGAAAAGTAAGGAAACTTTCCTTATTAGAGAGGTGCGATGGACCAGGTACCGGGAACCCCGAGCCTGCTGCGCGCGATCAACGACCGCACCGCGCTGCAGCTGCTCAGCGAGCAGGGCCCGCTCACCCGGGCCAGACTCGGCGCCCTGACGGGCCTGTCCAAGCCGACCGCCACCCAGCTGATGGACCGGCTCGAGGCGGCGGGCCTGGTCGAGGCGCTGCCCGGCGAGGGCCGCACGGCGCGGCTGTACCGGGTGCGTCCCGGGGCCGCGTACGTCGCGGGCCTGGACGTGACGCCGGCGCAGATCCGGGCCAGGCTCTGCGATCTGACCGGCGAGGTCATCGCACAGACTACGCTCCCCACGCCGCGGCGGGAGGTCAAGGACGCCGTCGACCGCGTGCGCGAGGCCCTGACCGCCGCCTGCGCGGAGGCCGGGATCACCGTACCGCTGCTGAACCGGGTCGTCATCGGCCTCGGCGGCGCGCCGGACCCGCAGACCGGCAAGATCCGCTACGCCCCGCACCTGCCGGGCTGGCACGACCCGAACCTGCTGGAGCGGCTCGGCTCCGAGCTGACCGGCCCGGGCGAGGCTGACCCGGCCGTGGACGTGGAGAACGACGTCAACCTGGCCGCGATCGCCGAGCAGTCCCTCGGCGTGACCCGCAAGGGCGCGCCGCTGGAGTGCCGCGACTTCGCGGTGCTCTGGATCGGCGACGGCATCGGCGCCGCGATCGTGATCGACGGCAAGCTGCACCGCGGATTCACCGGCGGCGCGGGCGAGATCGGCTACATGCCGGTCACCGGGCAGCCGCTGACGCACAACATCCGGCGCAACGTGAACGGCGGCTTCCAGAACATCGGCGGCGCGCCCGCGGTGCTGAAGCTGGCCAGGTCCAAGGGCTTCTCCGGCTCCAACGCGGCGACCGCGGTCAGCCGCGCGGCGGGTTCGGGCTCGGTCGGCACCCCGCTGCTGCAGGAGCTCGCCGAACGGCTCGCCGTCGGCCTCGCCCCGCTGGTCGCGGTGCTCGACCCGGAGCTGATCGTGCTGACCGGCGCGATGCTGCAGGCCGGCGGCGAGCCGCTGCGCGAGCTGATGACCACCGCGCTGCACGACATCGTCATCCCGCGGCCGAAGCTGGTGCTCTCCGAACTGCCGGAGGAGCCGGTGCTGGCCGGGGCGATCGAGTCCGCGCTCGCGCAGACCAAGCAGGAACTCTTCGACAACACCCGTAGAGGAAGACAGTAGATCATGAAGCTGGCCATCATCGGGGGCGGCTCCACGTACACGCCCGAACTCGTCGACGGGTTCGCGCGGCTGCGTGACCAGCTCCCCGTCGAGCAGCTCGCCCTGGTCGATCCGGACCAGACGCGGCTGGACGCGGTGGGCGCGATATCCCGCCGCATCTTCGCCAAGCAGGGCCACCCCGCGGAGGTGCTCGCCACCTCGGACGTCGTCGCCGGCATCGAGGGCGCCGACGCCGTGCTGTTCCAGCTGCGGGTCGGCGGGCAGGCGGCGCGCAACGTGGACGAGACGCTGCCGCTGGACTTCTGCTGCGTGGGCCAGGAGACCACCGGCGCGGGCGGCCTGGCCAAGGCGCTGCGCACGGTCCCGGTCGTGCTCGAGCTCGCGGAGCAGGTGCGCAAGCACGCGCCGAACGCGCGGATCGTGGACTTCACCAACCCGGTCGGCATCGTCACCCGCGCGCTGCTGGACGCGGGCCACGACGCGGTCGGCCTGTGCAACGTCGCGATCGGCTTCCAGCGCCGGTTCGCCGCCGGGGCCGGGGTCGCGCCCGATCAGGTCACCCTGGACCACGTCGGCCTCAACCACCTGACGTGGATCCGCGGCGTGCAGGTGGCGGGCGAGGACCGGTTCGACGAGATCATCGCCGAGCAGGGCGAGGAGATCGCGGGCGGACTGCACCTGCCCGCGCGGATCCTCAGCGAGCTGCACGCGATCCCCTCGTACTACCTGCGCTACTTCTACGAGCACGACGCCGTGGTCAAGGAGCTCAAGGAGTCCGAGTCGCGCGCCGAGCAGGTCGCCGCGATGGAGCGCCAGCTCATCGAGATGTACAACGACCCGACGGTCGACGAGAAGCCGGAGCTGCTGGCCAAGCGCGGCGGCGCCTTCTACTCGGAGGCGGCGGTCGAGCTGATCGCCTCGCTGACCGGGACCACCGGCCGGACCGACCGGCGCGTGGTGAACATGCGCAACAACGGCACCCTGCCCTTCCTGTCCGACGACACCGTCATCGAGGTCTCGGCGGAGGTCGGCGCGAACGGTATCAAGGCCGTGCCGCAGGCGCCGCTGCCCGCGCACATGCGTGGCCTGATCGCTCATGTGAGTGCGTACGAGGAGCTGGCGCTGGACGCGGCGATCCACGGCGGCCGCGACCGCGTGGTCGAGGCGCTGCTGGCGCACCCGCTGATCGGCCAGTACGACCTGTCGAACCGGCTCGCCGACGCCCTGATCGCCGCGAACGAGAAGTTCCTGCCGTGGGCAGCCCGTTGAGCACCATAAGCGCCGTCGTGGGCCGCACCGAGGTCGGGGAGCATCCCGGCCTGGTGCTGGCCGTGGACGGCGGGAACAGCAAGACCGACGTGGCGCTGGCGACCGCGGACGGCGAGATGCTGGCGCAGGCGCAGGCCGGGCCGTTCACCCCGCAGACCACCGGCGTGCCGCACGCGATCGACACGGTGGCCAAGGCGGTCGGCGAGATCCGCACGCAGCTCGGGCTGCCGGACGAGGTCCCGCTCGCCCGGCACCTGTCCGCCTTCGTGGCCGGCGCCGACCTGCCGCAGGAGGAGGTCGCGCTCAGCGAGGCCTTCGCGGCGCGCGGCTGGACGGACTCGGTCGAGGTGGGCAACGACACCTTCGCGCTGCTGCGGGCCGGGGCCTCGCATCCGTGGGGCGTCGCGGTGGTCTGCGGCGCGGGCACGAACTGCGCGGGCATCGGACCGGACGGGCGGCGGGTGCGCTACCCGGCGATCGGCATTCTGACCGGCGACTGGGGCGGCGGCCACGCGCTCGGCCAGCGCGCCATGTACGCGGCCGTGCGCGGGGAGGACGGCCGCGGCGACTCGACCGCGCTGACCTCGGCCGTCGCCGAGCACTTCGGCTGCGAGACCGCGCTGGACGCGGCGCTCGGCTTCCACCTCGGCAGTTTCGCCGAGGAACGCATCCACGAACTCTCGCCGCTGCTGCTGAACGTGGCCACGGCGGGCGACCCGGTCGCGCTCGAATACGTCGACAAGCAGGCCCGCGAGGTCGTCGGCTGGGCGCGCACCACGCTCGAGAAGCTCGACCTGCTGGACCGCGAGACCGAGGTCATCCTCGGCGGCGGCGTACTGCGCGCGGCGGTGCCCGTGCTGATGGACCGGATCGCCGCGCTCGCCGCGGTCCGCATACCGGCGGCGCGCCTGGTCGTGCCGGCCCGCAGGCCCGTGCACGGCGCGGTGCTGCTGGGCCTGGACCGGCTCGGCGTCACGCTCGCCACCTGATACTCGACCACAGCGATCACGGGGCGCGCCGGTCGCCGACCGGCGTTGCCCACCCGTTATTAATCCTTTGCCCACGAGCATTGCACTCGTCAGCCCAGGACAGTTAACTTTACTTACCTTTCGCGCACAGACCCGTTCCCCCCTTCAACTCCTGTGAGGTTTCAAGGATGAGGCGCACAAAGATCCTCGCCGCCGGTGCGGCGATAGGCTTGGCGGCCGCCGTGGCCGGCTGTAGCTCCACCAAGCACTCGGGTGACACAGGAAGCTCCAGCACGGGCGGGAACACCGTCCCGGCGCTGAGCGCGAACCTGAAGGCCGGCGGCACCGTCACCATCGCCAACGAGACCGGCGCCACCTGGAACTGCCAGTTCAACCCGCTGACGACGAACCAGCAGGAGGCGAACGGCTACCTCTACGAGTCGCTGCTGTACATCAACCCGCTGCAGAGCTCCGCGACGCCGACGCCGATGCTGGCGACGAGCTACACCTGGAACTCCACCGACACGCAGCTGACCTTCGACGTCCGCTCGGGCGTCAAGTGGAGCGACGGCACCGCGTTCACCGCGCAGGACGTCGCCTACACCTTCAACCTGCTCAAGCAGTACAACTCGCTGGACACCTACGCGCTGTGGACCGCGCCCTCGGGCGGCGGCGCCGGCCTGACCAGCGTGACCGCGAGCGGCGACAAGGTCACCATGGCCTTCTCCACCAACGCCTCGGTGTTCTTCTACGACGTGGCCAACATGACCCCGATCGTGCCGCAGCACATCTGGTCGAAGGTCGGCAACCCGGGCAACTACACCAACACCAAGCCCGTCGGCACCGGCCCGTTCGTGGTCAGCAGCTGCAGCGCGGACAACATCAAGTACACCGCGAACCCGACGTACTGGATGCCGAACGAGCCGCACGTCCAGACCATCAACTACCCGGCCTACCTGAGCAACGACCCGGCGAACAACGACCTGGCCAGCGGCAAGGCGAACTGGGGCGGCCAGTACATCCCCAGCGTCAACAGCTTCTACGTGTCGAAGTCCTCGAACTTCCACATCTGGTCGCCGCCGGTCGCGAACGTCTCGCTGATCCCGAACACCGCGCAGGGCCCGACCGCGAACCTCAGCGTCCGCCAGGCCATCGCCTACGCGCTCAACCGCGCGCAGATCGCGGCGATCGGCGAGCAGGGCGAGGAGCCGGCCGCCAACCAGACCGGCGTCGTCACCCCGACCTTCAACTCGTACCTGAACTCCGCCGCCCTCACGGCCTCCGGCTACTCCGCGCAGAACACCGCGAAGGCCACCGCCGCGCTCAAGACCGCCGGGTACTCGACCTCGCACCCGCTGAGCCTGACCGTCAAGACCGTCACCGGCTACACCGACTGGGACGCGGACCTGCAGGTCATCAAGCAGGAGCTGTCGGCCATCGGCATCAACATCACGGTGCTGGACGAGGCGGACAACACCTTCACCAGCGACCTGCAGAACGGCAACTTCCAGGTCATCATGTACGGTCCGCCGGCCGGCCCGACGCCGTACTACGAGCTGCACCTGATGCTGGACTCGGCCAACGACCAGGCCATCGGCTCCGCCGCGCAGGGCGACTACGGCCGCTACAAGAGCGCCGCCGTCGACACCGCGTTCGCCGCCTACGCCTCGGCCACCAGCCAGTCCGCGCAGCAGGCGGCCCTGGAGCAGGTCGAGACCGCGATGCTCAACGACGTGCCGCTGATCCCGGTCGTCGAGTCGGTCGACTGGTACCAGTACTCGACCGCCGAACTGGAGGGCTGGCCGTCCGCCGCCAACCAGTACGCGCAGCCCTCGCCCTGGACCTACCCCGACGTCGAGCAGGTGCTGCTGCGCCTGTACTCGAAGTCCGCTCAGTAATCGCGCGTCCGGTGCGGGCGCCACGCCCCGGCGCCCGCACCGGGCCTACCGAAGGATCGTGACACGCCGTGAGATTCGTCGTGCGCCGACTGAGCATGTTCCTGTTCACGCTCTGGGCGGCAATGACTCTGAACTTCTTCATTCCTCGGTTCATGCCGGGAAACCCGCTGCAGGCGCTGGAGGCGCGCACCCGCGCGAAGCTGTCGCCCGCCGCCCTGGAGTCGATCCTGTCCAGCTTCGGCTACAAGCCGAACGCCGGGCTGGTTCCGCAGTACTTCACCTACCTCAAGGACATGGTCACCGGGCAGTGGGGCCAGTCGATCGGCCTCTCGCTCGGGCAGCCGGTGCGTGACATCGTCTTCCAGTCGCTGCCGTGGACCCTCGGCCTGATCGGGCTGACCACGGTCATCGCGTTCCTGCTCGGCAACGTGGCGGGCATCGTGGCGGGCTGGCGGCGCGGCGGCACGCTCGACTCGTGGCTGCCGTCCACGCTGGTGGTCACGGCCAACTTGCCGTACTACTGGATCGGCATGCTGCTGATCCTGGTGTTCGCCACGACGCTCAACTGGCTGCCCGCGGACTTCAACTACGACCCGTCGATCCTGCCCGGCTTCTCCCCCGGCTTCATCGGTAGCGTGGCGCAGCACGCGGTCCTTCCGGCGTTCACGCTGCTGATCACCTCGATCGGCGGCTGGATCCTGACGATGCGCAACAACATGATCACCACAGTCGCCGAGGACTACGTGCGGATGGCGCGCGCGAAGGGCCTGTCCGACCGGAAGATCATGTTCAACTACGCGGCGCGCAACGCGATGCTGCCGAACATCTCCGGGTTCGCGATGTCGCTGGGCTTCGTGCTCTCCGGCTCGGTGCTCGTCGAGTACGTGTTCAACTACCCCGGCCTCGGCTACCAACTGCTGAACGCCGTGGACAACAACGACTATCCGCTGATGCAGGTGCTGTTCATGCTCTACACCGTCTCGGTGCTGGTGGCGCTGTTGGCCGCGGACTTCTTCATGGCGTGGCTCGACCCGCGCGCCCGAGAGAAGGGCTGAGGCCGTGAAGTTCGCATCCCTGGTCAAGAACCGCAAGGCCCTGATCGGCCTGATCCTGTTCGGGATCACCGTGCTGGTCGCCCTGTTCCCCGGCCTGTTCGCCTCGAGCCAGCCGAACGTGATCGGCACATACGCCCCGAAGCTCGGCTTCTCCACGGCGCACCTGCTCGGCACCACGTCCTACGGCCAGGACATCTACACGCAGCTGGTCTTCGGCGCACGCCAGGTGCTGGTGATCGCGCTGGCGGCGGGCGCCTTCGCCACGGTGCTCTCGGTGCTGATCGGCATCACCGCCGCGTACATGGGCGGCCTCGTGGACGAGTTCCTGTCGCTGATCACGAACGTCGTGCTAATCCTGCCGACCTTCCCGCTGATGATCATCCTGGCGCGCTACGCGGGCACCTCGAACTGGGTGATGATCATCGTACTGGTGGCGACCGGCTGGTCGTACGGCGCGAACCAGATGCGCGCGCAGGCGCTCTCGCTGCGCAACCGGGACTTCCTGGAGGCCGCGCGGGTGCGCGGCGAGCGGCGGGCCTACATCATCCTGTTCGAGATGATGCCGACGATGACCTCGCTGATCGTCGCGAACTTCCTCGGCTCGGCGCTGTACTCGGTGCTCGCCGCCTCGGGCCTGCAGTTCATCGGCCTGGGCAACACGAGCCAGGACAGTTGGGGCACGATGCTCTACTGGGCGAACAGCGCGGAGGCGCTGCAGTCGGGGGTCGCGATGTGGATCATCGCGCCGGGCCTGGCGATCGCCGTGCTGAGCGCCGCGTTCGCGCTGATGAACTACGCCTTCGACGAGATCGGCAACCCGGCGCTGCGTCCGGTGCGCCGCAAGGACCTCCGCAAGGCACGCAAGGCCGCCGCGCAGTCGGCGCTCGACGAGGAGAAGGGAGCGGCCGATGTCTACGCAGACGCCGCCTGACGCGCTGCTCGACGTGCGCGACCTGCGCATCGTGTACGACTCGCCGCGCGGCCCGGTGGAGGCCTGCTCCGGGGTGAACCTGACGGTGCGGCCGGGCGAGTTCGTCGGCATCGTCGGCGAGTCCGGCTGCGGCAAGTCCACGCTGCTGTTCGGCATCGCGCAGCTGCACAGCGCCCCGGCGCGGATCGCGGGCGGCGAGGTGCTGTTCCGCGGCAAGGACCTGGTGACGCTGCCGCCGAAGGAGCTCAACGACCTGCGCTGGCGCAACCTCGCGGTCGTGATGCAGAGCGCGATGAACGCGCTGAACCCGGTGCGCACCATCGGCGACCAGTTCAAGGACGCGATCCTGGCGCACGAGAAGTGGACCGAGGAGCGGATCCGGGAGCGCTCGGCCGAGGTGCTGCGGCTGGTCGCGATCGACTCCGTGCACCTGGGCAGCTACCCGCACCAGCTCTCCGGCGGCATGCGGCAGCGCGCGATGATCGCGATGGCGCTGCTGTTCACCCCGGACCTGATCGTGATGGACGAGCCGACCTCCGCGCTCGACGTCGTGGCGCAGCGTTCGCTGATGGTGCAGATCAAGGAACTGCAGCAGGAGCTCGGCTTCGCGGTCGTGTTCGTCACCCACGACATGTCGCTGGTCAGCCACTTCTCGGACCGGCTGCTGGTGATGTACGCGGGCCAGGTGGTCGAGTTCGGCCCGACCCGCAAGGTGTTCGACACGCCGTCGCATCCGTACAGCAAGTCCCTGCTGGAGGCGTTCCCGTCGATCCGCGGCCCGAAGGTCCCGCTGACCGGCATCCCGGGCGACCCGCCGAACCTGGCGAACCCGCCCGCGGGCTGCCGCTTCCACCCGCGCTGCCCGGTGGCGCAGGACGTGTGCAAGACCGACGTGCCGGACCTCTACACGCTCGGCGCCTCCGCGGACGTGCTCTCCCGCTGTCTCGCGCACCGCCCGAACGACCCGATCGACATCTCGCTCGCCACGGAGGTGACGGCGTCATGACCCCGCTGCTCGAGACGAAGGACCTGAGCCGGCACTTCAAGGTCGGTTCGAAGCTCTTCTCGCACCAACTGCTGCACGCCGTCGACGACGTGAACCTGACGATCAACGAGCGCGAGATCGTGGCGCTGGTCGGCGAGAGCGGCAGCGGCAAGAGCACGATGGCGCGGCTGCTGGCGCAGGTGTACAAGCCGACGGCCGGTCAGATCACGTTCCAGGGCAAGGATCTGGCGCAGCTGCGCGGCCGCCGGCAGCAGCTGCAGTACCGCAGCGACGTGCCGATGGTCTTCCAGGACCCGTTCGCCTCGCTGAACCCGGTGTACAAGGTCTCGCACGGCATCAAGCGCGGCCTGAAGCTGCACCGGCCGGAACTGGACGCGTCCGCCCGGCACGAGGAACTGCTGCGCGTCGTGGCGGCCGTGGGGCTCAATCCGCCCGAGGAGATCATCGAGCGGTATCCGTACGAGCTGAGCGGCGGTCAGCGCCAGCGCATCGGCTTCGCGCAGGCCCTCGCGTACCGGCCGAAGCTGATCCTCGCGGACGAGCCGGTCTCGATGCTGGACGTGTCGATCCGGATCGGCCTGCTGAACGTGATGGCGAAGCTGCGGGACGAGGAGGGCGTGTCCATCCTCTACATCACACACGACATCGCGAGCGCCCGCTACGTATCGGACCGCGTGATGGTGATGTACGGCGGCCACGTCGTCGAGTCGGGCCCGACCGAATCCGTGCTCTCGGACCCGCAGCACCCGTACACGCAGCTGCTGCTCTCGGCCGTGCCGGATCCGCGTGCCCCGCTGGAGATCTCCACGGAGGCGGCGAAGGCCGAGCCCCCGGCGGTCATCGACCCCAAGCCGGGCTGCCGCTTCCGGGCCCGCTGCCCGATCGCGGTCGAGCAGTGCGCGCACGTGACGCCGCTGCTCCAGCCGCTCGACCCGCAGCACAAGGCGGCGTGCCACGTCACTGCGCCTGCGCCGGCGCTCAGCTCCTAGGGTTGAGCTGAGGCGGGCAGCGGACTCAGTCCGCTGCCCGCCTCACGCGTACCACGAGCTTGCCGGTGGCGCGGTCGTGCTCCATGTCGTCGTGTGCCTGCGGCACCTGCTCCAGGCCGTCGTAGACGCGGTCCACGGGGAAGGAGAGCCGTCCGGCCGCGACCGCGTCGAGGATCTCCTGGAAGGCCTCGCGCGGCAGGTCGCTCGCGTCGCCGAAGTAGCCCGCGAGCCGCACGCCTCTCGGCAGGTATTCGTTCGGGGAGAAATCCGGCACCATCCACTGGTTGGAGAGGCTGCCGCCGAAGCATCCGGTGCCGTGTACGCGCACCGCGTGCAGGGTGTCCCGCAACGTCGGTGCGCCAACGAGATCCAGCGCGGCGTCGACTCCGTCCGGATACAGCTCGCGCACGGCGGACACGATCGAGCCGGTGTCGAGCAGCGGGTGGTCGACGCCGTGCTCCTTCAGGAACGTGAGGCGCTCGGCCTGCCGGGTCGTGGACAGCACCGTGCAGCCGCGCCACGTGGCCAATACGGCGGCGGCCAAGCCCACCGACGAGGTTCCGCCGCGGATGAGCAGGGTCTGACCGGGCTTCAGGTCCAGGCCGACGGTGAGCGATCCGTAGGCGGTCTGCACCATCTCCGGCAGCGCGCCGAGCACTTCCCAGGGCAGTTCGGTCTCGACGGGGATGACCTGCGAGAGCGGCACGGAGGTGTACTCCGCGTACCCGCCGTCGTAGGTGCGGCCCATGTCCCCCATCATCGCGACGACCTGCTGGCCGCGAATCAGACCACTGTCGGCCGGTGCGGCGTCCACGGTGCCGGCGGCCTCGATGCCCGGCACGCGCGGGAAGCTGACGCCCTCGCTCACGCCCAGCCGCAGCTTGAGCTCCGAACGGTTCAGGCCGAACGCCTCGACCCGGATGCGCACCCAGCCGTCCTGCTCGGGCGGGATCGGCAGCGTCACCAACTGGAGGTTCTGCACGGGCCCGGGGCCGGAGAGGCGTACGGCGCGCATCGAGGTCATCATGGGCCTGCTTTCTTCCGGGGCCGTGTCCGCTTTCCAACAGGCACGGCCCCGGCGTTTGTTCCTACAGCGCCTCGTGGTTGACCCAGGCGACCTCGAACGGGCGGCGGCCGCGCCAGGTGTCGAAGACCTCGCCGACCGCGGGGTCGGCGAGCAGCGTCCCGAACGCGGCCACGTCGGCGACGCGGAGTTGGACGACGACGGAGGCGATGAAGGCCGGGATCTCCTCCTCGCCGGGGACGCGGATGTGCCGCCGCGCCGCGAAGGACTCCAGCGCGCCGGTGGCCTTCGACGTCTGTTCGATATCTGCCAGGAACTGATCCAGGTCCGCGTCGGGGATCTCTTCGGCGAACTTGACGAGCATGGTGTGATTGATCATGCAGCCATTCCAGCATCGCGCGCACGGTCGCGTCCAAGATCTATCCGGCCTCGGCTGATAGCCTGAGGGAATGGATCAGCTGGAGGTGCGGGAACTGCGCTACTTCGTGGCCGTGGCCGAGGAACTGCATTTCGGCCGCGCCGCCGCACGACTCGCCGTCGCGCAGCCCGCGCTGTCCAAGACGATCGGGCGCGTCGAGTCGCGGCTGCGTGTGCGGCTGTTCGACCGCACCAGCCGCAGCGTGGCGCTGACCCCGGCCGGAATCGCGTTGCTGGAGCACGGCAGGCACGCCCTGAACGCGATGGACGCGGCCGTGCGCAACGCCCAGCGTGCCGCGCGCGACGAGCCGCTGCGGTTCGTCATCAAGCCCGGCGGCGACGCGAACCTGCTGTCCGGGATCCTCGCCGCGTACGCACAGCACCCTGACGCTCGGCAGGTCGACATCCTGTTCAGCGGCCCCGCCGATCGCACCGCGTACCTGCGCGATAGGCGTGCCGATGTGGCGCTGCTCTACGTGCCCTTCGACGATACGACCGGCCTCGTCACGGAAACTCTGCACGTGGAGGACCGCGTGGCTGTGTTGCCCGTCGAGCATCGGCTCGCGCGGCGGAAGAGTCTTGCGCTGGAGGATCTGCGCGGGGAGACCTTTCCGCGCTGGCCCGGTGTGGAGGACGGCGCGACCGGGCCGGAGATCTCCGATGCCGCCGAGCTCATCTCGCTGGTGCGCCTCGGCCGGGTCGTCACCGTGCTGCCGCGTTCGCTGCTCGCACCGCCGCCGCCCGGGATCGTGTGCGTGCCTGTGCCGGATGCCGGTCCCAGCAGCATCGTGATCGCGCGTAACGTCGATGACCGGCGTGAGCAGGTCAGTGCGCTGATGGACGCTGCTGCCGTTACGCGGCGCCGAGATGCGCGAGGACGGCCTGATGCGCGGCCCAGCCGTCCGGGAACTTGACCGGGACGCCGAGGCGCACGGGCTCGGCGTGCGGGTGGGCGTCGAGCAGTTCCGCGATACCGGCGCGGGCGACCACGACGCAGGCGTGCCGGTGCCGGGAGAGCAGCACGCACAGGCGGCCGGTCTCCAGGTGGAAGGCGGTGGCGTCGCGGCGGCCGGAGAGCGGGTGCAGCACGATGGTGACGTCGTATTCGCGGCCCTGCAGGCGGTTCGCGGTGTCCACGGTGACGTCCGTCAGGCCCCGTGCCGCGCGGTCCGGCCGGGCCAGCGCGGCGCGCACGGCGGCGGCCTGGTCGCGGTGCGCGGTGCCGATGGCGATGCGGTCCGGGGTCACGGCGCGCTCGTACCCGGCGGCGCGGTCCACGGCCGTCGCCCGGCGCTGCACGAGGCGGTCGGCGAGCGCGGCGCAGGCCTCGACGGCCTCCGCGTCGGTGCGGATGGTGTGCGCGGCCGGGAGCGCGTACCAGGACCAGCCGGTCTCGGCGGCCTCGTCCAGGGATTCGTCGAGGGCTGAGGTTCCGGACGCGGCGTAGCTCAGGGATCTGTCTTCGAGGTCGCTGCCCGCGTCGAACGGCGTGAACGGATAGAAGGCCTTCGCGACCAGCGGCGCGGCGGTCGCGGGCAGCCGCCAGGAGTACGGCAGGCGGTGCACCGGCAGGTGCGGATTGTGCGCGCGGACCACCGCGACGGCGCTGTCGCTCGGGTCCCAGGGGGATCCGGCCCACGCGTCGGTCTCGACGGTGGCGAAGGGGTCGAGCTGGCCGGGGTCGCCGACGAACAGCGCCGTGCCGTCGGCGAACCTCGGCGCGACCGCGAGCAGGCCGTCCGAGCGCATCTGGTACGCCTCGTCGAGGATCGCCCAGGGGAACTCGCCCTCCTTGACCAGCGCCCATTTCGCCGCCGTCGCCAGCACGATCGCGGCCGCCGCAAGCTCCGGCAGCTTCGAGGAGAACGCCAGGTTCGGGCCGCGCAACGGGGCGAGGCGTTCCGGGACCTCGTAGTCTCCGGCCGTGAGTCGACCGATGATCAGCGTCGGATGCGCCTCGGCGAGCCGGGCCACGAGGTCGTCCACCTGCTCGTTCGTCTGCGCGACGATCATCACGCGCTCGCCGGTCGCGGCGAGCCGTCCGGAGAGTTCGACGACGAGGGTGGACTTCCCGGCGCCGGGCGGGGAGTCCACGATCACGCCGCGATGCGCACGGGAGAGCAGGTCGGCGGCGACGGCTTCGATGACCGCGCGCGCCTCCTCGGAGCGGGATCGGCCGGATCTCATTGCCACTACTGCCAGTCCTCCGCCTGGTCCTCGGCGCGGGGCACGTGCGGCCAGGGCGGGCCGCCGTGCGTCCACGGGGTCTTGTCGCTCTCCGGCAGTTCGGGCCGGGTGCCGCGCTGCTCGGCCAGGAAGGTCGCGTAGCAGCGTTCTTCGCCGACCAGCGGGACCGAGCCCTCCTCGGGCGTCTTGCCGCGACCCATGCCGCTCTGCAACTCGAGTTCGACCTCGTATCCGCCGGTCTCGCTCGGGCGCACGGCGCGCAGCCGCACGGTCTGGTTGACCCGCGCGGGGCTGGCGAGCTTCACGCCGGGCCGCAGGATCACCTCGTCCTCGGTGTGCAGCACGACGAGGGGACGCGGCCAGGCGCGCTTGCCCTTGGTCTCCTGCCGTTCGGCGTCCACGAAGGTGATCCGGCCCGCGAACGCCTCGCCGCCCACCCGGTAGCGCGCCAGAACCAGCGGATCGTCGATGGCCTGCGTCCGGTCGTAGCTCTGCTGCGCGGCCTCGAGGTCCGCGAGCCGGCGCGCGGCGGCGACGGCGCTCGGCCGCTTGGGCTGCGGCGGCACGCCTTCTTCGATCCCTGCCATGAAGTCGGTGAAGCGCCCGCGGTCCACCTGCCAGCGCAGCAGGTCGGACGCGGCGGCCGGAAGGCTCCGCAGCACGTCGATGCCCTGCCACATGGTCCGCCACGTCGGCTCCAGCTGCGCGGTGAGCGCGGCCTTCAGCTCGTCCTCGGCCTTGGTGACCGCGCGCATGTCCTCGGCCGCCCGCGCCTCCTCCTGCGCGCGCACGAGCGGCGCGAGGACGCCGGTGTCGAAGGCCGGGTCGGTGCTCGGGCCCGCGGGCGGCACCGCGTCGGGGTCCTCGGCACGCAGCGCCGCCTCGGATCCGCTCATCCCGTCCGGCGGGTCGATCCAGCTCAGCAGCGCGGGCAGGTGCTGGTCCTCCAGCGCGCTCTGGCCGGTCGCCCAGTGCTGTGCGAGCACTGACGTCAGGGCGAGGCAGACGCTCGATCCGGGCATCGGCGCGCGGTCGTCCGCGAACCACGTGAGGTAGCGCCCGAGCAGCGGCACCCGCGGATCCACCGGGTACGGCCCGTCCACGGTGCGGAAGCGCGCGGAGCGGCCGAGCAGCCGCAGCGCCTCCACTCCCCCGGGGTTCGGCAGGATCAGCTGCGGCGCGTCGGTGCAGCGCTCCCACTCGTCGTGGTTCTTCGTCGCCTCGACCGTCTCCGTGTGCTCGCGGCGCTCGGCGATGTACGGCACGAGCAGTTCGGCGAGCGCGGTCAGGAAGTCGAAGCGCTGGTCCCGGTTACGCGGCTGGGCCACGAGCAGCAGCCGCGGCGCGTCCCGGTCGGTGCCCGCCATCACCGCGAGCGGGGCGGCCGCCTCGCCCGCCTGCATCAGCGGGATCAGCACGAGCGGCTCCTCGGACAGGTGCACGTGCCGCACGGCGGTGATCGGCACGGCGCGGCCCGCGTGCGCCGCGCGGGCCCGCGCCAGCGCTGTCAGAGTGCTCATTCAGTCCGCCTCGGGCTCGGCGGCCCGCGGCGCGGTCCGCGACGCCTCCTCGTACGCGCGGGCGGCGGCCCGCAGCAGCCGGGCCGCCTCCTGCCGCTCCGCGGTCGCCGCCGCGCCGTCGGCCACCGCGATGGCCTCGGCGAGCGAGTCGATCCCGCCGAGCGAGTCGCGCACCGAGCGGCCGAGCGCGTCCGCCGCGCCGGCCGCGCGCGCCTCGGAGCGGCAGTGGAAGGCCATCTCGCAGTTGGTCACGCACTCCGGGGCGTATCTGGCCTCGATCATCGTGAGCGACTTCGTGAGCTCGGCCGCGTTGCGGTGCTCGCGGCCGGGTTCGCCCTTCGTCTCCGGCGGATCGACGGCGAGGTCGAAGTCCACGGCCGGGTCGAGGTCCGCGATCAGCGCGCCTATCCGCGGCAGCCGGGCCAGCTGGCGTTCCACGGCCGCGATCTGCCGACGCACGTCGAGCAGGTGCGCGCTCGGCTGGTTCGCGAAGTCCTTCGGGCAGATCAGCAGCACGTCGTCGGCGACTATGCGCGGGTCCACGTCGAGTTCGGCGAACAGCTTTCGCAGGGCCAGCACGTACACGGCGGCCTGCGTCGCGGCCGCACCCACCTTCGCCGGATCCGCCTGACCGTCGATCACCGCGAAGGACTTCACCTCGGCGACGTACAGCCGCGCGGGCATGCCCGCCGAGGCGCCGGCCGGCCGCGCGCTGAGCGCCACCACGTCGGGCTCGACGTACGCGGTGCGCCCGCCGACGTCCAGGCGCAGCAGCGGATGGTCGGCCAGCAGCGCCTCACCGGCCGCGACGCGTGCGAACAACTGGCGGGTCCGCTCGTAGCGCGCGGCCCGGTCCACGCTCACCGGCGCGGCGGGATCGGCGTCCGGCTCGACGCCGAGATCCACGTATTCGTGTTCGGGGACGTCGAAGTGCAGCGGCTCGCCGCGCAGCAGCTCGATCAGCGCCGCGCAGCCGTCCGCCTTGACCTGCTTCTCGAACGCGAGCCCTCGGGTGATCGCGAACGGCGACTGGCCGTAGCGCGCCGGGAAGCCGATGCGTTCGGAGAGCTTGCGCTTGTCCACGCCCGCCGCGTCCAGCACGGCCCGGCGCGAGCAGCCCGGGTTGACGGTCAGCGCCGCGATCGTGCGCGCGTCGTGGCTGCGCGGGGCCACCGGCCCGCGCAGCGCGTCCAGCCGCGCGGCCGTGACAGCGGGCGACTGCGCGGCTGCGCCTGCTGTGGCCTGAGGAACGGAAGGTGACATGGGCATTTGCCCACCCACGATAGCCCAAAGCGGCTGCGTGTTCCCCGGAACCGGTCTGAAACGAAACCTGTTTCATCGCCCTCTGACGACAAATCATTTTGGTCTGGACCAATATGCCGCCAGGACGTTGACGCCCCCGGACGGCGATGGTCCAATCAACGGCACCGCACCCGCGCACTACCCACACCACAGCGCAACCCCTGTCGAAGGGAAACTCAGCCATGCCCATACGCATCTCCCGGCCCTGGCGCACCGCCGTGCCGCTGCTGGCCGCGGCCGCGCTCGCCGCGGGCGGGCTCTCGCTCGCCGCCGCGACCTCGGCCGAAGCCGCCGGATCCGCGCTCCCCGCGCACTTCGCGGCGCCCTACCTGCAGATCGCCTCGTCCGACGCGGCCGACATGGCGGCCGACAAGTCCGCGACCGGCCTGAAGTACTACACCCTCGCGTTCCTGATCCCGAAGTCCGGCTGCACCCCGGAGTGGGAGGACGACGGCTCCGGTGTCGGCGCCTTCTCCTCGCAGATCTCGTCGCTGCAGTCGGGCGGCGGCAACGTCATCATCTCGTTCGGCGGCGCCGCCGGCGGCGAGCTCGCGCAGACGTGCACCAGCGTCTCCTCGCTCACCGCCGCGTATCAGAACGTGGTCAACACCTACGGCGTCAACCGGCTTGACTTCGACATCGAGGGCGGTGTGCTCTCGGACACCGCGTCCACCGCGCGACGTGACCAGGCGCTCGCGGCGTTGCAGGCCGCTGACCCGTCCGTGCAGATCGACTTCACCCTGGCCGTGGACCCGACCGGCCTGCCCACCGGCACCGGCTCCGAGTACGCGCTGCTCCAGGACGCGAAGTCCAAGGGCGTCAAGGTGTCGACCGTCAACATCATGACGATGGACTTCGGCGACGGGCAGAACGCGCTCAACGACGCCGAGTCCGCCGCCAGGGCCACCTCCGGACAGCTCGCGAGCCTCTACGGCATCTCGACGTCGGCGGCCTACGGAATGATGGGCCTGACGCCGATCGCGGGCCAGAACGACGACAACGAGGACTTCACGACCGGGAACGCGCAGACCCTGGAGTCCTTCGCCGCCTCGAACGGCGTGCAGGAACTGTCGTTCTGGGAGGTCGACGGATACGACAAGCCGGACGGCTACGCGTACTCGAAGATCTTCAACGCCATCACCGGAACCAGCGGCGGCGGCACGACCAACAGCACCATCTCCAACAACAACTCAGGCCTCTGTCTGAGCGTCACCGGCAGCGCCACCACCGCCGGCTCGGTCGCCGACATCTACACCTGCAACAGCAGCGTCAGCGAGAACTGGACGGTCAATAGCAACGGCACGATCACCGGGAACAACTCCGGACTGTGCCTGAGCACGAGCGGCAACTCCTCCGCGCTCAAGGCCACCGCCGACATCAACACCTGCGACGGCGACGGCTACGAGAAGTGGACCGTCGAGTCCAACGGCACCATCGTCAACGGCGCCTCCGGCCTGTGCCTGAGCGTCACCGGCTCCTCCACCGCCCTGAAGGCCACCGCCGACCTGTACACCTGCAACGGCAGCGTCAGCGAGAACTGGACGGTCGGCTGAGGCTGACCGACCCGAACTCTTCGTCCGCGCCACGACCACCACGTGGCGCGGACGAAGGCTTTCCGGGCAGCCACACCGAGAGCAGCGTGCCGACGCCCTGCGGAACGGCCAATAAGGAATGCAAACCTCTCTTATCCGGACCGGACCGCTATGCTGCCGTCATGGCGGAACAGGCGGAGCGGCAGCGGACCGGTCAGCAGCGGCGACGCGGCGAGGAACTCGACACCGCGCTGCTCGAGGCCGCGTGGGACGAACTCGTCGAGATCGGCTTCGCCAGGCTGACGATGGAGTCGGTCGCCACCCGCGCGAAGACCGGCGTGGCCGTGCTCTACCGGCGCTGGCCCAACAAGGACGACCTGGTCGTCGCCGCCATCCGGCACTACTACACGACGCACCCGATCGAGAGCCCCGACACCGGCACCCTGCGCGGCGACATGATCGAGTTGCTGCGCCTCTCCAGCAGCATCCGCGTCAGCTTCGTCACCGTCGCCGGCGCCGCCTTCTCCGGCCTGCTCGCCAGCACCGGCCTCACCCCCGCCCAGGTCCGCGAACAGGTCATGATCGACCGCCCCCCGACCTCCGACAAGGTCTACGCCCGCGCCCACGAGCGCGGCGAACTCGACCTCGCCCGCATCCCCCCGGCCGTCCTGAGCATGCCCTTCGAGCTCATGCGCCACGACATGCTGATGACCTACCAGCCCATCCCGCCCGAGCGCGTCCTGGAGATCGTGGACGACCTCTTCATGCCCCTGGTCGCCGCCCACCGCGAGTAGCGCCGCCGGGTCGCCGCGGTCGGGCGGCGGCGGTCGGCTAGAGCTTCCCCAGTTTCTCGGCCAGGCCGGGCGCGTCGGGGTGGTCGTGCTCCTGGTAGACGGCGAGCGCGCGGCGCCAGGCTTCGCGGGCCCGGTCCGGATCGTCGGCGGCGAGGTGCGCGGAGCCGAGGCCTTCGAGTGCTGATGCCGCGTCCACGTAGCGGCCGGAGCTCTGGTGGCGCTCGACGGCCTCGTTCAGGTACTCGACCGCCTCGTCGTGTCTGCCGGTTTCGGACAGCAGGCGGCCGAGGGACTCCAGCGACCAGGCGCGTGCGTTGGCACCGGCGTCTCCGGGGTAGATCTCGAGGATCCTGTGGTAGATCTCCTCCGCCTCGCCGCGCCGGTCGGCCTTGACGTACACGCCGGCGAGGCTGTGCAGCGAGGCGGCGATGTTGTACGTGATCTCCAGTGCCGTATGCAGCTGCACGGCCTTCTCGTGCCATTCGATCGCCGCGTCGAGATCGCCCGCCTCGTCGTGTATCCGGCCCCTCAGTCCGGCGGCGGAAGCCTTCTGTATCGGGAACCGCGCCTCGATGGACAGCTCGTACAGGCTCGTGGCGGCATCGAGCGCGACCTCGAAGTTGCCGAGCGAACTCTGGTGGTCCGCGAGGTACGAGAGCATCACGACTTCGGGAAGGCGATGCCCGTCCTGCCGCGCGCTCTCCAACCCCAGGGTGACGGCCGTCATGAACTCCTCCGGGCTCCACCGCCACTGCATATAGGTCGCCAGGTCGCTCGCGAGCCTCCATACGGCGCCGTGGTAGCCGAGGTCACGGGCGCTGATCATGACGGCAATGATGTTGCCGAACTCGGCGTCGCACCAGTCCAGTGCGGCCTGCGCGCTCGCGAATTCGGGCAGCCGGTCCGGCGCGGGGATCTCGCTGAGATCGACGAGCCGGCCGAACGGGGACGCGGTGGCGATGACCTCGTCGAGTGTGTGCGCGTACCAGCTCGCGAGCAGTTCCAGCGCGATGCGGCGCTGCCCGTCCGCGAGGTCCGCGTTCGCACGGTCGGCGGCGAAGGCGCGCAGCAGGTCGTGCAGCACATACCGGCCCTGCGACCGCTCGTGCAGCAGGTACTCGTCCTGGAGCTTCTCGAGGATGCCCTGCGCCTGTGCGACCGGGAGCCCCGCCATCTCGGCCACCGCCTCCGCGCCGAACTCGTCTCCGGGGAACAGGCCCAGCAGGCAGAACAGCCGGCGCGCCGACTCGGGCAGCCCGCGGTAGGAGAGGTCGAAGACGGCACGCAGGCTGCGCTGCCCGCCGGCCATGGCGTCGAGCCCGCCCTCGTGCAGACGCTGCGCCAGGTGCGCGACCGTCCAGGCCGGTCGGGAGCGCAGCCGGGCGGCGGCCAGCGAGACCGCCAGCGGCAGGTCGCCGCACGCCGCCGCGACCGCCGCCGCGGCCTCCGGTTCGGCCTGGATCCGTTCGGCCCCGGCGATCTGGGCCAGCAGCGCGACCGCTTCGGCGCGCGGGAACACGTCGAGGCGGTGCAGCGCCGCGCCGTCCAGGCCGGAGAGGGTGCGGCGGCTGGTGATCAGCACCAGGCAGTCGGGGCCGGCCGGGATCAGGTGGCGGACGTGCGCCTCGTCGGCCGCGTTGTCCAGCACGACCAGCGCCGCGCGGCCGTGCAACTGGTCGCGGTACATCGCGGCGCGCGCGTCCAGACCGGAGGGGATCTTCTCCGCGGGCACGCCCAGCGCACGCAGGAACCCGTCGAGCACGGCGGCGGGATCGGCGGGCGGCCGGTCCGGGTCGAAGCCGCGCAGGTCGACGAACAGCTGCAGTTCGGTGAAGCGGCCGCCGCGGACCAGTTCGTGCGCCGCGTGCACGGCCAGCTGCGTCTTGCCGACACCAGCCATCCCCTCGACCGCGGAGATCACCACGGGTCCGGCGGCCGCGTCGAAGTCCTGCGCGGACCGCAGCAGCGCCTCCAACTCCGCCGTGCGCCCGGTGAAGGTGGTCAGGTCCCGCGGCAACTGCTGGAGTACGCCGACCGGCCCTCCGGTCTTCGCACCGGCGTGGACACGTATGCACGCCGCCCGCCATGCGGCCGCCTCGGGCTCCGCGAGTCCGAGCGCCCGCACGATCGCCGTCACCAGGTCCAGGTCCAGGCGGCGCCGGTCGGCCTTGAACACGTCGGCGATCGTGGAGAACGACACGGGCTGCGGCGGCCGCAGGAGATCACCGGTCTGCTTCGCCAGGGCGCGATACGACGGCGTGCCCGCCCAGATCCGCAGCAGCCGCAGCGCCGCCACGAACTCCGCGAGATCGACCGCCTGCGCGGGATCCGGACGCCCTGCACCCTGCGCGCTGCCCGTAGCCACGATGCTCCCCCGGTTCGACCATCCGTTATGTCGACCCGAGTCTAGGACTGCCGAGCAGTGAACCGGGTATGTCGAACGCGTCGATCAAGGTGTTCACATCGGGGAGCAGGCGTTCGCACAGCGTGTTCAGGGCTTCGGGGATCTCCAGGGCCTGTGCGGGCGTGAGGAGCTTGTTGGCGAGGAGCCATCCGGCGCAGGCGTGGGTGGTTTCGAGGGTGTGCAGGAGGCAGAGGTCCGTCACCAGGCGGGTGTCGGCGCTTCTGGATGCGGCGCGCATTCCGGCGGCGAGGGTGAGTGCGGCGCCGTGTGCGTTGGCGAGTTCCAGGGACGTGTCGTAGTTCGGGTTCTCGGCGGCCTGTTGGTGGGCGCGGTGTTCGCGGACTTCGGCTAGGGCCTGGTGGAAGGCGGGATCGAGCACGCTTCCCTGTTCCAGGCCGCCTTCGAACTCGGCCGGCGGAGGCGGTTCCGCGAGGGTGCGGGCGGTGTCGAGGAGGATGAGCTGGTTGTCTCCTCCGGCGGCGTGGAAGGCGTGGCCGAGCATCTGGTAGTCGAGGATGCGGTTCGCGGTCATCAGGCCGAGCGCGCCGGTGCTGCGGCGGCAGCGTTCTGCGACGTTCTCCAGTCCTCGTGAGACGAGGGCTTTGGTCAGGGCGGACGAGGCGTTGATTGAGGACCACGGCGCGGCCGCGTCGTCGAGGGATTCTTGGCCGGTCCGCTTGGACGTGTAGGCGAGGGCGGACTCGTTGGCGAGGAACGTGATCGCATACGCCTCGGCGAGCGCGCCGAGGAGCGGGCGGTGCTGGTTGCGGTGGGCGAGGGCGGGCAGGCGCGGCGTGGTGCGGCCCATCGTCGTGCGCTGAGACGCGTAGCGCAGTGCGATGGTGACGCATCCGCGGGCGGCGGCGGACAGCGCTGTGGATATCGCCGACCAGCAGTAGGGGCCGCTCGCGATCGTCCGCACGAGGCGGGCGTCGAGGTCGGCGCACGGGTCGTGGAACGTCGTCCCGTCTGCGCACGCCTCGATGGTGGCGCCGTCCGCGAGCCAGTCGGCACGTGGCACGCGGACGTGGTCGAAGTTCACCAGGCAGGAGTCGGCCGCGAACATCGGCATGCCGGGCAGCGGTTGGATCTCGACGCCCGGTTTCAGCCCGCGTTCGTCGCGCAGCGGGACCACGAAGGCGAACACGCCGCAGTCGCGTCCGGCGATCTTGAGTCGGGCGAGGACGACGCCGAGTTTCGGCACTCCGGGCAGCGCCGCGTTGGCAAGTTTGGCCGCTACCGGGGACGGAGTGGTGAGCACGAATCCGTCGCGGGCGGCGTCGTAAGTCGCCTGGGTGCGCGTGGCGATGTGGCTGCTTCCGCGGCGCGGTTCGGTGATCAGGAAGCTGCCGAACGAGGTGAGTTCGTCGAGTTCGCGGATGCGTTCGGTACTGCCGCCGAGCTCGACGACGCTGGCTTGCGCGAGGCAGTAGTGGACGAGCATGACGAAGACTAGTGCGGGATCGGCCAGCCCCGCCCAGGTGAAGAGCGCGTAGAGCCGGGACGGTTCGGCGAGCAGGTCGCTCCCGGGGCCGAACTCGGCGTTGATCGTGCGGAGCTGCTCGTGGACGAGGCGGGTGGTCTGCTCCCTGGTCAGGTCGCGGCGGGCGGCGAAACCGGAGCCGGAGTCGGAGAACAGTTCCCTGATGCGCCGGGTGGTGGACGCGGGCACGAGCGGGTGGACGAGGTCGCGCAACGCTTCAGGCATTGGCGATCCTCCCCTGGGCCAGCAGAGCGCGCATCGTCGGTCCGCCGCCGGCCGCCGTCATGCCTCCGTCGATGGTCAGGCAGTGGCCGGTGACGAAGCGCGCCGCGTCGCCCGCGAGGAAGACCGCTGCGCCGACGACGTCTTCCGGCTCGCCCCAGCGGCCGGCCGGGACCTCGGCGAGCAGGCCGGCCGAGACGTCGTCGTTCGCGGAGAAGGCGTGGGTCATCTCGGTGCCGACCCAGCCGGGCGTCAGGGCATTGACGCGCACGCCGTGCTCGGCCCACTCCGCCGCGAGCGATCTGGTCAGCGAGATCATCGCGGCCTTCGAGGCGGCGTAGTGCGAGAAGAAGGGCACCCCGGCCAGGCCCGCGACCGAGGAGATGTTGATCACCGATCCGCCGCGCTGGTCGCGCAGGTGCGGTCCGGCGGCGCGGCAGACGTGCAGCACGGACTCGAAGTTGACCTGGAACAATCGGCGCCAGTCCTCGCTGGTCAGGTCGAGGAACGGCCCGGCGTGCTCGATCTGACCGGCGCAGTTGACGACGATGTCCAGGCTGCCGAGTTCGGCGTGCACGTCGGCGACGGCCATGGCGATCTCGGCGGGTTCGGCGACGTCGCAGGTGAGCGAGAGCGCCTCGCGGTCGAGTTTGCGCACCTCGGCGGCGAGTTCTTCGAGCGGTCCGGTGCCGCGCGCGACGCCGGCGATGTTGGCCCCGGCTTCGGCGAGCCCGAGCGCGATGGCCCGGCCGATGCCCCGGGAGGCGCCGGTGACGAGGGCGTTCTTGCCCGCGAGGCTGAAGGAGGGGATCACGGTGCTCACTGCTCGCTCCTTTCGGGTCCGGGAATCAGGGCTCGGAGTGCGTCGCGCGCGCCGGACGGTTTGGCGAGCGGCGCGAGCGTGCGCGCGCCGGGGATCGTGACGCGTGCGCAGCGGCACAGGCCCGCGCCGACTCCGATCTGGATGAATAAAGGCTCTGCGCCACGGAGCTCGTCGAAGGTCTCGACGAGCTGGACCGGTTTGACGACGCAGTCGGCCAGTGCGTCGCGCAGGTCATCAGAGTCCGTGTACGCGCGGCGGCTGATCGGGGAGAGCACGCGGCAGTTCAGGGTTCGCTGGCGCAGCGGTTCGAGTCCGGCGCGGAATCGCTCGGCCACGGCCGTCAGATCGGGATGGTGCGACGCGTACGGAACGGCGAGTCTGTCGAGCGGCGGAAACGTGTCGGGTTCCCGGTCCCGCAGTGCGAGCAGCGCGTCCACGGCGTCGTTCGGTCCGCTCACGATGGTCTCGTCGATTGCGTCGACGCAGGCCACGACGAGGTCCGGTCGGCCGACGCGGGCGAGGATCTTCTCGGTCCGGGTCTGCGAGGCCCGGAGCATGACGAGCCCGCCCGCGCCGACCGCGATCCGGAACGCCTCGCCGAGCGAGCAGACCGCCGACGCGCCCTCAGCCACGGTGTACGCCCCGGCGCACACCAGCGCGGCTATCTCGCCGAAGCTCTGGCCGACGACGGTGTCCGGCCGCACACCGGCGTCGGCGAGGATCCGATGCAGCGCGACCGATGCCGTGTACGCGGCGAGTTGGGCCATGCCGTCGCCCATCGGTCCGCGCCCCTCCGTGAGCAGCACGTCGGCGATGGGAGGCAGGCCGTGCGCGGCACCGACGGGATCGACCTGCGCGACCACCTCCGCGATCGCGGAGCTCATCCACGCTTCGGCGCCGTACAGGCCACGCAGCGAGCCCCGGGGATCGCCGCCCTGCCCCGGGATCAGGTAGACGATCACCGCGTGCCCCAGGTCAGGACGCTGCTTCCCCAGGTCAGTCCGGCCCCGAACGCGAGGAGCAGCGCCCGCGAGCCGTCCCGCAGCCGTCCGGTCGCGTCGGCCTCGGCCAGTGCGTAGGGCAGCGAACCCGCGCCGATGTTGCCGGTCTCGTCGCCGATCACGACCAGGCGCTCGGCCGGGAATCCCGCGTCCTCGCAGGCGCGGCGCAGCAGCAGCGGATTGGGCTGGTGGGAGAGGATGACGTCGATGTCGTCCGGCTTCAGGCCCTCGCGCTCCAGCGCCTCGTGGGCGGCCTTCGGAAAGATCGTCATGATGAAGTCGCGCACCGCCCGGCCGTCCATCAGGACCCGATGGCCTCCGTCGGCGAGGCTGGTCGGGGAGGCGGGTATTCGGCTGCCGCCGGCCGGGATCAGCACGTCGCCCGCGTGCGCGCCGTCCGAGCCGAGCATGATCGGCGCGAAGCCGCGGCCCTCGGGGACCGGTCCGAGCACGGCGGCCGCGGCACCGTCGGCGAACAGCACGGCCGTGGCGCGGTCGGCGGGGTCGATGAACGGGCTGTAGACCTCGCAGCCGACGACGGCGGCGTACCGTGCGCCGGTGTTCGCGCGCAGGAAATCGCTCGCCACGCGGGCGCCGAACAGCCAGCCGGAGCAGGCGGCCGCGATGTCGAACGCGACCGCGCGGCGGGCGCCGATCGCGGCCTGCACGCGGCAGGCGGTGGACGGGCCGAGCTCGTCGGGGGTCGAAGTCGCCAGGACGATCAGGTCCAGGTCGGCGGCGGTCAGGTTCGCGTCGGCCAGGGCGCGGCGTACGGCCTCGGCGGCGAGGTCCGAGCTCGCGACGCCCGGTTCGACCACGTGTCGGTGGTGCACGCCGGTGCGTTCGACGATCCAGTCCGCGCCGACGCCGCACGCCGCCGCGATCTCGTCGTTGCCGCGGACGCGCGGCGGCAGGTGGGAGCCGGTGCCGAGGACCCCGATGGGCAGCGGGCGGGCCGTGTCGTTCATGGTCACCTCCGGTAGGTCCCTCCCAGTACGCCGGATCACCCGGGCCGTGCGGAAGGGCGCGGGCGCGCCGCGGCGTGAACGGGTTGCGGCCTTGTGCGTTCGTGAAAGCGCGGTTGTACGACCTCTGACGCTCCCGTGCGCCCTGCCGCGAACTGTCCGGCTTGTCCGATCCTGGCGGAGGTGATCATCCTCCCGAGGCCGGGAGCGATCCCACGCGAGGGCAGACGCGCGGCGCCACACCGTCCCGCCTACCCGGAATGGGGATCGTCCCGTGCAACCGAACCTCCGCGCCCCCAACCCCCGGCTGCGCGCGCTGATCGCCGAGGCCCGCTGGACGGGCCAGGGCCTGGCCAGGGCGGTGAACGGCGCCGGGGCCGAACTCGGCCTCGCGCTGACCTACGACCGGACCGCCGTCTCGCACTGGCTGTCCGGCAGCAGGCCGCCGGCGACCGTCGCGCGGCTGGTCGCCGAGGCGTTCTCGCGCCGGCTGGGGCGGGTGGTCTCGGTGCAGGACACCGGGCTCGGGCCGCCGGGCCTGCGCGCCGCCGCCCCGGCGGACGGCGGATCAGGGATCGACGACGGCGCGGCGCGGCTGCTCGACCTGTGCGCGGCCGAGGCCGATCCGTCCCGGCGCGCGGCGCTGCGGGATCTCGTCTACAGCGTCGCCGCGCTGCATCCGGCCACCACCTCGACCGGCGGCGACGTGCCCGAGCAGCGCCGGGCGGGCGGCTCACGGCAGGCCGACGCCGTGCGCACGATGGCGGGGTTCTTCTCCCAGGCCGACAAGCTCTTCGGCGGCGGCCACATCCGGCCCGCGCTCACCGGCTACCTCTCCGGCGACGTCGCACGCTGGTTGCGCGACCTCGGCGCGTCCGGGGACGGGCACGAACTCGGCGCCGCCGTCGCCGAACTCGGCCACCTCGCCGCGCTCGCGTGCTTCGACTCCGGGCTCAACGGCTTGGCGCAGCGCTACCATCTGGCCTCGCTCTCACTCGCGCGCTACAGCGGCGACACCGCGTTGCAGGCCACGATCCTGCGCGGGATGAGCGTGCAGGCCGACAGCCTTCGGCACGCACGCGAAGCGCTCGCACTGGCCGAGGCCGCCGACGCACGCGGCGGCCACCTGCCCTCCCGCAGGGCCGCGGCGCTCGCCGGGCAGCTCGCGGTGGCGTACGCGGCGAACGGGCTGCTCCGCGAGGCCTCCGCCCAACTGCGCAGGGCGTCGGAACTGCTGGAGAAGCACGGCTCGGCGGACGAGTCGATCGACGCGTACCACCACTCAGCCCTCGAACATCACACGGCCGTCGTGCTCGCCGCCGGAGGCAATCGCCGTGCGGCCATCGCGGCGCTGACGTCGTCGATCCGGCAGCGGCCTGACGGCGAACGGCGTGCTCGTGCCCTGACCATCGCGCGTCTGGCCCACCTGCAACTCGACGTCGGCCATCTCGAAGCGGCCTGCGCGAGCATCGACCTGCTGTGCGCCGACTCCCCGTACCTGCACTCCGTACGCGTGGCCGACGCACTCGACGCTCTGCGCATGCGGCTGCGCCCCTTCTCCCGCAACCCCGAGGCCCGCACGACGCTCGCACGCATCAGTGCCCTCGGTCATTGACCGTGCAACACGTTCAACACGGCCGGTCGGCACGCACCTTCCGGTCCGAGACGCGCGATGGATCTACTGGATCACATGAGCGCTTACGCCGTGGCCGTCGGCCTGGGCAGCAGTCTGCCGCCCGAGACGGTGACCAACCACGACCTCTCCGAACAGTTGGACACCTCGGACGAGTGGATCCGCACCCGCACCGGCATCGCCGCCCGCCGCCGCGCGGATCAGTGCACGACGACCGCCGACCTGGCCGTGGCCGCCGGACGTGCCGCACTGGTCTCCGCCGACGACTCCCCCGACCTCGTCGTGCTGGCCACCACCACCCCGGACCGGCGCTGCCCGGCGACCGCGCCCGAAGTCGCGCACCGGCTCGGCCTCGGGCACGTCCCGGCCTTCGACCTGTCCGCCGTGTGCTCGGGCTTCGTCTACGCGACCGGCATGGCCGACGCCGTCATCCGCAGCGGCCTCTATCGCAGTGTCCTGGTGATCGGCGCCGAGACCTACTCGCGGATCATCGACCCCGAGGACCGCGACACGGCGGTGATCTTCGGCGACGGCGCCGGGGCGGTGCTCTACCGACGCGGCGACGCGGACGAACCCGGCGCCGTGCACGGAGTCGAACTCGGCAGCGACGGATCCGGGGCCGACCTCGTCGCCATCGCCGCCGGCGGCTCGCGGCTGCCGAACGTGTTCCCTGACATGCCGCGTGATCTGCGCTTCTTCCGGATGACCGGCCGCGAGGTGTTCCGGCTCGCCATCCGCCGCATGACGGCCTCGGCCGAAGCGTTGCTCGCGCAGGTCGGCTGGCCCGCGGCGGAACTCGACGGATTCATCGGCCACCAGGCGAATCAGCGCATCCTCGACGCGGTGGCCAACCGGCTCGGCATCCCGGCCGAGCGCCGCTTCGGCAACATCGGCACGGTCGGCAACACCGCGGCCGCCTCCATCCCGCTCGCCCTGGCCGACGCGGCCGCGAGCCAGGCGGCCCAACCCGGCGGCCGCACCCTGCTGACCGCGTTCGGCGGCGGCCTGACCTGGGGATCGATCGCGCTGACCTGGCCCGCCGCGCGCCCGGTCGAACTGCCGCCGCACGCCGCCGCCCGCATCCCGTCCCCCCGCCCCGAACCCCTGGAGCCGGCCCCGGCCTGATCGCCGTTCGGCCGTGCGCAAACGGTATATCCGGTCATGAACGCCCATTCCCATACCGGTGCCAGGTCCGCTATGAACCGCCTACTCCTAGCGTCCTGCGCACCGGCATACCGAGTGGAAAGAGGTGATTCGCATGGACCAGGTACTCGCGCTTCAGGAGCTCGAGGCGGAGCAGGAGGGCACGCTGGCGATCTGCGCCAGCAGCAGTTGGAGCACGTTCGAGAAGACCGAGTCCGACGAGCCCGACGACCTGTAACCGAGGAGAGTCGCCGTGCTCGACGCCATCGCCGCGACGTTCGCGAGCAAGGAGTACTACGCGCCCGTCGCGACGACGGCCGATCCGGGCCCGCGTTTCACCCCGAGCAGCCCGGCCCCCGGCTGGCGGCACGCCGACCAGGACATCTGGACGGCGTGGAGCCCCGCACGTGCCGCGCGCCCGGATGAGGGCTGGAAGATCCACGTGTCGGCGCGGCTCGACCGCGCGCAGGCGGTACTCGACCACGTGGCGCGGATCTGCTTCGCGGAGGGGGTGCCGTTCAAGCACGTCGCCGCCCGGACCTTCTTCATCTTCCTGCACCGCAAGCACGCCAACCGCGTCCAGTCCGGCAAGTTCTGCGCCATCTACCCGCCGGACGCCGCGACCGCGCGACGGCTGCTCGACCTGCTGTCCGATGCGTTGCGCGACGAGGACGGGCCGTACGTCCTGTCGGATCGCCGCTTCGGAGACTCGCGCACGGTCCACTACCGCTACGGAGCCTTCAGACCCCGCGGCGCCCTGCAACCCGACGGCACCACGCGGGGGCTCGTGCGCGACGGCTCCGGGATCGACGTGCCGGACGAACGCCGTCCCTGTTTCGTACTGCCCGAGGGGATCACAGACCCCTTCGTCACCGAGGAACCGCAGCAGCAGGCGGGCCCGATCGTGATCCACGGCTACGAGATCACCAAGGCGCTCCAGCCGAGCAACGCCGGGGGAACCTACCTCGCGCGCGACACCCGCGACGGACGCCGCGTGTTCGTCAAGGAGGCGCGCGCCCACAACGGTCTGGAGTGGGACGGCACCGACGCCAAGGCACGGCTGCGGCACGAGCATGAGGTCCTCACGGCCGTGCACGCCAAGGCCCCCGGCGTCGCCCCGGAGCCGCTCGACTACTTCAGTGAGTGGGAGCACGAGTTCCTGGTCACCGAGTACGTCGAGGGAGAACCTCTGCGGTTGTGGCTCAGCCGCACGTCGCCGCTCATCCGGACCGGCCGATCAGCCGCCGACTACGCCTCGTTCTTCGACGCCGCCAGACGCATCGTCAGAACCCTGGACACGTCGCTGGATGCGCTGCACGACCTGGGTTACCGGTTCGGCGATATCAGCCTCGGCAACATCATCGTCGCGGAGGACGGTGACGCGCGGCTCGTCGACTTCGAAGCCGCGTCGCTGCTGGACGATCCGCCTGCACGCCTGGGCACCCGAGGTTTCACTCCGTCCTCTGCGCTCCTCGGCACCAGCGACGACGCTGTACTGACGGACCGGTTCGGCATGTCCGCGATCGCCCTCGCCTTCTTCGCGCCCTTCCACGAGATCGCCGAGCGGGTCCCCGGCAATCTGGCATTGCTGCGGCACGACCTGTCGTTCGCCACACCGCCGCCGGACGACCTGTGGACGCGCGCGACGACCTACTACCCGTCGGACGAGGCGACCGGGCCGTCCCCCGCCGAGGTGGACGCCGATCCGCTCGGCTGCCTGCGACGGTTCGCCGACGCCGTGGCCGCTGGCCTGCTGGACTCGGCCGATCTCGGACGGCGCGAATGGGTTTTTCCGCCGTCGCCGCAGGCTTTCGGCAGCAACACCGTGTGCGTGGCGTATGGCTCCGCCGGTGTGGTGCACGCCCTGCATCGCGCCGGCGTGCTCGTTCCCGACGAGATCGTCGAGCGATTGCGTCAGGACACGATGGCCAAGCGCGCCGAACTGCCGCCGGGACTCGACGTGGGTACGGCGGGAATCGCCCGCGTGCTGGCCGCGCTCGGCCACCTGGACGAGGCGATCGACTTGGCCCGCAGCGCCGATGATCATCCCCTGAGCGCGTCCTGCACCACGCTGGCCGGTGGTCTGGCCGGAGTCGGGCTGACCTGGCTCGCGCTGCACCGGATCACCCACGACGCCCGGCAACTGGACCGGGCCGTGGCAGGCGGCGACGCGATCTGCGAGATCGTCGGCCGCGGCACCGCCGAACTGCTGCCGACGCTCGGCGCGTCCGACGCCCGGGGCCTCTTCCACGGCCGCTCGGGTCTGGCTCTGTTCCTGCACCATCTGGCCGAGGAGACCGGCGAGGAACGCTATCTGGCGACAGGCGTCCGGCTTCTGCACGAGGAGTTGGACCGCGCCATCGCTGTGGACGACGGCAGTCTGTCCTTCGCGGACAACGCCGTGATCAAGCGGTTCATGCCGTACCTGCCCGTCGGCGCGGCCGGAGTCGGCACGGTGCTCAGCCGCTACGTCGCGACCAGCCAGGACGAACGCCTGCGCGCCGCACTCCCCCGGGTGGCGGCCGGAACTTCCGTGGCCAACTGGACGAGGGAAGCAGGGCTCTACGAAGGCTTGGCCGGTCTCGCCTGGTTCCTCGCCGATTACGCCGACGCGGACTGCCACGACGACGCCGACGCGGCACAGGCCGCCCGCGACACCGCCCTGCGTGCCACGACCGGCCTGCTCAAGTACGCCGTCCCGCGCACCCGAGGCGTCCGCTTCCTCGGCTCCGGCTCGCAGCGCTTCAGCTCCGACCTGTCCAGCGGCGGCGCCGGAGTTCTCCTGGCCGTGCACCGCTTCCTCGACGGCCCCGGAGACGAGCTCTTCACTCTGGACCCGGTGATGGAATCGCAGCTATGGTGCGCTTGATCAGGGCGGCGACCTGCTCGGCTTCGAGGAGGAAGGCGTCGTGGCCGTAGCGCGAGCGGACGAAGTGCGGGCCGTCGGCGCCGGGGATCAGCTCGGCGAGTTCCTGTTGCAAATAGGGCGGATACAGCCGGTCGGTGTCGATGCCGCCGACGACCGTGGGGGCCGTGATCCGGGCGAGGGCTGACGCGACTCCGCCACGACCGCGGCCTACGTCGTGGTGGTTCATGGCGTCGGTCAGCGTGATGTAGCTGTTCGCATCGAAGCGCCGGGCGAGCTTGGTCGCGTGATGGTCGAGGTAGGACTGAATCGCGTACCGGCCGCCGGTCAGCGGGGCCTCGTCCTGCTGCGGGCTGCGGCCGAAACGCTGGGCTAGTTCGTTCTCCGCGCGGTAGGACAGGTGCGCGATGCGGCGGGCCACGCCGAGGCCTTGGTGCGGCCCCTCCCCCGGCGCCGCGTCGTAGTAGTCGCCGTCCCGGAATCCGGCGTCGGCGCGTACGGCGTGGATCTGCGCGCTCTGCAAACCGATCTGATCCGCCGTCGCATAGGCGCCCACGGCGAGCAGCAGCAGGGAGCCGACACGCTCGGGGTGGGTCACGGCCCATTCGAGCCCGCGCATCCCGCCCATCGATCCGCCGAAAACGCAGGCCCAACGCGAGATGCCGAGCGCGTCGGCGAGCAGCACCTCGGCCGCGACCTGATCGCGAATGGTGATCGTCGGGAAGCGCGCGCCCCACGGCCGTCCGTCCGGCGCCGTGGACGACGGCCCCGTCGTGCCCTGACATCCGCCGAGCACGTTCGGTGCGACGACGAACCATTCGTCGGTATCCAGCGGCCGCCCCGGTCCGACCTGCGCGTCCCACCAGCCGGGCGTCGGATGTCCCGGACCGGCCGGACCGGCGGCGTGGCTGTCGCCGGTCAGCGCGTGCAGCACGAGGACCGCGTTGTCGCGCCGGGCGTTGAGCGTCCCCCAGGTCTCGTAGGCGACCGTGACCGAGGGAAGCGACGCGCCGTTCTCCAGCTCCAGCGGCCGGCCGGATCGCAGGAAGCCGCGTCGCCCGGGGTCGTCCCCTTCCCGCCAGGCACCGCTGGCGGGAAGGAGACCGACGTGCGGCGACTCAGGCATTCTTGGCCGCGCGGAAGCCCGCCTCAAGGTCGGCGATCAGGTCCTCGACGCCCTCCAGGCCGAGCGCGAGCCGGACCAGGCCGGGCGTGACGCCGGTGGTCAGCTGCTCCTCGGGGGTGAGCTGCGAGTGCGTGGTCGAGGCCGGGTGGATCACCAGCGAGCGCACGTCGCCGATGTTCGCCACGTGGCTGAACAGCTCCAGCGCGTCCACGAAGCGCTTGCCCGCCTCGACGCCGCCGCGGATCTCGAAGGCCAGCACCGCGCCCGGGCCCTTCGGCGCGTACTTCGCGGCCTGCGCGTGCCAGGGGCTCGACGGCAGGCCCGCGTACTGCACCCGCTCGACCTCGTCGCGCCCCTCCAGCCACTCGGCGATCTTCTGCGTGTTGGCCACGTGCCGCTCGATGCGCAGGCTGAGCGTCTCGATGCCCTGCGCGAACAGGAACGCGTTGAACGGGGAGACCGCGGGGCCGAGGTCGCGCAGCAGTTGGACGCGGGCCTTGATGATGTAGCTGAGCGCGCCGAGCGCCTCCCAGTAGACCAGGCCGTGGTAGCTCGGGTCCGCGGTGGTGAAGCCGGGGAACTTGCCGCTGGCCGACCAGTCGAACTTGCCGCCGTCCACGATCACGCCGCCGATCGCGGTGCCGTGGCCGCCGAGGTACTTGGTCGCCGAGTGCACGACGATGTCGGCGCCGTGCTCGAACGGCCGGATCAGGTACGGCGTCGCGATGGTGTTGTCCACGATGAGCGGCACGCCCGCCTCGTGCGCGAGATCGGCGACCGCGGCGATGTCCAGCACGTTGCCCTGCGGGTTGCCGATCGTCTCCGCGAAGAACGCCTTCGTGTTCTCCCGGACGGCCGCGCGCCACTGCTCGGGGTCGTCCTGGTCCTCGACGAAGGAGACCTGGATGCCCAGCTTCGGCAGCGTGTAGTGGAACAGGTTGTACGTGCCGCCGTACAGGCTCGCCGAGGAGACGATGTGGTCCCCCGCCTCGGCGAGGTTGAGGATCGCCAGGGTCTCGGCGGCCTGCCCGGAGGAGACCAGCAGCGCGCCGACCCCGCCCTCCAGCGAGGCGATCCGCTGCTCGACGGCGTCCTGCGTCGGGTTCATGATGCGCGTGTAGATGTTGCCGGTCTCGGCCAGGCCGAACAGGTTCGCGGCGTGGTCGGTGTCGCGGAACACGTACGAGGTGGTCGCGTAGATCGGCAGGGCGCGCGCACCGGTCGCCGGATCGGGCTGCTGTCCGGCGTGGATCTGCCGGGTCTCGAAGCTCCAGCCTTCGCTGCTCATGGCGTTCTCCTTCATCTCTGCGTGGTTGGGTCCGTCGGGTGGAACTCCGGCCACCAGCGCTGCGCGACGCGCGGATGCGAGCGCAGCCAGCCGACGAGTGCGTTCTCGCCGAACGCGGCGAGCAGCGGATTGTCCGGGTCCTGCGTCACCCCGCGGGCCCGCGCGGCGAGTTCCGGGGGCAGGTCCAGGGGTTCGACCACGGCGTCCAGCCGCGGGCCGAGGAAGAACGGGATCGAATACCGGTCGGTCCCGGCGGCCGGGCTGAGCACGCGGTGGTCGGTCGCCTTCAGGTATCCGCGCGTGGCGATCTCCAGCATCTCGCCGATGTTGAAGACGAACGCGCCGGGCAGCGGCGTCACGTCGATCCACGCGCCGGACGGGTCGCGCACCTGCAGCCCGCCGACCTCGTCCTGCTGGAGCAGCGCGAGGTAGCCGTAGTCCTTGTGCGCGCCCACGCCCTGATCGCCGTCCGGCGTGGCGCGGCCGGGATAGTGCACGAGCTTGACGTGCACGGTGGCCTCGGCGTCGAACCAGCCGTCGAAGTAGCCCTCGTCCTGCCCGAGCGCGGCGGCCAGTGCGCGCAGCACCTCGCGGCTGACCCGCAGCGCCTCGTCCTGCCAGGCCAGCACCGTGGGCCGCAGTACCGGCAGCGCGGAAGGCCACTGATTCGGTCCGACCAGCCGCAGGTACGCGGGTTCGTCAGGGCCCGGATTCAGCGCGGCGCGCTCCGGCCCGATGTCGATCTGCTCGCGCCGGTCCGGCGCGCCGTGGGTGTGCTCGGTGCCGGTGCGCGTGTACCCGCGGAACTGCGGCGAGTTGAGGTTCTCGATCTCCCGCCGGTCCGCCTCGGGCAGCGCGAAGAACTCCCGCGCCGTCGCCATCGCGCGCCGCAGCAGCTCGTCGGGCACGCCGTGGCCGGTGACGTAGAAGAAACCGACCTCGTGCGCGGCGGCCCCGCAGCTCGGCGAGGAACTCCTCGCGCTCTGAGCTGCGGAAACGGGATATGTCGACGACGGGAAGCGCGGCGCTCGCTGGCATGGCTGACCTTCGGCTGCATCAGGGGACTGAGATCCGGCGGCGCGCGGTGACGCCGCGGCACGGCACGGAGGAAGGTGAGAATTCGAGCCCTGATCAGGGCCGGAAGTCAGAGTGGTGAAGCGATGCGGCGCGGGCTGCTACTGGCCCAGGCGCGGCAGAAGGTGACTAGCGACAGTCCTGGTCGAACTGGTCGGCACGGCGCCCGACCCAGAACGGGTCGAGGAGCATCTGGTGCACCAGCTCTGCGGGGATCATGGTCCGGATTAAAGCACACGCCGCTACGGAGTGTCCACGCCCGTCCGCATGTAGTATCCGGCCGGCCGTCACTTCAGCCGGAACACGCGCCGGGCCACGAAGCACTTCCGGCCGGTGACCACGTAGCCGCGCTGAGCCGCGCGTGCCGCAGGTGCCGATGGAAGTATCCCCTGGCCGCCGCCAGCATCAGGCCGGGCACGATCGCGAACACGAATCCGAACAGCACACCGAACACCAGGACCGCCGACCAGCGCGCCCATACAGGCCCCGTAGAACAGCGCGCGGGCCATCACCGCGATCCAGGACTCCTTGCCTATCCGCACGATGCCCTCCCCGGCCACCGAGTTGAGCGATCGCTCAAGTGGCCGGGTCGGGCCGGATCAGACCTGGTCGAGTTGGATGAGGCGGTCGATCCCGCGGGCTTCGAGGTACGCCTTGTCGGTGCTGCGGCTCGCCTTCACGACGGCGGGTCGCAGGCCTTTGTCGATCAGCTTCATGTAGGGCTCGAAGAACGGCGTCCAGGGCACGAGTCCGTCGGGCAGGACGAGCGCCGTATCCCGGTGCAGGGGCTCGGGCGGCTGCTCGTCGTACTCGCGGGCGAGGCGGGCGATCGTGGCGCCGATGGGCTTGAGTTTCCGATCGTTGGTGTAGACGCCGAGGTCGTACTCGAGTGGATTGAAGCCGGTGAACGACGTGTTCACCTCGTGCGAGCACCACCAGGTCACGCCCCAGAAATCCTCGCAGCTGGCCATGTTCCTGATGGACTGCTCGGTCCACGACGGGATGAGCGAGGGATCCATCCACACCTTCGACACGCCGGTCTCCTCGATCCACACCTGACGGTTCAGGTCCGTGTGGAATGCCTTGATCAGCTCGATGAAGTACTCGGAGTAGTGCAGCGACGGCGTGGACATCGGTCCGTACGTGCTGAAGACGTCCGCCCAACCGGCCCACGTGTGGTTCGCGCTGAGCGTGCCAGTGGTGCCGAGCGCGTCCCGGCTGAAGTAGTCGTCGTTGAGCCAGGGGTAGTGATCGATGCCTGCGACGTTGAGCTTGCCGGGCGCCGCCTTGTCGGCGGCGTCGAACATCGTGCTCAGCCACTGGTCCCCGACAGCCGGCGCGACATCGATGCCGAACGGCTGCGTGAACCAGTAGATCTCGTTGGAGAGATCGAATCCGAGCAGGCCCGGGTGGTCGCCCAGCCCCTCGCCGAGCGCGGCGAACAGCCGTTGCTGCGCCGCGATCGCGTCGGCGTCGGTGAACAGGTTCCTCACCTGGCCGTTGCCGTTGTTGATGAGCCACGGCGGGACGAACAGGAATCCGCTGACGGCGCCGTCGAGCACGGTCACCTCGGTCTGAAGCCCGTGCATCCCGGCCAGATCGAGCATCCGGCGCACGCGCTCGACCATCTCGCCGTTGACGTGCGTCGTGTTCGGTTGCAGCTCCGGCCACATCGCCATGATGCGGATGTGGTCCATGCCCAACGCCTGGATGTCGGCGAGGTCGGCGTCGATCGAGGCGGTGTCCCAGTCGGTCCACGTGTACCACCAGCTGCGGCTTGGGGTGTAGTTCAAGCCGAGCCGGACGCGGCGGCCCCGATGATGCGCGTCCGCCAACGCTTGCCGAACGGCGGTCGGTGTGGGAGTCGACGAAGACGCGGTGCTCGCATTCGCCGTCCCCTCCCCGGCCACGGTGATGGCGGCCGCCGCGGCAACCCCTCCGAGGAACTTACGGCGGTCCATCCCGGACGGATCCGTCTGCCGCGCCATGCTGTTCGCCTCCCGTCGTGGACTGACAACGTTGTCAGCCCTCTGTTCACTCCTACCCGGCCGTACTGGGCCGGTCAAGAGTGAACGAGGACGAACGGGTTACCGCGCGACTCGCGCTACTGCACTATCCGCACTACGGCAGGACCTGGATCGTGTCGCCGACCGCGCGCTCGCCGGTGGCGTCGGAGGTGTTGTTGACCAGCGCGCCGTTGACGGCCATCGCGGTCGAGCCGCCGCCGTCGAGGTTGAGCGCCTGCACCGCGCCGAGCGAACGCATGAACTCCGCCTCCTCGACGAGGGTGAGCCCCTCGCTGCCGTCGGTCAGCCGTCCGTCGACCGTGACCAGGATCAGGTCGCCGCGCGCGTCGATGCCCGCGATGGTGCGGGGCTGGCGGACGTTCGCCCACTGATAGGCGAACGAGAGGTCCGCGGGATCGACGACCCCTTCCGTCGCGGCGTCGATGTCGATCCGGCCGTCGCGGACCAGGACGGGCGCCGCGCTGGTGATGCTGGTCCCGGCGGTCAGCGGGATCTCGGCGCCGGTCGCCACGTTGCGCACCGACTCGGATACCTGGATCCGCTTGCCGACCACGGCGTGCCCGGTCAGCCACGTGGCCGCCGTGCCGATGCCCTGGAGCACGCTTCCGCCCGCCGGAACCGAGCCGCCGCGTGCACCGATCGAGACGACGCGGCCGGCGGAATCGAGAACCACCTGCGTGCCGCTACCAGTCGGCAGCGCCGCTTCGAACGCGCCCGTGAACAGCACCAGGTCGTTGGTCTCGTAGCAGTCCACGTCCTGCTCAGGGTGCGTGGTCGGGGTCGCATCCGGACGACCGCAGTCGCGCACGATGCCCGGGACGCGGTTCACGCCCTGCACGCTGTAGCTGGAACCGTCGACGCGGGCGCTCGCCGACGCGTAGAGGTTCGCCACCTGGAACTTCTTGCCGCCGTCCTGGATCACCAGCGCCGCCCGCGCGCCCGAGGAGAGCGATTCGAGCTGGCCCTCGTACACGCCGAGCCCGGACTGCGTGCCCTGCACACCGTCCGAGTTCGCGGTGACGAAGAACCCTCCGTTGGTCGCGACCAGCGAATTCAGCTGCGCGGCGACGGACGAGGTGGTCAGCCGCTGAGCCACGCTCCCGTCGTGCGTCGCCTCGACGCTGCCGGAGAACACCCGCGGGTTGATCACGGCCACGTGGATGTTGTCCAGGCTCACCGGCGTCGAGGCGTCGTAGCCCGTCCACTCGACGGTCGTGGTGAAGCCGTCGGCGGAGATCGACGAAGCCGCCGCGCTCGCAGCGGCCTGCGTCGGGTACTGGCCGACGCGCACCCGATAGCCCATCAGCCCGTGCGGAGTGTCGGCGTAGTCGGGCCACGGCACCGCCTCGACACGCGGCGCGAATCCGTCGGCCGTCAGCTGCGCGGCGGTCGCCTGGGCCCACGACTGCGCCTCGACCTCGGCATTCGCGGCGGAGCCGGTGACCTTGCTCGTGACCGGCTGCTCCAGAGTGACCGTCCAGAACGGCGACACTCCCGGGTTCGTCAGAGTCACGGTGCTGACCTGCACGCCCGGGGCCACGGTCTGCGTCGACCACTGCTCCTGCCCCAGCACACTGCGCGCGCTGCTCGTCCGCACCCCGGTCTCCGCCGCCACCGAGGCGGGGGCCGAACTGCACAATCCCACCGTCGCCGCTACCGCGAGCGTGGACGTGGCGGCCAGCTTGTTGATTCGCATGCGTACCCTCGCAGTGCTGTTGATCTCGGCTCCGGACTCGGCCCGAGGCTACGAGGACTAGACCACCGAAACCACAGTGACGAGGCCAAATCAAGGTGAACGCACCGTTCCCGAAATCCGCTAGGTCACGATTGCGCAACGTCCGGCAACCTTTCCGGCGGCTCGAGGCCACTAAGCGCATGGACGAATCGAACGCGGCGAGAGGACATGTGCGATGGCGACCCACCGGGAACCGGAAGAGCACAGACGCAGCAAAGGGTGGCTGATGGTAGCGGCGACCGTGGCGGTGCTGGCCGCCGTCGGCATAGTCGCAGCGGTGGCTCTGGGCTCGACACCGCAGCACGACGTCGCCGTCGGATACTCCGCGACGAGCACGAATACGAGCACTGCGAGTAAAAGCGCTGTCCCTTCCGGCGCTCCCGTCACAGTGCCCGTGGCGACGACCTCTCCGAGTTCGCCGCATTCGCCGACCACCGCGAGTAGCCCCAGCACCAGCACCGTGACCAAGTCTTCGCAGAGTTCGAGTTCGTCCGCGGGTTCCGGCTCGGCCTCGCTCGCGGGACGGATCAAGCCCGGCGTCACGTACAACGGCGTCGCGACCGAGTACGCCGCCGCGGACGGCAACGGCGCGTGCCTGTTCGGTCCGGCTGCGAACATGATGATCGCGGCGATGAACTACACCGACTACGAGAACTCCAAGGCCTGCGGGGACCACATCCTCGTCCGCGCGTCCAACGGCGCCACGATCACGGTACTGATCACCAACGAGTGCCCGCTGCCCTGCGCGCCCGGCCAGCTCGACCTGAGCCAGCAGGCCTTCGCCAAGCTCGCCAACCCCTCGGCCGGACGCATCTCTGTGACCTGGCAGCTGCTCAGCCCGAGCAACGCCGGCAGCATCTCGTTCCGCTACAAGACGGGATCGAGCCAGTGGTGGTGCGGGATCCAGGTCATCGGTGAGCGCAACCCCGTCGCGGAACTCGAAGTGCGCAGCGGAAGCGGCTGGACGCAGCTCGCCCGTACCGACTACAACTACTTCCTTTCGAGCAGCGGCAAGGGTTGCGGCGGCGAGATCAGGATCACCGACATCTACGGGCAGCAACTGACAGAGTCAGGCATCTCCATCCAACCGAACGTCGAACAGCCGACCTCACTGCAGTTCGCGCAGCACTAGCTCAGAGCTTGTCGATGCCGCCGCGGACCACGCGCGGGGACGCGCCGAGTTCGCGGCGGCAGGACTTGTTGAACGCCTGGAGGTCGGGGATTCCGACGGACGCCGCGATGGCCGGGATGGACAGCGTCGTGGCCTGCAGGAAGTGGCGGGCACGCGCCATTCGCCGAGCACGGATGTAGCCGACGACCGTCTGCCCGGTGGCGGCACGGAAGAGCCTGGTCAGATGGTTGTGCGAGACACCGGCCGCCTTCGCGATCTCCGCTACGGTCAATGGCTCGGCCAACCGTTCCTCGATCAGCGCCAAGGCCGCGGTGACCACCGGATGCACCGCCGCGGCACCGCGCGCATGCGGCGGATCCAGCTGAGCGACCCGCCACAGCGCGGCCCACACCTCGGCACTCGCACGCCGCGGCGAATGCGGCCAAGCAGAAAGCGCCTGACGCAACTGCATGGTGAGCGGCGAGAGATCCGCGCCGGTGTCCTGGATCACCGGAATGCTCAGCGGCGGGCCGCTCGATCCCAAGCGCAGGTGCGCATAGAGATGCTCGGACCGGCCCCGATAGCGGTAACGCACGGTCGTCCCGGGCGGCACGAGGCTGAGCCGGCCCGGACGGATCGCATGCGCAGTCCCGTTCACCGTCAGGTCGGCCTCGTAGGTGTACAGGTGCAGCTGCCACAGATCCGGCAGCGAGAACACGTCCACGTGCCCAGCAGGCCCGTGCACGCCGATGCCCACGGCCGCCACTTCGGGAGGCTCGTCGAGGTGAGCGCGGACGGTGTCCATGTCCGAGTTGTACCACGATCGTGCAGCGCATCACCCGGCGCGGGCCTCACCGCTCGGGAAACTCGGTGAGAATCGACCAGTAGACGGCGAATCGAGCCCATCCGCCACGGGGCCCGCCGGACCTACCGTCGATCTCCATGGAGAACGAACAGATCCTGCTCAACTCGGTCCAGATGGCCCGCTTCGTCGCCCACGGATCGCTCCGCCTCGACGCCGTGGTGCCCGACGAGCTGAACGCCGAAGCGCTGACCTTCCTGGCGCCGGGCGTGGCCGACATCCCTTACGGCACACCGCTTTCCGACGCGTACGCCCCCGACTCCTTCGCCGCCCGACTGCTCGAGGTGCCGCAGGTGGCGGGCGCGCTGCGCAGCCTCGTCGGGCCCGAACCGCTCGTGGACCACCACGCCGTCCACGTGCTCGGGCCACACGGCGGACGCGCGCAGGAGTTGCACGCGGACGCCATCATCGACGTGCGCCCGGACGCCTTCGACGTACAGCTGATGTACTACCCGCAAGCGGTGACCCTGGACATGGGCGGCACCCTCAGCGTGCCCGGCAGCCACCTGCGCCGCATCAACGAGTCCGATACCGGCCGCTACCAGAACCTGCGCGGCCAGACCCGCCTGGTCTGCCCGGCCGGAACGGTCGTGATCGTGCACCACGGCATCTGGCACGGCGCCCGCCGCAACGACAGCGACATCACCCGCTACATGTTCAAGATCCGCTTCAACCCGACGGTCCGCCAACGGCTCCTGTGGGACACCTCCGACCTCGACGATCCCCAGGTCGTCAGGGAACTGGACACGATGTTCCCCTGGTACGAGCAGGCGACCGGACGCCTCGAACGCTACAACCGCGCCCTGCTCTGGCGCGCCCTGACCGGCGACGCCGAATTCGACCTCGACTACTGGGTGACCCGCGTCTCCAACCGCCCGCAGGAGGTGGCGGCATGACCACCGAAGTCAGCACCTCTGTACTCCGCCAACAGGTCCTCGTCCTCTACCTGCTCAACTCCGCCCTCGACTCCTACGTGGTCGGCTGGTCCCAGTACGACGGCACCGGCCGCACCTCGCCGACCACCGGAGACAGCACCGAGCCGCCGTACGACACCGGCCTGGACGCCCTCAAGGACGGCTGGCGCCTGATCCAGGCCTCCCAACTCATCCCGCCGTACCCCGGCCACGAGTACGACGTCTCCTTCCTCAAGCACGAGTTCTTCTTCGAGCGGATCGTGCAGCTCTAGGCTCTAAGCGCCCAACCTGATCGGCAAGGTCTCGTAGCCGCGCAGCACGAGGCGGTCCCGGCGCTCCGGCGGGGCCGCCTGCTCCATCGCCGGGAACCGGTCGAGCAGCTTCTCGAAGGCGATCTTGCCCTCCATCCGGGCCAGGCCCTGCCCGAGGCAGTAGTGGATCCCGGCGCCGAAGCTCAGCGGCACATTGTCCGGGCGAGTGGGATCGAAGACATCCGGGTCCTCGAACCTGGCCGGGTCACGGTGCGCGGCACCGAGCAGCAGCATGATCTGCTCGCCCCGCGCCACGTGATGGCCCCCGACCGACGCATCCTCGGTCAGCGCGATACGGGAGGTCAGCTGCACCGGCGACTCGTAGCGCAGCACCTCCTCGACGAACGCGGCGACCGAGATCTCGCCCTTGCGCACGCGATCGAGAACCTCGGGGTGTTCGAACCCCAGACACAGCCCGTTGCCCAGCAGGTTCGTGGTGGTCTCGAAGCCCGCGACCAGCAGCAGGAGCAGGTTGCCGAGCAGTTCGGCGTCGTCGAGGCGGCCGTCGTGCGCGTCGTTGACCTGGACCATGGCGCTGACGAGATCGTCCTGCGGGTCGGCGCGGCGGCGGGCGGCGAGGTCGGTGAAGTAGGCGCGCAGCTCCACGGCGGCGGCGTCGGCGGGGCCGAAACCGTCGAAGCTGTCGGTCAGCTCCAGCACGTACGTCAGGTCGTGCGCGAGCGGACGGAAGCGGTAGCGGTCCGCCTCGGGGACGCCGAGCAGTTCGCAGATCACGTTCACCGGCAGCCGGAACGCGAAGTTCTCCATGAAGTCGACCGGCGCGCCGCCCGCACCGAGCGCGGCCAGTTCGTCCAGCAGGCCGTCAGTCATCCGCTCGATCGCCGGCTCGAGCCCGGCGACCCGCCGCTGGGTGAACGCGGAGCTGATCAGGGAGCGGACGCGGCGGTGGTCCGGCGGGTTCTGTTCGAGCATGGAGCGCGAGAAGCTCTCCATCGCGCCGTCCTTGGTGATCTGCGCGCGCCACTCCTCGGGCAGCCGGTCGAACTCCATCTTGCCGAACGCATTGTCCCGCAGCACCGCGTTGACCTCGGCGTATCCGGTGCACAGGTGCATCGGGAAGTCCGTCAGCCGCCGGACCGGACCGAGCTCGCGCGCGGCGGCGTAGAGCGGGTACGGATCGCCCCGCCCCTCCGGCGTCATCAGGGCACCGACGATCTGCTCAGCCTCCATGCTCCCCGCTCCCTACCCCTGGGCGACGCGTATCCCTCGGAGGTTCAACGCGCGTCCGGCGGCTCGGAGTTCCCGGTCTCGTCGTCGTAGGGCAGCAGCGCGATCAGCGGGATCCTGGTCAGCCGGACCGGCTTGCCGCGCTCGTCGACGCCCGGGTGGTAGCGCAGCATCGTCAGCCGCATCAGCAGCGTCACCCGGTGGATCAGGAAGAACGCCAGCGGCAGCTCGATGAGCACGGCCGAGCCGATCGACCACCAGATCTCCGGCGTGCCGAGGTTCAGCGTGATGTCGAACCAGGCGTCACAGATCAGCAGGGTTGCGGCGGCGATCGCGGTGCCGATCAGGGCCTGCCGCCGCTTCCAGCCGAAGTACGCGGTGGCCGCGAGCGCCACGAGTTCCAGCACGTCGAAGCCGGTCCACGCGACGGCCCAGTGCCGCGTGCTGTAGGTGTCCGGGAGCGAGAGCCCGAGGTAGACCGTCCACGGGACGAGCGCGATCGTGCAGACCCAGAGCAGCTCGATGGTCACCTTCCGGCGCCGCCGAGCCTGCTCCGGCGTCAGCCTCATCACCCGATCCGTGCGCACCATGATCAGTACCCGTCAGTACCCGTGCTCGACCCGGTTCTTCGGCTCGCCGCCGTTGATCCACGTGGTCAGGTTCTCGCGCACGATGTGGAAGCAGCGCTCCTGGTTGTCGGCGGTGTACGAGCCGACGTGCGGGGTGATGAACACGCCCGGCGCGCGCCACAGCGGATGGTCGGCGGGCAGCGGCTCCGGTTCGGTCACGTCCAGGAACGCCTGGATGCCGCGCTCCCCCGCCGCCGCGATCAGCGCGCCGGTGTCCGCGCAGGCCCCGCGCGCGCCGTTGACCAGCAGCGATCCGGGCTTCATCCGGGCCAGGAAGTCCGCGTTCACCAGGCCGCGGGTCTGCTCGGTCAGCGGCGTGAGCAGCACCACGATGTCGGCCTGCGGCAGCAGCTCGGGCAGTTCCTCCATCGCCGCGATGTCCTCGCGCCGGCTGCGCGCGACCTTCAGGGTCTTGACGTGGAACGGCTCCAGGTAGCGTTCGAGGCACTGCGCGATCGAGCCGTAGCCGACGTAGAGGACCGTCTTGCCCTGTACGACGCGCACCTGCTTCGGCGTCCACGCGCCCGCGTCCTGCGCGTGCACGTAGTGCGGGACCTCCTTGTAGACGGTCAGGATCCCGGTCAGCAGCAGCTCGGCCATCAGCTCGTCGTACGCGCCGCGCACCGAGCACAGCAGCACGCCGTTCGGCACCGCGTGCACGATGTTGTCCACGCCCGCCGACAGCGCCTGCACGTACTCCAGGCTCGTCGCCGCGGCCATCAGCTTCGTGAGGTTGAAGGACTCGTCCGCCGCGTTGCGCATCAGCGGCGGTATCAGCACCTTCACCTCGCCGAGGCGCGGGTCGGCCAGCGGGTCCGCCGGCACCTCGACGATCTCCAGCCGCTCGTCGAGGCCGGTCAGCCAGTCGGCCGTGTTCTCGGCCGTCCACACCAGTACGCTCATGGTCACCATTATCCGACGGGGGTCCGGCCGGGCGGCGGGCAGTCCACCTGTCAGAAGATCATCGGGTTGTGCGGCGCGATCGGCACCGAGAACAGCGTGCTCAGCCGCTCGACGGCGCCCGGCGTGTGCTCCTCGACCAGGCCGAGCGCGCCGAGCCGGGCCGCGCTGTGGCCGCCGAGGTAGATCTCGCCGAGCCGATCCACCGGAAGGGTGACGTCGGCGGGCTCCAGGGTGAGCGCGCACACGGCCGTGCCGTCGTCCTCGACCCGCAGCACGTAGGTCCCGGCCGCGTAGCCGTCCTTGTCCTCGACCCGCAGCACGATCCGATCAGCCTTCGCATACGTGCGCGCGGAGAGCACCACGGCCGGGTCGAGCACGCGCAGCCAGACGAAGTCCCAGGCGCTGGACTGGGCGATCATCCGGCGGTCGACCAGCAGGTCGCGCCACAGCGGGTCGATCCGGTCGAACTCGGGGCCGACGGCCTGGGTGACCCAGTCGTGGTCGGCCAGGTGCTTCCACAGCCGCGCCTCGTACAGCGGATCCGTGGCGACGAGCACGGACACGTACACGGTGTTGTCCGGGCGCTGATTCGTCCACTTCTCGGTGAAGCGGTACGCGGCGTAGCCCACGACCTGCCCGGACTCGTCGCGGCAGACGGCGTGCAGCACACTCAGCGGGGCCGGGTCGCCGTCCCGCAGGAACTGGCCGGTGTCCACGTCCCAGCGCCAGCCCTCGCGGCTGACGGCGCCGACCTGCGTCCGCCGGATCCGGTCGTAGAGCGCGGCGGCCTCGAAGCGGGCCACCTCGGCGTCGATCAGCTCGACCCGGCCCGGCAGGTCGCGGACGAAGCGCAGGTCGCGGGCGTCCACGACCCACTGCGCCGACTCGGTCGCCGGGCCGTAGCCGAAGCGGCCGTAGATCGGGTACTCGGCGGCGACCAGCGCGGCCATCGCGTCCCCGCGCTCCTTGGCCCGGGACAGTTCGGCGGCCATCATCCGGCGCGCGAGGCCCTGGCGGCGGTGCGTCGGCGCCACGGTCACGCCGCTGATGCCGTCGAGCGGGATCTGCGCGCCGCCCGGCACGGTCAGCCGCAGGTCCAGGCCGGCCAGCGTGCCCACGGTCAGCGCGCCGTCGTAGCCGGCCCAGATCCGGCCGAGGTCCGGGTACCGCTCCCGGCGCCGCGGACCCTCGCCGCGGGTGTGCGGCGTGTAGAAGCCGACGTCCATGGAGTCGCACCAGGCGTCGAACTCTTCATCGGTGGCGACGTTGCGTACCTCGATGGCCATGCCCCGACCCTAAGCCGGACTCCGTACGTCGGCCAACTGATTTGCGGATTCGCCATCCAGGCCCACCCGGAGCGTGAACGCGGACACCGAGAGCCCGACGGAGAGCAGCGCGACGATGCCGAACGCGAACGGCAGCGACACGGCGGATCCGAGCGCGCCGACGGACGGCGCGGCGAGCAGTCCAGCGGAGTAGGTGATGGTGGTGATCCCGGCGACCGCGGAGTCGGCGTCGCGGCCGGTGCGTCCGGCGGCGGCGATGGCGAGCGGCACCCCGGTCGCGATCCCGAGCCCCATGGCCGCGAATCCGACGATGCCCAGCCACGGCGTGCGCGCCATGACGATGGCGACGGCGCCAATCACGGCCAGCACGCCGCCGATCCGCACGGTCAGCACCGGGCCGAGCCGGTGCACGAGAGCGTCGCCGGTCAGCCGTCCGAGAGCCATGGTCGTGGCGAACCCGGTGACGCAGTACGCGCCGATCGCCGGGGAGGCGTGCGCGACGGTGGTGAGGTAGACGGCCGACCAGTTCGAACCCGCGCCCTCGCCGAAGATGGCGCAGAACCCGACGATGCCGATGCCGATCACCGCCTTGGTCGGCAGAGCGAAGCGCGGCGGCCGGATCGCGTCCTCGGCCTTGGAGTCGAGCTCGGCGTCCGCGGGCAGCAGCCCGGCGGCGGCGAACGCGGCGACCGTGAGGACCAGGGCCGTGATGAGGAACTCGGGCAGCGCGCTGATCCCGGCGCCCGCGCACAGCGCCCCGACCAGCGCGCCGACGATGCCGCCGACCGACCAGAGCCCGTGCAGCCCCGACATGATGGACTTCCCGGCGCGCCGCTCGATCCGGACGGCCTCGGCGTTCATCATCACGTCGGCCATGCCCGAGGTCGCGCCGTAGACGAACAGTCCCGCCGCGAGCAGCCCGATGTTCGGCATCACCCCGGGTATCGCCAGCGACGCCGTCCACAGCATCAGCATGATGCGCAGCGCGGTGCGGGCGCCGATCCGGTGCACGACGCGCCCGGCGAGCGGCATCGAGAGCAGCGCACCCGCCGTCGGCGTGATCATCGCGGCGCCCAGCACGCCGGGCGTGGCGTGCAGGTGCTCGGCGATCCACGGGATCCGGGAGGCGTACGTCCCCTCGACGACGCCGTGCACCGCGAAGATCGAGCTGATCGCTATCCGGTCGCGCGGTGCCGTCACTCCTCGGACTTGGCCTTCGGCTTGAAGTCCACTCCGGCCTCCTTGCGCTGCTCCGCGGTGATCGGCGCCGGGGCACCGGTCAGCGGGTCGCCGCCGGACGCGGTCTTCGGGAACGCGATCACGTCGCGGATGGTGTCCGCTCCGGTGATCAGCGCGACCGTGCGGTCGAGGCCGAAGGCGATGCCGCCGTGCGGCGGCGGGCCGTAGTTGAAGGCGTCGAGCAGGAAGCCGAACTTCGACTCGGCCTCCTCCTGGCTCAGGCCGATCGCCCGGAACGCCCGCTGCTGCACCTCGCGCTGGTGGATACGGATCGAGCCGCCGCCCAGCTCCGTGCCGTTGAGCACGAGGTCGTAGGCGTTGGACAGCGCGCTGCCCGGGTCCTTCTCGAAGCCTTCCAGCCACTCCGGGGTCGGCGCGGTGAACGGGTGGTGCATCGCGTGCCAGCCCGCGAACGCGCCCTTGTCGTCGGTGAGCGGCTCGAACATCGGGAAGTCCACGACCCACAGGAACGCCCAGCGCTCCTCGTCGATCAGCGCGCAGCGGCGGCCGATCTCCAGCCGCGCCGCGCCGAGCAGCTCCTGCGAGGCGGTCTTGGCGCCCGCGGCGAAGAACACCGCGTCGCCGTTCTTCGCGCCGACGGCCGCGGCCAGCCCGGACAGGTGCGCCTCGGAGAGGTTCTTGCCGACCGGGCCCTTGGGCTCGCCGGTCTCGGCGTCGAAGACCACGTACGCCAGGCCCCTGGCACCGCGCGCCTTGGCCCAGTCCTGCCAGCCGTCGAGCTCCTTGCGGGTCTGCGACGCGCCGCCCGGCATCACCACGGCGCCGACGTACTCGGCCTGGAAGACCCGGAACTCGGTGCCCGTGAAGTATTCGGTGAGCTCCACGAGCTCCTGGCCGAAGCGCACGTCCGGCTTGTCCGAGCCGTAGCGCGCCATCGCCTCGGCGTAGGTCAGCCGGGGCAGCGGCAGCGGGATGTCGACGCCGAGGGTCTCGCTCCAGATCCGGTGGTAGATCTTCTCGGCGAGCGCGAGCACGTCCTCCTGCTCGACGAAGGACATCTCGATGTCGAGCTGGGTGAACTCCGGCTGCCGGTCGGCGCGGAAGTCCTCGTCCCGGAAGCAGCGGGCGATCTGGTAGTAGCGCTCCAGGCCGCCGACCATCAGCAGCTGCTTGAACAGCTGCGGCGACTGCGGCAGCGCGTACCAGGAGCCGGGCTGCAGCCGCACCGGCACCAGGAAGTCGCGCGCGCCCTCGGGGGTGGCCCGGGTCAGGTACGGGGTCTCCACGTCGAAGAACCCGTTCTCGTCCATCACGTCCCGGATCACCTTGCTGACCCGGGAGCGCGTGCGGATGTTGTGCGCCATGTCCTCGCGACGCAGGTCCAGGTAGCGGTGCCGCAGCCGGACCTCCTCGTTGATGTTGGCGCTCTTGCGCTCGTCGATCGGGAACGGCAGCGGCGCGGCCTCGGAGAGCACCTCGACGGTCTCGACGACCACCTCGACCTCGCCGGTGGCCAGGTCGGGGTTGGCGTTGCCCTCGGGGCGCTGCCGCACCTCGCCGGTCGCCGCCACGCAGTACTCGTTGCGCAGGTCGTGCACCGACTCCATGTCGCGGACGACGACCTGCACGACGCCGGAGCCGTCGCGCAGGTCGAGGAAGGTGACGCCGCCGTGATCCCGGCGTCGGGCCACCCACCCGGCCAGGGTGACGGTGGTGCCTGCGTCGGAGGCCCGCAGGGACCCCGCATCGCGCGTGCGGATCACGACAGCTTCTCCTTGATCGTCGAAATGATCTGATCGACGGCCACCGGAGACTGCTCCCCGCTGACCAAGTCCTTGAGTTGAACCACGCCATCCGCAAGATCGCGCTCCCCGGCGACCAGAGCGTAACGCGCCCCGGACCGGTCCGCCGCCTTCATCGAGCCCTTGAGCCCGCGCGACCCGAACACGGTGTCCGCGCTGATCCCCTGCCGGCGCAGCTGCGTGAGCACGCCGAAGAACAGTCTGCGCGCCTCGTCGCTGAGCGGCACCGCGAACACGTCCACCCGCGCCGCGTCGCGCTCGAGCACGCCCTCGGCCTCCATCGCGAGCACGGTGCGGTCCACGCCGAGCGCCCAGCCGACCGACGGCAGCGAGGGGCCGCCGAGCAGCTCGGACAGGCCGTCGTAGCGCCCGCCGCCGCCGACCGCGGACTGCGAGCCGAGACCGTCGTGCACGAACTCGAAGGTGGTCCGGGTGTAGTAGTCCAGGCCGCGCACGAGCTTCGGATCGTCGGTGAACTCGACGCCCGCGTCGCCGAGCAGTTCGCGGACCTCGCCGTGGTACGCCTTGCAGTCCTCGCACAGGTAGTCCACGATCCGCGGCGCGCCGACGAGCTGCGCCTGCACGTCCGCGCGCTTGTCGTCGAGCACGCGCAGCGGGTTGATCTCGATGCGCGCGCGGGTCGCCTCGTCGAGGTCGAGCCCGCGCAGGAAGTCCTGCAGCGCGGCGCGGTAGACCGGGCGGCACGTCGCGTCCCCGAGCGTGTTCAGCAGCAGCCTGACGTTCCGCAGCCCGAGCCGCCGGTACGCGTCCACGGCGAGGATGATCAGCTCCGCGTCGATCTGCGGGTCCTGCGCGCCCAGCGCCTCCGCGCCGACCTGCGAGAAGTGCCGGTAGCGGCCCTTCTGCGGCTTCTCATACCGGAAGTAGGACCCCGAGTAGTACAGCTTCACCGGGAGCTGCCCGCCCCTGTGCAGATTCGCCTCCAGCGCGGCCCGCAGCACCGAGGCGGTACCCTCCGGCCGCAGCGTCACGGCGTCATCGCCCTGGGTGACGAAGCTGTACATCTCCTTGTTAACGATGTCGGTCGACTCCCCGACACCCCGCTTGAACAGGGCCGTGTCCTCGAAGACCGGCGTCTCGATGTACTGATACCCGGCCAGCCGCACGGTCTGCGCCATCACCTCGCGCACCCGCAGGAACGCGGCGGAGTCCGGCGGGATCAGGTCGAAGGTGCCCTTCGGCGCCCGAAAGGTGCTCATCGTCTCTACTGCTCGTTTCGTCTCTGCTCGAAAAAGGCTCTACAGCCCGGGCCGCGCGGAATCGACGCTCTTCAGTCCCCTGAGGAACGGATTCGACGCGCGCTCCCGGCCGATGGTGGTGCTACCGCCGTGCCCGGGCAGCACGAGAGTGTCGTCCGGGCGGGGCAGCACGACGCGGGCGAGGGACTCGTCGAGCTCCCCCGGATCCCCGCCGGGCAGGTCGCTGCGTCCGATGGAGCCGGCGAACAACAGGTCGCCGCTGAACATGACGTCCGGATCCCCGGCGTCGTCCAGGCGCGGCAGCGTGAAGGTCACCGACCCCTTGGTATGGCCGGGCGCATGATCCACGACGAGGTCGAAGCCGAGCACGTCCGCCAGCCCCAGCGCCCTGCCGTCGGTCAGCTCGCGCACCTCGTCCGGCTCGGTGAACGTCTCGTCGCCGATCATCGCGGCGAGCTGCGGCGACACGCCACGGAGCGGGTCGGCCAGCATGAAGCGGTCCGCCGGGTGGATGTAGGCGGGCACGTCGTGCGCGCCGCAGACCGGGACGACCGACCACATGTGGTCCAGGTGCCCGTGCGTCAGCACCACGGCCGCGGGCCGCAGCCGGTGCTCGCGCAGGATCTCGGCCACGCCGTCCACCGCGTCCTGGCCGGGGTCCACCACGACGCAGCGCTCACCCGCAGCGGGCGCGATCACGTAACAGTTCGTGCCGAAGCTGCCTGCCGGGAACCCTGCGATAAGCAACGTGCGTCCTGATTTCTACCGGTAGTGGCCTGAGGGTGACGTGATGGTAAGCCTACCGGCGCGCCGCGGCCGTTAGCTAACCGGTAACAATCAGCGCGTCAATATCCCGCCCCCCTCAGTGATTTCGAACTCTCCCCGTACACTGCGTGCGGGGCCGTCGGGCATGACCGGACGAACAGCGCGTATATCGACGAGGAGAACTCAACGTGGCCAGCACGAAGGACCGCCAGCGGGCGATGGAGCGCGCCCGGTACGAGCGGGTGCAAGCCAAGATGCAGAAGAAGCGCCGGGAGGCGAAGCGCAAGCAGCGGATCGCCCTGGTCAGCAGCATCGCGGCGATCGCGGTGATCGGCGGCGTGGTGGGGGCCGTGCTCGCGACCTCCAGCCCCTCCTCGAACAAGACCACCACCGCCTCGTCCACGGTGAGCGCCTCCGCGAGCAGCAGCGCGGCCGCGACCTCGACCGCCGCCAGCAACCCGCTCACGTACGAGGCCGACACCAACGGCAAGGTGGTCAGCGGCTACCCGAAGCCGACGTACAACGCGAGCGTCGGCGCGAAGGACTACACCGTCACGCTGAAGACCAACCGCGGCGACATCGTGTTCACGGCGGACGGCAAGGACGCGCCGTACACCGTCTACTCGTTCGTCTACCTGGCGCAGAAGGGCTACTTCAACAACTCGAAGTGCCACCGCCTGGTCTGGTCCAGCGGCCTGTTCATGCTGCAGTGCGGCGACCCGACCGGCACCGGCGAGGGCGGCCCCGGCTACAGCATCCCGGACGAGAACCTCGCCTCGCTCGGCACCGCCGGCTCCAGCGGCACCGTGACCTACAAGGCCGGCACGGTCGCGATGGCGAACACCGGCCAGGCGCACACCGGCGGCAGCCAGTTCTTCCTGGTCGGCAAGGACTCGACGCTCGCGCCCAGCTACACCCCGTGGGGCACCATCACCAAGGGCCTCGACATCCTGCAGACGATCGGCGCGGCCGGCGCCGAGGCCGCGGACAGCAGCGGCAACACCGCCCCGAAGGACGCGACCACGATCGAGAGCGTCTCGATCTCGTAGGATCGGCACTTTTGCGGGATTCACCCTCCCGTCCGCCCGGGACTCGCATGTAGAGTGCCCGGTGCGGGCGGGAGTCCGTCCGTTTTGAACGTAGGAGGACTACCGTGTCCGACGGCGAGCAGGCCACCACCCCGGCGACCGGCACGGCCGAGCCCGCGCCGACCGCCAGCCCGGCGGCGGTCGAGGCCGCGAGCCCGTGGGGTCGGGTGGCGGCCGACGGGACCGTGTACGTGCGCCGCACCGACGGCGAGCACGAGATCGGCAACTGGGCCGCGGGGACGCCGCAGGAGGGTCTGGCGTTCTACCAGACGCGGTACGACGGTCTGAAGACGAAGGTCGAGCTGCTCGAGCGCCGGCTGCGCGGGGACGGCAAGGACTCCGCCGCCTCGATCGCGGAACTGCGCACGGCAATCACCGACGCACACGCCATCGGCGACCTCGACGCCCTGCTCAAGCGGCTCGAGAAGCTCGACGAACTCGCCGAGCAGCGGCGCAGCGCCCGCAAGGAGGCCCGCCAGAAGGAACTGGCCGAGGCCGCCGGGCGCAAGGAGGCCATCGTCGCCGAGGCCGAGCAGCTGTCCGAGTCCGGGCAGTGGAAGTCCACCGGCGAGCGGCTGCGCGCGCTGGTCGACGAGTGGAAGGCCGTGCCCCGGCTGGACCGCAAGAGCGACGACGAGCTGTGGAACCGCTTCGCCGCGGCCCGCTCCGCCTTCGCCAAGCGGCGCAAGGCCCACTTCGCCGAGCTGGACGCCGAGCGCGAGGTCGCCCGCGGCCGCAAGGAGGAGCTGGTCGAGGAGGCCGAGGAGCTGGCCGGCCAGCCGATCAACCAGCCGACCGACTGGGCCGACATCGCGCAGGGCTTCCGCGACCTGATGCAGCGCTGGAAGAAGGCGGGCCACGCGCAGCGCGAGGTCGAGGACAAGCTGTGGGTGCGGTTCAAGGCCGCGCAGGACGGCTTCTTCGCCGCGCGCAACGCGGACCTGGACAAGCGCGACGCGGGCTTCAAGGAGAACCTGGCCAGGAAGCAGGAGCTGCTGGTCGAGGCGCAGGCGCTGCTGCCGGTCACCGACCTGAAGGCGGCCAAGTCCGCGCTGCGCACCCTGCAGGAGCGCTGGGAGGAGGTCGGCCCGGTCCCGCGCGACGCGAAGGGCCGGATCGAGGGGCAGCTGCGCGACGTCGAACGGGCCGTGGCCGACGCCGAGCAGGCCGAGTGGCAGCGCACGAACCCGGAGGCGCGGGCCCGCGCCGAGGCGACCGTGCGGCAGCTCGAGGTGTCCATCGAGAAGTTCCAGAAGGAGCTCGAGAAGGCCACCGCCTCCGGCAACGCCCGCAAGGTCGCCGACGCCGAGGCCGCCATCAGCGCCCGCCGCGAGTGGCTCGAGCAGGCGCAGGCCGCACTGGCCGAGTTCACCCGCTAGACAGCGCACACCCGCCGACGGCTGGACGGTTCACCCGTCCGGCCGAAAGCTCGCCGGGTTCTCCACTCGGTCGCACGGACAACCGCCGGGTTCTTCACCCGGTCGGCCGAATATCGCGGTTTTTTCGCCAGGGCCGCTCCCACGCACGTGGGGGCGGCCTCCGCGTGTCGCTGGTGGTCTGCGGTTGTCGGCGGTTCGCGGTTGACGTGCGGCCCTGCCTACGTCGTCGGCACTGCGCTCGTTCCTCGCTTCGTGCCGACTCCTACGTTCGGGCGTTTTCCCCGCCCACCCGCCCTATTCAACCGGCCCTACAGTCGCTGCGCTCCTTCGGGTAACGCGCTCCGCGCTAAAACCTGCCTTCGGCCCGCTACCTTCGATCCCTCGTACCTCGGTCACTACGTCCGCGGGCCTACGGCGCCACGCGCGGCTGGGCAGGTTGGTGACGTCCAGGCGGCGGCGTACGTCAACCGGAAGCGTCGAGCCTGCCGGACTCAGGCCGCGTCGAATTGACGGTCACCGAAGTCGGCAATGATACGAAGGCGGCCGCCGAGAGCTTCGACATACCGGCGGATGGTGTCGATCTCGGCTGAGCCGAGCTCGCCGCGCTCCAAGCGGGAGACGTTGTGCTGAACAGTTCCCATGGCTTGGGCGACTTCGACCTGTGTAAGGTGCTGCTCACGGCGGATCTCGGCGAGACGATGCGCGCGGATGTGAGCTTCCAGCTTCTCCTTCGCGGCCTGCTCCTGCTCGACGGTGCGCGCAGTGCCTGCAGCTTCGCGAGACGCGTGAGCGGCCGCCTTCACGTCGCTCCACTTCTTGTAGGACGTCATGCCGCACTCTCCTTCGTCTTGAGGAACTCCTCGTATCGATCGTCGGCGACGGGGATCATTCGGTTGTACCAACTCTGCCATTGCCCGGCCTTGTCCCCTGCGACCAGGAGAATCGCTTCTCGGTGTGGATCGAAGCAGAACAGGACGCGGATACGGCCGCGCGCAGTAATTGGTCGCAGTTCTTTCATATGGTGATACCTGGAGTTGTTGATGCGGTCGACGAGAGGTCGGCCGAGCCCTGGGCCATGTTCAGCGGGCGCGTCGATCGCGTCTGCGACGCCGTCAGACTCTTCGTCAGGCAGCGCGAGGAACCATTCCTCGACTTCGGGGTGGAGATTGACTTCCCAACTCACGCCATCGACTATATCACTGCTAGGTGATATCTGCCCAGCAGGATATTGCGCCGAGAGCTTGCCCAATTGCAGCGCCGATCGTACGCCGCCGCCTGGACGTCACCAACCTGCCCAGCCGCGCGTGGCGCCGTAGGCCCGCGGACGTAGTGACCGAGTTACGAGGGATCGAAGGTAGCGGGCCGAAGGCAGGTTTTAGCGCGGAGCGCGTTACCCGAAGGAGCGCAGCGACTGTAGGGCCGGTTGAATAGGGCGGGTGGGCGGGGAAAACGCCCGAACGTAGGAGTCGGCACGAAGCGAGGAACGAGCGCAGTGCCGACGACGTAGGCAGGGCCGCACGTCAACCGCGAACCGCCCGCCCGAACTCAGACCCGGTAGACGTCGTAGACGCCCTCGATGCCGCGCACGGCCTTCAGGACGTGGCCGAGGTGCTTCGGGTCGCCCATCTCGAAGGTGAACCGGCTCATCGCCACCCGGTCGCGCGAGGTGTTCACCGTCGCCGACAGGATGTTGACGTGCTGGTCGGACAGCACCCGGGTCACGTCGGAGAGCAGCCGGGCCCGGTCCAGCGCCTCGATCTGGATCGAGACCAGGAAGACCGAGGACGCGGTCGGCGCCCACTCGACCTCGAGCATGCGCTCCGGCTGGGCCTTGAGCTGCTCGATGTTCGTGCAGTCCGCGCGGTGCACCGAGACGCCGTTGCCGCGGGTGACGAAGCCCAGGATGCGGTCGCCCGGCACCGGCGTGCAGCAGCGCGACAGCTTGACCCAGACGTCCTCCACGCCCTTGACCAGCACGCCTGGGTCGCCGGCGGAACGCTTGCGCTCCCTGCGGTCCCCGGGGAGCGTCGGCAGCGTCGACTCGGCGAGGTCCTCCTCCGCGCCCTCCTCGCCGCCGAGCGTCTGCAGCAGCCGCTGCACGACCGACTGCGCGGAGACGTGGTTCTCGCCCACGGCCGCGTACAGCGCGGAGATGTCCGCGTGGTGCAGGTCCAGCGCGATCGAGGACAGCGCCTCGCTGGAGAGCAGGCGCTGCAGCGGCAGGCCCTGCTTGCGGATCGCCTTCGCGATCGCCTCGCGGCCCTGCTCGATCGCCTCCTCGCGGCGCTCCTTGGTGAAGTGCGCGCGGATCTTGTTGCGGGCCCGCGGCGAGGCGACGAAGCCCAGCCAGTCCCGGCTCGGACCCGCGTTCGGGGCCTTCGAGGTGAAGATCTCGACGACGTCGCCGTTGTCCAGCTTGGACTCCAGCGGCACCAGACGGCCGTTGACGCGCGCGCCGATGCAGTGGTGGCCGACCTCGGTGTGCACCGCGTAGGCGAAGTCCACCGGCGTCGAGCCCGACGGCAGCGGGACCACGTCGCCCTTCGGGGTGAAGACGTACACCTCGGAGGCGGACAGGTCGAAGCGCAGCGCGTCCAGGAACTCGCCCGGGTCCGCCGTCTCGCGCTGCCAATCCAGCAACTGCCGCAGCCAGGCCATGTCGCCGGGGCCGGCGTCCGGGGCGTTCTTCTCCTTGGTGGAGCCGCCCGCCGCGCGCGCGTCCTCCTTGTACTTCCAGTGCGCGGCCACGCCGTACTCCGCGCGCCGGTGCATCGCGTGCGTGCGGATCTGCAGCTCGACCGGCTTGCCCTCGGGCCCTATCACCGTCGTGTGCAGCGACTGGTACATGTTGAACTTGGGCATCGCGATGTAGTCCTTGAACCGGCCGGGGACCGGGTTCCACCGCGCGTGGATGGTGCCGAGCGCCGCGTAGCAGTCGCGCACCGACTCCACCAGGACCCTGATGCCCACCAGGTCGTAGATGTCGGCGAAGTCGCGGCCGCGCACGATCATCTTCTGGTAGACCGAGTAGTAGTGCTTCGGCCGGCCGGTCACCGTCGCCTTGATCCGCGCCGAGTGCAGGTCGCCCTGGACGATGTCGGTGACCTGCGCCAGGAACTCCTCGCGCTTGGGCGCGCGCTCGGCGACCAGGTGCACGATCTCGTCGTACATCTTCGGGTAGAGGATCGCGAAGGCGAGGTCCTCGAGCTCCCACTTGATCGTGTTCATGCCCAGCCGGTGCGCCAGCGGGGCGTAGATCTCCAGGGTCTCGCGGGACTTCTGCTCCTGCTTCTCCCGCTTCATGTAGCGCATGGTGCGCATGTTGTGCAGCCGGTCGGCCAGCTTGATGACCAGCACCCTGATGTCGCGGGCCATCGCCACGACCATCTTGCGCACGGTCTCGGCCTGCGCGGCCTCGCCCAGCTTGACCTTGTCCAGCTTGGTCACGCCGTCGACCAGCAGCGCCACGGTGTCGCCGAAGTCGCGGCGCAGCATGTCCAGGCTGTAGTCGGTGTCCTCGACGGTGTCGTGCAGCAGGCCCGCGCACAGCGTCGGCACGTCCATGCCGAGCTCGGCCAGGATCGTGGTCACCGACAGCGGGTGCGTGATGTACGGGTCGCCGCTCTTGCGCCGCTGGCCGCGGTGGTACTTCTCCGCGACCTGGTAGGCGCGCTCCAGCAGCCGCAGGTCGGCCTTCGGGTCGGAGGCGCGCACGATCCGGAACAGCGGCTCGAGCACCGGGTTCGGCCCCCCGGCGCGGGCCCCGCCGAGCCGGGCCAGCCGGGCGCGCACCCGGCTGGAGGGCTGGTGCTGGGTCGGCGCGGACGGCACCGGGACCAGCCGCGGGTTGACCGGCAGCGGCGTGGACTGCGCGGGCGCGGCGGGCTGCGGCGGCTCGGGGGCGGGCGACGGCTGCGACGGTCCGGCCGGAACGGGCACGGCGGCGGTGGGGCGCGGCGGGTTGGGCTGCCGCGTCTCGGTCGTGGCCTCGGCCTCCGGGGTCGTCGTCAAGCCACCGCCTCCTTAGCTCCTGGCTAGCGCCGCCTGTCCGACCATGGTATCCGGTGCACCGGTCCGCGAGACAGCACGAGAGGAGAACACCGGGGACCCCCGGCCGCATTCCTCCCCGGAATCACACCGTGAGCAGGGACTTCACCGGCAACTCGGAGCTCTCCGCGGTCAATCTGGCCCGTCCGGGCAGGAAGCTCAGCTCCAGCAGCACGGCCACCCCGACGGTCTGCGCGCCGCACTCGCCGATCGCCTGAAGGGCCGCGGCGGCGGTCCCGCCGGTGGCCAGCACGTCGTCCACGATCAGCACCCGGTCGCCGGGCTGGAACGAGTCCTGGTGGATCTCCAGCACCGCCTCGCCGTACTCCAACTGGTAGGAGACCGCGTAGACCTCGCCGGGCAGCTTGCCGGCCTTGCGCACCGGCACGAAGCCGAACTCCCCCGCGACGGCGACCGGCGCGGCCAGGATGAAGCCGCGCGCCTCGAGCCCGACCACCTTCGTGGCGCCGAGCTCGCGCCCGATCCGGACGAACTCGCCGGTCATCGCGGCGAACGCGGCCGGGTCGGCGAGCAGCGGGGTGATGTCCTTGAAGACGATCCCGGGCTTCGGGTAGTCGGCCACGTCCCGGATCCGCGAGTTCAGCAGCGCGGTCAGGTCGTCCGGGGCGGCGTGCGTGGGCTCAGTCACCGCAGTACGGTACCAACCCCGCGCGGCCGGAAACGCGCTCGCCCCCGGCTGTCGCGCAGGAACCGGGGGCGAGCGGTGGATCAGCGGGCCGTCAGCGCTTCTTCTTGTTGCTGCGCGGCTGCGGACGCTGGTTGCCGCGCGGCTGGACCTCGCGCTGCGCGGGCTGCGGCCCCGGCACCCGGCCGGTGATCTTGATCGTGCCCGCGCCCACCGAGCCCGGCTCCGGCGCGCCGACGGACACGGCCTGCTCGACCTGCGCCTCCTCGGCCGCCCCGGCGCGCGAGGCCTCCTTCTTCGCCTTGTTGTCCATCCGGGCCGTGTGCGCCCGCACCGCCGGGTTGCGCTCCTTGATCCAGACCAGCAGCGGGGCCGCGAGCAGGATCGAGGAGACGGTACCGGCGGCGATACCGACGAACAGCGCGAGCGCGATGTCCTGGAGCACCGCGGCCTCGGAGAGCACGCCGCCGATCATCAGCGCGACGACCGGGATGACCGCGATCAGCGAGGTGTTCAGCGAGCGCATCAGGGTCTGGTTCACGGCGAGGTTCGCGGCCCGGTTGTACGAGAGCCGGTCCGTGTCCACGAACTGCTTGCGGTTCTCCCGGATCTTGTCGAACACGACGACCGCGTCGTAGATCGCGTAACCGAGGATCGTCAGGAACCCGGTGACGGTGGCCGGGGAGACCTCCAGGCCGGACCAGGCGTACACCCCGACCGTGATCACGATGACGTTGAGCAGCGAGACCAGCGCGGCCGCGGCCATCTGCCATTCGAAGAACACGGCCAGGTAGATCGCGACCAGGACGAGGAAGACGGCGAGCGCCTCGAGCGCGTCCTTGGACACCTCGTGGCCCCAGCTCGCGCCGACCGTCTGCACGGTGATCGAGTCGACGTTGATCCCGGCCGCCTTGGCCAGGTCGGCCTTGAGCGCGTTCTCGGTCGCCAGCTCGATGACCGGCGTGGTGACGGTGACCTCGTGCCCGGCGCCGCCGGTGGTGACCGTGAGCTGCTGCACGACCGGGGCGCTGACGCCGTTGTTCACGGCGATCGAGGTGGCCTCGGTGGTCGAGAGCGACTGGCTCGGCACGGTGAGCACCGTGCCGCCGGTGAAGTCGACGCTGAAGTGCAGCCCGCGCACGCCGAGGCCGAGGGCGGCCAGCAGCAGCACGATGCCGAAGGACGCGAACCAGCGCTTGCGGCGGCCGACCACCTCGACGGCGGTCTCGCCGCTGTAGAGCCTGTTGCCGAGCGTGCTGAAGTTCTCGAGCCGGGACATCTCAGGCCTCCACGCTCTGCTCGTTGTTCTCGGCGTTCTCGCCGTCGCCCGCGGCCGCCGCGGCTTCCTGGCGGCGGCGCTCGGCGATCGTCATCCGGCCGCGCGAACCGGCGCGGTAGCTCTGGCGCTGCGCACCGAGGCTCTCCGGGTCGAGTCCGGACCATGGATGGCCGTTGCCGAAGAAGTTCGTCCGGGCGAACAGCGTCACCACGGGGACGGTGAACATGAAGATGACCACCAGGTCGATCACCGTGGACAGTCCCAGGGTGAACGCGAAGCCCTGCACCGAGCCGACCGTCATCAGGTACAGCACGACGGCCGCGATCAGGGTGACGAGGTCGGACGCGATGACCGTGCGGCGCGCCCGGGTCCAGGCGTGCCGGACCGCGGAGCGCACGGATCTGCCCTCGCGCAGCTCGTCGCGCAGCCGCTCGAAGAACACGACGAACGAGTCGGCGGTGATACCGATGGCGACGATCAGACCGGCGACACCGGGCAGCGACAGCGTGAACCCGAGCAGCGGACCGAACAGGCACGCCAGCGAGTAGGTCAGCGCGGCGGCGACCACGAGGCTGGAGATCGCCGCGATCGACAGGCCGCGGTAGTACAGGATGACGTACAGGAACACCAGGCCGAGGCCGATCGCGCCGGCGATCAGACCGCCCTGCAGCTCCGAGCCGCCGAGCGTCGGGGAGACGATCGAGACCTGGCTCTGCTTGAAGGTCAGCGGCAGCGAACCGTAGTTCAGCGTCGTCGCCAGCTTGCTGGCCTGCGCCTGCGTGAACGAGCCGGTGATCGAGGCGGTGCCGGTGGTGATCGCGCCCTGGTTGACCGCGGGCGCGGACTGCACGATGCCGTCCAGGGTGATGGCGAACTGGCCGGTGCCCTGCTGGCTGGAGTACTGCTGGTACAGCGTCGAGGTCTCGGTGGCGAACTGCTTGGTGCCCTTGGCGTCGAAGCTCAGCACGACCTCGTAGGCGCCGGTCGGCAGGCCGTTCGCGGTCACCGGGGTCGCGGAGGCGTTGGTGACGTCCTTGCCGTCGATGACCGAGGGCGCGAGCAGGTACTTGTTGCCGTCGATGCCGCAGGTCGCGAGGTACGCGGTCGGCTTCACGACGCTCACGGTCTGGGTGTACGAGCCGTTCTTGCAGTTCAGCTTCTGGTAGGCCGCGTACGCCGTCTCCTCCTGGGCGGTGGAGCCCGGGCTCGCGGCGGCGGTGGACGACGCGCTCGACGAGGACGAGGCCGCGGCCGAGGCGCTCTTCGACGCGGTGCCGGTGGCGTCCGCGGAGGCGCTGGTCGTGGCGGCGTCCGGCACGGCGGCCTCGGACTCGGACTGGCCGCTGGCCTTGGAGCTGGCGCTGGCCGAGGACGAGGCGGAGGAGCTGGCCTTGGCGGCGCTCGCCGACGCGGACGCGGAGCCGGTGGCCTTAGCCGTCGAGGTGCCGGTGGCCGAGGCGCTCGGCGTCGTGGTCGTGGTGGGGGTTCCGCTCGCGGACACCACGACCGGCCGGAAGTACAGGTGGGCGGTGGCGCCGATCGAGTCCACCGTGGCCTGCGAGTACTGGCCGGGGATCTCGACGTCGATCGTGTTCGAACCCTCCTGGGTGACCGTCGCCTCGCTCACGCCGTAGCCGTTGACGCGCTCCTGCATGATGTTCACGGCCTGGCCCATGTCGGCCGCCGACGGCGTCTTGCCCTGCCCCAGGTCCGCGGTGAACACCGCGCTGGTGCCGCCGGCCAGGTCGATCGCGAGCCGCGGGTGCGTCGCGTTGACGCCGAACATCGTCGCGTACAGGGCGACCAGGATCACCGCCAGCAGGGCCAGCGGCCGCCAGGGTCGCTGATCCGCCGCCCCCCGGCTCCGGGTCGAGAGCAGGCCGGAGTACTTGTTGCCCCGGGCCTTTTTCGCAGCCACCTTTTGTCTCCTCGGTTATGACATCGCGGGTCCGCGCGACGGCGTCCGGTGGGCAGGACGACGCGCGCTGAGGCCGCTCATGACGCCGGTATGTCCGTTCCGCCGGATATCAGGACGGAGGCGGGCGCCGAACCGGTTCCCCGCGGCGCGTCCCCCCGACCCCCGTCCGGTCGGCGTCAGCCGGCCTTAGACCTTCTGCTCGTCCTTGGCGTCCTCGGGCTGCTCCGCGGAGCTCTCCTCGACGGTCTCCGGCTCCTCGACCTCGGCGTCCGGCTCCGTGCCGAGGGTCTCGGACTCGGGGGCGACGACCCCGGCGATGGCCTGCTTGGTGAACTTGAGCTTCACCCCGGGCGTGGTCTCCACGACGACGTACTCGTCGGTCAGGTCGGTGACGGTGCCCACGAGCCCCCCGATGGTGCGCACCTCGGCGCCGATCGCCAGCGCGGACTGCATGGCCTGCGCCTGGGCGGCCTGCCGCTTGCGGCCTCGGGTCGTCATGAAGATCATCAACGCGCCGAAGACGACTACGTAGATCAGAATCAGGGTCACGGTTATCGGCTGTTCTTCCGGGATCGCGCCTGGCTGGCCAGGCTGCGGTCGGTATGTGAGGAGCACGCCGACAGGTGGACGGGCACTCCAGGTCACGCGGAGTCTATGCGGTCATACTTGGCGAGACAATCAGGCTCACGCCCACGCGGGCGTATGTTCGCCGAACAGTGACCCGCCGCGCACGGCCGCCGGTGACCCACTTCCAGCAAAGCCGCTCACCCCGCCCCTGTCCACCTGCGCGGCAGTCGGCCCCGGTGCCCGCCGCCGACCTGCGCGGGCGCGCCGGGAGTGGAAGTTTTCTTAACCGGCTATCAGGAAACTCCGGGCCGCCGTGCGGGCGGGAATGTCAGACTCCTACTGTTCCGGTTCCGGGAACAGGGCGCCCTGACCGGCCCCCGGAGCGCTGCGCGGCATCGGAAGCCCCAGGTGGCGCCACGCGGCTGCGGTGGCGATCCGGCCGCGCGGGGTGCGCGCGAGCAGACCCTGGCGCACCAGGAACGGCTCGGCCACCTCCTCCACGGTGTCGGTCTCCTCGCCGATCGCCACGGCCAGCGTGGAAAGACCCACCGGCCCGCCCTGGAACAGGTTGAGCAGCGCGCCGAGCACCGCCCGGTCCAGCCGGTCGAGCCCGCGCTCGTCCACCTCGTACACCGCCAGCGCCGCCCTGGCCGCCTCGACCGTGCCCCGGCCGTCCCCCTTGACCTGCGCGAAGTCCCGCACCCGGCGCAGCAGCCGGTTCGCGATACGCGGGGTGCCGCGCGAGCGCGAGGCGATCTCGGCCGCCGCCTCGCCGTCGATGTCGATCTCCAGCAGCCGCGACGAGCGGTGCACCACCTGCTCCAGGTCGCCCGGCTCGTAGAACTCCATGTGCGCGGTGAAGCCGAAGCGGTCGCGCAGCGGCGCCGGCAGCAGCCCGGACCGGGTGGTCGCGCCGACCAGCGTGAACGGCGGGAGTTCCAGCGGGATCGCGGTCGCCCCCGGCCCCTTGCCGACGATCACGTCGACCCGGAAGTCCTCCATCGCCATGTACAGCATCTCCTCGGCGGGCCGGGACATCCGGTGGATCTCGTCGAGGAACAGCACCTCGCCCTCGGTCAGCGAGGACAGGATCGCGGCCAGGTCGCCCGCGTGCTGGATCGCCGGACCCGAGGTGATCCGGATCGGCACGCCGAGCTCGTTGGCGATGATCATGGACAGCGTGGTCTTGCCCAGTCCGGGCGGGCCCGCGAGCAGGATGTGGTCCGGCGTGGTGCCGCGGCCCTTCGCGCCGTGCAGCACGAGCTCGAGCTGCTGGCGCACCGTGTGCTGCCCGACGAAGTCCGCGAGCGACTTCGGGCGCAGCGCCATCTCGGCGGCCCGCTCCTCCGAGTCGGCCCCGCCGTCCATGAGCCGGTTTTCCATGTCGAGGTCCCCCGTCTAGCGGCGCATCGAGCGCAGCGCGGCGCGTAGCAGAACCGGAAGTTGCGGGCTCTCGCCCTTCGCCTCGGCCTCGGCGGCCAGCGGCTCGACGTCGGTCAGCGCGCCCTCCGCGTCCCGGGTGGTCCAGCCGAGCCCGGTCAGCGCCTCGAGCAGCTGGCCGCGCCACGGCGTGACCCCCGGCGCCGCGGGCTCGCCGCTGCGGCCGGCCGGGACCTTGCCGGTCGGGTCGCCGAGCCGTCCCTTGAGCTCGATCAGCAGCTTCTGCGCGCCCTTCGGCCCGATGCCAGGCACCAGCGTCAGCGCCTTGAGGTCCTGGGTCGCGAAGATGGTGCGCAGGGTGTCCGGGCGGTGCGTGGCGAGCATGGCCATGGCCACGCGCGGTCCCACGCCGCTGGCCGTCTGCGCCACCTCGAACACCACCCGCTCGTCCTCGCTGCCGAAGCCGTAGAGCGTGAGCGAGTCCTCCCGCACGATCAGCGTCGTGTGCAGCCGCGCGGACTGACCGACCGTCAGTTCGGCGAGCGTGTCCGGGTTGCAGTGCACCAGCAGCCCCACCCCGCCGACCAGCACGACGGCACCCTCCGGAGGGAGCGAGACGACCTCGCCCTCGACGAAGCTGATCACCTGAAGCCACCGCGCTTTCTGCCTTTGCTCCTGTGCAACGGAACGCTACCGGACTCCGGTGACAGTCCCTGTCTCTCCATCGCCGCGGCGATCCGATCGGACGCGCCGCCGCGCCAGACATGGCAGATGGCCAGCGCCAACGCGTCCGTGGCGTCAACCGGTTTAGGCGCCTCGGCGAGTTTCAGCACCCGCACGACCATCGCCGCGACCTGCTCCTTCTGCGCCCGGCCGTCCCCGGTGACCGCGGCCTTCACCTCGCTCGGCGTGTGCATCGCGACCGGAAGCCCGCGCCGGGCCGCCGCGACCATCGCCACGCCCGCGGCCTGCGCCGTGCCCATGATCGTGCGCACGCCTTCCTGCGCGAACATCCGCTCCACCGCGACCGCGTCCGGCTGGTACTCGTCGAACCACTCCGCGATCTGGACGTCGATGCCGAGCAGCCGCTCGTGGATCGGCGCCCCCGCCGGAGTGCGGATCACCCCCGCCGCGACCATCGTCAGCGGCGCACCGAGACGGCCGTCCACCAGACCGATCCCCATCCGGGTCAGGCCGGGGTCCACTCCGAGCACGCGCATCCCGTCAATCTATCGGTTCCGGGTAAGCGGATACTGCACCCCGTGCGTGAAAGGGGTGTGGACCACGAACGCGAAGAGGACTTCGCAGACTTCTACCGGAACGCCAGGGACGGCTGCCTGCGCGCGGTGCTCGCCGCGTGCGGGGACCGTTCGCTCGCGGAGGACCTGACCGGGGAGGCGTTCGCCAAGGCGTACGCGTCCTGGCACAAGGTCTCCCGGCATCCGGCGCCGCGCGCCTGGGTCGTACGGACCGCGCTCAACACCCATGTGTCCTGGTGGCGGCGCCGCCGTCGAGAAGTGGCCTGGGACGAGACGCTCGATCCGGCGCAGGACGCGGTCCCCGGCGGCGCGCTGGACGCGCAGGTGATGGCGGCGCTCAGGGCCCTGCCGCGTCGCCAGCGCGAGGTGGTTGCGCTGCGGATCTTCCTCGACCTCGACACCGAGACCACCGCGCGCACCCTGGGGATAGCGCCCGGCACGGTCACGGCACACCTCTCCCGGGCGACATTCGCCTTGCGCGAATCGCTTGCCCCGAACCGCGAACAGGAGTCGGTCTGATGATCGATCAGCAGGACCAGGACGTGTACGACGAGGTCGGTGCCGCCTTCGCCGACATCCGCCTCGGACGGGACGCCGACGCCGTGATCAGGCGCGGCCGCACGCTGCGTCGCCGCAGGCAGGCGAGGCCCGCGCTGGCGATCGCCGGCGTGCTCGCCGTCTCGCTCGGCGTCGCGACGATGACCGCGCAGTCGCACTCTTCGTCAAGGACCGCGCTGGTGAACGTGGACGAGGCGGCGTTCTCCGTCCACACGGACGCGAGCTCGGGCGTGGTGACCATCACCATCCGCGAGCTTGCCGATGAGAACCGGCTCAAGAGCGTTCTCGCCGACGCCGGTGTCCCCGCGGTGTTCCATGAGGAGCGCATTCCCGAAGACATCATGGACATCCGCTTCTGCACGTGGACCGGCGCTTCCGTCATCGACCCGGGCAAAGTGCTCACTCACCAGAGCGCCGGAGCAGACGCCGTCTTCACCATCGTCCCGAGCGCGATGCCGCGCGGTTCGGTGCTCGCCTTCAACTTCGCGACGCACACCGCGGCGGGACACGTGACCAGCGCCGCGCTGCTCTCCAACACCCCGACCGGCTGCGTCGACTAGTCCGTCCCCCGAACGTACGCATCCAGCTCGGCCAGATAGGCCGAACGGGTGTCTTCGTCCAGGAACGAGGCCTCGAAGGAGTTGCGGGCCAGCGTGAAGATCTGATCATCGGTCAGTTCCAGCGCCGCCGCGACTCCGTCGAGGTTCTCCTGCACGTAACCACCGAAGTAGGCCGGGTCGTCCGAGTTCACCGTCGCGACGAGCCCGGCCTCCAGCATGCGCTTGAGCGGGTGGAAACCGAGGTGGTCCACGGCGCGCAGCCGCACGTTCGAGAACGGGCAGACCGTCAGCGGGATCCGCTCCTCGCGCAGCCGCGCGACCAGCTCGGGGTCCTCCATCGAGCGGATGCCGTGGTCGATGCGCTCGACTTTGAGCACGTCCAACGCCTCCCAGACGTACTCCGCCGAGCCCTCCTCCCCCGCGTGCGCCACGCAGCGCAGACCCAGCGCGCGGGCCCGCTCGTAGACCCCGGTGAACTTCGCCGCCGGATTGCCGACCTCCGCCGAGTCAAGACCGACGGCGATGATCTTGTCGAGGTGCTTCTCGGCCGCGGCGAGCGTCTCGAACGCCGAATCCGCCGGCTGGTCACGCAGGAAACACATGATCAGGCCGCTGCTGATGCCGTAACGCTCGCGGCTGGTCGACAGCGCCGCGTGCAGCCCGTTCACCACGACGTCGAACGGCACGCCGCGCGCCGTGTGCGCCTGCGGGTCGAAGAAGATCTCCGCGTGCCGCACGCCGTCCGCCTTGGCCCGCCCCAGATACGCGTCGGCGAGATCGGTGAAATCCTGCTCGGTCCGCAGCACGGACATCAGCTCGTAGTACAGATCCAGAAAGGACTGCAGATCCGTGAAGGCATAGGCCTCGCGCAGCGCCGCGGCGTCCGCGAAAGGCAGCTCGACGCCGTTGCGCCCGGCCAGCGCGAAGGCGAGTTCGGGTTCGAGGGTGCCCTCGACATGCAGATGGAGCTCGGCTTTCGGGATCGGCATCCGCCGAGGATACCGATCACGAAGGCCGAGCTCCAAAGGCCTCGGGAGCCTGCGGGCTACTCCTCGTCCAGCACCGCCATGATCTCGTCGCTGATGTCGAAGTTCGCGAACACGTTCTGCACGTCGTCGCTGTCCTCGAGCGCGTCGACCAGCTTGAGCACCTTGCGGGCGGCGTCCTCGTCCAGCGCCACCTGCATGCTCGGCATGAACGGCGACTCGGCCGAGTCGTACTCGACCTTCGCCTCCACCAGCGCGGTGCGCACCGGGATCAGGTCGCCCGGCTCCGAGATGATCTCGAACACCTCGCCGAGGTCGTTGACCTCCTCGGCGCCCGCCTCGAGCACGATCTCCAGCAGCGAGTCCTCGTCCACCCCGTCCGCCTTGGGCACGATGACCTGGCCCTTGCGCCCGAACAGGTAGGAGACCGAACCCGGGTCGGCCATCGAACCGCCGTTGCGGGTCATCGCCACCCGCACCTCGGAGGCGGCGCGGTTGCGATTGTCGGTGAGGCACTCGATCAGCAGGGCCACGCCGTTCGGGCCGTAGCCCTCGTACATGATGGTCTGCCAGTCGGCGCCGCCCGCCTCGGCCCCCGAACCGCGCTTGACTGCGCGATCGATGTTGTCGTTCGGGACCGAGCTCTTCTTCGCCTTCTGGATCGCGTCGAACAGGGTCGGGTTGCCGGCCGGGTCGCCGCCGCCGGTACGCGCCGCGACCTCGATGTTCTTGATCATCTTCGCGAAGAGCTTGCCGCGCTTGGCGTCGATCACGGCCTTCTTGTGCTTGGTGGTCGCCCACTTGGAGTGGCCGGACATAGCCCTCGCTCCTTCTTCAACGTACGCGTGCGCAACCCTGCGCACCCTGACTCAACCGTCTCTGCGGTCTGCTCAGCGCGCCGCCCGCACCAGCTCCGCGAACACGCCGTGGACCCGGTGGTCCCCGGTCAGCTCCGGATGGAAGGACGTCGCCAGCAGATTCCCCTGCCGAACGGCGACGATCCTACCTGTAGCCGCCCCGCCACTCACACGCGCGAGAATTTCCACGCCGCTCGCGCCCTCGTCCACCGCCTCGACCCACGGCGCCCGGATGAAGACGCCGTGCAGTTCGCCGTCGATCCCGGTGAACGAGATCGGCCCCTCGAAGGAATCCACCTGCCGGCCGAACGCGTTGCGCCGCACCGTGATCGCGATCCCGCCGAAGGTACGCTGCCCCTCGGCCGCGTCCAGCACATGATCGGCCAGCATGATCATCCCCGCGCAGGAGCCGTACGCCGGCATCCCCGCGTCCAGCCGCTTGCGAATCGGGTCGAAGAGGTCGAAGGCGACCGCCAGCTTCCACATCGCGGTGGACTCGCCGCCCGGGATGACCAGGCCGTCCACCGCGTCCAGCTCGCTGGCCCGGCGCACGGACACCGCCCGCGCGCCCACCGCCTCCAGAGCCGCGGCGTGCTCGCGGACGTCGCCCTGCAGCGCAAGCACGCCGATCGTCACGTCATTCACGTGCACCGGTTATCTGTTTCCGTTCCTACTGGCCGACTGCTACCAACCGCGGTTCGCGTACCGCTCGTTCTCCGGCAGCGTGTCGCAGTTGATGCCGACCATGGCCTCGCCCAGACCGCGGGAGACCTTCGCGATCACGTCCGGGTCGTCGTGGAAGGTGGTCGCCTTCACGATCGCCGCGGCGCGCTTGGCCGGGTCGCCGGACTTGAAGATGCCCGAGCCGACGAACACGCCCTCGGCGCCGAGCTGCATCATCATCGCCGCGTCCGCCGGGGTGGCCAGGCCGCCCGCGGTGAACAGCACGACCGGGAGCTTGCCGGTGCGCGCGACCTCGGCGACGATCTCGTACGGCGCCTGGTGGTTCTTCGCGGCCAGGTAGAGCTCCGACTCGTCGAGCGTGCCCAGCTTGCGGATCTCCGCGCGGATCTGCCGCATGTGCCGGGTGGCCTCGACCACGTTGCCGGTGCCCGCCTCGCCCTTCGAGCGGATCATCGCCGCGCCCTCGGCGATCCGGCGCAGCGCCTCACCGAGGTTGGTCGCGCCGCAGACGAAGGGGACGGTGAACGCCCACTTGTCGATGTGGTGCGTCTCGTCGGCCGGGGTCAGCACCTCGGACTCGTCGATGTAGTCCACGCCGAGGGACTGCAGCACCTGCGCCTCGACGAAGTGCCCGATCCGCGCCTTGGCCATCACCGGGATGGACACCGCGTTGATGATCCCGTCGATCATGTCCGGGTCGGACATCCGGGCCACGCCGCCGTCCTTGCGGATGTCGGCCGGGACCCGCTCCAGGGCCATGACTGCGACCGCGCCGGCATCCTCGGCGATCTTCGCCTGCTCGGGGGTGACCACGTCCATGATCACGCCGCCCTTGAGCATCTCGGCCATACCGCGCTTGACCCGCGCGGTGCCGAGCTGCGGCACCTGAGCCGATTCGGTGGGGTTGCTGGACACGTCTACCTCGCTCGGAGCGTCTGGGCGTAAGGGTTACCCCACCATCTTACGATGACGTCATCCGGTGATCGGCTCGCACCGTGTCGGGAGCACCCCCGACCCGACTTACACCCTGCCGCTGATCATTGGCTTATCGAGCGAAGACGGCGGGCGGCTCATCATCAATCTCGAAGCTGGGCTTGTCCGGCGCACGGCCGGCCAGCCGAAACGCCCGCACCATCCGATGCGACCGCAACAACCGCACCGCCCGCACCGACTCGTTGTGAAAGCGCCGAGCGAGCTGCACCCGCCGCATCGCCTTCCCCAACTCATCGAGCAGGTCCGGCCCATCCGGATGCGCCAGCACATGCTCCCCCTGCGCCGGATCCTCGAACGCGGCCCGCACATCCCTGGTCAAGGCGGACTCCGCCGCCTCCCGCTCATCCCCCGGAGCGATCTCCGCCTCCCGCGCACCCGCAGCCAGGATCAACGCCGTAGCCGGATCCAACAGCCCGCTACGCGCCAACTCCAACACCGCCGTGGACCGCCGCAACAACTGGGCGTCCAACGCCACCCGCGCCGCGTCCAGCCGCACATGCAGCCGGTCCAGCCGCGTAGCCGTCCAGCTCAGATAGAGCCCGAACAGCACCACCAGCACCGCGACGAGGACAACCGTCCCCGAATACTGCGTCAGCACCAGTCTCATCGCGTGCTTCCGCCGTTCTCGGCCGTGACGTGGGCCGTGGACTCGGTGACCATCTCGTACACGGACAGGATGTCGCCCGCGACGACCGACCAGTCGTACTTGCGCACCGCTTCGCTCTCCGCCGCGCGCAGGGCGCTGCGGCGCGCGGGGTCGCCGAGCAGGGAGATGGCCTCGCGGGCCAGGGCGGCCGAGTCCCCGTTCGGGAACATCGCGCCCGCCGCGCCGCCCTCCAGCACGAGCGAGAAGGCGTCGAGGTTGCTCGCGAGCACCGGGGCGCCGCCGCTCATCGCCTCGACCAGGATGATGCCGAATGACTCGCCGCCGGTGTTCGGCGCGCAGTACACGTCGACGGACTGGAACAGCCGCCCCTTGTCCTCGTCGCTGACCATGCCGAGGAACTCGATGCGCTCACGCACGTGCGCCGGGACGCCGCGCAGCGCCTCGTCCTCGTCCCCGCGCCCGGCCACCAGCAGCCGCGTGCGCGGACGGGCCGCCACGATCGCGGGCAGCGCCTCCAGCAGCACCGAGAGCCCCTTGCGCGGCTCCCCGAACCGCCCGACGAAGCCGATCGTGCCGCCGTCCTCCCGCTGATCCGCCGGGGTCTGCCACTCCGGCCGCGGCCGCAGCGCCGAGAAGTACCCGACGTCGACCCCGTTCGGAATCACGACGGCATCCCCGCCCATGTGCTCCACGAGCGTGCGCCGCGCGTACTCGCTGACCGCGATCCGCGCGTTGATCTTCTCCATCGCGGACGCGACTATCGGCGCCCCCGCCAGCATCGCCCGCGACCGCGGATTGGCCGTGTGGAACGTCGCCACGATCGGCCCGCTCGCCGCCCAGCACGCCAGCAGCGACAGCGACGGCGTCCCCGGCTCGTGCACGTGGAGCACCTCGAAGTTGCCGTCGTGGATCCACCGCCGCACCCGCGCCGCGGACAGGAACCCGAAGCTCAGCCGCGCCACCGACCCGTTGTACGGCACCGGAATCGCCCGCCCCGCCGACTGCACGTAGGGCGGCAGCTCCGTGTCCTCGTCCGCGGGCGCCAGCACCGACACCTCGTGCCCGAGCTTGATCAGGTACTCGGCGAGGTCGCGGATGTGGAACTGCACGCCCCCCGGCACGTCCCAGGAGTAGGGACAGACGATCCCGATCCTCACCGCGCGCCGTCCGCCTCGATCTCGACCTTGCTCTCGGTCTCGGTCTCGGTCTCGGTCTCGGTCCCGGTCCCGGTCCCGGTCTCGGTCCCGGTCCCGGTCTCGGTCCCGGTCTCGGTCCCGCCCTCGGCCCGCGCCCCGGCGTCGCCCTCGGCCTTACCCGTGTCCGCGTTGGTGCTCGCGCTCACGCTCGTGCCTGCGTCCGACTGCTCCCCGGTTTTTCCCGCGGGCCTGTTATTAATGGACGAGGTGCGGTTCGGATCGAGGTCGACCAGCCAGAGGCGCTGCAGCATGTGCCAGTCGGCGGGGTGCGCGGCGATGCCCTCGGCGAAGGTGTCGGCGAGACGCTGGCACAGGGCCGCGATCTTCTGCGGCTTGGTGCCCTCGGCCGGCACCTCGAGCTCCGGCCAGACCTTGGCGTGCAGCATGCCCTCGTCGTACCAGAGGGTGACCGGGCACAGCGCGGCGCCGGTGGCGATGGCGAGCGCGGCGGGTCCGGCGGGAAGCTTGGTCGTCTCGCCGAAGAACTGGACCGGCACGCCGCTGTCCGTCAGGTCGCGCTCGGCCACCAGGCAGACCAGCCCGCCCGACTTCAGCCGACGCAGCAGGCCGCCGAAGGTGCCGCTCCCGCCGGTCAGCGGCAGCACCTCCATGCCGATGGACTCGCGGTACCGCAGGAAGCGCTCGAACAGCTTCTCCGGCTTGAGCCGCTCGGCGACGGTGGTGAAGCCGTCGGCGACGGTGGCGGCCCAGGCACCCGCATGGTCCCAGTTGCCCATGTGCGGAAGCGCCAGGACGACGCCGCGGCCCGAGGCGAGCGTGTCCCGCAGCCACTGCTCGTTCTCGACGTGGATGGTCTCGTCCACGCGCTCGCGCGACCAGGTCTCCAGCCGGAACGTGTCGCAGTAGTAGCGCATGTAGTTGCGCATGCCCTGCTTGGACACGGCGCGGATCTGCTCCTCCGTGGCGGACGGTCCGAGCACCCGCGCGAGGTTGGACTCGAGCCGCCGCACGCTCTTGCCGCGCTTACGCCACGAGCGGTCCGCGGCCATCCGGAACAGCCCGTACGCGGTCCGCTCCGGCAGGCGGCGCACGACGGCCCACCCCGTCGCGTACGCGCGGTAGGTCAGCTCGTCCTTCAGGTCGCTCACGACTGCTCCCCCGCCTCGGGATCGCCGGCCGCGGCCGGGGTGTTCGGGTCGGGCAGGCCGCCCTGCCCGGCGGCGGCCAGGGCCAGGGCCTGCTTGCGTACATACAGCATCCGCTGCACGACGGTGCAGGTCGAGCCCGCCGCGAGCGCCCAGAAGGCGACCGCCTGGATGTACGGCACGCCGAGGCCGTCGAGGCCGGTGGAGACCAGCGAGCCGACCAGCCGCTCGCCGCGCTCGACGAAGCCGACGTCGCAGCGGAAGCCGAGCGACTCCGCCTTGGCCCGCGCGTACGAGGTGACCGAGCCGGAGATCAGGCAGATCATGCAGGCCAGGAACATGCCGATCTTGTGGTTCACCGCGAAGTAGTACGCGAGCGAACCGAAGATCGCGGCGTCGCCGAACCGGTCCAGCGTCGCGTCCAGGAAGCCGCCCCACTTCGAGGTCCGGCCGGAGAGCCGGGCCATCGTGCCGTCGAGCAGGTCGGAGAAGATGAACGCCGTGACCGCGAGCGTGCCGCCGAGCATGGAGCCCCGCGGGAAGAGCAGGACGGCGCTGGCGCACACCCCCAGCGTGCCGAGCAGGGTGACCGTGTCAGGCCCTACGCCGAGCCGCAGCAGAAACCGTGCGGTGGGCGTGATGGCACGGGTGAAGAACGCCCGCGCGTAGCGATTGAGCATCGGTGAGGTATCCCAGCAGGCGGCGGTCGACGGTTTCCGGCCCGCGGGGGCGGACCGGCGCCCATGGTATTGGACGGCGCGGCGGGCGCGAATTTCACCTCCCCGGCGCCCGGGTGAAACGCTGGTGTCCGAGGTTGTGCCACTCCGCAAAGAGGAGTTGTCTACCTGTCATACGAATCGTTACCGAACGATCACTTTCGGAGGTCCGAGCCATGGGCGAAAAAGGCGGCGGTCACGGAGGCCAAGCGGGGGCCGGGGGCGCGTGTGCCCCGACGCGCAGCGCGGCCATCCGGAACGTGGTACTCGTGGGGCACACCGGAGCGGGGAAGACGACGCTGGTCGAGGCGCTGCTCGCCGCGGCCGGGTCGATCGGGCGGACCGGCCGGGTCGAGGACGGGAACACGGTCTGCGACTTCGAGGAGATCGAGCACCGGCTCGGCCGTTCGGTGAGCCTGGCCGCCGCGCCGGTCGAGGTGGACGGCATCAAGGTGAACCTGCTCGACGCCCCGGGCTACGCGGACTTCGCCGGGGACCTGCGCGCCGGGCTGCGCGCGGCGGACGCCGCGCTGTTCGTGGTCTCCGCCGCCGACGGGGTGGACGGCTCCACCCAGCTGCTCTGGGAGGAGTGCGCCGCCGTCGGCCTGCCCCGCGCCGTCGTGGTCACCAAGCTGGACGCCGCCCGCGCCGACTTCGACGAGATGGTGCTGATCTGCCAGCGCGTCTTCGGCGACGGCGTGGCCCCGCTCTACCTGCCGCTGCTCGACGACCACGAGCAGGTCGGCGGCCTGATCGGCCTGCTCAGCCAGCAGATCTTCGACTACAGCGACGGGGGGCGCGCGGTCGTCGCGGCGGATCCGGAGCACCTGGAGCTGATCGAGCCCGCCCGCAACGCGCTGATCGAGGGGATCATCGCGGAGAGCGAGGACGAGACGCTGATGGAGCGCTACCTCGGCGGCGAGGAGATCGACGTCAAGGTGCTGATCGACGACCTGGAGACCGCCGTCGCGCGCGGGCACTTCTATCCGGTGCTGCCGGTCTCGGCGCTCACCGGCGTCGGCACGCAGGAGCTGTTCGAGCTGGTGACGCAGGGCTTCCCGGCCCCCGGCGAGCACCTGATCCCGGCGGTGACCACCCCGGAGGGCTCGCCCAAGGCGCCGCTGGCCTGCGACCCGGACGGACCGCTGGTCGCCGAGGTGGTCAAGACGACCTCCGACCCGTACGTCGGCCGGATCTCGCTGGTGCGGATCTTCTCCGGCACGCTGCGCCCCGACCAGCCGGTGCACGTGTCGGGCCACGGCATGGCCGAGCGCGGCCACCCGGACCACGACGTGGACGAGAAGGTCGGCGCCCTCTCGAGCCCGCTCGGCAAGACGCAGCGCGCGGTCGAGTTCGCGGTCGCGGGCGACCTGGTCGCCGTCGCCAAGCTGGCGCACGCGGAGACCGGCGACACGCTCTCCGCCAAGGAGGACCCGGCGCTGATGGAGCCGTGGATCATGCCCGATCCGCTGCTGCCGGTCGCCGTCACCGCGCGCGCGAAGTCGGACGAGGACAAGCTCTCCCAGGCCCTCTCGCGGCTCGTCGCGGAGGATCCGACGCTCCGGCTGGAGATCAACCCGGAGACCCACCAGCTGGTGCTGTGGTGCCTCGGCGAGGCGCACCGGGACGTGCTGCTGGACCGGCTGGCGAACCGCTACGGCGTCGCGGTGGAGACGGTGCCGCACCGGGTCTCGCTGCGGGAGACCTTCGCCGCCGCGGCCAAGGGGCGCGGCCGGCACGTGAAGCAGTCCGGCGGCCACGGCCAGTACGCCATCTGCGAGATCGAGGTGGAGCCGCTGCCGAACGGGAGCGGCTTCGAGTTCGTGGACAAGGTGGTCGGCGGCGCGGTGCCGCGGCAGTTCATCCCCTCGGTCGAGAAGGGGGTGCGCGCCCAGATGGAGCGCGGCCTGCTCGCCGGGTATCCGGTGGTGGACCTGCGGGTCACGCTCGTGGACGGCAAGGCGCACTCCGTGGACTCCTCGGACATGGCCTTCCAGACGGCCGGCGCCCTCGCCCTGCGGGACGCCGCCGAGCAGGCCAAGCCGGCGCTGCTCGAGCCGGTCGACGCGGTCGAGATCACCCTGTCCGACGAGTTCGTCGGCGCGGTGCTCGGCGACCTGAGCTCGCGGCGCGGCCGGGTGCTGGGCACCGAGCCGGTGGGCAACGGCAGGACCCTGATCCGGGCCGAGATCCCGGCCACCGGACTCGCCAGGTATCCGATCGAACTGCGCTCGCTCTCGCACGGCACGGGCCAGTTCACCCGCGGCTACCTGCGGCACGAGCAGATGCCGGCGAGCCTCGCGGGCAAGATCATCGAGGCCGAGGCGGACGCGCGGTGACGGAGCCCGCGCCGGAGCTCGGGAGACCGCCGAGCTCCCCGCTCTGAGCAGCCGACCGGCACCCGCGCGCAGCAGCCGCGCCGCGGCCGGGATCGCGGGGCGGAGAAGGCGGATACGTCCGCCGGACCCGTCCCGCGCGCCGCTCCCGCCGCCTCCGCCCTCGCTCCCGATCCCGGTTCCTGCACCGATCCGCCCGAGAACCATTCCGTTCATGTCCTGATACACCCTTCAGCTCGTTTCGCCGCTGTGTATCCAGGAGAACGCACCGATTCCCGCAGTGGTGCCGGAATCGAGGATCTTGTTCGGGTTGTGATCAATAGGGGTTTATGCAGGGAAGATTCAGCCCACGAAGCGCAAAGTAATCCGACTAATGGCGCCGGATGCGTCGTGTCCGAGCCGCAGAGCCACCTTGCCGGAAGCGCCGTGCACGGCCAGGACACCCTGGAACGTGGCGGCGTCGGCGGCCTCGAAACGCTCGGACAGCAACTCGAACTCGTCCACCGGCTCGTCGCCCAGGTCGGTGTATTCGGCCAGTGCGGCGGCGTCGAGCAGCGCCGCGTACCCGCTCGGCGTGGCCAACGTCGCGAGCTCGGTCCACTCGACCGGTTCCGCGTCCCGCAGCGAAACGTCCAGCCCGCCGCCCGCCGCCGTGGCCGGGAAGCAGCCGACGGGCAGTCCCTCGATGATCGGGCGGGCGTCGGCGAAGAGCGCAGCCGCGTCGCCCGCGATCAGCGCCCCGGTCGGCAGTTCGAGCTGAAGATCGTTCACGCGGCCAAGTCTAGGCCGCGGCGCTGTCCGAACAGTCGGCTACGCTGTGCGCACCGCGGGGTTCGACTACAACACGACGGGGGTTGAGCGATGGGCTCGATCGGGTTCTCACTGCTCGGTCCGCTCCGCGTCACCGCAGCTGACGGCTCCGAAATCGAGATTCGCGGCAAGGTCCGCCAGACCCTCCTCGCCGCGCTCCTGCTGGACGCCGGGACGGTCGTGCCGCTCGACCGCCTGGTCGATCTGCTGTGGGCGACGGAGCGCGATGTCCGGGCGGACAACCGGATGTACAACCAGATCACGCGGCTGCGCCATTCGCTTCCCGGTGCGAGCGATCGGGTCAAGGCCGTGCCGCCGGGCTACCTGATCGAGGTAGAGCCGGGCGAGCTGGACCTGCACGTATTCGCCGAACACAACGCCGCCGCACGAGCGGCCGCCGCGAAGGCCGACTGGGCCACGGCATCGCAGCGCTACTCCGCGGCGCTCGCGTTGTGGCGTGGCGCGCCGCTGTCCGGCAACCCCGCGCTCGCCGGCCTCGGCGAGGTTCTGCGCCTGGACGAAGACCGCTGGGCTGCGGTTCTCGGTCGCGGCGAAGCCGAACTGAACCTGGGCAAGCATGCCGAACTGGTGCCGGAACTACGTGCGCTGACGAAGGCTGAGCCGGAACGCGAGGCGCTTCATCGGCAACTGATGCTCGCCCTCTTCCGCAGTGGCAAGCGCGGCGAGGCGCTCAACGTCTACCGAGCCCTGAGTCGGACCCTGGACGAGCGGTTCGGGCTGGAACCGGGCGCGGAGACTCAGGAGCTGCGCGAACGCATCGTGAACTACGACACGGCGCCCAATCAGTTGCCCGCCGACACGCGCCTGTTCACCGGCCGTGAGTTCGAGGTGGATCGGCTGCTCACGCTCGCGAAGGGCGCCGGAACGCCGGGCGCGATCACGATCTCAGCCGTGGACGGGCTCGGCGGTGTCGGCAAGAGCGCGCTGGCTGTGCACGTGGCGCATCAGCTGGGCGGGCTGTTTCCGGACGGTCGGCTGTTCATCGACCTGCGCGGCCACACGAAAGACCTCGAGCCGGTCGATCCACACGCCGCGCTCGGCTATCTGCTGCGCTCGCTCGATATCTCCGCGCAGCGGCTGGCGGCCGACGTCGCCGGTCGGTCCGCGCAGTTGCACGAACGGCTGGTCGGCACCAGGACTCTGATCCTGCTGGACAACGCCGCGTCCGCCGATCAGATCCGTCCGCTGCTGCCCGAAGTCCCCGGCTGCATGGCGCTGATAACCAGCCGCACACGACTCGCGGACCTGGCCGACGCGCACGCCTTCCGCCTCGACGTTCTCCCGGTCGCCGCTGCCCGCGAACTCCTGCGCACGGCGGCCGGGAGGAACCGAATATCGGCCGACGATCCGGATCTTGACGACCTCGTCGAACTGTGCGGCCGGATGCCGCTCGCACTCCGGATCGTGGCGGCCCGCCTGCGCCACGACCCGTCGCTCACCGTCGCGTCGCTCGCCGCGTTGCTGCAGGCAGAGGGCGGCCGGCTGCGGAACCTGCGCGACGACGAGCGTGGCCTGACTGACATCTTCGAGTCCTCGTACGCGGCGCTGCCCGAGGCTCTGCGACGTGCGCTGCGGTTGCTCGGTCTGATGCCGGGAATCGAGTTCGGCGTGCACGCGGTCGGTGCGGTATTCGACCTCGAAGCCGACGCGGCTGCCTCGGCTCTGGACTCCCTTGTGGCGCACAGCCTGCTCATGGAACCGCGGCCGGGACGCTATCGGTTCCATGACCTGATGCGTCTGTATGCGCGCGAACTCGCGGTGCGTGAAGAGCCGGAGCAAGCACGTCACGAGGCGATCGAGCGACTGCTCTACTGGCACACGGCCACGACGCGCGACGCCGCCAAGATCGCCTATCCGGTTTGGCAGGGCCAGGAACTCCCGCCACGCGTCGGTTCGTTCTCGCTGCTGCCGGTGACGGACGTACAGCAAGCAGTGGATTTGTACGACTTGGAGCGGGACAACATGCTCGCGGCCGTCCGCATGGCCGAACGCGAAGGACTGCCGACGTACGGATGGCTGCTGCCCGTCGTCATGTGGCCCTTCACCGAGATCAGAGGTATCCGGGGTGACCGCCTCAGGCTGGCCGAGATCGGTCTGCGCTGCGCCGAATCGCTCGGGGACAAGACGGGTCGCGGCCTGATGCTGCGCTGCAAGAGCACCGCGCTGGCCGAGGTGGGGCGATTCGACGAGGCGATCGAGGCCGGGCAGCTGTCGCTGAAGTACGCGCGCGAAGAAGGGGATCGGCTGGAGGAGGCGAGGCTGCTCTCGAACCTCACCACCACCTTCCACCGCGCCGACAGGGTCGACGAGGCCGAGGCGCACAGCCGCTTGTCGCTGCAACTGTTCGAGGAACTCGGCAGGGTCGATCTCGGAGTCGCGGCCCGCATCAATCTCACGGCGACGCTGGTGAAGGCAGGACGCGAACCCGAGGCGATTCCGATTATCAGACGGGCGGTCGAGCTCAGCAGGCGCCCGGAAGCCCGCGCGTACCTGGGCACCACGCTCATTCAACTCGCCGGAGTGCTGAACAGGCTCGAGTCTCCGGATCGCGCCGAGATCGAAGCGCTGTGCCGCGAAAGCCTCGCCGAATCCGAGTCCGGCGGGAATCGATACGGCGAGCTACAGGCGCACGCGCAGCTCGGCATGGAGTGCCTGCGGAAAGGTCAAGCGGCGGAGGCACTCAAGCACCTCCGTGCCAGCAAGCGAATCACCGTGGAACTCGGCATCGCGTTCCATCATGAATACACCGACGCGCTGGAACAGCTGGAGCAGACCGCCGCGTCAGCCGCCTGACGAGGTCGGCCAGGCCTCGGCGAGCAGGCGGCGGGTGTCGCCGAGCAACACCGGCATCGAGCGGGTGCGGCCGACCACCGGCATGAAGTTCGCGTCGCCGCTCCAGCGCGGAACGATGTGCTGGTGCAGGTGGGCGGCGATACCGGCGCCAGCGACCTCGCCCTGGTTGATGCCGAGGTTGAAGCCGTGCGGGCTCGAAGCCTTGCGTACGGCGCGCATCGCGTCCTGGGTGAAGGCGGTGAACTCGGCCGCCTCGTCCTCGGTCAGCTCGGTGTAGTCGGCGATGTGCCGGTACGGGCAGACCAGCACGTGGCCCGGGTTGTACGGGTACAGATTCAGCACGGCGTACACGAACTCGCCGCGGGCGACGATCAGCGCGGCCTCGTCGTCGCCGAGATTCGGGATGCGGCAGAACGGACAGCCGTCCTCGGCCTTGGGTCCGGTCGGCTTGTTCTCGCCGAGGATGTACGCCATCCGATGCGGGTTCCACAGCCGCTGCAGGGCATCCGGCTCGCCGACCCCGTCGATGGGACGCCCGGCCTGCTCCGCGATCTCGTCCGCTTCCATGCCGCCCAGCCTAGTCATCCGACGTACGCGGCGTCAGACCGCGGCGAGAAAGGCCTCGACCTCGTCGCGCGTCGGCAGCGAGGGCTGCGCGCCGGGACGGGTCGTGCTGAGCGCGGCAGCGGCGGCGGCGAACCGCGCGGCCTTCTCCAGCGGCTCGCCGTCGGCCAGCGCGCAGGCCAGCGCCCCGCAGAAGCAGTCGCCCGCGGCCGTCGTGTCCACCGCGTTCACCCGGAACGGCGGGATCAGTGTGCCGACGCCGCCCTCGACGAGCAGCGCGCCGTCGCCGCCGAGCGTCACCAGGACGGCCGAGGCGCCGGTCAGCGAGCGGGCGGCGCGGGTGACGTCGTCGAGGTCGGTCAGCGCGTCCGGGGCCAGGCCGAGCAGCGCCGCGAGCTCGGAGCGGTTGGGCAGCAGCACGTCGGCGCGGGACGGCAGCGGGTTCTCCCCAGTGCGCACCGGAGCCGGGTTGACCAGCACGATTCCGCCCGCGAGCCGGGCCGCGGCGTCGTTCGCCGGGTGCGGGACCTCCTGCTGAAGCACCGTCACCTTGGCCGCCGCGAGCATGTCCGCGGCCGCCGCGCAGTCGGCCGGAGACAGCCGCGCGTTGGCTCCGGGGCTGACGATGATCGTGTTCTCGGCGGCCGGATCGACCGCGATCAGCGCGCGTCCGCTCGGCGTTCCGTCGGTGCGCAGCACGTGCGCGGTGTCCACGCCCTCGGCCTTCAGGGCGTCGACCAGCACGGTTCCGGCCTCGTCCGCGCCGACCCGGCCGACCATGGCCACCGGGCGCCCGAGCCGGGCCGCGGCCACGGCCTGGTTGCCGCCCTTGCCGCCGCAGTGCTGGGCCAGGTCGCCGCCGAGCACGGTCTGGCCGGGCACCGGGTGCCGCGGGACGGGCACGACCAGGTCGAGGTTGAGGCTTCCGACTACCGCGATCACAGCGCTTCCAGATCCTTCCAGGGTTGCCAAGGTCGTACGACTACAGCGCTCGGGATCCCTGCGCGCTCTCCAGGGCCACGGTCGAGCCGCGGGCCACCAGCGTCGGGGTGAGGCGGACGGCGCGGGCCGAGGCCTCGGGCTGCTGGATCCGGGCCGCGAGCATCCGCGCCGCCTCCGCGGCCAGCTCCCGGTTGGGCTGGCGCACGGTGGTCAGGCAGGGCGAGGTGAGCGAGGCCAGGTCGATGTCGTCGAAGCCGGTGACGGCCAGGTCGCCGGGCACGGTCACGCCGAGTTCGCGCAGCCGTTGCAGCGCTCCGGCCGCTATCAGGTCGTTCGCGCAGACCAGGGCGTCGGGTCGCTGGGCGGCCGGGGCGGTGACCGCGCGGCCGGCGGCGTGCTGGCCGAACGCGACGGAGAAGTCGCCGAGCTCGACCCGCCAGAACGCGGCGTGCCGCACGGCCCAGTCCTGGAAGGCGGCGCGGCGCTCCACGGCGGCGGAGGCGTCCCCGGCCGCGCCGAGGAACCAGAAGCGGCTGTGGCCGAGGGCCTTGAGGTGTTCGAGCAGCAGCCGCACGCCCGCGGCGTTGTCCACGGTGACGGCGTCCGCCTGGACCTCGTCGACGCTCCGGTCGAGCAGCACGACCGGCACCCGCGAGGCCGCCTTGGCCAGCGTGGTCATCGAGCGTTCCTGGTCCACGGGGGCGACGATCAGGCCGTCCACCTGCCGGGCGATCAGCAGTTCCACGCGTTCGGCCTCGAGCGCCGGGTTGTCCGCGCTGTCCGCGAGCAGCAGCGCGCGGCCCTGTTCGTGCAGGGCGCGTTCGACCTCGCGCATCAGGGAGGGGAAGAAGGGGTTGGTGATCTGCGGCAGGACCAGGCCGACGGTGGCGGTGCTGCGGCTGCGCAGCGCGCGGGCCACCTGGTTCGGCGTGTAGCCGAGTTCGCGGGCGGCCTGCTGTACGCGTCGGGCCAGGTCGGGGCCGACCGGCCGGTCCCCGGCGAGCACCCGGGAGACGGTGGCGACCGAGCAGCCCACCGCCTCCGCCACCTCGCGCAGGGTGGCGGGCCTGGCGTCCTTGCCCTTGCTCACGTGTGCGGTCCGTTCTCCTCGGGACGGCCGAGTGCCGCTCCGGCCGTCCATCTTCGCACCAAACCCGGTAATCGTTCTCTCCTCGCCCGGCTGGTATGAACCGATTGTCGCAGTATGGTCAAGCGGTTGTCTCGCTCAAAGAGCGCATTTGACGCGGCGGGGAAGAGATGGGACCGTCGGATAACGATTTCCACACAACAGGGTGACCGGAGGTGGGCCGTGACCGGTCCGATCGTGCTCGACTGCGATCCGGGGCTCGACGACGCCGTGGCCCTGCAGTACGCGCTGGGCACCGGGCGCTACGACCTCAAGGCGGTCACCGCCGTCGGTGGAAACGCGCCGGTCGAGCACACTTATCGTAATGCGCGCGCCCTGGTCAAGACCTTCGGTGTGGCCGGGGACGTTCCGGTGTACCGCGGCGTGGGCGGGCGGCTGAACCGGCGGATCGAGCGCGCGGCCGCCTTCGACTTCCACGGCAAGACCGGGCTCGGCGAGGAACTCGCGGACGACGCGGGTGTCCCGGAGCAGTCCGAGAGTGCGGTGGACGCGCTGCTGCGGCTCTCACGCACGTACGCGGGCGAACTGACGGTCGTGGCCACCGGGCCGCTGACGAACGTCGCGGCAGCGCTGATAGCGGATCCGTCCTTCGCCGAGCGGATCCGGCTGGTGTTCATGGGCGGCGCGGTGAACGAGCCGGGCAACGTGACCCCGACCGCGGAGTTCAACATCTGGCACGACCCGGAGGCCGCCGATCTGGTCGTGGCCAGCGGCGTCGACTTCACGATGGTCGGCCTGGACGCGTCGCACCGGGCCCGGTTCACGCTGGACCACCTGGCGCGGCTCGAGGCGGCCGGGGAGCCGCTGGAGTTCACCGTCAGACTGCTGAAGTTCTATTTCGGCTCGTACAACCACTTCCACCGGGCCGATTCGGTGCCGCTGCACGATCCGCTCGCGGTCGGCGCGGCGCTGGACTCGGCGTTCCTGGACACGGCGGAGGGCACCCTGTTCGTGGAGTGCGGCAGCCCGCTGACGACCGGTCAGACGGTCTTCCTGCGCGCCGAGGACACCGAAGGGACGAGCCTGCCGCCGCAGCTGACGGAGCGTGCGCGCGGGAGTCAGGGCAAGGTCGCGCTCGGGCTCGGGAAGCGCGATTTCGTCGAGGAGTTCACCTCCGTGCTCGAACGGTGGGGTCGCTGAAGAGGGCCCCTCATTCGGCCCCTTTCGCCACTCCATCGGCGCATTCCTCATACCGGACGGCCAGTATTACTAAGGCCTCTACCAGGTGAAATACGCGGATTCGCTGGAATAGCAGCGAAGACGCGGTGACGCTGGGGTCATGACGAACCTCAGGAATCACGAATCCGCACTCAGCACCCTGATCGACAGCCAGTACGGCGTCCTCACGGCGGCGCAGGCGAAATCCGTCGGCCTGCCGCACGAGACGCTGCGAAGACGCGTGCAGCGCGGAATCTGGCAACGGCTGGTGCCCGGCGTCTACGCGCTCCAAGGCGGCCCGCCGAGTCGGCTGCAGTGGCTCATCGCCGCGCAGTTGTACGCCGGGGAGCAGTCCATGCTCACCGGCGAGGCAGCCCTGGCGTTGCACGGGATCCGCGTGCCCAGGGGCCGATTCAACGACTTGACCGGATTCGGCGTGGTCGGCGAGCAGTGTCTCGGACGGCAACGCCTCGACACGCTCGTGCCGCATCCGACGCGTAGGCAGAGCGTGGCGCACCTGCGCATCATCCGGACCACGCGGGTGCCCGAGGCGACACGGGTCGGGCTACTGCGGATCGCTCCGGTGGCGAGGAGCGTGGTGGACGGCTGCCTCGCGGCCGTGGAGGACGGGCAGTCCGAAACGATCGACGCCATCGTGACGGCGGCGTTGGAGGACGGCCGGGTGCGGCTGGCAGATCTCGAACACGAGCTCGGTAAGGCCTCACGCAAGTACTCGGCCGCGATCCGTGCCGAGCTGCGCACCTCGCGGGCCCATGCCCGGGTCTCGGCGTCCCAGGGGCTGCTGACCGCGCTCGGCACGTCCGGGCCGTTCGGCGCGATGGAGGACGTGGCGGTCTACGTGGGTCAGCGCCGCGTGGCCCGCGCGGTGGCCGTCTGGCCGACGCGGGCCGTGGTGGCCGTCGTCGACCCGCATCCGCTGGAGGTCAGCACCCTGACGACGCTGGGCTTCGCGGTCGTGCGGGTGACGTCGGAGCAACTCGTCGAGGACGTGCAGGGCGTGCTGCGGCGGCTGCGCAACGCACTGCGGTATCGGCCCGAGGCGGTGCTCTCGCCCGGCGTCTCGCTGCTTCCGATGGCGTCCGCAGCGGTGTCCACGCTCGCGCCCACTCCCGCGAGGGAGCCGGCCCATGCGTAGCCTGATATCGGTCTTGTCAGCGGTTCTTAACGGCCAGTTCGCCCGCCCGGATCGGCGCCTCAAAGCTGTTGCCCTTAGGCGGCAGTGGGCACACGTAGTGGTCCGTGAAGGCGCAGGGCGGCAGATACGCCCGGTTGAAGTCCACGGTGACGCTGCCGTCCGCAGCGGGGGCCGGGGTCGTCAGGAAGCGGAAGAAGGGCTTCGACTCGGCCGTCGTCGGGTCGGCGAAGACGATCCACAGCCCGCCGCCGGTGGTCAGCGCCGCCTGCAGGGTGTGCTTGCCGTCCGCGAGCTCCAACTCGACGGTGCCGTCGAGGCCGAGGCCGCGCACGACGCCGTCGGCGTTCAGCACCTTCTTGACGCGCGGACCGTCGAAGGGCGTGAAGGTGCCCGGGACGACCCAGGCCGGGTCGTAGTCGAAGGCCTCGATCCCGTCGAAAGCCTGGAGCGTGACGGCCTTGGGGTCGTAGACGCGCAGCGCGGCGCTGCCCTCGCGCTCGATCGGCACGAGCAGGATGTCGTAGTCGGGTGCGGTGACGGTGTCGGGGTGCTCGTCGGTGTCGGTGCGCAGGGTGACCGTGCCGTCGACGGGCTCGCCGTCGAGCACCAGTCCGTGTTCGGCCTTGGCGGTCACGACGACCGTCTTGCCGTCCGGTCCGGCGCTCCACAGCACCGGCTCGCCCTCGACGATCGGAGCGGGCTCCTCGTCCAGCCAGTGCGTGCCGGTCAGCGCGAGGGTGCCGTGCGGGTCACGGAGCTTGGCCTCCCGCCCGGTACGCCACTGCCGCCAGCTCTCGACGTCGCTCACGTCAACGCTCCTCATACGTCGTGCAGGCCCGGGTTCGCCTGGCCTGGCGTACAACCCGGGCCTGCACGGCCTTGTTCCGTCGGCTCAGTCGTTGCGGCGCGAGCGGACGGCCTCGACGATCTCGGCCACCGCCTCGGCGACCGGCACGCCGTTCTTCTGCGAGCCGTCCCGGTAGCGGAAGGACACCGCGCCCTTGGCCACGTCCTCGTCGCCGGCCAGCAGCATGAAGGGGATCTTGGCCTTCTGCGCGTTGCGGATCTTCTTCTGCATCCGGTCGTCCGAGGCGTCCACCTCGACCCGAACGCCCTGCGCGCGCAGCTGGGCGGCCACGTCCTGCAGGTAGGGCACGTGCGCGTCGGTGATCGGGATCGCGGTCGTCTGCACCGGGGCGAGCCAGGCCGGGAAGGCGCCGGCGTAGTGCTCGAGCAGCACCGCGAAGAAGCGCTCGATGGAGCCGAACAGGGCGCGGTGGATCATCACCGGGCGGTGGTCGGCGCCGTCCGGGCCCTTGTACTCCAGGCCGAAGCGCTCGGGCAGGTTGAAGTCGAGCTGGATCGTCGACATCTGCCAGCTGCGGCCGATCGCGTCCTTGGCCTGCACGGAGATCTTCGGGCCGTAGAAGGCCGCGCCGCCCGGGTCGTCCACCAGCTCCAGGTTGCGCTTGAGCGCCACCTGCCGGAGCGTCTCGGTGGCCTCCTCCCACGCGTCGTCGGTGCCGACCGACTTCTCCGGGTCCCGGGTCGAGAGCTCCAGGTAGAAGTCGTTCAGGCCGTAGTCGCGCAGCAGGTCGAGCACGAAGGTCAGCAGGCTGTCGAGCTCGTCCGCCATCTGGTCGCGGGTGCAGTAGATGTGCGCGTCGTCCTGCGTGAAGCCGCGGGCCCGGGTCAGGCCGTGCACGACGCCCGACTTCTCGTAGCGGTAGACGGTGCCGAACTCGAACAGCCGCAGCGGCAGCTCCCGGTACGACCGCCCCCGCGCGCGGAAGATCAGGTTGTGCATCGGGCAGTTCATCGGCTTGAGGTAGTAGTCCACGCCCTCGTCGAGCTGCATGGGCGGGTACATGCCGTCCTTGTACCAGTCCAGGTGCCCGGAGACCTCGAAGAGCGTGCCCTTCGTGGCGTGCGGGGTGTACGCGAACTCGTAGCCGGCCTCGATGTGCCGCTGCCGCGAGTACTGCTCCATCTCGTTGCGGATGACCGCGCCCTTGGGGTGGAACACCGCGAGGCCGGAGCCGATCTCGGTCGGGAAGGAGAACAGGTCGAGCTCGGAGCCGAGCTTGCGGTGGTCGCGCTTCTCGGCCTCGGCCAGGAACTCCAGGTGCGCCTTCAGGGCGTCGCGGGACTCCCAGGCGGTGCCGTAGATCCGCTGCAGCTGCGGGTTCTTCTCGCTGCCGCGCCAGTACGCGGCGGCCGAGCGCATCAGCTTGAAGGCCGGGATGTTCCGGGTGGTCGGCAGGTGCGGACCGCGGCACAGGTCCTTCCAGCACAGCTCGCCGGTCTTCGGGTCCAGGTTGTCGTAGATGGTCAGCTCGCCGCCGCCCACCTCGACGTTCGCCCCGTCGTCGGTGCTCACGTCGCCGCCCGAGCCCTTGAGCCCGATCAGCTCGAGCTTGAACGGCTCCCCGGCCAGCTCCTGGCGGGCGGCCTCGTCGGAGATCGGGCGGCGGGAGAAGCGCTGGCCCTGCTTGACGATGGCCTGCATGCGCTGCTCGATCGCCTTCAGGTCCTCCGGGGTGAAGGGGCGCTCCACCTGGAAGTCGTAGTAGAAGCCGTCCTTGATCGGCGGGCCGATGCCGAGCTTGGCCTCCGGGAAGATCTCCTGCACGGCCTGGGCCATGACGTGCGCGGTGGAGTGCCGCAGGATCGCCCGGCCGTCCGCCGAGTCGATCGCGACGGGCTCGAGCACGTCGCCGTCGGCGAGCGGCCGGTCGAGGTCGACGAGCACGCCGGCGCCCTCGGCCGCGCCCAGCCGGGCGGCGATGTTGGAGCGGTCCCCGGCGAAGATCTCGGCGAAGAGCTGGCCCACGGTCGTGCCCGTCGTGACCGTCCGCTCTTCCCGCTGGTCGGGTAGGCGGTCGATGGTCACACGGATCTCGGACACCGTGGTGCTCCTGTTCGCTCGGTCGGGTCTCGGCCGTCCTCGTGACGGACCTACCTAGATGGTACCGAGGCCGGGGCGGTGGCCCCGCATTCGTCGCCGCCACCGCATTCTTTCCGGTCGCGTCACCTCCGGTTCACGGGCCGGTACTACGGTGCGGGAGTGACCGCGACAGTCGTTCAGTCCGCTCCCACGAACCCGCAGCCGCCGAGTACAGGCGCCCGTCCGTCCCGGCCGACGCCGGCCCGGGTCCAGCTGATCACGGCGGGCCTGATCGCGGCGGCGCTGGCGCTGCTCGCGGTGACGGCCGCCTCGTTCATCCAGGCGCGGTCCCAGGCGGACACGGTCAACTCCCGCGCGCGGACGGCGGCACAGGCCGGAGACCTGTACTTCGCGCTCGCGGACCTGGACTCGGAGGCCGCACGGCTGGTGCTGCTGGGCGACGGGGACTTCCAGACGGTCTCCGGGGCGTACGACGGGAACCAGCTCAGTGCGCTGATCGCGTACAACGACCGCACGGCGCAGGTGGACACAGACCTGCAGGCGCTCGCGGCGGACGGCGCGAGCTCGACGGCGATCGCGGCCGGGGTGACGCAGTACCGTTCGATCGCGGACGCGTCGATCGGCCTGGACGAGTTCCCGGGCGCCCCGGCGGGGCAGCCGCTCGGGACCTCGATCGGCTTCTACAGCCGGGCCACGACGATGATGCAGGACGTCGTGCTGCCCGCGGCGTCGCAGCTGCGGAACCAGACGGCGGCCGAGGCGTCGCAGGCCGCTGACAGCGCGCACACGTGGGCGATCGTCGGGCTGATCGGCACGCTGGTGCTCGGCGTGCTGGCGGTGCTGGTCCTGGTGCGGGCGCAGCGCAGGTTCACCGTCATGTTCCGCAGGACGGTGAATCCGGCGCTGTTCGCGGCGACGCTGGTGGCCGCGGCACTGCTGATCGGCGCGGCCATCGGGCTCGCCTCGACGGCGCAGGACGCGAGCGACTCCGGTTCGCGGCTGGCGGCGTACCTCCAGGTCGTGGTGACCCGCGCGGACAGCTACGACGTGGACGGCACGGCGGTTCGCAGCGTGCTGATGCCGGACGCCTTCAACAGCGCGCAGGTGGACCCCAAGGAGCAGATCGTCGACGGCGACCTGACGAAGCTGGGCTCGGCGGGCGGCGCCGCGGCGGCTTTCTGGTCGAAGTCGAGCAAGGGCCCCGTCGCGGACTACCAGACGATCCTGAACGCGGTGGCGAGCGGCGACACCGCGCAGGCGCTGACGGTCGAGACGGGTACCGCGCGGGGCGACGCCGCGTTCGACTTCTACAACTACGACCAGAGTCTGCAGACCCTCGGCACCGAGCGGCTCGCGGACTTCCAGTCGGCGGCGAGCGGACTGTCCTCGGACGTCAGCCCGTGGCTGTACTGGCCGTGGATCCTGGCGGGCGTGACGCTGCTGCTGATCGCCGTCGCCGTCCGCCCGCGCCTCGCCGAGTACCGGTAGCGGGGGCGGCCGGCAGCGAGCGGCCGGCAGCAGACGACGGCAGCGGACAACGACGACGGCAACAGCGACAGCAGCAGCGACAGCAGCAGCGACAGCAGCAGCGACAGCAGCAGCAGGACCAAGAGCAGTGGGAGTGAAAAGCCGGGGCTGACCTGCCGGAACACGGAGCGCGGCGGACGGCGGATCGGCCGCGGCCGAGCGGGTACCACCATGTACCGCACCCTCCCCAAGGGTTACGCTGAGAGTGGTACCTCCATAGAGTCCGGGCGGCGAGCCCGGATCGGTGCAAGGCCCTCTCGCGAAGGAGCGAGCGCCATGCTAGGTGTGGACATCGCGATCGCCGTCGTCGTGCTCGGCGGACTGGTCGGGCGGCCGCGGTTCCGGATCGTGCGACAGTTCGAGCGCGGAGTCGTGTTCCGCTGGGGGCGGGTGCTGGGTCGTCCGCGCGAGGCGGGCATCGCGGTGCTGCGGCCGTTCTCCGACAAGCTCGTCCGGGTCAACACGCAGATCATCACGGCGGCCGTCCCGGCGCAGGAGGGCATCACCCGGGACAACGTGACGGTGCGGGTGGACGCGGTGGTCTACTACCGGGTCATCGATCCCGTGAAGGCCATCATCGAGGTGCAGGACTACTCGGTCGCGATGATCGCGGTGGCGCAGACCTCGCTGCGTTCGATCATCGGCAAGTCAGAGCTCGATGACCTGCTGTCGAACCGGGAGCAGCTGAACCAGGGGCTGGCGCTGCTGCTCGAGTCGCCGGCCGTGGGCTGGGGCATCCACATCGACCGGGTGGAGATCAAGGACGTCTCGCTGCCCGAGTCGATGAAGCGCACCATGGCCCGGCAGGCCGAGGCCGACCGGGAGCGCCGCGCCCGCATCATCACCGCGGACGGCGAGCTGCAGGCCTCGAAGAAGCTCGCGCAGGCCGCCGACGCCATGGCGGACAGCCCGGCGGCGCTGCAGCTGCGTCTGCTGCAGACGATGGTGGAGGTGGCGTCGGAGAAGTCCTCGACGGTCATCCTGCCGTTCCCGGTCGAGCTGCTCCGGTTTCTCGAACACTCATCGCTTCCGCACGCCACGCAGGCTGCCGAGGCCCGAGCCGCCGCGCGCGAGCGCACCTCCTCGCGCGCCGAGCTGTCTGCGGAACAGGAGGCGAAGCAGCTCGCTGCGACGGAGGACGTGCCCGCGCAGATCGAGCCGATGACCGAGATCACCGAGATCCCCGAGATCACCGAGATCGAAGTCGACGACGCCGTCACGCAGCAGGAGCAGGAACAGCAGCGGGATCCGAACGTCGAGCCGGACATCAGCGAGGCCGAGTTGGAGGCGAAGATCAAGGGTCGGGCGTAGCGGTCGAGACGCCACCGCACCGGGGCGGACGTACGACTACGACGGAACATCGCCGAAGAACGTACGACTACGACGGGTTGCCGAGGCGGCGGAGGTGGTCCAGGACGACCGGGTCGAGGCTGCCGGGGACCAAGCGCTCCTCAAGGTTCTCGACGCCGGCCCAGTCGGCGAGGACGCGGTCGAGTTCGGCGGTGCTGACGTCGCCGGCGATGAAGCCCTGGGCGCCGAGCAGCGTCCTGACCTCCTCGGCGAGGGCGCCGGTGAGCTGCATGAGGTCCTCGGGGCGGGGCTTGCCGAAGAGCATCTCGTGGATGGTCAGCAGCCGGGCGAGCTCGGGGATCGGGGCCTTGTGGTCGTCCACGCGCAGGTCCACGATCACGTCGTCGCCGCCGCCGTAACCGCCCTCGTCGCCCGCCACGTAGAGGCCCGCGCTCTGCCGGCCGCGCTTGTCGCCGCCGACCGCGTCGCCGGCGGCCAGGGCGGCGAGGAGGCGTCGGGCGAGCGGTTCGCGCGGGTCGGAGCCCAGCCAGGCCTCTTCCATCAGGGCTATGACCCGGGAGCCCTCGAGGATGTTGCCCTGGATCGCGTAGCCGTCGCCCGCCACTCCCCCGGCCCAGTCGGTGCACCCGGAGCCGGTGTACGTGGCGGCGGTGCCGTGCGCGTCGACCACGCCGAGCTGCCGCTGCTCGCGCTTCTCGTCGAGCTTGATGAGCGCGTTCACCGTCTCCTGCGCGTTGGCCCCGTTGGTGAGCAGCGCGAGCCCGGCCGGCTTGTAGGCCGTGTTGGCCCACGCCTGGGTGGCCAGGGCGCCGACGCCGGCGCGGGCGGCGGGCACGACTGAGCCCGCGGCGAGGAACTTGCTGGCGACGGCGACGCCGAACTCGGAGCGGTCGGCGTTGGTGGCGACGATGGAGAAGGTCATGGCGTCAGCTTTTCAGGCACAGCGCCGATTCGGATAGATACCCGAGAAAATCTCTGCCGGAAGATGGAAAACCATCGACAGCCTGCGACGGACCGGTGACGGCCGATCGCAGGCGGACGAGATTTCCCAGCCGCTGAGGCGCGCCGTCTAGGGCTCCAGGACGGGGAGGAGGTCGGGGAGGTGGCCGTCGAATTCGCGGCCCACGGCGATGCGCTCCGTCGCTACTTCGCCGTAGGTGGTGGTGCGTTGGCGGGAGGGGCGGCCCGCGGCGGTGGCGATGGCTTCCAGGCCGCGGATGGATTCGTAGCTGCCGTAGGACGAGCCGGCCATGCGGGAGATGGTCTCCTCCATCAGCGTGCCGCCCAGGTCGTTGGCGCCGCTGCGGAGCATCTCGGCGGAGCCTTCGGGGCCGAGCTTGACCCAGCTGGTCTGGATGTTGGGGATCAGCGGGTGCAGCAGGAGTCGCGCCATGGCGGTGACGGCGCGGTTGTCGCGCATGGTGGGGCCGGGGCGGGAGATTCCGGCCAGGTAGACGGGGGCGTTGGTGTGGATGAAGGGGAGGGTGACGAACTCGGTGAAGCCCTCGTGGCCGTTCTCCAGGTTGGTGCGCTGGATGTCGGCGAGCAGGCGCAGGTGGCCCAGCCAGTGCCGGGGCTCGTCTACGTGGCCGTACATCATCGTGGAGGAGCTGCGGATGCCCAGGGAGTGCGCCGTCGTGACCACTTCGACCCAGGTGGCGGCGGGGAGCTTGCCCTTGGTGAGGATCCAGCGCACTTCGTCGTCGAGGATTTCGGCCGCCGTGCCGGGGATGGTGTCGAGGCCCGCTTCCTGGGCGGCGGCGAGCCAGTCGCGGATGGACATGCCGGTGCGGGTGGCGCCGTTGACGACTTCCATCGGCGAGAAGGCGTGGACGTGCATGTCGGGCACGCGCTTCTTCACGGCGCGGGCGATGTCGAAGTACGCGGTGCCGGGCAGGTCCGGGTGGATGCCGCCCTGCATGCACACCTCGGTGGCGCCGACGTTCCAGGCCTGCTCGGCGCGGTCGGCGACCTGGTCGAGCGAGAGCGTGTACGCGTCGGCGTCGGTGCGGCGCTGGGCGAAGGCGCAGAAGCGGCAGCCGGTGTAGCAAACGTTGGTGAAGTTGATGTTGCGGGTGACGAGGTAGGTCACGTCGTCGCCCACGGTGTCGCGGCGCACGTCGTCGGCGATGCGGGTCAGCTCGTCGAGGGCGGGGCCGTCGGCGGTAAACAGCGCGAGGGCCTGGGAGTCGGTGAGCTTCGTCGGGTCTTCGGCGGCCGTGGAGAGGGCGGAGCGGACCTCGGTGGCGAGGCGTTGCGGCGCGGAGGCGACGGCGGCGGAGTGGGTGACCTGGGAGCGCAGTTCGTTCCAGTCGCCGTAGACGTCGTCGAAGTCGGCTCGGCGGTCGCCGGTGCGGCCGGTGGTGTCGATGGTCGTGTGGAGGTCTACGCGGCCGGAGTCGACGAGCGCTTCGGTCTCCTGCCAGGGGAGGCCTACCGGGAGCGCGTCCTCGTCGGCCAGGCCGGTCTCGGGATCGGCCAGGGCTCTGACATGCGGGAGCAGCCTGGGGTCGAGCCAGGGTTCGCCGCGCTTGAGGTACTCGGGGTAGACCGTGAGGCGCTCGCGGAGGGTGAAGCCGGCGGCGGACGTGCGCGCGGCCAGTTCCTCGATGTGCGGCCACGGGCGCTCGGGGTTCACGTGGTCGGGGGTGAGCGGGGAGACGCCGCCCCAGTCGTCGATGCCCGCGCCGATGAGCAGCGCGTATTCGTGGTCGACGAGGTTCGGCGGGGCCTGGATGCGGGCGGACGGGCCCAGGATCAGCCGGGCGACGGCGACGGCCGCGGCCAGTTCGTGCAGCTCGGCGTCGGGCATGCCGCGCATCGCCGTGTCCGGCTTGGCGCGGAAGTTCTGCACGATGACTTCCTGAATGCCCTGATAGGCCCGGGACACGCGGCGGATCGCGAACAGGCCCTCGGCGCGCTCGGCGTACGTCTCGCCGATGCCGATGAGCAGGCCCGTCGTGAACGGGACGCTGGACCGACCCGCGTCCTCGAGCACGCGCAGCCGGACGGCGGGGTCCTTGTCCGGGGAGCCGTAGTGCGGGCCGCCGGGCTCGGACCACAGCCGGGTGGCGACGGTCTCCAGCATCATGCCCATCGAAGGGGCGACGGGCTTGAGCCGCTGCAGGTCGGTCCAGCTGAGCACGCCGGGGTTGAGGTGCGGCAGCAGGCCGGTCTCCTCCAGCACCCTGATGGCCATGGCGCGTACGTAGGCGAGGGTGTCGTCGTAGCCGTGCGCGTCGAGCCATTCGCGCGCCTCGGGCCAGCGGTCCTCCGGCTTGTCGCCGAGCGTGAACAGCGCTTCCTTGCAGCCGAGCGCGGCACCCTTGCGGGCGATGTCCAGCACCTCGTCTGGGCTCAGGAACATGCCGTGGCCCTCGCGGCGCAGCTTGCCGGGCACGGTCACGAAGGTGCAGTAGTGGCATTTGTCCCGACACAGCCGGGTCAGCGGGATGAAGACCTTCTTCGAATACGTGATCACGCCGGGGCGGCCGGCTGCCTCGAGCCCGGCGTCACGGGTGCGCGCGGCGATCCCGCACAGGGCTTCGAGGTCGGCTCCGGCGGCCTGGAGCAGGATCTCCGCCTCGGCCACGTCGAGGGCGTCGCCGCGCCGGGCTCGGGCGAGCGCCCGGCGCATGCCGTTGTCCTGCTGGGTCACCCGAACGGCGTCAGGCTTCGCGTTGTCTGCCACCGATCCAGCGTAACGGGTGCTCCCGGAGTAGATCACGTACGGTCCGCAGTACGGTCACCCTCCTTACTGGGATCCCCGGGAACCGTCAGCCGGGCCAGCGTGCCGCCGCCGGGCGCGGGCTCCAGCTTGATCGAGCCGCCGGTCTCCTCGGCGACCTGCGCCACGATGGCCAGGCCCAGGCCGGAGCCGGGCAGCGAGCGGGCCGAGTCGGAGCGGTAGAAGCGTTCGAACACGCGTGGCAGGTCGGCCGGGTCGATGCCGGGGCCCTGGTCGCGCACGGTGTACTCGCCGCGGCTGAGCCGCACGGTGACGGTGCCGCCGGCGGGCGAGAACTTCACCGCGTTGTCCAGCAGGTTGACCACGGCGCGGTCCAGGCCGGTCGGGTCGCCCTGGACGAACCAGGGTTCGATGTCCACGTCGAAGTTGAGGCCGGGGCCGCGCAGCTTGGCGCGTTCCACGGCGCGGCCGACGGACTCGTGCATCGCGACGCGCATCGTCTTGGCCTTGCCGCCCTCGACGTTGCGGGAGAGTTCGAGCAGGTCGATGACCAGGCCGGACAGCTCGTGCAGCTGCTGGTCCACGCTCTCCAGCATGGACTCCTCGCGGCCGGGCGGAAGCGCGCGGCCGGTGCGCCGACTGCGCAGCAGCAGGTCCACGTTCGTGCGCAGCGAGGTCAGCGGGGTACGCAGTTCGTGCCCGGCGTCCGCGATCAGCCGCTGCTGCCGTTCTCGCGATCCGGCCAGGGATTTCGTCATACGGTTGAACGCGCGGCCGAGGCGGCTGAGCTCGTCGGCGCCGTCCACCGGAAGCTGCACCGAGAGGTCGTCGGTGGCGGCCACGTACTCGGCGGCCTTGGTGAGCCGGCGGACCGGCTTGAGCGCGCTGCGGGCCACCAGGAATCCGGCGCCCGCGGCCAGGATCACGCCGCCGAGCGCCGCGAACGACAGTCCGACCGCGAGGCTGTGCAGCGAGCTGTCCATGTGCGACAGGTCGACGACGTACGAGTACGAGAAGCCCGTCTCACCCGCGTACGTGGTGTAGACGCGGACGTGCGTCCCCGACGTGGTGTACGTGTCGTAGAGCTGCGAGCCCTCCTGCTGCTTCGCGACGGCGATCTGGGTGGCGGTGGCCTTGCTGCCGATGCTGAACGAACTGGGCGAGGCGCAGACGCTGCCGTTGGACGCCTTGGCGATGATGAGCCCGCCGAGTCGGGCGAGCGCGGGATCGCCGCCAGACGGCCTGTTCTCCAGGCAGTTGGTGTACCGCTGGGAGGCCGTCTGCCCGCCGGGGAAGTCGCCTCCGCCGGCCCCGACGCCCGAGTTCGAGTTCGAATTGGAGCTTGAACTCGAACTCGAGTTGTTGCCGGAGTTCGGGTAGTAAGGGTTGTTCTGGTCCCCCGGCGCGTGCTGCGCGGAGGGGTTCTGCTGCAGCTGCGAGTCGATCTGCTCGTTGAGCTGGCCGCGCACCAGGAAGTACGAGATGACCGCGGCCCCGATGACCGCGACGGAGACCGCGAGCGCGGCCATCAGGGCGAACCGTCCCTGGAGCGTGAGCTTGCGCAGCACGCGGGAGGCGGCTCGCGAACGCTTGATCACTGAGTGTCGGCCTTCGTGGACGAGTCGGAGCCGGCGCCGGCGGTCGCGGTGGCCGCGTCGGCGCGCAGCACGTAGCCGACGCCGCGCACGGTGTGCAGCAGGCGGGCCTCGCCGTCGGCCTCGGTCTTGCGGCGCAGGTACATCACGTAGACGTCGAGCGAGTTGGAGGTCGGGCCGAAGTCGAAGCCCCAGATGGAGGTGAGCAGCTGCTCGCGGGCGAGGACCTGGCGCGGGTGGCGCAGGAACATCTCCAGCAGCGAGAACTCGGTGCGGGTCAGCTCGATCCGGCGCTCGCCGCGGAACACGTCGCGGGTGAGCAGGTCCATCCGCAGGTCCTGGTACTCGAGCACCTCCTCCGGCTCCTCGGCGGCCTGCGCGGCCTCGGTCAGCAGCGCGCCGCGGCGCAGCATGGCCCGGATCCGGGCGAGCAGCTCGTCCAGGTCGAAGGGCTTGGTCAGGTAGTCGTCGGCGCCCACGTCGAGGCCGGTGACCCGGTCGCCGACGGTGTCGCGCGCGGTGAGCAGCAGCACCGGCAGGCTCGGGTTGAAGGAGCGCAGCCGCCGCAGCACGGTCAGCCCGTCCATCCGCGGCATCATCACGTCGAGCACCAGCGCGTCGGGCATGGCCTTCGCGATCTGCTCGAGCGCGCCGAGCCCGTCGGCGGCCGTGGTGACCTGGTAGCCCTCGAACTCCAGTCCGGCACGCAGCGCCTCGCGCACCGCGGGCTCGTCGTCCACGACGAGGATCGCCGGCCCGGACTGCGTCGTCTCAGCTGTGGACACGATCACACCTTCACTTTCCTGCCTTAAGTGTCTCGGATACCCCACACGGCAGCCTGCCAAGCTCTCATGAGAAAGCGGTGAGAGCCGTATTAAGGCAGGCTGCCGTGTTTTCCGGGCCGGATGAAGCCCTTACTCGACGGCAACCCGGTCGCGCTTGATGGTGAGTTTGCCGTTCTTGATCTGGGCCAGCCGGGGGACGCGCCGGGCCAGTTCGGAGTCGTGCGTCACCATGATCACCGTGAGGCCGCGCTCCTGCCAGAGGCGTTCGAGCAGGCCGAAGATGTCGTCGCGGGTGTCCTCGTCGAGGTTGCCGGTCGGCTCGTCGGCGAGGATCACCTTCGGCTCCTTCACCAGCGCCCGCGCGATCGCGACACGCTGCTGCTGACCACCGGAGAGCTCGGTCTGCAGGTGCCCGAGACGCTCGCCGAGGCCCACCTCGGTCAGCGCCCTGGCGGCACGCTCGCGGCGCTCGGCCTTCGGGATGTCCAGCGGCACGAGGGCCGTCTCGACGTTCTCCTGGGCGGTGAGCGTGGGGATGAGGTTGAAGCCCTGGAAGATGTAGCCGAAGTTCTGCGCGCGCAGCTTCGTCAGCTGCATCTCGCCCATCTTCGCCAGCTCCTGGCCGTTGAACTTGAGCGAGCCGTCCGTGGGACGGTCCAAGCCGCCGAGCAGCTGGAGCAGCGTCGACTTGCCGTGACCGGTCGGGCCCTGGATCGCGAGCATGTCGTTATCCGGGATCTCGACGTCCACACCTTGCAGCGCGTGGACCTTCTCGCCCTTCTTCTTGCCCTGGTAAACCTTCGTCAGACCACTGATCTCATACATCGATCTCTCCTTTCACGCGACCTTGGCGAGGGCATCAGCAGGACGCAGCGACGACGCACGCCACCCGCCCAGACCACCGGCGATCAGACCGCCGAGGACCGCCAGGCCCACGGCCAGGGCGAGGATGCCCAGGTCGACCGGGGCGGTCAGGTGCACGGTGATGTTCTGCGCGGCGTTCGAGGCACCGCCGCCACCGCCGGGACCGCCGCCCGCGGCGTTGCTCGCGCTGCTCGTGGAGGAGGAGGCGGTGAGCGTCGGGGCGAACTTGTCGATGGCGAAGGCTCCGGCGTAACCGATGCCGATGCCGAGCACGCCGCCGATCAGGCCGGTGACGATCGACTCGCCGAGCACCTGGCGCACGACACGGCTCGACGTCCAGCCGATCGCCTTCAGCGTGCCGAACTCACGAGTACGACGACCCACTGCCGACATCGTGAACAGCGCCGCGACCAGGAACGCCGCGAGCAGCACACCGATGGAGAGCCACTTGCCGAGGTTGTTGGCGAGGGACGCGGTGGACGAGAGCGAGCCGCTGACGGAGCTGGCCAGCTCGGCCGAGGTGGAGACCGTCGAACCGGAGGCCGTCTTCGAGATCGCGCTCGCGACCGAGGTGATCTGCGTGCTGCTGGCCGCCTTCACGTAGATCGTGGTGACCTTGCCGGTCTCGCTGGAGATCTTCTGCGCCATGGCGAGCGGCATGAAGTAGTCCTCGCTGGAGGACGTGGTCACGATGCCGACGACCTTGAAGCTGGTGCCGCCGAGCTTCTCCGTGGCGCCGACCTTGATGCTGTTCTGGGTGGCGTAGCTGGAGTTCACGACCACGACCGCGGAGTTCGCGTCGCTCGCGGTGAGCTCACGGCCGGACTTGAGCGTGACCGAGGACATCGGGCCGATCGTCATGTCACTGACGTCCACACCCTGCATCGTCGTCTGGTTGAAGCTGAAGTTCCCGGACGGCGGGCCGGCCGAGAAGCTGCCGCCGCCGCTGCCACTGGTGCTCCCGCTGCCGCTCGGCTTGCTGGTGCTCGACGAGCCCGAACTGGAACCGGAGCTGGACGAGGACTTGTTCTGGGTGAAGCTCTGGGTGAGCGAGCCGCTGACGTTGAAGTCGGTCAGCGAGATGCTGCCGACCGCGTCGGAGACCCCGGACAGCGCCTTGATCTTCGTCAGCGTGGTGGTGGCGAGGGTGCCCGAGCCGTTCGCGACCCGCGCGGTGTCCTGCGAGGTCGTGGTGGTCTTGGTGCCGGTGGTGGTCTGCGTCTGCCCGGTGATGCCGAAGGACTGCGCGCCGCCCGAACCGCGGGTGGCCGTCTGGGTCACGGTGATGTCCGTGCCCACGCCGTAGAGCGACTTGAGCACGTCGTTCTGGGCCACCTTGACACCAGAAGACGCGGCGCTGACCGCGATCGTCAAACCGATACCGAGCGCCAGGCCGAGCGCGATGACGAGGGCTTGGCGACTGCGCCTGCGCAGCTCCCGGCCCAGGTAGGTGAAGAACATCTATGGCCCCTGATGTCTTGGTCGAGGACGAGGTGGCGGCGCGCACGGAAGGATCCGCGCCGCTCGTACGACCAAGAAATCTGGATCGGCGGTCTAGGCCGGGGGTGAGCCGTGGATGAGAACGCCCTTAGTCACCGTTCCGTGACTGCATTCTTGGTTTGTTCTCAGACGTTGCGGGACACCCGGTCGGTGGCCAGCCGGGCGTGCAGGTGCGAGTCGTGCCGCCGGTTGTCGTGCGCGAGGAAGGAGCCGCGCATGGTGCCCTCCAGTTGGAACCCGGCCTTCTCGGCGACCCGGCAGGACCCGGAGTTCTCCAGCGCGTGGTCCAGCACGATCCGGTGCAGGCCGAGCCCGCCGGAGTCGGCCGGCGCGAAGGCCCAGCGGCAGAGCACGTCCAGGGCCTGCGGCGCGACGCCCCGGCCGCGCGCCGCGGGGGTGGTCCAGTAGGAGGCGACCGCCTGTTCCGGCGCCCGGTTGATGTCCCGGATGCCGACCGTGCCGAGCAGGTCGCCGGTGGTCGCGTCGGCGACGGTGAAGTGCGCGGCGGCGCCGGAGGCCCAGCCCTGTTCGCGCACCCGCAGCCACATCGCGGCGCGCCGCTCCTCGGGTGCGGTCGCGATGGAGATCCCGGTGTTCCAGCGCATGATGCCGGGATCGCGCAGCGCGAGGGCCACGGCGGCCTCGTCAGTGGCGTCCATGGGGCGCAGGTAGATGCGCCCCGCGCTGAGGTGGACGGGTTCCAGGAGCTTGCGCGTGGCGGTCACGCCTCTTTCTATCAGGGCGGCGGGAGCCGGGCCCGGGCGTAGGCGGAATCTCATGCGGCGGCGTGCGACTCGATCCATCGCACGATCGCCTCGAGATCCACGTCGGCGGCGGTGTCGACGCGCAGCACCGGGCCGACGGAGTACGGTTCGGCGCCGAGCCAGTCGCGGTCGTAGTCGGCGGGGTCGGCCGTGTCGCCGTGGATCGGGTGCCGCTGCCCGTCCCGCACCCGCCGCACGAAGCGGTCCCTGGCCACGTCCGGCGCGACCTCGCACAGCACCGTCACCGGACGCTCGATCCCGGCGCGCTTGAGCCCGGCGTCCACGAAGTGCGCCCGCTCGCGCGGCCACCAGGACTCCAGGATCGCGCCCCCGGCCGCCTCCGCCGCCAGCGCCCACATGGTCTCGGACGCGGCCGCGCCGTGCGCGTTGCTCCACTCGACCCGCGCGTGGCCCTCCCTGGGCGCTATCCCGAACACGTCGGAGTACGCCTCCTTGATGACGTCCTTGCAGATCAGCGGGAGGTTCATCCGCTGCGAGAGGGACCGGGCGAGGGTGGTCTTCCCGGCTCCCGGCAAGCCGTTGACGATGACCATGGGGCGAGCGATTTTCACGACCCTTATCTATCGGCTCGCCGGGCGCACTGCAAGGGCGGCTGACAGTGCCCTGACACTCTGTCAACCGCCCTTGCGAAGCACTAGCTCAGCCGGGTCGCGGCGTAGTGCGCGATGGCGTCCCGGTAGTAGGCGGCGAGGCCGACCGCGATCTTGTCGTACGTCGCGGTGAAGCGCTCGTCGTCCACGTACATCCGGCCGACGCACACGTACGCCTCGGCGTTCGGAGTCCACCAGCGGCACAGGCCCACGTAGTGTTCGTGCACTGCGTCCTGCACCGCCTCGTCCTCGACCGGCGTGCCCGCGGCCATGAGCTCGGCCATGCGGATCATGTTGGCGGTGGTCTCCTTCTGGATCCGCTCCATGTCCTCCGGGGTCATGGCGGCGGCGCGGCGTTGCGACTCCGCGAACTGCTCGGGCCAGCGTTCGCGCGCCTCGTCGTCGTACCGCGAGCTGTCGAAGCCCTCGAACAGGTTCTCCGGACGGTTGATCTGCACGGCTCCTCCTTCGTCGTGTCCTGGTCCCTCGAGTTCCCGGATGGTGCGGGCCACGGTCGTGGCCAGCGTGCCGAGCCGGTCGCGTTCGGCGAGCAGCCGCTTGTGGTGCTCGCGCAGCGCTTCGACGCGGTCGGTCTGCTCGTCGAGGATCCTGCCGATCTCGGGCAGCCCGACGCCGAGTTCGCGCAGCACGAGGATCTGCTGCAGCCGCAGCAGCTCCTCCTCGCCGTAGTGCCGGTAGCCGTTCGCGGCGACGAAGGCCGGGCGCAGCAGGCCGATGTCGTCGTAGTGGCGCAGCGTGCGCGAGGTGAGCCCGGACATCCTCGCCACCTCGGCGATCGACCAGTCCATCGCGGCGCTCCTCTCGGGGACTCGTGAAGCCGCAGGTCGCGGCCTCGTTCACGAAGGTACGAGTTGACGCTACGGCAAGGTCAAGACGATTGCTGTGCTACCGTTCCGGCCATGACCGCCCGCTTCGCGACGATGATGCGAATGATGCCCCGCTCCCCGGAGGCTCTTCGCTAGCGAAGCCGTGCGCGCGTGCCGCGTGACCCCCTCCGGTTCTCGGAGGGGGTTTTTTGTTTTTCCCGAAGGAGACCCCGCCCCATGTCGAATCCGCCCGTGATCTCGCTGACCGACTGTACCGACCCGAACGCCGTGGCCCGGCAGAGCGCCCGGCTGGCCACGCTGTTCGGCGGCACCCCGACCGTACTGCCGCTGTCCGGCGCCGACCCCGAGGGCACGGCGGCGCTCACGCTGCTGGACGTGCTGCGCGCGACAGAGCTGCTCGGCGGCGCCGGGAAGCCGACCGTGGTCCTGGTGAACATCGCCCCGCGCGACGGGCACTGGCCCAACGGCGTCCCGTTCTGCTTCTTCCGGGTCGGCCCGCACCTGGTCGTCAGCACGCTGAACCCGCGGGTGCTCGCGCCGCTGCGCCGCCATCTCGGCGTGGAGACCGTGCAGGTCACGGACGTGCGCGAGGTGGTGGAGGCCGCGGCGGCGGGCTGGGCCGAGTTCACTCCGGAGCAGGTGGACGAGATCGCGCGCACCCAGTTCCGCAGCCTCTGGTACGTGCCGCTGCTCGCGCGCTGGCTGGTCGACGGCCGACCGGTGCCCGCGCGGACCGAGAAGGTCGAGGAGAGCTGCGACCAGGCCGTACGCGTCGCGGTCGTGGACAACTTCGGCAACTGCAAGCTGGACGTACCTGCCGCCGAACTGCCCGGCTACGCGGCGGGCGGCAGCCTCCCGGTCGTGGACCGCGCATCCGGCACAGCCCACGACGTCGCCTGCTACCCGCGGCTGGTGGACGTGCCGCGCGGCGAGCCCGGGATCATCACCGGCAGCTCCGGCGCCGGCTTCGCGGAACTGGTGATCCGCGGCGGCTCGGCGGCCCGGCTGTTCGGGCTGCGCGAGGGGGACGCACCGCTCGCCCGTTCGGCCCAGCCGGAACCGGCGCTCGTAGCGTAAACGAGATCGTCTCGCGATCCGAGACGGCGAATAATCGAGATATCATCGCTCCGGCCCCCGACCTGAAAGTACTCCCGTGTCCTCACTGCGTTCCCTCCCGCGCGGCCGCGCCGCCGCCGTGCTCGGCGCCGCCGCCGCGGTCGCCCTGCTCGCCTCCGCCTGCGCGCCGAAGAGCGACAGCTCCGCCTCCGGCACCGCGAGCGGCACCGCCGCCGCGTCCTGCTCGGCGAGCTCGCTCGCGCTCTACAAGTCGGGCCAGCTGACCGTGGCGACCGACTCCCCCGCGTACGCGCCCTGGTTCGACAGCAACACCCCGTCGAACGGCAAGGGCTTCGAGAGCGCCGTGGCCTACGCGGTCGCCAAGGAGCTCGGCTTCTCCAACAGCCAGGTCAAATGGGTGACGGAGTCCTTCGACAACTCCTACGCGCCCGGTGCGAAGAACTTCGACTTCGACATCAACGAGATCTCGATCACCGCCTCGCGCGCCAAGGCCGTGGACTTCTCCGCCGGCTACTACGACGTGACGCAGGGCGTGCTGACGCTCTCCACCTCGAAGTACGCGAAGGCCACCTCGCTCTCCGCGCTCAAGGGCGCCAAGATCGGCGTGCAGGTGTCCACCACCAGCTACCAGGCCGTCGAGAACGTGATCAAGCCGTCCGGCTCGGTGTCCGTGTTCAACACCACCGACGACGAGGTCAACGCGCTCAAGAACGGCCAGGTGGACGCGATCGTCACCGACATGCCGACCGTCTTCTACCTGGCCAGTGCCGAGCTGGACAACGGCAAGATCGTCGGCCAGTTCAGCTACGACGGCGGCACCCCGGAGCAGTTCGGCCTGCTGCTGCAGAAGGGCAGCAAGCTGACGAGCTGCGTGAACCAGGCGATCGCCAAGCTCAAGTCGAGCGGCGAGCTGGCCTCGATCACCAAGCAGTGGCTCTCGGACGCGGCGGACGCGCCCGAACTGACGCAGTGATGGACCGCATGACCGACACGAGGACCGCCGACGACGCGGGCTACACGCCGAGCGCCGTCCGGCTCGACCGCGAGCGCTACCGCAGGGGGCGCCGGCGGCGGGACGGGCTGATCGCGGCCGGGTGCACCGTCGGCTTCCTCGTGCTGGTCGTGGCGGGCCTGGTCTCCTCCCCGGGTTGGGGCCGGGTCCACGAGTACTTCCTGAACGGCACCGAGTTCCGGCGCTACTTCGGGAAGATCCTGGACGGCTTCTGGCTCAACGTGCAGATGTTCGTGCTCTGTGAGGTCGCGATCCTGATCCTCGGCCTCGCGCTCGCGCTGGTCCGCACGACGAAGGCGCCGGGTCTCGCACCGCTGCGCTGGACCGCGATGCTGTACGTAGACGTGTTCCGCGGCGTGCCGACGCTGCTGCTGGTCTTCCTGGTCGGCTTCGGCCTGCCCGCGCTGCAACTGCAGGGCACGCCGTCCTCGCCGGTGGTGCTCGGCTGCATCGCGCTGGTGCTCTCGTACACCGCGTACGTCGGCGAGGTGTTCCGCGCGGGCCTGAACTCGGTGCATCCGGCGCAACGCAACGCGGCGAAGGCGCTGGGCCTGAGCGAGCGGCAGACGCTGCGGCACGTGATCCTGCCGCAGGCCGTGCGCAACGTGGTGCCGCCGCTGCTCAACGACTTCATCTCGCTGCAGAAGGACACCGCGCTGGTCGCGGTGCTCGGCCCGCTCGAGGCGCTGCGGGTGGCGCAGATCAACGCGGACTACGACTTCAACTACACCCCGTACCTCGCCGCGGCGCTGCTGTTCATCCTGGTGACGATCCCGCTGGCCAGGTACGCGGACTGGCTCCAGGCGAACGCGGTCCAGCGGCAGTGGGCGGAGGCTGGGCGATGAGCGCTCTTCTTCAGATCAGGAGCCTGCGGAAGTCGTACGGCGGCCGGGTGGTGCTGCGCTCGATCGACCTGGACGTCTCCGAGCACCAGGTGGTCTGCCTGATCGGCGGCTCCGGCTCGGGCAAGTCGACGCTGCTGCGCTGCGTGGACCTGCTCGACACCGTGGACGACGGCACGATCCACCTCGGCGGGACCGAGCTGACGGATCCCCGACTGAACGCGAACGCGGCGCGGCGGCGGATCGGCGTCGTGTTCCAGTCCTACAACCTCTTCCCGCACCTGAGCGTGCTGGACAATGTGACGCTGGCGCCGCGCAAGGCGCACCGGGTGCCGAACCGCGAGGCGGAGCAGCGCGCCATGGAGCTGCTGACCCGGCTCGGCCTCGGCGACAAGGCGCGGGACTATCCGGACCGGCTCTCCGGCGGCCAGCAGCAGCGCGTGGCGATCGCGCGGGCGCTGGCCACCGAGCCGGAACTGCTGCTGCTCGACGAGATCACCGCGGCGCTGGACCCGGAACTGGTCGGCGAGGTGCTGGACGTGGTCAGCGACCTGAAGCAGCGCGGCATGACGATCCTGATGGCGACGCACGAGATGGGCTTCGCGCGGCACGCCGCCGACCAGGTGTGCTTCCTGGAGGACGGCGTGATCCGCGAGCAGGGCAGCGCCGAGCAGGTCCTCGGCGATCCGCAGCACGCCTCGACGCAGCGGTTCCTCTCCCGGGTGCTCGAGCACCGGGAGCGTTAGCGCAGCGGGACGACCTGGCGCAGCCTGGCGTCCTGCGGGATCACCCCGAAGCGGCGCACGTAGGTGTCCCTGGCCTGGTTGAACTCGACCTTGCCGAGCACCTTCGGCAGCCACCAGCTGCGGTCCGGCCAGCGGTCGAATATGATCGGCAGGTCCTCGCCGTGCTGGTCGAGCAGGTCGTCCACCCGCGCGGAGCAGACGAACCACTCGCCGCCGGACTGCCAGGCGCGGGCCAGGATGCGCACGGCCTGGCGCGGCGCCTGGACGGTCACGAACTCCAGCGACTCGAGCTGGTGCACGTGGTCGGCGGGGCCCTGGTTCCAGAGCAGGTCGAACTGGTCGAGCACGAATCCGGCGAGCGGCGAGTCCAGCTCGGTGCTGTAGTGCGTGGCGCCGCCCGAACCGCGGCTGGCCGCGGGCGTGAATCCCGCGATCACGGTGTCGTCGACCTGGTAGACGCTGAAGCTCGGCGGCGAGTTGTGCAGCCTGACCTGCACCCGGTCGGCCGGCAGACCGCGGCGCACGGCCTGGTCGCGCAGCTCGGTGAGCCATCTGAGGTTCTGTTCGATGCGCGACTCGACGTGCGGTTCCGGGCCGTCCTCGGGGCGCTTGCGGGAGAACGACGTGCCCGGATACATCAGCAGGGCCTTGACGTGCGCGCCGTGGTCGAGCGCCTCGACCATCGCCTGGAACACCGGCCCGCCGAACTCGCTGCGGGTCGCGTCCTCGACCAGCAGCGTGGAGCAGCTGTCGAAGATGCGTATCTCCCGGCCGGCCACGCCGATCAGGCTGGTCAGGTGCACGGCCGGCAGTCCCTGGAAGGCGCGCAGCCGGCCGTCCTCGCTCTCGCTGCCGGTATCCTTGACGACCCGGTAGAAGCGGCGGTCGGCGCGCCGGATCGAGCGCGGGTAGCGGTCCTGCAACGCGTCCAGCAGCCAGTTGTGCACGCTCGTGCCGAAGGTGACCGGCACGGCGCGGTAGGCGGTGCTGGAGTCGTCGCCGAGCAGGAAGCGCGGCTCGTTCTGGTACTCGTAGACCCGGTCGATCCGGCTGGAGACCAGGTACAGGACGCTGTCGTGCTCGATGTGCCGCATCAGCATCGGCACGTCGCCGGGCTGCTCGGCGAAGCGCACCTTGACCAGCTCGTCGAGGCCGCGCGCCGAGTCCCAGAGCGTGTTGAAGCCGGTGAGCAGGTGCCGCCCGAGCTCGGTCTCGGCGCGCACCTCGACCTGCGGCGCGTCGTCCACCAGCAGGCTGTGCGGCACGATCGTGTACAGCAGCGAGGAGTCGGCGCCGTAGAGGATGAACGGGACCGGCGAGGAGTACAGCCGCAGCTCGACCCGCGCGCCGAGGTCGCCGAGCTCGCGCTGGATCCGCTGCGTCTGGGTGATCGTGCGGTTGATCATCCGGTCCAGGTCGAAGTCCGGGTGCACCTCGCGCAGCTGGGCGTCGCGGGCCCGGGAGGCGTCCGACGAGGGGTTCATCAGCAGCACCTTGACGTAGGCGCCGTTCATGGTCGCGCTGCGGATCGCGTCGAGCAGTTGGTCGTCCTCCTCGGCGTCGTCGCGGATCATCTTGCTCGCGGTGTCCAGGATCCGCACGACGTCCCGGGAGGCGGCGACCCGCGCCGTGAAGCGGGTGGAGCTCATGAACGGATGGGCCCTGATGCCGATCGCGGCGCTGCGGATGATCGGCTCGACCAGGAACAGGATCGTGAGACCGCCGAGCATGTCGCACGCGGCGTTGAGCAGGAAGTTCGGCAGGTAGCCGTTGCCGAAGCCGGTCATCGCGGCAAGCCCGGCGAGGGCGGCGACCAGGCCGCTGAGGACGATGAAAGCGAGCAGCTTCGGCCGCTTACCCCACCACGTGATCACCGGTCCGCCTTTCCCCTTGCGGTCATTGCAGCATGCGTACGTACGCCGCGACAAGGGCTGATGGCGGATCAGTCGGCCATTGCGCGCGGCTGCACGAACGACGTAACGTCCGCATCCGCCGGAGTTTCCCGGGTAGGCACCGATCATGGATCAGCACCCCGGACCGCGGTCGGTCGGCCCAGGCCTGCGCCGGGTGGCCGACTACGCGTGGCGGCTGCTGGTGCTCGGTGCGGCGGTGTACGTGCTCTTCCGCGTGCTGGTGCGCTTCGAGCTGGTGTTCATCGCCCTGTTCATCGCGCTGATCCTGACCTCGCTGCTGTGGCCGCCGGTGCGGCTGCTCTCCCGCCGGATGCCGCGGCCGCTCGCGCTGCTGCTCACCGGGCTCGGCAGCCTCGCGCTGCTCGGCGCGCTGGGCTGGCTGGTGGCCGACTCGGTCTCGAACGAGTCGAGCAGCCTGGCCAGCGAGTTCCGCGGCGGCGTGGACCAGATCCGCACGTGGCTGCAGGGCGCGCCGTTCCACGTCAAGGCCAGCACGCTGACGAACCTGCAGAGCAAGCTGACGACGTGGCTCTCGGAGCACCGTTCGACGCTGATCAACCAGGCGGTGAGCGAGGCCAGCCGGGTCGTGGACATCGTGACCGTGCTCGCGCTCTCGGTGTTCTGCGCGCTGTTCTTCACCAGTTCGGGCGACCGGATGTGGGCGTGGTTCGAGCTGCAACTGCCGCGCAGCTCACGCCAGACGTGGGCGCGCTGCGGGCTGACGGCCTGGCACACCTTCGCCGGGTACACGCGCGGAATCGTGCTGGTCGCGGCGGCGAACGCGGTGATGGTCGGGATCGCGCTGAACGTGCTGCGGGTGCCGCTGGTGCTGCCGCTCACGCTGCTGGAGTTCGTGCTGAGCTTCATCCCGCTGGTCGGCTCGCCGATCGCGATGGCCGTGGCCACGATCGTCGCGCTGGCCAGCCGGGGCGTGACCACGGCGATCGTCGTGCTGGTGCTGATCGTGGTGATCGGGCAGATCGAGGGGCACGTGCTGCAACCCTTCGTGATGGGCTGGGCGGTCCGGCTGCACCCGGTGGTCGTGGCGGTGTGCGTGATCGCCGGGACCTCGCTGGCCGGGCTGGCCGGGGCGGTGGTCGCGGTGCCGCTGGCCTCGATCGGCTGGGCGGTGTGGCGGGCGCTGCGCGAGATGCGGGAGCCGGATCCGGAGTTTGACGGTAGCCCGCACGGGTGAACCGCCTCGCGTGGGCCGCGGGACGACGGTCCAATGGTGAGGACGGAAGGAGCTACTCCATGAGTGTCCGTGTGGCAGTGATCTACTACAGCGCGACCGGCAACGTGCACACGCTCGCGTCGGCCCTGGCGGAGGGTGCCGAGAAGCAGGGGGCGCAGGTGCGACTGCGCCGGGTGCACGAGCTCGCCCCCGACACCGCGATCGACGGCAATCCCGCGTGGCGCGCGCACGTGGACGCGACCAAGGACTCCGTGGCCGAGGCGACCCTCGACGACCTCGAATGGGCGAACGCGTACGCCTTCGGCACTCCGACCCGCTTCGGCAACGTGACCTCGCAGCTCAAGCAGTTCCTCGACCTGACCGGCGGGCTGTGGCAGCAGGGCAAGCTGCAGGACAAGCCCGTGACCAGCTTCACGTCGTCCGCGAACCGGCACGGCGGCCAGGAGTCGACGATCCTGGCGCTGAACAACGTGTTCTACCACTGGGGCTGCCTGATCGTGCCGCCCGGATACACCGACCCGCTGCTCTACGCCTCGGGCGGCAACCCGTACGGCGTCAGCTGGCCGTCGGGCGGCGGCGAGGGGCCGGACGAGGCTACCCTCGAGGCAGCGCGCTACCAGGGCCGTCGCCTCGCCGACATCGCGGCGAAGCTGAACGGCGCGTAGCCCGGAACGGCCCTACCGAGGAGGTCGAGGACATGGCGGACGCGAACGCGAGCATCCACCGGCGCATCAACGAGCTGATCGACGAGGAGCACCGCCTGCGCGGCGGCGAGCAGTCCGAGCTGGACGACGCCGAGCGCCGACGCCGCCTCGCCGAGCTCGAGATGCAGCTCGACCAGGCCTGGGACCTGCTGCGCCAGCGCCAGGCCCGGCGCGAGTGGGACCAGGACCCGAACCGGGCCAGGGAGCGCCCGGCCCGCGTGGTGGAGAACTACGAGAACTGAGTCCGCGTGCGCGTGGTCGGCGGGTCCGTGCACGCGGGTCCGGCGGGTCCGGCGGGTCCGGCGGGTCCGGCGGGTCTCAGGGCCGCGCCGGACGCTGTCTGAGGCGGCGTTCGATGTCGGTCCAGCGCTCCGGATCGGCGATCGCCGCCTCGACCACCGCGTAGCAGGCCCGTTCGCAGAGGTCGACGACCTCCTGCTGCGTCATCCGCGGATCGTCGAGCCAGGTGAGCAGCACCTCCTCGACGAACGCGAGCCAGCCCGCGATCGTGGCGCGCACCGGCTGGCTGTCCGGGATCCCGGCGTCCGCGAAGCCCTCCAGCATCCACTCGCTGAAGACCGCGCGCACCGAGCTGTGCAGGTTGCGCAGCTCCCGGTTAGCGCTGGCGAAGCGGACCACGGCGAGGTACCGGCTCGGATTGCGGTGCACGTAGTCGGTGAACCGCTCCAGCGCCAGCCGCAGCCGTTCGGCCGGGCTCGCCGTCGGGTCCGGCGCGATCTGCCCGAGCATCTCCCGCGCGGCCGCCTGGAGCACGGCGTGCCGGAAGCGGCGCTGCGAGCCGAAGTAGTGGAACAGCAGCCCTGGCGAGACCCCGGCGTGCTTGGCCACCGCCTCCACCGAGATCCCGTCGATCGACTCGGTGTCCATCAGCTCGCGCGCCGTCGCGAGGATCTGGCGGCGTCGCTCGTTCGGCGACAGGCGGCGCGCGGCCGGGGCGGGGGTTTCGGGCACGGCACGATTCTATTGACTTCCCCGGGCAGCGAGCTACTGTTGAGTAACAATCAATAGCCGCGCCGCACCCACCCTCAAGGGAGAGGATCACGTGCCCGAGCCCGACCGGATCGTGCTGCAGCCCCGAGACGTACAGTTCGACTGGTCGGCGCTGCCGCTGCGCTGGATCCCGGACGAACCGGTGGCCAGCCACGTCGTCAACGTCCTGCACCTGCTGCTGCCGGAGGGCGAGCGCTGGTTCGCCCGCTCCTTCCAGCAGGCGCTGCCGCTCATCCGGGACGAGGAGCTGCGCGAGGACGTGCTCGGCTTCATCGGCCAGGAGGCCATGCACGCGGAGGCGCACCAGGGCGTGCTGGACTACTTCGGCGCGCACGGACTCGACCCGGAGCCGTACGTGCGGCACATGGAATGGCTCTTCCAGCGCGTCCTCGGCGAGCGCCCCGGACTGTCCCCCAAGGTGGAGCGCCGGCACCTGATCGAGCGGGTGGCCATCATCGCGGCGATCGAGCACTTCACCGCGTTCCTCGGCGACTGGATCCTGAACGCCCCCGCGCTGGACCGGGCCGGGGCGGACCCGGAGATGCTGGACCTGCTGCGCTGGCACGGCGCCGAGGAGGTCGAGCACCGCAGCGTGGCCTACGACCTGCTGCAACACCTCGACCCGCGCTACGGACGCCGGGTGCGCGCCATGATGATCACCGGCCCGGTGCTCGTCTACCTGTGGGCCCGCGGCGCGAAATACCTCTTCGCCCGGGACCCCGAGCTCGCGCCCGGGGCGAAGGTGAGCTGGCGCGCCGTCTCGGCCGCCGCCCGCCGCGGGGTACTGCCCTCGCCGCGCCGCGCACTGCGGTCCGGGCTGCGCTACCTGCGCCGCGACTACCACCCGACGCAGGAGGGCTCGACCCGGCAGGCGATCGCCTACCTCGGGTCCTCCCCCGCCGCCCGCGCCGCCGCGCACTGAGAGGGACCTCCCCATGCCCACCACCCCCACCCCGGCGACTCCCCCGGCGGACCTGTTCGGAGGCGGCGGCCCGGACCGCTTCTTCCGCGGCTTCACCGCGTTCGTCGACGCGTATCTCGGCCTGCTGGGACGCGTCCCGCTGCGCAGCGGACCGGCCCGGGTCTCCTCCTGGCACGCCATGCGCGTCGTCGAACGCGAGGACGCCGCGGCCGACGCCGTCACCTTCCGCCTCGCCGACCCGGACGGCGCCGCACTCGACCCCTGGTGGCCCGGCGCGCACCTGCGGATCGAGCTGCCCTCGGGCCTCGTCCGGCACTACTCGCTGTGCGGCGATCCTGCGCGCCGCGACACGTACGCCATCACCGTGCGCCGGATCGCGAGCGGCTCCGGCTCGGTCGAGCTGCACGACGTGGTCAAGCAGGGTTCGACGATCCGGGTCATGAAACCGCGCAACGCCTTCCCGTTCGCCGGCGAACCGAACGTGCTGTTCCTGGCCGGAGGCATCGGCATCACCCCGGTCCTGCCGATGGTGCGCGAGGCGGCGGCGAACGGGCTCAACTGGCGGCTGGTCTATACGGGCCGCAGCCGCGCCGCGATGCCGTTCATCGAGCAGGTGGAGGAATTCGGTGGACGGCAGCGTGTGCTGATCCTCGCCGACGACGAGACCGGCCGCGTCCCCGACGGCGCCGACCTGATCGCGGAGGCACCACGCGGCGCGGCCGTGTACTGCTGCGGTCCGGCGCCGATGCTCGCCGCCGCTCGGGCTGCCGCGCTCGACGCCGGGCCCGAGGCGGTCAGCGCGTTCCACTTCGAGCGCTTCACCCCGCCGCCGATCGTGGACGGCCAACCCTTCGAACTCGAACTCGCCCGCAGCGGCGCAGTGCTGCCGGTGCCCGCCGACCGTTCCGCGCTCGACGTACTGCGCGACCACGACCCCGTCGGCACGCCGTACTCGTGCCGGCAGGGCTTCTGCGGCGTCTGCAAGCTGCACGTGCGGTCCGGCAGCGTCGAGCACCGTGACCTGCGGCTCACCGACGACGAGCGTGCGGCGGGCGAGATGCTGGTATGCGTATCCCGAGCGCCGGAGGGCGAGAGATTGGTGATCGACCGATGACGTTCCCTTATACGAGCTCCGACCTGGACCGCTTCCGCGAACTCCAGCAGTTGGCATACGACTGCGCCGAACGAGTGGCCGACTGGCTCGAACCGGGCGTCACCGAACGGCAGGCGGCCGCCCGACTGCGCCGCGAGCTCGTGCACGCCGGTGTCTCAGACTTCTTCCACGTGCCCTTCGCCTGGTTCGGCGACCGCACGGCGTTCCGCAACTTCCGCACGCCGCTGCAGTTCTTCCCGACGAACAGGCGACTGGCCGAGGGCATGCCGTACGTCCTCGACTGCGCCCCGGTCCGCGACGGCTACACCGCAGACATCGGATACGCAGGTCGGATCGGCGAGAACCCGCTCTGGGACCTCATCGCCCAGGACCTGCGCGTATACCGCGAACTGATCCTGCGTGAGGTGCGCGAACGACGCGCGCTCGCGGAGATCTACGCCTCGGTCGACGCGCAGATCGCGCGGCACGGCTTCGACAACCGGCACCGCGTCTACCCCGGCCGCGTGATCGGCCACCAGGTCACGAAGGTAGTCGAGCGCGGTCCGGCCGGAGTGACGGTGTTCGGATTCGGTGTCCGCACACTGCAGACGCTGGGACGCGAATTGATCGGCGAGCGCAGGCACGGCCGCTCCCCGCTCTGGGCCGACGGACGCGCCTCGCGACACGTCCCGACTCCGGGACTGTGGGCCGTCGAACCGCACGTGGCCCTGCGCGACGTGGGCCTGAAATTCGAGGAACTGCTGGTCGTGACGGACGACGATGCGTACTGGCTCGACGACGACCTTCCGCACGTGCGCCGTTGGACGCAACGTGCCGACAACGCCGACATCCGTGCCGCTGACAATGAGGTGCTGACGACCGATGCCCGCTGAACCCACCGATCCCACCGCACCCGCCGAACACCCCGTCCGCCGCCGCACCGTCACGTCCGGCGGCGTGGATCTCGCCGTCTTCGAACTCGGCGACCCCGCCAAGCCGCCGGTGCTGCTCGTGCACGGCTACCCGGACACGCACCGCGTCTGGGACGTCGTCGCCGAGGACCTGGCCGCCGACCACCACGTGATCCGCTACGACGTGCGCGGCGCCGGAGCGTCCGGCCACCCGCGCCGGCTCCAGGGCTACCACCTCGACCAGCTCGCCGACGACCTGTTCGCGGTGGCCGACGCGGTCAGCCCGGACCGCCCCGTCCACCTCGCCGCGCACGACTGGGGCTCGATCCAGGCGTGGCACGCGGCCACCGACGCCCGGGCCGTCGAACGCATCGCCTCCTACACGACGATGTCAGGCCCCTGCCTCGACCACGTGGGCCACTGGTTCCGGCGCCGCTTCGGCCATCCGACGCCGCGCAACGTGGCGCAGGTGATCGGCCAGGAGCTCAAGTCCTGGTACATCGCCGTCTTCCACATCCCGCTGCTGGCGCCGACCGCCTGGCGGCTCGCCCTCGCCGACCGCTGGAGCGAGATCCTGCGCGTCACCGAGGGCGTGGAGCCGCGCCCCGGCCACCCGGCGGCGACGCTGCGGCTCGACGCCGTGCGCGGCATCAAGCTCTACCGCGCCAACATGCTGCCCCGGCTCACCCGGCCCGCCGAGCGCTTCGCCCGCATCCCGGTGCAGCTGATCACGCTCACCCGCGACCGCTTCGTCAGCCCCGCGCTCGCCGGTTCCGACCTCGACCGCTGGGTCCCCGACCTGCGCCGCCGCGAGATCGACGCGGGCCACTGGTCCGCCCTCGACAAGGAGGCCAGCACCGTGGCCCGCATGATCCGCACCTTCGCCGCCGACCCCGAGGGCGGCACGTCGGAACCCGAAGACGCCGTGCCCGCTGTCTCCGCTGCCCACTCCGGAAAGCCCTTCACCGGCAAGGTCGCCGTCGTCACCGGCGCGGGCAGCGGCATCGGCCGAGCCACCGCCCTGGCCTTCGCCGAGCGCGGTGCACACGTCGTGGCCTGCGACATCGACCGCGCGTCCGCCGAACGCACCGCCGAACTCGCCACCCTCCTCGGCGCGACCGCGCACGCCTACCGCGTGGACGTCACCGACGGTGCCGCGATGGACGACTTCGCGAAGGAGGTCGCGCAGGAGCACGGCGTGCCGCACATCGTCGTCAACAACGCCGGGATCGGGCACCACGGCACGTTCCTGGAGACGAGCGAGAAGGACTGGCAGCGTGTCCTCGACGTGAACCTGTGGGGCGTGATCCACGGCTGCCGCGCGTTCGGCACGCTGATGACCGAGGCCGGTCAGGGCGGCAACATCGTCAACCTCGCCTCGGCCGCCGCGTATCTGCCCTCGAAGGTGCTCGCCGCGTACGCCACCAGCAAGGCCGCCGTCGCCATGATGTCCGACTGCCTGCGCGCCGAACTCGCCCCGCACGGCATCGCCGTCAGCGTCATCTGCCCCGGCATCGTCAATACCAACATCACCCGCACCACGACCTTCAGCGGCACCTCCGCCGCCGAGCAGGAGGCCCGCCGCAGCAAGGCCGCCGGAATGTACGCCCGCCGCAACTACCCGCCCGAGAAGGTCGCCGCCCAGATCGTCGACGCCGTCCTGCACAACCGCTCCATGGTCCCCGTCACCGCCGAGGCAAAGATCGCGCGCACCCTCGGCCGCATCTCCCCCGCCCTACTGCGCGCCGCCGCCAAACTCAACATCGGCTGAGCCTCGTACGGCGCCTAAAGTGGCACCGTGACCCCCAGTCCCCTGATCCGCGACGCAGTGCCCGAGGACGCCGAACCCCTCGGCCACCTGCACGCCGCCGCCTGGCAAGCCGCCTACGCAGACCAAATACCGACCGCGTACCTGGAAACCGTCACCGCAGCACGCCGCGTGGCCATGTGGCACCGAATCCTCGCCACGCCGCGCACCGACGGCGAACGAATCCAGGTAGCCGTCACGCCGGAGGACGGTACGGTCGGGTCGGTGGTCGGCTTCGCCCACACTGGCCCGTGCCGCGACGACGACTCGACTGGACTCGGCGAACTGTTCGCGATCAACGTTGGCCCCGAAGCCTGGGGCACCGGCGCCGGTCCCGCTCTCCTCAACGCCGCGCACGTCGCCCTGCACGCGGCGGGATTCACCACCGCGATCCTCTGGGTCCTGCCCGGAAACGCCCGCGCCCGGGCTTTCTACGAGCGCCACGGCTGGCACGCCGACGGCCACGCCCGCACCATCCCCCTCGGCGGCGAAGCAGGCTCGCTCGACGAGATCCGCTACGCGCGCCAGATCGGCGATCAGGTTACGTAGTTCTACGGATGTGCACCCGAACCGCGGCTGGCAGACTTTTTGTCTGATCTTGCCCGCCACCGGAGGGGTTCCGCTTCACATGAGGGTCACCAGGCGCACGCTCGCCTCCGCCGTCGCCGCCGGACTCCTGTGCGCATCCGGCTGCTCCAGCAGCGGCCCCGCGCGGCCCGCCGCGGTCGTCAAGGCGTCCCAGATCGCCGACGTCATCAAGCAGTACGTCGACTCGCACACCGAAGAGCCCATCACCAAGATGTGCGAGAAGCTCTTCCCGACGCCGCCCTACAACCTCCTCGGCACCACATCCGAGAACCAGAGCTCGATCGGCGCGGACACGCTGAACATGGAGACGACGGTCAACGACATGTCCTGCGAATACTACGGAGCGACCTGCGACATCTCCTTCGACGTCTCCACGACGTCAAGCGGCAGCGTCGACCCCGTCGGCCTCGTCCCGAACAACGGCCACTACGAGGACTACGCCATCAACAACGGCATCGAGATCGAAGAGACCGCCGGCTCCGACACCGACTCGACCCAGGGCTGCGTGATCTCGATCGCGGGAGGCAAGCAGTCGATCGACTACCTCAACGACGCGCTGGCCCGGATCTCAGACAACTGACGCAAGCATGTCACGGCTGCGGGTCTAGGCCGTGTTCGGGGAAGACGGCGGTGCGGGTGGCGCGGATGGCGCGGTCGATGGGGGCGGCGGGGTCGTAGCCGTCGGTCCAGCGGAGGAAGGTGGCGGGGCGGCCGTCGGTCATGGTGGCGGGGGGCTCGGCGGCGGTGCGGGTGCGGACGAAATCGCGCCACGTCTGGGGGGTCTCGGTGGTCGGGGGGACGGGGCGGTGGGCGGCCTCGGCCAGGGCATGGGTCCAGGTTCTCGGGACCACGTCGACCAGGGCGTAGCCTCCGCCGCCCAGCAGCAGCCACTTGCCGTCGGCGTGCTGGTGGGCGAGGTCGTGCAGCAGCGCGATGGCGGTGCGTTGGGCGTCGATCGAGAGTTCCAGGTGGGCCAGGGGGTCCAGGAAGTGGCTGTCGCAGCCGAGTTGGGTGACGAGGATCTCGGGGGCGAACTGCTTGAGCAGGGGCGGGACGACGGCGTCGAAGGCACGGAGCCATTGGGCGTCGCCGGTGTCGGGCGGCAGGGCCACGTTGACGCTCATGCCCTCGGCGCCCTTGGCCCCCACCTCGTCGGGGCGGCCGGTGCCGGGGAACAGGGCGGCGGGGGTCTCGTGCAGGCTGATCGTCAGGACCCTGGGATCGTCGTAGAACGCGGCCTGCACGCCGTCGCCGTGGTGCACGTCGACGTCCACGTAGGCGACGCGTTCGGCACCCTGTTCCAGCAGGTGCGCGATGGCGATGGCGGCGTCGTTGTAGACGCAGAACCCTGAGGCTCGGGCCCGCATCGCGTGGTGCAGGCCGCCCGCCATGTTCGCGGCGTGCTCGGCCTCTCCGGTCCACACGGCCTCGGCGGCGCGCACGCTGGCCCCGGCGATGAACGCGGAGGACTCGTGCAGGCCGGGGACGACGGGGTTGTCGGGCGAGCCGAAGCCGTGGCGGCGCAGGAAGGCGGGGTCGGCCTCGAGGGCGTTGCGGACCACGGTGATGTACGCGGGGTCGTGGACCAGTTCGAGGATCTCGTCGGTGGCGGGGGTGACCGGGACGACCTCGACGTCGGGGGCGTCGAGGACACCGAGGTCGCGGGCCAGGGCCATGGTCAGCTCGACGCGCACCGGGGCGAGCGGGTGGTCGGGGCCGAGGTCGTAGCTGAGCAGTGTCTCGTCCCACGGGATCAGCAGTCTCACGGGTTCGCTATTCGACCGGGGCACGACGCAGCCTCCTCAGGTGCGGGTTCTGACTCTCCGCGGGTGCGAGCAGCGTGACCACGTCGCCGCGCCGAATCCCCGACATGTCGAACTCTACGTCGAGCCGGAAGGACGCGACCTCGGGGCACGCGTCGACGAGTGCGGCCACGCGGCGGTACAGGTCGGCCAGCGGCGGCGCGGGCTCCCCGGCGATCCGGGCGGCGACGCTCTCGGCGGTGCCCGCGTCGACCGGGGCGAGCATCGTCACCGGCTGGCGCCATTCGTCGGAGAGGCCGAAGAGCACGGGGCCGAAGACCTTGTCCTGCCACGCGGTGACGCTCGCCTCGCGCGCGTCGGGGCCGAGTCGTGCGGTGCCGCCGACGGGGATGCCGAGCGCGCGGAGCAGGTCGTCGTTCTCGGACGGGAGCAGCTCGCGGCTTTCGCCCTCGTGTTTGAGGACGCCGCGCACGGCCGCGAGGTCGATGCCGTCCGGGTATTCGATGCGCGCGGGCGACTGCTTCTTCACGCGGGCGGCGCGGCGTGCGGCGGTGAGGGCTTCGGCGGCCGCGGCGGCGTCGTTGTAGCAGGGCAGCAGGTGCTCGTGGCGAGCCCCGCAGCGGCGTACGGCCACTGATTCGGGTTGTTCGGCCAGGACGGCGAGGATGGGGATGGTGGCGGGGACCGCGTCCATGACCGCGTCCAGGTTGGTGAGCTCGGGGGTGGCGGGGGCCAGGGCTAGGAGGACGGATTCTGGGAGGTCGGTCTCTCCTGCGGAAGGATCCTCGAAGATGTGGGTGATGTGGGCTACCAGCTTGGCGGCGTCGGCGGCGGGGGTGGCGTCTACGGCATGGGTGACTTCGAAGCCTGAGTGCAGGCAGGCTTGGACGGCGAGGCTGACCATGCCGTGCGTGTTGCCGAGCACGGCTACGCGGCGGCCGGTGGGGAGGGGTTGGTGGGCGGTGAGGGCGGCGGCGTGGATGAGGGCGCCCAGTGAGGGGACCGCGATGATGCCGGCCTGCGCGTAGAGGGCGGTGCGCGCCTGGCTCAGCGACTGCTCGGGATCTACGGCGAGCAGCGGGATGAGGCGGGAGAGCCGGCGGGCGGTGTGCGCGAACTTGCGCGGGTTGCCGAAGGATTCGACGTGCAGCAGGCCCAGCTTCGTGTCAGAGTCCTGCTCCCAGTGCAGGAGTAGGTCGTTGGCGCTGACGTCGTATTTCTCGCCGACCGCGGCGAAGGTGCTGACGCCGATGCCTAGTCGGTCCAGGTGGCTGAGGAGGGCCAGGCCTACTCCGCCGGACTGTACGGCCACGCCCGCTGGCCCGGGATCCGGTGCGGTGGCGGAGAGCAGGGCGCTGAATCCGTCGGCTCCGTGGGGTGCGGCGACGCCCAGGCTGCCGGGACCGACGAGGCGGATTCCGTTGGCACGGCAGGTGGTCAGCAGCTCCAGGCCCTGTTCGCGGTCGAAGCCGGTCGCGGTCACGATCAGGGCCCTGACGCCGCGTTCGGCGCAGCGGGCGGCGGCGACCACGGCGCGGTCCGGCGGCGAGGTGACGACGGCGAGTTCGGGTCGGGCGTCGTCCGGCAGGTCGGCCCCCTCGACGCCGCCGTAGTAGACGGGACCGGAGAAGGCGGCGAGTTCGTCCATCAGCCGCCGGGTGGCCAGATGCGCGACGTCGCCGATGACCGCGATCGAGCCGGGCGCGAGCAGGCTGCGCAGGCTCGCCTCGTCGGCCAGGCCCTCGCGCTTCGCGGCCGCCTCCATCAGCGTGGCCCGCGCGGCCGAGTCGAGTTCGAGATCGATCGTCAGGGTGCAGACACCGTCGGACCAGTCGCGGCGCACCGGCACGCCGAGCGCGATGAACACGCCGAGCATGTCCCGGTTGTCGCCCTGGGTCACGGCGTGCAACAGCCGGATCCGGGCCCGTTCGGCCGCGATCATCAGGTGTTCGGCGAGCAGCGTGGCGACGCCCCTGCCGTGCAGCGCGTCGGAGACGGCGAAGGCCATCTCGGCCTCGTCGGGTTTCGCACTGCCGGAGCGGTACCAGTCGGCCAGCCCGACGATCTCGCCGTCGAGCACGGCCAGCAGCCCGCCGTGCGTCGGCGGGCCGTGCTCGGGCTGCGGCTTGCAGACCAGGTCCGCGAGGATCGCGCCGGGATCGCGGGGGGAGCCGAAGAAGCGGCGGTAGACGCTGTCCGGGCCGAGGGTTCCGGCGAAGTCGTGCACGGCCCGCCAGTCGGCCGGGGTCGCCGAGCGCAGCCGGACGGCGCGGCCGTCGGTGAGCAACGCGTACGCGTCCGCCCGGTCGATCGTCGTCACGTTCCCCAGTATTACATCACCGTCGGTGATCACGTCGGCACGGTGCGCGCGACGACGGGGCGCGCACCGTGCCGGAGCGGAATCAGTGCTCGCGCATGGCCGAACCCGCGCCGGCCTTGTGCTTGGCCGCGTGCTTCATGTTCGGGCCCTGCGACGTGAGGTCGGTGAGGGTGGCCCCGGCCGCGTTCTTGCGGATGGACTCGATGCCGCCGAGGCAGGCCGCCATCGACTCGTAGGACTCGCCGACCGCGATGATCTGGCCGTTGCCCGCCTTGAGCCGGAACCGGTGCTTGCCGCGCGCGTCCAGGTACACCTCGAACTTACCCGCCATGGATCTCAACCCTTTCTCTCGTCCCCCGGTCCACGCTCCGCGCCCGCCCCGGCCCGCGCATGCGCGCAGGGCCGAACGAGTGACGAGGGCGCGGCCGGTCAGGACACCGCGGGACGGTCCGGGTCCACGCCGAGCGCGCGGGCCGCGGCGACCGCCAACTGCTGGCCGCGCACGGTCGCCAGCACGCATTCGGCGGCGCCGGAGACGCGCAGTCCGGGCAGCGGCAGGTCGGGGCGGGCGGCCGCGACCGCGGTGTCGCCGATCACCACGACCTGCGCGCCGCGCGAGTGCAGCTGGTCACGCAGCGGACCGACGTCCGTGTGGCCGGGTCCGGCGAGCAGCACGACCGCGGTCTCGGCGTCGAATCCGCCGAGCGGTCCGGAGCAGAACTCCTCCACCGAGAAGCCCTCGACCAGCAGGCCCGCGGTCTCGCGCAGCATCCGCGCGGTCTCCAGCGCGGCCGGGTGGTGGTGGCCCTGGCCGAGCACGGCGATGCGCCGCGCGGCGACGAGGCGGGCGGCCGCGGCGTCGGCCGAGTCCTGGTCGGCGAGCACGTCCGCGACGGCCGCGGCGAGCGCGAGGGCGTGCGCGCAGTCCGCGATCGACGAGGGGGCATCGGACGCCGCGGGCAGGCCGTCGACCAGCGCGAGGACGGCGAGCATCATGCCGGTCACGGTCTTCGTGGGCATCGCGGACAGCTCGAGTCCGGCGGCGAGGTCCACGGTCAGCGTGGCGGCGTCGGCCAGCGGCGAGCGCGCGTCGTTCGTCACGGCGACCACGGCGGATCCGGACGCGGCCGCGCGGCGGGACAGTTCGAGCACCCGCTCGTCCTCACCGGACGGGGACAGCGCGACGACCAGCCGGGATCCCGCGTCCGGATCCGGCGGCACCGCCTTGGGCCCGCACCGCACGACGACCGCGTGCCGGCCGAGGATCGCGACCGGCTGGGTGCGCGCCGGGGCGAGGAAGACGACGTCGCGGAAGCCGCCGCGGGCCGCCGCCAGCGCGCCGGTCTGCCGGGCGAAGTGCTCGACGTGCCGGGACAGCCGCCCGAGCACGGCCGGCTGTTCGTGCATCTCGCCGCGCACGTGGCGGCACGCGAGTATGCGACGGGTCTCCGCGGCGGACATCGCGATCGTTGGTGAAGCCATGTGTCCCGTTCCCCTTCCGCTGCGTCGGACGGCGCCGTGATGGCGGCGCGCTGGGGTGGCATGCCCCCGGCGTCGAACTGATGACCCTGCAGGGGGCCGATCGGTTGGGACGGTGTCCGCCGATTGGGTGAGCGCCGAGCCGATGGAGGGGGATGCACGCGCGGGCGAAGCGGGACATTATCGAGGGGTTCGAGCCTCCCGACGCGAAGGACGTACCGTGCAGCTGACCAAGAAGGGCCACTCCTGCATCCGGCTGGACAAGGGCGGTCCGGTCCTCGTCATCGATCCCGGCGGCTTCACCGAGCCCGGCGCGGTCGAGGACGTGGCCGCCGTGCTGATCACGCACGAGCACCCGGACCACTTCAACGAGGGGCACGTGCGGGCCGCGCTGGACGCGAACCCGGCCGCGGAGGTGTGGACGCTGGCCTCGGTCGCGTCGCAACTGTCCGCCGCGTACCCCGGACGGGTGCACGTCGTCGGGCACGGGGACACCTTCAGCGCGGCGGGCTTCGAGGTCCAGGTGCACGGCGAGCTGCACGCGGTCATCCATCCGGACATCCCGCGCATCACGAACGTCGGCTATCTGGTGGACGGCACGGTCTTCCATCCGGGCGACGCGCTGACGGTTCCGGAGCAGCCGGTCGACACGCTGCTGCTGCCGATCAACGCGCCCTGGTGCAAGGTCTCGGAGACCGCCGACTACGTGCGCGAGGTGCGGCCGAAGCGCGTGATCGACATCCACGACGGGCTGCTCGGCGAGACCGGGGTCGGCCTGTACGGCCAGGTGGTGAACATGCTCACCGGCACTGACCGACGGCATCTCGGGTCAGGCGAGGCTCAGCAGCTGTGACCTCGGCGGCCTCGGGAACCGCGGGGGCCTCGGGGAACATCTCGTCGGCGCGCTGCTCGAGCCGGGCCATGTGCCTGCGCAGCAGCAGCGCGCCGGTGACGGTGAGCACGGTCGTCACCCCGAGGCCGACGAGCGTGACCAGCGAGCCGAGCGACGCGGCCGCGCTGCCGAGCGCGTACGCGGCGCTGGCGTAGCCCACGGCCCAGACCACTCCCCCGGCGGCGTTCGCGGCGGCGAAGCGGCCGAGCGGCATCCGGTTGAGCCCGGCCAGGAACGCCGAGTACGTCCGCAGCACGCTCACGAACCGGCCGAAGAACACGACCGAACCGCCGTGCCGCGCGAACAGGTACCGGCCGACCTTCAGTTTGCGCTGGTCGAGCCGGACGAGGTGGCCGTACCGCGCGACCAGCGCTCCCCCGCCGCGCCGCCCGAGCCAGTAGCCGCCGTTGTCCCCGATGATCGCGGCGGCCGAGGCGACGGCCGCGATCACGGCGATGTCCAGGTGCCGGGTCGAGCCCGCGTAGATCGACGCCGCGATCAGCGCGGTCTCGCCCGGCAGCGGTATCCCGATGCTCTCCAGCGCGATCAGCGCGAAGACCGCGAAGTAGCCGTACGTCGCGATCAGGTGTGTGATCATCCCGCTGGTCATCCGCTCGCCCCTCCGTCCGCGCCACCGTCCTGATCGACAGTACGGGCCGCGGCGCGCGGGGGCGTCCGTCGCGAGGGCCGTTCTCGTGTACGCCGTCAGGCCTAGGGGGTCACCCCTACGTAGTCCGCGAGATGACGGCCGGTGAGCGTGTCGCGCTTGGCGACGAGTTCGGCGGGCGTGCCCTCGAAGACGACCCGGCCGCCGTCGTGGCCCGCGCCGGGACCGAGGTCGATGATCCAGTCGGCGTGCGCCATGACGGCCTGGTGGTGCTCGATGACGATGACCGACTTGCCCGATTCGACGATGCGGTCGAGCAGCGCGAGCAGTTGCTCCACGTCGGCGAGGTGCAGCCCGGTCGTGGGCTCGTCGAGCACGTAGACGCCGCCCTTCTCGCCCATGTGCGTGGCCAGCTTGAGCCGTTGCAGCTCGCCGCCGGAGAGCGTGGTGAGCGGCTGGCCGAGCGTGAGGTAGCCGAGGCCGACGTCCACGAGCCGGTCGAGGATGGCGTGCGCGGCCGGGGTGCGGGCCTCGCCGTCCGCGAAGAACTCGGCGGCCTCGGCGACGGGCATCGCGAGCACCTCGCTGATGTCGCGGCCGCCGAGCTTGTATTCGAGCACGGACGCGTCGAACCGCCTGCCCTCGCACTCCTCGCAGACGGTGGCGACGGTCGCCAGCACCGCGAGGTCCGTGTAGATGACCCCGGCGCCGTTGCAGACCGGGCACGCGCCCTCGGAGTTGGCGCTGAACAGTGCGGGCTTCACGCCGTTGACCTTGGCGAACGCCTTGCGGATCGGTTCCAGGACGCCGCTGTACGTCGCGGGATTGCTGCGCCGCGAGCCGCGGATCGCGCTCTGGTCCACCGAGACGACGCCCGCGTCGGCCGGGATCGAGCCGTGCACGAGCGAACTCTTGCCCGAACCTGCGACGCCCGTGATGACGGTGAGGACCCCTAGGGGAATGTCCACGTCCACGTCCCGCAGGTTGTTCGCCGACGCGCCGCGGATCTCGAGCGCGCCCTTCGGAGTGCGCACATCCGGCTTGAGCGCGGCGCGGTCGTCGAGGTGGCGCCCGGTGATCGTGCCGCTGGATCGCAGACCCTTGACGGTGCCCTCGAAGCAGACCGTGCCGCCCGCCGTGCCCGCGCCGGGGCCGAGGTCGACGACGTGGTCCGCGATGACGATCGTCTCCGGCTTGTGCTCCACGACCAGGACCGTGTTGCCCTTGTCGCGCAGCCGCAGCAGCAGGTCGTTCATGCGCTGGATGTCGTGCGGGTGCAGGCCGACCGTCGGTTCGTCGAACACGTACGTGACGTCGGTGAGCGCCGAGCCGAGCTGCCGGATCATCTTCACGCGCTGCGCCTCGCCGCCGGACAGCGTGCCCGCCGGACGGTTCAGCGAAAGGTAGCCGAGGCCGATCTCGTCGAAGGACGTGAGCGTCTCGCGCAGCGACGTCAGCAGCGGCGCGACCGTGGGCTCCTTCAGCTTGCCGACCCATTCGGCCAGGTCGCTGATCTGCATGGCGCACGCGTCGGCGATGCTGATCCCCTTGATCTTCGAGGACCTGGCCGCTTCGCTGAGGCGCGAACCGTCGCACTCGGGGCACTTCTGGAAGGTGACGGCGCGGTCCACGAACGCGCGGATGTGCGGCTGCATCCCCTCGCGGTCCTTGGACAGGATCGACTTCTGCAGCTTGGGGATCAGGCCCTCGAAGGTGACGTTGACTCCGTGCACCTTCACCTTGCGCGGTTCGCCGTGGAGGAACTCCTGCATCTCCTTCTTGGTGAACTTGCTGATCGGCTTGGTCGTGTCGAAGATGCCGGAGTTGGCGTAGAGCCCCGTGGTGAAGGGACTGTCCTTGCTCCAGCCCGGAATCAGGATCGGGCCCTCAGACAGCGTCTTCGAGGCGTCGAACAGCTGCGTGAGATCGAGGTCTGTGACGTTGCCGCGGCCCTCGCAGCGCGTGCACATGCCGCCGGTCCGGCTGAACGTCGCCTTCACGGCCTTGCTCCCGGCGCCGCGATCGACGGTGATCGCGCCGCTCGCCCGCACCGACGCGACGTTGAAGGAGAACGCGCTCGGCGAGCCGATGTGCGGTGTACCCAGGCGGCTGAACAGGATCCGCAGCATCGCGTCGGTGTCGGTGGCGGTGCCGACCGTGGAGCGCGGGTCGGCACCGAGCCGCTTCTGGTCGACGACGATCGCGGTGGTCAGGCCCTCGAGAACGTCCACCTCGGGCCGGGCCTGCGACGGCATGAAGCCCTGCACGAAGGTGCTGTAGGTCTCGTTGATCAGCCGCTGCGACTCGGCGGCGATCGTGTCGAAGACCAGGGAGCTCTTGCCGGACCCGGAGACGCCGGTGAAGACCGTCAGCTTCCGCTTCGGGATCTCGACGCTGACGTCCTTGAGGTTGTTCTCGCGCGCGCCGTGTACCCGGATCGTGTCGGCCATCGTTCGTTCAGCCCACCTGCTGGATGCGGATCATGTTGCCGGCCGGGTCGCGGAAGGCGCAGTCGCGCACCCCGTACGGCTGGTCGACGGGCTCCTGCACCACCTCGGCGTCGCTGGCCTGGATGCGCTCGAAGGTGCCGTCCACGTCGTTCGAGGCGAGCAGCAGGGTGGCGTACGTGCCCTTGGCCATCATCTCGTTGATCGTGCGGCGCTCGTCCTCGGTGATGCCCGGGTCGGCGGCCGGCGGGGCGAGCACGATCGAGGTGGCGGGCTGGTCCGGCGGGCCGACGGTGAGCCAGCACATGCCGCCGTACCGCACGTCCTTGCGGACCTCGAAGCCGAGCGTGTCGCGGTAGAAGGCCAGCGAGGCGTCCGGGTCGGTGTGCGGGAGGAAACTCGCGTTGATCGTCAGGTCGTTGTCCATAGCCTCGATGCTAGGTGCCCGGTGCCTGGCCCGCTTCTCGATTCCTGATCGGTCGCGTGACCTGTTTCGCGGTGCACGAGGGGATGCCCTCGGCCTCGTCCGCGGCGTCGCGCTGGTAGGCGCTGGGCGGTATCCCGACGAGCTCGGTGAAGCGGGTGCTGAAGGTGCCCAGCGAGGAGCAGCCGACCGCGAAGCAGACGTCGGTGACGCTCATGTCGCCGCGCCGCAGCAGCGACATCGCGCGCTCGATCCGCCGCGTCATCAGATAGGAGTACGGCGACTCCCCGTACGCGGCCTTGAACTCGCGGCTCAGGTGCCCCGCCGACATGTGCGCGCCCCGGGCGAGCGCCTCGACGTCGAGCGGCTGCGCGTATTCGCGGTCGATCCGGTCCTTGACGCGGCGCAGCACGGCGAGGTCGCGCAGGCGCTGTTCCTCGGAGGGTCGGCTGGTCACGGAAAGCATCGTACGTCGCACGGTTGCGGCATGATGGCCGAGTGGATCTGGAGGCGCATCGGGGCGAGCTCGTGGCGTACTGCTACCGCATGCTCGGTTCGTTCCACGACGCCGAGGACCTGGTGCAGGAGACGATGCTGCGGGCGTGGAAGGCGCGGGACGGCTACGATCCGGCGCGGGCGTCGGTGCGCACGTGGCTCTACCGCATCGCGACGAACGCCTGCCTGACCGCGTTGGACAGCCGGGCGCGCCGGGTGCTGCCGTCCGGCCTGGGCGCGCCGAGCACCGATCCGGCCGTGCCGCTGACCCCGGCGCTCGACATCCCGTGGCTCCAGCCGTTCCCGGACGCCCGCCTCGACCCGGACGCGCGGACCGATCTGCGCCTGGCGCTGGTCGCGGCCCTGCAACTGCTTCCGGCACGCCAGCGCGCCGTGCTCGTGCTGCGCGAGGTGCTGCAGTTCTCGGCGGCCGAGGTCGCCGAGCAGCTGGAGACGACGGTCGCGTCCGTGAACAGCGCCCTGCAACGGGCCCGGGCCACGATGGAGCAGCACGGGGATCTCGGCGAGGTCCCGGAGCCGCGTGACGCCGAGGCGCGTGCCGTCGTGGACCGCTACGCGCGGGCGTTCGAGGCGGCCGACGTCGCGGGACTCGTCCGGCTGCTCGCGGACGCGGCGATCATGGAGATGCCGCCGGTCCCGCTCTGGTACCGGGGCCGCGAGCACTACGGCCTGTTCATGGCACGCGTCTTCGCGATGCGCGGCGCGGACTGGGGCACCCGTTTCGTCACCGCGAACGGCGGCCAACCGGCCCTCGCCACGTACGCCGCGGACGGCGCCGGCGGCCTGCGCGCGCACTCGCTGCAGGTCTTCACGCTGGCCGACGGGCTGATCACCGGCAACGTCGTGTTCGCCGATCCGACGCTGTTCGAGGCCTTCGGGGTACCGGAGCGGCTCTCCTAGTCGAGCCGGGATCGATGGTCAGCGGTCGTAGGCCAGGCGGGCCGTGCGCGGCACCGGGCCGAACTCGCCCGCGTGGAAGTCCTGGTACGCCTGGAAGATCTCCTGCTCGCTGTTCATCACGAACGGACCGCCGAAGGCGACCGGCTCGCGCAGCGGCGTGCCGCTGTAGACGAGGATCTTCGTCGGCAGGTCGCCGTCGGGGGCGGCGAGGCGCAGCGACGTCGTGCCCTCGACGCTGGACGGGTCGGACCAGCCGATCTGCCCGGCCTCGAGCCGACGGCCGCCGATGACCGCGGCGCCGCTGAGGGTGTGCGCGAACAGCCGGTGCTCGGCGGGAACCGACAGGTCGTAGGACGCGAGCGGGTCGAGCGTGACGACCACGCCCTGCACCGAATGCAGCGTGTCCGCGCCGCCGGTCACGCCGTTGACGGTCCCCGCGTGCACGTCCACCACGACGCCGGGCGCCTGGAAGCGCGGCATGCCTTCGCGCGTCAGGTCCTGGTAGCGCGAGGGCGTCAGCTTCTTGGCGGCGGGCAGGTTCAGCCACAGCTGCAGCGTGTGCGCGTGCTCGTCGCGGTAGGCCAGTTCGCGGTGGACGATGCCGTGCCCGGCCGTCATCCACTGCACCTCGCCCGGTTCCAGCGCCCCGGTGTGGCCGAGGTTGTCGCCGTGTTCGAGCACGCCGTCCACGACCAGGGTGACGGTCTCGAGGCCGCGGTGCGGATGCCATTCGAAGCCGGGCGCGGAGAACCAGTCCTCGGCCATGACCAGGAACGGGTCGGTGAGCGCGGGGTCGGTCGGCGTGAAGATCAGCGCCTTGTCGTCCACCTGCGCGTCCGGCCCGAGACGGGTCCGGTCGGCGACCCGGGTCACCGTGCGCTCGACGGTCAGTTCGGCGGTCATGGTTGCCTCCTGTCACCTAGATGATACGTCATCCAACTTAGATGACATCTCATGCATTCCGCTAGTCTCGGAGCGTGACGAATTGGCTGACGGACGACGAGCAGCGGGCCTGGCGCGGGCTGCTGGCCATGACCGCGCAGCTCAACGCGCAGCTCGCACGGCAGTTGCAGGAGGAGCACGGGCTCTCGTACGCCGACTACGACGTGCTCGCGCGGCTCAGCGACCCGCCCCCGGAGGGCTGGCGCGCCCGCGACCTGGAGGCCAGCCTCAGCTGGGAGCAGAGCCGGCTCTCACACCAGCTGTCCCGGATGCAGAAGCGCGGCCTGGTCGAGCGCGGCGAGTGCCCGAGCGACCGGCGCGGCGCCACGTTCGCCATCACCCCCGCCGGACGCGCCGCGATCGAGCAGGCCGCGCCGGGCCACGTCGCGGCCGTGCGCCGCCTGCTCTTCGACCACCTCGACGCGGACGACGTAGCCCGACTGGATGAACTGACGGCGCGCGTGATCAGCCGTCTGAGCGATCCGGGTGAGGACGCAGCCCGTCCGTGACGAGCCCGACGAGCCGCTGCACCGACGCCTCGTCGGACAGGTCGGCGGCCGCCGCGAGGGCGTGCAGCGCGTAGGACGCGAGCTGTTCGGGCGCCGCGTCGGAGCGGACCACGCCGGCGGTCGCGGCCTCGGACAACAGCTCCGTGACCAGCGCGAGAAGCTGCCGCTGCGCGCTGTCCACATGGACGCCGCGATGCAGGAACGACGCGAGGTCGGCCGGATGCGTGCCGCGATGCCGCGAGAGGAACGCGTACCCGGTCAGCACGGCACGCAGCGCCTCGGCCGGATCGGTGTGCTGCTCCCGGATCGCGGCCAGGTGCCGCAGGTGGTCGGTGACCTGCCGCTCGTGCCAGGCGAGCAGGATCGTCTCGACGTCCGGGAAGTACTTGTACAGCGTGGCCCGGCCGATCCCGGCCTGCTCGGCGATCAGCGACATCGTGACGGCGGGCAGACCGCGCTCCCCGACCAGCCGCCACGCGGTGTTCAGGATCGCCTCGCGCACGGTCTCCCGGTGCGCGCTGATCGTCTCGTTCCACAGCTTCGGCACCCGGATAGCGTACACTCTGGATTGAGCAAGACACTCTGTCTCGATAAATCGGGAGGACGCATGCTGAGCAGCGAGGGACGGATAGCGACCGATCGGGCCAAGCGCTACCTGGAGCAGTTGAACGGGCATCTCGGCCACATGCACCGGCTGCGTGGCGGGCACGGGGGCCACACCCTGCCGAAGGACGAGAACGTCGTCATGGAGGCGGGACCGGACGCGTTGACCGTGCGCGTGTCCGCCGAGGATCCCGCCGAGCTCGAACGGCTCAAGAGCGCGATCGCCGCGCGCATCGGCACGATCGGGCGGCGGGACGAACTGACGGTCGAGTGGCGGGATCAGTGATGGTGGTGGTCGTGGTGGTCGTGATGTTCGTGGCCTGAGTGATCGTGGCCTGAATCAGCCTCGTCCTCGCCGACGGGCTCCGGGTCGCCGCCCATCATCCTGAGCATCATCAGGCCGCCGGTGCGGAAGAAGCGGATCACCAGGATCGCGGCGAGCAGCAGGAAGGCGATGTTCAGGAACGTCGTGTAGTTCCAGCTCACGCCGTCGTCCGGGATCCTCGCCGAGGACTGGGACGGGATCAGGCCGAGGCCGCCGAAGACGAGTTCGACGACGTAGCCCGCGACGACCATCGCGGCGTAGAACGTGGCGGCCAGGAATCCGGCCATCCGCAGGCCGTAGTACTTGCGGTAGATCGAGAGGATCGGCGCGATCAGCAGGTCGGCGAACAGGAACGCGACCACGCCGCCGAAGCTGATCCCGCCCTTCCACAGCACCACCGCGAGCGGCACGTTGCCGATCGAGCAGACGAACGAGACCACCGCGACGAGCGGCCCGACCAGCGGCCCCCAGAGCTTGGCGAGGACCGGATGGCCGGTGACGAAGAAGCCGCGCCAGAACGAGTCGGGCACCCACGCGGCGATCGCCCCGGCCACCAGCAGCCCGATGACCAGGTCGCGCAGGATCGCGGCCCACTCCATCACGAACACGTGCGCGACGGACGTGAAGCCCTTGCGCGACAGCAGCCGGCGCAGGAACGGGCCGTCGCCGCCCACTGACACGTCCATCGCCGCGTGCCCCTCCATCGACCCGGCGACGCCGCGTTCCGCCTGCGCGCGGGCCTCGCGCAGCAGCCGGTCGCGCAGGAACAGCCGGAACAGCACCGCGAGCAGCACGATCATCAGCGGGCCGCCGGTGAACTCGGCGAGCGTGAACTGCCAGCCCATCAGCAGCGCGAGGATCACGCCGAGTTCGACCACGAGGTTGGTCGAGGCGATCTCGAAGGCCATCGCGGCGGTGAAGTCGGCGCCCTTCCGGAACAGCGAGCGGGCCAGCGCCACCGCCGCGTACGAGCAGGACGAGGACGCCGCGCCCAGCAGCGAGGCGACGGCCAGGGTGCGCGGCCGGCCGTCGCCGAGCACCCGCACCACGGTGCTCTTGCGCACGACCGCCTGCACCACGGCCGAGAGCGCGAAACCGAGGATCAGCGCCCAGGTGATCTCCCAGGTCATCGACCCGGTGATGGCCAGCGCGTGGGTGATCGCATGCATCGGCGGTTCCCTTCCCGGCGGGTGTCGGCTCCCGAGCGACAACCCTATACCCCATAGGGGTATTCCCCCGGGAAGCGAAGATCCGGCCGCTGATAGCGTTCCGGTGTGACCGAGCCGCCGCTGATCTTCGTGGACGTGGACGGGACGCTGCTCCCCTTCGGCGCGGCGGGCGACTACCCGAACTTCGGCCGGATGGACCGGGGACACGGCCCGCGGCTGCTCGGGCTCGGCGGCGAACTGTGGTGGGCGACCGCGTGGATGGGCGAGGCGAACGACGTGATCGGACCGCTGCTCGGCCTGCCCGAACTGCCCGTGGTGGATCTGCCCGCGTGGGACGACGACTTCGTCGACGAGGGGCTGTGCTGGAAGACGCAGAAGCTGGTGGCGCACGCCGCCGGACGGCCGTTCGTCTGGCTGGACGACGAGCCCACCGAGGCCGACGACGCGTACGTCGCGGCGCACCACTCCGGCCCGGCGCTGCTCTACCGTACGGACCCTGAGATCGGTCTGACCGGCGCCGACTTCGACGCGATCGCCGCGTGGCTGCGCGCCCACTCGGGCCCGGACGCCCTCGGCGCGTAGCGGGTCGGTGCAGCGGACATGTGGCGGATCCTGCGGCAGTGCCTGATCGCCGCGCTCGTGTGCGTCGTGGCGTTCACCGGGTTCAGCTTCACCTACAACCTCGCCACGCAGGGCGCCGTGCCGTATCCGCCGGGGCTGACGTACGTGCGGACCGGCGACATCTCGACGCGCTACCGGGAGTGGGGCACGACCGGCACGCCGATCCTGCTGCTGCACGGCTTCGTCGAGTCGGCCGACACGTGGGCGCCGACGGCTCAGATCCTGGCGCGCGACCACCGCGTCTACGCGATCGATCTCGACGGATTCGGCTACACGCAGCGGGTCGCGCCGTATGACACCGCGCATCTGACGCGGCAGGTACTCGACTTCATCAGCGTCATGCATCTCCAGCGGCCGATCGTCGTCGGGCATTCGAGCGGTGCGGCGGTCGCGGCGGCGGTGGCGCTCGCCGATCCCGGAAACGTGAGCGGCGTGCTGTTCCTGGACGGCGACGGCCTCCCGCTCGACGGCACCGCGAACGGCGGCCGGGACGCGAGCGGCAAGAGCCTGTCTCTCCCGCAGCCGTATCGCACGACCCTGCTGCGGCTCGTGCTGCGCTCGGACGACGCGATCCGGATGATCTACGCCGCCGCCTGCGGCCCGCGCTGCCCGGCGCTGACCGCGGCGGGCGTGGACCAGTGGCGGCGGCCGTTCCAGGTCGCGGGGGCGGAACCGGCCGCGTTCGACGTGCTGGGCTCCGGGATCCCGTCGCTGCCGGTCGCGCAGCTGCACCGGCTCGCCGGGCTCCCGATGCCCAAATCAGTGGTCTACGGCGCCGACGACCCCGAGTACTCCGCCGACTCGGCCGCGCAGACCGCCGCCCGGATCGGCGCCCCCGCGCCCGCCCTGATCCCGAACGCCCGGCACCTGACGCTGATCAGCGACCCGGCCACCGTCGCCGCGGACGTCGAGCAGCTCGCCGCGCGCGCCGCCGCACAGCGTTAGCCTTCGCCCCCGCCGCCTCCGCAGGTTCCGCAACTTCTTGCAGCCTACGTTGCGCAATTTTCGAAACTTCCTTGCTGATATTGCGGTCATGTATCGGAAGTTCTACGCTCCCCCGCAGCACCCTCACCCACCCTCGACGCGTGCACCCCCCTCGACCGAAAGGTTCAGGACACTGATGTCCACCAGTCTTCCGTCCCCCGGCGGCCCGCCCGGGCCGCCGCTCCGCCGTCGGCGGCTGACCGCGCTCGCCGTCGCCGCGGCCACCGCCCTGTTCACCCTCCCCGGCGTCGTGCTGGCCACCTCCGCGTCCGCCGACGCGGGCACCCCGCCGTACTGGGCGCAGTCGCCGTTCGCCGTGCCGAGCGGAACGGGCGCGAGCGTCCCGTTCACCGAGTACGAGGCCGAGAACGGCAGCACCAACGGCTCGATCATCGGGCCCTCCTACGTCCAGGGCGGACTCGCCACCGAGGCCTCGGGACGCGAGGCCGTACAGCTGGCGTCGCAGGGTCAGTACGTGCAGTTCACGCTGACCAGCGCCGCGAACGCCGTCGACCTGCACTACGCCGTGCCGCAGGGCTCCTCCGGCACGCTGGACGTGTACGTCAACGGCACCAAGCTGAGCCAGGCGCTCTCGCTGACCTCGGCGTACAGCTACATATCCACCGGCGGCATCACCGGCAGCGTCACGCACAAGCTCTACGACGACACGCGGATGATGCTCGGTCAGACCTACGCGGCCGGGACCACGGTCAAGTTCCAGGTCGACTCCGGCAACTCCGCCACCCCGTACACGCTGGACGTCGCCGACTTCTACAACGTGGCCGCCGCGATCAGCCAGCCCGCGAACACGGTCTCGGTCGCGAGCTACGGCGCGGACGCGACCGGCGCGAGTGACTCGACCAGCGCTTTCAACAACGCGATCACCGCGGCCAACTCGGCCGGTGAGGCGGTCTGGATCCCGAGCGGCACGTACCTCATCGGCTCGCACCTGAACATGACCAGCGGCACGCTCGAGGGCGCCGGAAACTGGTACACGCAGCTGAAGACGAACGAGCTGATCGACAACACCTCGGCGATCTCCGGGGCCGTCAACCTCAGCAACTTCGCGATCCTCGGCTCCACGGTCGGCCGGCACGACGACAGCACGTCCAACGCGATCGACGGTTCGCTCGGCAACGGCTGGACCGTGAACGGCCTGTGGATCCAGGACACGAACGTCGGGTTCTGGCTGCAGTACGGCAACAGCAACTGCACCGTGGAGAACAGCGTCATCGAGTCCACGGACGCGGACGGCGTGAACTTCAACGGCAACGCCACCAACTGCACGGTGAAGAACAACTTCCTGCGCAACACCGGTGACGACAGCCTCGCGATCTGGTCCTACCCGACCGCGGACTCGGGCATCACCTTCAGCAACAACACGATCGTGCAGCCCACGCTGGCCAACGGAATCGCCGACTACGGCGGCTCGAACAACACCATCTCGAACAACGTCGTCGCCGACACCGAACCTCTCGGCAGCGGCATCGACATCTCCAACGAGGCATTCCTGCAGCCGTTCAGCCCGCTGTCCGGCACGATCACCGTGTCCGGCAACTACGTGATACGCAGCGGCGAGTACAACCCGAACTGGGCCCACCCGATGGGCGCGGTGCAGTTCGACTCGTACAACTCCGACTTCACCGGTGTGACCGTCAACTACAGCGGCGGCGCGATCCTCGACAGCCCGTACGAGGCCTTCGAGATCGTCGGCGGCGACGGCACCGGCCACGTCGTCAACGGCCTGAACATCAGCAACGTGAACGTGCAGAACACCGGCACGACCGTGTTCCAGGCGGAGACCGGCGGCGCGGCGAGCGTCAGCGGCCTGACCGCGAGCGGCATCGGCGTGGCGGGCGCGTACAACTACAGCTACCCGGGCAACGTCGCGGGCGCGTTCACCTTCAACCAGGGCAGCGGGAACTCGGGCTGGAGCACCACGCCGGTGCTCACCGCGTACCCGGCGCCGGTGCAGGCCGGGGCATTGAAGGCCTCGACGACGAGCCTGTCGTTCGGCGACGTGGCCTCGGGCGGCAAGAGCTCGGCGCAGTCGGTGACGATCAGCAACCCGGGTTCGAGCGCGGCCTCGGTCACCTCGATCGGCGTCACCGGCCAGTACTCGCAGACCAACACCTGCGGCAGCTCCATCGCGGCGGGCGGTTCGTGCACTGTCTCGGTCACCTTCGCCCCGACCGGCGGCGGCCCGCAGACCGGCACCCTCTCAGTGGCGACGAGCGCCCCCGGCAGCCCCCTGACGGTCGCGCTCTCGGGCACCGGCGTCACCTCCACCACCAACCTGGCGCTGAACGCGCCGATCACGGCGAGCAGCACCGCCTCGGGCTTCCCGGCCTCGAACGCGAACGACGGCGACACGAGCAGCTACTGGGAGAGCACCGACGGCGCGGCCTACCCGCAGACGCTGACCGTCGACCTCGGATCCACCCAGGCGATCGGCTCGATCACGCTCGACCTGCCGCCGTCCTCGGCCTGGGCCACCCGCACCGAGACGCTCTCGGTGCTCGGCAGCGCGAACGGGAGCTCGTACTCGACGATCGTCGGCTCGGCCGGGTACACCTTCAACCCGTCCACCGGCAACACCGCCACCATCAGCCTGCCGTCCGGGACCACCGCCCGCTACGTGCAGCTGAGCTTCACCGCGAACACCGGCTGGAGCGCGGCGCAGGTGTCCGAGTTCCAGGTCTTCCCCGGCGGCTCCTCGACGAACAACGGCAGCGCCCTGACGGCCTCTCCGTCGAGCCTGTCCTTCGGCAACGTGAACGTCGGCTCGACCAGCTCCGCGCAGTCCGTGACGGTGAGCAACCCGGGTTCGACCGCCGCGTCGGTCTCCTCGGTGAGCGTCTCCGGCGCGTTCTCGCAGACCAACACCTGCGGCAGCTCCATCGCGGCGGGCGGCTCGTGCACGGTCAGCGTGAAGTTCGCACCGACCGCCGCGGGCTCGGCCACCGGTTCGCTCAGCGTGGCCAGCAGCGCGCCGAGCAGCCCGCTGACCGTCGGCCTCTCCGGCACCGGCGTCAGCAGCACGGGCACCAACCTGGCGCTGAACCGGCCGGTCACCGCGAGCGGCTACACGCAGAACTACGTGCCCTCGAACGCGGTGGACGGCAACACCAGCAGCTACTGGGAGAGCACCGACAACGCGTTCCCGCAGTGGCTCCAGGTGGACCTCGGCTCGTCGAGCACCGTCGGCCGGGTCGTGCTGGACCTCCCGCCATCCACGGCGTGGGGCGCCCGCACCCAGACGATCACCGTCCAGGGCAGCACCGACGGCACCAACTACACGACGCTCGTGGGCTCGCAGGGCTACACCTTCGACCCGTCCACGGGCAACACCGTCACCGTCACCTTCACCAGCGCCTCCGTGCGCTACCTGAGGCTGACCTTCACCGCGAACACCGGCTGGCCGGCCGGTCAGCTCTCCGAACTGCAGGTTTTCGGCAGCTAGAAATCGGCGGCCGGTAGCACGGGTGGTCGGTGGTCTTCGGATCACCGACCACTCGCGTCTTTCACCCGTTCGGCGGACAGTACGGCGACGGTACTTGAAGCTTCAACTTCAATGGGCTAGGCTCCCGCATGTAGTTGAAAGTTAAACGACACCGCACCGTCCCCGAGGAGCCCGCCGCCATGAGCATCTTCAGCCGCAAGAACGAGTCCGACACCGCCGTCGCCACCGCCGAGGGCACGCTCGACCGCGACCTGTCGCACCTGACCGGCGACTACACGATCGACCCCGCGCACAGCAAGATCGGCTTCAGCGTCCGGCACGCCATGGTCACCAACGTGCGCGGCGAGTTCACCGAGTACGAGGGCAAGCTGCACCTCGACGGCACCGACCCGGCCAAGTCCACCGCCGAACTGGTGATCAAGGTGGCGAGCATCAACACCAGCCAGGCCCAGCGCGACGAGCACCTGCGCACCGGCGACTTCTTCGCCGCCGAGACCTACCCCGAGATCACCTTCCGCTCGACCTCGGCCGAGGAGGTTGGCGACGACACCTACCGCCTGCACGGCGACCTGACGATCAAGGACGTGACCCGACCGGTCGTCCTCGACCTCGAGTTCACCGGTGCCGCGACCGACCTCTACGGCGCCAACCGGGCCGGCTTCGAGGGCGGCACGACCGTGGACCGCACCGCCTGGGGCCTCACCTACAACGCGGCCCTGGAGACCGGCGGCGTGCTGATCGGCGAGAAGGTCAAGCTGGTCCTCGACATCTCCGCCGTCAAGGCCGCCTGATCCCGGCCGCGACAAGCGCCCCTGCCACCGTGCGAACGGTCGACAGGGGCGCTCCGCTGTATCTCAGGCTCCGTAGACGCTGAGCTCCGAGACCTGCGCGCCGTTCTGCACGCTGTTCGCCGTAAAGGACAGCTCCACGTACCGCTCACTCGTCCCCGACGGCAGACTGACCGTCACCGTGTTCCCGGTCGCCGGATTGAACGTGTACGTCGCCGAACCGACTAACGTGACGTAACTCGTCCCGTTCGCACTCCCCAACACCGAGAACGTCTGCGTACGAGTGCCCCACGCAGACGACGGCGGCAGGTCGACGACGACGGACCCAAGGCTCTGGGCGCTCCCCAGGTCCACGCTCAACGTCGCTGGCCAGGAGCCGTTCGCGCCCTCCCAATACGAGCTCGTATTCCCGTCGACCGCGTTGGCGGCCACGTAACCCTGCGTGTAGCTGCTCGCGGTCGCGGTCCGATTGAGCGCGAGGTCGGGCTTGGCCGTGCCGCCGCCACCCGCCGTGCCCCAGACCTGGAACTCGGACACCTGCGCGCCGTTCTGCACGCTGTTCGCCGTGAACGACAGCTCCATGTACCGATCATTCGTCCCCGACGGCAGGTTGATCGTCACCGTGTTCCCGGACGCCGGATTGAACGTGTACGTCGCCGAACCCACCAACGTCACGTAGCTCGTCCCATCCGCGCTCCCCAGTACCGAAAGCGTCTGCGTACGAGTCCCCCAGGCCGAGGACGGCGGCAGATCGAGCACGACGTAGCTCAGCGAATCCGTCGCGCCGAGGTTCACGGTGAGAGTCGAGGGCCACGCGCCGTCCGTGCCCTCCCAATACGTGCTCGAATTCCCATCGACGGCGTTCGCCGGCACGTAGCCCTGCGTGTAGCTGCTCGCGCTGACCGACGCGTTCAACGCCAAGTTCGTAGCCGTGCCGCCACCACCACTGTTGCTGGTTCCGGTGCCCGACAAGGCGATCGCCAGCGAAGGGTTGGTGGCGTTGCTCGCGATCGTCAACGTCCCGGATGCCGAGCCGGTGGCAGTCGGGGCGAATGTCACACTCGCGGTGCACGAGGCTCCGGCGGCGAGCGTGCTGCCGCAGGTGTTCGTCTGCGCGAACGGCGCCGCGGTGGCGACCGACGAGATGGCCGCCGCCGCGCTGCCGGTGTTGGTCACCGTCACCGACTGCGCCGACGTCGTCGATCCGACCGCCTCGCTGCCGAAGGAGAGCGAACTCGGCGACGCGCTCAACGTGGCACTGCCGCCACCGGTCGAACTCGTCGTCGACATGACCACCTTGCTGATGATGAGCGGCTGCGTCGGATCCGCGACCGGCAGCCGCAGGTCGGCACCCGCGTTCTCGGCCTCGTCGAACTGCGCGCCGGTCAACTGCACGGTGCCCGTGGTCCACGTACCGGAGCCCGGGCTGCTCACCGACGGGCCGCTCGCGTACGCATTGCCCGGGGTGTCGTACTGCACCGAGAAGCCCTGACCGGCACTGGCCCAGTACGTGACCTGTAGGTTCACCGTAGACGCCGTGGCCACAGCGCTGAAGGGATCGATCTGCAGGTACACGTAGGCGCCCGGCGCTCCGCTCTGCGCGGTCGTCCACGTCTCGACGACCGGAGTGCCGTTCTGCGTGGTCTGCGTCAGGTTCCCGTCAGCACCCTGGTTCGCCTGCCCGACCCCGAGGAACTGCAGCCCGCCGCCCGACGATCCAGGCGTCGCCGTCACCGTCGTCGCCCCGATCTCCGTCGCCGGACAACTCGCCGACGCCGTACCAGCGGGCGCGGCCCCAGCGACCACGTTCCACTCGTCGAGCGATGCCGCCGCGACGCTGGCCGTGGCACAGATCAGCCCGTTCGCCTGAACCGTCTGCGGCACGGCGTTCCCGGTCGCGACATCAATCAGGTGATAGCTGCCAGCGTTCAGATTCAGCCCGGTCGGATTGATCGCGATCGGATCGTCGTACGCGGTGCCGGAAGTGATGTCCGCCAACGTGATCGTCGCGCTCGTGTGACTGCTCGCGACCGCCGGAACAGCCTGCAACACGCCCGAGTTCGCCAGCTCAGCGTACGCCGGGGCATAGGAGGCGAGCTGACCCTCCTGCGTGAGCACCTTGCCCCCGGCACTCTGATACGAGGCGATAGAGGAATCCGTCCCATTGAGCGGCAACACGGCAGAGAACTGCGACAGGCTCACCGCCCCGTTCGCGACCTCCTGGCTGGTCACGACCGCGAAGCCGGACTGGTAGTTCTGCCACAGACTGCTGAGATTGTCCTCGACGCTGTTCAGACTGCCGCCGGAACTGTTGCCGTACCCCTGCGACACGTCGATGTAGACGGCGGCAGGCTGCTGCGGGTAGGAGCCGCCCGACCCCGATATCCCCTGCAACGTGGACAGCCAGTGCAGATAGATCGGGAAGCCGACGGTGTCCTTCTGCGTGCCGTCGTGGATGAAGAAGTCCTCCCCGCCGCCGTCCGGCAACCCCATCGCGTAGCTCGACAGCCACTGCACCGCCTGCGCCGCCAACTGCGTACCGTCCCCCGGCGCCGTCCACTCCTGCGCCAGCTTCACCCCGTACGCCCTGGCCAGACTGCCGAGCGTCAGCGTCAGCCCCGGCGACTGCGCCGCATCGTCGATCACTGCGACGTTGTACTTCTTGGCCAGCGCGAAGAACGTGTCCGGGTTGTTCGCGTACGCGGGCGCGTTGGCAAGGTGCCCGCCGAAGTAGTAGTAGAGCGGTGTACTGGCGGTCACGTTACGAACATCGGCCGTCAGCTGCCCATACGTCGTCTGCACGCTCCACGCCCGGAACGCCTGGTACACGCCCGCGAGCGCCGCCCCCGGCACCGCCGCCGGAACCTGACTGAACGATGAGTACGACGTGCCGTAGTCCGAGTTGAACGTCGCGATCGTGCCGTACGTGGCGGGCAGATACGTCCCCCGGAACTCACTCACATCCGCCGACGCCCAACCACCGGGCGCACCGTTCAGATCCCACTGCGCGTCCAAGAACCCGTAGTCAAGGATCGAGCCGCCGTACCCGGCCTCCCCCGCGATGTGCTGAACCGTCGAGGTCACGTACGTGAAGTACTCCGACTGCTCCGTCGCATCCCACCAAGCGGGCGCAACGCCGGTGGCCCCGCCACTACTCACCTCGAAGTCCGTGATCCAGGGCGCCGGACTCCCGCCCCACCCCGACTGCCAGAAGATCGGCACCAGCTGAATCCCGGCCGCCGACGCGTTGGCAAGCTCCTGATCCAACTCCGTGAAACTGAACGTCCCAGCCGTGGGCTCGATCGTCCCCCACGGCATGTTCAGCTCCGCCGTATTGAGCCCGTCCGCCTTCAACGCCGCGAAGCTCGCCTCCGACCAAGCGGCCCCGTTGTTGTCGAAATCCAGCTGCGTAGACCAGATCGGCGTCGTCGGAGCCGCAGCGGCGGACGCCGGCGCAGCGCTCAACGCAACCGCCCCAGCGCTCACCAACGCGGCCGCGCCGACAAGAGCCAGCACACGTCTGCCCGGCCCGGCCCGCCTGGCCAGTCCGACCCGTCGAGCGCTGCGTCTGACGATGTTGATGGGTTCTGACATCTCGGGAGCTCCTTCGCACGCCGAGCAGGATGTGGGTATGGCGCACGTGGACCGTAACTCCGAAGACAGCATCCTGCAATATATCGATGGCAAAATTACGAAGGCTTGCCAGACAAGGAAAATTAGCTACCCGGCAGCCGCGAGGTCGACCCTACCCACGCTCCCTCGTACCTCGGTCGCTACGTCCGCGAACCTTCGGCGTTGTCGCGCCCGGTTGACGCTGTCAGCGTGCGGTCCGTGTTCGCCCCTACCTCCGGCATGGTGCTGCGCTCGTTCCTCGCTCCGCACCACGCCTACGTCCGGGGCGATTACATACCCCGCCCACCCGCCCTACTCAACCGACCCTACAGTCGCTCCGCTCCTTCGGGACGCCTGCGGCGGGCGGCACGCTCCCTCGTACCTCGGTCGCTCAACCGCCCACCTACGGCACTGCGCGCAGCATCTGCTCAACTGATGGAGCATCGGCGGCCTGCGGGCTAGTGGGTCAGTGTCCAGAGTTCGGCCCAGTGGTCGGCAGTCAGGTCTTTGGGGAGCGCGTGGGCGGGGATTCGATTGCGGCGGAGCCATGCGTGCAGGTCTGATCGGCGGACGCGACCGGTGCGCAGGATCATCTCCGCCAGGCCTCGGCCGCGGGCTTGGAAGGCTTCCTTGACAAAAGCCTGATACATGAGCCGTTCGTTAACGAGTGGGACGGGGCGGCGGTGCATGGTCATCAAGCCTGCGTCGACGGACGGCACCGGCCGGAATGCCGACGCTGGAACGCGGCGGATGAGTCGGAAGTCGTACCAGGGCCACCAGGACGCGGTGAGCATGCTGGCTCCGCCCACGCCCACTCGGCGTCGGGCGACCTCCCACTGCACGATCAGCACGGCGTGCGTCCAGCCGTGCTCGGACAGCAGCTTCCTGATAATCGCCGTGGTGAGATGGAACGGGATGTTGCCGACGACGGTGTGCGGGGTGTCGGGGAATCTGTAGCGCAGGACGTCGGCGCGGACGACCTCGACGTGCGCACTGCTCATGTTCAGAGCGAGTCGACGAGCCCGGCGAGGGTCGATCTCCAGAGCCGTGACGTGACGACGACCGAGCCGGGCCAGCGGCCTCGTCAGAGCGCCGTCACCGGCCCCGAGTTCGATGATGGGGCCGGACGTCTCGGTCCTGACGAGGTGCTGGATGGCTGTGACGAGTTGCGGGTCGGCAAGGAAGTTCTGGCCGAAGTCCTGGCGTGCATAGGTGTTCATGGCTGCTCCGCGGCAGATCGCGTTCGGAGCCGGGCAGCACGATTTGCCGCACCGGCGGATGACCCGGATGCGGCGGAGCGTCGAAGATCGAAGTTCGGATCGGCCCGCCGCTAGGCGAGGCGGATCCGAATGAAGTGCGCGCCGAATGCGCACATGGAGCCGTACATGGGAGCGCACGCTAGCAGAGCGATAGTTCGCGGCTCACCTGGTTTTCTTCCTGATAGGGCCGACCGCTAGTCCGCGGGCTGGCCTTGGTGGGTGGACAGCCAGTTGTCGACTACCTCGTAGGCGCGCTTGCGGACGTCTGGGAGGGAGAGGAAGACGTCGTGGCGGGCGGAGGGGATGGGGACGATGGTGGTCTCGTCGCCTAGGCAGCCGGACCAGCGGGCGATTTGGGTTACGTCCAGGACCAGGTCGGCGCGTTCGCTGAGGTCGGAGTACGTGGTGGAGTAGTGGGTGCGGTCGGAGCGGAGGATCAGCGACGGGACGCCTACCGCCAGGCCGCGGTGGAGGGCGGCGTGGGCGCGGCGGACGGCGTTGAGCCAGCCTACGGTGACGGGGAAGCCGAGCAGGGGCTTGAGTTCGAGGTCGAAGTCCCATTCGCCGGTGCCGCTGGTGTGCAGGGTGTCGCCGTACGGGCTCGGGGGCAGTTTGAGCTGGGCGAACGGCTTGGCCTTGGCGAGCAGGCGCAGGGCTTGGGTCTGGATGCCGCGGCGGGACGGCGTGCCCTGCAGGTCGAACCAGGGGCTGTTGAGTACTAGGCCTGAGATCGGGGCCGCATTGCCGGTGCCGGTGCCGCTGTCGCCTCCGCGGTGCTTGCGGCGGCGGTCCAGCCAGAGAGGGAGGATCAGGCCGCCGGTCGAGTGGGCGGCCAGCAGTACGGGGACGTCGGGGTGCTCCTGGGTGACGGCGGCTAGTGCGAGTTCCAGCTCCTGGTCGTAGAGCACGAAGTCGGACACGTAGTGCGCGGTCTGGCCGGGGCGGCGGGCGCGGCCGCTTTTGCGCAGGTCCAGTGCGTAGAACGCCAGGCCGCGCTCGGCGAAGAAGTCCGCGAGCTCGGTCTGGAAGAAGTAGTCGGAGAATCCGTGCACGTAGAGGACCGCGCCGTGCGCCGTTTCGCCGTCGAGGGGTTCGCGGCGGACCAGTACGGCGGTCGCGTCGCCTTCGCCGTCCGGGTCGGTGCCGAGCTCGAAGACGTGCTGCCGGTAGCCCTCGATGATGTCGGGCTGCCAGTCGGGAGCGGGAGCAGGGACGGGCATGGGTACCTCCGTGGGGGCCGTCACCGGCGTCTTGCGGTCAGGCGCTGGAACGCCGCCAGGATTGCAGGGTAGCGGCCCGGGGACAGGCGGGCGAGGACGTCGGGAATGCGCGCGCTGATCGCGATCAGCAGGCGGGGGCGACGGTTCTCGATCGCCGCGACGATGTCGGCGGCGGCCTTCTCGGGCGGGTAGGTGAGCAGCTTGTTGAAGCTGCGGCGTTCGGCTTCGGCCTCGGGTCCGGCGATGGTCGCGGCCAGGCGGGCGTTCTGGGCGATGCCGGTGCGGATGCCGCCGGGGTGCACGACGGTCACGCCGATCTCCCCGGCGAGTTCGGCGCGCAGGCCCTCGGTGAAGCCGCGTACGGCGAACTTGCTGGTGGAGTACGCGACGTTGCCGGCCGGGGCGATGAGGCCGAAGAGGCTGGAGATGTTCACCAGGTGCGAGCCGGGGTTGGCTCGCAGCGTGGGCAGCAGGGCGCGGGTGAGGGTGACGACGGCGCGGTAGTTGATCGCCATCAGCCAGTCGAACTCCTCCTCGCTGACCTGCTCGAACGTGCCGCCTAGCGCGACGCCCGCGTTGTTGACGAGGAGGGTGGCGTCGGGGTGTTCGGCGGCTAGTGTCTTGCCGAGTTCGTGGGTGGACTCGTTGTCGCTGAGGTCGACTACGTACGTTGCGACCTTTTGACCGGCGTGTTCGCGGATGTGGCGGGCTACGCGCTCTAGGCGTTCGGCGTCGCGGTCCACGAGGGCTAGGGCGCTGCCGCGGCGGGCCAGGGCGTACGCGAGTTGTTCGCCGATGCCGCCCGCCGCGCCGGTGACGATGGCGGTGCCCCCGGCGAAGTCGTAACGGTCCATCAGACACCAGACCTGATCGACGCAGTCGTCGGCACCTTGCTGAGCTGCAGCTGCGCGTCCTCGACCGGGAGTTCGCGCAGCAGCTTGACGTCGCCGGCGTAGTTCATCGAGGTCAGCCACGGGGCCTGGTCGCCTTGGCGGGGCAACTGGTCGAGCACGCGCTGGATGTAGCCGGCGCCGAAGTCGAGGAAGGGGCGCAGCGGCATCTGCTCGTTGGCGACGACCGGGCGTGCGACGTCGTAGCCGTGCTCGTCCATGTGGGTGAGCAGGCGGCAGAAGTGCTCGCACAACAGGCCGACCTTGAGCGTCCACGAGGAGTTCGTGTAGCCGATCGCATAGGCGAAGTTCGGCACGCCGGAGAGCATCATGCCCTTGTAGGAGACGGTGTCGGCCAGCGACACGGCCGCTCCGTCCACCTCGATCCCGATGCCGCCCATCGCCTGCACGCTCAGGCCCGTGGCGGTGATGATGATGTCGGCTTCGAGTTCGCTGCCGGAGGCGAGGCGGATGCCGGTCTCGGTGAAGGTGGCGATCTTGTCGGTGACGATCTCGGCCTTGCCGCTGCTGATCGTCTTGAACAGGTCGCCGTCGGGCACCGCGCACAGCCGCTGGTCCCAGGGCCCGTACGGCGGGTTGAAGTGCTCGTCGACGGGATAGCCCTCGGGCAGCATCCTGGCGTTGATCCAGCGGATGATCCGGCGGGCCCGCTGCGGGTGCTTCTGGCAGAACTTCCAGATGGCCTGCTGCTGCCAGATGTTCTTGCGCCGGGTGAGGGCGAAGCCGCGCTTCTCGCCGAACAGCGCGGTGAGGGCGAGGCCGATCTTGTCCTGGCCGGGCACCGGCATGATGTACGTGGGCGTGCGTTGCAGCATCACGATGTGCCCGGCTTGGTCGGCCATCGCCGGGATGAGCGTGACGGCGGTCGCGCCGCTGCCGATGACGACGACGCGCTTGCCCGCGTAGTCGAGGTCCTCGGGCCACAGCTGCGGGTGCACGATCTGGCCGCGGAAGTTCTCGCGGCCCTCGAAGTCCGGGGTGTAGCCCTCGTCGTAGCGGTAGTAGCCGGCCGCGCCGAACAGCCAGCGGCAGGTCAGCGTCGTGCGCTCGCCGGTGTCGGTGCGCTCGACGTGCACGGTCCAGCGGGCGTCGGCCGAGGACCACGAGGCGCTGACGACCTTCGTGTGGTAGCGGATGTGCTGGTCGATGCCGTTCTCGGACGCGGCCTCGCGCACGTAGGCGAGGATCTTGTCGCCGCCCGCGATCGCGTCCTTGTCGCGCCACGGCTTGAACTCGAAGCCGAAGGTGTGCAGGTCGGAGTCGGAGCGGATGCCCGGGTACTTGAACAGGGCCCAGGTGCCGCCGAGGCCGTCGCGCGCCTCGAGGATCGCGTAGCTGCGGCCGGGATGGTCGCGTTGCAGGTAGTACGCGGCGCCGATGCCGGAGATCCCGGCGCCGATGATGAGGACGTCCAGCGTGTCCGGGCCTGAGGCTGTCGACGGTGACATGCCGTCATGGTTGCAACGCGGCGTCGCGCATTCCAGGGGCACTATGCACCAATCTTCGGGCTGAGTGCAGCAAAGTGCACCAACGCGGCGTACCGTGGAGGCCATGACCTGGGAACCGCCGTCCGCACGGGTGCGCGAGCTGATGCGCAAGGGCGCGCAGATCGTGCTCGACCCGCCGGCCGCCTGGCTGGCCGAGCTCGACGCGGCCACGCTGTCCGGGCCGCAGCGCTCGCAGATCGCCGAGGATCCGGTGCTCGCGGCGGCCACGCGGCGGGCCAACCGTTCGAACCTGTTGTTCTGGGCCTCGTCGAACGTACAGCGTCCGGGCGAGCGTGTCCCGCCGAACCTGGGCGAGGTGCCGATGGACATCGTGCGCGACCTCGTGCGCCGGGGGCTGAACGAGTCCGCGCTGGACGCGTACCGGTCCGGGCAGGGCGTGGCGCTGCGGCGGTGGATTCAGATCTGCTTCACGTTGACCAGCGAGCCGGAGGTGCTCCGCGAGCTGATCGACGTCTCGTGCCAGTCGATCTCCGAGTTCGTGGACGACACGATCGCCGCGCTCACGATGCGGATCGCGCGGGAGCGGGAGGAACTGACGCACGGTACGCACGCTGAGCGCCGCGAGACCGTCACGCTGCTGCTGGACGGCGCGCCGATCCCGCGTGCACGGGCCGAGCAGCGTCTCGGTTATCGGCTCGATGGAAGACACACCGCTGCGATCGTCTGGTGCGACGAGCCGCAGCCGGACCTCGCGGCGCTGGACCGTGCCGCCGAACTGATCGGCACGTGCGCCGGGGATCAGCGGCCGCTCAGCGTGCTGGCCAGCGCGGCGACGCGGTGGGTGTGGGTGCACGGCCGCCCGGACGCGGCCCGGCTGCGCGAGGCGGTGGCGGCGGACCCGCAGCTGCGAATCGCTGTGGGCAGCACCGGCAGCGGCCTGGACGGATTCCGGCGCGGCCACCTCGACGCGCTCACCGTGCAGCGCATGCTCGCGCGCCTGGCCTCGCCGCAGCAGCTCGCCACGCACGACGAGGTGGAGCTCGTCGCGCTGCTCACGACCAACCTCGACACGGCCGACCAGTTCGTGCACCGTGTGCTCGGCGAGCTGACGAGCGCGGATCCGGAGCTGACCGAATCCGTCCGCCGGTACATCGCCGAGCAGTGCAACGTGTCGCGGGCCGCGCAGAGCCTTTACATCCATCGCAACACGCTGCTGCGGCGGCTGGCCCAGGCGGACCGGCTGCTGCCCCGACCGCTGGAACAGGACGTCGTGGCGGTCGGGGCGGCGCTGGAGGTGCTGCGCTGGCGCGGAGTCGAGGACTAGTCGAGGACGACCAGGAGGTCGCCCGCCTCTACCTGCTGGATGGGGTTGATGGCCAGGCGGGAGACGGTTCCGGCCTTGGTCGCGGTGATGGCGGCCTCCATCTTCATGGCCTCGATCGTGGCGACCTTCGCCCCGGCCTCGACCTGCGTTCCCTCGGTGACCGTGAGGGTGACGACGCCCGCGAAGGGCGCCGGGACGTGGCCGGGGTTGGCGCGGTCGGCCTTCTCGCGGGCGGGGATGTCGGCGGAGACGGCCGCGTCGCGGATCTGGATCGGGCGCAGCTGGCCGTTGAGCGTGGCCATAACGGTCCGGAAGCCGCGTTCGTCCGCCTCGCCGATCGCCTCCAACGCCATCAGCAGCCGTACGCCGGGCTCGAGATCGACGGCGTACTCCTTGCCGAGCCGCAGACCGTAGAAGAAGTCCTTGCTCGGCAGCACGCTGGTGTCGCCGAAGGTCTGACGGTGCGTCTCGAACTCGCGCGTCGGACCGGGGAACAGCAGCCGGTTGAGCGTGGCACGCCGGTCCTTGTCGAGTCCGTCGCGGTCCTCGGCGGACAGTTCGCGCACCGGCTTGGCCTCGGCGCGGCCCTGCAGAGCCTTGGTGCGGAACGGTTCGGGCCAGCCGGCGGGCGGGGTGCCGAGTTCGCCGCGCAGGAAGCCGATCACGGAGTCGGGGATGTCGAACTTGTCGGGGGTCGCCTCGAAGTCGGCCGGACTCACGCCCGCGCCGACCAGGTGCAGCGCGAGGTCGCCGACGACCTTGGAGGACGGCGTGACCTTGACCAGGCGGCCGAGGATGCGGTCGGCGGCCGCGTACATGGCCTCGATGTCCTCGAACTTCTCTCCCAGCCCGAGCGCGATGGCTTGCGTGCGCAGGTTGGAGAGCTGGCCGCCGGGGATCTCGTGGTGGTAGACGCGGCCGGTCGGGGAGGCGAGTCCGGCTTCGAAGGGTGCGTAGATCTTGCGGACGGACTCCCAGTACGGTTCGAGGTCGCCGACCGCCTGCAGGTCGAGGCCGGTGGGCCGGTCGGTGTAGTCGGTCGCCGCGACGATCGCCGAGAGCGAGGGCTGCGAGGTCGTGCCCGCCATGGAGGCGACGGCGCCGTCTACCGCGTCGGCGCCTGCGTGGATCGCGGCGAGGTACGTCGCGAGCTGGCCGCCCGCCGTGTCATGCGTGTGGATGTGCACCGGCAGGTCGAACTCGCGGCGCAGTGCGGTGACCAGGCTCGCGGCGGCCGGGGCCCGCAGCAGGCCGGCCATGTCCTTGATCGCCAGCACGTGCGCACCCGCGTTGACGATCTGCTCGGCGAGCCGCAGGTAGTAGTCGAGCGTGTAGAGCTTCTCGGCCGGGTTCGACAGGTCGGCGGTGTAGCAGAGGGCCACCTCGGCGACCGACGTGCCGGTCGCGCGCACGGCGTCGATCGCCGGACGCATCTGGTCCACGTCGTTGAGCGCGTCGAAGATCCGGAAGATGTCGATGCCGGTCTCGGCCGCCTCCTGCACGAACGCGTGGGTGACCTCCGTGGGGTACGGCGTGTAGCCGACGGTGTTGCGGCCGCGCAGCAGCATCTGGAGGCAGATGTTCGGCACGGCGGCACGCAGCGCGGCCAGGCGTTCCCACGGGTCCTCGGCCAGGAAGCGCAGCGCGACGTCGTACGTGGCGCCTCCCCAGCATTCGAGCGAGAGCAGGCCTGGCAGCGTGCGGGCGACGACCGGGGCGATGGCGAGCATGTCCTTCGTGCGCACGCGCGTGGCCAGCAGCGACTGGTGCGCGTCGCGGAAGGTCGTGTCGGTGATCCCGATCGTCGGCGACTCGCGCAGCCAGCGCGCGAAGCCCTCCGGACCGAGCTCGACAAGCTTCTGCTTCGAACCGGCGGCGGGCTCGGTCGCGGGCAGCGCGGGGAGCTTCGTGGCCGGGTCGAGCGACTCAGGACGGTCGCCGTGCGGCTTGTTCACGGTCACGTCGGCCACGTACGTGAGCAGCTTCGTGCCACGGTCGGCCGACTGACGCGCCGTCAGCAGGTACGGCCGCTGCTCGATGAACGACGTGGTCACGTGCCCGGCCTGGAAGTCCGGGTCGTCGAGGACCGCTTGCAGGAACGGGATGTTCGTAGCCACGCCACGGATGCGGAACTCGGCGATCGCCCGCCGCGCGCGACGGACGGCCGTCGGGAAGTCGCGGCCCCGGCACGTCAGCTTGACCAGCATCGAGTCGAAGTGCGCGCTGATCTCGGTGCCCGCGTGCGTGGTGCCGCCGTCGAGCCGGATCCCGGAGCCGCCCGGCGAACGGTACGTGTTGATCTTGCCGGTGTCCGGACGGAAGCCGTTCGCCGGGTCCTCGGTCGTGATCCGGCACTGCAGAGCCGCGCCGCGCAGCGTCACCGTCTCCTGCGAAAGCCCCAGGTCGGCAAGGGTCTCGCCGGATGCGATGCGCAGCTGCGACTGGACGAGGTCGACGTCCGTGACCTCCTCGGTGACCGTGTGCTCGACCTGGATGCGCGGGTTCATCTCGATGAAGACGTGGTTGCCCTCGCGGTCGAGCAGGAACTCGACGGTGCCCGCGTTCCGGTAGCCGATCGAGGTGGCGAAGCGGACCGCGTCCGCGCAGATCCGGTCGCGCAGTTCTGGGTCGAGGTTCGGGGCGGGCGCCAGCTCGATGACCTTCTGATGCCGGCGCTGGACCGAGCAGTCCCGCTCGAACAGGTGCATCACGTTGCCCGCGCCGTCCGCGAGGATCTGCACCTCGATGTGGCGCGGCTCGACGACGGCCTTCTCCAGGAACACCGTCGGGTCGCCGAACGCTGACGCCGCCTCACGCGCCGCCGCCTCGATCGACTCGCGCAGCGCGGCACGGTCCTCCACGCGCCGCATGCCGCGACCGCCGCCACCGGCGACCGCCTTCACGAACACTGGGAAGCCGATCTCCTCGGCCGCCGCGACCAGCTCGTCCACATTGCTCGACGGCTGCGACGAACCGAGCACCGGCACCCCGGCCGCGCGCGCCGCCGCCACCGCACGCGCCTTGTTGCCGGTCAGCTCCAGCAGCTCCGCGCTCGGGCCGACGAACGTGATCCCGGCCTGCTCGCACGCACGGGCCAGCTCCGGGTTCTCCGACAGAAAGCCGTACCCCGGATAGACGGCGTCCGCCCCGGCACGTTGAGCCGCACGGACGATCTCGTCAACCGACAGATACGCCCGAACGGGGTGGCCCACCTCGCCGATCTCGTATGCCTCGTCCGCCTTCAGCCGGTGCAGCGAGTTGCGGTCCTCGTGCGGGAAGACCGCGACGGTCCGCGCCCCGAGCTCATACGCCGCCCGGAACGCGCGGATCGCGATCTCCCCGCGATTGGCGACCAACACCTTGCGAAACATGGTCCAACCCTCCTTCTCGGTCCACGGGTGATTCTTGGTCGCGGCGCGGCCCGACAAACCTCATTGGTCCAGACCACCTCTGCGGACCAGCTGGCCGGCGATCACGTTGCGCTGGATCTCGTTCGTGCCCTCGCCCACGATCATCAGCGGGGCGTCGCGGAAGTAGCGCTCGACGTCGAACTCGGTGGAGTAGCCGTAGCCGCCGTGGATGCGCACGGCGTTGAGCGCGATCTGCATGGCCGTCTCGGAGGCGAACAGCTTCGCCATGCCCGCCTCCATGTCCACGCGTCTGCCGGCGTCCGCCTCGCGCGCCGCGTAGAGCGTGAGCTGACGGGCCGCCATCAGCGACGTGGCCATGTCGGCGAGGTAGTTGCCGATCGACTGGTGCTTCCAGATCGGCCGGCCGAAGGATTCACGCTGTTGGGCGTATGCGAGTGCGTCGTCCAGAGCTGCGCGGCCGACGCCGAGCGCGCGGGCGGCGACCTGGAGGCGGCCGGTCTCCAGCCCCTTCATCATCTGCGCGAAGCCCCGGCCCTCGACCCCGCCGAGCAGGGCGTCCGCGTCGGCGCGGTAGTCCTCGAAGGAGAGTTCGCAGCTCTCGACGCCCTTGTAGCCGAGCTTGGGCAGGTCGCGGGAGACGGTCAGGCCCGGCCCGTGCTCGGCGAGCAGGATCGAGATGCCCTGATGCGCGGGCTCGGCGTCCGAGTCAGTCTTGCAGAGCAGCGCGATCAGGCCGGAGCGGCGGGAGTTGGTGATCCAGGTCTTCGCCCCGTTGACGACGTAGCCGTCCTCGGTCCTGCGGGCGACCGTGCGCAGCGCCTGGAGATCCGAGCCGCCGCCGGGCTCCGTCAGCGCCATCGTGGCCCGGACCTCGCCGGTGGCCATCCGGGGCAGGTAGCGGCGCCGCTGCTCCTCGGTGCCGAAGTTCAGCAGCAGTTTCGCGACGACGGTGTGCCCGCCCATCGCGCCCGCCAGGCTCATCCAGCCGCGGGCCAGTTCCTCGGTGATCAGCACGTAGCAGGACGTGGAGACCGGATTGCCGCCGTACTCCTCGGGCACCGCGAGACCGAAGATGCCGAGCCGCTTCATCTGCTCGATCAGCGCCTCGGGATACGTGTCGGCGTGTTCGAGCTCGCGCACGACCGGCCGGACGTCCTTGTCGACGAAGTCCCGCACGGTCCTGACGATGAGTTGTTCGTCCTCAGAAAGGACGTCGAGCGTGCTCATGTCAGATAGCTCCGTCGGCCCGTAGTTGGTCGATCTCCGCCGCACTGTAGCCGAGCTCGGCCAGCACACGTCCGGTGTGTTCACCGGCGCTCGGGACAGCGTCCATCCGCGCCTCCGTGCCCGCGAGATCGGCGGGCGGCAGCAGCGCGGGGACGGTCACGCCGCCCGGAATCGGCACGTCGCGCCAGCGGTCGCGGCCGGTCAGCACGGGATGCGCGAGGAACTCCTCGACGTCGTTGACGCCCGCGTTCGCGATGCCCGCCGCGTCCAGCAGCTTCATCACATCCGCACCGTCGAGCTCGGCGAACCGCCCGGCCACGATCGCGTTCAGCGCGTCACGGTTCTCGACGCGCACCGATCCAGTGGCGAAACGCGGGTCGTCGACGAGCTCGGGACGGCGTAGGAACTGCTCGCACAGCGACACCCACTCGCGCTCGTTCTGGATGGAGAAGAGCACGTCCTTGCCATCGGCGGCGGTGTACGCGCCGTACGGAGCGATCGTGGCGTGCTGCGTCCCGATACGCGGAGGCTGGCTGCCGCCGAAGCGCGTGTAGTACGCGGGCTGGCTCATCCACTCGGCCAGCGCCTCGAACAGCGACACCTCGACGGCGCGGATCCGGCCGCTCGTGGCCCGCGTGAACAGCGCCGTGAGCACGCCCGAATACGCGTACATCCCGGCGGCGATGTCGGCGACGGACACGCCCGCGCGGGCCGATCCGTGTTCGTTGCCGGTCAGCGAGACGAGGCCGGTCTGACACTGAACCAGCAGGTCGTACGCCTTGCGGTCGGCCCACGGCCCGCTCGACCCGTAGCCCGAGATGGAGCACGGGATCAGCGAGGGGAAGCGCCGCTCCAGATCCTCGGCGCCCAGTCCCATCCGCACCGCCGCGCCCGGCGCCAAATTCTGCACGAACACGTCGGCCCCGGCGAGCAACCGCTCCAGCACCGCGCGACCCGCGTCCGTCTTGAGGTCGAGCGTCACCGACTCCTTGGACCGATTGAGCCAAACGAAGTAACTCGACTCACCGTGCACGGTCGTGTCATAGCGCCGCGCGAAGTCTCCCCCGCCCGGCCGCTCCACCTTGATCACCCGCGCCCCGAGATCGGCCAACTGGCGGGTCGCGAACGGCGCCGCCACGGCCTGCTCGACGCTGACGACCGTGATGCCGGTCAGCGGGCGGTCATCTGGGGATACGGGCATCGGGCGCGACCTCCGGCGGTTTTCCAACTCTCCACGGATCTACCATCATGGGGAATCATGCATGCCGACGTCAGCCCCCCGCTGAGCTCCTACGTGGAGTCGTGGACGCCCGCGCCGCTCGTCGAACACGACCCGCTGCCGCCCGGCCCCGCCGCCGCGCTCTCGGCAGTCCTCGACGTGCCCGAGGTAATAGAAGACGTACTCCCCCCGCTCTGGCAGTGGCTCTACTTCCTCACCTGGCCCGCGCAGTCCGCACTCGGCGCCGACGGCCACCCGAGTGCCGGCCACTTCCTGCCGCCGATCCCGAACCGCCAGCGCATGTGGGCCGGCGGCCGCAGCGAGATCCGCGAACCGCTGCGCCTAGGCGTGCCCACCACCCGAACCAGCACCCTGATGTCGGTGACACCGAAGCGCGGCCGCAGCGGCGAGATGCTCTTCGTCACCGAACGCCGCGAGTTCAGCCAGCAGGGCCGCGTCCACGTCGTCGAGGAACAGGACATCGTCTACCGCTCCGGCCGCAACGCCGCCCAGCACCCGGCCACGCTAGACCCGTCCGCCCCGGTCGAGCCCACCGACGAGCCGTGGCAACTCCCCCTCCACCCCGACCCCGCACTACTGTTCCGATTCAGCGCCCTGACAGCCAACGCCCACCGCATCCACTACGACGCCCCCTACTGCCGCGAAGAAGAGGGCTACCCCGGCCCGGTCGTGCACGGCCCCCTACTCGCTCTCCTCATGCTCGAACTCCCCCGCCGCAAAGGCCCCGAGCGGCATGTGCGCACCCTCAACTTCCGCTTCCACAGCCCCGTCTTCGCCACCGAACGCCTGGCCGCAATCGGCACCCCGTCCGCCGACTCCGACCGCGACCGCGCCGAACTCCGCGTCGCCACCGCCCGCGACCCCCGCCACGCCACCGCCGAGGTCACGTTCGATCAGTCAGGCCCCTGATCCGGGCGCTAGCACTCGATGACGTTGACCGCGAGGCCGCCGCGGGCCGTCTCCTTGTACTTGATCTTCATGTCGGCGCCGGTCTCCTTCATGGTCTTGATGACCTTGTCCAGGGAGACGTGGTGGCGGCCGTCGCCGCGCAGGGCCATGCGGGCGGCGGTGATGGCCTTGACGGCGGCCATGCCGTTGCGCTCGATGCAGGGGATCTGGACGAGGCCGCCGACCGGGTCGCAGGTCAGGCCGAGGTTGTGCTCCATGCCGATCTCGGCGGCGTTCTCGACCTGTTCGGGGCTGGCGCCGAGGACCTCGGCGAGGGCTCCTGCGGCCATGGAGCAGGCGGAGCCGACCTCGCCCTGGCAGCCGACCTCGGCGCCGGAGATGCTGGCGTTCTCCTTGTAGAGCATGCCGATCGCGCCCGCGGCGAGCAGGAAGCGGACCAGGCCGTCCTCGTCGGCGCCGGGGATGAAGGTCATGTAGTAGTGCGCGACGGCCGGGATGATGCCGGCGGCGCCGTTCGTCGGGGCGGTCACCACGCGGCCGCCCGCCGCGTTCTCCTCGTTGACGGCCATCGCGTAGAGCGTCACCCACTCCATCGCGTTCGCCGGGTTGACCCCTTCCGCGCGCAGCGCCCGGGCCGCCATCGCGGCGCGGCGGCGCACCTTCAGGCCGCCGGGCAGGATGCCCTCCCGGCCGAGGCCGCGCTCCACGCATTCGCGCATCACCCGCCAGATCTCCAGCAGACCGGCCCGCACCTCGTCCTCGGTGCGCCAGGCCTTCTCGTTCTCCAGCATCAGGGCACTGATCGACAGGCCGGTCTCGGTGGTCAGCCGGAGCAGTTCCTCGCCGGTGCGGAACGGGTAGCGCAGCTCGGTGTCGTCCGGCACGATGCGGTCCGCCCCGAGCGCGTCCTCGTCCACCACGAAGCCGCCGCCGACCGAGTAGTACGTCTTCTCCAGCAGCGGCCGGCCCTCGGCGTCGTACGCGCACAGGGTCATCCCGTTCGCGTGGTACGGCAGCGCCCGGCGGCGGTGCAGGATCAGGTCGTCCGGCTCGTGGAAACCGATCGTGTGCGCGTCCCCGAGTTCGCGCCCGAGCAGCCGCAGCCGCCCCTGTCCGCGCACCTCGGCGACGATCTCGTCGGCCCGGTCCACGTCCACCGTCGCGGGCGACTCCCCGTGCAGCCCGAGCAGCACCGCCTTCGGCGTCCCGTGCCCGTGCCCCGTCGCCCCCAGCGAACCGAACAGCTCCGCCCGCACCCGCGCCGTCTGCGCCAGCAGCCCCTCCGACTTCAGCCGCCCGGCGAACATCCGCGCCGCCCGCATCGGCCCGACCGTGTGGCTGCTCGACGGCCCTATGCCGATCGAGAACAGGTCGAACACGCTGATCGCCATTGATCACTCCGCTGCTGGTCAAGGCCCGGTAACCGGTGGAAGATCCATCCTATCAAGGGGTGGTGCCGAGCCCGAAAACGGCGGCGGAACGCGGGGGCGCGCGAATCTTACGGGCGACGCGCGCACGCCGCGTGCATACTGGGGGTGTCAGACCTCACCCTCCCCGGGCCCGGAACCGTCCGGCCCGTTCGTTGCCAAGCCCACTCGTTTCTGACACGGTGTCAGTATGTTTCCGGGACGCACGAGACCGCCTCGCCAGGGCGGTCCGGCACCGCTTGCCCGCATGCGGGGCGCGTAGTCACGTCAGGCCACGGCGGCGTCACCCGCCGCGACCTTCGCCGAAGGAGCACTCATGAACCCCACTCTGGAGACCGCGGACACGGCGCGGATCGTCGTCGCCGGCGTCGCCGACACCCGTCTGACCTCGTTGGACCGGCTCGTGACCGAGGCGAACCGCGCCGTGGCGCGGAGCCTGCGGAACGTGCTGCCGGCCGACGAGTCCGGCCGGGTGCCGGTCGCCGCGTTCAACGCCTCCATCTGACCCCGTCCCCCCTCGATTCATGATGGCTGCCGCCCCGAGCCATCCGCCCGTGCCCTTCCGGCAGTTCGTGCTCAAGGTGCACAGCCGTTGCGACCTGGCGTGCGACCACTGCTACGTCTACGAGCACGCCGACCAGTCCTGGCGCGGCCGCCCGAGGGAGCTCGATCCGGCGACGGCCGCCCAGGTGTCCGGGCGGATCGCGCAGCACGCGGCGGCGCACCGGCTGACCGAGGTGCGCGTCGTGCTGCACGGCGGCGAGCCGCTGCTCGTCGGGCCGCGCCGGATGCGCGAGATCCTGGCCGCGCTGGACGCCGCGGTCTCCCCGATCGCCCGGCTCGACCTGCGGATCCACACCAACGCGGTGCTGCTGGACGAGGACTTCCTTGACGTGTTCGCCGAGTACGGCGTGCGGATCGGCGTCTCGCTGGACGGGGACCGCGCGGCCAACGACCGGCACCGCCGCTACCGGGACGGCCGCAGCAGCTTCGACCAGGTCGCCGAGGCCCTGGCGCGGCTGCGCCGGCCCGAGTACCGGCGGCTGTACGCGGGCCTGCTGTGCACGGTCGACATCGCGAACGACCCGGCGGCGGTCTACCGGGGGCTGATCGAGCAGCAGCCGCCGCGCGTCGATCTGCTGCTGCCGCACGCGACCTGGGAGAACCAGCCGCCCGGATTCGCCGCGCCGCGCGATCCGGACCGGCCGACCGAGGGCGCGGGCGAGTACGCGCGCTGGCTCGGCGCGATCTTCGACCTCTGGGATGCCGACGGGCGCCCGATGTCGATCCGCACCTTCGACTCGATCCTCGCCGCGCTGTACGGACGTCCCGTGGCGACCGAGGCGCTGGGCCTGGATCCGGTGGACCTGCTCGTCATCGAGACCGACGGCACGCTGGAGCAGGTGGACTCGCTCAAGATCGCGTACGAGGGCGCCGCAGCCACCGGGCTCGACGTGTGGCGCAACGAGCTCGACGACGCGTTCGCGGTGCCCGGGATCGCCGTCCGTCAGCAGGGAGTGGACGGAGTGAGCGCCGTGTGCCGCGCATGCCCGCTGGTCCAGACCTGCGGCGGCGGCCTCTATCCGCACCGCTTCCGGCCGGGCCGCGGCTTCGACAATCCCTCCGTGTACTGCGCCGACCTCATACGGATGATCGGGCATGTCATGGAGACCGAGAGCTCGCAGGGACGCGGGATCGGGCCGCACGCCGAGGCCGTACCCCGCGCACCGGAGGCCGCCGACGCCGGGATGGGCCTGAACGAGGACGACTTCGGCTCGCTGGCCATGGGCTACGGCTCGGCCGCGGCGGTCGGCATCCTCGCGCGCAACCAGGCCGAACTCCAACGCTATCTCCTGGCCAGGGTGGCGCGGTACGGGCCGCAGGACGACCGGCGCTTCACGCAGGCCTGGGACCTGCTCGCGGCGTTGTCCAAGCAGGCACCCGAGGCCGTGGCCGACGTGTTCGCCCTTCCGTATACCCGGGTCTGGGCCGTCGACCTGCTGAACAGCCTGGACCGCAAGACGGCTTCCCCGTACGACGTGCACCACCTGGAGGCCCTGTCCGCGAGCGCGGCGGCGCGGGCCGGCCACGACGTGCGCGTGCCGGTTCCGGTGCGCAACGGCGTCGCGCCGCTGCCCGGATTCGGCGCCCTGGCCGCGGGGTCCGACGACCACGTCTGGCTCGACGCCGCCGCGCTGCGCGAGTCGGAGATCGTTCAGCCGCTGCGCCGCGTGGACGCCGCCGGGCTCCGGATCACGATCGAGGACACCGATCCGTACCGCGACTGCCACGGCCATCCGGCGGCGCGCCTGAGTTCCGCGGACGCCGACGCGTGGGCGAAGGCGTTGCCGCCGGCGGTCGCGTACATCGACGAGCACCTGCCGGAGTTCGCCCCGGGTCTGCGCGCCGGGCTGAGCACGGTGATGCCGATGATCCGCCCCGTGGACGGCACGCAGCGCAGCGCGGCGGCCCGGCACGCGTTCGGCGCGGTCGGCCTCGCGCTGCCGGACGATCCGGTCCAGCTGGCGAAGCTGCTCGTGCACGAGTTCCAGCACGTCAAGCTCGGCGCGCTGCTCGACATCGGCGAGCTCTACGACGTGACCGACACCGAGCCGCGCTACTACGCGCCCTGGCGGTCGGATCCGCGGCCGATAGAGGGACTGTTGCAGGGCACTTATGCGCATATCGCAGTGGTCGCGTTTTGGCGCACGCGTCGCACGCAGCTCACCGGAGAAGAGCGCGACACGGCGCAGATCCAGTTCGCGCGCTGGCGGATGCACACCGCCGAGGGCGTCGAGCAGCTGCACAAGGCGAGCTCGCTCACCCCGCTCGGCTGGAAGTTCACCGAGGCCATGGGGCATACGCTGGAATCGTGGCTGCGCGAGCCGGTGGACGCGTCGGCCCTCGCCGAGGCGCGCCGCGTGGCCGCCGAACACCGCGCGGGTTTCGAGATGCGAATGCGTGCCAGTACCCGTAGCTGATTTCCCGAGAGCGTTGTTTCGCGACGGCCGCACTCCTAGAGTGGATTTCGAGAGGGATTCAGCGGGGAGGGAGCGCATGCCGAGCGGGCACGACGCGGCCCCCGAGGCCACGCCGTACTTCTTCCTGAGCTACGCCCACCGCGCGGGCGCCGCGCCCGGGGACGAGTACCGTCGCAATCTGCTGATCCACCGGTTCCGGGCCGATCTCGGGCAGGCCGTGCAGCGGTGCGCGCGCGAGGGCGCGGACGCCGCCGACGCCGAGGGTGCCGAGGACGACGACGACTGGTCCGAGCACGTGGCGCCCGCCCTGGCCAGCTGCGGCGCCTTCGTCGCGCTCTACAGCGACGAGTACTTCTCCAGCGAGCACTGCGGCAAGGAGTGGGGAGTCTTCGCCGACCGGCTCGAGGCCGACAGGGGTGAGCGCGGCAGCCGGACCGAGGCGATCATCCCGGTGCTGTGGCAGCCGGTCGCCGAGGACGCGCTGCCCGACTGCGCGCGCGACGTGCAGCCGCCGCCGGACGATCTCGGCGCGGCGTACGGCAGATACGGTCTCAACTATCTGCTGCGCCACCTGCCCGAGTGCCACGGCGAGTACGAGGAGATCCTGCTCCGCCTGGCCCGCCGGATCACCGAGGTGGCCGAGCGCAGGGCTCCGAAGCGCACGGAGAGCTCCGTCGGGTATCCCGAACTGAAGGACGCGTTCCAACGCCCCGGCGACCGGGCCTGGCGTCATCCGCGCATGAGGATCCTGATAGCGGCGCTCACCCGAAAGCGGCTGTACGGCGCGGATCCGGAGATGTACGGCGACCAGCCGACCGACTGGAAGCCGTTCGTCCCGCGAGACCATCGCACCGTCGCCGAACTGGTCAGGCCGCTGATCGAGTCCATGGGCTTCCGCGGGCCCGTCGAAGCCCTCGACCGCGATACGGAACTCGGCGGCGATGCGACCTCCGCGGCGCCGACGCTGCTGGTCATCGACGCGTGGGCCATGCAGGACGAGTCCCTGCGCGAGCGGTTGCGCGACTTCGACAGCCGCGCCGACCGGACGTGGTGGATCCGGCCGGTCGTGCTGCTGAACCGCGCGAATCCGGTGAGCGGGCTGCGCGCGCCGGAACTGGAAGCCCGGCTGACCGCCACGCTCGAACGCTGCCGCAGCCGCTACCGGTCGGCCGCGCCCCGCGTGCTCGACGGCCTCGGGACGGCGCGCGACCTCGTCAGCGAACTCCCCGACGTCATCCGCGACCTCGAACGCCGCTACTTCGCGGAGCTCTCCCCGAACCGCCCCGAGCCGGGCGCGGCGCGCAGACCCAGGTTCCGCATACCCGACCCGGAGAGGCGGCGATGACCGGTCGCGACGGCAAGATCGTCACGTTCTACTCGTACAAGGGCGGCACGGGGCGCACCATGTCCCTGGCGAACGTCGCGTGGATGCTGGCCGGGAACGGCGAGCGCGTGCTCGTCGTGGACTGGGACCTGGAGTCGCCCGGCCTGCACCGCTTCCTGCACCCGTTCCTCGACCTGGACCTGCTGCCCGACCTGCCGGGCGTGATCGACCTGGTGCGCGAATACCAGTGGGCCGCCACGCGCGGGACCGGCGAGCGCACACCGGACTGGCACCGCGCGTACGCGGACGTGTCGCAGTCCACGATCTCGGTCGACGGGCAGTTCCCGGAGGGCGGCGCGCTGCACTACATGCCGGCCGGGCGGCGCAACGCGGACTACTCGACCGCGCTCGCGTCGATCAACTGGGACGAGTTCTACGAGCGGTTCGGCGGCGGCATGTTCTTCGACGCGCTGCGCGAATCGCTCAAGGCCGAGTACGACTACGTGCTCATCGACAGCCGCACCGGCCTGAGCGACGTGGCCGAGATCTGCACGCTGCACCTGCCCGACATCCTGGTCGCCCTGTTCACGCTGAGCAGCCAGGGCGTCGAGGGCGTCTCCGACATCACCCGGAACGTCGCGGAGTACGCCGACCGCCCCATCAGGATCCTGCCGGTGCCGACGCGGGTCGACGACGCCGAGAAGGAGCGGGCGGACAACGGCCGCGCGTACGTCCGGCACACGTTCGCGGGCCTGCCGCAGGACATGGACGAGGCGGAGGCGGCGAGCTACTGGGGCGACGTCGAGGTGCCGTACCGGGCCTTCTACTCCTACGAGGAGATCCTGGCGGTCTTCGGCGACCGCCCGGACGCAGGACCCGCGTCCCTGCGCTCGGCCCTGGAGCGGCTGGCCAGGCACGTCACCCAGGATCCGACCCTCAAGGCGCCGGTCTACGAGGAACCCAAGCGGCTGCAGTTGGTCGAGGCATACACCCGGCGCCGCTCGACGTACACGAACGCGTTCGTACTCTGCTACGTGCCGGAGAACCGGCTGTGGGCCGAGTGGATCGCGCTGCTGCTCGAACACCACGGCATGCGCACCATCCGCTTCGACGTGGAGAACCCCGCGCCGGAACTCGCCGAACTGGAGACGCTGGCCCGCAACAGGACGCTGGCCGTGCTCTCCCCCGCCTTCGCCCGCTCGCGTCGCGGGATGGCCTTCGCCCGGCAGGTCGCCGACCACGACCCGTCGCGGGCACGCGGCCAGCTGACGGCCGTGTACGTGACCGAGATGCGGCAGCTCGAACCGTTCACCGGCCGGTCCTCGATCGACCTCGCCGGGGTGCCCGAGCACACCGCCGTCGCGGCCGTGCTCAGGACCCTGGAACTCACCGAGTCCGAGGACGGCCCCGGCGCGCCGATCGGCCGGTATCCGGGCTCGGTGCCGCGGGTGTGGAACGTGGCCCCGCGCAACGCGACCTTCACCGGACGCAACTCGATGCTGGAGACGCTGCGCGGGGAGCTGACCGCGAAGCGCACCGCCGTCGTGCTGCCCGTGGCGCTGCACGGCCTCGGCGGTGTCGGCAAGACGCAGGTGGCCCTCGAGTACGCGCACCGGTTCAAGGCCGACTACGACCTGGTGTGGTGGGTCGACGCCGAGGCCCCCGGGTTCATCAGCGAGTCGCTCGCCGAACTGGCCCAGCGGCTCGGGATCAAGACCACCGAGAACCTGCGCGAGGCGACCCGCGAGGCGCTGGACACGCTGCGGCTCGGCCGGGCCCCGTACCAGCGCTGGCTGCTGATCTACGACAACGCGCGCGATCCCGAGGACCTGCGCGACTACGTGCTGGACGGCCCGGGCCACGTGCTGATCACCTCGCGGAACCAGTCCTGGTCCACGGTCGCCGAGCCGCTCGAGGTGGACATCTTCACCCGCGAGGAGAGCATCGAGCACCTGTCCAAGCGGCTGCCCGCGCTCGCCACCGAGGACGCCGACCGGCTCGCCGCGCGGTTGGGCTACCTGCCGCTCGCGGTGGAGGTGGCGGCCGCGTGGCTGGCGGAGACCGGGACGCCGATCGACGACTACCTGGGCCAGCTCGAGGCCAGCGGCACGACGGTGCTGTCCATCAACCGTCCGGCCGGGTACTCGCAGACCCTCGAGGCGAGCTGGCAGATCTCGCTGGACCGGCTCGCCGAGCGGGCCAAGGCGGGCGTGCACCTGCTCGAACTGTGCGCGTTCATGGCCCCGTCGATCTCGGTGGACCTGGTCTACCACGATCAGACCCTTGAGGCGCTCGCGCCCTTCGACCCGGGTCTGCGGGTGCCCGGGATGGTCGCGCGGATGATCCAGGAGATCAACCGGCTGGCGCTGGCGAAGGTGGACCTGCGCAACGGCGAGATCCAGATCCACCGGCTGATGCAGGACTTCCTGCGCAACCGGCTGACGAAGGCCGAGCGGGACGAGCGCCGCCACACGGTGCACCGGATCCTCGCGGCGGCCCGTCCCCCGGTCGGCGGGGTGGACGACCCGAAGAACGCGCAGCGGTACAGCCTGATCTGGCCGCACCTCGAACCGTCCCGGGCACCCGAGTGCACCGAGGACTCCGTGCGCACGCTGCTGATCGACTGGGTGCGCTTCCTGTGGCGGCGCAGCCAGCACGAACTGGGGCTCGATCTCGCCACCCGCCTCGACCGGCAGTGGACGGCCGCGCTGACACCCGAGGGCGGCGACGCTCCGTCGGACGACGCCGACCAGGCCGACCCGTTCCAGTGGCGGTCGGTGCTCTACCTGCGTTTCCACATCACGAACATCCTGCGTTCCGAGGGCGAGTTCGCACGGGCGCTCAGCCTCGACGAGGCGACGATCGCGAAGCAGCGGAGCCTGTTCGGCCCGGTGGACCTGCACACCCTGCGGACCGCGACCGGAATCGGCGGGAACCTGCGCGGCCTGGGCAGGTACAACGAGGCGCTGGAGATGGACCGCGACACGCACCGGCAGCTCGTGGACCAGTACGGCGAGGACCACGAGAGCTCCGTCAAGCAGGCGAACAACCTGGCGCTCTCGCTCCGGCTGACCGGCGGCGGCGTCAAGGCGCGCGAGCTGGACGCGGACACGTTCGAGCGGCGGCGGCTGATCAACGGCCAGGAGCATCCGGACACGCTGGTGTCGCAGGTGGCGCTCGCGCGCGACTACTCCGAGCTCGGCGACTACCAGCAGGCGATCTCGCTGCTGGAGACCGCGTACCGGGACTACCTGGAGGTGCTCGGGCCGGACTCGCTGGACACGCTGCGGGCCGCGACTGCCCTCGCCGTGTCGCTGCGCTACGCGGGCGAGCAGGTGCGTGCCAGGACCCTGACGGAGGAGACCGCGCAGCGCTTCGAGACCGACTTCCTGCCGGACCAGCCGGACGCGCTCGCCTGCCAGCTCAACCTGGCCGCGGACCTCGCCTCCACCGGCGAGCTGGAAGAGGCTATCGACGTGGCGCGGAGCACGCTGGCCAGCTACGAGCGCCTGCTCACCGCGGATCATCCCTACACGTGCGCTGCCCGCAACAACTACGGCTGCTACCTGCTGCGGCACGGCGAGCACGCCGCGGCCCTCATCGAGCTGGACGACGCGGATCACAGGCTGCTGACGGGCGTGGGCAAGGAGAACCCGTTCGCCCAGGGCGCGGGCATCAATCTGGCGAACGCGTACGCCGCGACCGGCTCGCCCGAGCGCGCGCTCGACCTGGACCGGGCCCTGGTCCGACTGCTGACCGAGCGCAACGGCGGCTTCCACCCGATGACGCTGGCCTGCTCGGTCAACCTCTCGGCGGACCTCGCCGCGGTCGGCCGCCACGACCAGTCCCGCACCCTGCGCGACCGGACCCTGCCGATGCTCGCGGACGCGCTCGGCGACGACCACCCGACGGTGACCGCGGCCCGGCGCGGCGTCCGGCTGGACTGGGAGCTGATGCCGCAGCCGGTCTGAGCCGGGCGCACGCGGCGCCGCGTCAGCTCCGGGCGTCCGCGCGCTCGAGTCCCTCGGTGAGCCACAGCAGCAGCCTCGGCAGTTCCTCGATCGCGCCGAGGTGCGCCTTGCCGTCCGCGATGTCGAGCTCGGCGTGCGGGATGCACTGCTTGAGCCAGGTCGAGTGCGCGACCGGGGAGAAGACGTCGTCCGCGCCGTGCCACAGTTTCACCGGCGTGGTCAGCGTCGCGGGGTCGAATCCCCACGGGCTGATCATCGCCAGGTTGTCGTCGATCCAGCCGCCGATGCCGTGCCGCAGCGCCTCGGCGTAGGTGTCCACGAGCCCTGACTTGATGCCGTACTCGGAGCTCGCGGCGCGATCCGCCTTGGGCACGTCGGCGTGGCTGCTCGGCAACGCGGACTCCGGATCGGCGCGCTTGCGGTTCATGTCGTCGGCGACGAACTCGGTGTACGCGTCGATGCCGAGCTCCGCGACCCGGTACCACTCGATGTTGCGCTCGGCCATGCCGTCGTACCAGCGCTCCCCCATCAGGTCCCGCGGCGCGCAGGTGACCAGCGAGGCGACCCGGGTGACGCGTTCGGGCAGCAGCGCCGCGCAGGCCAGGGCGTGCGGACCGCCGCCGGACCGGCCGACGACCGCGAACCGCTCGATGCCCAGCCGGTCCGCGAGATCCTCGACGTCGGCGGCGGCGTCGGCCACCCGGCGGCCCTCGCACCGGTCGGAGTCGCCGTAGCCGGGCCGGTCGTAGCCGATCAGCCGGATGCCGCGCGGATAGAGCCGGAGCCCGCGCGGCCGCGGACCGCGGTGGCTGCCCGGCGTGCCGTGCAGGGAGAACACCGGCTTGCCGTTCGGATTGCCGAACTCCTCGTAGGCCAGCGCACGTCCGTCCCGGGTGGTGAATCTGCCGACCATGCTGATCGGATTCCCCGGCGCGGCGCCCGCTAAAGCCGCCCCGACAGCCGCAGGTCCAGGGCCGTGTGGCGCTTGCCGGAGCCGGGGGTGCGCACGGCCTGGGCGAGGGCCTTTTGGGAGCCGACGAGGACGACGAGCTTCTTGGCGCGGGTGATGCCGGTGTAGATCAGGTTGCGCTGCAGCATCATCCACGCGCTGGTGGTGACCGGGATGACGACGACGGGATACTCAGAGCCCTGCGAGCGGTGCACGGTGACGGCGTAGGCGTGCTGGAGTTCGTCGAGTTCGCTGAAGTCGTAGGGGATCAGCTCGTCCTCGTCGGTGCGGACGGTGAGCTTCTGCTCCTCGGAGTCGATCGCGGTGACGATGCCGCCGGTGCCGTTGAAGATTCCGTTGCGGCCCTTGTCATAGTTGTTCCGGATCTGCGTCACCTTGTCGCCGACGCGGTAGGTGCGGCCGCCGAAGCGGCGTTCGGGCACGTCGTCGCGGTGCGGGGTGAGTTCCTGTTGCAGCAGCAGGTTGAGGTTGCCGGATCCGGCGGGGCCGCGGTGCATCGGGGTGAGGACCTGGATGTCGCGGCGCGGGTCGAAGCCGAACTTCTTCGGGATCCGGTGCACGGCGAGGTCCACGACGAGGCGGGCGGCGGGCTCGGACTCGTCCTCCAGGAACAGGTGGAAGTCGTCGAACTCGCGCAGCCGCGGCGGTTTCCCCGCGTTGATCCGGTGCGCGTTGACGACGACCCCTGATTCCTGGGCCTGCCGGAACACCTGCGTCAGCCGGACCCGCGGGATCGGCTCGGCGTCCAGCAGGTCGCGCAGCACCTCGCCCGCGCCGACGCTCGGCAGCTGGTCCACGTCGCCGACGAGCAGCAGGTGCGTGCCCGGGCCGACCGCCTTGGCCAGCTTGTTCGCGAGCAGCACGTCGAGCATCGAGGCCTCGTCCACGACCACGAGGTCGGCGGGCAGCGGGCGGTCCCGGTCGTACGCCGCGTCGCCGCCGGGCTTGAGTTCGAGCAGCCGGTGCACGGTGGCGGCCTCGGCTCCGGTGAGTTCGGCCAGGCGTTTGGCGGCCCGGCCGGTCGGCGCGGCGAGCACCACCTTCGCGCCCTTGGCCCGCGCGAGTTCCACCACCGAGCGCACGGTGAAGGACTTGCCGCAGCCGGGGCCGCCGGTGAGCACGGCGACCTTCTGCGTCAGCGCGAGCTTGACCGCCTGCTCCTGCTCCGGCGCGAGCTCGGCGCCGGTCTGCCCGCGAAGCCACTCCAGCGCCTTGGGCCACTCGACGGTCTGGAACGCCCCGAGGTTGTCCTCGCGCGCGTTGAGCAGTTCGAGCAGCTGCCTGCTGAGCGCCGTTTCCGCCCGATGGAACGGGACCAGGTACAGCGCCTCGGTCTGCGCGAACTCGCCGGGCAGGACCTCGCGGACCGCGCCCTCGGCGTCCACCAGCTCGTCCAGGCACTTGGCGCACAGATCCTCGCCGACCTGGAGGATCTTGACCGCCTCGGTGAGCAGCTTCTCCTTGGGCAGGAAGCAGTTCCCCGCGTCAGTGGCCTGCGAAAGCGCGTACTGCAGGCCGGCCTTGACCCGCTCCGGCGAGTCGTGCGGGATGCCGACGGCCACGGCGATCGCGTCGGCGGTCTTGAAGCCGATGCCCCAGACCTCGCTGGCCAGCTTGTACGGCTCCGTCTTCACGATGTCGATGGCGCCGTCGCCGTACTCCTTGTAGATGCGCACGGCGATGGACGTGGTGACGCCGACCGACTGCAGGAAGACCATCACCTCCTTGATGGCCTTCTGCTCGACCCACGCGGCGGCGATCAGCTTGGTGCGCTTGGGCCCGAGCGTCGGCACCTCGATCAGCCGGTTCGGGTCGGCCTCGATCACGTCGAGGGTCTCGGCGCCGAAGTGGCCGACGATCTTCTCCGCGGTCTTCGGCCCGATCCCCTTGATCAGGCCCGAGCCGAGGTAGCGCTGGATGCCCTGGACGGTCGCCGGAAGCATCGTCGTGTAGTTCTCGACGTGGAACTGGCGGCCGTACTGCGGGTGCGAGCCCCAGCGGCCGCGCATCCGCAGCGACTCGCCGGGCTGTGCGCCGAACAATGCGCCGACGACCGTCAGCAGTTCGGCGCCGCGGCCGGTGTCCACCCGCGCGACTGTGTAGCCGTTGTCCTCGTTGGCGTAGGTGATCCGCTCCAGGACGGCTTCCAGCACGGCGAGACCGACGCCGGGGACGAAGCCCTCGTCCCCGGCGTCGGCACTGTTCTTCGCGGTCACGGCACCAATCTAGCGGGGCCGTCCGACGGCCCCCGGCTCATTCGACTCCGGTCCGGTGGTTCAGTACTCCAGCGACGCGGTGGCCGTGCCGTCGCTGTTGAACGTGATCGTGCCGTAGCTGTCCTGCAGATCGGTCGTCTGGTTGCTGAACTTCTGGTCGGTGCCGCTGTAGTCGGTGTAGTCGCCGGTCTCGCTGGCCACGCTGCCGGTCGCCGAGAAGTCGAAGCTGCCGTCGGAGTTCTGCGAGCTGAGGTCCACCTGGACGGTGCCGACCGTCGAGATCGTCCACGTCACGCTGTTGCATGTGAAGTAGTCGTAGGTGTTGTCGAGCCCGCAGTTGGAGTACGTCGTCTCGGCGGTCGTCGCGCACTGGTCGAGCGCCGCCGAGTACGCGGTCTGCGCGGCGCTCTGCCCCTTGGCCGAGAGCGTGGCCGCGGGCAGTTCGACGTCGGCGTACGTGGTCCAGGTGTAGTTCTGGAACGTCTGGCCCTCGCTCGGCGTCACGGTCGTGGCCGAGGACGAGAAGTCCGGCGAACTCGGGGCGGAGACGACGTGCGCGCCGGGGAACACCTCGACCGGGCTGGACTCGTCGAAGGACACGCCGTCGATGGTCGCCTTGTCCGACCAGCCACCGGTGACCGACAGCTCGCGGTACGGGTCGACGAGCTCCCACTTCTGCGTCTTCGCGTCCTGCTCGGCGAGGTACGTGTCGGTGAGCTTCGTCCCGTGCACGGAGTACTTCACCGCGACGTACGTGAGGTTCGTGCCGGTCACGCCCGCCTCCCGGTACTGCGCCTGCACCGCGCTGGACACGGCCGTCGAGGACGCGATCGCCGCGCCGGTCGGCCGGTTCGCCGCGTTCGCGATGGTCGCCGCGCCGATGACCGGCGTCTCCTGGTACGGCCCGGTCGCCAGCGCCGCGGCGCCCGACGCGTTCCCCGACTCGATGTCCTGGAAGTACGAGTTCACCGCGGCCTGCGCGCCGCCGAGCTTGTCGCCGACGAAGTGCTGGTAGGCGAAGAACCCGCCGAGCGCGAGCACGAGCAGCACCACGACCGGCACCACGAACTTCGGCCGCAGCCGCCGGGACCCGGCGGGCGTCGGCTGCGTCGCGACCGGCCACGGCTGCTGCTGTTGGAACTGCGGCGGCTGCTGGAACTGCCCCTGCTGGAACTCCTGCTGCGGCGGCTGGAACTGCGGCGGCTGCTGCTGGAGCTCCTGCGGTCCGAACTGCCCCTGCTGTACGAACTCCTGCTGCGGGACCTGCTGCGTCGTCGTCGGTTCGCCGAACGGGACGGTCTGCTGCGGCACGGTGAACTGCACCGTCGACGCGGTCGGCGGTCCGAAGCCCTCCGGCCCCGTCGGATACGGCTGCTGGTACGGCTGCTGCTGCTGGTTCGCCGTCGTCCCCACGGCCTGCAGGCGGTGCCCGAGCGAGAGCGAGAGCACGATGTACGACAGCAGGAACCACAGCGCCGTCAGCGCGACCGCCGCGATCAGGCTCGGCCCGAACGACTCCGTGACACCGAAGCTCCCGGCGCCCGCCACGTCGGTGCCCATCGATAGCTCCAGCGCGCCGAGCAGCGTGACCGCGAGGGCCACGACGACGCCGAGCAGCGCGGAACGCCAGGCGTTGTTCGGCACGTACTCGTCGCGGTTCACGGCGAAGCGTCCGCCGCGCCGGGCGAGCAGCGCCGGGGCGGCCGTGCCGATCAGGACGGCGAGCAGCAGCAGCCACAGCCCCCACGGCCGGTGGCTGGTGAACAGGCCGATGTCGTAGCCGCTGCCGTTGGTCAGGCTGGAGGTGTCGGTGCCGTCGGTGCTGCCGTCCGAGCCGGACGTCAGGCCGCTGAGTCCACCGAGCCCGCCGATGCTCGCGTACAGCGAGACGCCGAAGCCGAGGAACGTGCCGTAGATCGCGAAGTTCGGCAGCAGGAACAGCCCGCCGAGCAGCGCCGCGAGACCGCCGTGCGACATTTCGTGGTTCGCGATGATCTCGTAGGCGGCGTAGACCCACAGCCCGAGGCCGACGAGCGTGCCGATGATGCGCGTCTGCAACCAGGCGACGCGGAACGACGGCGTCCAGCGGGCGAGCTGCGTGCGCATGCGCATGGCCCGCGGGTCCGCCGACATCGCGCGGATCCACACGCCGAGCCGCCCGAGCAGCGCCGCCGCGAACACGAGCAGCAGCGGGCCGAGGAAGACCAGCGGCGCGTCGATGCCCACCGAGCCGCTCGCGCTGCCCCCGAAGTCGGACGACGTCGAGCTCACGTAGTTCGCGCCGCCGAACGGGTCGGACCGGTGCGTGGCGAACGCGAGGATCAGCAGCCCGAGCGACACGATCACGGCGGGCAACGCGGCCCGCGCCACGAGCTGGCCGAGACTCGAACTCGGCGCGGTGCGCTCCCGCCCGCGGACCGCGCGGTAGACGAGGTAGAGCACAGCGATCGTCAGCAGCCAGACGGTGATACGCAGGCTGATACTCAGCGACATGCTGAGATCGCTGCCGGACCCGAACAACGACCCGGACGACGTGTCGCTGCTGAAATCGACGGACTCCGAGATCGACCCGGAAAGCGGCACGCCGAGACTGCTCGCGAGCAGCCACGCGGACGTCGAGAGGTAGTCCCCCACCCCCGCGTTCACATGCTCGCTGCTCAGCCCGACCGCGATCACCAGCACGATCGCGAGCACCGCGACCACATACCCGGCGACCAGCGCCACGAGCCCGCCCCGCGCCGCCGCGATCACGTCGGCCGCGTTCAGCAGCCCGGGACGCGCCGGCGCCACCGGAATCCCCGCGTATGCCGCGGGATTCGGGTCATTGAAGTACACCTGCTGCTGCGGCGGAGGTGCGAACTGCTGCCCCGGCTGAGGCTGCGGCTGAGGCTGGAACTGAGGAACGGGCGGCGGCTGCGGCACGGGCACCTGCTGCGGCTGCGGAGCCTGCGCCTGCACCGGAACCTGCTCGGTCTGCGCCGGAGCGACCGGCTGCGGCACCGGAACCTGCTCGGTCTGCGGCTCGGCCTGCTGCTGCGGAACCGTCACCGGCTCGGTCGCCTGCGTCACGGACTCGGCAACCTGGTCCGTGACCTGGTCCGTCGCCTGCGTCACCGGCTCGGTCACCGGCTGCGTCACCGGCTGCGCGACCTGCTCCGTGACCTGCTCCGTCGCCTGCGTCACCGGCTGCGTGACCTGCTCGGTGACCTCCTGCGTGGCCTGCTCCGTCACCTGCTCCGTGACCTGCGTCGCCTCGGGCTCCACCGGCATCGGCTCGGTCGGCGCGCCCTCGGCGCCTGCCGCGTCGCCGACCGTTTCCAGCTGTGGATCATCGTTGTCTGACACGGTTGAACCCCCTCCAGAGGACCTGCACCCAGGTGGCCCACCACCACCTGGGTGCACCGTACGGCTAAGGCCCCAGCTCACTGGGCCTTCTGCTCACATCGTTACCGTTCCGTGCGCGACGTGCGGCCGCCCGGCAGACTCAGCAGCAGCAGGGCCGCCGCGAGCAGGCCGAGGCCGGCCCAGGCCGCGGGGGCGAGCCGCTCGCCGTGGGCGAAGACGCCGAGCAGGGTGCCGACCGCGCCCTCCGCCAAGGTCACGGTCGTGGCCGTGGCGGCGGAGGTGTATCTCAGGGCGCTACCGAAGATCGTGTAGCACGCGTAGTTGGTGACCCAGCCGTAGAACAGCACGACCGCCGCGCCGCGCACGTCGATCAGGCCGTGCAGTCCGCCGCTCAGCACGAGTACCGGAACGCACCAGATCGCGCAGGTGCCGAACATCGCGCCGTACACGTCGCCGGAGGCCTCGCCCTGGCCGATCAGCCGCGCGGCGACCGAGGAGGCCACCGAGTACGACAGGCCGGGGATCAGCGCGAAGACCACACCGATGAAGCTGACGGACCGCGCGCCCGTGTCGCCGGTCACCATGAGCACCGTGCCCGCGACGGCGATCGGCGCGCACTGCAGCCAGCGCCGGGACAGCGGCCTGCGCTCGACGAAGCGGGAGATCAGGCCGGTGAACAGCGGCGCGCTGCCGAGCGTGATCGCGGTGGCCAGGGCGACGCCGAGCCGGTGCACGGCGGGGAAGAACGCGAGCGGGTACGCCATCAGCCCGAAGGAGCCGGTGACGACCAGCAGCCGGGTACGGCCGCGGGCGCGCCGGACCAGCGTGCGCGCGCCGGGCCGGACGATCAGCATGGAGACGCCGGCGACGATCATGCCGCAGGCGCCGACGGCCGCGGGCGAGGCCGCCGCGGGGATGTACGTGGAGACCAGCCCCACGGCTCCCCACAGGATCGAGCAGAGCAGCACCGGGAGGATGCCGCGCGTGAGCTCGGTCCGGTGCGCGGGCAGGGTGGGACGGGGGATCTCGACTTCTACAGCCATGGAAATGAACCGCACCTTCGCAAAAGGGGTCAGCACGTGCCGAATCGGACGGGAGACTGACTCCGGGCGCGACGCATCACCGGTGGACGGCGCACTCGCCGTCCACGCGTAGCCAGGAAAGAGGAGCTACGGAATCTCGCGCCCGGTCAGGCGCGGGGAGGCGGCAACTGCCGCAGTCCGGTGCGATGCATGGGGCCGAGTCTAACCACGGTCCCGGGCCGCGGTCAGCTGCGTTTCGCACCGTGGACGCCGCGCGGCTTGGCACAGTGTCACGGACCGCCGCGCCGGGCCCGTCGGCGATCGGACACGATCCGGAAACATCAGTCCCGAATCCCGGGACGGCCCTTGACGTCTGTTGCGTCCGGGTGAACTCTGTACGACGGTTCCGGTCAACGTCGACCGGGACCTTTTCCTTTTTCCGGGGCCGCGGGGGCCGACGGCCTGTCAGATAATGTTGGATCCCGTCGCGGTAATGGGAGCCTTGCACACGGTTCCGACCCGTCAAGGTACAGCACTGATTCAGGTTGCAGTTTGAATAAGAGTCCTTGACAAGGCTGTCATCGCACGGTTGGCTGCGAGGGATCGCTGTTTGTTCACGTTTGAAAATCACTGCAATCGTTCGGACTTGTCGGGGAACTTCAAGGCAGGTCCGGGCCCCCGGGGCACGACCACCACTGACCACCACTCCACCAGCGTGCTCCGGGACTCCATCCGCAATGACGCACCTTGGAGGCAGTTCGTGACCACGTTCCACTCAGCTTCGTCCTCGTCCACCCACGGGCTCGCCCGCCGGACCGTCCTCAAGGGGGCGTTCGCGGCAGCGGGAGTCGCCGCACTGCCCACCCTGGCCGCATGCTCGTCCTCGAAGTCGGGCGGGGGCGAGGCGTCCACCGTCGTCTCCTTCGGCTCGAACGCGGCGGTGCCCGAACCGAAGGGCGCCTACCAGACGCTGTTCGCGGCGGCGAAGAAGTCGACCGGCCTGACCATCGACGTCAACTGGGTCGACCACAACACCTTCCAGCAGAACATCACGACGTACCTGCAGGGCAACCCGCAGGACGTGTTCAACTGGTTCGCCGGCGAGCGCATGCAGTACTTCGCCGGGCAGGGCCTGGTCTCCAACGTCAACGACGTCTGGGACAAGATCGGCGGCTCGTACACCGACGCCATGAAGGCGCAGTCCAAGGGCAGCGACGGCAACTACTACTTCGTGCCCTTCGACTACTACCCCTGGGCCGTCTTCTACAGCAAGTCGCTGTGGGCCTCGAAGGGCTACCAGGAGCCGACCAACTGGGACGACTTCATCACGCTCGCCAAGAAGATGAAGTCGGACAACCTGATCCCGCTGGCCTTCACCGACAAGGACGGCTGGCCCGCGATGGGCACGTTCGACTACCTGAACATGCGCATCAACGGCTACCAGTTCCACATCGACCTGATGCGCACCGGCCAGGGTTGGGCCTCCTCGCAGGTGGCCGCGGTGTTCGACCAGTGGAAGCAGCTCATCCCGTACTACTCCCCCGGCTTCCTCGGCCTGACCTGGCAGGAGGGCGCGAACCAGATCCTGAACAAGCAGGCCGGCATGATGGTCCTCGGCCTGGACCAGATCGGCACGATCTTCACCGGCTCGAACGCGGACGACCTCGGCTTCTTCGCGTTCCCGGAGATCAACTCGACCTACGGCCAGGACTCGGTCGAGGCGCCGATCGACGGGTTCATGGTGGCCAAGTCGCCGAAGAACTCCGCGGGCGCGGGCAAGCTGCTCGAGTACCTCGGCACCGCGGCCGCGCAGCAGCTGTGGCTCGGCTCCAACCCGGCGGACATCGCCACCGCCTCGGGCGTGGACACCAGCAAGTACACCAAGCCGCAGACCGCCGCGATCAGCCTGATCAACAGCGCGAAGCACCTGTCCCAGTTCATGGACCGGGACACGCTGCCGAGCTTCGCCGACCCGGTGATGCTCCCGGCCATCCAGAAGTTCCTCAACAGCCCCTCCGACGCGGCCTCGATCCTGAAGAACGTCGACGCGCAGGCCAAGACCATCTGGGCGACCAACGGCTGAGTACCGGCTCGAATGACCGGTGTCCCCCGCGGCCGCGAGCCGCGGGGGACACCGGCATGGAAGGAACGTGAATCACTTGGCTTCCATCACGCTTTCCCAGCCCGGCCGGAACAGGCGGCTGCGGCGCTACACCAAGCGCGACCGGGCCGCCCTGACCCTGATGGGCGGCGTGCCGCTGCTGCTCTCGCTGGCGTTCGTCTGGCTCCCGGCGCTGGCCACGGTCGCGCTGTCGTTCTTCAACTGGACCGGCATCGGCGGCTTCTCCGACATGAAGCCGGCCGGGGTGAACAACTACCGGATCATCTTCTCGATCTATCCGGAGTTCCCGCCCGCGATCGAGCACAACCTGCTGTGGCTGCTCGTGTTCTTCGTCATCCCGGCGCCGTTCGGGCTGTTCCTGGCGCACCAGCTGAACAAGCAGCTGCGCGGCTCGCGGATCTACCAGTCGATCCTGTTCCTGCCGGTGGTGCTCTCGCTCGCGCTGGTCGGGTTCATGACCGAACTGGTCTTCTCCCCGACGCAGGGCCTGGTGAACAACCTCACCGGGCACGCCGGGCAGCACAACCTGATCGACTGGCTCGGCAATCCCAGCCTCAACATCTGGGCCGTGCTGATCATGGCCTGCTGGCGGCAGACCGGCTACGTCATGATCCTGTTCCTCGCCGGGCTCAAGTCCGTGGACCCGTCGCTCCAGGAGGCGGCCTCGCTGGACGGCGCCAACGAGTGGCAGTCGTTCCGGCACGTCGTCTGGCCCGCGCTGCGCCCGATCAACATCGTCGTGGTCGTGGTCACGGTGATCGAGTCGCTGCGCGCGTTCGACATCGTCTACATCATCAATCAGGGTACGAACGGTCTCGAACTGCTCTCCACCCTCATCACGGCGAACATCATCGGCGAGACCAGCCGGATCGGCTTCGGTTCCGCGCTCGCCACGATCCTGCTCGTGATCTCGCTCGCCTTCGTGCTGCCCTACGTGTACACGACGTTCCGGAAGGACACCCGGTCATGACCGCCGCGACGTTCACCGGAAGCCGGACAGCCGCCGAGGCCGCCGCGCCGAACCCGAACCGGCGCCGGCGGCTGCGTCCCGCGCGGGCGTTCCTGCACGTGTTCCTGATCGCCACGTGCATCGTGTGGATCGCGCCCGTGCTCTACGCGCTCTACACCTCGCTGCGCCCGTACGCCGACACCGCGAAGCACGGCTACGTCTCCGTCGGCGGGCACTACAACCTGAGCAACTACACGACCGCCTGGAACGAAGCCGACCTGCCGCTGTACTTCAAGAACTCGGCGATCATCACCATCCCGGCGCTGCTGATCACGCTGTGGCTGGCGAGCATGGTCGCGTTCGTGGTGGCGCGGCACAGCTTCAAGTTCAACCTGGCGATGCTGATGATCTTCACCGCGGGCAACCTGCTGCCGCAGCAGGCGATCATCACGCCGCTGTACAAGCTCTACATCACCATTCCGCTGCCGGGCTGGCTCTCCGACTCCGGCCACCTCGACGACTCGTTCTTCGGTCTGATCCTGATCCACGTCGCGTTCCAGACCGGCTTCTGCGTGTTCGTGCTCTCCAACTTCATGCGCACGATCCCGCACGAGATCACCGAGGCGGCCCGGGTGGACGGCGCGTCCGAGTGGCGGCAGTACTGGCAGGTCGTGCTGCCGCTGTGCCGCCCGGCCCTGGCCGCGCTGGCCACGCTCGAGTTCACCTGGATCTACAACGACTTCTTCTGGGCCACGGTGCTGATGCAGACCGGTTCGAACCGCCCGATCACGGCGGCGCTGAACAACCTGACCGGCCAGTTCTTCACCGACAACAACCTGATCTCGGCCGCCTCGATGATCGTGGCGATCCCGACCCTGGTGGTGTTCTTCGCCCTGCAGAAGCAGTTCGTCTCCGGGCTCACCCTCGGTGCGAACAAGGGCTGACGGCGGCCCGGGCCGTGCTGGCGGGGGCCGCTCAGGCCTCCGCCAGCATCAGGTCGCCGACCAGCTCGGCCGCGGTCTCCCGGGCGTTCTCGGACAGGCCGGTGTCGGTGATCCACAGGTCCACGTCGGAGAGCCGGGCGAATCCGGCCAGGCCGGTCAGCCCCCACTTGGTGTGGTCGGCCACCGCGATCACCCGGCGGGCCGAGGCCACCAGCGCGCGGTTCGTCTCGGCCTCGGCGAGGTTCGGGGTGGACAGGCCGGCCTCCGGGGAGATCCCGTGGCTGCCCAGGAACACGGCGTCGAAGTGCAGGCTGCGGATCGCCGCGTCCGCGACCGGGCCGACGAGCGCGTCCGAGGGGGTGCGCACGCCGCCGGTGAGCACGACGGTCGGTCCGGGGCCGCCGTTCGGGTTGGCCGCGGCGTAGAAGCGCTCGGCGATCCGGATGCTGTTGGTCACCACCGTGAGCCCCGGCACCGCGGTCAGCCGGCCCGCGAGCGAGTACGTCGTGGTGCCCGCGGACAGCGCGATGGCGCTGCCCGGCACGACCATCGCGGCGGCGGTCTGCGCGATCGCCTCCTTGAGCGCGGTGTCCCGGTCCGCCTTGGCCTCGAACCCAGGTTCGTAGGCGCTGGACTCGCCGACGGCCACCGCGCCGCCGTGCACCTTCTCCAGTTGCCCGGCCCGGGCGAGCGCGTCGAGGTCGCGTCGGATCGTCATGTCGGAGACGCGGAACCGGTCCACCAGTTCCGTCACCCGCACCCCGCCGCGTTCGCGCACCTCGCGCACGATGGCGGCTCGGCGTTGCCCGGCCAGCAGGCCGCGTTCGCTGTCAGTCTGCGTCACACCCACCATGCTATCCCTTGTGCGATTACGTTTGACTATGTTTAAATGCGAGTTGTGAAGAGGACCGGTATCACCCTGGCGGACGGCCGGGAGCTGTTCTACTACGACTCCGGCGACGGCGAGGCCCGCGGCCAGTACGCCGACCTGCGGCCGCTCGAGCCGATGCACCGCGCGGCGGAGACCCGCTACGACGAGGCCCAGGGCGAGTGGATCGCCATCGCCGCGCACCGGCAGAACCGCACCTACAAGCCGCCGGCCGACCAGTGCCCGCTCTGCCCCTCCGAGGGCGACCGGCTCACCGAGGTCCCGGCCCCGGACTACGAGGTGGCCGTCTTCGAGAACCGCTTCCCCTCGCTCGGCGGCCCGGACGGCGGGCGCTGCGAGGTGGTCTGCTTCACCTCCGAGCACGACCAGTCCTTCGCCGGGCTCACCGAGGCGCGCGCCGCGCTGGTGCTCGAGGCGTGGACCGACCGGACCGCGGACCTGCTCGCCCGCCCCGACGTGCGCCAGGTCTACATCTTCGAGAACCGCGGCGAGGAGATCGGCGTCACCCTCGCGCACCCGCACGGCCAGATCTACGCGTTCCCCTACGTGGCGCCGAAGATGGACCGCGCGATCACCCAGGCCGCCGCGTACCGCGAGCGCACCGGCCGGAACCTGTTCGAGGACATCGTCGAGCGCGAGTCCGCGGGCGAGCGGGTCGTCGAGGAGAACGAGCACTGGATCGCCTTCACCCCGTACGCCGCGCGCTGGCCCTACGAGGCGCACCTCTACCCGAAGAAGCGCACACCCGACCTGACCGCGCTGGACGACGCTCAGCGGGCCGCGTTCCCCTCGATCTACCTCAGCCTGCTGCGACGCTTCGACGGCCTGTTCCCGCCGCCGGACGGCCAGTCGGTGAACCGCACGCCCTACATCTCGGCGTGGCACCAGGCGCCCAAGCGGGCCGCCGGCGCCGAGACCGAGGCCGCGCTGCACGCTGAAATCTTCACCGTGCGCCGCGCGCCCGGGAAGCTGAAGTACCTGGCCGGAGCCGAGTCCGGGATGGGCGCCTTCGCGAGCGACACCACCCCTGAATCGGCGGCCCTTGCGCTCCGGAACGCGGGACGGTGAATACTGTGGCTACGCAAGAAGGAGCGAAAGAGGGAGCACCGGAGAGCATGTCGATCGCCGCGCAGGAGTCCGCCGAAGAGGCCCGGAAGCTGTTCGAGTCCGTCTACGCCGCGGCGCCGGCCGGGATCTTCGCGGCCCCGGGCCGGGTCAACGTGATCGGCGAGCACACGGACTACAACGAGGGCTTCGTGCTCCCGATGGCCATCGACCGGTACACCGCCGTGGCCGCCGCGCCGCGCCTGGACGGCCTGCTGCGCGTGGTCTCCGGGCAGGGCGACACCGGCGTCATCGAGATCCCGGTGGCCGCGCTGGCCCCCGGCGAGCGCACCGGCTGGGCCGACTACCCGGCCGGCGTGGTCTGGGCGATGATCGGCGCGGGCGCGCTCCCGGCCGACTTCAAGGGCGCCGACCTGGCGTTCTCCTCGCGTGTTCCGGTCGGCTCCGGACTGTCCTCGTCCGCGGCGCTGGAGTGCTCCACCGGCCTGGCCGTCGCCGCGCTGGCCGGAAAGCCGATCTCCCCCTCGGAGCTCGCCCGGCTGTCGCAGTACGCGGAGAACGAGTACGCCCACGTGCCCTGCGGCCCGCTGGACCAGCTGTCCTCGGCCTTCGGCGCGGCGGACGCGGTCCTGCACATCGACACCCGCTCGTTCGACATAGCGGTACACCCCTTCGCACTCGGCGAGGCGGGGCTGACGCTGCTGGTGATGAACACGAAGGTGCAGCACCAGCACGGCGAGAGCGGCTACGCGGACCGCCGCGCGGCCTGCGAGCGCTCGGCCCAGCAGATGGGCGTGCCCGCGCTGCGCGACCTGACCTTCGCAGACCTCGAACGTGCCGCGACGGTGCTGGACGAGACCGACCTGCGCCGGGTCCGCCACGTGGTCACCGAGAACGACCGCGTCAACCGCTTCGTCAGCATCCTGCAGCTCGGCCCGTTGGAGGGCTCCCGGCTGAACTCGGCCGGCGAACTCCTCACCGCCTCGCACATCTCCCTGCGCGACGACTTCGAGGTCTCCTGCGCGGAACTCGACATCGTGGTCGACGCGGCCCTGCGCGGCGGCGCCCACGGTGCCCGGATGACCGGCGGCGGCTTCGGCGGCTGCGCGATCGCCCTGGTGTCCACGGACCGCCTCGACCGCGTCGCCGAGACCGTCTCCGAGGCCCTCCCGCAGGCCGAACTGTTCACCGTCGTCGCGGACCGCGGCGCCTACCAGGTCGTCTGAGGTCCGAGCGGTCCCGTCCGCGGACGGAGCTCTACCCGAAGTGAAATTTCGTTCGTGCTGATTAACTATCCCCATGAGCGAATCCCGTAGAGCTCCGTTCCCGTTCAACCCCTACGACAACCTGCCCGAGCTGCCCACCTTCACGGTGACGAGCACCGACGTGGCGGACGGCGTCACCGTGCCCGCCGCGGTCTCCTCCAAGGCGTTCGGCGTGCCCGGCGGCGAGGACCTCTCCCCGCAGCTGGCCTGGTCCGGGTTCCCGGCCGAGACCAAGTCCTTCGCCGTGACCTGCTACGACCCGGACGCCCCGACCGCGTCCGGCTTCTGGCACTGGGCCGTCGCCGACATCCCGGCCGAGGTCACCGAACTGGCCACCGGCGCGGGCACCCCCGGCACCGAGTCCCTGCCGAAGGGCGCGCTCACCCTCGCCAACAGCGCGGGCTTCCCCGGCTTCGTCGGCTGCGCCCCGCCCGCCGGCCACGGAGCGCACCGCTACTTCTTCGTGGTGCACGCGCTGGACGTGGAGACCCTGGGCCTCGACGCCTCGGCCCGCCCCGAGGTGCTCGGCTTCAACCTGTTCTTCCACACCCTGGCCCGCGCCTACGTGGTGCCGACCTTCGAGGTCGCAGCAGGCTGAGACGCGCGGCCGAGACACATCGGCACGCGGCTGAGAAACGTCGGTCCGCGGGACGAGGCCCCACCCGATCCCGCGGACCACGGCCGTCCAATCCCGCGGACCGTGCCCGCCTCTGGACCCGACGTGCGAGACTGGGGGCATGGTGCAGCACCCGACGACCCTGGTGACGTTCCCGACCGGCGCGACCGAAGGCGCCTCCGCGGTGCGCGAGCTCGTGCCGCTCGGCGCGCAGTCCCCCGCGGGCGGCGTCGGGCTGATCGTGGACACCACCCCCTTCCACCCGGTCGACCACACCTGGCCCGACCAGCCCGGCGACAGCGGCACCGTGCTGGTGGACGGCATCGTCTACCCGGTGATCGACGCCGTGACCGGCGCCATCGGCCCCGACGGCGAGTTCGCGATCGGCGAGGAGATCCCGGTCAAGCGCGGGGACGAGGCGTGGACCTGGCAGGTCGTGCACGTGCTGGAGTCCGTCGCCGATCCCGAAGCCCTGCTCGGCGCCAACGCCCAACTCCGCGTAGACGCCGACCGCAGGCGCGCCCTGTCCGCCGCCCACACCGGCTGCCACGTGATGGCCCTGGCCCTCAACGAGGCCCTAGCCGAGCGCTGGCGCAAGTCCCCCGGCCGCGAGGACTCCTTCGGCCGCCCCGACTTCGACGCCATCGCGATGGAGTCCTCCCGCATGGACGAACACGCCAGCACCGACAGGTACCGCCTAGGCAAGTCCCTGCGCAAGAAGGGCTTCGACCCCGACGGCCTGGCCGACCACCTCCCCCAACTGGCCGAGCAGGTCAACGCCCGCCTAGCCGCCTGGATCGCCGCCGACGCCCCCGTCCGCATAGAACTCTTCGGCGGCGAGAAGACCGCCCGCCTCACCGCCCGCAGGCAGTGGGTCTGCGACCTCCCCGAAGGCACCGCCTCCATCTTCTGCGGCGGCACCCACGTCTCCCGCCTAGGAGAGTTGGACGCCCTACAGTGCACCCTCTCGCTCTCAGAAGACGGCTCTGAGCTGGTCGTCGTGACGGTGCCGAAGCTGCTCTAGCAGCCCGGCCTGCGGTTGGTGGTCGGTGGTCGGCCCTACCTACGTCACCAGCACTGCGCTCGTTCCTCGCTTCGTGCCGGTGACTACGTCCGGGCCGATTACTTACCCCGCCCACCCGCCCTACTCAACCGGCCCTACAGTCGCTCCGCTCCTTCGGGACGCCTGCGGCGGGCGGCACGCTCCCTCGTACCTCGGTCGCTCAACCGCCCACCTACGGCACTGCGCACGGCATGGCAGGGGGCTAATTCTTGTCGGCGGCGCGCGGAAGCCGCCTGAAGCATCGAACGCTGACCGCCTTGGCAGCGGTTCGTATGGCAAAGTGCCGAACGTGATTCCGGGCACTCCGCTGCGAACCGCCGCGTACCTTGCCTTCTACACGGTCATCGCCGTACTGGGGATCGGGTTGTTTGCGCAGCTCAACTCCGGACGGTGGACCCTTGCAGTGGCCGCGGGCATCGCGGCCGTCGCCCTCGTCGTGGGCATACCGATCCGGGTCAGCGTTGAGCGTGCGTCGTGGCGGAGGATGTGCAAGGCGCGGAACGTGGCATTGTGCGCGGCTTTGCTGTTCAGCGCGGTGGACGTCGTCGGGCTCGTCTGGTTCGTCGTTTCTTTCTCCGGCTGGCAACAGTAGGCAGCTGCATCTGGCTCCGCGACCGAGGAGCGCCAGCGACGAGGGAACGTAGGTAGGGCCGACCACTGACTGTGGGCCTCCGGGATAAGATCCGCGCATGTACTTCACCGACCGGGGCATCGAGGAGCTTGCGCGGCGACGTGGCGAGGAGCAGGTCACGTTGGAGTGGCTGGCCGAGCAGCTGCGCACGTTCGTGGACCTGAACCCGGAGTTCGAGACGCCGGTCGAGCGGCTCGCGACGTGGCTCGCGCGGCTGGATGATGATGACGACGAGGATCTGGACGACTGAGTCTGTCTGAGTCCTCTGGATCCAGTCAGCGATCAGGCGTCGGGCTCGGCCTCGGCGGTTAGTTTGCTGTCGAGGTTGGCGAGGATGTGGGGCCAGCCTTCGCCCATGCCGTGGTACGCGTGCTTGCCTAGCGGGGAGTTCAGGTCGAAGCCGGCGTGTTCTAGGAACAGGCGGGTGCCTCGGCCTTCGGGTTCCAGGCGCCAGGTGATGAGGGTGTCCAGGGTGTCCTCGGCGAAGCGGTAGGCGAGTAGGCGCTCCGGTTCGACGGCGGTGACTTCGCAGGGTTGGAAGCCCCATTCCTGCATGTCTAGGGTGAAGCGGTGCCCGACTACGGGCTTGATGTCGCCTGCGGTGAACCAGCGGGCCAGGCGCTCGGGGTCGGTCAGGGCGGCCCAGACCTTGGCGGGCGGGTGCGGGAGGAAGCGGTCGCAGCGGATTACGGCTTCCGGGGATTGGTTGGCGGTATCTCCTACCTCGGCGGCGGGCTGTTCGGGGCTCATGGGGTCTCGGTCTCCTCGTCCAGCAGGTCGGACAGCGCGCGCAGGCGCTGGTTCCAGTACCGCTCGAAGGGATGCAGCCAGGTGTCGACCTCGGCGAGCGGCGCCGCTTCCAGGTGGTAGAAGCGGTGCCGCCCACGCGGCTCCTCGCGCACCAGGCCCGCGCCCCGGAGTACCGCGAGGTGCTCCGAGACGGCGGGCCTGCCGAGTTCGAACATCCCGGCCAGGTCGCCCGTGGAACGCGGGCCCTCGCGCAGGCTTTCGAGCAGTCGACGGCGCACCGGATTGGCCAGCGCGCCGAACACGTCGGTTGACATGACGCCACGATACGTCGGAGATTCCCGACGCGTCAACTTTTTCCGACGCGACTGGACCGCAGGAGGGAGAGCAAGGCCAGACTTCGGCTAGCCCCAGCAGCCCGGCTGCGTGTCCGACGTGATCTGGCCGTGATTCGCCGTGATGACGTGGTGGTAGCAGGGTTCGGAGATGCTCTGGCTCTGGTAGTCCTCGGAGTCCTGGCCGTCGGCCTGGATGTTGGCGCCGGTGTCGTCGCGCTGTAGGACGCCGCTGGCCTTGACCTGGTCGGAGACGGAGCCGGTGGTGAGGTAGGCGCGGCCGACGCCGACCGCCGTCGTGGTGAAGCGGGCCTGGCTCACCTGGGCCGTGAGCGTGAAGCCGTTGCCGGTCGTGTCGGGGATGTAGCTCGCGTTCATGCTGATCGGGTAGCTCCACGTGGCCTTGGTCGACAGGCCGTTCGTGGTCACGACGTCGTAGCCCTGGTCCTGCTGGGTGACGTTCTGGTACTCGCCGCCGTCCCAGATCTTGTCGGTGTTCTGATACGTCGCGTGCTGGCTGACGGTGGTGCGCACCCGGCCCCGGCTGGTGTCGACGTAGCCTGAGACGCTCCAGTCGCGGCTCGCGTCGGCGGTGATCAGGTTGGTGCCGCTGGCCGGGCTGGTGATGGTGGTGGTCAGCGCGGGGGCGGCGGCGATGGTGTCGGCGGTGACGGCGCCGCCGGTGTGGCCGGCGTGGGCGTCGGTGGTGAGGAACATCGTCGCGTCGACCATCCACACGTCGCTGATGTCGGCGGGCGGCACGATCGTGATCGTGTGCTGCTTCCCGTCGGAGAGCAGGCCGGCGAAGGGGGTCAGGTTCATCGTGTACGGCTCGGTGCGCACCGAGTCGACGCTCATGATCGGCCGCCACATCATCGGGTTGATGCCGCCGCTGTAGATGACCGGGTACACCTGCGCGATCCCGGCGAGTTTCCCGTCCACCTCCACGCCCACCTCGCGGTACGTGCCGCCGCTGCAGTAGCCGTTGGCGATGTCGGCGGCGTCGTTGTCCGGCACGTTGCTGTACCAGAACTCCTCGCAGCCGTTGCCGCGCGCGTAGACCTCGATGCTGGCGTTGGTCAGGTTCGTCGGGAAGGTCTCGGTGAGGCTGGCGGTCTGGCCCTTCGTCAGGTCCCACCAGTCCGAGGCGCCGTTGCTGTCGGTGTTGCTCAGCGGCAGCACCTCGTTGGCCACGTGCGCGGCCGGATGGGTGCGGTCGGCCATGTAGTACGTGACCTTGAGCGTGATGTGGTAGACGCCGGTGTACGAGCTGTTGACGACGTTGCCGAGGCTCACATCGATCGGCTGCGTCTTCTGCAGCAGCGGGATGTACTTGCTCAGGTCCTCGTCGACGTGCCAGGAGATGCCCGCGGCGTCCGGCTCGGGCGTGCTGGTGCGGAAGACCTCGGCACCGCCGATCCAGACTCCGGCGAGCCGGTCGTACTGCACGCCCGCGACGCTGCCGTACCAGTCGAGCACGACCTTGTTCCACGGTCCGGCGCAGCCGCTCGGCGGGGTCAGGGTGCCGATGTAGTCGCCGGTCGAGTAGGAGTTCGCGAAGTCGTACTGCATCGCGGTGACGGTGCAGCTGCGCGTGTCCGGGCGGGAGACCGGCTCGAAGGCGTTGACCGGGTTCGCGTAACCGTTCTCGACGTAGTCAGGGGACGAACTCGAGTCGTCCTGCTGCGCCGCGTGGATGCCGATGGTGACGGCCGCGTGGCGGGCGGCGGCGGTCATGCCGTGCGCCGCGGCCGCGCTGGACGCCGCCGCGGACGACGCGGTCGCGGGCCCGGCCGTCAGCACCAGTCCGGTCACGAGAGCGGCGGCGAGGGCTATGCCGCGCAGGGATTTCCCGCGCGATATCAAGGTGGTGGTGGGCATGAGGAACAACCTCGCCGATCCGGCCGCGCGGGTAAACCCCCTGAAGGCAAAATCGGATGCATGTCGCCTGCCCCGCACGTAACATCCGCAGCATGGATCCTGTGTGGCGGACACTGACCAGGGACGACGCGGCCGCGATCGCCGAGCTGAACGAGGCGGCGCAGGTGGTGGACCGGGTCGACGAGCACGAGAGCGCCGAGGACGTCGCGGAGGAGTTCGACAGTCCCTCGGTCGACGCGCGGGACGGCAGCCGCGGCGCCTTCGTGGACGGGCGCCTCGTAGCCGCCGGGATCGTCTACGCGCGCACGGCCGCCGATCCGGTGCACGGCATGTTCTTCTGGGGCCAGGTGCATCCGGACTTCCGGCGGCGCGGGCTCGGCACCGCGCTCGTGACGTGGGCGTTGGGCGCGGGCAAGCGGATCACGGAGCGGCTGTTCCCGGGCGCGCCGTGCGAACTGCGTGCCCCGGCGCACGACTCGCTCGCCGGCAACCTCGCGCTGTTCAGGTCCCAGGGCTTCACCGCGGACCGGTACGAGTTCATGATGGAGCTCCCGCTCGCCGGCCGTGAGGGAAAAACCCAGGTCCCGGACGGGTTCACGCTGGTCACCTTCGATCCGGAGCTGTCCGAGGAGTTCCGCGAGACGCACAACACGGCGTTCGTCCCGGACCACCCCGGCTCGACCGTGCAGACCGCCGAGTCGTGGCCGCACGTCGTCGGGATCGGGTTGGCGAGCTTCGTGCCGGAGCTGTCCTTCGGCCTGCGCGACGCGGCGACCGGCACGCTCGCGGGCTACGTCCTCTCCCGCTACTACGGGGCCGATCTGGCCACGCCCGGCCGCCGCGACCTCTACCTCAACTACATCGGCACCCGCCGCGAGTACCGGGGACGCGGCGTGGCCAGCGCCCTGATCGGCGCGGCGGCGGACGGCGCGGCGGCACGCGGTTTCGACTCGGCCTCGCTGGGCGTGTACGCGGACAACCCGAGCGGCGCGCTCGGCGTGTACAAGAGAGCGGGTTTCGTCGTGCGGCACCGGGTCGAGATCTTCACCCGCACGGCTCCCTAGGATGGGCACATGAGATTCGCCTTCTTCGACCTCGACGACACGCTGGTGGACACGCAGGCCGCGTTGCACGCGTGGGCACTCGACTTCGTCGCCCGATACGCGATCGAGGACGGCGACGAGAGGGCCGCGGCCGACGTCGTGACCCGTCGGGTGAACGACGTCGTCACCTGGCGGGAGTTCACCGAGAAGGCGCGCGAGTGGTACCGGATCAGCACTCCCGCCGACCGGCTCTTCGACGAGCTCGCCGCGGCGTACGCGGCGAAGTTCACCATCTCCGCGGAGGTCACCGCCGGATTGACGCGGCTGCGGGACGCGGGCTGGCTGCTCGCCATCGTCACCAACGGGCTGACGACCGTGCAGCAGGGCAAGATCGAGCGCGTCGGCCTGCGCGAGTACGTGGACGCGGTGATCGACTCCGAGGCGGCCGCGTCCCGGAAGCCGGACCGCCGGATCTTCGAACTCGCGGCGGGCAAGCTCGGCGTCGAACTGGGGCCGGACGGCTGGATGGTCGGCGACCGGATCGACCTGGACATCGCGGGCGGCGTCGCCGTGGGTCTGCGCACGATCTGGCTGCCGCAGGGCGGAGTCGTGCCGCAGCCCGGGGACCCGAGGCCGGACTTCACCGCCGCGTCGATCGACGAGGCCATCGCGATCATCGAAGGCGGGCCGGCGCAATAGCGGACCGGTCCCGGAATAATCACCGGCCGAGCGCTGCTGACCTGGAGGAATCGTTTTCTCTGGTTGGTGGGAGCCGTACTATGCGCGTCGAGATCTGGAGCGATGTGGCCTGTCCGTGGTGCTACATCGGAAAGGCCCGCTTCGAGCAGGGCCTGGCCGAGTTCGAGCACAAGGACCAGGTCGAGGTGGTCTTCCGCTCCTTCGAGCTCGACCCGCACCGCGCCGAGGGCGACAACCAGCAGGTCATCCCGATGCTGGCGAAGAAGTACGGCATGTCGCAGGAGCAGGCGCGGCAGGCCGAGCAGCGGGTCGCGGAGAACGCGCGCTCCGAGGGGCTCACCTACGTGGCCGAGGGCCGCGACACCGGCAACACCTTCGCGATCCACCGGCTGCTGCACTTCGCCAAGACCAAGGGCGTGCAGAACGAGCTGATCGACCTGACGTTCAAGGCGAACTTCGCCGAGGAGCGCTCCGTCTTCGACCGCGAGCGCGTGCTGGAGCTCGCCGTGGAGGCGGGCCTGGACAAGGACGAGGCCGCCGCGGTGTACGACGACCCGCAGGCGTACGCGGCGGAGGTGCGGCAGGACGAGTGCGAGGCCGAGGAGCTCGGCGCGACCGGCGTGCCGTTCTTCGTGCTGGACCGGCGCTTCGGCGTCTCCGGCGGGCAGCCCGCGGACCTGTTCAAGGAGGCGCTCGTGGAGGCCTGGCGCACCCGCCCGCAGCCGGTGAAGCTGCCGTCCGTGCCGGGCCTCGGTCCGGACGACATCGGCGTCAGCGGCGACGTGTGCGGCCCGGACGGCTGCGCGGTCCCGCAGCAGAACTGAGCAGCACCAAGGGGCGGGCGCCGGGTAGATCGTCGGCGCCCGCCCCTCCAGTACCCCCGGGGCGCCTTCGGCCCGCCTACTGGTTCGGAGTGCAGATCGGGTTGCCGCCGCGCCAGATGCAGTCGGCCGGCCGCACGGTGGCCGCGGAAGCGGAGCCAGCCGCGACCACGACGCCGAACGTGGCCACCACGGCCAGCATGCCCGCCGCGACCAGAGTACGCATCCTCATTGGTATCCTCCCGTATCAGTGGTTTGATCGCTCAACCTAGCAATGCTCCGCGAAGGTGTACACCGGTGACCGCGAGTCGGCTCGGGGCCTCAGCGCATCAGCCGCGAACCGAGGTAGTCGACCGACTCCTTGAGCAGGCCGGGGACGTCCGAGTAGCCGCGGAAGCAGTGGTCGGCGCCGGGCACGACGTGCAGCGTCGAGTCCGCGCCGACGTCGAGCAGCAGCTCGTGCATCCGCAGGCTCTGCGCGACCGGCACCTCCTCGTCCGCGTCCCCGTGCACCAGCAGGACCGGCGGCGCGCCCTCCCGCGCGTGCGCGACCGGGCTGCACTCGCGGGCGAGCTCGCGGGCGTCCTTGCGCCGCATGCCGAACAGGTTCGAGTGCTGTTCGAGCTCCGCCGGATCGTCGGACTCGAACGCGAGCAGGTCGGTCACCGGATACCAGGCGGCCACGGCCCGGACCTGCGGCATCCGCAGCCCGGCGAGCAGCGCCAGCAGGCCGCCCGCCGACTCGCCCCAGACGCCGAGCCGTTCCGCGTCGTAGCCGTAGCGTGGCGCGCGGTCCACCAGGAAGCGGACCGCGGCGCGCACGTCCTCGATCTGCAGCGGCAGCGGCGCGGCCGGGGCCAGCCGGTAGTCGATCGAGGCGCAGGCGAACCCGGCCGAGGTGAGCGCGCCGAAGATCGAGCCGGGCGAGAGCGTGTCCGGCAGCCCGACCCGGTCCCCGCTGTGGAATCCGCCCCCGTGGATCCAGACGACGAGCGGGGGCCGGGCCACGCCGTCCGGGGTGTACACGTCCAGCAGCGTCGGCTCGAAGCCGGCGACGGCGGAGTATTCGAGGCCACGTCGGATCACCTCAGCTATTTTACTCACCGTCCATGATCGCGAAACGGCTCAGTGTACTGCTCGGCCGGAACCGGGCGTCTCCAAGTATTACGGTCGGCTCAGCAGCGTCGCCCTGAACGGCCGTGCGGTTGCGAACGGCTCAGCAGCATCGCGCCGAGCGCCGTCACCAGGGGCACCGCGAGTGCGAGGACGCCGAGATCCAGCCAGGGCACCGTCAGCGAGCGCGTGCTCATGATGGACGCCGAGGTCGGGATGTACCCGGCCAGGTCGCTGACCCGGATCAGGCCCTCCGCGATGAGAAACCCGACGGGTACGCCGATCAGCACGCCGAGCCCGGTGACCACCAGCGCCGTGCTGCCGGCCAGCCAGCGCCGCGTCCACGGACTGCCGCCGACCGCGACCAGCGTCTCCTGGTCGGCGCGGCCGTCGGCGAGCGCGAGCCCGGTCGCGATCGCCGCCGCGCCGATCGCCACGAACATGGCCGCGATCAGCACCACGAGGTTCGCCAGCCCGTACCTGCTCTGGAAGCCGTCCTCGACCGTCAGTCCGGCCTCGATGCCGAATCCGTCGAGCACCTGGTTCGCGGCGAACTGCTGCGTCACGGTGGCGTGGCTGCTCAGGTCGAGCAGCAGGACCTGCGTGCCGCCCGCGATGTCGAGCGAGGTCGCGGTCTTCGCGGAGAGGATGTAGCCGGGGTTCGGGATCCCGTGCGCCGCGACGTACACCGCCGGGACGGTGAGCTGCTCCGTCTTCTTGATGTACTTGCCGTCGGACGGCAGGACGAGGGTGACCTGGCCGTTCTGCACGATGTCCGGCGTGAACACGACGAGGCCGCCGCGGGCGAGCACCGACTCGGCCTGCGCATCGTCGAGCCCGGTCACCTCGCGGAAGACGGACGGTCCGCCGACCACCTGCTGCGTGGTGCCGCCGCCGTAGGACATCTGGCCGCAGATGGTCGTCGACCCGCTGTCCGTGGCCTCGGGGCAGTCGGAGGCGGTGTCCTGGCCCGGCGTCGAGAAGGCGAGCTGCCAGTCGGTCGCGGCGCCGGGGTAGCCCACCGACTGGGTCAGCGTACTGCCGGAGATCGGCAGCACGGCGCGCAGCTTGGCAGTGATCTCAGTGGCCTGCTTCGCGCTGTTCACGCCGATCACCGCGACCTGGTTCGGCAGCAGCGCGGGCTGGTAGGCGGCGCGCGCGTCAGCCAGGCCGGTCTGGATCCACGCCCCGGCGGCCACGGCCCCGGCGACGGCGGCGAACATGGCCGCGACCGCGGGCGTGGTGCGGGCCGAGTGCCGGGCCCCGTCGCGCAGCGCGAGCCGCGGGCCGAGCGGCAGGATCCGGCCGCAGCGGGCGACCAGCCGCACGATCGCCGGCGTGCACAGGATCGCGCCGACCTCGACGATCGCGATCCCCGCGACGGTCTGCAGGCCGCCGCCGGAGTAGGAGCGCCCGCCGAACTTGTACTCCGTGATCACGCCGACGCCGACCAGCACCAGGCCGAGCACCAGCCGTCCCACGCGCACCCGGCGGGCGACCACGGCCCGGCGTCCGGTCAGGGCACTGATGATGTCGCGCTTGGCGACCGACAGTGCGGGCGCCAGCGCGGAGCACAGGCCGAGCACGACGGACAGCAGCGCGACGCCGAGGACCCGGGCGACGTCCACGTGCACGGAACCCGGCAGATGCCCGACGTAGTGCGCCATGACCGCCAGCGCGAGCGCGCCGCCGCCGAAGCCGACCGCGGCGCCGAGCACTCCGGCGATCGCGCCGAGCACGACACCGTCCGCGAGCACGATCCGACGCAGGTGGGAGGCGTCCGCCCCGACCGCGCCGAGCATCGCGTACTCGCGCTCGCGGCGCCGCGCGGAGACCGCGAAGGCGGGTCCGGCCAGCAGCACGACCTCGAGCAGCGCGACCCCGACGGCGATGGTCATCACCGCGACCTGCGCGGCGCTCGTGGACTGGACGAACTCCGGCCCGGCGTACTTGTAGTAGGGAATCTGCGACTTCGGCGGCGGGGCGAGCACGACGTCGCGCGACACCACGCGGAATCCGCCCTGGTTGAGCTGCATGACCTGGCTCCAGGACACGCCGCCGTGCTGGATCACGAACCAGCCCTGCCGGGTCTCGTTGCCCGCGGCCGGAGCGCTCGGCAGCGCGTAGACGGCGGTGTCGGTCATGGCGTTCGGCTGCTGCAGCAGCCCGACGACGGTGAACGTCGCGGCCTTGCCGTCGCTCATCGAGGCGGCCGGGATGGTGATCGTGCCGCCGACGCCGACGCCCAGGTCGCGCGCGGCCCGCGGGCTCAGGTCGACCTCGGTCGCGGTGTGCGGAACCCGGCCCGAGGCCACGTTGAAGACCCCGCCCAGCGCGGGATCGGTGAAGTCGAGCTGGTAGTACCCGGGGAAGGTGTAGCCGCTGTCTCCGTGTACGAAGATGCCGTACGACGCGTCCTCGGGCAGCAGTGTGGCGTTCGGCAGCGCGGCGCTGACGGCGGCCGTGTCGGCGAGCTTCGCGGACGACAGCACCGGCGGATTCGGCTGCGTGTTCGGATCCGCGTAATGGGCCTCGACATCGGGCTTCTGGAAGATCTCGTCGCCGAGCGTGGGGTACACGAACGCGTCGGTCCCGCCGACGACCCGCGTCAACTGCTCCTGCGAGCTCAGGTCCTGCGCGCTGTTGAGCACCGTCTCGATCGCCGTCACGCCGAGCACCGGCAGCGCCAGCATCGCGACGATCAGGGTATTGCGAGCCTTGTTGCGCAGCACCTCACGCCGCGAGATCCGCAGCGCCGCGCGCCACGACGTGGCCCAGGCCAGCGCGCTCATCGGGCCGCCTCCGCGACATCCGTGCCCACGCTGGTCGCGATGACGGCCGAGGTCGGCTGGCCGGTGCTGTCCACGATCCGGCCGTCGCGCAGGAAGATCGTGCGGTCGGCGTATGCGGCGTACCGCGGCTCGTGCGTGACCAGGATCCCGGCCGCGCCGTCGTCGCACCGCTGACGCAGCACCCTGAGCACCGCCTCAGAGGTCTGCGAGTCCAGCGCGCCGGTCGGCTCGTCCGCGAGCACCAGCCGCCGGTCCCCGATCAGCGCCCTGGCGATCGCCGTACGCTGTCGCTGGCCGCCGGACATCTCGTCCGGGAAGCGTCCGCCGAGCCCGTCGAGACCGACCTCGGCGAGCGCCGTCTCGGCCAGCCTGCGCGCCTTTCCCGCGCGCACCCCGTCCAACTCCAGCGGCAGCGCGACGTTCTCCGCCGCCGTGAGCGCCGGGATCAGGTTGTAGTCCTGGAAGACGTAGCCGATCCGGACCCGCCGCAGCTTCGCCAACTGCCGCTTCGAGAGCCCCGACAGGTGCACCCCCTCGACCACGACGTTCCCCGCGGTGGGCGAGTCGAGCCCGCCCGCGAGCGAGAGCAGCGTGGTCTTCCCGGACCCGCTCGGCCCCATCACCGCCACCAGTTCCCCCGCCGACACGTCGAGGCTCACGCCCACCAGGGCCCGCACCTCGGCCTCCCCGCTGCCGTGCACACGTGTCAGATCCCTGAGGCTGACGACCGGCCCTACCCATTCCTGCGACATACCTGCCCCTCCACGTGGTCCAGCCAGCGGATCTCCGCCTCGGCCTGGAAGATCTGCGCCTCGAGGACGAGCGACCAGGCCAGGTGCGGCCCCGTCGTCCGCAGCTTGCGCCTGGTCAAGTCCTGCAAGACGGCCTGCGCGTGGGTGCGCTGCACCTGCACGATGGCCGGAACGTCCACCCCCGGCACGGTCACCGCCAGCGCCAGCTTCATCGCGAGCTCGTCGCGCGGCCGGTCGCCGGGGGTGACCGGGCGGGCGAACCAGTCGTCGAGCTCGGCCACGCCCGAGGACGTGATCTCGTAGACGACGTGGCCCTCCGGATCCTCGCCGGTCTTCGCGACGAGCCCGTCCCGCTCCAGCCGACCGAGCGTCGTGTAGACCTGGCCGATGTTCACCGGCCAGGTCGACCCGGTCGTCTCCTCGAACGCGGCGCGCAACTGATATCCGTAGCCCGGCCGCTCCCGCAGCAACGCCAGGATCCCGTGCTTGACCGACATGGCCGCGCGCCTCCCCTCCTGCTCCTACATACGCGGTATGTATACCGAGTATGTAGCCGGAAACGCAAGCGGGGCAACGCGAAGGGCCGCGCCGGACGTACCCGGCACGGCCCTCGACGTGGCCCTTGACGTGGCCCTTGACGTGGCCCTAGTCCGAATCGCCTTACTCCGCCATCCCCACGGAGACCATCTCTCCGGTCTCCTCCGCCGCTTCCTCGTCCGCGTCGATATCCACCGTCCTAGCGCCGCCGTCCGCCGCCGCGAGCAGCTGATGTCCGGTGGCCAGCACGCCGATCGCGACGATCAGCATGCCCGCGCCGAGATAGAACGGCACGTGCACGTTGTAGTGCGCGGCGAGCTTTCCGGCCGCGTAGGGCGCGAGGCCGCCGCCGATGAAGCGCACGAAGCCGTACGCCGCCGAGGCCACCGACCGGTCCACCGGCGAGACCTGCATGACCGCCTGCGTCATCAGCGTGTTGCTGAGCCCGATGAAGGCCCCTGACACGATCACCGCGACGATCAGCACCGCCTTGTGGTCCGTCCACAGCGCGATGACGAGCAGGTCGAGCGCCATCAGGAAGAAGTTCACGTACTGCGTGCGCGCCGTGCCGAACCTGGCCTGCAACCGCGGCGCCACCAGCACCGCGAAGATCGCGACGAACACGCCCCAGCCGGTGAACACGAATCCGAGCTCGTGGATGCCGAGGTTCATCGGGAACGGGCTGTACGCCAGCACCGTGAAGAATGCCCAGTTGTAGAAGAGCGCGACCAGGCTGACCGTGGCCAGTCCGCGGTGCCGCAGGGCGCGCAGCGGCTCGGTCAGGCCGATCTTGCGCGGCGATTGAGGGGTCTGATCCAGGAAGACGAGCGTGGCGGTCAGCGATATCGCCATCAGCACCGTGACACCGTAGAACGGCCCGCGCCAGCTGATCCCGCCGAGCAGCCCGCCGACCAGCGGACCGAGCGCGATCCCGACGCCGAGCGCCGTCTCGTACAGGATGATCGCCCCGTTGAACCCGCCGGACGCCGCGCCCACGATGACCGCGAGCGACGTGGCGATGAACAGCGCGTTCCCGAGCCCCCACCCGGCGCGGAAGCCGATGATCTGGCTGATCGTGTCCGAAGAACCGGCGAGCGCGCTGAACAGAACGATGAGCACCAGGCCGGCGAGCAGCGTCCGCTTCCCGCCGATCCGGCTGGACACCCACCCCGTCACCAGCATCGCCACCGCCGTGACCACCAGGTAGCTGGTGAACAGCAGTTCGACGTTGCTCGCGCTGGCGTGCAGCTGCGAGGAGAGCGCGGGCAGGATCGGATCGACGAGCCCGATGCCCATGAAGGACACGACGCAGGCGAACGCCACCGCCCACACGGCCTTCGGCTGCCGGAACGGACTCCCGCCCGCCGCGTGCCCGTGGATATCAGTACTGGTACTTGCAGTGCCGCTCATCAGCTTCGCTTCGCTTTCGATACGAGATATACGCAGATGTTCCTAGTGGGATCGGTGTCGGACGAGGTAACTACTTCCCGCGATGCGCAAAGGCGGTAGCCGCCTCCATCGCCTCTTCCTGCAGCTCACGCAGCCGAAGCAGGGCGGGCACCGCAGCCGAGAGCGCCTGGAGGTCCGCCGCCGGAAGCTTCCCCACGAGCTCGGACAGCCGATCCGCCCCCGCCCGCCGACGCTCCGCCACGAACTCCTCCCCCAGCGCCGTCAGCGAGACCAGCACCGCCCGCCCGTCACTCGGATCCGGCCGCCGCGCCACGAGCCCCGACTGCTCCAGCGACCCGATCAACACGGTCATCGACGGCTGCGCCACCCCCTGCACCCCCGCCAACTCCGAGATCCGCTGAGCCCCCTTCCGCTCCAGCGAAGCCAACGTGGCCAACCCCGTGAGACTCAGCTGCCGCGGCTGCGACGTATACCGAATCACCGCCGCCGACAGCCAGTACACGGCCTCCGCCGCCACCCTCGGATCCTCATCCATGCCCATACCGAAAGCATAGCCCAAACTATTTAGTTTGTCTAACTATCGAGGCGAGTGGAGTGGTGAGCAGCGGTCTTACGTTGCAGGCTCGACGTTCGACCCTACCTACGTCGCCGCCACTACGCTCGTCCCTCGCTCCGCGCCGACGACTACGTCCGGGCCGATGACTTACTACTTACCCCGCCCACCCGCCCCACTCAACCAGCCTCCGGCCCGCTACCTACACTCCCTCGTCGCTGACGCTCCTCACTCGCTACGTCCGCGAGCCTCCGCCGCCACCCTCGGATCCTCATCCATGCCCATACCGAAAGCATAGCCCAAACTATTTAGTTTGTCTAACTATCGAGCTGAGCGCCCCCTGCCTTCTTGCGGAGCGACTCCTGGTAGACGTCCGCGTAGGTGCGGGAGTCCTTGACCAGGCCGTCGCAGAAGGCTGCCACGTCGGGGCCGATCAGCTCCAGGACGCCCTTGCCCTCGGCGGCGCCTTCCTCGAAGAAGTCGACGATGCCGGGGAGCAGGCGGATCTCGGGGAGTTCGACCGGGCCGACCTTGAACAGGTACTTCTGCATCTCCTTGTAGACGATCTGGTAGTCGGGCGGGAGGGCCTTGACCCGCGCCACGTGGGCGCGCCAGTGCTTCTTGCCCTCGATGATGTCCTGAATGCCCACGTAGCTCAGCCTCCCTGTCCCAGCCGGTTCAGTTTCTTCGCGACGTTCCTGTTGAGCTGTTCGCGCCAGCGGTCGCGGTAGGTTCGGGCGCCTTCGCCGCCGGCGAGTGCGGCGCAGAAGGCGGGGATGTCGTCGCCGAGGACGTCCTCGATCTGCTGGCCGTCGGCGGACGCCTCCTCGAGCAGGCCCAGGGCGGCGTCGAGGATCGGCATCAGGTTGCGGCCGGTGAAGCCCGAATACGGGGACAGACTCGCCTTGATCTCGCCCCACGCCGCGCGGTAGTCGGCGGGCAGCGCCTCGGCCCGGACCTCGAACGCCTTGTACTCCCTGGTGAGATCGCTGCCGGTGATGGTCTCCCAGAAGCTCATCTCCCGCCCTCCTTGAGCTTGTCGATGCGTGATGAGACGTACTGCCACTTCGCCCAGAACGTCGCGAGCTCGCGGCGGCCTGCGTCGTTGAGTGCGTAGAACTTGCGCGGCGGGCCGACGCCCGACGGCCGCTTCGTCACCTCGACGAGCCCGTTCCGCTCCAGCCGCAGCAGGATCGTGTAGACGGTCCCCTCGATGACGTCGGTGAAGCCGAGTTCGTTCAGCCGACGCGTGATCGCGTATCCGTAGGTCTCCTCGCCGCCGATGATCTCCAGCACGCAGCCTTCGAGCGTGCCCTTGAGCATCTCCGTCAGGTCTTCCATCCACCCTCCCGGTACTTCGTACTACCGAGTACCACTATACGGTACCACCGAGTAGTACGCCAGGGGATAGACCGGGAGACGGAGCCCGGAGGTAAAACGGCGGCCAAGGCTGGGCAATTCGGCGGGACTTTTCGCAATGGGGCACGTGGCGGGCGCCCCTCCCCTTCACGACAGCAGTCTCAGTGCTCGAGTGGAGGACGCAGGATGACGATCTCACGCAGGAAGTTCATGGTCTCGACGCTGGCCGGTTCGGCCGTGGCGATGGTGGGCGGCGCGGAACTGGTCTCGGCGCTGACGAGTTCCGCGAGTGCCGCCTCGCCCGCCGGGGACGTCGTCGGCAGGATCACCGTGGGGTATCAGGGCTGGTTCGCGTGCAAGGGGGACGGCGCGCCGATCGACGGTTGGTGGCACTGGGCGCAGGACATGGCGTCGGCGCCGTCACCGAGCAACACGAACATCAAGGCGTGGCCGGACATGGCCGACTACACCGCGACCTATCAGACGGCTTTCTCGAACTTCAACAACGGACAGCCCGCCACGCTGTTCTCCTCGTACGACCAGCAGACCGTCAACACGCACTTCGCCTGGATGCAGCAGAACGGCTGCGACACCGCCGCGCTGCAACGCTTCAATCCGACCGGCGGCGAGGGGCCGACGCGGGACGCGATGGCGGCGAAGGTGCGCAGCGCGGCGGAGGCGTACGGCCGGAAGTTCTACATCATGTACGACGTGAGCGGCTGGACCACGATGCAGGCCGACATCAAGACCGACTGGACCGGCAAGATGTCCGCGTACACGGCGTCCAGTGCGTACGCCCGGCAGAACGGCAAGCCGGTCGTCTGTATCTGGGGCTTCGGCTTCAACGACGCGAACCACCCGTGGGACGCGGCCGCCTGCCTCGACGTCGTGAACTGGTTCAAGGGCCAGGGCTGCTACGTGATCGGCGGTGTCCCGACGCACTGGCGCACCGGCGACAGCGACTCGCGCGCCGGGTACCTGGACGTCTACCACGCCTTCAACATGCTCTCGCCGTGGATGGTCGGACGCATCGGCACGCCCGCCGACTCGGACAGCTTCTACACCAACGTCAACACGCCGGATCTGGCCGACTGCACGGCGAACGGCATCGACTACCAGCCGTGTGTTCTGCCCGGCGACCTCTCCGCCCGGCAGCGCGCGCACGGCGACCTGATGTGGCGGCAGTTCTACAACATGGTCCGGCTCGGCGCGCAGGGCATCTACATCTCCATGTTCGACGAGTACGGCGAGGGCAACCAGATCGCGAAGACGTCCGCCACGCAGGCCACGGTGCCCGCCGGGTCCGGTCTGCTGGCGCTGGACGAGGACGGCACGGCCTGCTCCACGGACTACTACCTGCGGCTGACGAACGACGGCGGCCGGATGCTCAAGGGGCAGATCGCGCTCACCGCCACCCGGCCCACGCCGCCGGTCCCGGCCACCACGTCGCCCTCGCCGACCCCGACGGCAACAGCCACGGCCACCGCAACCGCAACCGCCGGCTGCGGAACGCTGACCGCGAACCAGGAGTTCGCGGTCAACAAGCCGCTGCACTCCTGCGACGGACGGTTCGAGCTCGTCCTCGGCGGCGACGGCAATCTCGTGCTCTACCAGGGCAGCACGGCGTTGTGGTCCGCGAAGACGTCCGGTAAGGGCGGCACCGTCGCGTACATGCAGGGCGACGGCAACTTCGTGCTCTACACCGCGAGCGGGAGCCCTGTCTGGTCCAGCAACACGGCGGGCAACTCCGGCGCCGCGCTCTCGGTGCAGAACGACGGCAACGTGGTGATCTACAGCTCGGCGGGCGCGGCGCTGTGGAGCACCGGAACCGCGGGGCACTGAGACCGGCCGGGACTGAAACGGCCGCGGGAACTCGGAAAAGCGGAATCCCGCGCCGCCCCCTCTTCCGGGAGCGACGCGGGATTCCGATCGACCTAATGACTGACGGCGTCAGTCCGCGAAGGCCTCTTCGACCACGCGGTGCTGCTCGACCTCGTGGCGCTTGGCGGAGCCGACGGCCGGGGACGAGGACGCGGGGCGGGAGACGCAGGTCAGCGTGCGGCCGCCGAGCTCGCCGGGCAGGTGCAGGGCCATGAACGGCCAGGCGCCCTGGTTGGCGGGCTCCTCCTGGACCCAGCGGATGTCCGCGGCGGCGGGGTACTGGGCCAGCTCGCGCAGCAGCTCGGCCGCGGGGAGCGGGTAGAGGCGCTCGGCGCGGATCACGGCGGTGTCGGTGATGCCGTGCTTGTCGCGGTAGGCCACCAGGTCCCAGTAGATCTTGCCGGAGCAGGCGATGACCTTGCGGACGCCGCCCGCCGCCACCGTCGTGTCGCCGATGACCGGCCGGAACTCCGTGCTGCCGGTGAACTCCTCGATCCCGGAGGCCGCCGCCTTGAGCCGGAGCATCGACTTCGGGGTGAAGACGACCAGCGGCTTGTGCGCGGGGTTCAGGGCCTGCCAGCGCAGCAGGTGGAAGTAGCTCGACGGCAGCGACGGCATCGCGACGGTCATGTTGTTCTGCGCGCACAGCTGCAGGTACCGCTCGATCCTCGCGGACGAGTGGTCCGGGCCCTGGCCCTCGTAGCCGTGCGGCAGCAGCAGCACGACGCCGGAGCGCTGGCCCCACTTCTGCTCGCCGGAGGAGATGAACTCGTCCACGACGGTCTGCGCGCCGTTGCCGAAGTCGCCGAACTGGGCCTCCCACAGGACCAGCGCGTTCGGGCGGGCCACGGAGTAGCCGTACTCGAAGCCCATCGCCGCGTACTCGGAGAGCATCGAGTCGTAGACCGTGTACGTGGCCTGGTTCTCGGCCAGGTAGGACAGCGGCGTGTACTCGCGCGCGGTGGCCCGGTCGACCACCACGTGGTGCCGCTGCACGAAGGTGCCGCGGCGCGAGTCCTGGCCGGTGAGCCGGACCGGGACGCCCTCGGTCAGCAGCGAGCCGAACGCGAGGGTCTCGCCCATCGCCCAGTCGATCGTGCCGTCGCTGACCATCTGCGCGCGCTTCTGCAGCTGCGGCAGCACCCGCGGGTGCGGCTCGAAGCCCTCGGGCAGGTTGACGTGCACCTCGACGATGCGCTTGACCACGTCGTCGGAGATGCCGGTCTGCACGGCGACCGGGAACGGCTCCTCACTCGCGGTGTCCACGCCCGGGTTGGCGGCGGGCGCCTTGCCGGTGTCCTTGGTCTCCGCGAAGGCCTGCTCCAGCTTGGCCTGGTAGTCCTTCAGCGCGGCCTCGGCCTCTTCGATCGTGATGTCGCCACGGCCGATCAGCGCCTCGGTGTACAGCTTGCGGACCGAGCGCTTGGCCTCGATCAGCTTGTACATCAGCGGCTGGGTCATCGACGGGTCGTCGCCCTCGTTGTGGCCTCGGCGCCGGTAGCAGACCATGTCGATGACGACGTCCTTGTTGAACTCCTGCCGGAATTCGTAGGCCAGCTGCGCCACCCGGACGCAGGCCTCGGGGTCGTCGCCGTTCACGTGGAAGATCGGCGCCTCGACCATGCGCGCGACGTCGGTGGCGTACACCGAGGAGCGCGACGCGGCGGGCGAGGTGGTGAAGCCGACCTGGTTGTTGATGACCAGGTGGATGGTGCCGCCGGTGCGGAAGCCGCGCAGCTGCGACATGTTCAGCGTCTCGGCGACCACGCCCTGCCCGGCGAACGCGGCGTCGCCGTGCATCAGGATCGGCAGCACGGTGAACGCGGAGCCGGCCTTGTTGATGATGTCCTGCTTGGCCCGCGCGTAGCCCTCGAGCACCGGGTCGACCGCCTCGAGGTGCGAGGGGTTGGCGGTGAGCGACACCTTGATCTGGCTGCCGTTGAGGGCGGTGAAGGTGCCGTCGGTGCCCAGGTGGTACTTCACGTCGCCGGAGCCGTGCATCGACTTCGGGTCGAGGTTGCCCTCGAACTCGCTGAACACCTTGGCGTACGGCTTGCCCACGATGTTCGTCAGCACGTTGAGGCGGCCGCGGTGCGGCATGCCGATGCTGGCCTCGTCCAGGCCCTCCTCGGCGGCGGCGGAGATGATCTGGTCGAGCACCGCGATCGCGGACTCGCCGCCCTCCAGCGAGAAGCGCTTCTGGCCCACGTACTTGACCTGCAGGAAGGTCTCGAAGGCCTCGGCCGCGTTGAGCCGGTTCAGGATCCGCAACTGCTCCTCGCGGGACGGCTTGGCGTTGCCGTTCTCCACCTTGGCCTGGATCCACTTGCGCTGCGCCGGGTCCTGGATGTGCATGTACTCGATGCCGACGGTGCGGCAGTACGAGTCGCGCAGCACGCCGAGGATGTCGCGCAGCTTCATCATCGGCTTGCCGCCGAAGCCGCCGGTGGCGAACTCGCGCTCGAGGTCCCACAGCGTCAGGCCGTGCTCGACCACGTCGAGGTCCGGGTGCCGGCGCTGCTTGTACTCCAGCGGGTCGGTGTCGGCCATCAGGTGGCCGCGGGTGCGGTAGGAGTCGATCAGCTCCTGCACGCGCGCGGTCTTGTTGATGTCGTTCTCGTGCGTGGCCGGGATGTCCTGCACCCAGCGCACCGGCTCGTAGGGGATCCGCAGCGACTCGAAGACCCGGTCGAAGAAGTCGTCCCCGCCGAGCAGCAGCTGGTGGATCGCCTTCAGGTACTCGCCGGACTGGGCGCCCTGGATGATCCGGTGGTCGTAGGTGGACGTCAGGGTCATGATCTTGCTGACGGCCAGCCGGTTGAGCGTCTCCTCGCTGGCGCCCTGGTACTCGGCCGGGTACTCCATCGCGCCGACGCCGATGATTGTGCCCTGCCCCTTCATCAGCCGCGGCACGGAGTGCACGGTGCCGATGCCGCCGGGGTTGGTCAGCGAGATCGTGGTGCCGGCGAAGTCGTCGGCGGTCAGCTTGTTGTTGCGGGCCTTGCGGACCAGGTCCTCGTAGGCCTGCCAGAACTCGCGGAAGTCCATCAGCTCGGCGGCCTTGAT